>ERZ1673738.62-NODE-62-length-192996-cov-21.347215_pt1 | contig 192996 bp, 171 predicted proteins | sample MGYA00580198_ERZ1673738 | MGnify/ENA primary metagenome ERZ1673738 (study PRJEB41218, sample SAMN15661784) | gut metagenome | host: Homo sapiens | place: Canada: London | collected 2015-08-20/2019-03-30 | study: EMG produced TPA metagenomics assembly of... | reverse complement strand
GACGAAAAGCCATAAACCCGGGAGGGAACGCGAACAGCACGTTTATATCCCGTATACCACGCAGCCTCTCCCAACCGAACAGAAAAGCACACCCGGCTGAAAGCGGTTTCACAACCGGCGCACAAAAATGGAGACCGACGGAAAAGGCAAAAGACAAGCACGCAGGGAAAGGGCCAACGCACTCGGAACCGCAGCCAGGAATTATCCGGAAGAAAAACGGGGCACATCCCGAAAGGCAACAAATATGCTGAAAATAATGTTTAACTCGTCCAATTTTTGGAGGCACTTCATTCTGACAAATGGGATAGGATAAAAGGCCACCGATCCCAACGAGAGAAACAACACAACATAAAGCGAAAAACACAAAATGCCCCCGCAACATTCATTAAAAACAGAATACGAAAGCTCAAACTGCCCTCTACTCACCATACAAAAAGCACCGACATATACATCGGGTAGGAGGAACGGGATTAATTCCCACTACGACCTCTCACACCACCGACGTGCCGTCCGAAATACGGTGGTTCCTTAATTAACCTTTAAACCCAGATGGCAGTACATCTTAAAAGTAGGATAACCGGCTCGGAGCAAACGTTCATCCGACAAAACCTTATGTACAGTGAGATGACTTGCCAACTTAAAATAGTGGATACCAAATCAAACGTTGTTTACGATATTCGTAGCCCCAACCGTTATTACGGCTAGTGAGCCCACGTATCTTACTTTTCATCTTCTTGATACTATCGCCATGAATGTAGAATTGGCATTTGCCATTACTACGACCAAAGATATAGGAAAGGAATTTGATGTCACGTATATAAGCTACATGGGGCTTCTCCTTATTCACCTTTAAAAAAAGCTTCGTTTCAATAAAGGGAAGCAGATTATCCAATGTACGCTGCGCGGAACGACGGCTTTCACAAAAGATGACCAAGTCATCAGCATACCGAACGAACAAATGCCCGCGTTTTTCCGGTTCCTTGCCTAACTCATTAAGAATTATATTGCTTAACAAGGGACTCAATGGACCACCCTGAGGGTCCCCGACTGAACTCTACTCTTTCTTGCATCCTATAAATACACCGGAGTTCAGATATTTATGAATAAGAGATATAGCACGACCGTCTTTGATAGTACGCGACAAAATTTCTATCAATTTACTATGACAGACTGTATCAAAGAATTTCTCCAAATCCATATCGACCGTGAACACATAACTAGCAGAAACATATTCGCCACACTTTAATAGCGCATCATGAGCACTACGATGAGAACGAAAACCATAGTTGGTTGGTGAAAATTGGGGGTCATAAAGAGGTTGGAGCACTGATTCCCACTATCAGGACTCATTCGGGACTTCGCCCTATAGCGTACGCCCATGCTAAGTATACCAATAAGAGGACGTGTCATCGCGACACATCCTCTTTCCATAATCTCATATAGGTATTAGTTTTTTTTAAGGTAAAAAGATTGTTTTCAGAATAACTTTTGCAAATATCGGGTTTTCTAGCCAACTACACAAATAAAAAAGGATGTTTCTTAGCATAAAAAAGAGCATTCACTTTATTCTCTTTAAAAAACTCTTCTTATACCTTATTATTATAGGAAATACGAAAGTGATTTCCATTTTTTAATAGTATCTTTGCAAGCATTATTGATAATTACGCAAAACAGATTGGTTATGACTGAAACAACTCATGCTGAATCATCAGAAAAGAAAGGACTTAATTTCGTAGAAGAAATAGTGGTGGAAGACCTGAAGGCAGGCAAGAACAACGGACGACTGCAAACCCGCTTTCCACCGGAACCTAACGGGTATCTACATATCGGACATGCAAAAGCAATTTGTATGGACTTCGGCATCGCGGAAAAATACGGCGGTGTGTGTAACCTAAGATTGGATGACACAAACCCTATCAAAGAAGACACGGAATACGTAGAGGCCATCAAGGAAGACATACAGTGGTTGGGATTCAAATGGGGAAAAATCCATCATGCTTCAGACTATTTCCAACAACTGTGGGACTTTGCCGTCAGATTGATTAAAGAAGGCAAAGCCTACATCGACGAACAAAGCAGCGAACAGATTGCCGAACAAAAGGGGACACCGACGCAACCCGGTACGCCGAGTCCCTATCGTGACCGTCCCATAGAAGAAAATCTAGAGCTGTTTAACAAGATGAACAGCGGCGAGGCTGAAGAAGGTTCCATGGTGCTGCGTGCCAAGTTGGACATGGCCAACCCGAACATGCACTTCCGCGATCCCATCATTTACCGTATCATCAACAAAGAGCACCATCGCACGGGCAGCAAGTGGAAAGCCTACCCGATGTATGACTTCGCGCACGGGCAAAGCGATTATTTCGAAGGAGTGACCCACTCCATCTGTACGTTGGAGTTTGTCCCCCACCGTCCGCTCTATGACCACTTCATCGACGAATTGAAAGAAGGAAACGACTTGGCAGACCACCGTCCCCGTCAGATAGAATTCAACCGTCTGAACCTGACCTATACCGTCATGAGCAAACGCAAATTGCTTGCGTTGGTAAAAGAAGGTCTGGTAAACGGATGGGACGACCCACGAATGCCGACCCTCTGTGGGTTCCGCCGCCGTGGCTACTCTCCTGAAGCCATCCGCAAATTTATCGATATGATCGGCTACACCAAGTTCGATGCCCTGAACGACTTTGCCATGTTGGAAGCAGCCCTACGTGAGGACCTGAATGCGAGGGCAACCCGTGTCTCGGCCGTACTTAATCCCGTAAAGCTCGTGATTACCAACTATCCGGAAGGGCAAGTGGAAGAACTTGAAACCGTAAATAATCCAGAAAATGAAGCTGACGGAAGCCATATCATCGAGTTTAGCCGAGAACTGTGGATAGAACGCGAAGACTTCATGGAAGATGCTCCCAAGAAATACTTCCGCCTGACTCCCGGTAATGAAGTCCGTCTGAAAAGCGCTTACATCGTAAAGTGTACAGGATGCAAGAAAGACGAAAACGGCAACGTGACGGAGGTCTACTGTGAATACGACCCCATGTCAAAAAGCGGCATGCCCGGTTCGGACAGGAAAGTGAAAGGCACGCTCCATTGGGTGAGTTGCGGACATTGCCAACCGGCCGAAGTGCGCTTATACGACCGACTTTTCAGCATAGAGAACCCAGGAGCCGAAGAACGCGACTTCCGTGAGTTGTTGAACCCAGAGTCACTGAAAGTCCTGCCCCAATGTTATGTGGAAAAATATGCAGCGACCAAAAAGCCGCTTGAATATCTGCAGTTCCAACGCATCGGTTACTTCATGATGGACAAGGACAGTACTGCCGAACATTTGGTATTCAATCGTACCGTAGGCCTGAAAGACACATGGAGTAAGAAAAACAAATAACATGTCGACAGAAGACCTCTCGTATTTTCAAGAAGAAGAATTCAAAAAGAATCTGGCTCTTTACGAGCAGATGTTACAAGGCGGTCAGTCGGTTTATCTGGAAGCAGACGAACTGACTGACATCGCCGAGTATTATCTCGTGCAGAACGACACGGACAAAGCTATGGCGTGTATCCAATACGCCCTGAACATCCACCCCGGTAGCATCGACCCTTTGATTTTTCTGGCCCGGCAAAAGATGTTCAACGGTGACATCGAAGGTGCCAAAACCATACGCGACTGTATTACGGATCCCAATGACCGCGAAGTCATATTCCTTAACGCAGAATTGCTGTTACGCGAAGGGAAAGAACAGGAAGCCACCACATACCTGTCCGAAAAAGCCGAAACAGAAGAAGAAGATGCCGCTTTGTTTGCATACGACACGGCCACACTGTTTTTGGATTACGGCTATTTGGAACAAGCAGCTCAATGGGGACAACGAGCACTCGATATGGAACCGGACAACGAGAAGTTTTTGAAGTTCAAGGCAGACCACCTCATCTCTTCCAACCGTCCGAAAGAAGCCATCGAGATATTAAACAGTTTGTTGGACATCAACCCATACAACCTCAATGCATGGCACTCATTGGGCGAAGCCTATTTCGTATGCGAAGACTTTTCCAAGACCATGGAAACGGCTGATTTTGCATTGGCCATAGACGAGCACGACGCCCAAGCTCTTTTGCTGAAGGCCAACAGCCTGCTTCAACAACAGAATCTCGATGAAGCCCACCAACTTTATCTCCGATATTTCAAGGAACATCCGTCCAATGAAATTCCCTATCTTTTCGACGGGGTGTGCCTCTCCGCACTTGAACGCTACGACGAAGCTTTAAGCCAATTACTTAAAGCAGAAGAATTATCCCAAGGTTACTCTCCGGAGCAGCAACATATATATGCCAACCTTTCGGATGTGTACAGCAAGCTGTATGATACAGACAAAGCCTTTGAATATATCGACAAGATAAAAGAAATAAATCCGGATTACGACACAGACTTATACAAAGGGCATATCCTGATGCAAAATGCGAGAGAAAACGAAGCCCTCGAATGCTACAACACGTTTATCCAAAGCCACGAAGACCCCTCGGAGGCTCATTTCCTCGTCGGCTTGTCTTTAGTGGAAAACAAACTGTACGAAAAGGCAAGGGAACATTTCTTGTATATGCTGAATCGCGATGCTTCACAAGACGAGGAAAGCCAAAAAGCATACGCTTATTTGGCCTATTGCGCGCTGATGCAAAACCGTTATCAGGAATTCATTGCTTTCCTGAAAATTGCTTGTGAAAAAGCCCCCGAAGCATTGGAATACACCGTGGGACGATTCATCCCGGAAGAAGTGGAAGCCAAGGATTTCTATCAGTACGTCTTAACTCACAGCGACGTATTTACACACTTCAACCCGGATTCATCTGCCCCTGTAAAACCCATGTGAAAAGAAGCTTTTGCACCGTCTCTCCACATGGGTATATTTCCTCTCATTCGCTGAACTGCTTGATGCGTTGCTCTTCCGATAATTTGCAGATGAGCAAAGTATCGTTCTTTTCTGCCACAATGAAACCATCCAGACCTTGTATTACGACTTTTTTCTCCTGAGTGGTATGAATCATACAGTTATGCGTGTCATACACCGAAATGTTCTTTCCGATACAGGCATTACCATAAGCATCTTGCGGCGTATGCTCATGCAAAGAGCCCCACGTGCCTAAATCACTCCATCCGAAGTTGGCCGGAAGCACGAATATCTCTTCCACTTTCTCCATGATGGCATAATCCACCGATATATTCTCACATTTCGGGAAATCACGGTTGATGGCTTCCTGTTCCTGCTCGCTGCCATATATGGGCATAAGCTGCTCGAAAATCTGCGCGATAGCGGGCTGATACACACGGAAAGCATTGACAATCGTGCTGACGTTCCACACGAATATTCCGGCATTCCAGAAATAATTATTCTTTTGGATATATCGGCTTGCCGTGGCAAAATCAGGCTTTTCCTTAAAAGAATCCACCCGATAAATCTCCTTGTTACGTGCCGATGCAAAGCCCAAGTCAGCCTGAATATATCCGTATCCGGTTTCCGGACGGTTCGGCTTCATTCCCAAAGTCAAAATAGAGTCCGTCTCCGAGGTAAAGACCAAACCGGAAGTTATCACACGTTCAAATTCAGCCACATCCATGACGATATGATCGCTCGGTGTGACCACCACATTGGCTTTCGGATTCAACTTTTTGATACGCCAACTCACGTAAGCAATGCAAGGCGCCGTATTCCTTCGGCAAGGTTCCTTCAATATGTTAGATTCCGGAATTTCCGGTAACTGTTCACGTACAATATCCGCATAAGCTTCGGACGTCACCACCCAAATGTTTTCCGGAAAACAAATCCTTTTAAAACGATCAGCAGTCAATTGCAACAACGTACGTCCGCATCCCAATACATCGATAAACTGTTTCGGGCACTCCGGAGTACTCATCGGCCAAAAGCGGCTACCTATGCCACCAGCCATAATTACCAAATGATTATTACTTCTTTCCATGGTTCTATATTCACGAGAATAAGTTAAGTCACAAAATTACAACTATTTTTCTAAATCCATGCATAAATATACACGATATTTTCATCTTCTTTTTCTTTGTTTTATTTGCACGTAGCCAAACATTCGCGTACTTTTGCACATACAAATGAAATATACCACCATTTTAAGCATCGCCGGTTCCGATTGTAGCGGAGGAGCCGGCATTCAGGCAGACATCAAGACGATTTCCGCTTTGGGATGCTATGCTGCTAGCATCGTCACAGCCGTTACCGTACAAAATACATGCGGAGTGAAAAACGTATATCCTGTTCCGGCTCAAATTGTCAAGGAACAAATACAGGCCATAACCGAGGATATGCAAATAGATGCCTTGAAAATAGGAATGGTGACGGACGAAAGCATCATAGCGGTCATTGCGGATTTCTTATCAGCCAACTGCTTCCCGGTCGTCTTCGATCCAGTCTTAGTCTCAAGTAGCGGCTACTCTTTGGTAGCCCCCGAAGCGTTGCATGCCATGTGTGACCGTTTAATCCCCCATTGCACTTTAATGACCCCCAACCTGCCGGAAGCCGAAATACTGTCCGGTATCCCTATCCGGGACATAGAAGATATGGCAAACGCCGGACGGCATATCCTTACTTACGGTTGTCGGTCCGTATTAATTAAAGGAGGACATTTGGACGGGGGCGATATGACGGATATTCTGGTCTGCGGCAATACTCCGGAAGACATTCACCGCTACCACTCCGCCAAAATAAACTCCGCTAATACCCACGGAACCGGATGCACGCTTTCTTCTGCTATTGCGGCTTACATCGGCCAAGGCGTCTCCTTACCGGAGGCTGTCGGTTTAGGGAAAAAATACCTCACGGATGCCCTGTTTTACGGAAAAGATGTCACCATCGGAAAAGGACACGGCCCGTTAAATCACTTTTTTAATCCCAAAAAGCTGATGATTAAGTAAGTTTTTATTAAATTTGCAACCAGATTGATGAACAAACATACATTTAGATAAGATTTAAATTATATGAAAGCATTTGTATTTCCCGGACAGGGAGCACAATTTGTAGGTATGGGCAAAGACCTGTACGACAACAATCCGTTGGCAAAAGAACTATTTGAAAAGGCAAACGATATTTTAGGATTCCGCATTACGGATATCATGTTCAGCGGCACGGACGAGGAGTTGAAACAGACAAAAGTGACGCAACCCGCCGTATTCCTCCATTCTGTCATTTCAGCTTTGTGTATGGGAGAAAACTTCACTCCGGACATGGTGGCCGGTCATTCATTAGGAGAATTTTCTGCGTTGGTAGCAGCCGGTGCCCTGAACTTTGAGGATGGTCTGAAATTGGTTTACGCCCGTGCCATGGCCATGCAAAAGGCATGCGAGGCTGCCCCTTCTACGATGGCGGCCATTGTAGGCTTGGATGATGCCACGATTGAGAACGTCTGCGCGGAAATCAATACGGAAAACAATGTAGTGGTTCCGGCCAATTATAATTGCCCCGGACAGTTGGTCATCAGCGGCAATGTGGAAGCTGTCAAGGCTGCATGCGAAAAACTGAAAGCAGCCGGTGCCAAGCGTGCACTCTTGTTGCCGGTGGGCGGTGCGTTCCACTCTCCTTTGATGCAACCGGCCAAAGACGAACTGCAAGCAGCCATAGAGGCAACTACGTTCAATACGCCTAAATGTGCCGTATACCAAAACGTAGATGCACAGGCTCATACGGATGCAGAAGAAATCAAAGCCAACTTGATTGCCCAACTCACAGCTTCTGTTCGTTGGACGCAAGAGGTGCAGAACATGATTGCAGCCGGTGCCACGGATTTCACGGAGTGCGGTCCGGGCAAAGTCCTGCAAGGCATGATCGGAAAGATTGCTAAAGGAAATGATGCCGTGACAGTACATGGTATCCAAGCATAAACCAACTTGAACAGCTATCCCCTTGCCTTGGAAAAAACGGCAAGGGGATTTTCATTAACGACTAATCCATTTGATATATGAAAAACAAGATGATTATTTATCAGGTGTTCACCCGCCTTTTCGGAAACGACAAGACGGCATGCACCCCCCACGGCAGCAAGACAGAGAACGGATGCGGGCACTTCGCTGATTTTACCCAAAAAGCATTAACGGAAATCCAAAAGCTTGGAGCAACGCATATTTGGTATACAGGGGTCATTGCACATGCCACACAAACCGACTATACCTCATACGGAATTCCGTCCGATCATCCTGCCATTGTAAAAGGAAAAGCCGGTTCCCCATACGCCATTAAAGACTATTATGACGTAGACCCGGACTTGGCCATAAAACCCGAGAAACGGATGAAGGAGTTTCAAAACCTGATATACCGTACGCATGATGCCGGTTTGAAAGTCATCACCGACTTCGTGCCCAATCATGTGGCACGCCAATATCAATCCGCCAACAGACCTGAAGGCGTGAAAGATCTCGGGGAAGAGGATGACCAAACCCTATCCTTTTCTCCTCAAAACAACTTTTATTATATTCCCGGACACCCGTTTCAACCTGGCTTCGACCTGCAAGGCAGTGCACCGTCCCCATACGAAGAATGTCCGGCCAAAGCTACAGGCAATGATAATTTTTCCCCCTCTCCGGGACGCAACGACTGGTATGAAACGATAAAGCTGAACTATGGAATAGATTATTGCAATGGAGGAGAACGGCACTTCGACCCGATACCTTCCACGTGGTTTAAGATGCGTGACATCCTGCTGTTTTGGGCCGGAAAAGGCATAGACGGCTTCCGTTGCGATATGGCAGAGATGGTTCCTGTCGAATTTTGGGCATGGGCCATTCCGCAAGTCAAGTGCCACTACCCTTCTCTTGTATTCATTGCCGAGGTATATAACCCGAACGAATACCGCAACTACATCTATAAAGGAGGATTTGACTATTTATATGACAAGGTCGGATTATACGACACGCTCCGCGGAGTCGTTTGCGGCTATGCCTCTGCGCGTCAGATTACAGGATGTTGGCAAAACGTAGACGACATCAAAGACCGCATGCTGAACTTCCTCGAAAACCACGATGAGCAACGATTGGCCTCTGATTTCTTTGCAGGAAATGCAGAAAAAGGCCGTCCGGCCCTATTGGTCAGCGCATGTATGGGGAAAAATCCCATGATGATTTACTTCGGACAAGAATTAGGCGAACGGGGTATGGACGCGGAAGGATTCAGCGGCAAAGACGGGCGTACCACGATTTTCGACTATTGGCATGTAGATACCATCAGGCGGTGGCGTAACAAAGGTAAATTTGACACCGGTAAACTCACAGCCCAGGAACTTGCCTTGCAGGCATTCTATACCCAAGTGCTTAGATTATGCAACAGAGAAAGAGCTTTGAGGGAAGGGGATTTCTATGACCTGATGTACGCCAATAACGGCTCGGACCTGTTTAATGCCGACAAATGTTATGCTTTTGTCCGGCGTAAAGACAAAGACCTGCTGATTGTCCTTGCCAACTTCGAGGATTCCGAGAAACATACAGCTGTCAACCTTCCCCACCATTTATTCGAATTTTTCCAAATCCAAGAAAAAGGAGAGGTCATAGCAACTGAACTTCTAAGTGGAGATAAAGAATGTATCACGTTCAATGCTAATCAATGCGTACTAACGGACATACCTGCATATAGTGGCAAAATCTTAAAAATCAAGCTATAGTAGCTAAAAAGTAGCCGACGGGAAGTCCAAGGTCATTATTATAGAGTAAAGCGGGAACCTGCAAAATCACCAAATCCGGCGATTGCAGGTTCCCGCTTTACGTTCTACCTTTGCAGTGACAGAAGAAAACAATATGCCATTAATAAACGATTAAACAAAACTACAACAACGAGATGAAAAAAATGACTATTTATTATGGTTCCACCACAGGAACTTGCGAAACCTTGGCCTCCAGTATCGCACAAGCACTGGGCATGAGTAACGACAACGTGCACAACGTAACAGAAATGACCAAGGAAGATCTGGAGAATAACGATGTGCTGATTCTCGGTTCGTCCACATGGGGATGCGGAGACCTGCAAGATGATTGGTACGACGGAGTAGAGATTCTGAAGAAAGCCGACTTGACAGGTAAAAAGGTAGCCCTTTTCGCTTGCGGTGACGGAGAGTCATACGGCGACACATTCTGCGAAGCCATGACCCATATCCACGATGCCTTGGCTGATAGCGGCTGTACCTTCATTGGGAAAGTCCTGACTGCAGACTATACGTTTACTTCTTCTACAGCCGTGGACGGCGATGATTTCATCGGTCTGGCACTTGACGACGTGAACGAGAGTGACAAGAGCGAAGCCCGAATTGCAAACTGGGCTAAGCAAATTGAAGCGGAAATGGCTTAAAGCATACTTAAAAACAAGTAAAGGGCTATAAGGTTGCGACCTGGATAATCATAGATTTTAGCTATTGCAAGACTTTAAATTATCACTTAATTTTGCAACCACAAACGAAACATTCACCCATGGACGCATTATCCGAGAGAAACAGACATAAATGTATCATAATAACCACTTTTCATACAATTTCTTTATATCGTTTTGGATTTAAATTTGGGATTAGGCTCTCGTGAGAGAGCCTTTTTCTATACCTGTCCGTTTGCAGGAACTATTCCCAAACCGCATCCAACAGTTTGAACACAATCCGGAATTGTCCGTCCTTGTAGTTCGTGCTGTTGATATGGAACCGGCCAATCTGTGCCGTATGTTCCACATGGGCACCGATACAGGCGCAGACATCATAATCCCCAACCCTGACCAAGCGCAAGGTATCCTCCGCAGCATCGGGTAATTTGTCGAGCGGAACGTTGTCGGGAACAGCATCACGCGATACGTAGGCGTATGTCACCGGTAAATCAGCCGCAATGACTTCATTCACTTTCCGGGCTATCTCTGCAATCTGCTCTTCCGTCGGCTCATCCGCCAAATCATAGTTAATCTTACTTTTTTTCCGCTCAATATGTGCATTCCCCGACCGTTCGCAACCGAACATCCTGACCATCGTTTGGTTCAGGATATGCTCACAAGTGTGCATCGGAGGGTATTCCAACTTGTTATGGGCATTTAAAGCCACTTCCTTTTCTGTTGTCATTCGTTTCTTTTAATATATTTGTTGAATAAGTCCATACGCAGTCCACCACATTTCACCTTCACGACATGATGTTCGTCCGTCAAGAAACAAGTAGGCGTACCTTGCGCCCCGTATTTTATTTTCATGGGGCTGTCGTCCAACTTAAAATCTGACACAAAAACAAAATCAAAAGGATATGCTTTTTTAACCTCTTGCAAGTCTTTCAATGAGCTGCATGGCCAATAGACCACAATCTGCAAATCTTCCAAAGATGTCTGCCTCCGTAAAAGTTCCAATTCCTTACGACCGCCTTCTCCCATGCACCCCAATCCACCATAAAGCAGCAACACTTGTCGCCCCTTCAGTCCGCGCCAATCAAAGACATTCCCGTCATCCCGATAGCAAGGAAACTCCCATAGGCTATCCTTTTCCTCAATCTGCCGCATACGGATATGTTCCTGAATGTTCCTTCCATAAAAAGACTCGCGCATACCCGTGCCCAACGTATCCAAGATATGTACAAGCACTTTTTTAGGAATATCCAACCGGCACATGTACAGACGCTGCAAACCACTGGGCGTAGAAGCATATTCCATAGCCAACTCCCGGTTCCTTTTCAACGTAGCATCATAAAAGGAATTAAATGCAGCCTGCAAACTATCCTGCATCTCGGGATATTTGTCCCATAATGCAGCCATCTCCTGATGACGCTGTTCGTACGCTCCCCACAGCATGCTATCCTTTCGCAGATACTCTTTCTCCCTCTCCATGTCCTGCGCAACCGAATTTCCAACCGAGAGACCCAAAAATCCCAAAAGGAACAACAAACTTTTTAACTTTATGATACCACGTTTCTCCATCAGCATTACAGTTTCCCCCGTTCTTCCAAATAAGAATCCTTGAATCCTAAGAAGTACAGCACCCCATCAAGCCCCATTGTGTTGATGGACTGCTTCGCATTCGCCACCACACGAGGCTTGGCATGGAATGCAATTCCCAGCCCGGCTTCAGAAAGCATGGGCAAGTCGTTGGCTCCGTCGCCCACGGCAATCGTCTGAGCCAGATGCACATGTTCCACTTGGGCAATAAGCTTCAACAATTCGGCTTTACGGCGACCGTCTACAATTTCGCCCACATAACGTCCCGTCAGTTTACCGTCCTCTATTTCCAACTCATTGGCATACACATAGTCTATGTCATATTTGTTCTTCAGGTAATTGCCGAAATAAGTGAACCCACCCGAGAGAATGGCTATTTTGTAACCATACTGTTTCAATACAAACATCAGACGGTCGACTCCCTCCGTAATGGGCAAATGCTGAGCGATATCTTCCATGACCGACACATCCAACCCTTTCAGCAAAGCCACCCGTTGGGTGAAACTTTCCTTAAAGTCTATCTCCCCACGCATGGCCCGCTCGGTAATGGCCCTTACTTGTTCACCTACTCCGGCACGGTCGGCCAGTTCGTCGATGACTTCCGTCTCAATCAAAGTGGAATCCATATCAAAACAAATCAGGCGGCGCATGCGGCGGTACATGTTGTCCAACTGGAATGAGAAATCCATCTCCAGTTCACTGGACAACTTCAACAGTTCCGATTGCATGGCCGCACGGTCTTTCGGTGTACCCCGTACGGAAAACTCGATGCAAGCCCGTATGTTTTCCCGCTGTTCGTCCAATGGAATACGCCCGGTGAGACGCTTGATGGCATCGATGTTCAGCCCCTGTTCGGCCAACACCGAAGTGACGGCCTGTATTTGCAAAGCCGACAGTTTGCGTCCCAACAGAGTCAGGATATAACGGTTCTTGCCCTGCATGTTCACCCAGTCCACATATTCGTCTTTCTTCACCGGATAGAAACGGATGTTCACGCCCAATTCCGAAGCCTTGAACAGCAAATCCCGCATCACATGCCCGGAGTATTCCTCTGCCGCACGAACCAACAAGCCCAAAGTCAACGTATTGTGTATGTCGGCCTGGCCGATGTCGAGTACCGTCACGTCATACCGGGCTAAAATCCCCATGATGGAAGAAGTCAGTCCGGGACGGTCTTCACCCGTTATTCTTATCAGTATCAATTCCGTATTCGAAGATTCCATAGCTTTATATCCATTTAATACCTGCAAAACTACACAAAAAAGGAGAAAACACAAAGGATACGGACGGAATGCCGGAAAGATTCTGCCCCATTCACCCATCTAAAAGGTATAAGCCACTTTATCCGGCTACAAGTTGGCATTAAAGTAAAGGAAAACTCCCCACCGCTTCAAAAATCCAATTCTGCCCCTCGCGGTTCTTTATTTTTGGTGTAACTTTGTAAACGAAAACAAGGTTCCGAAAATGACAAACAAAACCTGATCGGGACACGAACCAAGCCACAATGAAAGAAACAGCCTCCATATTCCATCCCTTTACGCCCCAACCGGAAATATCGGACATTCCAGGCATGTTTACCTGTCCGTTCCACTACGAACCGCACCCTTTATCCGTATGCGCGGCCGAAGAAGTGTGCCGCTATCTCACGCTCCGCACCGACTGGAAAACGGAACTGGACAAAGGAAAAATGTTTGGCGTATTAGTCGTGCAGAAAGACGGAAAGACAGGCTTCTTGGCGGCTTATTCCGGCATTCTTTGCGGTCGCAACGACCACGGCTTCTTCGTACCGCCCGTTTTTGATTTGTTGCAGCCGGACGGTTTTTTCAAGACAGAAGAAGCACAAATATCCCAAATAAACCACCGTATCGGAATGTTGGAACATAGCGATATGCGTGTCGCACTGCTCCAACAGGCTGCCGACAGGAAAGCAGCCGGCGAACAGGCATTGAAAGAAGCTCGCGACGCATTGAAAGAAGCCAAACGGCAAAGGGATTTGTTAAGGGCATCAGACCGCAACGACTTCACGGAAGAACAGCTCACCCGTGAAAGCCAGTTCCTGAAAGCTGAATACAAACGGTTGGAAAAGCAATGGAAAGCCAAACTCGAAGAGGTTGAAACTGCCCTGAAACGGTCCGATGAAGAAATAGAGGCGCTGAAAACCGAACGGAAACATCGCTCCATCCTGCTGCAAAATTGGCTTTTCGCCCAATTCCGCATGCTGAACGCACGGGGGGAGGAGAAAGACCTGTGGCAAATTTTCCGGGAACACGGGCGGACCGTACCGCCATCGGGTGCCGGAGAGTGTGCCGCCCCCAAATTGCTGCAATATGCCTACCGTCACGGCTACCGTCCTTTGGCCATGGCCGAATTCTGGTGGGGGGCTTCGCCGGAAACGGAAATACGCAAACACGGTTACTACTATCCGGCATGCAAAAGCAAATGCGAGCCGATACTCGGCCACATGTTACAGGGGCTGGATGTGGAACCCAACGCCCATGAAAGCAGCAAGCACCTTGACCACGAACCGGAACTCGTCTACGAAGACGAATGGATGGTTGCAGTCAACAAACCGACCGGCATGCTTTCCGTACCCGGCAAGGGCGATGCTCCTTCCGTATGGAGTTGGGCGCGTGCGCATTTTCCTGAGGCCACGGGGCCGCTCTTAGTACACCGTCTGGACATGGACACCTCGGGAGTGCTCCTCATTGCCAAAGACCCGGAAACGCACCGGCAGTTGCAACAACTGTTTGAAACGCGGCACATCAAAAAAAGGTACGTCGCTTTGCTCGACGGTACGGTAACGGACGACGAAGGCTTTATCCGTCTTCCCCTCTGCCCCAACCCGGACGACCGCCCACGGCAAATGGTGAGCACGGCACACGGCAAAGCCACCGTCACGCGCTTCGAGGTCTTGTCGCGCAGCTGCGGCCAAACCCGCGTGGCTTTCTATCCCCTCACGGGGCGCACCCACCAGTTGCGGGTGCATGCCGCCCATCCGGAAGGATTGGACACCCCTATCGTAGGCGACAACCTGTATGGCCGTCGGGCCTCCCGCCTCTTCCTGCATGCCGAGACCGTGGCCTTCCGCCATTTCAAGACCGGACGTTGGGTCAGCATTACGGCACCTGCCCCGTTCTGACGGGAGGAAAGGCACCAACCGGTGCTCACTGCCCGCCGTCAGGCGTATGGCAAATGGCTTCAATCCGATCCAATTCCTCTTTCGAGAAATCCACTTTCCGCAAGGCCTTCAGGTTGTCTTCGAGTTGTGCCACGGAACTTGCCCCGATAATAACGGATGTAACCAGTTCGTCCTTCAAAACCCAAGCCAAGGACATTTCGGCCAACGTCTGCCCCCGCTCTGCGGCCACCCGATCCAAGGCTTTGATTTTCCCCAAGACCGCTTCTGTCAGTACCTCGCGTTTCAAGAAACGCCCTTGTGCCATGCGCGAATCTTCGGGCACGCCTTGCAGATAGCGGGACGTGAGCAAACCTTGTGCCAACGGTGAAAAAGCAATAAACCCAACCCCGTACGCCCGGGCCTGTCCCAAAATGCCCTCCTCTTCCGGAGCGCGGTCGAACAGGTTGTAACGCCCTTGATACAACAGGCAATGCACGTCGCGCGCTTCCAAATAACGGTAAGCCTCTTCGGCCTTGTCGGCCGGATATTTGGAAAGCCCCACATAAAGCGCCTTGCCTTGTCGCACGATGTCAACCAAAGCCTGCATCGTTTCTTCCAACGGAGTCTCTGGGTCGTAACGATGGGAATAGAACACGTCCACATAATCCAACCCCATACGCACGAGGCTCTGGTCGAGACTGGCCATGAGCGACTTGCGGCTTCCCCAGTTTCCGTAGGGGCCGGGCCACATGTCGTAACCGGCCTTGGTCGACACAAACAGCTCGTCGCGATAAGGCTTGAAGGATTTCTTCATGATGAATCCGAAGGTCTCTTCGGCACTGCCATACGAAGGGCCGTAATTGTTCGCCAAATCGAAATGCGTGATGCCATGGTCGAAAGCATAATGCGCCATCGCCAACGAATGGGACAAAGGATTGACGTCACCGAAATTATGCCACAGTCCTAAAGAAACTTCAGGAAGGAGCACGCCGCTACGCCCGCTGCGACGGTAGCGCATACCGTTTTCATACCGGTCGGATGCCGGAGAATAAATGGGATTCAACATAAACCTTATAACTGTTTTAGAAGTGTCTGGCGCAAAAATAATGAAAAAACCATAAATCCACCTGACTCTCCCGGTAAAACTTCCTATCTTTGTCCATTATTATCACATAATAGATTTATTTCACATGAAACACACTTTCAGCGCATGTTGTTGCGCCATCCTGATTTCAATTTCCGCACAAGCGCAAAAAGGCGCTTCCCATTTCGAAATAGATGCTCGTACGCCACTACAGACGATGGACGGTTTCGGGGCTTCGGATGCCTGGAGCATGCAACACATCGGCCTGTGGCCCGACAGCGTGCGGTTGCAAACGGCCGACTGGCTATTCAGTACCGAGAATGACAGCAAGGGGCAACCCCTCGGCATCGGGCTTTCGATATGGCGTTTCAACATCGGGGCAGGCAGCCATGACCAAGGACGCGAAAGCGGCATCGGCTCACATTGGATGCGCACGGGATGCTTCCTCCGGCCAGACGGCACGTACGACTGGACGCAGCAGCCCGGACAACGCAACTTCCTGCGCATGGCCCAAGAACGGGGCGTAAGGACTTTCATCGGATTTTTCAATTCGCCCCCAGTGTACTTTACCCAAAACGGACTGGCTACCAACACCGGGCGGGGCGGGACGCTGAACCTGAAAACGGAACATTACGGCGATTTTGCCCTATTCGCAGCCAACGTGGTGAAAGGGTTGGAACAGCATGACGGCATCAAGCTCTCCTACGTCTGCCCCGTCAATGAACCGGACGGCCACTGGAATTGGGTAGGCCCGAAACAGGAAGGCACACCGGCCACCAACCGTGAAATCGCCGGACTGGCACGGGCATTCAGCCAAGCGTTTACCCGGAAAGGGTTGGACACGAAAATCCTCATCAACGAATCGTCGGACTACCGTTGCATGTTCGCCACCCACATGACCGACTGGCAGAGAGGGTATGCCATCCAGTCGTTTTACTGTCCGGACAGCACGGACACTTATCTGGGCGACACCCCGAACGTGCCGCGCCTCATGGCCGGACACAGTTACTGGACCAACACTCCCTTGGAAGCCCTACGCAGCATCCGCATGCAACTGAAAGACACGTTGGACAAATACAACGTGCAATTCTGGCAAACGGAAACCTGCATCATGGGCAATGATGAAGAAATAGGCGGCGGAGGCGGTTACGACCGTACGATGAAGACAGCCCTATACGTGGCACGTATCATACATCACGACATCGTCTATGCCGGAGCGCGAAGCTGGCAGTGGTGGCGTGCCGTGGGCGGGGACTACAAGGACGGGCTCTTGCGTGAGTTCAGCAACCGCGAGGGGACGGACGGGCGCGTGGTGGACTCCAAACTGCTTTGGGCTTTAGGCAACTACAGCCGTTTTGTCCGTCCGGGCGCCACCCGTATGGGCATTACCGCCACCGACAAGACGGGACGAGCCGTGACGGAAGGCGACACAGACCGCACGGGATTGATGTGCACCGCCTACCGGAACGCAGACGGCTCGTGGGTCATGGTCGTAGTGAATTATGCCACCGAAGAGAAAAGCATGACCTTCCACGTGGATGACCGGAAAGTAAAAAGTTGGCAACCCTACCTGACGGCCGAAGGAGCGGGAAAAAACTTGCTGCCTATCGGCAAGGTAGGCAACGGAAAACAAACCGTCATCCCTGCACGCTCGATTGTAACGTTTGTAAGCCGGTAAGACAAACATTTTGTCAGTTTTTCAAGAATCGCCATCAGGCAAAATCCGGCATTTTAGACGGTAAAAGAACAATATGTCTGAATAAAAATGCACCTGAATTGCATATATGCGCTGCCAATCCGCATATATGCAATTCATTTGGCTGAAAGCGATTTTTCATTCACAGCCAAACGGAAAAAAGTTCTCCGCAGATTGAAACGCCTATGGCTTCCACCTGCGCCAAAAACAAGAAGAAAACGGAAATAAAACATGCCGAAAACACTCCATTTTCGTCTGGCTGAAACTTTTTTACCTACAAAAAAGAAAAACAAAAGGACAAAGAAAAACACTTTCCGCTTACAGCCATCTGAAAACACGGGCGGCAAACATGCCGTTCCGCCCCTCTTTGTAAAGTGCCAAGCGGATTTTCCTGTCCATTTGCCCGAAAGCCGATGCACGAGATTCGCGTATTCCGGCGCGACTTCCCTGCCGGCTGTATATAACGGATTCTCACACGGACAGGTTTGTCATTTTGACAGCCGCCGCCTTTTCCCGAACCGTCCGCCGATTTTTCTTTTCAATTCGGAAAACAAAGTAATCTCCTTACGAATCGCCGAAGCCGAAAGCCACACGCTGACACCTAATACGCATCCGCCTGCTGCGACCTTGAGCCATATTTCGGGCTGCATGCCCAAATACAAAGCCGCCGCCACGCAAAGAAACTGCGCCGCGATGAACGAACGTGCCGCCTTGTCAGACTTGAAGCCGTAGCGTCGCCCGTATACGGCATAAATCATCCACCAATCGAACACTCCGGCCAAAGCCAAGGCAATTCCCGTGCCCAAAATACCCGCGTACACAAAACCGACCATCACGCACACGGCCATAAAGATGTCGTAGGCCGCCTCCATGCACAAATACATGACGGCATCGCCTTTGGCCAACGAAGTATAAGCCACGGGGAGCGTCATCGATTTGAAAAACATGTGCATGGAAGCACACACCGCCATGCCTGTCATCGGTAAAAAAGAAGAGGTATACAACAACCTGACAACCAACGGCATGGATATCATGAATAAAACAAGAAAAGGCGACATGAGCAACACGCAGACTTTTATCTGCCGGTTGATGGCCAGATTCATCCGCCCAACATCGGCATGTACCGACGACAAACGCGGAAAGTAATCGGCCTCTACTGCCGTGAACACCACCCCGGCGTAGGCAAACACCAGATTATAGCCCATGCCGTACAACCCCACGTCGGACAACGAGCCCCAATTGGTAATGAAAAGCGAAATCCCCATCCCTACCGACATGTTCACCACCATGGCCATGATATAAGGCACGCCAACGCGTACCATGCTCCATCCCTTGCGGAAATACTCCCGGCTCAGCAAGTCCACGCACCAAGGAAAAACAGGCAAGGAAAGGCACAGATGGACGACCATTATCCCGAACGTGCTGACAACCAATGCTGGTACAACTCCCGAAATTCCCCAAAAGCAATAAAAAGGAATCGTCAACAACAAAGTGGCCGCAGCCCCCAACACGGAAATCACAGCCACGCGCTTCAACCGCCGGACGGCTTTCAAGATAGAGATTTCACCCACCGTAACGGCCATAAACCCCATAACGGGAGAAAGCAAACAGAGAGAAAGGATATGGGATGTATCGCCAAAAGCCCAATAACTTATGGCAGGCGACAACAGCAGGCACAACAGCATGCCGGCTCCCCCCGTCCATACGCTCCACGTACGCACCACTTCTACCTGCCGGAGAACTTTTTCCGGATGGTTTCCTCCGTAAAATTCCGCAATCTCCTTAATGGAACTGAACGAAATGCCCAGATTCGACGTGTTGTGCAGGAAACCGATGACGCTCTGGTACAAAGCCGAAAGTCCCACTCCGGCTGTACCGAGCAGAACGGCCGCCAATTTGTTACGCACCACGTTGACCAATATCGTAAGCACCTGTATGCCTCCCAGAAAACCCGTGTATTTTACGATGTGGTCGTAAGTCGCGTCTTCCGGGGCTTCCGTTTCTTCCGAGGCCGTCAAACCGTCTTTTATTTCTTGTGTCTCACTCATAATATAGGAGACAAAGATACGGCATTTCCATTTATTTTCCGTACCTTTGTCTAAAAATATCATGAAAGTCCTATTACTTGGCGAATATAGTAACGTGCATTGGACCTTGGCACAGGGTCTACGTGCCTTGGGGCATTCCGTCACAGTAGTGTCGGACGGTGACGGTTGGAAAAACTATCCTCGCGACATCGACTTGCATCGGAAGTCTACAGGAAAAATGGACACGATGGATTTCCTTTTCCGTGTGGCCCGGGTTCTCCCTTTCATGAGAGGATATGATGTGGTGCAACTCATCAATCCTGTTTTTCTCGAACTACGCGCGGAACGCCTGTTACCCATTTACCGTTTCCTGCGCCGGCACAACCGGAAAGTATTTCTCGGGGCATTCGGCATGGACTATTACTGGGTAAAAACAGGGTTGGACCGCCAAGTATTCCGTTACTCCGACTTCAACATCGGAACGGAAATCCGAATGAACCCCGACAACGACCGGTTCATCGCCGAATGGCTGAACGGCCCCAAAGGCAAACTGAACCGTTTCATAGCCGACGATTGCAACGGCATAGTCTGCGGCCTCTATGAATACGACGCTTGTTATCGGCAGCACTTTCCGGAAAAGACGCAATTCATCCCCTTCCCCATCAACTTGTCGGAAACCACGCCACACATCCCCCATCCCGAAACGGAACGGACGCGTTTTTTCATCGGCATACAACGCAAACGGAATGCTTACAAGGGGACAGACATCATGTACAAAGCATTGGTGGAATTAGCCGCACGTTATCCTGACCGGATAGAAATCGTGAAAGCGGAATCCGTACCGTTTGCACAATATAGCCGGATGATGGACCACAGCGACGTGTTGTTGGACCAACTTTATTCCTACACGCCGGCCATGAACGCCCTGTGCGCCATGGCCAAGGGTCTGGTTGTCGTAGGAGGGGGTGAAGAGGAGAATTATGACATACTGAGGGAAAAAGAACTGCGCCCTATCGTCAACGTACTCCCTTCTTTTGATGACGTGTACGCTAAACTGGAAAGACTTATACAGCATCCCGAGGATATCGCCCGACTGTCTGCGGAAAGCACGCAATACGTCCGTCGCCATCACGACCACCTGAAAGTAGCGGAACAATATGTCGAATTCTGGAAGAGTAGAACTTAAAACATTGAAGCCTTAAAAGCGAAGCATGAAACTCACCATCATAATTCCTGTATACAAGGTGGAAGCCTACCTTGACTTCTGCCTGAAAAGCATCGTCCGGCAAAACGTGGAAGACTATGAAGTCATCCTCGTGGACGATGGTTCTCCGGACAGAAGCGGAGCACTTTGTGACGCATGGTTACGGAAAGACAGACGGTTTCGTGTCATCCATTGCCTTGAAAACCGTGGCCTGAGCGCGGCGCGCAACAAGGGACTGGATGAGGCACAGGGAGAATATGTCACATTCATTGACTCTGACGATTATATCTCCCCGAATACACTGCAAGCCAATATGGAATTGTTGGCCTTACACCCCGAAGCGGATGTCTTGGAATATCCCGTATGCGTTTACCACGGTACGGCAAAAGCCTACCGCTACATGCCCGGAGCATGCGAAATCACGGACTACACCGGATGGGCACGCTGCAAAGGTTACATACATAGTTATGCTTGGAACAAAATTTATAAACGCTCGTTGTGGAAGTCTCTCCGCTTTCCGGAAGGCAAATGGTATGAAGATGTCTTCACCATCCCGGCCGTATTGCGCCAAGCACGATACATCCTGCGTTCGGACAAAGGGTTATATTATTATTGCAGTCGCCAAGGTTCTATCTCCAACACCTTCTGTGACAAGGGTATCAACGACCTTCTTCAGGCCAACCTCATGTTATATCACACTTTGTCGGACAACACTGACCTGAGCGAACAGGATTTGGACGAGGCTTACTTACACTTGTGCGACCACCAAATCATGCGGATACAATTCGGAGGATACTTGTGTATCCCCGAACGCAAGATACCATTACACCGCGCCTTGTTTACCCCTCGTCCGCTGAACTACCGCATCAAAGCCATTCTGAAAGCATTGAGCGGCAACCACTATTGCAGCATTGTGGCACGAACCCGTAAAGTACTAAAGCGATGAACAAACCGTCAATCAGTTTCATTATCCCTTATTACAAGGTAGAGCTTCCGCTGCTTGCCCGCGCCATAACAAGTATCTTGCGCTTGGAACAAAAGGCCGATTGGGAAGTTTGGGTCATAAACGACGGTACGCCCGGACACGAAGCGGAAGACTACCTCGGTTCACTGGACGACCCGCGTATCCATTACTATGCCCAACCCAACTCAGGATTAGGAGGGGCAAGGAATACGGGCATTGAAATGGCTCAAAAGGAATATATTCAATTTTTAGATGCGGATGATTTTCTATTCCAAAAAGCTTTTTCCAAAATCTTGGATGTTTTAGGAGAAAAACATCCGGAGCTTTTGTCATTCGAGTTTAAAAAAGTCTATCATACGGGATTATGGGATACGAATGTCCCGGCTTGGCAAACAGTCTTTCAAGGAAGCGGAACTGATTTCATGCTCAAACACAATTTGCACGGTAGTGCTTGTGGCTATATATTCAAAAAGTCTGCACTCGGTGACCTGAGGTTCACATCCGGAATTTACCATGAAGACGAAGAGTTCACCCCACTCCTATTCCTAAAGGCACGGCATGTCATCATAACCAACCTGCCGGCTTATGCCTACTTTCAGCGACAATACTCGATTGTACACCATCCTGACCGAAAAATCATAAAAAAACGTTATTCCGATTTGCAGCATATCATTCTTTGCCTCACAGACAAAGGCCGACAAATGGAAGGCAATGCCGCCATAGCCTTGAACAGACGAATTGACATGTTGCGCATGTCCATGGTGTACATGCTGTTAGGCGACAGTCCAGACACGGCTTTCCTGCTCGAAACACTGGAAAACATGAAACGGGCGGGACTGTATCCCCTTAGCCCACGTTTCTACTCTTTCCCTTACACCATCGTACGTTGGTGTACTTTTAAACCATTATGTGCCGTCGTCCTCAGTAAAATGTTTCGTCTTCTTCAGTTGCGCCATGCAGGACATGCCTCATAGCTGACCGATTGTTTGCACAACAACAAAATAACATAAAAAGAGTTTATGAAAGAAGTATATCACAAAGTATTTGACTATCTTTGTACTGTTCTAATTATAGAACTTTAGTTTAAAGGTATTAGAAAGGTATTTGGCAAGTCCTCGTACGTGAGTATAGGGACTTGTTTTCTTTTTTATAAATCATACAACCCACACTCATATTCTTAGTTCAACAGAATAAACAAACAGAAAAGCGGTTACATCGAAATGTAACCGCTTGATTCACATTTTGTAGCGTCTACGGGAATCGAACCCGTGTTGCATGCGTGAGAGGCATGTGTCCTAGCCGCTAGACGAAGACGCCTTGGAGCGGAAGCTGGGGGATTCGAACCCCCGGTACGGTAACCCGCACGTCAGTTTAGCAAACTGGTGGTTTCAGCCACTCACCCAAACTTCCTTGCTTCCTTGGATTGCCCCTGCCTTTCAGCAGGTGTTTTCCTGAATTGCGATGCAAAGGTAGCTCCTTTTATTTAAACTTGCAAGCCTTTGGAGCACTTTTTTCCAATAAAACTCAAAAAGTTTTCTCTTTCCTCTATGCCTGATGAATCAGATAAGCCAAATAAACCAAATAAACTGCCACCATGACTCCACCTTCCCAACGCTCAATCGTCCGTTTTGTATAAGAGAAACACCAGAGAATCAGGATACTTAAAAGCATAAGCCCTAAATCGAAATATGAAATACTCCCCACGGGCATCGGGGATACGGTCGCACAAAAGCCCATCACAAAGAAAATATTGAAGATATTGCTTCCTACCACATTCCCTATTGCAATGGCAGAACTTCCCTTCTTGGCTGCCACAATAGAAGTGGCAAGTTCCGGAAGCGACGTCCCGGCGGCCACCAAAGTCAACCCCACTACCGTTTCGCTTACTCCCATACTGAGCGCAATCTCTGTAGCCGCATCCACAAATAAGTTTCCCCCGAACACAAGACCGGCCAACCCCAATATGACATAAAGGAATATACGACCGTAAGACATCGGAGCTATTTGCAAGGCCTGCGGCTGCTCGCCCGCACCGTCTTTGTTACGGGCGATGGAAAACGTATAGAACATGAATACGGCAAAGAACCCCAACAGCATCAATCCGTCGGTACGCGAAATCAGGTTCTCAAATTGTCCGCCGTCCAACACCACATCCAATGATACGACGATGAGGGAAGACGTAGCCAAAATAGCAAAGGGAATATCTTTGTGAATAGTAGACTTGCTGATGATAATGGGACTGGCTAAAGCCGAACACCCCACAATCATTAACACATTAAACGTATTGCTTCCAACTATATTACCGATAGAAATCTCACTGCTTCCTTTCAATGCCGACATAAAACTGGTCACAAACTCCGGCAACGACGTCCCAAAGGCCACTACCGTCAAGCCTATCACCATTTCGGTCACGTTGAACCGCCGAGCCAAACCGGTCGCCCCGTCTGTCAACTTGTCGGCACCGAGCAATACAAGCGCGATGCCGACTAAAAGTAATACTACTGTTAAAAACATACCCCCGGCTTTTTAGTCCCGACGACCGAGGAAGATCATGACATAATATAATAAGGTGGCCAAAGAACCTAAAGCCGCTACGACATAAGTATACGCGGCAGAACGAAGAGCCGATACGGCAGCCCCATAATTCCGGTTATTCGTCACGCCGGCCTCACTCAACCATTTGACGGCACGACGGCTTGCATCGATTTCTACCGGCAAGGTTATAAAGCTGAACAAGGTCGTGGCAGCAAACAAAATGATTCCGAACAACATGATTTGAGGGAACACATTCAGCGTAAACATCCCGATGAGCAATACCCACATCATCCAATTGGAAGCAAAAGAAATGACCGGCACCAGACTGCTCCTCATCTTCAACGGGGCATAAGCATGGGCGTGCTGCACGGCGTGGCCGCATTCGTGTGCCGCCACAGCTGCCGCTGCCACACTGCACGTGCCATATACATCTTCACTCAAATTGACCGTTTTGTTAGCCGGATTGTAGTGGTCGGTCAGCGAGCCCGACGTACTTACCACTTCCACGTCATATATCCCGTTGTCATGCAACATCTTCACTGCGATGTCACGTCCGGTCAATCCTCCGTCGATAGGAATTTTCGAATACTTTTCGAACTTGTTCTTCAAATTAGCCTGTACCAACCAACTGGCCAAGGCAATACCGATAAAAAGAATCCAATACATATTATATTTATTAAATGGTTTTATAAAGTAATACTTCAAACATCATGCCAACGCACGCAAAAATAGCGAAGAAATGTTGAATACGATAAATAAAACAAGAATAAGACCGGTCTTTTTTGAATAATTAGTATATTTGTAAGTCAGTATTCACAAATAAGCATAAAACACATGAGAAAAGGTCTGATATACCCCTTGCTTTCAATGGCGGCCGCAACAAGCCTCTTGACGGGATGTACCGGCGGGCAACAAAGCAAAGACTATATGGAGGAGAATGATTCTGTGACGGTTTATCCGCCCGACACGGCTTTCTACGGTCATTTGGGAGAAGGCACGGGGATGAGCAGCCTTGAGCTTATTACCCACGACGGCGACACATTGGCGTTAAACAAGACCAACGAAAAAACGGGGGAACCGGGACGTATATTGGGCGAAATAGCGAACTACACAGACCAATATGCCATTACGACGTGCGATGACAACCAAAGTGTAAACGTGGCCTTGAACATCAACCAACTCACACAAAGAAACTGGCAATCGGACACTGACAAACAACACGGATTCCAATTGGAAATGAACGGTAAAGCCCGGTCTTTATCTGCCGGCACATACCACTACAACCAATGGAGCCTGTACAACTGCAAATTAATTCTGTTACAGGAAAGCGAAGGCGTACACGGAACAGCAACGAGAAACGACACGTTGGATATTTTAAAACTGACACCGGACTCCTTAATACTACAAAGTAGCCGCAAGAAGATTCCCGAGAAGTTCCATCGCATATCATAAAAGAAATATTATGGCTGGCAATAAAGACAAAATGGTAAAGTGCTACGACTGTAAGCACGGCAAATACATGCAATGGATGAAAAACCCCATTATCTGTGAATGCAACTGGACCGGCGAACGCTACGTGGCCGAAGCCAAACGGCTGTGCAGCCGCTTCGAAGAAAATACAAGCCGGGAAACTCCCGAGGTCACACATTATGACCACTATTAGAAAGTTTCCCGGTTGTAATGAGCAGTCAGGCTTATTTGGCGCCCACGCATTCCACTTCCACCAACGCACCTTTAGGCAATGCCTTCACGGCAACTGCCGAACGTGCGGGAAAAGGTTCCTTAAAGAATGTGGAATATACCTCGTTCATAGCGGCAAAATCTGCCATATCTGCCAAAAAGACCGTAGTCTTGACCACGTGCGACAAGTCGATGCCGGCTTCCGCCATGATATGGGCGGCATTTGTCAATGCCTGACGGGTTTGTTCTTTGATACCGCCTTCGACAAATTCCCCGGTAGCCGGATCAATAGGTATCTGGCCGGAAGCAAAAACAAATCCATTCACTTCAATGGCCTGACTGTAAGGGCCGATGGCAGCTGGTGCCGATTTCGTGTGTAAAGCTTTCATAAAATCCTTTTTTATTTATATTAGTTTTAAACCTGCATTTTTCAATGCAAGCTGGAGTTCCTGTACATGTTCCGCATTGCGGGTTTCCACCTGGACCCGCAACCAACAGGCCGTGACGTTAGACGTGTCATCATTCCGCTCGTGATACACGCTTATGATATTCGCTCCCACCGACGCGGCAATCTGGCTGACCACGAATAACTGCCCCGGCTTATCGTCCAGTTCCACGCAAAAGGTGTATATCCGCCCGCTTTTGGAAAGCCCGCGGTTAATCACGCGGCTCAATATCGTCACGTCGATATTGCCGCCGCTCACGACACAAACGGTCTTGCGCCCTTTTACGGGCACCTTGTTGAACATGGCGGCAGCCACACTGACGGCTCCGGCTCCTTCCGCAATCAGTTTATGCTGTTCTATCAATGCCAGAATCGCGGCACATATCTCATCTTCCGTCACCGTCACGACCCCGTCGAGATACTGTTTGCATGTCCGGTAAGTAAGTTCCCCCGGCTCTTTCACCGCTATCCCGTCTGCAATCGTAGACACTGCGTCCAAGCATTCTATTTTCTGGTGTTCGAGGCTCCGCAACATGCCTGGTGCCCCACAGGCCTGTACGCCATACACCTTTATCTTCGGGTTCAAAGTCTTGATGGCAAAGGCGATTCCACTGGCCAATCCTCCGCCTCCTATCGGCACAATCACCGTATCCACGTCCGGCAACTGTTCAATCAGCTCCAAACCAATCGTTCCTTGTCCGGCTATCACCTTCTCGTCGTCGAAAGGATGTATGAAGGTGTACCCGAATTCATCACGCAGTTCCAAAGCCTTGCGGTAGGCGTCATCGTACACGCCGGGTACCAAACAAATGTCGGCCCCCAACCGACGTGTAGCCTCCACCTTACTGATTGGTGCCCCCTCTGGCAAGCATATCAGAGATTTAATGCCATATTTGGCAGCCCCGAGTGCCACCCCCTGGGCGTGATTCCCGGCCGAGCAGGCAATCACGCCCTTAGCCTTCTCCTCATCGCCCAACTGAGATATCTTATAACAAGCTCCCCTCAGCTTGAAAGAGCCGGTCACCTGCAAATTCTCAGGCTTCAGGTAAATCTCACTTTCCTGATTGATTTTGGGCGCATAGATCAAATCCGTCCGACGCACCACATTACCTAAGACGTATCTTGCCCTGTAAAAGTCATCCAAATTCAACATAGTCGTATTTTTATATGCAAAAATGCAAAAAAGAATTCAAACAACCTCCTTCATACGTGTTTTTATGTACCTTCCCGACAAGTATTCTTCCCGAAAACCCGTAATTAATCAGAAAATCCATTTTCAATCATTGTTTTTTTTCTTTCAAAGCGTTTTCCATGGCACATTTTTTTGTATTTTTGCGCAGGATTATTTTACCCGAATCAAAAGAACGGAATTTGTTGAATCAACTAAAGAAAGGATAAAAATGAAATTTACAAAAATTGCTACCGTCCTGGGAATGGCTGCCGTTTGCACACCTGCACTGGCCCAATACGAGGGGACAAGAGTATACGACCGTATCGGTCACGGGCAAGACAGTATCACGACCTTAGGCAATATCGTAGCCTACAAGGATAGCTACAAAGCTCAAGATTATGCCGGTGCATACGAACCATGGAAAGCCGTGCTCACCAAAGCCCCTTGCGCGGAAGTCAGCACGTATGCCTATGGCGCCATGATTTTGGCCAACGTATTAGTCAAAGAACCGGATTTGACCAAGAAAAAGGCTTACTTCCAAGAACTGATGGACATGTACGATACGCGCCTGAAGAACCTTGACGCACTGAACTCCTTTACCAAACCGGACAAGCGCGCCACTAAAGGCGACATTCTGGCCCGTAAGGCTTTCGACTATGCTTATTATGGCGCGGGCGTGGCCGACGGTTATTCGTTGGACAAAGCCTACACCATGTTCCGCGAGGGCATAGACCTTATTAATAAGGATGGCGCAAAAGAGGTTCCCGGTTTCGTATTGGATAAATTCTTTGAAATCTCATATCAAAGATACATGGCCGACTCCACCGCTTTCCGCGAACAGTTCCTGAAAGATTATATGGAAAGTCGCGAGGCCTGCCAAGGCATGTTGAGCTTGGCCAACGAAGCGACAGATTCCGTGGCAGCCAAAAAGATTGTGGCACAGTACGACCCGACGCTGAACCGCATCGAAACCTTGTTCGCCCAATCCAAAGCAGCCGACCGCGAACAGCTCATTGCCATCTTCGGTCCAAAAATCGAAGAGAACAAAACGAATCTGGCTTATCTGAAGTCTGCGCTTACCTTGCTTTCGGCCAACAACTGCGATGACACCGACATTTATTTCAAGGCAGCCGAATATGCCTATAATATTGAGCCGAGCTACGAATCGGCCATCGGTACGGCACAAAAGTATTACAAGGACGGAAAAGTGGCCGAATCAGTGCAATATTATGATAAAGCTCTTGAATTATGCCCTACCGACCAGACCAAAGCGGCCATTGCATTGAAGATTGCCAATGCCGTGTCTAAAACGGGAGACTCAGCCAAGGCATTTTCATATTTGGACAAAGCCGTGCAATACAATGCCAAAATTGCCGGAAAGGCTCATTTGGTACGCGCACAGATTCTGGCCTCATCCAAAAACTTCTCAGAGGCTATCTCCTATTGTACGAAAGCAGCCCAGGAAGACGTCAGCATCTCCGGATCGGCCAACCGTCTGAAAGAGAAGATTCAGGAAGTACAGCGCAAGAATGCAGAGTACGAAAAGGCCAATGCCGAATATAAGGCCCAGAAAGCAAAAATCGAGAAAGAAGAAAACTTCTGGAAAGCCGGAGGCAAACAATAATCTACGGAACATCCATCAAAAAACTCCGTAAGAAAGGATATGGCAGGCAGAGGGGGCAGCAAGACCTTTCTGCCTGCTTTCGTTTTCGCCCTTAAAGGAAACAAGTACACAGCCGGACATACACTTCGCAAGGGATACGGGACGTAAATATTTCAGACAAAAGAAGTGTATTCCGCATAGTACTGGTTTTCAACGGTTTGAGATTGGAGAAAAAATCTCCTGAGAATGAAAAATCAATCTCAGCCAAACGAAAAATCATTCGGCTGAGATTGATTTTTCGTTTGGCGCAGAAAAGGGAACCATTCTTCGTTGTAAAATAAACGTATTCCACTACCCTATTATTCCCCTCACCGTCTACTGCCCACCAAAGAAAACAGCCCCAAGCCTCCTTGTCTTAACTTTTTTTAAAATACAGGCTTATTGTAATTCCCTTCCCGATGGAAATACATGTTGTGTTTCTGCCAGAGGAAACTCTGCCCCACGTTCCAAAAGCAAAATGACGAACGATAAAAAACTGATTTCCTGTATACAAGAAAAAAAACTCCCGAATCAAACCGTACGACAGACATACCCCGTATATTTCTCCAAAATAAGGCGAAACCCCGCACCTTATCATACTTAATATGAAAAGTATTCCCGAATAGCCCTGATTACATGTTATATAACATAAAACAGGAAGCTCCCATTCCCCTCCCGCCATACTATCTTTGTATGCAAAATACGACAATACGATGAAAAATCCCCTACGCGTCGACGAAATGATCAATCCTCACGTCTCTGTTGACTGTGTCGTATTAGGTTTTGACGGCGAACATCTTAAAGTGCTTCTCGTAAAGCAAACCGGCCACGAAGAAAACGGCTACTATAATAACATGAAATTGCCGGGCAGTCTGATTTACAATGACGAAGACTTGGACGAGGCGGCACAGCGGGTCCTCTATGAACTGACAGGGCTGAATGAGCTTCACCTCATACAGTTCAGGGCGTTCGGTTCCAAGAACCGGACCAACAACCCGAAGGACATCAAATGGTTGGAACGCTTTCACCAATTAAACCAGAAAGTGGAACGCATCGTCACCATCACCTACCTGACGATGGTAAAAATCGACAAGAAACTTACCCGTTTGTCCGACCGCTACGAAGCTTGTTGGATGGACATTGATGCGCTCTGCCCCTTGGCTTTCGACCACAACCTGATTATCGGTGAAGCACTGTGGTTCGTGCGGCAATACGTGCAGACGCAACCCGCAGCCTTGTTCGACCTTCTCCCTAAAAGATTCACAGCAGCCGAGCTCCGCAGACTTTATGAGACGATATATGACCGGAAATTCGACGTTCGCAATTTCCACAAACGGATTGCCCAAATGAAATATGTGCTTCCTCTGGAGGAATTCCAGACCGGCGTAGCCCACCGGGCCGCGCGGTACTACAAATTCGACCGTAAGCTGTACAACAAGCTGCACGGCATGGGCAAGTCGTTCAACCCGGACGAGCATAATGAAATTTATTAATTTAACATCAAACGAATCATCATGAACTTGACACAAGAAGGAGACAGACTGTATTTGTACTCCATTACCACCGTAGCCATCTTGGGTGGACTGTTGTTCGGCTACGACACGGCAGTGATTTCCGGTGCCGAAAAGGGGCTTGAAGCCTTTTTCCTCACCGCGACGGATTTCCAGTATGACAAGGTGATGCACGGCATCACCTCGTCCAGTGCATTGATCGGTTGCGTCATCGGCGGCGCCATATCCGGTTACCTGGCCTCCCGCCTGGGGCGGCGCGATTCCCTCCGTCTGGCTTCCGTCATGTTTTTCCTCTCCGCATTGGGTTCCTACTATCCGGAGTTTCTTTTCTTCGAATACGGAAAGGCCAACTGGGACTTGCTGATTGCCTTCAACCTCTATCGTGTGTTGGGCGGAATCGGTGTCGGGTTGGCTTCTGCTGTCTGTCCGATGTATATCGCCGAGATTGCCCCTTCCCACATCCGCGGCACACTGGTGTCGTGCAACCAGTTTGCCATTATCTTCGGCATGCTCGTAGTCTATTTCGTCAACTATATGATTATGGGCGACCATCAGAATCCTGTCATCCTGAAAGACACCGTAAGCGGTGTGATGTCTGTCAGCCCCGAATCCGACATGTGGAGCGTGTACGAGGGTTGGCGTTACATGTTCGGATCCGAAGCTTTCCCGGCTGCCTTGTTCGGCCTGTTGCTGTTCTGCGTCCCCAAGACTCCCCGCTATTTAGTGATGTGCGGTGAAGACGACCGTGCGTTTGCCATTTTGGAGAAAATCAATGGCCGCAATGTGGCCGGAAAGGTACTGGAAGAAATCAAACAGACGTCCAAGGAAAAGACTGAAAAGCTGTTCACTTACGGCGTGGCAGTCATCGTCATCGGCATTCTGCTCTCCGTCTTCCAACAAGCCATCGGCATCAATGCGGTGCTTTACTATGCCCCCCGCATATTTGAAAGTGCCGGTGCCGAAGGAGGCGGCATGATGCAGACCGTCATCATGGGTGTGGTCAACATCCTTTTCACTCTGGTAGCCATTTTCACCGTCGACCGTTTCGGACGCAAACCGTTGCTCATCATCGGTTCCATCGGTATGGCTGTCGGTGCTTTTGCCGTAGCCCTTTGCGACCAGATGGGCGTCAAAGGCATCGTTCCGGTTCTGTCCGTCATCGTGTACGCTGCATTCTTCATGATGTCATGGGGGCCGATTTGTTGGGTTCTCATTGCCGAGATCTTCCCCAACACCATCCGTGGAAAAGCCGTAGCCATCGCCGTAGCGTTCCAATGGGTGTTCAACTACTTGGTGTCTTCCACCTTTCCGGCTTTGTACGATTTCAGCCCTATGTTCGCTTACAGCCTGTATGGCATCATCTGCCTGCTTGCAGCCCTGTTCGTCTGGAAGAGCGTGCCCGAAACCAAAGGCAAGACATTGGAGGACATGACGGCACTCTGGAAGAACCGCCTGAAAAAGAAAGCATGAACCTAACGGCGGCTTCTGCCGAAAGGTCCATCCCGTAATAGGAAACTCCTCCGGCCGACTACCGCAAAGCGATGTCAGCCGGAGGAGTTTCCTATTTCAGTTTCTGCTCGGGCTGTCCTCGTTCAGGAGTTCCTGAATTTCGCTACCACCCGTTCGTATGTCGGAGCCTCTATCCCCTGCTTCCGGCAGGCATCCAACATGTCGAACAACTGCCCTTGTATTTCAGACTCCCGTCCTTTCTTCAAGTCTTTCTGCAAAGAAGAAGTCGTCTGTGGGTCTAAGGCATCTATGACTCGCAGGTTAGCCGCCACAGGGTCTTCCCGGAAACGGATGCCCAGGCTCTCTCCCAACGCCTTGCTCTCTTTCGTCAGGCCGATGAACACTTCCCGTTCCTCACCTTCTCTCTGTACGGCTCCCATCGGTACGTCAAAGAAAGCCCCTGTTCCGGCCATCGCGCTGATAAATCCCCATTTGGCAAAAGTATCCCGGTCTATGTCATCCGAAAGAATCGCTTTCACTCCCGCGTCCGCCAACACGCGGCGGACTGTTTCGAGCTCTTCCGGAGAAACACCGTCCCCGGGACGTGCCCCGAACACAAGTTTGCACACCTGGCCGCTCTGTGTCACCTCGCCCGGAGCCTGGATATATCCTACGATATAAATGCAACCGTCGATGACCCGTGAACCGGGACAAGCACGGGCAATTCGCGGCCCCGAACCGTACACATTCAGGATGGGCAGCACCACGGTATGCCCATCCGAGGCACGGATGATGCAATCCGCCACGGAATCGACGGAATACCCTTTCACGCAGACCAATATCAGCTCGGCCTTCCCCCGATAAGTTTCGGTCGTAGCCACACCTATCTCTCCCGGACGTTCCTCTGCCCCGTCGTAAACATAACACGGGACAACCTGCTCTCCTTTGATTCCCGAATGGAAACGCAACCCATGCGCCAACATTTTTTCCTTGTACTCCCCGCGAGCCACACACGTTACTTCATTCCCGGCCAAGGCCAACAGAGCTGCCAAAGAGCCGCCCACGCCTCCGGCGCCTATCACTAAACATTTCATAATCTCAAACTTACTTTTCCGTATCTTTTATTTCCGTCAATACACGTTCTATCTCGTACGTCAAGTCCTCCGACGTTGCCAAAGGAGAGTCCGTAAAAACCGCCCGGACGACCCGCGACGCATCCACGACGTAGATGCGGGGTATGGACGCATAAGCAAACAAATGGTAAACCGTGCGGTCGGTCTGTGCGGAAAAAGGTATCGTAAGTCCGTTGTCCGCCCAATACTCTCCGACAGCTACCGCGTCCTGATCCCGGCTGATGGCCATAAAAACCATACGGCCGTCCGCTCCGTACCTTTCGTACATTTGTTGTACGAGCGGAAATTCACGGCGACAATCCCCGCACTCCGTATTGAAGAACAATATGAACGAAGGTTGCCCTTGCAAACTTCCGCTCTCCACCACCCGTCCGTCATTCATCACTACGGTAAATTCCGGCAACACGTCTCCCACTTCCACCGCATCCGGCTGCATGCCGGCATCTTCCTTTTCATTGACGCAAGAAGAAACCAGGGACAGTAATCCTATAATAAAATAACGTACGTCTATTTTCATGTCACACATCCTCACAAAACCTATCGGCAAATATACTATTTTCCGAAAGAAGAAAAAAGCTTTGCATGCAGATATTGAAGAAGCCCGCCCGACAATACCGGGCGGGCTCACCTGCTCTTGATGTGTCCATTCCGTCCTACCGGACGAATTTCACACTCCTTACCGTATTTCCGTCCGTCACGCGGACGATGTAAATGCCCGGAGCCAACGGAACGGTATTTATCGTATGCGTACCGGCTCCTAACCGGGTACGCATTACCGGACTACCGGCCATCGTGCAAACCGTCATACCGACCTCACTCCCGGACGTAACAGCAATGCCTGAACGCGTCACGTCTACCGTGAATGCCGCATCGCGCACCACAGTCTCGGAAATGTCTGTTCCGCCTCCGTCCCCAGCCACCTTTTCCAATACGAACGGGAAGTCGGAAGGCATCTTGTCTGTCTGGTCGCAAACCAACGTCTCGCCGTCGGTTTCCCAATAATAAGAACCGTAACGCTCCGGTGTACGCACGAAGCATTCCAAATCTTCTCCTCCTACTAACGTATATAAATAGAAGCTACTACGCGCTTTGCTGTAAACGCGGTCGGTCAGCGCCCCTTCGTTGTTCAGATAAGCCGAATCATTGTGATTCTGTATTTTATATCGTTCCATGTCGTCTAGCCAAGTGTAATGCCAAATGAAAGCAGTAGAATCCCCTTCTCCTTCCAATGTCTCGAACTTCATCGTACGGCTGTTCAGGTATTTCCCCGTAGAACGTTCTTTCATACGATAACAACCGTCGTCAAGCGTCCGTCCTTCCTGATACACCTTGACTTCAAAATCAAAATTAGCCTCATATGTCTTTATGGAAGATGAAGTGTCTATCCAGTCCAAATGGCGGTAGATGGAAGATTGTACGTTCTCAAAAGAAACGGATTCCGTATGCTCGCCGGAACTCCAAGTATAGACCCCGTCCCGATAACGGACGGAAGTTATCTTACCTTTCATTACCACATCATGCCCTTGTGTGACGATAGCCCGCAAAGTTTCCTGCTCTTCCCCGTCCACCGTTAACGTGGGTATTACCACCGAATTCTTAATCGTGAATTCCCGGCTTATCTCTACGCCGGATTCGTTGGTCAGCACGACCTTGAATGTCTGGTCGGAATTCCCTTGCCGGAATGTATAAGACCCACCGGATCCCAACAGCTTGCCCTGACTGTCATACCATCTGGTGGAAACCACATAGTTCCAATTGGCATAATCAGCCCCAAGGGTCACGTCCCTTCCGTTTACGGCACTGAACTCGCTCGTCTGGTTCATGCGCACCCCGTCGTACTCCACCCATGGAGTCAACGTGGCACGAATGCCCTCTCCATATACGGAAATGCAAAACATCTGCACACTCTTCACCCCCTGCGTATTGGTGTAAAACAAACGATAAACACCCGAAGCATCGGCCGTGATGTCGCGGCTCGCTCCTTTCATGCCGTCTTCCCATTCCCAGTTTCCCGTATCGGTTTCGCCGTCAGGTAAAACAGCCCGCAAGGTTAACGGCGTACCCTTCTTCACTTCTTTCATCTCGGCGTATGGGCGTACAGCGCCGTCTTGTACTATTTCCGGAGAAAGCACGGTGGGCTTCGTCTCCTCCGTCACCGTCTCGTCCGAATGCATCAGCGTCCCGAATCCCGTATGGTCGAAACCGCCGCTATTCGTTCCGTAGGAACCACCTCCGGCCTCTACCCCTACAATCTTGGACATCCGCGTGCAGTACTCCATCGGCATTCCCATACGGTTCTGATAGTGATTGATGAACAACTGCCATATCGGCCGCCATTGTCCACGCCCCGTACCGTTCAGTCCCCCCATCCACCAATTCTGCGTGTAAGGAATATCGGCGGGGTCTACTTGATTACTGTTGTACATAGCCACATATTCTGCCGCACCGGCCACCATGGTCCGCCCCGCCTCACCCGGAATCAAAGGGTTATATAAGTTACAAAAGGCATTGTCTCCCTGATTGTAAGCCGACTGAAGGGCGTATGACAACAAGCCCAACGCCGCCATGGCATGTCCCTGGTCGCGACCGCTCTCTTGCATCTGATTCAAGTATCCGAACGGACCACGGGCATCTTCGTGAAACCAAGGAATAAGTCCCCAACCGTAACCGCACATGCCCTGGTCTTGCTTTACAGGATGACTGTCGCCCACATAAAGCGATTCATTGCCCGGACCTTCTTTTATCCAATACATTCCATAATTATAAATGTCCGGCAAATCAGCAAAGATGCCCAACGACACACAGAAAAGGGCATTTCCCAATCCCCAATTACTGTGGTAGTGATACCAGTTGCCTTCGCGCACTACGGTATCGTGCCTACGTTCCAGAAAGTCTTGTGCCGTAGTGAACCACACGTCGATCATCCACTGCTTGAAGCGTTCGAAATCCTCTTTCTTCCACTTCTCGTAATCACGCATCAGCTCGGCTGCATTGAGGAATTGGTAACCGATAAAGCCAGGCACCAAGGACTGGTTTGTATTCCCTCCGATTCCCTTGGTAATCGCTACATACTGGTTCAACACATAGACAGCCCGTTCTGCCCACTGTGTCTCGCCTGTTATTTTCCAAAGCAAGGCACACTGGTAAGCCTTGGCCGCATTACGATAGGCGTTCATGTAGTTTTCGTCACCGGCAATTCCGCGCTTGATATATTCCGTCACTCCCCAAATGTCATTCACGCCCTTGTTGGCCACCCAACTGTTCTTCAACACCTCGAAAGCTTTTAGCGTCTCAGTGTCGTTTGCCGCCAGACGTTCTTTGATTTGGTCAATGTCGTTTTGGCTATGCAAAAGTCCGGGATGGACGAATGTCCCTTGGGCGTATACCCCACCACCTCCGGTGCTGAAAAGCAAAGCCACCGTAAAAAAAGATAGTTTCTTCATAAATGATAAATATTGGTTTCCGTTCTTATTTCTAATGCTTTCTGTACGGTTTACGAACGACGGCTAAGAAATCCGCAAAAGTACACATTATTTAACTATTCAGGATGCCAATCCCCCCAACGGAAAACGAAGATAACAAAAAGCCACCCGGCGGAATAAACTTTCCGGCAGGTGGCTGAATACGAATCAGTCTGGTATCTGCTTAATAACGGATATCCAACTCTTTCAAAATAGACGAGATTTTCTCCATCGTGGTCAACCGTGTAGGCACCAAAGGCAGACGAAGTTGGTTTTCAATCATTCCCATGGCATGGAGCATGGCTTTCACTCCAGCCGGATTGCCGTCCACAAACAACAATTTGAACAATTCGGCAAACTTATGATGAATGATACGGGCATGCTCGTAATCCCCGTTCAGCGTCATGCGGACCATACGGCTGAATTCAGCCGGCAGAGCATTACCTATCACGGATATCACCCCTACAGCCCCCAAAGTAATCAACGGGAATGTGATGCCGTCATCTCCGGAAATCACATCGAAATTATCCGGTTTGTTCTTGATGATGTCGTCCATCTGCGTGATGTCCCCACTGGCCTCCTTGATGGCCACTATATTCTCGAAATCTCGAGCCAGGCGCAATGTAGTCTCCGCACTCATATTGACTCCCGTGCGCCCCGGTACATTATACAATACGACCGGCACGGGCGAAGCCTCCGCTATGGCCTTGAAATGCTGGTACAACCCCTCCTGCGAAGGTTTATTATAATAAGGACAAACCGACAAGATGCCATCGATGCCGCTCCAGTCCCCTTCTCTCAGGTCCTTAACCACTGCTGCCGTGTTATTTCCACCGCATCCCATCAACAATGGGACACGGCCGGCCACACGCTCCACAAGCTTCTTTTTCAATATCTTTTTCTCGTCAGCCGAGAGGCAAGGTGTTTCGGCTGTCGTTCCCATGATACACAGGAAATCCACGCCATTCTGTATCTGATATTCCACCAGACGGGTCAGTGCCTCATAGTCCACCTCACCATCCGACTTAAAAGGGGTTATCAAAGCAATTCCCAACCCCTTGAACTTATTTTGTGCCATAGTTTAAGTAGTTCTATCTATTTCGCGACAAAAATACAAATAAAATCCCATAATGCAAACAATCTTTCACGATTCTATCTTTTTCAAGAACTCTTCTTCCGAGAGGATAGGAATACCCAATTTACCGGCTTTCTCCAGTTTGGCCGGTCCCATATTGGCTCCGGCCAACACGAAAGAGGTCTTTGAAGAAATGCTGCCCACATTCTTTCCGCCGTGCTGTTCTATCATGGCTTTATATTCGTCGCGCGAATGCAGCGAGAACACCCCGCTCACCACAATGCTCTGCCCGGACAACTTGTCGGAATGGCTGCTCAATTCTTCGTCGGAAAGCTCCATCCGGACTCCTTTTTCCCGCAAACGGCGCACCAAATCGTGGTTGGCTTCATTAGCAAAATAGCGAATCACACTCTCGGCTATCACCACACCGATTCCGTTTATCTGCAACATGTCTTCCAATGATGCCGAAGATAGCGCGTCCATCGACTTGAAATGACGCGCCAAAGCCTTGGCCGCAATTTCACCGACAAAACGTATCCCCAAAGCAAATACCACGCGTTCGAAAGGAACTTCCACGGAGTCGGCTATCGAGCGGACTATCTTTTGCGCAGATTTCTCACGCGTACCGTCACCGTTGATTTGTTCCACACGGATGTCGTACAAATCGGCCACATCGCGTATCAAGCCACGGCGGTAGTAATCATCCACGGTTTCGGGCCCCAGGCTGTCTATGTTCATGGCACGGCGGCTGATGTAATGCTCTATGCGCCCTTTGATTTGCGGAGGGCAAGCCGTGTCGTTGGGACAATACCATGCGGCTTCTCCCTCGTAGCGCACCAGTTCTGCCCCACATTCCGGACAACGGGTGATGAACTCGGCCCTTGGACCCGTTTCCGCTCCACGCGCATCAATGTCCACACCGACGATTTTGGGAATGATTTCCCCTCCTTTTTCCACATACACCATGTCCCCGATGTGTAAATCCAACTGCTCCATCACGTCGGCATTGTGCAGAGTGGCACGCCGTACGACCGTACCGGCCAACTGCACCGGATCCATATTGGCCACCGGCGTCACCGTTCCGGTACGTCCGACCTGAAAGGTCACAGCATTCAGGCGCGTACGGGCACGCTCCGCCTGAAACTTGTAAGCAATGGCCCAACGGGGACTTTTGGCGGTATAGCCCAACGCACGTTGCTGCCTCTGGGAGTTGACCTTCAGCACGATGCCGTCTGTAGCCACAGGCAGGTTCTTGCGCTCCACGTCCCAATAATCTATGAAATCATAAATGCCTTGAAGGGTAGTTACTTTCTTCATCCCCCCGGAAATCTTGAATCCCCACGAGCATGCCGCCTGCAAATTTTCATAATGCCCGTCAAAAGGAACGTGTTCCCCCAAAAGGTAATATAAGTAAGCATCAAGCTTCCGCTGCGCCACCACCGCTGAGTTTTTGCTTTTCAGCGTCCCCGAAGCCGCGTTACGCGGATTGGCGAAAAGCGGTTCTTCGCGTTCTTCGCGTTCGCGGTTCAATGCCTCGAAGCTCGTCCACGGCATCAGGATTTCCCCACGGATTTCAAACTCTTCGGGGTAACCGTTCCCGTTCAGACGAAGCGGAATGCAGCGGATGGTCTTGACGTTTTCCGTTACATCGTCGCCCTGTACCCCGTCGCCCCGCGTCACGGCACGCACCAATCGCCCCTGCTCGTAAGTCAGCGAGATGGAAAGCCCGTCGTATTTCATTTCACAACAAATCTCGAACGGCTCTCCTTCCAAACCGGAACGGACCCGTTCATAAAAGTCGGCCACCTCTTGCTTGTTGTACGTATTGGACAACGACAACATGGGATAGCGATGGGGCACCTGCACAAACTCCTGGTTCAGGTCGCTCCCCACGCGCCGCGTCGGCGAGTCCGGGTCGTCAAATTCGGGATGGGCCGCCTCGAGGTCTTGCAACTCCCGCATCATGCGGTCGAACTCTTGGTCGGAAATCTCCGGGGCGTTCAACACATAATAATTATAGTTGTGGCGGTGCAATTCATTGCGAAGCCTCTCTATCTGTTCCTTTACTTCCATTTGCATTCAATGATAAACCCTGACGGGGAGACATCGCGGCTCTGTTCCCGCGAACGGCTCCCCCGTCATTCGCATAAGCAAAGATAGTCAATTCGCAGAAAACGCCCAAGGGCGCAAAGAAAAAAGAAAAGCGTACTTTTCCGGCACAATCTGCCAAAACGTCAATCCCATGCCTTCGAGAATCGTCCATTCGCCCCTCGATGCGGCCTCGATGACAAATAAGCGACGCACGCACCTCCCGAAAAAATCAAAAAGACAGCCTGAAAGCTTTTTCACAAAACAAAAGCAAACGGAAATCGCCTGTCCTCCGCTTCTTTCTTCTTTCGGTGAAACCTGTAAGGTGGAACCGCCAACATTCTGTCCGTAAATTCTTGTCGGCGAAAAACAGGAAAATAGAACGAAAAAGCCGCAAAAAAGCAGTTTTAGTACGCTTCGTACAGCGAAAAATTCCATTTTCAGGCGGATTTTTTCCACGACATGCGGAGTACCCGGAATTTATATGAGGAAAGAAATTTTTCGTTTGGCTGCAAACGATTTTTTTCTTTCCTCAAGGTAAATGAATATATACTGCATAAAACAGTAAAAACGAGACAAAAATTGCATACTTATACACTCCAACCTTTTTGGATTCTCCTAACTGCTGTCTTTTGAAAAGACCGATTTGGAGCTGAAAGTAGCAAAATGTCAGACTCATCATTTCTAATCCGGCCGATTATACTTACCTTTGTCCCTTAAAAAAGAATCGTGGAAACAATGGAGGTAGCAATCATAGGCGGAGGAGCGGCCGGCTTCTTTCTGGCCGTCAACCTGAAAACATTCGCGCCGCAAGTGCAGGTCACGGTATTCGAAAGACAGGCGGATGTATTGAAAAAAGTACTGGTTTCGGGCGGCGGACGCTGCAACCTGACCAATACTTTTGAAGGTGTGACAGACCTGAAACAGGTCTACCCCCGTGGACATAAGCTCTTGAAAGGGCTTTTCAAACAGTTCGGGCATCGGGATGCCTACCGATGGTTCGAAGCGCACGGCGTGCCGCTCGTCGCGCAAGATGACCATTGTGTGTTTCCGACCGCACAGGATGCCCGTGCCGTAACCGGTTGCCTGAAAAGCCTTGCTGCGGAACTGGGGGTCACAGTGAAAACCTCCCACCGCGTGGAAACCCTCACGCCTAGCGGCGGGAAGTATGAAATCACTTTCCAGGATGTGCGACAAGGCCGTCTGCTATTCGACTGCGTGGCCGTCACCACCGGTGGTTCACCGCGTGGCGAAAGCTTCGCTTATCTGGAACGGTTGGGGCATCGCATCGAAACGCCCGCCCCTTCTCTCTTTACGTTCAACATCGCCTCCCCGGCACTGCGCGAGCTGATGGGCACCGTGGTGAACCCGGTATCGGTCGGCATCCCCTGCACCAAATTCAGGCACTCTGGCGCGTTGCTCGTCACCCATTGGGGCATGAGCGGGCCGGCCATCCTGAAATTGTCTTCCCATGCCGCCCGTCTTATACAAGAGAAAGCTTACCGCTTCCCCATTTTCGTCAACTGGACAAACGAGACTAACAGCGAAACCGTGACCGGCATCCTGCAAGACATGGCGCAACGCCACCCCCAAAAGAAAATCTCCGGCTTACGCCCGTACGACTTGCCTGCGCGGTTATGGCATTACCTCATCGGTAAATCCGGCATCACCCCCGACCGGAAGTGGAACGAACTGGGACACAAAGGGATTTGCAAGTTGGCCGACACGTTATGCAACGACCGCTACGACGTGGACGGCAAGAGCACGTTCCGCGAAGAGTTCGTCACGTGTGGAGGAGTAAGCCTCGAATCGGTACACCGACAGACGTTGGAAAGCAAGACCTGTCCCGGGCTTTACTTTGCAGGCGAGGTGCTCGACATTGATGGCGTGACGGGGGGATTCAACTTCCAAGCTGCCTGGACCACAGCCTACACCGTGGCACGGGCCATTGCCAGCCATATACCAACGGCATAAAAAGCGTCCTGCAAAGTCGGCCGTAAAAAACCGCTTTGCAGGACAGAAAAATGAAAAACAGTGACCTTTACTTATTGAAGACGGAACTCCACGGGAATGGTGTAAGAAGCGTCTACCGGCTCTCCGTTTACTTTTCCGGGAGTCCATCTCGGCATTTTCTTCACGATGCGTGCCGCTTCTGCCTCCAACTGCTTCGCCAGATTCATCCGAACGGGTTTTGTCACGTCTATGACTTCCGTCGTGAACGTCCGGATATGGTCTGCATCAATCCGGCCATCCGCCCTGACCATGAACTCACAATAAACCGTACCTTGCAGCAAAGCCTCTTGGCATGCCTTGGGATAACGGATATTCCGGGCGATGAAATCCCTCATGGCCGCCGCGCCACCGGGATAGCAAGGCATTGTCTCTGTACGGTAATACACGCCTTGATGCTTCATCTTGGCTCCCTCCAATTGCAGATAATAGGAAGCTGAATCTTTGGCAGCCTGAAGTTCAGACTTGTCCTTGTCGGTCATAAGGACCGCCTCCTTGAATTCCACCGCCTCGGGATTCAGACGGGAACGGTAAGAAGTAGTCACCACGACTTTTTCCATCGCCCCAGACTGTATGGCCACATTGGCCGAGCCGTTCTCCTTCTTGGCCGGAACGGATTTCTGTTTGGCCGGGATTGTTTTGGAAACCTTGGTTCCCTTTACTTCGCCTTGCACCACCGGACGCAAGCTTTCAGAAGACACGTTTTTCACTGTAGCCGACAAATCGGCCACCGTAACGGCAGAAATCCGGTCCAGCCCTCCGTCTATCCGGCTTGTCATTTCAGGACGGGCAAATGCCACTGTGGCAAATGCACCTACAGGCAGCAAATACATGTACTTCAATACCGCCCACTTGTTTGTTTTTTTGTTTGTCATCATCATGATACGTTTTTTAAGTGTACTTTGGGTCAAGCCGTTGGCAAAAGATTGCAGTCGGGAGCCGACGGCCTTTTTTATTAAATAAAGTTGATAATCCTTCGCGTTGATGCCTTGATTCAGCACGTACTCGTCGGCCTGATATTCATGGATGCAGCGCATGTCCATCTCCATCATCCAGACCACTGGATTGAACCATTGCGCGGCTTCCACGGCAAGCATCCACAACGTGTCGTAGGAATGTCCGTAAAGCACGTGGGCTTTCTCGTGGACGTATATCGCGTGACCGGCCTCGCCCTCCAAGTCCTCTTCCGACATGACAATACAGTGCATCCAACTGAACGGCGACACGGGACGGGCATGGCAATACAATGTGATGCCGCCCTCACGGCCTTCTTTCCACAAACATCCCCGGGAAACGAACCGGCGCATGCACACCCACTGCCACAACCGTATGACCAACGACATTGTCACACCGGCAAGATACAGGCCGACCAAAAACATAGGCCAGACGGGTACGGCTTCTTCGCGACTCCCGCTATCCGGCATGGCAAGCACATCTGCCTACTCCAACCGTTCCACCAGCACGGCGTATGTACCTTCGGGCATTGCCGTCTGCCATGAACGGACCGTGCCCCCGAACCACTCTTCCTGCACCAACGGCAACAAGAATGCAGCTACCGACAGGACATGCAATGCCATACGGCTCAAACGGTGGTGCTTCTCCCCACGCAACAACAACGTGTAAGGCAAGTAAAGCAACGTCAGGCAAAACGCCGACTTGATGATGTAGACTAAAAATGTTCCCATGTCATTTATATCGAAGAGGTTTCAAATCGTTTTCAAATTCTAACACGTTTGGAATGCATGCGGGCATCCACTCGTACGCACAGCATCATTGCAAGCGGAAAGTCACCGGTAAAGAAAAACGGGTAGCCACCGCCTTGCCGTCTTTTTGGCCGGGTATCCATTTCGGCATTCCGTCTACTACGCGGAAAGCTTCTTCGACAAACAATTGCAACATTTCCGAAGATGCCGGACTGCCGTCCATTTTCTTTGCATAACAATCCCTTCTAATCTCGATACTGCACAGGCTACCGTCCGTATCGATGACCAAACGACAGAGCACGCGTCCCGTCACACCGTTCTCTATACATTTTCTTGGATATTTCATGTTACGCGCCACATACGCCATGCACTCGGCTTCTCCGCCCGGAAACGTCGGTTGCACGTCCACCTCATCGTATATCTTGCTAGGCATGACCTTGGCTCTCCTCACTATTATATACTTAGGTGCTGAATCTTTCTCTTTAGTCCGGGCTGGCTTCTCCTCCTTATTCCGGGGTGCCATCGCAGTCACCACAATACCTTCGGGCACCCTTTCCGAAGAGGCAACGGCCGAATCTGCCTTCGCCACAACCAAAGAAGGCTTGGCGGCTTTCACTCCGGAAACTTCCGCTTTGTAAGCCCTTTTTTCTGTTTTTAAAAGTTCCGGCTGTACATTTTCAGCCGCGACGGTTTTCACAGTTGCAGATAAATCCGTAACTTTGACGGCAGAAATCTGCTCGAATTGTCCGTCTACTCGGTTCGCCATCTCGGGACGGGCAAATGCCATTGTGGCAAATGTGCCCACCGGCAGCAAATACATATACTTCAATGCTGCCCATTTGTTTGATTTTCTGTTACACATCATAGCAATACGTTTTTTAAGTGTGCTTTGATTCAGGCCGTTGGCAAAAGATTGCAGTCGGGAGCCGACGGCCTTTTTTATTAAATAAAGTTGATAATCCTTCGCGTTGATGCCTTGATTCAGCACGTACTCGTCGGCCTGATATTCATGGATGCAGCGCATGTCCATCTCCATCATCCAAATCACGGGATTGAACCATTGTATGGCTTCGGCCGCCAACATCAGCATCGTGTCATAGGAATGCCGGTGGAGCACATGGGCTTTCTCATGGGCAAAGATAGCCTCACCCGCCGCGCCCTCCAAATCTTCTTCGGACATGACCACGCAACACATCCAACTGAACGGGGCCACAGGACGGGCATGGCAATAGAGCGTGATGCCGTCCTCACAGCACTCTTTCCACAAACATCCCCGGGGAATAAACCATCGCATGCGGCCGAACTGCCATAGGCGTACCGCTAACGACACGGCCACCCCGACCCAATACATTCCCACCAAGACCATGGGCCATACCGGAACAGGCGTCCCTGCCGTAACCACTACCGTAGGTAGAAAATGGCCGGTGCTGTCAAGCTGCCCGATCAGCGATGCATATACACCATCGGGTACAGCCGTCTGCCAAGAATGCCACCCTTGCCCGAACCACTCCTCCTGCGCCAACGGAAGCAAAAAAGAAGCCACCAAAATGGCAAACAATGCCATGCGGTTCAGACGATGCAACTTCTCCTTACGTAATAACAAGGTATAAGGCAGATAAAGCAACGTCAGGCAAAACGCCGACTTGATGATATAGACTAAAAAAGTTCCCATGTCCGACAATTTAAAGGTCTGTTACTTTTGATTTACGTTTCCCCCGTCCGCCACGCTCACAAAAGTGAATCCTGCCGCTCCACCATGTCGAGCATTTCTTTCAGTTCTTTCTCCGAAATACGTTCCTCCTTGACAAAGAAACGAACCAAAGAGGAAAACGAACCTCCGAACAGGTCATCCTTCACGCCATCGAGCACTTGTCGCGTGTAATCCTTCTTCGTGATTAAAGGATAATAACACAGCGTTTTCGTACCTTTCATCTTTTCAACCCCCACATATCCTTTGTTGAGCAGGATTTTCATGAACGTGGCCACCGTGGTATAAGCCGGTTTCTTCTCACCGTACCCCTCAAGCACATCCGCTATCGTCCCTTTCATGGAAGGCAAACTCCAAAGGATATTCATGATTTGCATCTCCGCTTTCGTCAAAGTTCCTTGCTTCCCCATAATTTCTAAACCTTTAGTTATTGATACGGCAAATGTATATCTAAAGGTTTAGAAAAGCAAATCCGAATCTGTTTTTCTACACATCAGCTTACGTTTTTAACATCCATTTTTAGTAATAAGCCGCTAAGCCTTCCAGAATATGCCGCAAAATCACTACTTTTGCAATAAAAATCAAGATTACGATACCCCATGAGAATAGACATCATTACCGTTTTACCGGAATTGCTCGAAGGCTTCGTGCGTGAAAGCATATTGGGGCGCGCCCAAAAGAAAGGCTTGGTGGAAATCCATTTGCACAACTTGCGCGACTATGCCACGAATAAGTACCGCCGGGTGGACGACTACCCTTTCGGTGGCTTTGCGGGCATGGTGATGCAATGTGAACCTATAGACCGCTGCATCTCGGCCTTGAAAGCGGAACGCGACTACGACGAAGTGATTTTCACCACACCGGATGGCGAACAGTTCAACCAACCGATGGCCAACACGCTCTCCCTTTGCGAAAACCTCATCATCCTGTGCGGACATTATAAAGGAATAGACTACCGCATCCGCGAACACCTCATCACAAAAGAAGTCAGCATAGGAGATTATGTGCTGACGGGCGGAGAACTGGCTGCCGCAGTCATGACGGATGCCATCGTACGTATAGTACCCGGCGTTATCGGCGACGAACAAAGCGCCCTCTCCGATTCGTTCCAAGACAACCTGTTGGCAGCTCCTGTATATACCCGTCCTGCCGATTATAAAGGTTGGACCGTACCGGAAATCTTGCTTTCCGGGCACGAAGCCAAGATTAAGGAATGGGAACTGCAACAGTCTTTCGAACGCACAAAGGCTTTGCGTCCCGATTTGCTGAAAAAGAAAGACTGACCGTCTGTTTTTCATTCAGCCCTGTCAAAAAGGAACCGGAAATATTGCCGGATTCACCGCCAAATCGTATCTTTGCCATTAAGTATTTAAATAAATAATGTAATGGGAGAACAAAAACACAACTTGTACATCATTGCAGGTTGTAACGGAGCCGGAAAAACGACTGCCAGCTTTACCGTACTTCCGGAAATGTTGGATTGCCGTGAATTCGTCAACGCCGATGAAATCGCAGCGGGACTGTCTCCGTTCAATCCCGAAGGCGTAGCCATCCAGGCGGGACGCTTGATGATAGAACGCATCATCCACCTGCTGAAAGAAGGCGAAACCTTTGCTTTTGAAACGACATTGGCCACGCGGTCTTACGTGAAACTTATCAAACAGGCACAGAAAAGAGGCTATTTCGTCACGTTGCTCTTCTTCTCGCTAAGCAGCCCGGAACAGGCCGTAAAACGGGTGGCCAAACGCGTAAGCGAAGGTGGGCACAACATCCCGCTTGACGTGATTTACCGCCGTTACGACAACGGCCTGAGCAACCTGTTCAACCTCTATATGCCCGTATGCGACTATTGGGCATTGTATGACAACAGCACCTGTCCGGCCAACAAAATAGCCTACGGATGCAAAAACGAGAGTATAACTATTATTGAACCAGCCGTATATGAAAAATTCAAAGACCAATACACCGAAGAAAACGATAATGAGCGAGGATGAGGTTTATGAAATGCAGCGCAAAATCGACGAAGGCATATACCTGGCTCAGAAACGCCTCGTAGAGCGTGCAAAACATAACCACACCACTTTGGTTATCGCCCGTGAAGGACAAGTTGTCGAAGTAAAGGCCGAGGAACTTTATCCTATCCGCAAGAATTACCGTCCCCAAATCAGGTAACGGAATCCATTCATCCGCCCCCCCTTTGCCAGACGAATGGAAAATAGAAAAAGCCGACCCAAAAGTGATTTTGAGGTCGGCTTTATACATATAGACTTGAAAAATTTACTTGTTGAACATTATCTTCCCATATGGAACAGTATACGTTTTACTCTCCAAAAGTCTTTTTTAGAGTATATAATACCAACATTGGATTTCCTGATCGCCTTAAACTATCATTCATTACAGGGTGATTTACCTTAACTCCCTTATATAAACGATCGTCACTATAACTCTCCGGATTATATTCTGAGATATATTTCCAACTTATTAGTTGATTTCCTGTTTTTATAGTCGATCTTCCGCAATCAATTTTTAATACGGAACTAATATAATGATTCTCATAAGGCATATTAATATAATATAGCATCCTACTATATATAAAAGAAAGGCACGTGTCATTGCCTATCACACAATTTACAGTAGGCCTTACATACTTCATTCGTTCTTGTACATTCAAATCACCATAATACCTTTTATGCAAAATTTGCTCTGTTTCCTTCTTTAATGGATAATCTAAAGATACAACCGGGACAAATTCAAAATCCTTAATTTCATACAAGGCATCCGACTGTTCCGTATGGAAGTACAGATTGTCACCATCCCTAATAAAAACAGGTTCCGTACCCGCAACATTATACATATCGCTTTCAGCTTGAAATATTTTTCTTGCCTTACCTTGTTCCAAGGTAATATAATCCACTGCTGCATTATTAGCCGAATACAATAAAAAACCTGCATCATACCAACATATTCTCCAATAATAGTCGGATAGTTTTATTTCTTGTTTGAACTTTAGGTCCTTATCTAATATTATAATTTTAGGTGGACCACATAATACACAAACATCTCCCGTTTCTGGGGACACGTCAAAACCTGTGATCTCTGCATATTCCCCTTTTCCATTTCCGGTCTTATCGTATAGAGAAACAGGTTGACCTACCGAGTCAAAAGCAACAATCGCTGTTTTCTGCTTATTATCCAAAACATACCATTTACCGTCATACTTACGTATAGCATTGATTTCCCCCAATAAAAATGAATCTTTTTCATGAAGAGGAATAAAATCAACTTGCTCTATAAAAGAGCAAGTTGATATAGTATTATTTACTTCCGACAAATCACGTATATTAGCTTCTTCTTTTCTATCACCGCAAGAGTTACACAAGACTAAAATAGAAAGAGAGAACAATGTATGCTTCATCATAAGCCGAGGTCTTTTAAGAAATCATTACAGGTAATATCATTCCCACATCTAACCCCATTCTGCCACCAACTTTTTTGCTGCAGCTAGGACTTAGGCTACAAATACAAAACATACTCTTTCGTCACAACCTCATATCTATAGCTGTCACTAAATTTTCCAAGCCAATGCCGCAGCACCTACCACAGCCGCTTGTGCATCATCCATTTGGGAAATCAACATCTTGGCCTTTCCTTTGAAAATGTTCTGCACATTGGCATCGTATGCCTCTTTTATAGGGTCCATAATCAGATTACCGGCTTTTGTCAGCCCACCGAAAAACACGTATGCCTCCGGGCTACAGAAGGCGGTAAAATTGGCACAAGAGCGTCCCAACAATTCACCGGTAAACTTATATACATCGCGTGCAAGTTGGTCGCCGTGCTCGGCTGCGATGGATACATCTTTCGACGTAATCTCCTCCAACGGGATTTTACGCAACTCCGTGTCGTCCGTACGCTTGGCGAGAAACTCACGAGCCGTCCGAGCCACGCCCGTGGCCGAACAATAAGTCTCCAAACACCCTTTACGACCGCAACCGCATAAGCGGGCTTCCGGAGTGGTATCCACGATCACATGCCCCAACTCTCCGGCAAACCCGTCGCAACCGTAGACCAACTCACCGTTGACCACAATACCGCTGCCCACGCCGGTACCCAAGGTAATCATGATGAAGTTCTTCATCCCTTGAGCTACCCCGTAAGTCATCTCGCCGATAGCCGCAGCATTGGCATCGTTTGTCAATACCACGGGAATCCCCAACCGGTCACTGAATTTCTTCGCAAACGGGACGATTCCTTTCCACGGCAAGTTGGGCGCCAGTTCAATATTACCGGTGTAATAGTTACCATTAGGCGCACCGATTCCCATCCCCTTGATGTTCTGGATACCGCCCACCTGTTCTATCATCGGAGCCAAAGCCGCACAAGCACTGTCCATATAAACATCCAAATCGTTCTGTCCTTTCGTCCGGATAGACGTTGAAGTCACCACGCTTCCTTCCGCATTCACAATGCCGAAAACCGAATTAGTTCCCCCTAAATCAAGCCCTATTACATAAGGTTTATTTTCCATAGCCATATAAAATACATAAAAGTTAATTATAACAGTTTTCAAAGTTAAGAAAAACAGATGTAACCGCGAAAAGAAAAAAACTCTTTTTCACGAAAAATAAAAAAAGAACGGACTTTTCTTTATAGTCTCATGAAAAAATGCCAATTTTGCACCTATTATGTGGTTTGAACCGGTTAGTACATTAGATTTAATCATAAAGGGATTGCTCATCGGCGTGGTGGCATCCGCTCCCATGGGACCTGTCGGAGTGCTTTGCATCCAACGTACACTGAACAAGGGGCGTTGGTATGGTTTCGTCACAGGAATCGGAGCAGCTTTCAGCGACATCATATATGCTTTGATAACGGGATTCGGAATGAGTTTCGTGGTAGACTTCATTGAAAACAAAGACAACATGTTCTACCTGCAGATGGCGGGCAGCATCATGCTCTTCTTTTTCGGATGGTACACTTACCGTTGCAATCCGGCGAAATCCATCCGCCCGACTTCTCCCCGTAAAGGCACGCTTATACACAATATGGTGACCGGTTTTCTGGTCACGTTTTCCAACCCACTCATCATCTTTCTGTTCGTGGCGTTGTTCGCCCGTTTCACCTTTGTCGTCCCTGACCACGTGGTACAGCAATCCTTAGGTTACTTGTCCGTGTTCGTCGGAGCCATGATATGGTGGTTCGTCTTGACTTATTTCATAGACAAAGTGCGCAGCCGTTTCGATGTCAAAGGCATCTATTTGCTGAACAGGCTCATAGGAGTGGTTGTCATTGTGGCCTCTATCGTGGGGCTTGCCGTCACGCTGACCGGTTTATCGTTATAAATATATGTATATAGCCCAACAACTGAAAGAAAAAAACATTGCCGAATACCTGCTTTATATGTGGCAGGTGGAAGATATTCTCCGTGCCCACCACTTGGATCCGGATGAACTCAAACAGAACTATCTGGCACAGTTCAGAGCCACGGAGGAAACGGAAAAAGAAATGGAAGAATGGTACAGCCATCTCATCCGCATGATGAAGGAAGAAGGCATACAGGAGGGTGGCCACCTGCAAATCAACCGGAACATCATCCTGTGGCTCACCGATTTGCACAACCAACTTTTGCAATCTTCCAAGTTCCCGTTCTATACGTCTGCTTATTACAAGGCACTCCCTTACATTGTGGAACTTCGCAATAAGGGCGACAAAAAGGACATACCGGAATTGGAAAACTGTTTCGATGCCCTCTACGGCGTGATGTTGCTCCGCCTGCAACACAAACCGATAAGCGACGAGACCGCCAAGGCCGTGGCCGACATCACCAAACTTTTGGCCATGCTGTCCGACTATTATAAACAAGATAAAGCAGGCGAATTGAAATTTGAATGAACAAAAGGAAACAAATGATATGAAAAATATTTTAGTAACAGGTTGCAACGGCCAATTGGGCAATGAAATGCAGCTTTTGGCTACCGGGTATCCGGAGTTCAATTATTTTTTCACAGACGTGAAAGAGTTGGACATCACCGACGAAAATGCCGTAAAGTCATTCGTCAAGACGAACGGCATTGACTGCGTCGTGAATTGTGCGGCTTATACGGCTGTGGACAAAGCCGAAGCAGACGAAGCTTTCTGTAACATACTGAACCACATTGCTCCGGGATATTTGGCTAAAGCAGTACATGAACAAGGCGGCTGCATGATACAGGTTTCTACGGACTACGTGTTCGACGGAACTACACACATCCCCTACCGCGAGGAAGAACCGACATGCCCGGCTACGGTATACGGCCGCACCAAGCTGGCAGGAGAAGAAGCCGTCATGCGGAACTGCCCTGAATCGGTCATCATCCGCACGGCATGGCTCTACTCCACTTTCGGCAACAACTTCGTCAAGACCATGTTGCGGTTAGGCCGGGAAAAAGAGAGTCTCGGGGTCATCTTCGACCAAATCGGCACGCCGACTTACGCACGCGACCTGGCGGTAGCCATCTTTGCCGTACTGACACAAGATTTCGTTCCCGGAATTTACCATTTCAGCAACGAGGGAGCTATCTCATGGTACGACTTTACCAAAGCCATCCACCGCATAGCCGGCATCACCACCTGCAAGGTGCGCCCGCTCCATACGGAAGAATATCCCGCACCGGCGGCACGGCCCCACTATTCCGTACTCGACAAAACCAAAATCAAAGAGACTTACCACATCGACATCCCCTATTGGGAAGACTCTTTGGCCGAGTGCATCCAGAGATTAGAACAGAATTAAACCGACGCATCGAAACGTATGAACGAAATAGAAAGAAGAAGGACTTTTGCCATTATTTCCCATCCGGACGCCGGAAAGACCACCCTCACCGAAAAATTATTGCTCTTCGGCGGGCAAATCCAAGTGGCCGGAGCAGTCAAGAACAACAAAATCAAGAAAACAGCCACCAGCGACTGGATGGAAATCGAAAAGCAACGCGGTATCTCGGTCACGACCTCTGTCATGGAGTTCGATTACGGGGATTATAAGGTGAACATCTTGGACACCCCGGGACACCAAGACTTTGCAGAAGATACATTCCGAACGCTGACAGCGGTAGACAGCGCCATCATTGTCGTAGACAGTGCAAAAGGCGTGGAGGCGCAGACCCGGAAACTGATGACGGTATGCCGTATGCGCAAAACGCCGGTCATCATCTTCATCAACAAGATGGACCGTGAGGGAAAAGACCCCTTCGACCTCTTGGACGAGTTGGAACAGGAATTACAGATTAAAGTACGCCCGCTCTCATGGCCCATCAACCAAGGACAGCGCTTCAAAGGAGTGTACAACATCTACGAGCAACGCCTCGACCTGTTCACGCCCGACAAGCAAAAGGTAACGGAAAAGGTGGAAGTGGACATCCACAGCGATGCACTCGAAAACCACGTAGGCGATGCCGATGCAGAAAAGTTACGCATGGACCTGGAACTGGTAGACGGGGTTTATCCGTCATTCGATGTAAACACTTACCTGAATGGCGAAGTGGCCCCTGTTTTTTTCGGGTCGGCCTTGAATAACTTCGGTGTGAAAGAGTTGTTGGACTGCTTCGTAAAGATAGCTCCCAGCCCACACCCCATACAGGCGGAAGAACGCATGGTGCGCCCGGAAGAGCCGAAGTTCAGTGGCTTCATCTTCAAAATCACAGCCAACATCGACCCGAACCACCGTTCGTGTATCGCCTTCTGCAAGGTATGTTCCGGCAAGTTCGTGCGCAACGCGCCTTACCTGCATGTACGCCAAAACAAGACGCTGCGCTTTTCTTCGCCCACACAGTTCATGGCTCAAAAGAAGAGCACCATCGACGAGGCTTGGCCCGGCGACATCGTGGGACTGCCGGACAACGGCATATTCAAGATCGGCGACACGCTGACCGAAGGAGAGATGATACATTTCCGCGGACTGCCGAGTTTCTCTCCCGAAATGTTCAAATATATCGAGAATGCCGATCCCATGAAGACCAAGCAACTGAACAAGGGTATCGAACAGTTGATGGACGAGGGCGTGGCACAGCTCTTCGTCAACCAGTTCAACGGACGGAAAATCATCGGTACGGTAGGACAGTTGCAGTTTGAAGTAATACAATACCGCCTGGAGAACGAGTACAATGCCCAATGCCGTTGGGAACCCGTCAGCCTGTACAAGGCGTGTTGGATAGAAAGCGATGACGAAGCACAGTTGGAAGCCTTCAAAAAGCGCAAGTACCAGTTCATGGCCAAGGACCGTGAAGGCCGCGACGTTTTTTTGGCCGACAGCAACTACGTTCTCCAGATGGCACAGAGCGACTTCGAGCACATCAAATTCCATTTCACTAGCGAATTTTAAAGTTTAAACCAAACCAACGGACATGAATAGAGAAGAAGACATCAGACAGGCAGTAGAAGTCATGCGCCGGGGTGGCGTCATCCTCTACCCTACGGACACGATATGGGGCATCGGTTGCGATGCCACCAACGAAGAGGCGGTACGCCGTGTGTACGACATCAAGAAGCGCGACGACAGCAAGGCACTCATTTGCTTGGTAGACTCCGACCATCGGTTGCAGCGTTACGTAAGCGACGTGCCCAACGTGGCTTGGGACTTGATAGAATATGCCACCCGTCCGCTCACCATCATCTTCGACAAGGCCAAGAACTTGGCCCCCAACCTGTTGGCCGAAGACGGCAGCGTGGGAATACGCGTCACCCGTGAAGAATTCAGCCGAGAGTTGTGTTACCGTTTCCAGAAAGCCGTCGTGTCCACCTCGGCCAACGTGAGCGGCGAGCCTTCGCCGGCTTGTTTCGATGACATCAGCGACGAGATAAAAAACGCGGTAGACTACATTGTGCAAAGCCGCAGGAAAGAAAAGACAAAAGCAGCTCCCAGTAGCATCATCAAATTGCGTCCGGACGGCGAAGTGACCATCATCAGGAAATAAGCGGAAGGAGCTATGAACGCGGTAAAAAGGAATTTCACATTTTTCGAACGCCTGTTCATCTGGCGGCGGATGAATTTCAGCGAACAGAAATTCATCCTGATAATTAGTTTGGTGGTCGGTGTACTGACCGCTTTCGCCGGACTCTTCCTGAAATGGCTCATCCATCAGATACAATACCTCCTGACCTACCGTTTCGATGCCACTGGTTCCAACGCCCTTTACCTGGTGTATCCCGTCATCGGCATTTTCCTGACGGGACTGTTCGTCCGCTATGTCGTAAAGGACGACATCAGCCATGGTGTCACCAAGATTCTCTTCGCCATCGCACGCAAACAGAGTAAAATCAAGGTCCACAACACCTGGTCAAGCGTCATAGCCAGTGCCATTACCATCGGGTTCGGAGGTTCCGTAGGGGCAGAAGCCCCCATCGTGCTCACCGGTTCGGCCATCGGCTCCAATCTCGGACGCCTGTTCCGCATCAACAGCAAGACCCTGATGCTTTTGGTGGGTTGCGGAGCGGCAGGTGCCGTGGCAGGCATCTTCAAAGCCCCGATTGCCGGGCTTGTATTCACCCTCGAAGTCCTCATGATAGACCTCACGATGGGAGCTTTGCTGCCTTTGCTGATTTCATGCGTAACGGCGGCCGGAGTGACATTCGCCGTATCGGGTACGAACACTATCTTTGAGTTCCATCTGCAAAACGGATTCGCCGTAGACAAAATACCGGCCTACATCCTTTTGGGCATCTTCTGCGGACTGGTATCGCTTTATTTCACCCGCACGATGAACTCGCTGGAAGACATCTTCCGCAAATATTCCAACCCTTACGTCAAGCTCCTCATCGGCGGAGCCACGCTGAGCATCCTTATTTACCTTTTCCCTTCGTTGTACGGAGAAGGCTACGACCTTATCAACCTGCTGCTTAACGGAAACAGCGCGAAAGACTGGGACACGGCGATGGACAGTTCGTTGTTCTACGGACACGGCAACTTGTTGTTGCTTTACCTGGCGTTGGTGCTTATCTTCAAAGTCTTCGCCTCCACGGCCACCAACGGCGGCGGAGGTTGTGGCGGTATTTTCGCCCCCAGCCTGTTTTTGGGTTGTATCTCTGGCTTTATTTTCGCCCGCCTTTGGAACTTCTACCGTTGTCTGGGCATTTACTTGCCCGAACGGAATTTTGCCATGATCGGCATGGCGGGACTGATGAGCGGTGTCATGCACGCCCCACTGACAGGCATATTCCTTATCGCGGAACTCACCGGAGGCTATCAGCTATTCATGCCCCTGATGATCGTATCCGTCTGTGCCTACCTGACCATCATTTCTTTCGAGCCCCACAGCATCTATTCCATGCGTTTGGCCAAGAAAGGCCAGTTGCTCACGCACCATAAAGACCGCGCCATACTCACGCTGATGAGTCTCGACTCGGTCATCGAGAAATACGACGAATACCTGTATCCGGACATGGATTTGAGCGAATTGGTAAAAACCATCTCGGCTTCGCGCCGCGACGTGTTCCCGGTGGTGGACCGCCAGCACCGTCTGGTGGGTATCATTTATCTGGACGATGTCCGCCCCATCATGTTCCGGCAGGAATTGTACCACCGTTTCCAAATCGGCCAACTGATGAAAGAGCCGGTGGCCCGCCTGAACATTGACGACTCCATGGACGTAGTGCTGCTCACGTTCGACAAGACTCAGGCTTGGACGCTCCCGGTAGTAGACACGGAAGGCACGTTCATGGGCTTCATCCGCAAGTCGCACGTGCTGACCCTTTACCGTAAGACCCTGGCCGACTTATCCGACGACTAAAAACTAAAGACATGAAAAAGAAAGAAGATTTGAGAATTGTATATATGGGCACACCGGAGTTCGCGGTGGAGAGCCTGAAATGCTTGGTAGAAGGAGGTTACAACGTGGTCGGCGTCGTCACCATGCCGGACAAACCGATGGGCCGCCACCAGGACGTACTGCAAGCCAGCCCCGTGAAACAGTACGCTGTGGAACACGGCCTGCGTATCTTGCAACCGGTCAAGCTGAAAGACGAAACCTTTGTGGAAGAACTCCGCTCCCTACGTGCCGACCTACAAATCGTGGTAGCTTTCCGCATGTTGCCCGAAGTAGTGTGGAACATGCCTCCCATGGGTACATTCAACCTGCATGCGTCGTTGTTGCCGCAATACCGTGGGGCCGCCCCCATCAACTGGGCCGTCATCAACGGCGAAACGGAAACGGGCATCACCACGTTCTTCCTCAAACATGAAATCGACACCGGCGAGGTCATCCAACAAGTGCGCATCCCGATTGCGGACACCGACAATGTGGGCGTGGTGCACGACAAACTGATGGAACTCGGCGGCCGGTTGGTAGTGGAGACGGTAGACCACATCTTGGCCGATGCCGTCCGCCCCATACCGCAAGAAACGATGGCAGTGGAAGGCCCGTTGCACCCGGCACCGAAAATCTTCAAGGAGACGTGCCGGATGGATTGGCAAGGCAAGACGCTCAAGCAACTGTATGATTTCGTACGCGGCTTGTCGCCCTACCCTGCCGCGTGGAGCGAGATGAAGGACGAAGCCACAGGCAAGGTTTATACCCTTAAAATATACGAAACGGAGAAAGAGCCGTGTGCGTGCCACGAACCGGCGGGCACTGTCGCAAGTGACGGAAAGACCTACCTGAAAGTGGCCGTAGACGGAGGTTACCTCCGCCTGAAGGAAATCCAACTGACGGGCAAGAAAAGGATGCGCATAGAAGACTTCCTACGGGGCTTCCGCATGCCGGAAAACCTCCTCATGCTATAGAATCCGTAAAGGAAATTCAACGCCCGAATCGTTCGCCGCAGAACGGAAAATCAATCTCAGGAGATTGAAAAATCGTTCGCCTGAGATTGAAAAATCGTTTGGCGCAGAAAAAAACAACGCCTTGCAGAGATTGACACATTTCCTGCAAGGCGTTTTTATTCCACTGTATTACAATGATTTACCAAATTAAAACCCACAAGTTTCCCACGACTCGTTTTTGTAAATCATTCGGCATGTCATCTATCGCCGTAGATGACCGGCACGGGCTATCAGGCATTTGTCTTCCGATAACTCCACACGGCTACTCCGGCAAACACCGACATGAAACACAGCATCTTGCCGAACTGCGGCCACAAGTCGGTCAGCCCGCATCCCTTCAGGAAAATCATACGCATGACCTGAATAAAATAGGTCAACGGATTGAAAGCCGCTATCCACTGCGCCCAGTCCGGCATGCTGCGCACGGGGGTGAACAAGCCACTCATCAGGATGAACACCATCAGGAAGAAAAACATGACGAACATGGCCTGCTGCATCGTGGCGGAATAATTGGAAATAACCAACCCGAAACCCGACATCGTAAGAATGTAGATGCACGAGAAGAAATATATCAGCAACAAGCTACCCGACGGCACTATTCCGTAAAGCACAGCGGCCAACACCAAGCCGATGGACAGGACTACCAAGCCGACAATCCAGTAAGGCACCAATTTGGCCAAAATGAACACGAACTTGTTCAATGGAGTGACGTTCAACTGCTCAATCGTGCCTACCTCCTTCTCACTTACAATATTCAGCGAAGGCAAGAAACCGCACAATAACGTCAGCATGATAATGAGCAACGCCGGTACCATGAACACCTTATAGTCCAAATGCGGGTTATACATGTTGAGTACGGACAAACGGGCCATACCCGTGCCTCCCAATTCCTGGTTCACGAAATCGTTCACCACCGTAGAAAGGTAGGAACTGCCCAGCCCCCCTTTGGTCCCGTTGATGGCATTGGCCGAAATCTGAAGTTCCACGGGGCGCCCCGTACCTAAAGATTTGGCAAAGTCACGCGGAATCTCTAAAATGACATCCGCCTCTCCGCGCTCCACGCTCTCCAATGCACGGCCGTAATCCGGCGCGTTCTCCACCAAATTGAAATAATCCGTGGAAGCCACTTTCTCCACCAGACGGCGCGACAAGGCAGAATGGTCCAAGTCTACCACAGCTAGGTTGTTGTACTTGATTTCAAGATTGGCTGCCCACGGCATCAGAATCATCATCATGCAGGGAAACACCAAAATGAGCCGGGGGATGATGGGATTCCTCCGCATTTGCTTGAACTCCTTTTCTATTAAATATTTCAGTACCATAAGTTTTCCTCTTTTACGTCTGTATTATTCCAGCCTTTCCTTGAATTTCTTCAAGCTCAGCCCGATGAGCAAAGCCGCCATACCGGACAGTATCAACGCCTCATGCCATACGGCGGCCATGCCCAAGCCTTCTATCATCACCTTCTTCACGGCCTGAATGTACCACCTTGCCGGAATGATATTGGAAATCCACTGCAGGACAGCCGGCATGCTCTCTATGGGAAAAATCATGCCTGAAAGCAACATGACAGGCATCATCAGTCCCATACCCGACACGATCATGGCCGCCACTTGGTTTTGTACCACACATGAAATGAGCAATCCCAACGACAGAGCCACCGCAATCAGAAGGAGGCTCAGGAAAGACAGCGTCCAGAGGCTGCCCTCCACCGGCACATGCAGCACGTAGACCGACAGCAGCAATATCGTGGCCAGATTGACGCAAGAAAGTACCAAGTAGGGTACGGCCTTGGCCAGAATGATAAAAATAGGCCGGATGGGCGACACCAACAGGACTTCCATCGTACCGGTCTCTTTCTCTCGTACAATGGAAATGGAAGTCATCATCGCGCAAATCAGCATCAGTATCAGCCCCATCACGCCGGGTACGAAATTATAGGCACTCTTCATCTGAGGATTGAACAAGAGGTGCGTCTGCACCTCCAATCCGGCTTGCTGTCCTTCCTGCAGGGCTTGCCCAATGATGCCCTGCACATAACCGGACATCATATTCCCCGTATTCGGATCCGTAGCATCCACCACCAGTTGTATACCGGATTCACCCGTACGCAAGTTTTCATCAAAGTCAGGCGTGAAAGCCACCACGATGTCCGCTTCGTCATGCCGGAACACGGACTCTATCTCAGAAGCCGATGATAAATATCTTACGACTGAGAAATAACGGTTTTCATCTATCCGCTCCGTAATACGCGTTGTGACGGCATCTTTCGACGGGTCGAGCACAGCCACACGACTGTGGTTGATTTCCGTAGTAATGGCAAAACCGAACAAAATGATTTGCAACACCGGCATACCCAACAAAATCAACATCGTCCGCCGGTCGCGGAAGATGTGGAAAAACTCTATCTTGATAAAAGCCCAGAACTGTTTCATCTTCATTGAATAATTTACTCACGCTCGGCAGACACCGAACAAGTTCGGTCTGCACTCTCTTACCCGCAAATTTCTGCATTACGTATGGCCTCACGGGCCAAACGGTGAAACACTCCATCCATGTCTTTTTCTCCGAAAGTACGTTTCAAGCCTTCGGGCGTATCCAATGCCCGTATCTTTCCGTCCACCATGATGGACACTCGACCGCAAAATTCGGCCTCGTCCATATAGTGCGTTGTGACGAAGATGGTGATACCTTGGTCGGCTGCCTGATAAATCAATTCCCATAACTGGCGCCGTGTCCTTGGGTCTACCCCTCCGGTCGGTTCGTCGAGAAACACGATGTCCGGACGATGGAAAGTAGCCACAGAAAAAGCCAACTTTTGTTTCCATCCCAAGGGCAACGACTTGACCATCGTGTTCCGCTCTGCTTCCAGTCCCAACGTATGCAGCACTTCGTCCGTGCGACGGGCTATCACCTCGTCCGAGAGTCCATAAATACCGGCAAACAGGCGAATGTTTTCCCACACCTTCAGGTCGTCGTACAACGAGAACTTTTGGCTCATGTAACCGATATGTTTCTTGATTTCTTCCTGCTGGGTGTTGATGTCGAAACCGGCCACGCGCCCCGTGCCCGACGTGGGATAAGACAAGCCGCACAGCATGCGCATGGCTGTGGTCTTGCCTGCCCCGTTCGCCCCGAGGAAACCGAAGATTTCGCCTTTCCCCACACGGAAGGAGATGTGGTCTACAGCCGTGAACGTCCCGAACCGTTTCACCAAATCGTGCACCTCGATGGCACATTCCGACTGGGCTCCGGCCGGTTCGCGTTGCAAGCCCGGCGGACACAGGATACCGGCAAACCGTTCCAACATGACGGTGGGGGTATCTATCCCCTTGACCGCACCGCCGTAGAGGAATGCCATACGGTCGCAACTCCGTATCTCGTCGAGATAAGGTGTAGAGACGATGATGGTGATGCCTTCCCGCTTCAGCCGCCGCAACATTTCCCAAAATTCCTTGCGCGAGACAGGGTCTACCCCTGTGGTCGGCTCATCCAATAACAAAACCACCGGTTTATGAATCAACGCACAGCTCAAAGCCAGTTTCTGTTTCATTCCGCCGGAGAGTTTCCCTGCGCGGCGGGTCTTGAACGGCTCGATCTGCTTGTATATGTCTTCCACCAGATGGTAATTCTCACGTACAGACGTACCGAACAACGTGGCAAAAAAGTCCAGGTTCTCCTCCACCGTCAGGTCGGGATACAGGGAAAACCGGCCCGGCATATAACCGACGCAAGCACGCAACTTGCGGTAGTCCCCCACAACGTCCTGCCCGTCCACCGTAATCCGCCCGCTCTCCGGACACAGCAAAGTGGCCAACATGTGGAACAGCGTGCTTTTCCCGGCTCCGTCCGGTCCTATCAGTCCGAAGATTTCTCCGGGTCTGACCTCGAAAGAAACGTCGTCCAAAGCCCGTACGCTGCCGTAATGTTTGGACACGCCCTCTACCTTCACAATGGATTCCATGACACCTTAGTTGAATTTGACTTCGCCATACATGCCCAACTTCAGCAAGCCGTCGTTTTCCACGGCTATTTTCACGGCGTACACCAGATTCGCCCGTTCGTCACGCGTCTGTATGGTTTTAGGCGTAAATTCGGCCTGTCCGGATATCCACGTGATTTTTCCCTTGTATTCCTTACGGTCTTCCGCTCCATAATCAGCGTAGACTTTCACCGCCTGCCCCAATTTTACCGCAGAGAGTTGGTCGCCACCCACATACGCCCGCAAAAAGACATGCTTCATGTCCGCCACTTTAAACAAGGGTTTGCCTTGAGCCGTCACTTCGCCCCGTTCCGCATACTTCGTCAGCACCGTACCGGAAATAGGACTGACGATACGGCATTTCTCCAGTTGGTCTTCTGTCTGCCGTATCTGTATCTCTGCGGCATCCCCTTCTTCCGTCACGCCTTGGTTGCCGAGATTCAAAGTAGACAGCTGGGCTTCCAACTGCTTTTTCAGCACGGCCAGTTGCGACTCCACGTCGTCCACCTGCTTTTGTGTTCCGGCATTCTGCGCCAACAGGTTCAGGTTGCGCTTTCTTTCCAGTTCGGCCTTTGCAATCTGTTCCCGAGTGGCCGCCACCTGCTTGGCCACGTCCGCCCTACGGCTACCGATGGAACGAACTTGGGCTTCCAGTTGGCACTTCTTCAGGTAAAGCTGTACGGAATCCACATATCCCACTTGTTGCCCCTGCTCCAACAAATCACCTTCTTCCAGATTCAACGCCATGATTTTACCGTTGGCTTCGGACGATACGATGACTTCCGTGGATTCGAAGATTCCGGTAGCGTCGAAATCCGTGTCTGTCCCGCTACACGCCGCAAGCAATCCCAACAAGGCCACGCCGCAAATGTCCCGGGCTCCCCGTTTGAATCCATACCCCGTCTTTCCCACGGCGACCGGACTGTCCAGCCCGCCCCGCCATAACTTATTCCAAATGTCCATATTCATTCTACTTTTAATGATTCATCGTATATTTGATATCATATAAGGCTTGCAAGCGTTGTATCTCATGCAGGGCCTTGGCCTGCTTGGCCTGATCTTCGGCCGTCACTTCACGCAACATTTCCGTCACGGTGAGCGTGCCGTTCGCGACCTTGGCTTCGGCCGACTTCCGGATGTTGGTGCGTAACCTTATCAACTCGTCGTCATTCTTCATCAAGGTATCTATCTTCTCCACCGTACGCCAATGCTGCGCCGCCTCCATCCGGTTGTTCAAGCGGAATACAGCCTCCTGCACGTCGATGTCATCGCGACTTGCAGCCAACAGCCTTTTGTCGTTCTTCCGCGTGTACAAGTCGCTGATATTCCAACTCAACCGTAGTCCGGCAATGTAATAAGGTTCAAACCCTCCTTTCAGCATGTTCAGCCCGGGGTCGCCGTAGGCTCCTTGGGCGAATACTCCCAACTTGGGCATATAACGGGCTGTCAAACCTTTCTCCTGTACGGACAACTGCCGCCTTTGCGATTCATAAAGCGACAATTCCGGCCTGCGGTTTTCCTCCAACGGCTCCACAGTGGCAGACGGCTTGACCAACCGTTCCGCATCAATCCCTTTCCGGCCGGTCAGCAATCCCAACACCTCGGCATACGCTTTACGATTGACACGTAGCTCACTCTCTGTCTGTCGGGCATTCAGTTGCTCTACCGCTACGGCATCCAGATCGGCCTGATTGGCTACCCCTTGCTGCATGCACGCACTCACTTGGCCATGGTTGCGTGCCAACTGGGCTTGCAACAAGGCGTTCTGTGCCAACTGGGCATCTATGAGCAACATGCCGAAGAATAATTGGTTCACCCGGTCGTCCAAGGCATAAAGGTTTACTTCCAGCTGTCCCTTCTGCACCTCGGATTTGGCCCGGGCCTCCTCTTTACGGTTACGTACGGCTCCCCCGTCCCAAATCGTCTGGTTCAGCTCCAATACTAGTTGATACTGGTCCTTGTCCAAACCGAACTCTACCCCCGGAATACTAAAGGGCATCTTCGTCACGTCCGACTGATATGAAGCCTTTCCCGAAAAGCTCAGTTGGGGAAAATAACTTTTCGTGGCATTCTCCACGGTGAAATCCTTTGTACGCTCAATCAAATCGAACTGCCGTACCAAAGGATAGTTCTCCCGCGCTGCACGATAACACGCCTCCAACGTCAACTGGGCACTCAGCGTCCCCTGCAAGGCACACATTCCCATGGCCCATACCCAAAAACGTTTCATAGTCTTTATCATTTTCTTAACCTGCTTAATATCATCTCCACGTTCTCTTCCCGGCGACGCGCCACGAACAAGCGCACGTCCTCTTCGCTCATGCCGAATGCCTCGCGAGCTACCGGCAGACCTACAAACGACATGATATTCAACGAAACTATGGAAAACAACAAATCTGCCGTCCTCATAGCCCGTATCTCCCCACGCTTCAAAGCACGCTCCATTTCGTAAGATAATTTCTGCCGTGTCTCAGCGACAGCCTCCAACAGGATAGGCAAATACATACGGCGACGCTCCTCGTTCAGGTGGATTTCATTCAGTAGAAAAAGTGGAAGCCTCGGGTTGGCTGCAATGAAATCGAAATGCGTCCCAATCAAGTCTTCCAACTGCCTTAAAAAAGGCTTTCCGTCCTCAAATGTGGCACACAAGGAACGCGACATGACCTGCACCTTCTCCTGGAATATCCGTTCAAACAGTTTCTCTTTCGTCCGGTAGTAATAATGTAGCATGGCATGCGTCACGCCTGCAGCCTGCGCAATATCGGTTGTTTTGGCCAACGCAAAGCCTTTGTCGAGAAATTCCTTTTCAGCAGCCTGCAAAATGGCCTGTTCTGTATTGTCTTCCTTCTTCATAATAACATTTATGTTTAACACTATTGTTAATCACAGGGCAAAGATAGAGATTTGCATGAAGAGTGCAATAAAGATTCCGGAAGAAAGCTTATCGTTTAACTAATATTACCACCTGTTAAACCTACGCAAACAAGAGTGGCCACGAACTTCCCCTGAGAAAAAGTCCGTGGCCGCCAACAACCATGAAAACAAAAAAATATCGCTCTTAATACGAACGGGCAATCAGTACACGGCATTTGGCCGGTTTCCCGCTCACCATATCCACACCCGGAGTCTGCTCGAACTCAAACGGCACGCAACGGATAGTGGCTTGCGTGTCTTCTTTGATTTTTGCCTCCGTTTCGGCCGTGCCGTCCCAATGGCAAAGGAAGAAACCGCCTTCTTTTACGCGCTCCTTGAATTCTTCGTAATTGTCACATTCATAAATATGAGCATCACGATAGGATTTTGCCTTGGCGTAGATGTTATCTTGTATTTCGTCTAACAAAGTCTTTACATAGTCCTCGATGCCGTCGCACGTACGGGTTTCCTTCTCCAACGTGTCGCGCCGCATGACCTCTACCGTATTATTCTCCAAATCGCGCCCTCCCATGACCAAACGCACCGGCACACCTTTCAGCTCATAATCGGCAAACTTGAAGCCGGGACGCTTGTTGTCGGCATTGTCATACTTCACGGAAATGCCCAATGCACGAAGACGGGCAACGATGCCTTCCACTTTTTCGTCGATGGCTTTCAGCTGTTCCGCATTCTTATATATAGGAATAATGACCACTTGAATGGGAGCCAACTTCGGCGGCAATACCAAACCGTTGTCATCGGAATGCGTCATGATGAGTGCACCCATCAAACGGGTGGACACTCCCCAGGAAGTAGCCCAGGCATATTCCAACTTATTGTCTTTATTGATAAACTGCACATTAAATGCCTTTCCGAAGTTCTGTCCCAAAAAATGCGACGTACCGCTCTGCAAAGCTTTCCCGTCCTGCATCATGGCTTCAATGGTATAAGTGTCCAAAGCGCCGGCAAAACGTTCCGTCTCGCTCTTCACGCCCTGCACGACGGGCACGGCCATGTATTGCTCGGCAAAATCGGCATATACTTTCAACATCTGCTTGGCACGTTCCTCAGCTTCTTCACGCGTGGCATGTGCCGTATGTCCTTCTTGCCATAAGAACTCGGCCGTGCGGAGGAAAAGCCGGGTACGCATTTCCCAACGCATCACATTGCACCATTGGTTGCAAAGGATGGGCAGGTCGCGGTAGCTCTGAATCCAATTTTTATAAGTATTCCAAATGATAGTCTCGGAAGTAGGACGGATTATCAGTTCCTCCTCGAGCTTGGCCGCCGGGTCTACCACCACGCCGGTCTTGTCCTCGTTGGTCTTCAAGCGATAGTGCGTCACCACGGCACATTCCTTGGCAAATCCCTCTACATGTTCGGCCTCTTTACTCAGAAACGATTTAGGAATCAGCAGCGGGAAATAAGCGTTTTGCACGCCGGTCTCCTTGAATTTATCATCCAATACCCGCTGCATCTTCTCCCAAATGGCATAACCATAAGGCTTTATCACCATACATCCTCTTACGTCCGACTGTTCGGCCAAATCGGCTTTCACCACCAATTCGTTATACCATGAAGAATAATTCTCACTTCTTTTGGTCAAATCTTTAAGTTCCTTAGCCATAATCAATATCTATAAACAGTTTGCAAAATTAGCAAAAAGTTTCCTTTTCATGCGGCTATTCGGTAGAAAATATCTAATTTTGCTCATGATTTAAAAATTCAAAAAGTTATAACTATGAAAGGATTGAAGTTTTGCGCACTCGTACTGAGTGCAGGTATGCTTTTAAGCAGTTGTGGAGGAAACATGAACAATACCGGCAAGGGGTCACTGATCGGTGCCGGCGGTGGTGCTGCGTTGGGTACATTGATTGGAACCTTGGCATCCAGCAATAAAGGCAAAGGAGCCGGAATCGGTGCTGCTGTGGGCGTAGCCGTGGGTGCAGGTGTAGGTGCGTTAATCGGAAAGAAAATGGATAAAGCCAAAGCTGCGGCGCAACAAGTGGAAAACGCGCAAGTGGAAAGCGTAACAGATGCCAACGGCTTGCAAGCAGTGAAAGTAACGTTCGACTCTGGTATCCTGTTCAACACCAGCAGTTCGGCTTTAAGCAGCAATGCTACCGCTTCATTGGCCAAATTTGCCAGCACGGTATTGAATGTAAACAAGGACATGGACGTGGCGATTAAAGGGTATACCGACAATCAGGGATGGAAAAACAGCACGGCAGCCCAAAGCGTGCAAAAAAATATGGACCTGTCATTGCAACGGGCTAATTCCGTTTCCAATTACCTGAAACAATGCGGAGTCTCGTCTACACAGATAACTTCGGTGGAAGGTTTGGGAGAAGCTGACCCCGTAGCCGACAACAGTACGGCTGCCGGACGCGAGCAGAACCGCCGTGTGGAAGTTTATTTGTACGCCAGTGAAAAAATGATTCAGGAAGCCCAAGCTCAGGCAGGCAACTAATCGGAAAGATGAAAAAAATCCAGAAACTGATTCAATGGATTGTACTCTCGTTCTTCGGGAGTACAATCTTTTTTGTTATCCTCTACCGTTTTGTCCCTGTACCTGTTACCCCGCTCATGTTCATCCGCTGTGCACAACAGGCCGGACGGGGCGAAAAAATCAGATTGAAACACCATTGGGTTCCTTTGGATGAAATGTCCAAATACTTACCCGTAGCCGTCATGGCTTCCGAAGACCAACGGTTTCTTCAGCACCACGGTTTTGATGTAATAGAAATCCAAAATGCCGTGGAAGAACGTATAGCCGGGAAACGCAGACGCGGGGGGAGCACCATCAGTCAGCAAACTGCCAAAAACGTGTTTTTATGGCCGACTTCCTCTTGGGTCAGAAAAGGACTGGAAGCATACTTCACGGCTTTAATCGAATTATGTTGGAGCAAACAACGGATTATGGAAGTCTACCTGAACTCCATCGAAATGGGCGACGGCATATATGGCGCCGAAGCCGTGGCACAACAACATTTCGGGCGTCCTGCCGAGAAACTTACGCGTGCCAACTGTGCATTGATAGCCGCCACATTACCCAATCCGCTTAAATACAGTTCCAAAGACCCGTCACGGTACATGCTGAAACGGCAGACGGCCATCATGCGGCAAATGAAACACATCGACCTGTTCAAATGACACGTACCACCCGCACTCCTAATTGGGAGGGGTGTTTCTTCATGTACTCGCTCAATGTCATGGATTCCAACACCACTTTCTTATGGATACTGGAAGCATTGAGCAAGTGAAGGCTTCCCTTCTGCCACACGGCCAATCCCAAATGCGATGTGTCCAACCCTTTCTTTCGGGTCACGATAGCTAAAATATCTCCATCGTGAATCGCCCCCAACACGCCTTTCCCCTTGTCCAACAGCGACAAAGGCACGTACCTCACTGAAACACCTTCCAACTTTTGTTCATTTTTGCGGATACGGCTTATCTCGCTTGTCTTTCCTTTCAACATCGGATACGCACCTGGATGCGTACTCATATAATCCAAACGCAGACGTTGTACGGCAATGAAAGGCCGATAACCCTCGCTTTTTTCTCCTTTTATTTCCTTCACGATGCCCTGCCTTTCATTACTCGCTATCCATTCGCTAAAATAATGGTTACGGGAAGAATATCCGTTCAACTGCCCTCCGCTATAACGTATTTTTTCCAGATTCCGGCAAAAAGAAACAAATGTGGGATGCTCTTCTCTTACGGCCAGAGTCAAAGCCACCACATTCTCGACCAACGTCGTACAGTCCAACTGACGTAAATTGACAACCAACTCTTCGGCCGGATTTACTTCGAGAGTAGAAGCCACGTAAGGCACCCCGATGAATTGCTCCGCAAAAAACAAAGTCAGGTTTGTTCCTCTCGTTTGTTTTTTGCCGGCATCAAGGAGTTGCACCACTTTCAACGAATCTTCTTTCGTATAAGTCAGTGCCGACAGGCTTAATGGACACATCATCGTCCCTCCGACGAACAGTCCTAACATTCGATGTGACATCATATCATTTTAAAAGGTTGCAGACAAAGTTAAGATAAAAACCTGATAAGGCATCCGAAAAAAAGCGTAATTTTGCAGTATGAAAAAGATAACCGTACTCTTAAGCCTGCTATGTTGTGTATCGGCAACAACTGCACAACGGCATGAAATCCTGGACCGTCAACTGCACACCCTGCAAGTCGTCGTAAATGACGACCCGTTGCAGCCTCCCATCATGAACTTGGGGGGGGAGAATCATCTGGAAATCGGTTTCGACGAGTTCTCACACGAATACCACCGCTATATATATAAGGTGGAACATTGCAATGCAGACTGGTCCCCATCGACAGAAATCTTTGAATCCGACTACATGAACGGGTTCAACGGGGAACCGATAGAAGACTACGAGAAAAGCTTCAATACGACCGTGCTTTACACCCATTACTCATTACGGATTCCGAACGAAAACATTTCGCTCAAGTTGTCCGGCAACTATAAACTCACGGTCTACAACGACGAGGGCGACGAACCTGTCCCCGTCCTTACGGCCTGTTTCAGTCTGGTAGAACCGGGCGTAGGAATAGGAGCTACCGTCAGTACCAATACGGACATAGACTTCAACAAATCCCACCAACAAGTAGATTTCTCCGTCAACTACGGGTTGGTAAAAGTCATCGACCCACATCGTGAACTGAAAACCGTAGTGATGCAAAACCGCCGGTGGGATAACTGTGTGGTCAATCCCAAGCCCAACATCCAGGCTGCCAATAAGATTGAATTCACGCACAACCGCCAACTGATTTTCCCGGCAGGCAACGAATACCACAAATTCGAGATTCTGGACGTACATGTCCCTACACTGAACGTAGACCGGATGGAATGGTTCGACCCGTATTACCACGCCACGCTCTATCCCAATCAAACCGCCCGGAATTATCTGTATGACGAAGACCAAAACGGTGCCTTTATCATCCGCAACAGCGACGACGAAGACGTGGCCACCACTTGCGACTATGTATTCACGCATTTCACCTTGAAAAGTCCTCAACTGCCCGGCGGAGAAGTCTACCTGAACGGAGAATGGACTTACAACCGCTTCATCCCCGAATACCGCATGACATACAACCGGGAAACACAGGCCTACGAAGCCACCGCCCTCCTGAAACAAGGATATTATAATTATAATTATCTCTTCGTGCCGGACGGTGACACCCAAGGAAACAGCGGACGGACGGACGGGAACTTTTATGAGACGGAAAACGAATACATCATCTTGGTATACCATCGCCCTAACGGAGGGCGTTACGACAAACTGGTCGGTTACCGCCGCATGAATTTCAAGATTAACGGAAAATAAAACATAAACCTATGAAAATAACTGTATTAGACGGCTACGGCTTAAACCCCGGCGACCTTTCCTGGGAGCCTATCGCACAATTAGGAGAACTGACAGTGTTTCCACGGACTTCGGCCGAAGAATTTTATGCACACGCCGAAGGAGCAGATATCTTGCTAACGAACAAGACCCTCATCACAGCTGAACACATCGACCGTTTGCCGGATCTGAAATATATCGGCATATTGGCCACGGGCTACAACGTGGTAGATACCGAAGCTGCCCGCAAACACGGGATTCCCGTTTGCAACATCCCGGCATACAGTACCCGTTCGGTAGCCCAAATGGTCTTCGCCCTCCTACTGGCCATTACCAACCGCGTGGAACATTATGCCGAAGAAAACCGTAAGGGACGTTGGAGCCGCAATCCGGACTTTTGCTATTGGGACACGCCTCTCATGGAACTGTCCGGTAAGAAAATGGGTATCGTGGGACTCGGGCATACCGGCATGGCTACCGCACGCATAGCCTTGGCTTTCGGCATGGAAGTATATGCCTGCACCTCCAAAAGCCCTCTTCAGTTGGGTACCGACATTCGGAAGTCCACGATGGAAGAGCTGTTCTCCGCATGCGATGTCATCAGCCTGAACTGTCCGCTCACCCCGGAAACCCACCATTTGGTGAACCCGCACACCTTGGCGCTCATGACACCGGGAGCCATCCTTATCAATACCGGACGCGGCCCGTTAGTGGATGAAGAGGCGGTAGCAGAAGCCCTTAGAAACAACACCCTTGCCGCATACGGTGCAGACGTGACAAGCACCGAACCGCCTTCGGCAGACCATCCCCTGCTTTCGGCCCCTAATGCCTATCTCACCCCGCATATCGCTTGGGCCACACGGGAAGCCCGCCTGAGGCTCATGGACATCTGCGAACGAAACATCCGCGCATTCCTTGAAGGAAAACCGCAAAACGTCGTGAACCCATGACCGAAAACCTCCTGCACCTCCTGCAAGTCATGGGGACCACCCTCCGGCTTCCGGTCTCTTTCGTCGTGATAGAGTTTATCGGAACTATGGCATTCGCCATCTCGGGTATCCGTCTGGCTTCGGCCAAACAGTTCGACTGGTTCGGAGCTTATATCGTAGGCACGGCCACGGCAGTCGGTGGCGGTACGATACGCGACATCATGCTGGGCATTCCTCCGTTCTGGATGACGAACCCCGTGTATATCATCTGTTGCGGCCTGTCCCTGCTTTACGTCATATTGTTCGGAAAGAAAATCATCCGGCAAAAGAGCACCTGGTTCATTTTCGACACCATCGGCTTGGCTCTATTCAATATCACGGGGTTGGAAAAGACGCTGAACATGGGATACCCTGTCTGGACAGCCGTCATCATGGGGTGCGTCACAGGTGCCGCCGGAGGCGTCATCCGAGACATACTGATTAACGAAGTGCCGCTCGTTTTCCGCAAAGACATTTATGCCATGGCCTGCATTGCCGGCGGTATTACGTATATCTTAGGTTATTCCGTGGGACTTCAGGCCGAAGTCAATGCCATCCTTTCCGCCATCATCGTCATATCCATCCGTACGTTAGCCGTAAAATACCATTGGCAACTCCCCATACTGAAAGGAGAAGACGACAAGGAGGAATAAGTCCGTTATTCCTCCTCCTTCAACTGGTCACGAAGCTTGCGGGGCAACTTCTTTACCACCTCATCATACGAATGGTCTATCAGGCTGCGTATCAAGGCTTCGGGTACGTCGCCATGCGTAATGGCTATCTGGTTCCAATATTTCTTGTTCCAATGCCATGCCCCCGTAATCCCCGTGTAATGCTCACGCAACTCTATGGCATACTCCGGATCGCACTTCAGGCAAAACCAATCCACATTGTCCAAACCGATACTGGCAAAAATCTTATTCATGACCCGGAAGACCAACGTGGTTTCATCGAAAGGGAAATCTTCCGTCGCATGAGGCTTACTGAGGCAGTATGCCCTGATTTGTTCTATATCCATAACTCCGTCCGATTAGGCCAACAGCCCGATTTCTCTCCATTTGGCAAGCACCTGCGCCACGTCCCTTACGGCCGTCTCCTCGTCCACCTCATACGCCTCCAACAGGGAGGATACCAGTCCATCTTCGCTGATTGCTTCTTTTCCCACAGCTTGTTTCCACAAGAAAGCCGCTGTTTCATTCAGCGAAATAATCTTGCTGAAATCGATATTGTCCATCCCATGCGACAGAATCACATGTTCCCCACAAATCTCACGCAGTTCAAAACCTTCCTTGATTCTCATTTTAGCCAATTTGATAATTTAAGATTAATCCTATATATGTATAACAAATAACGGCGCACAGGCAGAAGCTTGCTCCACCACCGTACGTAACGTTGCAGGCGCGGGTCGGATGCCGGTATCGTCTTGCCCCGTCGGATATAGTGCGTGACCATCCCTACAACGTCTGCCTTACGGCAAACCTCCATGCCCGACAAATTCCCGTCTCCCATCAATCGCACGGTATCTCCATCTATATTCATGATACGATGGAGGACGTACACATCCGGCGAGATTTCGGCCAACACGGCATCGCCCACTTTCAAATCCGTGAACGGTGCCAAACGCACCTTATCCCTGCAATGCTCCAAAAAGGGACGCATACTGTAACCTTTTACATTGATAGTCACCGTATGCCCCTCACGGATAGCTTCTTTCACCTGTCCCAACAACACGGCATTAGGAACTTCCATCCGGCGTACCGCCATTCCGTCCATATTCTTCCTCTTGTTCATCGTCCCGTCAATGTATGAAAGCTCAGCCTGGCCGCTTCTTCATCCGGCCTGCATCCCAAAAGGTATATCGGCGAAAGGCGGATGATGTCCGAAATGGTGTCGCAATGCGCCGAATGAATACGGCGGTCCCATTTCATGGTCGACACGGACGGCAAGAGCGAGGCAAAACTTTCCAATACGCTTTCTTCCCGTATCGTGTTTTCCGGGCATTGCCGCAACTGTACAAAAGCTCCCACCGGCGCAGACACCCTGCGGTAACAAGGTGTTTTCCCGCTCCAGGGAGAACCGTAGACATGAACCGTCCCCTCCACCACTCTCACCACCGGATTGTCATCGTTCATCAGGTCGGAGCCCGGGATGTGGCTCAACCACAACCGTGTATGCGTACTCTTCCCCGTCCCGCTCTTGCCCAGAAACAAATATCCCCGGCCGTCATTGCGGATTACGGAAGCATGCATCAGCAACGTGGCATACGGCGCGGAAGCAAAGGCATACACCAACATGAGGGCATTGTTCAACCCGAACTTACGCCCTGCCTCGCTCTCTGCCACCAAAGCAGCCGTACAATCCGAAAAATCTGCATTAGCCTGCAAATAACAACACAAGTCCTTTTTATCATCGCAGATTTCAAACTGGTAACTCCCGTCCGGCAAGCGGTAAACCCCGAAGTTGTTGCCCCCGCAATCGAACTGCCCGACTTCTTCTCCCGTCACCGGCCAACGAAAAGCATCATCTACCGAAAGACTGAAAAGCAGATTGCCTTCTTCTTCGCTCACAAAAGGCGAAAAAGAAGGCAATAAACTGCTATCATTTCCTGCATCGCAGAAAACAATCCGGCACAGATGCCCTGCAATATTATATTGGTATTCCATCTGTTTCTATTTTTCGGGCTTGTCCTTAGAAGCCTTACGACGCTTTTCCTTTTTCGTCGCCTTGGGTTCGGCGGACTCCGGCACAGCTTTGACCGGCGGCTCGTAAACAGGCGATTGGAACTTGAAGCTTTCGTCTGTCAACTCTTTCAGCATCACGCTTCCGTCGCTGCCATACTGCTTCCTTATCTTATCATATTCTTCCATCAGCTTGCTCTTTTTCGTATGGAAAAATACTGCACACGTAGAATTCGGCATTTGCTTTACCGCTTCCAGATAGGTCTGCAACTGGTCACTGTATACTGCACGGTCCATCAGAAAATCGTACTTCGTCTCGATATAAGCGCTGTCCAATTGTTGGATGTCTGTAATATATACCACAGAATCCGTGAAAGAAGCCGAAAATCCGAAGATATACACCGTAGCCCGTTCCACCTTTGCAGACAGAGACATCCCTACGTATCCCAACACACAGGCCAATAATCCCCAATATTTAAAGTTAAAGTTCATCATTCCACCTTTTCCGCACGGCATCAGCCGAGATAAGACTTCAATAATTTACTCTTGGTGTTCTGACGCAAACGCCGGATGGCCTTTTCCTTAATTTGGCGCACGCGCTCGCGCGTAAGGTTGAACTTGTCCCCGATTTCCTCCAACGTCATTTCCTGGTGGTTGATACCGAAAAACATCTGGATAATCTCTTTTTCGCGTTCGGAAAGCGTGGACAACGCACGGTCAATCTCACGCGCAAGAGATTCGTTGACCAACGTACGGTCCGCCATCGGAGAATCGTCATTGACCAATACGTCCAACAAACTGTTGTCTTCTCCTTCCACAAACGGGGCATCCACCGAAATATGGCGTCCGCTCACTTTCAAGGTATCGGAAATCTTGTCTACCGGAATCTCCAACTCGTCGGCAAGTTCCTCCGGACTCGGACGGCGCTCATTCTCCTGCTCGAACTTGCTGAATGCCTTACTTATCTTATTCAACGAACCAACCTGGTTCAAGGGCAAACGTACGATACGGCTCTGCTCCGCCAAAGCCTGAAGAATGGACTGGCGAATCCACCACACCGCATAACTGATGAACTTGAATCCACGGGTTTCGTCGAACTTCTCAGCAGCTTTTATCAAGCCTAAGTTGCCCTCATTAATCAAATCCGGCAAACTCAGCCCTTGGTTCTGATACTGTTTGGCCACTGAAACCACGAAACGCAGATTGGCACGTGTCAGTTTTTCGAGTGCTACACGATCACCTTTGCGAATGCGCTGTGCCAATTCCACTTCTTCTTCCACTGTAATCAGGTCCTCACGGCCGATTTCCTGCAAATACTTGTCAAGCGAAGCGCTCTCACGATTGGTGATACTTTTGGTAATCTTTAACTGTCTCATTCTCCTACTACATATTAAACGCACAAAGTTACCAAAAAAATCCGGATTAGGCCGTAAATATTTGCATAAATATTAATCGGCCTGCCCGGATTTCCGCTTTAACCAAGCCCGAAACCCGACCTTCTGTCCGTCCCGGAGCACCGCGACACGTTCATTTGCTCCTTGATTTGTACTTGTGAAAGAACAACACCGGATTGGAATCTCCCTTTATCCCCATCAGTTTTTCATACTCGTCTATTTTCGGATTCAGGTGTCCTTTGTCGATAACGTCCTCAATAAAATAGGGAATAAAATCTACGCGCAGGACGGACAGGACGCCTTCTTCATCGCTGTAACACATGTCCAAGGGAATATTGTTGTTCTCGAAGAGATAGTCGTCCTTAAAGGATGGCGCAACCCAAGTCTCTTTCGTCTTTACATCGTGAAGTAAATACATGATTTCGTCTCCTTTCCTATATTGAAATGAGACCATTCCGTCCAACTCCACAAAACGCGAAATGCAGAATATACAATCCTCCTCATGCAAATCGGAGACATTATAATTAAACTCTTCCCCCGGGCCGCAGTCACTGATGAGTTTTTTCATCCGTTTCTTTGAAACAAAATCCTCACTTTTCACTACACAATACGGCTTGATTCCCTCTTTTGTGACAGCCATAATCGTATCGGAAAACAATCCCACATACTTAGGCGCATCCGTATTTTTAGAGTAAAAGAAACTAAAAGGTAATCTCAAAGGAAAATTCCACCCCCGGTTGTAATCGTCGGCCTTCAGGCAGGAAGCTATTTGCGTTCCAGTCTTCCCGTCTATTTCTTTCAACAGGTAATTTTCAGAATCTGCATCCAAAGACGTACGGTCCACGTACAGTTTTCCGCCAAGATACAGCATGCTATAACTCCTATATCCGTTCCGTTTCGTTTTTATGGAAGAGATGTACCCATTGGTACGAAGGTCGTATTTATGAGCCATATCCAAAGCATCGTCCCACAGATAAATAACGCCGTATTCACGGTCTATGGAAAAATCTGAAAGTTCCCAATATTCCCCGTGCCCCCGGCCTTGGTGTCCTATCTGCCTTAGGAAAGAGCCGTCTCGCCGGAATACGTACAAGGCCGGGACTTTATCATCCAAAATATAGATATTGCCTTCATATATATCTATGGCAGAAACGTCCTGAATAATGCATTCCGGACAGGTTTCCAATACTATCACGTCCGGCTCTTCCAATATGGAAGAATACAGCAACGCATCCTCTTGTTTGGCCTTGTCGATGTCTACCACCTCTACATCACGATTCTCCCCTACCGGAACATCCGCGCCACGCCCTTTCTTTCCCCCGCATGCCGCCGCCAACATCAACAGCACAGCCGCCCCCGATACCATCTTACCGATCTTCCTCATAACTACCTATTTATAAAGTGACCTACAAAGGTATATAAAACATCAAGCCGCAGCAACCGGTTTCTCTCTTACATTCTTCACTCCGGATTTTCGCAAGTCTTTGACGTGGCAGAGACAAAACTATCATCCTGCCATCCTCTACACGTTTTTACTGACAAAACGAAAGTCCTTATCCATTTTTCCGGGATGAAAAACCACGTGTTCCGCACATTTTAGAATTAAATCAAATACATCTTTTCACACTTCAAGCCCATTGTTTCGTTTTTTTAAGCAAAAACACGCGTCAATCTCAGGCGAACGAAAATTCATTCGGCTGAGAAAACATTTTTTTTCTCCGCAGATTTTGGAGACGGCCTCCGCTTATCGGCCGAAAACCGTCCTGAAAACGAAGTCCGGACAGGCTTTTGAAGCCCGTTTTTTCTCTATTTGGCGCGTTCCCGTCGCCAAAAGAATGATGTCAAAATGACAGGCCGGACACGCTCCGAACTTACACTCTCCTTCTCCGCTTGCGGCAAGAGTGGCCTTTCGTCCCGGCATCATGCCACAAAGAAGCCATGAAACGCTTACACGTTGCTCCCGTCACAATGCACGAGATTCGCGTATTTCCGTACACTTCCGCCACGGCTCACGAATAGCCGAATCTCGCGAAAGGCTAGTTGACATATTGTCAAAAAGATAAAAACAAGACAGAAGAACATAAGGACAGATGTTTCCTTGCTGACGCAAACATCTTTTGTCCTTATGTTCTTCTGTATAGGATGGCAGACTTTCAAACCAGGCCTGTCAGCCCGTCACCGTTTATTTCTCATCCAATTCCACCACTGCGCTTCTCAACCGTCCGCTTTGCGTCACGGCACGAATCCACAGGATACGGTCGGAAGAACGGTTGGCTTCTTTTACAGCCTCTTCAAAATCTTCCATCGTGTTCATAGGCCTGTCGTTCACTTGCAGGATAATCCAGCCTTTCTCTACTCCGGCATCCGCCATTTTACCTTTCTTCACGGCTACGACCTCCAAACCGTTCGGCAAGTTCAACTGGCGTTTAGTCTCGCTGTCCAAAGGCTTCAAGGCTGCCCCGAACTGGTCCATATCCATTTGCTCCAACACCTTGGTGTTGCCTTGCGCGTTGCGCAACACGACTGTCACCGTATCTTTCTTCTTGTTGCGCATGTAAGTGATTTTCACCTTGTCGCCCGGACGCATCGTACTGATGGCTTCCTGCAACTCGGCCATCTTCTTTACCTCCTTACCGTTGACAGCAATGACCACGTCGCCCTTGCGCAACCCGGCCTCGGAAGCTGTGGAGTTGTCCTGCACTTCGGCCACATAAACACCGTTTACCGTACCCAAGTCCACCTCGTTGCCCTTGGACTTCTCGTCATCGATGTACCGGGTCACATCATTACCCATCACACCTAATTGGGCACGCTGCACGACGCCGAATTCCTTCAGGTCGGCCACGACCTTGTTCATGATGGTCGTCGGGATGGCAAAACCATAACCCGTATAAGAACCCGTCTGGGAATAAATCATCGCATTGATGCCCACCAACTCTCCACGTGCATTGACCAATGCGCCACCGGAATTACCACGGTTGATGGCGGCATCCGTTTGGATGAAGCTTTCTATGGAATTGGCACCCATCGAACGTGCTTTCGCACTGACGATACCTGCCGTCACCGTGGAAGTCAGGTTGAAGGGATTACCCACGGCCAAGACCCACTCTCCCAACTTCAAATCATCGGAATTGCCGATAGGCAGGGTCGGGAAATTCTTGCCCTCGATTTTAATCAAGGCCAAATCGGTCTGCTCGTCCGTACCGATAATGCGCCCCTTGAACTCGCGGTTGTCGTTCAGCTTCACCAACAATTCGTCCGCCTCGCTCACCACGTGGTTGTTGGTCACGATATAACCGTCGGAAGAAATAATCACTCCCGAACCAGAACCTTCACGCTTCGGGGTCTGTATTTGCCGCTGTTGGCGGCCTCCGCCCCCGAATCCGAAGAAATCGCCGAAGAAGTCGGAGAACGGATCCTGTACGTCCACGGTCTTCGTCTTACTGTTCGTCGTCACCTTGATGTATACCACTGCGTTGACGGACGTCTCCGCAGCCTGGGTCAAATCCACCAAGCCGGAGGGGGCGGCCGAAGGCTGTGCCTTGACCGGTGTCTCCACGCATCCCATCACACAAAAGCTGCCTATGAAAAGGGCGGCTGTTCCCAATACCTTTCTTGTTGTCTCTTTCATTGTTTCTGTTGTCATATTGTTCATACTAAATGATTCTTTTCGTCATAAACTTGCACAAAAGTAACGCCAAAGGACTTGTAATGTATCCTTTCAGTTTCCTTTTTGCTATCTTTTAACAGAGAATTCTTTCCCATTAACAGCGATTAAAATCGGACACTGACATTTTTACATTCGTTGACCTGAATTTTGTCAGCTCGAAAAAAAGAAGTACTTTTGTGACATCAAAGCAGTGGGCCGGCTTGCCGCTGCCGGCTCAGGCCGGGAGAGGAAAGTCCGGGCAACACAGGGCATTCCACTTCTTAACGGGAAGTAATCCGTGAGGGTTAGAGCGTGCAGAAGAAAAGAACCGCCGTCCGCAAGGACGGTAAGGGTGAGAAGGCGGGGTAAGAGCCCACCGGCCGGATGGCGACATCCGGGCCGTGCATTCTGGAAGTTGAAAGTTCGCGTATACCGGCGCCACAAGAGAGGGCGGCCCGCCCGAGCCGGAGGGTAGAACGATAGAGCCTTGCGGCGACGTAAGGTCTGGATAAATGGCAAGCACTTCGTTTCATACGAGGCACAGAACCCGGCTTACAGGCCGACTGCTTTTTCTTTTTTCATCACCTTTTAACATGAAAAGCCTATGCCGTTCAACATGCATCAACTGGAATTCTTCTTCACGCACAAAATATGGTTCATCAATGAAGAAAAGTTTCCACCGGTCAAAAAATACGCATTCAACGCCCTCCGCAAATTAGTGCTCACGTCTGAATGCTACCTGTCCAAGCACCTGAACAGCCATGCTTCGGCCCTGACCTACTCCACCATACTGGCCACCGTACCCATCTTGGCCATCATTTTTGCCATCGGCCGGGGATTGGGATACGGATCCATCATCGAAGAGAAAATCAAAAGCAACCTGAGCGTCAACCAACAGTTTGCCGACATGGTGCTGAATTTCATCAATTCATACCTTGAGCATACGCAAAGCGGCATCTTCATCGGTTTCGGCCTGCTTTTATTGTTGTACACCGTCGTCCAACTGACCGCCAACATCGAAATCGCCCTGAACAGCATTTGGAACGTGAAAAACCAACGCTCCATTTACCGCCAGATAACGGACTATATCAGCGTCTTCCTTCTTCTGCCCATCCTGATCATCATCAGCAGCGGCCTTTCCATATTCCTGGCTACCATCGCACAAGACTATCCGAATTTCATGGTGCTCAGCACGACGGTGAAGATTCTCATCAAACTGTCCCCATACGCCTTGAGCGGCCTGCTCTTCACAGCCCTCTACATCTACATGCCCAATACGGACATCCGTTTCCGGAATGCCGTCCTTCCGGGTTTCATCGCCGGTACGGCGTTCCAGTTCCTTCAATATTTCTACATCCATTCCCAGATATGGGTGTCCAGCTACAATGCCATTTACGGGTCGTTCGCAGCCTTGCCCATGTTCATGCTGTGGGTCAATTTCTCATGGATTATCTGCCTTTTCGGTGCCCAACTTTCTTATGCCAACCAAAACCTGAGAAGTTACTACTACATCAAAGACATCCATAAGATAAGCCGCAGCTACCACGACGTGCTGCTCATCCTCATCATGTCGAAAGTGTGCAAACGGTTTGAAAAAGGTATGGAGGGCTACACCGTGAAAGGGCTCTCGGTAGAAACGAACCTCCCGTCAGGAGTGGTCGGCCGCCTGACCCACGAACTGAGCCGGATGCACCTGTTGGTTCTCGACGGGACGAACGAAGATGCCGCCGTGCGCTTTGCCCCGGCCGAAGACATCAACCATCTGACTGTAAACCTGCTGTTGGAACGAATAGACAATTATGGCGACAAATTCACTCCGGCAGCCATCCACCGGAACAATACGGAATGGGAAAACATACGTGAACTACGTGCGCGATATATAAATAAGGAGAAACCCATCCTGCTCAAAGATATCTGAGCGAGAATGGGTTCATAGGGCTTTTACGGCCGATACAAAGCAAAAGCCGACCCTTCCTATTCATTGAGCAGGTCCGTCATGCGGCTCAGATACTTGCCGATGATGTCGAACTCAAGGTTGACCACTGAACCCGGTTTCAAAGAATGGAAATTGGTATGCTCATACGTATAAGGAATTATGCAAACCTGAAAAGTGTCTTTTGTGGGATGGCATACCGTGAGACTGACACCGTTGACCGTCACCGAACCTTTATCCACACAAAAATAGCCCCTCTTCACCATTCCGGCATCAAAAGCATGGCGGAAAGTATAGACATAACTGCCTTCGGCATCTTCGACCGACACACACTCGGCCGTACAGTCCACATGCCCCTGTACGATATGCCCGTCCAACCGCCCGTTCATCATCATGGAACGTTCCACATTTACCTCGTCGCCCACTTTCAAAAGCCTGAGATTCGAACGTTCGAGCGTTTCTTTCATCGCCGTCACCGTATAACACCCATCCTGAATGCGGACCACCGTAAGGCACACGCCGTTATGGGCCACGCTTTGGTCTATCTTCAGTTCGTCCACAAAAGAGCATTGCAAAGTAAAATGCACATTTTCCTGCTCTTTCATAATCCCGGTGACCCGGGCACATTCTTCTACAATTCCTGAGAACATAATCCTATCACGTTTTATAGTTTTCTTTCAAATTTCAAATATACTCTTTTTAGTAGACATATTCAGCGATTCAGTCGAAAAAAAATCCCTCATAGTACAATTTATTTCCTCCCCATCTTTATTCTTTGTACTTTTGTACAGTTAAAAAGATGAACTTCATGAGTTACAAGAATTATTTGATGTATGCCGCGTGCCTGTTTCAGGCTCTGGCCGTCGCCGGACAAGACTCGACCCGATGGTCACTGCAAGAATGCATCGACTATGCCATCGCCCATAACATTCAATTAAAGCAAAACAAAATTACGGAAGAACAGGGTGCTGCCGACCTGCTTCAAAAGAAGGCCGAACTGTTCCCCAGCTTGTCTTTCAGTACCACACAAGCCATAGACTACCGGCCGCTGCAAAAGTCCGAGACCAGTATCGTAGCCAATGGCATCGCCAACAGTTCCTCTAACAAATTGACGGAAAACGGCAACTATGGCCTCAACGCATCGTGGACCGTATGGGACGGAGGAGCCAACCGCAAAAACATCAAGGCACAAAAGCTACAAAACCAAATCTCGGCCTTGGCCACACAGGCCACAGCCAACAGCATCCAAGAACAGATAGCCCAGTTGTACGTGCAAATCCTCTATTCGAAGGATGCCTTGGACGTAAACAAAGCCATGGAAGAAACCGCAAAGAGCCAGTTTGGACGCGGAAAGGAGATGTATGAGCAAGGGCAAATCTCCAAAGCCGACCTAGCTCAGTTGGAGGCACAAGCCGCCAGTGCACAATACGACTGCGTGGCTACCCAGACCCAAATCGACAACTACAAACGGCAATTGAAAGAACTGTTGGAAATCACGGACGACCGTAAGTTCGACATCTCAGGTATAGGAACAAATGATGAAGCAACGATGCAACTTATCCCCAGTGTCAACGAAGTGTACCAGAAAGCATTAAACCTGCGTCCGGAAATCCAAAGCAGCCGGTTGGGCATCGATGCCGCCGATTTGGACATCGACATTGCCAAAGCCGGATATTACCCCTCCATCTCGTTGACAGCCGGTATCGGCGACAGCCACTATTCCGGCAGCCGTGAATCGGCAGGGGAACAAATGAGACAGAACCTGAGCGCCTCGGCCGGTGTGACGCTGTCCATACCTATTTTCGACAACAAACGAAACAAAACCAACGTGCAAAAAGCCAAGCTGAACAAAATGGACAGCGAACTACAATTGCAGGACCAACAGAAGAAGCTATACAGTACCGTAGAAGAATATTGGCTCAACGCATACAGCAACCAACAGAAATATGTAGCAGCCAACGCCAAACTAAAAAGTGCCCAGACTAGCTACGAACTGTTGGACGAGCAGTTCAAAAACGGCCTGAAAAACATCGTGGAACTCATGAACGGACGGGACGAGCTGATGAGCGCGCAACAAGACCGCCTGCAAAGCAAATACAATACCCTGCTCCATATCCAACTCCTCAAATTCTACCAAGGAGAAAGTATCAACCTTTAAAAACAGAACAGACGCCATATGAAAAAAAAGAAGATTATCATCACGGTTGCCATTGTTGCCATCGCAGCAGTCATTGCCATAATCGCATGGCCCAAGAAGAGTGTGCCCGTGGAGTTTGAAATGACTGACGTGCAACCGGATACCATCCGTAACAGCGTGACCGCCACAGGAACCATCGAACCTGTAACGGAGGTAGAAGTCGGTACACAGGTCTCCGGCATCATCAGCAACATATATGTGGACTATAACAGCCTCGTGAAAAAAGGGCAAGTCATTGCGGAATTGGACAAAACGACCCTCAACAGTGAATTGAACAGTGCCCGGGCCAATCTGGCAAGTGCCAAAAGCGAACTGGATTACCAGACGGCCAATTATAAACGCTATAAAACGCTGAACGAAAAGGGTCTCGTAAGCCGTAATGATTACGAAGTGGCCTATCTGGATTACCGCAAGGCTTTGGAAACTTACAACACCACGAAAGAAAGCGTGAAGAAGGCCGAGACTAATATAGGCTATGCCACCATCACGTCTCCCATCGACGGTATCGTGTTAAGCAAGGAAGTGGAAGAAGGACAGACCGTGGCGGCCAGTTTCGAGACACCTACCCTTTTCACCATCGCCAAAGACTTGACCGACATGCGTGTCATTGCCGACATCGACGAAGCAGATATCGGGAATGTAAAAGAAGGGCAAAACGTCACGTTTACCGTAGACGCATACCCCAACGACACTTTCCACGGGCAAGTGACACAAGTCAGACAAGAAGCCACGGAGACAGACAATGTCATCACTTACGAAGTCGTCATTTCCGCACCGAACAACGACCTCAAACTGAAACCCGGACTGACAGCCAACGTATCGGTCAGCACACTGGAACGTACAAATGTACTGAGTGTAAAAGCCAAAGCCTTACGTTTCACCCCGACCAAAGAAGTATTGGGCAAAACGTATAAAATCGTAGACACGGACGGCAAGAACAAGCTTTGGACGCGCGAAGGAAATACACTGACGGCCCACAAGGTAAACATAGGAGCGACAGACGGAATCCGGACCGAAATCCTGGGAGGCATCAAGCAAGGAACGCAAGTCGTAATGTCCATGACGGAAATAAAGGCACCGGAAGAGCCGCAGGAAGAAGAAACCAACCCGTTCATGCCACGTCCCAAAAAGAAAGAAAAGAAATAACCCGGGTAAAAGTCCATTATCATGGAAGGAAACGAACAGAAAAAAGTAGTCATAGAGCTACAGAATGTGAAACGGAACTTTATCGTGGGCGATGAAGTGGTACATGCCCTGCGGGGAGTGTCGTTCAAGATTCACGAAGGGGAGTTTGTCACCATCATGGGAACGTCCGGTTCCGGCAAGTCCACGTTGCTGAACCAATTAGGTTGTTTGGATACGCCCACTTCGGGAGAATATATATTGGACGGCGTACACGTCCGCACCATGAAGCGCCGGGAACGGGCAGTCCTGCGCAACCGCAAAATCGGTTTTGTATTCCAAAACTATAACTTGCTCCCCAAGACAACAGCAGTAGAAAACGTGGAACTTCCACTTATGTACAATTCATCCGTCTCTGCCAAAGAAAGAAAGGAACGGGCTGTCAAGGCACTCGAAATGGTAGGCCTCGGTAACCGCCTCTACCACAAGTCCAACCAGATGTCGGGCGGACAAATGCAGCGTGTGGCCATCGCCCGGGCCTTAGTCAACGACCCGGCCGTACTCTTGGCCGACGAGGCGACCGGTAATCTGGATACACGTACCTCTTTCGAAATCCTGGTATTGTTCCAACAACTTCATGCCATGGGACGTACCATCATTTTCGTGACACACAACCCAGAGATAGCCCAATACAGCAGCCGCAATATCACATTGCGCGACGGATTGATACGGGAAGACACCCTGAACTCCAACATACTGTCTGCGGCAGAGGCTTTGGCACAGCTTCCGCTTCCGCAGGACGATTAAACAAAGGAATACATGAATACTACCAATCTTTTCAAAATAGCCCTCAAGGCCATTGCTTCCAATAAGCTACGCTCTTTCCTGACCGCCCTTGGCATCATCATCGGCGTGGCCTCGGTTATTGCCATGCTGGCCATCGGCCAAGGCTCGAAACGCAGCATCCGCAAACAAATCTCGGAAATGGGTTCGAATATGATCATGATACACCCGGGAGCGGACATGCGTGGCGGCGTGCGTCTGGATGCAGACGAAATGCAGACCCTGAAACTGGAAGACTACGAAAGCATACGCAATGAAGCAAAATACCTGACAGCCGTCAGTCCGTCGGTCAACAGTGCCGGACAGTTCATTTACGGGAACAACAACGCCCCGTCCAGCATATACGGGGTCAACGAAGATTACCTCACCATACAGCAACGCAAAGTGGCAGACGGTGAGTTCTTTACGGAACAGGACATCAAAACGGCCGCCAAGGTATGCGTGTTGGGACAGACCGTAGTGGATAACCTGTTCCCCGACGGAAGCAGCCCTATCGGACGTGTGGTGCGGTTCAATTCCATCCCGTTTCGTGTGGTCGGCGTACTGAAGTCCAAAGGTTATAACTCCTGGGGAATGGACCAGGACGACATGGCGCTCGCCCCCTACACCACAGTCATGAAACGTATCCTGGCGGTGACTTACCTTCAAGGCATCAACTGTTCCGCCGTTACCGAAGATGCCACGGATATGGCAATCGAGGAAATCACCGGAATCTTACGCAAGAACCATAATTTAAAAGAAGAAACGGAAACCACGGAAGCCGACGTGGACGACTTCACCATCCGCAGCCAAGAGGAAATCTCCTCCATGATGAATTCCACGATGGACTTGTTGACGATTTTATTAGGTAGCGTGGCCGGCATCTCACTGATTGTCGGAGGTATAGGTATCATGAACATCATGTACGTGTCCGTCACGGAACGGACCAAGGAAATCGGACTCCGCATGTCTGTGGGGGCACGCGGCATAGACATACTGAGCCAGTTCCTCATCGAAGCTGCCATACTGAGTATCGCGGGAGGCTTGATTGGTGTCATATTAGGTATAGGAGCCGCTTATGCCATCAAATTTGCCGCCAACATGCCCATTTTCATCCAATGGTGGAGCATCGTGATGAGTTTCGGTGTCTGCACGTTTATCGGGATTTTCTTCGGTTGGTACCCGGCCAAGAAGGCCGCCAACATGGATCCTATCGAAGCCATCCGGTATGAATAGTTCGGTATGAAATGGAACATTAATCATAAATATCCCCAGGAACTACTCATACATCTTTTTGTATGGGTGTTCCTTTTCGGCCTTCCCCCGATGCTCATAGGGCACACCAATGAGCGGTTGGACGAAGAAGAGATCTTCCGCATGATGGGAAACCCCATAGCCATGACATTGGTGTTCTACATTAATTATATATGGTTGGTGCCCCGGTTGGTCTTCAACAAAAAGAACAAGATATACGTCCTGCTCAACGTCATTTTATGTGCAGGCATGCTCTTTTTCACCCATTTTTGGTTCAGACTGGGTAATGTCTATTTCCACATACCCCTTCCCCCACCTCCAAACGACAGCTTGTGGATGTGGACATTCCTGTCATTCCGAATCAGGGATTTCATCCTGTTCGGCCTGATAGCTGCAGTGGCCGCCACCATCCGTATGAGCAAAAAATGGCACGAAGCTGAATTAGGCAGGCAAAAGGCCGAACTGAAACGGATTGAAGCCGAATTGAAAAACCTGCACAACCAGATTAATCCGCACTTCCTGCTCAACACCCTGAACAACATCTATGCCCTGATTGCCTTCGATGCCGACAAGGCACAACAGGCAGTACAGGACCTCAGCCGGTTGTTGCGTCATCTGCTTTACGACAACAATCAGGATTTCATCCCGTTGGACCGTGAACTGGAATTTCTGAAAAACTATGTGGCACTGATGAAAATCAGATTGTCGCCCAATGTGGACTTGCAATTCCATATCGACATTCCAAGCGAAAACCCGATCCGGGTAGCTCCGCTTATCTTCATATCCTTATTTGAAAATGCCTTCAAACATGGCATCAGCCCGGTCAAACCGAGCTTTATCCACATCAAAATCTACAGCATCGGTCCCGGTGCCTTAAGTTGCTCTATCGAAAATTCTTATTTTCCCAAGCAAAGGAACGACATCAGTGGCAGCGGCATCGGTCTGGAACAAGTCCAGAAACGCCTGGACCTGATTTATCCCGGCAAATATGAATGGACCAAAGGTTGTGATGAGAACGCCACGGTCTACAAATCAATATTAACGATACACACCACTACAAAATGACTCTTAAATGCGTAATCATAGATGACGAACCGCTGGCATTGGAACTGATGGAAAGCTATGTCCGCAAAACACCTTTCCTGGAACTCTGCGGCAAATACAACAGTGCCGTCATGGCACTGAACGACATTAACTTCAGGAACATCGACTTATTGTTTTTGGACATACAGATGCCCGACCTCAACGGTTTGGAACTGTCCCGGATGCTTCCCCAAGACACCCGTATCGTCTTTACCACGGCTTTCGACCAGTATGCATTGGACGGTTTCAAAGTCAATGCTTTGGATTACCTGCTCAAGCCTATCAACTACAATGAGTTCCTGACAGCTTCCCGTAAAGCTTTGGAATGGTTTGAATTGAAACATCAGGCAAATCCTTCCCATGAAGAGGACTTTATTTACGTAAAATCGGACTATAAACTCGTCCAAATCCGGTTGGAAGATATACTCTACATCGAAGGACTGAAAGACTACTTGAAAATCTATACGGAAAACGACCCTCGTCCTGTCCTGACACTCATCAGCATGAAAAGCATGGAGGAACGCCTGCCGTCTCCCCGATTCATGCGCGTCCACCGCTCTTACATCGTACAGATGAACAAAGTAAAAACATTGGATAAGGGGCAAATCATTTTCGGCAAAACCCGCATCCCCATTTCAGACACCTATAAAACAGATATTACGGCCTACTTGAACAAGTATCTCTTATAAAAGGTACAAAAATGACTAAAACAAAAGGACAGTCTGCCCGATATTGCTTTTCTTTTATTAAATTTGCGCAGAACTTCAAAAAAGATTGAACCCATGAGAAAAATTCTATTATTGCTATTATGCGTACCGATGTTGGTTTGCGCAAAATCAAAAAGAGACGACAGCAAATACCTGGTCGGTGCCGTACCAGAAGTGAACGGACAAGTGCTGTTCCAACAGACCTTTGCCGTGGAAGGCAAAAACAAACAGCAGATATACGACGTGATGAAGGCTTACCTCAACCGTTTAATGAAAGGGGAACAGCAAATGAAAGGTACCAAAATGGCTATGGAAGAAGCTTCTACCGGTACGTTGGTCGGACGTTTCGAAGAATGGATGATATTCAAGAAGAAACCTTTCGTCTTGGACCGCACGCGTTTCCGTTATTTGCTCACCATAAAATGCTCCGACGGGAAGTGCCACATGGAACTGACGCAAATCAGTTACTATTATGAGGAAGATTTGGACGGGTATAATGGCCGTACCTACAAGGCAGAAGAGTGGATCAATGATGCCAACGCCCTCAACAAAGCCAAAAACAAACTGTTGTGGGGTTCCGCCAAGTTCCGTCGCAAGACGGTAGACCGCGTAGAGGAAATCTTCACCGGAGCACGCGACGCCTTTGAGCAACCGGCAAAAGAAGAGCACCGGGCCACGAAACTCATCGAATAACAAAGGTCATTATCTATAAAAATGAGGTTGTGTCCACCGGGCACAACCTTTTTTATTGGGATTTGAAACTTGGAAATACTAAATTCGTATATGTCTATGGAAACTGAAAAAATAAACCACCCTTACCTGACGGCTATTCGACAGACGACTCTTTCCGCACCTACCCGTTATTTGCTCCAACATGGCATGTTGAAAGGACGTATCCTTGATTTCGGTTGCGGATTTGGATTTGATGCAGATGAATTGAAATGCCAAGGATATGACATTATAGGTTATGATTATTATTACAGGCTGGAATATCCTGATGGAAAATTCGATACAATCCTATGCAATTATGTGCTTGACGTTCTTGAACCATATGCCCAAGCTGAGGTGATGATGAATGTTACCTACCTGCTTCACCCCCATGGCACAGCTTTCTTTGCCGTGCGGCGCGGTTTAAAGGAAGAAGGTTTCCGCTTACATGCTATTCATCGGCAATACACATACCAGTGCAATGTCCATTTACCTTTTCCAAGTTTGGAATGTAATACAGACTATGAGATATATCAATATAACCATTTCAATAAAACGGCTCAAAGGGTGGATGACAGCTGTCCGTTTTGTTATTTGTCCCGTAGGGTGGAGATTATTTGCGAAACGGCAACTTGCGTGGCTTTTTATGATGAATTTCCTGTATCTCCAGGTCATGCACTGATTATACCCAAACGTCATACCGCTTCTTATTTTGACTTAACCAATCATGAACGTGAAACTATGAACATCATGCTTCAATACGTGAAGCAAAAAGTGGATGAACGCTATCATCCAGATGGTTACAATATAGGCATTAATGTGAATGAAGCAGCAGGACAATCCGTCTTTCACGTACATATTCATCTGATACCTCGTTATAAAGGCGATGTGAAAAATCCGAAAGGTGGAGTACGTGGAGTTATTCCTGAAAATCAGGAATATTCAACAATAGCAAATGCCCCAAAAGTTTCACAGAGTGTTAAGATGCAAAAAACATACACTTTAGATGAAAAAAGGAAAGAACATGGAAATGCTTATTTGCCTTGGGATGATACCGCAGATGATCTGCTTTGTCGTATGTATGATGAAGGGAAAAGCATTGGGATGTTAGCTGAAATTTTTGAACGCACAAAAGGGGCTATAAGAAGTCGGTTGAAAAAATTAGGTAAAATCGAATAAATTACAATTTAAGATTTTTAAGTATATTTATAGAGATTAAGAAAGAATGAAAGGACGTTTATGGATACAAAGCAGTGCATGATTGTAGATTTGGAACGGCGAGGAAACAAACGGATGTTTATCACGGAACAAGTTGCTTCAATAAATGAGAACAAAAATGGGCTTTGGACGGTGCGGTTCTTATCCTCTTCTCGTGTGTTCAATTATAATCACTCTAGACTACTTTATCTCACCCATCCGGAAACAATAGATATTAATGAAAAGGGGCTGTATGTCAAGAACTGGCATATTGCAAATGCAAGTGAATTGCTCTGCTTTACCGACGGCCGGTATACGTTTTATCGAGTGGCTTACACCAATGGTTATTATGAAAATCTTGATGGTAATGATGTATATGTAACCCGTACACCGATCGATAAAAATGGAGGATCAAAATGGGAATATCTCCGCAAATTGGCTGTTGAAACAGGCCTGATAATGGAGGATAATGAGAATATTCTCTTGAAACAATATAATTTAGTGGATTTGAATCGCGACAACGTACCATTGACGCAGTATCTTGGTGACAGAACGAAGTTAGCTATCTATCGCGAGCCAAAACAGATATTTTATCCTTTTGGTTGTAATGCAAGCCAAAAGACTGCCGTGGAAACTGCATTGACGCATCAGGTAAGTATCATTCAAGGCCCTCCAGGTACAGGCAAAACGCAAACCATACTGAATATCATTGCCAATCTGTTGTTAGCAAATAAAACGGTATTGGTCGTGTCGAACAACAATTCTGCCGTTGAAAATGTGGCAGAAAAACTCAAAGAGGAGAATCTTGGCTTTATTGTGGCCAAATTGGGCAGTGTACAGAATAAGGAGGCTTTCATCGCTAACCAGTCCGGTTATCCGAATATGAGCGGTTGGGCGATAGAAGAAGAATCTGTAAAACAGCAAGCACAAAACTCGCTTCATACCGTAGCCCAAGGATTTGACGCTCAGATGCGTCAAGCCCAGTTGAAGGCAGAATATGATGCATTACTGAAAGAAGCGAAGTATAATGATATACTTCAGCAGAAATCATCCGGCAAAGAATGGTTGCACGACAAACGCTCTTCCAAACTGATGAAACTACTCAATCTTTATCAACTAAAGATAGAGAATAGAACGAAATCAGACTTATGGTTTCGTTTGAAGTGGGCATTTTTATTAGGTACGAAGATGTTTTCATTTCTCGGAGGAAAACCATCGGATGTGGTCGCAGACTTGGAATCGGCCTATTATTTTTCCCGTAAAACTGAAATAGAACATGAGCTAGGTGCTATTGCTACGACACTCCTATCCATTGACATCAAACGGCGTGCGACAGAGTTGCGTTCTGCTTCTCTTTTGATGTTAAAGAACAAGATGGCTAAACGCTATCAATCCGTTGAAAGGAAAAAGTTTACCATTAAAGATATTAAACCGAAAACCAAGGAGTTTTTGAAAGAATATCCGGTTGTGCTTAGCACTACCTATTCGGCCAAAAGTTGTATCAGCAAGGATATGGTCTTTGACTACGTGATTATGGACGAGGCATCACAGGTAGACATAAAAACAGGTGCGTTGGCACTGTCCTGCGCCATGAATGCCGTAATAGTGGGTGATGACAAGCAGCTTCCTAATGTAATCAGCAGGGAAGAAGTGAAGGCATTGAACGCCATCCAATCTACGTACAATGTGGATGACAGATATAATGCAGCCACACACAGTTTCCTGCAATCTTGTATAGAAGTATTTAAGGATGCCCCGGTTACATTACTCCGTGAGCATTATCGTTGTCATCCCCAAATAATCGAATTCTGCAACCAAAAGTTTTATGACGGCGAATTGGTGACTATGACCACAGACCATGGCGAGGATAAGGTATTACAAGTTATACGGACAGTTAAAGGGAATCATGCTCGTGGGCATTTCAACCAACGTGAAATTGATGTGATAATCCAAGAAGTGATGCCTGAATATGCGGATACGGGCACTGTGGGTATCATTACTCCCTATCGTTCACAGGCAGAAGAAATCAATAAGGCTATTGGAACTGATATTGCCAGTACAGTGCATAAATATCAAGGACGTGAATGTGACACTATCATTATGAGTACGGTGGATAACGCTCCAACTGAATTCTCTGATGACTCCAATCTGCTCAATGTAGCAATCTCGCGTGCCAAAAAACATTTGTGCATAGTAACCAATGGCAATGACATGCCGCAGGACACAAACATAGCCCAACTCATCGCATATATCCAGTACAACAATTTTGGGGTAAAGGAAAGTAAACTCCATTCTGTGTTTGATTTGCTATACAAGCAATATACAGCAGAACGGTTAGCATACGAACAGGCTCACCCTGTTGTGTCAGGATACCTGTCTGAAAACCTTATGTTTGATATGTTGGCCAAAAGCATAACCAAGTCGGGATTGGCAAACACAGAAGTCTTGTGCCACTATCCCCTATCAAGATTGATTGCAGACTGGGATGTGCTAGACGAGCAGGAAAAAGCTTTTGCTGAAAGTCCTCTTGCACACGTAGATTTCTTGATTTATAACTCCCTCACCAAACGACCGATTCAAACAATCGAAGTGGACGGTTGGCATTTTCATAGAGAGAATAAAGCCCAACAATCGCGTGATGTCCTCAAAGACCGAATACTCACAAAGTTTGGATTGTGTCCGCATCGTATTTCCACAACGGATACAGTGAATGAGGAAACGGTTATGAAGATGCTTTTGGCAATGTCATAAAAGGATAAATTTGCGGCGTTTTTGCCTTTCATAGGAAAGCATAGACGGAGAGATGGCACAAATCCTTAACCGGTTTAACTATCAAGAACACGTAAAAAGAGTGAGTTCCGATATTATAATATATCTTCTCAGATAAATAAGAACAAAAACCACTATTACGATATTCCGGAAAGAATTCAACATGGCGACGGTGACATTACCGAATGGATATATTGGTATGACATCACTGCCTTTTTTCTGAAATCAGCATCAAGCAACAAAACGGAAATAAATACATTAAAGCTCTCTACAAAGGCAAGTTGCAAGTGTGTGAAAGAATTTTGCTACTTGATGCAGAGCGGTTTGAAAAAGGCCACCTCCATTAGAGAACCTGCTTGCCAAATATTATTCCTGTCTAAGTTGGCACACAAAAATGCCGCAAACAGTCCAAAAATATTCGGAGGGCAGTTTGCGGCATTTTTGTGTATGATTGTTTATATGCGGATAATTCCTGCTTTGTCAAGTGCCTAATTCAACGACTTTCTCTTTTCCCGGGAAAACGGTCAGCCTTGCAGTTCCGTCACCATTTATCACCACCTTTGAGTAGTTGGCCTCCACCACGACCTTTCCATCCAACATAATGATGCCCCACCGGCACGGACTGACCTCAACGGCGCAATAGTAGCCGACGGAGGGCAGGATGTTCCTGTAAACGGGAGGGACTACCACCTTTCCACCCTGCCTCAATCCCCATCTCATGCCGGACTTGAACGGCACGGCAGTTTTCATCATCTCCAAACGTGCCATGCGCTTCCGTTCGTTTGCCCGCCGCTCCTCGGCCACCATCATATCCGTCCGTCTTGCCGCCTCGACTTTCAGGTGGGGTATCACCACGTCAAAATCCTCATCCACCGTCTTGGGATTTTCACAAGCGATGTATTTCTTTCCCCTGCCTTCCTCCACAATGTAATACTTGCCGGCATTGTCCACGATGACAATACTTCCGCCAGACAGCATGCCGCAATAACGGTAATAGGTGTCATAATCATTTGCAAGCAAGCACACACAGTCATGCCCCCAACGGGCATCGTCTTCGTTGACTTGACGGCATACGGGAGCGGCATAATAATCATAGACAAGAAGACAGAAACTTGTGGCATGAAAAATATGACATCCGGAGACTTTCCTGGTTTTGTACAGTTCCTTTGTCCGGCTGTAATACATACCGTCCGCTTCAAGCATTTGTACAGGTCCGAACTGCCGTATCCTCGGCTGTTTATCGCATATTTGGCCGCTGAGCAAATCCATGTATGTTTTCCGACCGCTATTACCCGTAAGTGCAAGGATATTGCCTTTCATGAATTTTGCGCTTCGGCAACGTCCCAACCGCATCCTGACGTTGCCGGATTCGTCCACGACGCCCGCTTGCCCGTTGTCAAAACATACGGTGGCAAGCCCTTCAGCCGTGTCAAGGACGCTATGGTATCGTGTCGTGGACGTTATCTTGTTGCCGCGCTTCAAGCCGTACAGGCCGCTTGCCCTGTCCTTGAACGGTCTCAACTTTTCGGGTTGCAGCGAATCGTTCTCCGGCAAAGATTTGCCGCTTTGCAGGTAATCCAACAACTGTCCGTGCGACACGATGGTTTCCAGTTGTCCGTCTGTTTCTGCTGTTTTATCTTTATCTGTTTCTTGCGATACAGCCATATATGACACCGCCCTCATATTTGTGTCTGGATAACCTTTTCCGGCAAGTCGTCCCTCGAACATCGCCTGCCAGTCCCGGTGGGCCGTCGGCAGACCGAACAGACGGTAAAGCCCCACGTTATCGATTATCATGCAGCTTTCCTTGCCTTCCGTCTTGCGCAGTCCGCGCCCCACCTGTTGCAAGTACTTGGGCAACGACAGTGTCGGCCGTGCCAACTGGATAAACTCCACGTCAGGGCAGTCAAAGCCCTCGCTGAATATGTCCACATTGACAAGAACCTGTATCTTGCCCTGCCTGAAGCTTTCGACAAGCCGTTTCCGTTCGTTTGCGGGCGTCTTGCTGTCAATGGCGACTGTGTTCATCCCGTATTGATTGTAATATCCGGAGATGTTCCGCGCATGGCTGATGCTGATGGCGTACACGATGCCCTTCTTGCCATCGGCATATTGCCTTACACTCCCATATAGCCTTTCGATACTTGGTCGCCTGTTCAGCACGGTGTCCATCTCCTTCACCTGGAAATCACCGTCCGCTCCCCGTCTTTCCAGTCCGTTTATCAACCGTTGGTCTTCGCTGTCCGGACGTATGGATACATAATCAAAGGCGGAAAGCCATCCTTGCCGGATAAAGTCCGCTATGCTATCCGATGTGATAAGCGTGCCAAACAAGTCAGTGAACCCCTTGCCGTTCAACCGGCACGGGGTGGCAGTCATGCCCAACTTCTTCGCATCCGGATAGCGCAGCCACAAATCCCTGTAAGTCCCGGCAAGCGCATGGTGTGCTTCATCTATCACAATCAGACCCGGCCTTTCGTCCCTCACGTCCTCCCAATGCTTTGACAACCACTGGATGGACATCACCTTCACCCTTCCGTCATCTTTGGATATGCCGTATCGTGCGACCGTCTCCTCTATCTGCTCCACCAACTCGCGGCGGTGCGCAACAATCCAAACGCTTGCTGTATCATCAGCCATCATCCGACCGGATATGACCGAAGCGAGCAAGTGTGTCTTGCCCGTTCCAGTGGGCATCTGCACCATCACGGACGGGCATTGCCGCCAAGCTTCGAACAAATCGTGCTTGATGTTTTGTTGGTAAGGACGGAGCATATAGGGTATAAACAACTGACAGCATCGGCCTGTCATTCTTCAATCGAATGCATTCGTGCAGAAAAATGCAAGTTTAGCTTGTTTATTCGTGCAAATAAATGTAACATGGAACGTAATGTAGTTAGTATTGATTCCGATTGTCATAAGCAAAAAATTCTCATAATCCCTTCGTCCCTTGACAATTTCGCGGATGAATCTTGTTTTTCATATCCTCATTGGTAAACAGCTTTTGCTTTACGATAAATATCGCCCACTTGATTGGCTATTTTTCCCCAATCATATTTTTGCATATCATACGTTATGTGTTCTAATGGCTGTTCTATGACTTTGGCCAGTTTATCGGCTAATACATCAACATCACCGACGGGAAAATAATCTTCTTTTGGCAGACAAACTTCAAGGTTGGCCGGAATATCGCTAACGATAACTTTCACACCGTAACTCATAGCTTCGAGTAGGGCTATGGGTAACCCCTCGTGGCTCGACGGCAGGCAATAGCATAGGCAGTTCGTCAACAAAGAATGCAGCCTACGTCCCTTGATAAACCCTGTCAATACAACACCGTTTTTCTTTGCCATCTCTTTCAGCCCCCGTGAATAGTCGTCCTCAAAGTCCGTATCACCTGCTAAAACTAATTTTATCTCAGAACAAGAATTCTTCCCTTTTAATTTTTCACTCTTCAATTTAACGAATGCCTCTATCAGGTGGTGCAGATTCTTCTCTGGGACAAAGCGGCACATACCCAAAATGAACTTTCCTTTTTCTATACCCAATTCTTGGAAATATTCAGGATAATCACAGATTTCCGGTTGTGACACACCATTATATATAAGGTGTACGCGCTGCGTTCTTCCATATTTCCGCTTTATGAGATTACGTATCACGTCGGAAATCACAATCACGTCGTCAGCAAACATACACCCCATGCGTTCACCGAGCTTTAGCATCGTCTTTGCAGCAAAGCCCCACTTGTCACGGTCGTAGTCTGTCCCATGATGGGTGAAAACAACCTTCATTCCGAGCATCTTTGCATACGGGACAAGCAGCGCCGGGCCAATGGCATGAATATGCAGAATATCAGCTTTAAGCCGTTTGGCCTCGTTTATCGCCCTGAAAGTATGGATAATCGCTTCAAATGATTTCTTTTTAGGGGTAACAATATCTACCAACTTGACATCCTTATATTCTTTCATAGCATCACGCACATAGCTTTTCCTGCGTATCACCGTCACGTCAAAGCCCATCCCGGCTATGCGCGGGAACAGTTCCTCGCAGTGTGTCTCCACTCCACCCATGATATTCGGGATACCACGGGTTCCGGTCACTACTATTTTCATTATTACAAGTTTAAAAAAACAGAAAATTCAGATGCGGCAACGTTTCACAAGAAAGGAGCCTACGTGATGGAGAATCGCAGAGAGCATGATAGTTCCCAAAACGGTAATCAAGATGAAACATCCCGATGGCAACAATGGGAACAACGATGACAGGACGGTCATAACGACGTGGTGCGAGAGATAGACTTCGTAGGATATGTCACCAAGGAAGTTGATGGCTTTGTTCCCAAATTTTCGTTGGGATGACAAGGTGAACAGCAATAGGATGATGGTCATGCCCAACACTATTTTCAGCAGGTACTCTCCATAAAAGAATACTGGTTTAAACTTCAAGTAAGCCGCACCGAGCATAAATCCCAACAAACCAAAGGCCACTATCTTCTGGACGTTGGGTTTAACCAACCGCTTCACTTTGGGCATGTACAAGAATAGCAGTACGCCCCACACCAACCCCCAACGTTCATAGCACCAATCATTGGCATCGAAGCAGAAATACATGACCAAACTCGACACTGCCACGCCAATAATCAGCATTAGTTGTGCCGTTCGCTCGCCATAAAAGTACCGGCCCAACGTAACCAAGTAGAACCACAAGCAGTATTGCAGCAGTACTAGCACATAGCCGTTTATATGGACTAAGGTAAGGAAGCTTGGCTTACCCCCCCCATTTATAACATTTATTAACATAAAACCAACAACAACTGACAGATTGACCAAAAGCTGTGGTATCAACAATGCCGACAGCCTGTTGCGCCAGAAATGGCGCAGATATGCAGGGCTTCTGCTAGCCGAAATGTTCATCCCATAAGCAGACATGATAAAGAAGAGGGTCACACAAACATATGCAAAGCTTCCTATGCCATCTTGCAACTTATTGGCATATGCCAACGGGATGTGCACAAGGATTACGATGATGCAACATGCACCCCTCAACGCCCTCGTGAACTCCTTGTTCATGAAAGCGTCTTGATTGCCAAGATTCTTGTTTCCATACAGCACACAGATGGCCAAAGCAACAGGCACAATCAGCGTCAAAAGATAGTCCATGACCATAATCACACCTCCTCTCTCAAATCCCCCTGTTTCGAATCTTGACCTACATCACACCATTTTAGGTCGATGCAAGCAGGCTTGCCTCGCAGGGAGCGCAGTTTGTTCTGCAAGGCCCACTTCAAGGGGTACTTTATGTACTTATGCATGACGGGACTTGCCGTGCCAACCATCCAACAGTTCTTTGGGCACTTGCGCACCATCTGGCGAACCTTCTGCGCCTGTTCGCTCTTCCAAATGTCCATGAACGGTGCATCGTGGATGTTGCCCATGCTTTCCTTCCAATAACGTTCTTCCAACCCGTTGCAGGGCATCACCTCGCCCCACGGGTCAATGAAGAAATTCACCATCCCCGCTTCACAAGGCAGCATACGACGGTTGCCATTGATATAATTGATAAGCCCCATGTTGAACCATGCGCGGAACCAACTCTTCGGGTGCTTCTCCTTCAGCTGCCACTCAATGAGTTGACGGAAGTTACCGCACACCTCGTCCTTGTTGGTTATGGCATTGTCACTCTTATGAAAATAATAAGAGTTATGGAAAGCCGCTGTGGCGAACTCCATACCCAACGAAAGCGATAGTTGGTAAAGTGAGAGCATATCCCTAGAGTTATGGTTCGACACAGTGCAGCCGAAACCAATATCCTTCAGCCCCATATGTTTCAAAGTAAGCAACGTGCGTAATCCTTTGTCAAATCCACCTACATGACCGCGCAGTTCATCGTTCTTTTGGCTAAGCCCTTCAATAGAAATACGTATGCCTATATTAGGAAACTTCTTCGCCAACGCAACAACACGGTCTTCAAACCAACCTGATGTAGAGATGACAATACGTGGCGTGTGTTTATAGCACTCTTCTACTATCTCATCCAAGTCCTCACGGATAAAAGGTTCTCCGCCCGTAAGGTTTATGAACTTCAACTGCGGCAGCGTCTTGAGGTCTTCAGCCTTTACCTCTTCTCGTCTGTTTGTGGGATTCTTCCAGATATTACACATCTGACAACGCATCGGGCATCTGTACGTCAGGATGATGCTTGCGTCCGTAGGACGCGGAATGTTTGTATTATTCATCTTTATAAAGGTTTATCTTCTACTAATGCTTTAATTCCTTCGTATTCTTTGTGGATAAAAGCTATAAGTTTTTTAATAGCTTGTAAAACGTGACTAAAAATGTATTTTATCAACATACACAATATCTATAATGAAGCAATGTTTTTATCAAGCACATATGCGACATGCTCAAAAGAACATTCTGACGTACCGATATAGTCTTTTATAAATTCATCATTTTTTTGCATAGATTCCTCTGACACTTTAATTGGCAAACTACAACTAAGTGGGTAAAAGGTGCTATCTATAGCTTTTACCTTATCTCCATAATCTATAATCAATAGAGGAATATGTAAAAACACTGGATATAATAGTGCTGTACTATAATGCCCTATGGCCAAAGAATATTCCTTATACTCCTTTTTGTTTATATTTTGTTTTATAATTATATTGGATGCCTCATACATTTTGCAATACTTTTTTACATTTTCCCGTGGATGTATAAGCAATGTCAATTTATAGCCATACTTCTCGATTTCTGTTGCTACTTTAACAAAACACCCTCTCTCTGCCTCATATCCCCAATTTACCAGTCTGTCCAAAATAAACGGCTGATGAATCAAAATGGCATTCTTGTTTTCTGTCAATGGCATATGTGCAAGGGTATCAAGTTCCTTGAAACTCTCGTTGTCGTAAGTCAGAGGATAACAGATAAAATCGACATGACGCTCATCATATTGAAAAAGCTTGTTGATCTGTCTATATCCATAATCAGAAAAGAACAATGCTTTGGAGAATTTGCTCTCGCTATAGTCCTTTTTTATTATACACTGTTTGAATAGTCGCTTTTCTTGTTTAGGGTTAGAAGAAAGCTGAATAAAATTCCTATATAACCGTAGAAAAAACAGGTTTTTTGACATGGTATCCCAAAACTTATTGACAATCTTATTTAATGGCAAAGAAGATGTTTCTTTCGAATAAATTCCATGCTCTAAATAAATCGTTTTTAGCCCCAAATCTGTGACGATTCTGAGCATTAACAGCTCATATATGGAGATGAATCCTAAAAATATGACGGCTTTAGGAGCCAAATTCTTGAGTGTTTGTTGAATCTTATCAATCGAGTAATCGCTCAAGTCAATGGTTTTGTAATCACCATTTCCATGGGATGAATATCCATTTCTCTTATCCAAATGTAACACGGTAATGTCATATTTGTCTTTCAAGAAAGAACATATGGGATTAACGAAATAACCTAAAAGTCCTGTACGATGTACATAAAAAACAATGTTTTTCATTTCAAAATCTCCTCAATAAATTCTCGAACACATCCTTTACCGCCTTTATTTTTCATCACACGAATACAAGACATGTCTTTAACACTTTCACAAGCATCAGCTGGACAAGCCTTTATTCCCACAGCTTCCAAAAGTTCGATACAATTTATGTCATCACCGATGTAGGCCACTTCATCTAATGTGATGCTAAGCTGAGTGCATACCTCTTTGGCTACGGCCAGTTTTCCGCCATTCCGCTTGCCTTGATACAAGAAATCCACTTTCAGTTTTTTCGCACGGTTTTCCACTATCTTAGTGTCCTCCGATGTAATGATACCAGTCTTTATTCCGGCTTCACGAAGCAATTGGAAGCCCATGCCGTCACGGGTGTTGAATTTCTTCGATTCATCCCCGTTTTCGGAATAATACATGCCTCCGTCTGTCAATGTTCCGTCTACATCGCACAGGAAAAGTTTGATGGGCTTTCTTGCTTCCTTGCGCTTGGACAAAACGTGCTTGCGCATCAGATTCTCTAATACAATCCAGTCGTCCGGTTCATCTATTTCCGTAGCCGTATATTCCGGCATTTCATAAATGCCGATATGTCCGCTAAGGCGGTTGCCCGATTCCAAGATATTCCCTACCTTATTTATATAGAATGCACCGTTCTCCATCAGCATACCCGAGAAGTTCTGCCTGCGAGGGCGGTTCTCGTAATCGTAGTTCATGCTTGTGCCGTCCTCATTCCAAAAGAAACGATAATTGCGTACACAAGTAAGAATGGAATCGTATTCTCCTTTACTATACATATCCAATGCTTCCGTGAAATGAAGCGTTTCTGTCAATGGGGATGTAGCCTGCACCAACATAAAAATATCATCCTCAGCAAGTTGGGTGTAACGGATGTATTCCAACATCACACTTTCCGTACTTGCAGTGTCACAAGCATTCTCTGCTGAACGGTGGTACACTTTCGTTTTCTTATATGCTTGTGAAACTACCGTCTCTTCTATCTTATCCGAATCAGTGGCTACTATGATTTCGTCCACTTCCTTACATTGTTCCAATGCCTCAATATTCCAACAAACCAAAGGCTTGCCGCAGAATGGTTTGATATTTTTAAGGGGGATAGACTTGCTACCGCCCCTTACCGGTATAAATGCGATTACCATTTCACTTGGTTCTTTTTTAGCTTGTTTCTCTGTACTTTCTCAATATCAAGGATATCCTCTTTCTTGTAAGTCAACGCTTTTGCCACGGCACGGCAGTCGCGAGCCAGCTTGCGTACACCATCCGGTTCAAGCGAAGCCGCATGGTCTGTGCCTTTCCATGTTCGGTCAAGCGTATAATGGCGTTCTATCCATTCCGCACCAAGGGCTACGGCGGCACTGTCTACAGCTATTCCCAAGTGGTGACCTGAAAAACCGATGGATTTCACTCTGTCTGCATATAACTCACGCAGACGGGTGATTTCAAGCAGGCAAATGTCTTCAAACGGCACGGGATAGCCCGATGTGCAATCGTAAATCACCAAATCCTTGTTGCGCCCTTTGGATTCAAAGAACTGGATAATCCGTTCTTCCTCGTCACGGGTGGTCATACCGAAAGACAGATGGATTTCACCTCCAAAATTATCGCACAGGTACTCCAACAGACCTTTGTTCAAATTGCAAGCGGAAGGCACTTTAATCAGATTGGGATGCAACGTGCAGATTTCTTTTGCCGAGGTAATGTCCCATACCGAAGTGGAATACTCTATGCCAAACTCGTTGCACCATTCCTGCAACTGGCGGTGCTGGTCAAGGTTGAACTCCAGAAACTCCCGATGTTCGCCGTATGTTTTCCCATATGAATTCTCCGGATGAGGATGCGGAGCATTGTATTCTTCAGGTGTCAACAGTTCTTTGTTGTAACGTTTCTGAAACTTAACCACGTCCACTTTGCAATAAGTGGCGGCGGTCATAATCATCTCTTTCGCGATTGCCATGTCACCCTTGTGATTGCAACCGATTTCCGCAATGATTTTTGGTGATTTCATATTTGTTTTTTATGAATGATTGTGTATGATGTAATACAAAACAAAGCTGATAGCAGTGCTATTCCAACGTAATACAACACTGGTGAATAATCAAATAGATTCTTCAAAATTGCAATCGGGAACACATGCCACAGATATATTTGCAATGAATTTCTTCCCCAATATGCCAACACTGGTGATTTTGGAAGTTTATCCTCCTTCAAATTGGGATACAGCCAGAACAGAATTAATAACAGCGTGACAGGTATAGTCCAATAAGGATACAATACATTTTGCCGTAAGGGAAGAGCATAGACTAAGGCTATGAATATTGTATAAAGAATCCAACATTTACCCCCCCCGATTTTAACAATATTAAACGATATATTGCCGCAAATGACCCCAAGCGTGAAATATATCATGTGTCCCAAATTGGACACGGATGGCCAATTGACAAACTTGCATAACACACTGATTGTGATCAGGGACAGCCAGAACAAGCGACTGTTTTTTACAAACATTTTTTGGAGCATATACACAATGCATATCATGCAAAACAACGTCGGAACATACCATAAATGATAGTAAGGTTCAAGTAAGAAGTGCCCTATCTTATTCAAGTCAAAATCCTTGATCAGGCTCAAGCCTGTATAGAAACACCATGCTACAGCCCACCAACCCAACATCCGTTTGGCATAGTGGGTAATGAATGCTTTATAAGAACGAGAACGTATTTTTTCCCTCTTTATCAAGAAGCCACTGATAAAGATGAACATCGGCATGTGAAAGGAATAAATATAGTACCGCACAAAATTGCCTTCAAGCGTCCCTAACAAAAAGTGACCTATCACGACAAGAGAGATTAATCCGCCTTTTACCACATCTATTGAATTGTTACATTGCACATTTTTCATGAATCAGCGAGTGTTTAATCAAGTATGTTTTATGAACTATATTATTTCAGCGTATGGCTTTTTGAATATGTCGTTGTCCAAATTTATCAATAGCAAAAGAAACTAAAAAAACCAGAATAATTTCAATAACACCAAATTCCGCGACATAATCAAATAGCCCCATCACACATATTTTGTAACAAAAGTACATGGCAACTACCTTCATGACACCATGAACCCTTCTTCGCAAATAAACATAAATACAAGCTGTTAGTCCTAAAACAAGAAATGGGATGAAATGTCCAAACTCAACATATAAATCACCGTATAGCGTTTTAAAATTTTGTATGGGTACTTTTGTTCGATAACTCCAATAGTCTTGCCGAATGCCTAATCCTTTATCTATTCTAAGATCGTCGTTGAAATATTTACATATCCCATAGAATTGTCTTAATCCATAAGGATGGTTTATCTCTGAAGCATTCCAATATGAAATCGATAGGTTTGGATAAGGTTCTCCGAAATATCGAGCTATACCATGAATTGTAGATTGATTGGAGTTTTCAAAACGAGAAGAACTAATAAGATAGCTATAAAAACAAGCTATTACTATAAATATCATTCCAAATCTCTTGATGTTTCTTTTAAATTTTATATTAAATAGCGGATAGAATAAAACTATGAAAAAAACAATCTGAGTGAATAGGAAAAACATCCTTCCACGCGCAGCCATAACAACACAAGACAAGAACTGTGGGAGGAAAATCAAGAGGATAATAATTGTGGATTTCTTAACATTTTTTCGCCTTGAAAGTCTTATGAAATTATATGCAAATGCAAAAGGAATCAATAATAAGAGAATTTGATAAAAACGATTAAGAATAAAATCTAAGATTGGATTCCCAAAAGTTGTCATTTCACCAACACGAGCCATATTATATTGATCGGCATAAGATAGTCCTCCTATCAAATTTGAATATAAATATAGTACAATTGAATAGACTACAGTAATTACACAAACGAAAGTAGAAATTAAAGAATAAACTTTTTCTTGTTCTTTGTTTGGTTGGAGTTGTCCCGCTTCAAAGTCCTTAAGAGGATGTGATATTATAAGAAAGCAAACAAAATTTAATAGATAGGGAGCAAGCGAAAGCTCGGCCTCCGTATGTCGTCCAAATGTTTTTTGATATATTCCAGTTTCAAATGTATAAAGGCCCATAAAAGAGATGAATGTCTGATATAGGAAAATTATGGAATATACCGTCAACCTTTCCTCTTTTCTGTAAATATATAAGAAATAAAACAAATACAGAATAAAATTCCAAAATAAGGGGTTCCCCATATTTACATAAAATTAATAACGTCCTAAATTCCAAAAGTACTCATACTCATATTGATCTGACATCATATATGCTCCAATTGTTCCTGCTGTACAACCTCCTATGAAAGCATTACATTTTGATAAAATATATAGTGAGGATAAATAATTCAAAATGTCCTTTTCTGACTTTAATCCATCTTTATCGTTTAGTTGAGAGATATACTTTGTATTGCTCATGCTACTTAAAAGCTTCTGATTATTAAATAAAAGCCTTTCGCCAAAATGCTTATTAAACACATCATGGATTCTTTTATCTTCAGTTGCAAGGAATAGATAGTGATAATCAAATTTTCTCATCACTTCTTCTGCCTTCTTTAATAACACCAATGGCTCTGGCTGTACAGGATGACCTTTGGGATGGCAATCCAAGTAATCTGTACCGCGTGCCAAAACACCTAAACAGCGTTTTCCCCCTATGATTTTATCAAATGCATTTTCCATAAAGCATTGTGTTTCAGTGTTAAAATGAATATTTGATTTAAATTCCTGCTTGTACTTAGCCAAAAGAAATTTATCTCCATACAAAGTATCTACATTGATACCATATTTTTTATATGGAACTTGAATATTTTTGCTGATTATCAATTTTTTACTATGCTGGATATCACATAAATCATATTTACATGGTTGGGTAAAAAACTTGGTCCATACATTAAAAGGATTTTCTTTATCTATATACTGGCATTTGCAATTCAGTAAATCCACTACAGGTATGTATCCTCGTTCTTTTGCGTAAACTATATGAGAAAGAGTTGATTTGACAATAGCCATTATACCAGCCATTTCATAATCAACGCGAATGACATAAAAAAATTTATCTCCATTTTCTTCTCCTAAAGAAAGTATTCTCTCTTGAAGGAATAACCTCTTAATTCTATTAGCTATTTTTTTTAATATTACCATATATCTTATTCTTAATTGATTTGATTATGAATTTCATCTCATTTCTAGTTAAACCAAATAACATTATAAGTATGACTGATAAAAAGGAGGTGTAAAAGAATGTATAAATAAGCCTTATTGGTGATGTGTCCAAAACAGATATAAACCAATATGTACATGGAAAAACAACGAATGCGATACAAATGGGCCTAAATAGTGCCTGAACAAAGTATTTCTTAATATTTAAATCAATTTCAATATGGGCTATCATCAATGTTACTATAGTAAACAGGAACGAACATACCAACCAAACAATATAAGGAATCAGAGGATTGTTGTCTGCCTTTAATAAGAAATAAGATGCCGGAACAATTAAAAGAATAATTGATGAAGAAAAAATCTGAACGGTTCTCAATTTATTTGAAGCTTGGAACACGGCAAAAATTTGAGAACAGGATATTTCTACTGATATAGATAAAAGTAGCAATTTCACTATTCCTATTGTAATTGGTGGCACATTACCCAACCATAAATTCAAAACCATGGGGATTTCATAATAAAGTGGTATAATGACTATAATAAATAAGAGTAGCGCATATCTTGTACTAGAAAATACCAAGTTCCACATTTTTTGCATTTCATTACATGCATATAATTTTGTTATCGAAGGGCGAGTTGCGAGAAACACATTGTTTGTGAACATAGTAAGAGCTGATGCAATCTGCATGGATATAGCATGTGCAGTATTAACAACAGGACCGAAAAATATATTTTGTACAAGATTTACGCCCTGTTGCTTTAGTATAGTTGCTAATGAGCCTATAATGTTCCATCCAGAATATGATAGGATGGCTTTACCTGTTGCTTTCCCTACACGTAAACATACAGACTTACACTCAATTAAATGTAAACGACAATATGTTTTATATGATATCCGAACAAAAATAGCTATGAGAAAAATTAATACAGAGTACAATATTAAATTATCACCCGATATGTGATTCAATAATAATGCAGCGATAAGTTTTAGTGTAAATTCAGCAATGCTTACATAGGCATAAACATCCATTTTTTCATGTGCTATAACTGCAGAATTATAAGGGACAGATATGATATTTATAAAAAAAGTCAATACCGAAAATTGGAAAACCCAATTGGCAGCAAGCATTCTATCTTCCGGAATATTCAACCTGAAATTAAGCATATAAAGACCGAACAATTCGATTAAAATGAATAAGAGAAGCCCTATAATAGTAAAAATAGTAATTGAGCAGTCAAACACCTCCTTTAACCGTTCGAAATCCTTTTTACCTATTTCAAATGAAATAAATCGCTGAACTGCAGAAGATAAAGACCCACTGACAAAAGAAAAAATGACAACTATTCCACCTACAACATTGTATATCCCATAATCTTGGACGCCCAAGGAACTGATTAGAATGCGACTCGTATATAGAGATACTAAAGTTAGAAACAACATTCTAACATATAGCAAGAAAGAATTTCTTGCTATTCGTCTATTGTCCATAATAGAAGTTTTTTCCATTGTTATCAATCATGACTGCTATTTTGATTACGACAACCATAATTAGTAGTGTCGAAATGTTCTGAGGCGCTTTGTTCTTCGATTTAAGGGTTCGGTTGTAAGCGTCCAATTCTGACGTACCCCCTGTTTTTCAGGCGGCATGCCTGAAAGAAGATTAAATTCGGTTGGCATTTATAATTCGTTTGCACTTATGCCGATGGTTGAGGGCATAAGTTTTCCGTAGTCGCGGTTGCCCGCGACCATTTTTGCAAAAAATTTCTTGAGGTATTCCAGAATTGAATATCCTTGAAGCTTGCATGTAGACACGATGGAGTGTAGGCCGCACTAACGCGGGTCATTTTGTTGCTGCCGAAGAACAGCGGGTTCTTCCTCTCATTCGCCAAAGGCCAGACGCACCGTTCCGTCAGGCTATTGTCTATCGTATACTCCCCGTCCTTTCTGTATAGGAATGCCTGGTTCCCAAAATGGTCGAAATAATTGACCGCCTTCCCCATCAGGCTTCTCTGCCTCGGAACATTGCCGGATTTCATCAGGTCAAGTAGGCTCCTCATTCCTATTATTATTTCAGTCATTTCGGTGGAGTTCCTCATCCGTCTTATGTCTTCCGTGCAGAGCTTCAGTCCGATGTGCCTTTTCTCCTGTGGTAAGCTTCCATCATGTCTTGGCAAACACAATCGGGTAAATGTCGCTTTCCGCTTGCCAACTACAAAAACTGTATGTATTCAGGCTGTACCTCCACGGCAGCGGCAAGGAGATTGGGAAGTTCTACGAACAGACGCTTGACATGTGCGCCTTGGATTTTCTGCAAATTCCCTTCATATCCGTCCAACGGACCGCCCACGATGCGCACTTTCCTACCTATCATGTCGGAGGATATTTCTTCGGGCGTGTAATAGCACGGATTCTCGGAGGACTGAACAGCATGGATGAAGCGTTGCATGTCGCTTTCCCTGACCGTCATCGGGATTTTGTAGCCACCGCGCAAGTAACGATATTGCACGGTATTGTATTTCTCGACTATAGGGTCAACTGCCAACCGCGTGCCATTCACAAAAAGTAAGTCCTGAATGAAGGGCACTTCTTCCCGGCAACGCCTCCCGTGCTTCACAGAAAGTTTCCACACCATGGGTGTGAACACCTCCATCCCCAAATCCTTGAACAGTTTGTATGCAGGCTGCTTAGCATTGCACCGCTTAAGGTCGCGCATGACGAACCATAGCAGACGGTCTTGTACAGGGGTATGGAAGTCGTTCATTTTTCAGGTATGGGTATCTTTTCTAATCCTGCAAGCTATCGTAATTCACACGGCAACAAGCAGTTACAAAAACCAAGCTATTGACTTCTATTAAGTCCATAAGATTGTTCCATCGCTGTCACTACTCATAATAGCGTTTGTGTCGATATTGATTTTCATGACGTTTTTTGTCCGTCTCCTAATATGAGATGGATATTCTTGTAGAACAGCTAAATCCCAACAGCTTACAAAGTTTTCATAAAAAGATTCCGTCAATAAATTGCTTAATCCGTTGCCGTTTCATGAAAAATAAGCGCAAATAAATTTGTCAAAACACTTGATGTTTAATTATTTTTACTACCTTTGCAGCTGAATATCCATCTCATATTAGGAGAGGAACATTTTTCGAAACAGTCGTTTGCGTCAAAGCCCCTCCAAAATCATACGGTTTACTTTGTCCACTTCGCTTGACTTTATCGAGTCGAGGTAGATTTGTGTGGTCGTTTCCGAATCGTGCCCAAGACCTTCGCTTATGACTGCCAACGGTACGTCCCTGCCACGTGCGATGGTGGCCCAACTGTGGCGCGCATAATACATTGACAATGACAACGGCAGTCCTGCCCGGTTTGCTATGTCTTTCAGGAGCCTGTTGGTTTTCCTCATCTGATTCTGGTACTGCCTGCGCTCGCTTCCGTCCTCACGGGTAATGATTGGCAGGAGATAACTTGTGCCATCGGACTTGTATTTGTCTATGATGTCCTGCATCTGCCTGGTCCATTCTATCATCATGAGCTGTCCCGTCTTCTTGCGGCGGTATGCCAGGCAACCGTTGTTCAGGTCGGCCTTTTTCAGGTAAGCCATATCTATGAAGGACATTCCGCGCGTGCAGAAGCTGAACATGAACATGTCCCTCGCGAAATCCATACTCGGCTTTCGCGACAGGTCCAGAGCGCTGATTTTCTTGATTTCGCTGAACGGCAGGCTCCTTTTCACAGTCTTGTCTATACCGCAGTAGACCTTCCTGAACGGATGACGGTCGGGTGTCAATCCCTTTTCTACTGCCAACTTGTAGTTGGTGCGCAGGATACGCATATAAAAAGAGGTGCTGTTGCGTGTCAATCCGCATTTCCGCATCCATGCCTCGTAGAGTTCCATAAGCATGCCGTCCATCATGTCGAACGTCAGGTCAACCCCCTTACGGAAACACGTGAAGCTGTTAAGCATCGAACGGTAGGTCTCGGATGAGCGTACCTTTCCTATCTGTTCCTTGTGATGTATCTGCCTGCGGATGAAGTTGAACACGCTGTCCATCGTGCCTATGCCGGACGAAAAGTTGGCAGCGATTTCGTCAAGGTTTACCGGGACGCTTTCCTGTACCATCCGCTGTAACCTGTTCAGTTCCCACTGTAGGGCCGATTCTACCGAAACAAGGTGGGCGTAACGCGGCGAGGACGACGTGGGCAGGGCTATCCTCCCAACCTCGCCGTTCCATTCCCCGGCAAAGATTTTATACCTGCTCGTTATCCTGCGCACCGTGCGTCCGTATATCAGTTGAAACACAATTGAGCCTTCCTTGCCCGGAGTCGTTGACGGCCTGAATTTTAGTTTTATAGATGTCATGATCCAATGTTTTCTTGTTCTTTATATAAATGTCGGCTACAAATGCCACATTATTATATATTGGGGCAAAGCCATATCCCAAACCGCCCATGGATTCTGCGCCAAACGATTTTCCGTTCTAAGCCAAACGATTTTTCAATCTGCAGAGAACGATTTTCAGGTATGCCGACATCTGTTTTACGGGCTTTGCCGTACCGTACGCCCTGCCCCACCTCCTACAAACCGTTTTTCGCCCGAAAAGGTTCGCTTCCTTCAGACCTCTTCTGTACCAACGTTTTAAGGTGAACTTTCTACCTCCCAATCTTTCACCGAAATTTCACTGAAAAACGATTGTCCGCATGAAACTGTTTTTAACGAATTTGAAGTTACATTGGTTTTCAACATGTTACGGTGAAGGACTTGACAAGGGCTTTTCCATTTCGTATATTTGCAAACGAGAAAACACCGAAAACACAAAGCATAATGGACTTCAAGAAAATCGCGCATGCCGCCGTCTGCAGGTGGAATGAAAAACGGCATGCGGACAAAACGGCGGACACCCGTCGTACCAACTTACCGGAAACCGGAAACTCCACTGCCCCACAGGACAATACCCTTCCCGAAACAACGGGGGCCATCCTCCGGGTAGCGGAAGCCGCACCCGCTGTCCGTGAGACGGCATCCCTAAAAGCCGCCAACCTCGAATCCGCCCTCGGCAGCTTCCTCGCCGGACGATACGGGTTCCGCTTCAACGTGCTCACCGGAGCCACGGAATTCCGCTGCCTGCCTGATAAGGAAAACGGCACCTTCCGGCCCGTCACGGAACGCGACCTGAACGCCGTCTGCCTCGAAGCGCACCGACACGGCATCGACTGTTGGGACCGCGACGTGGCACGCATGGTGCACTCCGCAGACGTACCGGAATACCATCCCTTCCGGCAGTATTTCCAACGGCTTCCAGCATGGGACGGGCGCGACCGGCTGCACGACCTGGCCGCCCGCGTGTCGGACACCCCCTTGTGGATACAAGCCTTCCACCGGTGGATGCTCGGGTTGGCCGCGCAATGGGCAGGTCTCTCCGACGGACTGCACGCACACAGCACCGCGCCACTGCTCGTCAGCGACGAACAGGGACTCGGGAAGTCCACTTTCTGCCGCGCCCTGCTGCCACCGCAGTTACAGGCCTACTACACCGACAGCGTCGACCTCGCACGTCCCGACAAGGTGGAAAGGCAACTCACAGAGATGGGGCTGCTGAACCTGGACGAGTTCGACCGCATACCCGAGAAGAAGCACCCGCTCCTGAAGAACCTCATGCAGCTCTCCGCCCTCAACCTGCGCAAGGCCTACCAAAGGCACGGCCAAGCCCTGCCGCGCATCGCCTCCTTCATCGGCACCTCCAACTCGCGCGAACTGCTTTCCGACCCTTCGGGAAGCCGCAGGTTCATCTGTGTGCTCGTGGAACATCCTGTCGACTGCACGGGCATCGACCATGCGCAAATCTACGCCCAACTGAAGGCGGAACTGGAAAACGGGGAACGGTACTGGTTCAGCCACGGGGAAGAGAACGCCCTGCGGTTGCACAACGCGGCTTTCTACCGCATCTGCCCGGCCGGGGAGGTGTTGCGCCGCTACTATCGTGCGGCTCAGCCGGGCGAGAAGGTACGCCCGCTTTCGCTGCCCGAAATATTCGCACGGCTGCGACGGTTGGAACCCGGGGCGATGGCAGGCGTGACGCTGCCCAAACTGGCGCAAGCCCTCGTGACCGCAGGGGTACAGAAGATACATACACATTATGGAAACCGATACCGCGTGGTGGAATTGTAACATCCCATTCATACAGAATTATACCGTTTGACAAAAAGTGCAAAAAAAACTGATTTTACTAAATAAAAGACAGGATTACACACTTCTACCCCTTGATGTGCAATTTGCATAAAAACGGCACAAAAGAAAGAAATATGCGCAAAAAATACGTATTTCAAACGGCATATATCGTTTCATTTACAACCATACACAGCAACAAATGTCTTATACTGATATACAATAATTTAAAGAAAACACGGCATCATATATAGCTGTTTTAATTATTTAAAAGTATTTTAAAATGCAACTTTTTTAGCAGTTTTGATAAATATAGATTATCTTTGTAAAGACAGCAAACATCAGTAAAGATGGACATACAAAATGAAATCGACAAAATGCTACGTAAAGGGCAAATTGATGAGGCTATCTTACGGTTGGACAAACAGATTCAGGCCACAGCTACCCCCTGCGACCGGCTTTACTACCTTTTGGGCAACGCCTACCGCAAACGTGGAGATTTCGCACAAGCCTTGAACTGTTATTTAGAGGCCATGGCCATTAACCCGGACAGTCCGGCTGTCGAAGCCCATCAGATGTTGATGAATATCATAGAGTTTTATCACAAGGATTATTATAACCCGTAAAAAGATTTTTTAGTATTAAAGTATCATGGGGAAATTCAGAGGTATGATTGTAGTAGACCGCGAACGCTGCAAAGGTTGCAACCTGTGTGTGGTGGCTTGTCCGCTCCATATATTAGCGCTCACGGAGAAACAAGTAAACAAAAAAGGGTATCATTATGCCGAACAGGTCCAGAAGGATTTGTGCAACGGATGTGCATCTTGCGGCGTGGTGTGCCCGGACGGATGCATTACCGTGTATAAAAAGAAAGAAGAATAAAAGCTATGGCAGAAAAAGAAGTTGTATTAATGAAAGGTAATGAAGCCATCGCCCATGCAGCGATACGTTGCGGCTGCGACGGCTATTTCGGTTACCCCATTACTCCCCAGTCGGAAGTATTGGAAACGTTGGCTTTGGAAAAACCGTGGGAAACGACGGGGATGGTCGTATTGCAAGCCGAAAGCGAAGTGGCTTCCATCAATATGGTGTATGGTGCCGGTGCGGCAGGCAAACGCAGCATGACCTCGTCTTCAAGCCCCGGCGTGGCCCTGATGCAGGAAGGCATCGCATATATGGCCGGAGCGGAAATACCGGGACTGATTGTCAACGTGCAGCGGGGAGGTCCGGGATTGGGCACGATACAACCGAGCCAATCCGACTATTTCCAGGCCACACGCGGAGGCGGAAACGGCGACTACAATGTGATTGTGCTAGCTCCGGCTTCGGTACAGGAAATGGCCGACTTCGTGGATTTGGCGTTCGAACTCTCTTTCAAATACCGTAACCCGGCCATGATATTGAGTGACGGCGTCATCGGGCAAATGATGGAAAAGTTGGTGCTTCCCCCGTTCAAGCCGCGCCGTACGGAGGAAGAAATACGCCGGGAATGCCCTTGGGCCGCCATGGGTCGGATGCGTGGAGGAAGCCCCAACGTGCTTACGTCGCTCGACCTCGACAGCGCAAGCATGGAACAAAAGAACTTGCATTTGCAAGCCAAATACAAAGAAATCAAGGAAAAAGAAGTCCGCTTCGAATCCATCTTGTGCGATGATGCAGAGTATCTGATTGTCGCTTTCGGTTCTGCGGCCCGTATCGGACAAAAAGTCATTGAAATGTGCCGAGCCGAAGGAATTAAAGTCGGCTTGTTGCGCCCTATCACCTTATGGCCCTTCCCGTCTGTGGAAATTGCCCGTTTGAGCCGACAGGTCAAAGGAATCCTAAGCTTTGAAATCAATGCCGGGCAGATGTTGGAAGACATCCTGTTGGCCACGAACGGACGGACACCGGTAGCCCACTATGGCCGTATGGGGGGAGTCGTGCCCGCCCCGGATGAAGTGATACAAGCCCTGAAAGAAAAACTCATTAAATAAAATATCATGAACCGCGAGGAGATAGAAAAACTGATAGAAGAAACCGCACGCAAAGAACGCGCCAAAAAAGGAGTTTCCGTAGAAAAAGTGCGCAGCATATTAAACGTGATTTTTTTACTGTGCGCCGTGGTGGGGCTTATCCTCTATTTTGCCTGGCCGGACAACCGGTTGGCAGGCATGGCCGTTATCGGTGCCGGCATGGGCTTCAAAATCATCGAATTCTTTTTGCGTTTCTTGTTTTAACCGTTTGAACCATGACTGAAGAAGAAATCATACGACCGGAAAATCTGGTCTATAAGAAACCTACGCTGCTCAACGACACTCCGATGCATTACTGCCCGGGGTGCAGCCACGGAGTAGTTCACAAATTAGTGGCCGAAGTCATCGAAGAAATGGGTATGGAGAATAAAACCGTAGCCATCTCTCCTGTCGGCTGTGCTGTTTTTGCCTATAATTACATAGACGTGGATTGGGTGGAAGCCGCCCACGGGCGCGCTCCTGCCGTGGCCAGCGCCATCAAACGCCTGTGGCCCGACCGCTTGGTTTTCACCTACCAGGGTGACGGCGACCTGGCGTGCATCGGCACGGCCGAAAGCATCCATGCCCTGAACCGGGGAGAACATATCGCCATCATCTTCATCAACAATGCCATCTATGGCATGACAGGCGGACAAATGGCCCCCACGACGCTCATGGGGATGAAAACTGCCACGTGCCCTTACGGGCGGGAAGCTGACCTGCACGGTTACCCCCTGAAGTTCACGGAAATCGCCGCCTCTTTGGAGGGTACATGTTACGTTACCCGTCAATCCGTCCATTCCGTGGCTTCCATCCGGAAAACAAAAAAGGCTATCCGGAAAGCTTTTGAAAACTCCATGAACGGCAAAGGTGCCAGTCTGGTGGAAGTGGTATCCACCTGCAACGCCGGTTGGAAACTTTCTCCGGAAAAAGCCAACCAATGGATGGAAGACAACATGTTTAAATTCTATCCGCTCGGTGACCTGAAAGACACCGCAACAGCAAACGATTCACATTAAACGAACTAATGGTCATGAAAGAAGAAATCATCATAGCCGGTTTCGGCGGCCAGGGCGTGCTTTCCATGGGGAAAATATTGGCATACGCTGCCTTGGTGGAGGGCAAGGAAGTAACCTGGATGCCCTCTTACGGCCCTGAACAACGTGGCGGTACAGCCAATGTCACCGTAATCGTCAGCGACGACAAAATATCCTCTCCCATCCTGAGCATGTATGATACGGCCGTTATCCTGAACCAACCTTCGTTGGAAAAATTCGAACAACGCATCAAACCGGGCGGTACACTGATTTACGACGGATACGGCATCAGCACGCCGCCTTCTCGCAAGGACATCACGGTCTATCGTATCGACGCCATGGACGCGGCCGCAGAGATGAAAGCTGCCAAGGCATTCAATATGATTGTCTTGGGAGGACTGTTGAAAGTACGTCCGTTGGTAGAAGTGGAAGATGTAATCCACGCACTACGCAAGACGTTGCCCGAACGCCATCACCACCTCATCCCGATGAACGAGGCAGCCTTACGCAAAGGCATGGAAATCATCAACCCGGCAGATTGACGGAAACCTCCGGTTGAAAAAACTTAAAGGGATGTATTTCCAAATCGGGAAATACATCCCTTTTTCTTTTCCATAACCTTGTACTATCGTCAAAACAGGATGCAGCCTGGCAGATCCAAACTTGAAAAACTTTGTTTTTCGTTTGCCTCTGCGCTCGCCTTTCGCTATCTTTGCACCCGTTATGAGACTCAAACTTACTTTTTTCTTATATGTCAGTTTGTGCATGGTGTCGCCCGCCATGGCACAAATGCCTGTCGGTAACCCCATCTATGGCACGGATGCCTACGGCAATCCGGTGGATGCCAACGGCAATCCCGTCCAACTCGATGCCAACGGCAATCCTGTCATCGACGGTTACGGTAACGATGCGTACACATGGGGACGCGACACAACACAAGCCGAAGACAAAATCATCCCTATCGGCTCATACGCCTGGAATATCGACGAACGTTTCGGCAACATCACTCCCGTAGACGTGGACACGCTGCCGAACAATTTCCAGAACTTCAACCTGACGGCCGGGCCTACGGGACAGTACAACTTTCTGGGCAATTTGGGTTCTCCCCGCCTGTCGCGCCTTTTCATGGACCGCAAGCCTTACAGCAACTTCATCTTTGCCGACCCGTTCGACTATTTCTACACTCCGGTGAGCGAATTCCAATTCACCAACACGCTAAGTCCCATCACCAACTTGTCTTACCACTCCTGCGGCAACAAGCAGGACGGAGAAGACCGACTGAGAGCTTATTTCGCCAGCAACATCAATAAGATTTCCGGTATCGGGTTCAAGCTCGACTACTTATACGGACGCGGGTATTACAACAACCAAGCCACTTCACTTTTCAACGGTTCGCTATACGGCTACTATCTGGACGACCGCTACAACATGCATGCATGGATTAGCGTGAACCACATGAGAATGGGCGAGAACGGCGGTATCGAGAATGACGACTACATCACCCATCCGGAAGACTTCACACGCTCCTACGGTTCAAGGGATATCCCGACCATCTTGTCGGAAAACTGGAACCGTAACGAAGACCAGACGTATTATCTCACACACCGTTATAACTTAGGATTCTACAAAGACATCGAACTGCCCGATTCGCTCCGTCCGGTGATGCCTGCCGATTCCGTATTGCTGAAAGGACTGCGCGACAGCTTGTTCACCGTATACCAAAAGGCGGACACGGCATACCAACATGCCGTCATGGACTCGTTGCGCAACGACTTCATGGCCAAACAGGACAATCCGCAGGATTTCGTACCGGTCACCAGTTTCATCCATACCCTGCGCATCCGCAACGCCAAGCACACGGTGTATTCTTACGATACGCCCGACCACTATTATGCCGACTTGTTTTATGGCGACCCCAACAATATGAGTGACCGCACGCGGGGTTACGCCATCCAAAACACTTTAGGCATAGCCCTTCGCGAAGGTTTCAACAAATGGGCGAAAGCCGGCCTCACAGCCTTTGCATCCCATGAATACCGGCATTATACCATGCCGGACCTGAACGGCGGAAACAAAATCATCCGAAGCTATTCGGAAAATAATATCTCGGTAGGCGGACAACTGAGCAAACGGGAAGGAAAAACCCTGCACTACGATGTGACAGGCGAAGTGACGTTGCTCGGAGAAGACGTCGGGCAATTCGATGTGGAAGGCCGGGCAGACCTGAACTTCCGGTTGTTTAAAGATACCGTACAGTTGGCAGCCCGTGCATTCGTCAAGAACCTGAATCCGAGTTTCTACATGCGCCACTACCATTCGCAGTTTGCTTGGTGGGACAACGACCTTGACAAAGAATTCCGCACCCGGATAGAGGGAACGCTTTCCTTGAAACGTACACGGACAGCCCTCACCGTCGGAGTGGAAAACATCAAGAATTATGCCTACTTCGCCACAGACAAAATAGCTTATAACGATGAAGGGGGGCAATTCGCCGGTTACAGCAACCGTATTTCCGTCAAACAATACGGGAGCAGCGTACAAGTGTTCAGCGCACGGCTTAACCAAAACTTCAAATTCGGTATCCTGCATTGGGACAACGAGGTGGCCTACCAGAAGACTAGCAATCAGGACATCCTCCCCCTGCCGGACCTCTCTGCCTACAGCAACCTCTACATCGTATTCCACATTGCCAAGGTACTGCGCGTGCAGTTGGGCGGCGACGTCCGTTATTTCACGGAATACTATGCTCCGGACTATGCCCCCATCATCCAACAGTTTACGGTGCAGTCGCCGGAAACGCGGATGAAGTTAGGCAACTATCCCATTTGCAACGCCTACGTCAATCTCTTCCTGAAGCACTGCCGCTTTTATGTGAACGTGAACCATGTAAACAACGGAACAGGCAACAAGAACGCATTCCTCGTCCCCCACTATCCCATCAATCCGATGAACATCCATTTCGGACTCTCGTGGAATTTCTTCAATTAAAAAGTTTTCACTCATATCCATGAAACAAAGCATCGACATCACCCATTGGAACCGCAGGGAGCATTTCGAATTCTTTTCCCGGTTCGACGATCCTTTTTTCGGAATCACCACACTCGTAGACTTCACTAAAGCCTACGAACATATCAAAGCACACCAACGCCCCTTCTTCCTCTCGTCCGTACATTTCCTGTTGAAATGCGCCAATGAAACGGAAGCCTTCCGGCTACGGATAGAAGACGGGAAGCCCGTGCGGTACGACACCATACACGTATCTCCCACCATTGGACGAGAAGACGGAACTTTCGGGTTCGGCTTTTTCGAGTACCATGACGACATCGACATTTTTATACGGAATGCGGAAAAAGAAATAGAACGAGTGAAAAAAGGGAGTGGCCTGTCCGTTACCGAAAACACATGGCGACCCGATGTCATCCGCTATTCGGCATTGCCCTGGTTCGCATTTTCCGAAATGAAACATGCCGGTTCCATCCGGACCGGAGATTCCGTCCCTCGTATTTCCACGGGAAAGCTGACACAGGAAAACGGACTATATAAACTTCCTCTTTCTATCACCGTGCATCACGGGCTCATGGACGGGCGTGACGTAGCTGAATTTCTGCAAAAAATAGAATACCATCAACACTTTCTATAAATCCATTCGCCCGCACAGGAGAACACCTTTCCCGAGCAAAAAACTCCCTTTCCATATACCGTCATGCCCCGTATCAAATCATTCATTGATACGGGGCATGACGGTTTTATTCTTACCTGAAACTACTGCAAACCTTGTAAACGGCGTTCTTCCTCTTCAAAAGAGGCCTTCTCCTGTTTCCGTGCCTCGACCGAACCATACAGGTAAGACAACGGGAACAGCGTAAGCCAACTGAACACGTTCGCTATCACCGAAGCCAACATAAAGAAGAATACGACCAAAGCCGGGACGTATGAAGGCAGGTCTGTTGCGTCTCCTTCCAACACCCCCGTCAGGGAAGCATGACCGGCGTATGCCAGAATCCCCGCCGGCAACCAACTCACAGCTGCCAACACTCCCATGATAAGACCTCCGCAAAACAAGATTATGAAAAACGCACCCCAGTACAGGTAACCATCTTTCATACGCTTCAGGCTATACCAAAAGTCGCGGCGTTCGCCCAACATATAGTCCATAATCACCATACAGTAAGGCACTCCCAACGCAAGCAGCAGGATATACGACACCACAGTCACCCAGACGTTGCCCGGCCCCAACCACAAAGTCACAGGCACGATGAGCAAAGAGAAAACCACGACGGCCACCAATGTACACGTCAAAGCCCGCAGGAAAGCATCGAATACCTCACGCTTGGCCTCACCGAACCGCAACACAGGCCACGCCCCGGCCGCAGTAAAACGGGAAATAGCCGTCATCACGTTACCCATATAAAAGCTATCGGCCAACAGGGACAACACACTTAATAAGATAAGAGTAAACAATGGAAAAGAAAGCACGACCGGTTCGCTTGCTGCCATCCAACGCGTCAAAGCCACGGTAATCTGATTGAAAAACACGCCCCACAATCCCATCACCACCGCACCCACGATGAGCGAAGGGTACAAAAACTTCAATAAAGGCAGGATATGACGTGTAGGCAATTTCAGTCCCTCGTTCAGACAACTCAGATAACTACGGCTTTTGAACAAGCCCCCATCCATTTCTTTCTTCTCTTCCATAACCGAATTTGAAACTTTAATGTTCTTTTGCCGGACAAAAATACCATATTTTTCCATACCTCAGTGATGAGATAACATTTTTTATACCTCGTCGGAAACGGCACTACCGGCTTTATCCAAACTTTCTGCCGCCCATCAGCCGGAATATGCCGCCTTTTTTGTACATTTGCGTAAAGATTACATTTTTCATTGCACGAATATGGACGCGGAAATCATCATCAAATGGGGATTTATCGGATGTGGGGAAGTGACGGAAAAGAAAAGCGGGCCGGCTTTCAGTCTCGTGCCCGGCTCTAAAATCGAAGCCGTCATGAGCCGTAATAAAGAAAAAGCACGTTCGTACGCCGAAAGGCACGGTATCCCCAAATGGTACACCGACGCACAGGAATTAGTGGACGACCCCGACGTAAATGCCGTCTATATCGCCACTCCTCCTTCTTCACATGCCACTTTTGCCATCATGGCCATGAAGGCCGGCAAGCCGGTATATGTAGAGAAGCCCCTCGCGGTAAGCTACGAAGAATGCTGCCGCATCAACCGTGTCTCCCAACAAACGGGTGTGCCTTGCTTCGTGGCCTATTACCGGCGTTACCTGCCTTACTTTGCCAAAGTAAAGGAACTGATACGAAGCGGAGCCATCGGACGGGTGCTCAACGTGCAGATCCGGTTTGCCGTTCCACCGCGTGATTTGGACTACAACAGCCGGGAACTGCCCTGGCGTGTGCAACGCGACATCGCAGGAGGAGGTTATTTTTACGACCTCGCCCCGCACCAGTTGGATTTGTTACAGGAATTTTTCGGCCCGATTATCAAAGCCCACGGATACTGTTCCAACCGGGAAGGACTATATGCCACGGAAGATAACGTCAGTGCCTGTTTCCAATTCCCGGACGGTACGCCGGGTTCCGGTTCTTGGTGTTTTGTCGCCCATGAATCGGCAAAGACCGACCGTATTGAAATCATCGGCGACAAAGGACAGATTTGCTTCTCGGTATTCACCTACGACCCCATTGCCCTGCATACGGAACGCGGTCGCGAAGAACTCGTCATTCCGAATCCCGACCACGTGCAACTCCCTTTGATTCACAACATCGTCGAACATTTGCAAAAGCAAGCCATCTGTACTTGCGACAGTGTGAGTGCCACACCGGTTAATTGGGTTATGGACAAGATCTTGGGAAAACTGTAAGATGAAATTACGGAACGCACTGATCATACACGCCTGTCTTCTTTGTTTTTCCGCTTCCGCACAATCTCCTATCGGTGAAGCCTGCACTGCTGTTACGGAATTTGCTGACAGCGCAAAGACAGCCATACCATCCGACTTGCCCCAAAAACGGAAAGGAAATATCTTCAAACAATTTTTCCGTGCGTTCAACGCCATGGACACGACTTATATCACCCCGAACAAATACAACTGGGCGTTCATGTTGCAAAACACGAACAGCTTCGAAACCTACACGCTGCACAGCCGGGAGTTAGGTCAAAAGCTGTCATTCTCTCCCCGCCCGGCCATCAAAATAGGACCTTATTTAGGTTGGCGTTGGATTTTTTTAGGATATACCTTCGAAGTATCCTCTTTAGGTAAAGGCCAACAATCGAAGAAGACGGAGTTTGAACTGAGCCTGTATAGTTCCATGCTCGGTTGCGACCTTATTTACCGCCGGACAGGAGACGATTTCCGCCTGCGTAAAGTGAAAGGCCTTGGCGAAGAAGCACAAGAAGTAGAAGGCCAGAATTATCACGGCATCAACGTGAAAGTGACAGGCATCAATGCCTACTACATTTTCAACCATAAACGCTTCTCCTATCCGGCCGCATTCGCACAAAGCACCGTGCAACGCAAAAGCTGCGGGTCATGGAAAGTCGGTTTTGCCTATACCCGGCACGAACTGGATTTCGATTATAATGCCCTACCGCCCGTGCTCACCCATAATCCGGACCACGAACTCAGCCAGGATTTCCAGGTAGATAAAGTCAAATACACAGATTTCAGCCTGAGTTGCGGTTATGCCTACAACTGGGTGTTCAAGAAAAACTGGTTGTTTTGCATTTCCATCGTGCCGGCCATCGGTTATAAAAAAACACATACAGCCGCCGTGCAATCGGAAAACGAGACGGAGACTTCGGCTTTGGCTTCTCATCTGAGAAACCTGAATTTCGACGTCACGGGGCGTGCGGGACTGGTATGGAACAACACCAAATATTTCGGTGGCTTGTCTTTAATCGTGCACAACTACAATTACCGCCACAACCGCCTGTCCATCAACAACACGTTCGGCACACTGAATTTATATATCGGACTGAATTTTCATAAACGTAAAGCATACAGATAGATACACATGACACCAACAGATTCCCCCACCCCCGTTCCCACCGAAGAACATCCCTTGCAACCGTTCCTTCCACCCCATGCACGCCTGTTGATGCTGGGTAGTTTCCCACCCCAGAAGAAACGTTGGTGCATGGATTTCTACTACCCGAACTTCATCAACGACATGTGGCGCATCATGGGATACATTTTCCATGGCGACCGGAATTGGTTTGTAGATGAACGGGCCAAATGTTTCAAGAAAGAAATGATCGTGGAGTTCCTGCTCGACAAGGGCATCGCCCTATACGATACGGCTTCCGCCGTCCGCCGTCTTCAGGATAATGCGTCGGACAAGTTTTTGGAAGTCGTCACCCCGACCGACCTACCCCGGTTGCTCGGACAAATCCCCCATTGCACGGCCATCGTCACCACCGGACAAAAAGCTACCGACACGTTGTGCGATACCTTCCATATATCGCAGCCCGCCATCGGTAGCTTCAGCCCGTTCGTGACGGAAGGACGCGAATTACGGCTGTATCGCATGCCGTCCAGTTCACGGGCCTATCCCATGAAATTGGAGAAGAAAGCCGACTTTTACCGCAAAATGTTGGACGAAACAGGGCTGCTGTAAAACACAACCTCTACAATCCACAACTCCCCACCAATTTTCATAGCCTTTCCGAAGCGTAAACAAAAAAGTGGCGGCCGGGATTCCTGATGTCAAGAATTAACCCAACCGCCACAACTACACAAACTAATACCTGTGTACGTTAATAAAGGTCTTCACCGATACCTCCGGCCCCGCAAATGCTAATCGGAACCATCTCCATATATTCCAACACGAAAGCGGCATCGCTACTTCCCGTGAACACCGAGCGGAACCGCACCGTATGCTCCCTGTTGGGGAGGACTACGACCTCGCAAACCTTACGACGCAGGCAGGAAGCGACATTGTACAACACATTGGAAGACATGGGTACGTATTGCGGCGTTTCCGGAATATTTCCGGCGTTATAGCATATCACGCTCTTCCCCGCACTATAGTAACCGTTGTTCTTCATGACACGGGCATTTTCCTCCAATTCCTCCGTCGTATAAATACCGTTGGAGTTTTCATCCTTGTTACGCCATCCGGAGCCTCCGTTATAAAGACCGGCCACGCGGCTGTCCGACCCACCGTAACGCATGTCAATGGGAAGTCCCTGCGGCACATCGTCCAAGTAAACCTGAGCTATGCCTCGGTTCCCCACTCCGCCCGGATAAGCTATCCGGAGTTCATACGCGCCGGGAGGAACATGGGGCAAATTGAACTCCACGTCGTAACTTGAACCTTGAACGGTTATCTCGTCTCCTCCGAAGTCCCACCAACGTAACTTGGGACGATGCACCATGAATACCGAAGTCTCCGAGAACTTGACCCCTTCTATATATCCCTTGGGAGCATAGTAATTGAATCCCCCTGCTTTTCCACCTGTCTCCGAATTGTCGGATGCCTCGCTGTAAGCCTCACGCGGGTCACCGTTCAAACGCATGTCGTTATTGGTCAATTCCGGCCACACGGTCTGGAAATCTATTCTCAAACGCGTATTGTAAACGTTGTTCCGTGTCGTCTGGTCGTAAGCCAACACGTCGTCCACATAATAATAGGCCACGTTGAGAGAGAAATTCTCCACATCAGGCACCGTCACGCGTGAACCGCGTACTCGCTCGTTGGAATTATACTTACTGGCCTCGCTGTGGTTGATATAGAACTCACGGGGATATTCCACAGCCGGATCCGTGGTAGAATACACCTTTTCCAACTTCATGGACGAGAAATCAAGCATCGTGTTTATCCATTCCGTAGGGCTGGCATAAGCCGTATTGAATCCCCAACAATTGATGAACTTGTCCGTACTGGCAAACATACGGTCCAAGATATGGTAAGTCATAAAAATCTTCAACGGGTTGTGAGGATTGGTCAGGCTATTCTTGTTCCAATACAGTTCCTTGTAAGTCTTGCCTTCCGGATTAGTCGGATCCACCTTATTCAACCCGAATATCTCAGCCGACTGGTTATCATTATATTTTTCGACGGCCAATTCGTACAAGGCATCTATCTTTTGCTCCATCGACATGCCCTCGCTGAAAAGGTTCGCATATTTCTCGTACAGCACGCGGTCTGGCACAATGAACAAAGTAAAGCCCGAGTAACGGTGGTCCGGACGTTTCAAGGTGTAGGTATAATTCCCTGGCTTTTGATTGTACAGGAACTCGGGAAAACTCGCCTTTTCCGCCTCGTAATCATCATCTCGGTATTCCGACAAGGAATCCAACAGACCTGTACGGCGAAGTGCCTCATAATAAATGGTAAAGTCAGCTTTGTTCTCTTCGAGCAAGGAAGCCCCCAAACTGGTACTTGGGACAAGCACTTTGCTCACCGGATGACACACGCCGTTTTCCACCGAGTCATTCTTCAACTCATTGATAATAGCAGCCCTACGGTTCACAATACTCAACACCATGCCATTGGCATCAACCGTATCGCCCGTGGTCTGAATCACCAAAGGCAAATCCAGTTCATTCTTCTGCTGCGATGTCTCCGCCAGGTTATATGTATAAACTATCGAGTTGTCTATCATGCAGGCTTTCACAAGTGTGTCGCAATAAGCCTCCGGAATGTCCTCCACGGAAGCATAACCATACTCCTTCAAAAAATCTTCCACACCGGAGTTTACTGGCGGAAACAAAGTGCGCCCGCCACGGCTCGCCAAAAAGTCCATTTGCCCTGCACGCTCCACGATACGTGTGAACAAACTGAAATCCTCACGGGACTTCAAATAATCACTCATCATTTCACCCGTAAAAGTATAATAACTCGCAGAAGGCAAGTCATCATTACAACCGGACAAGAAAACCGACTGCCCGACCACGAAGAAGGCACTGCATACGGTTAACCATCGCTTGATTTGTTTTTTCATACATTTAATAAAATTAGAACGAAATTAGGAATTATTATGGAGGCAAATTTACAAGAAGTATTTAATAATACGAATTATTCCAGTCAAAAAAAGAAGAAAAACTTCAATTTTTAACACTTTTGTGCTCCCACACAACTATAATCTGTGTGGGAGCACAGGAAAGAAGTGCAACTCATCCCCATAAAAGCCACGGAACGTTTCTTAAAATCAATTTATCAAGCCAAAATGACGCAATGCCCTTGCCACGCCATCCTCATCCACAGAAGCCGTCACGTACGCCGCAACCTCCTTCAACTCTTCGCACGCGTTTCCCATGGCTATCCCGCATGGAACGTGGGACAGCATAGCCATATCATTCCCCCCATCGCCAAACGCCATGGCTTCGTCCAACGAAAGCCCCTCGTATGCCAGCACTTTGTCTATGCCGACACTCTTGTCCACTCCCCCGGCAATGACATCCGTGAAGAAAGGATGCCAACGCATGGAAGTGCAGTCGGGCATCAACGCAGACATGAAATGCGGTTCACGGTCAGCTTTGAAGAAAGAAATGAGTTGCAAGACATCTTTTCCGCAGGCATACGAAGCCGGACGAACGGGCGGCATTTTGATGTCCAACAAACGGGCCACCGCATCGACATCTTCGTTAAGTTCTGTAATGAACATCTCATCGCTGCAAACAAATATAACAGGATATGCGTCTGCCCCGTGTGTCAGGTGCCCCACGACACGCCCCACGCTCTCCGCTGAAACCGACTGATGATAAATCACTTCTCCGCCGCTCGTAAAACAATGAGCACCCGTCACGGTAATCATGCCGTCGTACTCCAATTCACCCAAATTGTCGATAAAGGGAACCGGACGCCCCGTAGCTATATAAACTTTGATGCCACGGCTGCGAAGGGCGGCCACGGCATCAAGGGTAGATGGGGGAATGCGATGGGTCTTAAAAGAGACCAACGTCCCGTCGATATCGAAAAATACCGCTTTTATCTTTCCCATCGGCTTATTTCTTATCTTTTTCGGAAGCTGTCATTACACCGGTGATATACAATTTCACCATAGGTTCCTTGGCATTGGTACGCACCGTAATGCTTTTCTTGAACCGCCCCGGATATTTTCCACTGCCGTTGTACGTCACCTCCATCTTGCCCTTCTCCCCGGGTTTTACCGGCATCCGGGTATAAGTGGGTACCGTGCATCCGCATGAAGCGATAGCCTGATGAATCACCAACGGGGCATTCCCCTCATTGGTAAACGTAAACGTACATTTCACAATCGGGTCGTCTTCCGAAAAGGTTCCCAAATCCTGGATTGTCTTGTCGAACACAATACTGGCTTCCTTCACGTCGGACTTTGTCTCCTGTGCAGCCACCAAGGCACTTCCTTCCGTCTTTTGCGCCGAGACCGGAACGCCTCCCAACATGCACAGCAAAGACCATGCTATAAACTTTTTCATATCCTTCTTCTATTAAAATCACTGCAAAAATAGGTCCTTTATTTAAAATAAGGTAGGTATTCCACGAAAAAATAGGAATTATTAGCACATCAACCGCCTTTTTCGTAACTTTGCAAACTCAATAAAACTTAGAAAACATGTTGGTTTACAATACGACTTATCACGTGACTTTCGACGATGCCCGGAACTTTGTCATCTGGATTCATCAAGTCTATATCCCGCAGGCATTGGCTTCCGGCTTTTTGGACAAGCCAAGGCTGTGCAAGATCCTGTCCCACCACGATGAAGATTCCGAATGCTTTTCCTTGCAATTCGAGGTGGAAAGTTCGGCACGGCTGCACGAATGGTATGTCAAGCACGGCGAAAAGCTCTTCCAGGAAATGCAGAAGATATTCAAAGACAAGGCTGCCGGGTTCACCACTTTAATGGAAGTCATAGAGGAACACTGATTCATGACGGACAAGCAGAACAGCGAAAAGATAATCCTGGGCATAGACCCGGGCACGAACCTCATGGGATACGGCGTGCTGCGTGTAACCGGGAACAAGGCGGTCATGGAAACCATGGGCATCATCGACCTGCGCAAATATACCGGACCTTACTTGAAACTCGGCCGGATATTCGAAAGGGTGACAGGCATCATCGAATCATACCTGCCGGACGAAATGGCCATCGAAGCGCCTTTCTTCGGCAAAAACGTGCAGAGCATGCTGAAATTGGGGCGCGCACAGGGCGTGGCCATTGCGGCGGCTATCCACCGCGACATCCCCATCACCGAATATGCGCCGCTCAAAATCAAAATGGCCATCACCGGAAACGGGCAGGCCAGCAAAGAACAAGTGGCAGGCATGCTGACCCGTATGCTCCATATCCGCGAGGAAGACATGCTGCCGTATATGGATGCCACCGACGGACTGGCTGCCGCCTACTGCCATTTCCTACAGATGGGGAAGCCGGCCGTGGCCCAACCTTACCACAGTTGGAAAGATTTCATCCGGAAAAATCCGGATAAGGTGAAAGGACAGATTTAACACGAACACAATGCAACACATCATTGAAATCACGGACGGGGTACCCCGTCATCCGCTTTACCGCATGAACCATCCGGTAAATTTGGCTATCGCATCCGGGGAACAAGTGGCCATCGTTGGAGCCAACGGGAGCGGCAAATCACGACTGGTGGACATCATCACCGGACGCTATCCGCTCCTGTTGAACGAAGTCCGTTACGACTTTTCCCCCTCGCCGTTGAAACTGGTCAGCGAAAATATCAAATATATCACTTTCCGCGATTCTTACGGAGACAGCGACGGCAGTTACTACTACCAACAACGTTGGAACCAACACGACATCGACGAGAAGACCCCGACCGCCGGACAAATGTTGGAGGAGGCTTTCACCGCAGCCGAAAACACTACGGGGTACGGCATGGACGAAGAGGGAAAGCGACAGATGCACGAGCGGCGCACGATGTTGCGGGACAAACTTTATGAGATGTTCCACCTCTCCACCCTGTTGGATAAATATATCATTACCTTGTCCAGCGGAGAGTTACGGAAGTTCCAACTCACCAAAACGTTGCTTTCCGGCCCGAGGCTTTTGATTATGGACAATCCTTTCATCGGGCTGGATGCACAGACGCGGGAGCAACTGGCCGGACTACTCCAAACGCTGATCCGCGAAACGGACCTGCAAACCATATTGGTCCTGTCGAAGACCGATGACATTCCGGAATTCATCACCCATGTCATTCCGGTGGAACATCTGGACATCCTGCCCAAAGTACCGCGTACGGAATACATCGGACAACGCCCTCGCATCCCGGTACGTGTGCTCGAAGAAGACAAAGCCGCCCGCATCCTAACATTGCCTGAGAAAGAAAACCGCCTGACCACCACGGACACGGAGGGTTGCATGCTGCGGTTCAACCACGTGAGCATCCGTTACGGACAGCGCACCATCCTGAAAGACTTGGACTGGACGGTGAAGCAAAACGAGAAATGGGCTTTGGGCGGCGAAAACGGTGCCGGGAAATCCACCCTCCTCAGTCTGGTATGTGCCGACAATCCGCAAAGCTACGCCTGCGACATCGAACTGTTCGGACGGAAACGAGGTTCGGGAGAGAGCATTTGGGACATCAAACGGCATATCGGTTACGTCAGTCCGGAAATGCACCGTGCATACCTGAAAGACCTCCCGGCCATAGACATCGTAGCCAGCGGACTGAACGACTCCGTAGGGCTTTACGTGCATCCTCGTCCGGACCAACGGGCCGTCTGCGAATGGTGGATGGACATTTTCGGCATCGCCGGACTGAAAGACCGTACTTTCCTGAAACTCTCCAGCGGAGAGCAACGGCTCTGCCTGTTGGCCCGCGCATTCGTCAAAGACCCGGAGCTGCTAATCTTAGACGAGCCATTGCACGGCTTGGACGACCGTAACCGTCAGTTGACACGTGAGATTATTTCGGCTTTTTGCCGACGAAAAGACAAGACCATGATTATGGTAACGCATTATGCCGAAGAGCTGCCCGATGTCATTACGCATAATCTGTTCCTGAAAAAGAACAAGTAGCATGCAGTTTGTCACAAAAAAGCAACGAAATGTAAGCAAAATACGTTTTTTCATGTTACTTTATCCCGTCTGTCAACTAAAATTAGTATATTTGCAGACATCAAAAAAAGACAGAGCATATTAAAAGATGAATGTAGCCATCGTAAAGTATAATGCAGGAAACATTTATTCCGTAGCCAACGCACTGAAACGGTTGGGGATTACGCCGGAACTGACCGACGACGCAGAGCGGTTGTCGAAAGCCGACCGCGTGCTTTTTCCGGGACAAGGAGAAGCCGGCAGTACGATGGCTTACCTGCGTTCGCGGGGATTGGACCGCCTGATACGCGACCTGAAGCAACCCGTTTTGGGCATCTGCATCGGCCAGCAACTGATGTGCGGCCATTCCGAAGAAAGCGATACGGACTGCTTAGGCATTTTCGACGCGGAAGTCCTGAAGTTCCGTCCGGAAAAGCACGAAGACAAAGTGCCCCACATGGGATGGAACACCTTGGCACGTACAAGCAGCCCGCTGTTCAAAGGCTTCGGCACGGACGAATTCGTTTATTTCGTACACAGCTATTACGTGCCGGTCAACCCGTACACCATAGCCGTGACCGACTATGTCGTGCCGTTCAGTGCTGCCTTGCATAAAGACAATTTCTACGCCACGCAATTCCATCCGGAGAAAAGCGGAAGCGTGGGTGAACGCATATTGAAAAACTTTTTAGATTTGACAGTATGATCGAACTGATACCGGCCATAGACCTGATAGACGGCAAATGCGTACGGCTGACCAAAGGAGATTACGCCACGCAGAAGACCTACAACGAAGACCCGGTAGCCGTGGCACGGGAATTTGAAAGTTACGGCTTCAAACGTTTGCACGTCGTGGACCTCGACGGGGCACGGTCCAAACATATCGTCAACCATAAAGTATTGGAACGCCTGGCTTCGTCCACCGGCTTGACAATAGACTTCGGTGGCGGCATCAAAGCCGACGAAGACCTCCGCATCGCCTTCGAAAGCGGGGCGGCACTGGTCACGATAGGCAGTGTGGCGGCCACCTGTCCGGAATTGTTCCTCGGATGGCTCGGGCAATATGGGCCAGACCATATCATATTGGGCGCAGACGTCAAAGACGGACTGATTTCCATCAACGGTTGGAAAGAGGAAAGCACGCAGGAGCTGCTTCCTTTCCTCCGTCGTTACATGGACGAAGGCGTACGGCATGTGCTCTGTACGGACATCAGCAAGGACGGCATGTTGCAAGGCCCCTCCACCGGCCTCTACCGGAAAGTCATGGCAGAGTTTCCGGACTGCGGGCTGATAGCGAGCGGAGGGGTCAGTTGCCTGCAAGACCTCATCGGCCTGAACGAAGCCGGCATCCCGGCCGTAGTGTTCGGAAAAGCCATCTACGAGGGCAGAATCTCATTAAACGAATTGGCCGAATGGGCTGAAAACAAAGGATAAGTATGGCATTGGCAAAACGTATCATCCCCTGTCTGGATGTCAAGAACGGACAGACGGTAAAGGGGACTAATTTCGTGAACCTGCGCCAAGCCGGAGACCCGGTGGAACTGGGCAAGGCTTACAGCGAACAGGGAGCGGACGAACTGGTGTATTTGGACATTACGGCCAGCCACGAAGGCCGCAAGACATTCACGGAAATGGTGCAGCGCGTGGCAGCAGAAATATCCATCCCCTTCACCGTCGGCGGCGGTATCAACGAACTGGCCGACGTGGAACGGCTGCTGAATGCCGGAGCCGACAAAGTGAGTGTCAACTCGGCAGCCTTGCGTAACCCCGTACTTATCAACGAGATTACGGAGCATTTCGGGTCACAAGTCTGCGTGGTGGCCATTGATGCCAAAGAGACCGAAGAAGGTTGGTTCTGTTACCTGAACGGCGGACGCATACGCACAGGACGGAACCTGTTCGAATGGGCACGCGAAGCATGCGACCGGGGAGCCGGTGAAATCCTGTTTACGTCCATGGACCACGACGGAGTGAAAAACGGCTATGCCAACCAAGCTCTTTCACGTCTCGCCGAGGAGCTGAGCATTCCGGTTATCGCCTCGGGAGGAGCCGGAAGCAAAGAGCATTTCCGGGACACTTTCATCGAAGGGAAAAGCGATGCCGCACTGGCTGCCAGCGTCTTCCATTTCGGAGAGATTTCCATTCCGGAACTGAAAACATGGCTAAAGTCGGAAGGCATTAACGTTAGAATTTAAAAAAGACATATCAAACACCTATTATATATATGGAAATAGATTTCGACAAGATGGACGGCCTCGTACCGGCTGTCATCCAGGACGCCGAGACTAAAAACGTCTTGATGTTGGGATTCATGAACCGTGAAGCCTACGACAAGACATTGGAAACCGGAAAGGTAACATTCTTCAGCCGCAGTAAAAGCCGGCTATGGACCAAAGGTGAAACCAGTGGAAACTTTTTGCATGTCGTTTCCATCAAAAACGACTGCGACCATGATACGCTACTCGTCCGGGTGCATCCCGAAGGCCCGGTGTGCCATACCGGTACCGATACTTGCTGGGGAGAGAAAAATGAAGCCAATCCCTTGACATTCCTTAGTGAGTTACAAGATTTTATCGAAACACGACATAAGGAAATGCCCGAAGGGTCATACACTACGAGTTTGTTTAAGGACGGTATCAACCGTATGGCGCAGAAAGTGGGCGAAGAAGCCTTGGAGGCCGTCATAGAGGCTGTTAACGGCACAGACGAACGCCTCATTTATGAAGGTTCGGACATGCTATACCATCTCATCGTCCTGCTTACCTCCAAAGGACTACGTATAGAGCAGATGGCCGCAGAATTACAGGCCCGCCACAAGCCAGGGTGGAAAAAACACTAACCTCCTAAAAGAAACATATATGCGCATCGAATATCAAAATGTGGATATAGTCCAAGAAGAACATGTCATTCTGAAAGGCGTGAATTTTCAGGCTGAAGCCGGAGAATTCATTTACCTGACCGGTAAAGTAGGTACCGGGAAAAGTTCCCTGCTGAAGACGTTCTATGGCGAACTGGATGTGCATACGGGAAGTGCGCGTGTGCTCGATCGCGAAATGACCAAAATCAAACGCAGGCACATCCCGGCACTACGCAAACGGCTAGGTATCGTATTTCAGGATTTCCAGTTGCTCAACGACCGTACCGTACGGGCCAATCTGGATTTCGTACTCAAAGCGACCGGATGGAAAAAGAAGAAGGAACGGAACACGCGCATCCATGAAGTGCTTGAACAAGTGGGCATGACGGCCAAAGCCGACCAAATGCCTTACCAGTTGTCGGGTGGAGAACAACAATGCGTGTGTATCGCAAGAGCCATCCTGAACCGCCCGGACATTATCCTTGCCGACGAAGCGACCGGAAATTTAGACAAAGAGAACGGACGTCGGGCCACCGCAATTTTGTACGACATCAGCAAAGCCGGTACCACCGTCGTGCTGAGCACGCACAACGAAGAACTGATATCCGAATTCCCGGGCATAGTCTATCGTTGCGGAGAAGGACGTTTGCAGGAATGCACGGACACTTACACTCCCTTGTTGGCTCCTGATGCCATCGAATCGAAAAGCATTGAAGAAAATATAAATGAGAATAACTAAAACCCAATATTCGATATGAAAGTAATGAAGTTCGGCGGAACATCTGTGGGTTCCGCACAAAGGATGAAAGATGTATGTCGGTTGATTACGCAGGACGGCACGCCCAACATGATTGTGCTTTCCGCCATGTCCGGTACAACGAATACGTTAGTCGAAATATCCGATTACCTTTATAAGAAGAATCCGGAAGGTGCCAATAACGTCATCAACCAGTTGGAACAAAAATACCGCCAACATGTAGATGAATTGTATGCCACGGAAGAATACAAACAGAAAACATTGGACTTTTTGAAAGATGAGTTCGACTATTTGAGAAGTTTCACTAAAATCCTGTTCACTTCGTTCGAAGAAAAAGTCGTCCTGGCCCAAGGAGAAGTCATCAGTACCAACATGGTGACAAATTACCTAAAGGAATGTGGTGTAAAGACTATCCTGTTGTCGGCACTCGACTTTATGCGTACGGACAAAAATTCCGAACCGGATTTCAATTACATCAAAGAGAAAATCAACGAATTGTTGGCGGCCAACCCCGGATACCAGATTTACATCACACAAGGCTTCATCTGCCGTAATGCATACGGCGAGGTGGACAACTTGCAACGCGGCGGTTCGGACTATACGGCCTGTCTCATCGGAGCGGCGATAAAGAGTGAGGAAATCCAGATATGGACGGACATCGACGGCATGCACAACAACGACCCGCGCATCGTAGACAAAACGAAGCCCGTGCGTCAACTTCATTTCGAAGAAGCGGCGGAACTGGCTTATTTCGGAGCCAAAATCCTGCATCCGACCTGCATCCAACCGGCTAAATTCGCCGGAGTACCCGTACGCTTGCTGAACACCATGGATCCATCGGCTCCCGGAACGATAATCAACAACGAGTTTCAGGAAGGAAAAATCAAAGCCGTTGCTGCCAAAGACAACATCATCTCCATACAAATACACTCTAGCCGTATGTTGTTGGCCTACGGCTTCTTACGCAAAGTGTTCGAAATCTTCGAAAGCTACAAAACGAGCATCGACATGGTAAGCACCTCGGAAGTAGGTGTGTCTGTTACGATCGACAACAAGTCGTATTTGAAAGACATTGTGGCCGACCTGATGAAATACGGAACGGTGACCGTCAAAGAGAATATGTGTATCATTTGTGTAGTAGGCGACCTTTCGCGAGACAACGTCGGTTTTGAAAGCCAGGCTGCAAAAGCGTTGAAAGACATCCCCGTACAAATGATTTCATACGGTGGAAGCAACCATAACATCTCATTCCTGATTAACGAAGAAGACAAGAAAAGTGCGCTTCAGGCACTCAGCGACACGTTGTTCAACAATTAATATGAGGATATGAAAGGTTCATTTCCGATAGAAAAATTCAATACGGTAAGAACTCCGTTTTATTATTATGACACGGAGTTGCTCCGCAAAACACTGGATACCATCAAGTCAGAAACAGGCAAAAACGATAATTATCATGTACATTATGCCGTAAAAGCCAATGCCAACCGCAAACTGCTGCGCATCATCTGTGCGGCAGGATTCGGAGCCGACTGCGTAAGCGGCGGAGAAATCAAGGCCTGTCTGGATGCCGGATTCCCGGCGGATAAAATCGTGTTTGCCGGCGTAGGAAAAAGCGATTGGGAAATCAATGTAGGACTGGATGCCGGTATCGCATACTTCAACGTGGAAAGCATACCGGAATTGGAAGTCATCAACCAGTTGGCCGGCGAAAAAGACAAAATCGCCCGCGTCTCATTCCGCATCAATCCAGACGTAGGGGCGCATACCCATGCCAATATCACGACCGGACTGGCCGAAAACAAATTCGGCATAGCCATGGCCGACATGGAAAAGGTCATAGAAATCGCTGCATCGTTAAAACATGTGGAGTTCGTCGGGCTGCATTTCCATATCGGTTCACAGATACTTGAAATGGGAGATTTCGTGGCATTGTGCAACCGCGTCAACGAACTGCAAGACCGGTTGGAACGCCACCACATTACGGTGAAGAACATCAACGTGGGTGGCGGATTGGGCATCGACTACCAACATCCGAACGAAGTGCCGGTTCCCCATTTTGCAGACTATTTCCAAACCTACCGCAAGCATCTGAATCTGCGACCGGACCAACAGCTCCATTTCGAACTGGGACGGGCCGTCGTGGGGCAGTGTGGCAGCCTGATTACACGTGTACTCTATGTCAAACAAGCCACATACAAGCAGTTTGCCATCGTAGACGCAGGCATGACAGACCTCATCCGCCCTGCCCTCTACCAGGCTTTCCATTCCATTGAGAACCTGAGCAGCGACGAGCGCAAGGAAACCTACGACGTTGTAGGCCCTATCTGCGAGTCGAGCGATGTATTTGTCAAGGCATTCGACCTCAACCGTTGCCATCGCGGCGACCTTTTGGCTCTGCGTTCAGCCGGGGCTTACGGTGAGATCATGGCTTCAAGATATAACTGCCGCGAATTGCCGGCCGGATATACTACTGAAGATTTCGTATAATGTATCCACTCATAACTTTCCTTTTGGAAAATGCTGCCTACGCCGGTTTCGCACTGACGTGGGCAGCACATTTCTGTACCGCCCGTTCCTATAAGCGGACGGCACGCATGGTAGAACAGCAAGAAACGGAGGCGCAATCCTCGGACAGTCGCCCGAAAGAGGCCATTTCCGTCGTCATCGCCACGCACAACCAAGCCGACGCGTTACGCAGCAACCTTCCCCGGATACTGGAACAGGAATATGAGCGTTTCGAAGTTATCGTCGTGAATAACGCATCGACCGACGACACGGAAGACGTACTGAAAACCCTGGAACTGAAATACGCCAACCTGCATCATACCTTCACCCCGTCCGGTGCACGCCATATCAGCCATAAACGCCTGTCGCTGACCATCGGTATCAAGGCCGCACAATACGAATGGCTGCTGCTGACCGAACCGGACAGCCGTCCGTGTTCTCCTCATTGGCTCTCCACTATGGCCGGACATTTCCACGACGGCATACAAATCGTATTGGGATATGCCAACTATATGCCGGACAAGCGCTTGCTTTCCCGTAAAACTATTTTCTTCAACCTCTTCCACCAGATGCAATACTTGCCTTGGGCCACACGACATAAGGCCTACCGTTGTAATCCGGCCAATATAGCCTATCGCAAAAGCCTGTTCATGGCTCATAAAGGATTTGCCGACGACATCAACCTTATCGGTGGGGTGACGGAATTGTTGGTCAACCGCCACAGCTGTGTCGGAAATACCGCCGTTTCCCTACATCCGGACAGCAAAGTGGAGTGTGAGGACATGACTTCCGGAAAACAATGGAGACTCAAGCGCACTTTCTATATGGAAACCCGGAGACATTTCAAGAAAACATGGCGTTATCGACTGACGTTCAACTTGAAACAAGCCGTCGTACCTTTATTCTATTGTGCCACGGCCCTGTCCCTCGGATGGAGCGTATGGCAGCATCAATGGGCGGCCACGGCCATCATATCCCTATTGTTTATCCTCCTCTGCGTATGGAAAACCGTATGGTTCAACCGTTCGGCACGTGCGTTGGGAGAACGCCCCTACCACCTGTCTTTCCTTTGGTACGAAATGCGTCTGTTCGGATGGCACGCCTGTTCGTGGATGGACTACCGGACCGCTCCACGCACACGGTTCTACCGCAAGGCTTTCTGAAACAGAGCGGAAGAATCGTTTGCACATAAGCCTGATAAATCGTAACTTTGCGGCCTAAAATCACGACTTATGCAAGCATCCGATCAGGCTATCACGTACGGCAGGCACATTCGTGCCTTGGCCACATTAGGCATCCCCATCATTGTAGGGCAGTTAGGTACCATCATACAAGGACTGGCCGACACCATCATGGTGGGTCGTTTCAGTGCACACTCATTGGCCGCCGCAGGCTTCGTCAACAACATCATGGTGTTGGTGTTGATTTTTGCCTTAGGTTATTCTTACGCCATCACTCCGGTCATAGGTCCAATGCACGCCCGGGGGGAATTCGAAAATGCCGGCAAGGCATTGAAAGCCGGACTTCAAGTCAACGGCGCACTGGGCATGGTACTGTTCCTGCTGATGGGGACGCTCTACTTTTTCTTGGGGCACATGGGACAACCCGAAGAGCTTCTCCCCGAAATCCGGCCGTACTACATCGTCGTCGCGCTTTCCATACCCATCCAATCCCTTTTCAATGCTTTCAAGCAATTCTTCGACAGTATCGGCAACACCCGTACACCGATGTGGATTATGATCAGTGCAAACTTGTTCAACATCGTGGGAAACTACCTGCTGATTTACGGTATAGGCCCTTTCCCACAACTCGGACTATTAGGCGCCGGCATCTCTACCACCCTGTCACGCATCCTTATGCTGATGGTCATTTACGGTATATTCACTTCAAACGAAAAGTATAAAAAATATCATTCCGGCTTCCAAGCCAAAGGCGAAACCACCGACATGCGCCGTCTGCTGCATAAACTGGGCCGGCCGCTCGGACTGCAAATGGGCATGGAGACAGCTTCGTTTTCTTTGTGCGCCGTGATGCAAGGTTGGATTGGTGCCGCTCCCCTCGCCGCCCATCAAATCATGACGAGCGTCGGTTCCACCTGCTTCATGGTATATTATGGCATCGGGGCGGCCGTAGCCATACGGGTCAGCCATTTCCATGGGGTAAACGACACCAGGAACGTGCGCCGCAGTTCCCTCACCGGCTACCTGATGATTCTGGCCACCGGACTGGCACTGGCCATCACCATCAGCACTTTCATCACAGACATCTGCGCTTTCTTCACCGACGACACGGACATCCGGCATATTGTCGTCAGCCTGGTCATCCCGTTCGTATTATACCAATTCGGTGACGGCCTGCAAATCAATTTCGCCAATTCACTAAGAGGCATTGCCGACGTACGCCCGCTCATGCGTTACGCTTTCCTGTGCTACATTGTCATTTCCCTGCCGCTGAGCTATCTATTGGGCTTTACGTTCCATGGAGGGCCGGCTGGAATATGGATGGCTTTCCCTGTGGCATTGACGTTGGCCGGGGCACTCTTCTGCCGCCGTTTCCTCCGTAAAACACGCACGATGGCCGCCGGGTGAAAAACTACTGCATCGGACAAAATATCCCCCGATGGAACGGCATTTCGTAATATCTGCCAAAATGGCAGTCTGAACCCTTACAAGAATCCCGTATTTCCACCCTTTCGGCTCACCGGACGGAAATACGGGATTCTCATGAATGGAGACTTTGACATAAAGAAAGCATTCTACGCTTCTTTCGGACAAACCGGCACGACACCAAAGCCCCTATCCTCATGACAGAAGGCAAGCGGTCAGTAAAAAGCAAAAATCACTTTCCTCGGGTCAGGAAATCCTGTATGGAAAAAAGAAGCAAATAGAAAAAACAAAACTGAAAAACGAGGCTTTCCTTCCCGTCACAGCCCGTTTTTATGCCATTTGAGGTTCCTCCGAAAATCAATCTGCGCCAAACGAAAAATCTCTTTCAGGCGAACGATTTTTCGTTTGGCGCAGAAAAACGGAGATACTTACGCTGAAAAACAGCATAAAAACCGTATAAAAATCCATTTTGAAGCATTTTTTCTTCCCAGAACAACCTTTTTCCCGTTTTTTTAGTACCTAAGAACAATAAAAGTCTGCCAAAATGGCAGACTTTGAACATCCTTTTATAAAATCCTGTCGCCAATCACTCCCCTTCCACATCCACAACCAATCCATCGTATGCCATCCGTACGCCCTCGGGCAGGCTAGCATCCTCCACGGCATGCAAGTCGATATGGTGCCCCATGTGGATGAGGTAAGTGCGCGGCACACATAAGCGGCGGGCAAACGCACAAGCCTCCTCTATCGTCTGGTGGGAATAATGAGGCTCGTGGCGAAGACCGTTCAGGACGAGCAACTCCAACCCTTGAAGGTAATCCAACTCGCAGTCCGCTATCGTTTTCATGTCCGTAATGTAAGCCATGCGCCCCACACGGTAGCCCAATATGGGCAACCGGGCGTGCATCACTTCTATGGGAGTGACCTGCAATTCCCCCACCCGAAACGCTTCGTGCGGACGGACGGCATGAAGCCGGAGCTGGGGCACGCCGGGATATTTATGCTCCACAAAACAATAAGGCAGGCTCTGGCGCAACTGCCCGCCCGTACGCTCCGACGCATAAAGCTGCACGTCGCCGAACACGCCGAAAGGGCGCAGGTCGTCTATCCCTCCCACATGGTCGTAATGTTCGTGGGTAAGCAACACGGCGTCTATACGACGGAAATCCAACGGCAGGATTTGTTGGCGGAAGTCCGGGCCGCAGTCCAACAGGATTCTCGTCTGCTCCGTCTCCACCAATACGGAAGTCCGCAAACGTTTGTCACGGGCATCCGTACTGCGGCACACCTTGCACGAGCAACCGATTTGCGGCACTCCCGTACTCGTCCCCGTACCCAAAAACGTGATTTTCATGCGCACCCTCCTATAATATTTACTTCCGGGGTGATGGATATGCCGAAGCGGGACAGCACGTCCGCACGGATGGCTTCGCACAACGCCAGTATGTCGCGCCCCGTCGCGCCGCCCTTGTTCACCAACACCAATGCCTGCCGGTCGTGCACCGCCGCCCGTCCGAGCGACCGCCCTTTCCAACCGCACCGCTCGATGAGCCATCCGGCCGGTATCTTCACCCGTTCCGCGTCCACCTCATAGCGGGGCACGTCGGGGTAATCCCCTTTTATCGCCTCATAGACCTCACGCGAAACCACGGGATTCATGAAAAAGCTGCCTGCATTCCCCTGCACTTTCGGGTCTGGAAGCTTGGCCTTGCGTATGGCAATCACTACGCGGCGCAAATCCTGTGCCGTGACCTCCTCAGGACGAATGCCCCCGGCACTCAAAGCCTCACGTATCCCCCCGTAATCCAGATTCGGGCGGAACGTGGACGACAACCGGAAATGCACATGCGTCACCGCGTAACGTCCGCGCCACTCTTCCTTAAAAATACTTTTCCGATAAGCATAACCGCATTCCGAAACATCGAACACCCGGACTTCGCCGTCCCGTAAGCCGACGGCCTCCACCGCCGTAATTACATCTTTGGCTTCCGCACCGTATGCCCCGATGTTCTGCACGGCAGAGGCACCCACTTCGCCCGGTATGAACGAAAGGTTCTCTAGGCCGTAGAACCCGTGCTCCACGCAGTAGGCCACCAAATCGTCCCACACGATGGCCGCCCCCACACGAAGCCGTATCCCGTCCGGCCGTTCCTCACACTCGATTCCACCGATGGCGGAATGCAGCACCACGCCCTTGAAATCGGACAGGAACAAAAGGTTGCTCCCGCCGCCGATATGCAACACCGGCACGTCGGGACTGTCCGCCCGGAGACGGCGAACGACTTGCCGCAAGTCTTCTACGCTGTCGTATGCGACAAAACGGTCTGCATGCGCTTCGATGCCGAACGTGTTATGGGAAAGTAACGGATAATTATATTCTATTCTTGCCATAAAGCGGTTTAATTTTCGTACGAAACCAGTTTCCACTCCCCGTCTTTCTGCCTGAAATCGAGGATGTCCATCAGCCCGTTGGAGATTCCGGCCTTCACCAGAATCATCCCGTCCGGATTGTCATACGTCTGGCCGTAACGGATATTGGTAATGACCCCGTCCGGCAACTGGGGCTTGAAGGCATCCCACTGGTCGTGGTCCAACGTGCCTTCTATCGTATTGAAATCATCATCGGGGTCTGTCGTGACATAGCGCAAAGGATTCGACACGCTTCTTTGCTGAAAGGCGGCATCCGACACAAATCTCCTGTAGAAATCCATGAACTTATCCAAGGGTTCGGCAGCCGTGAAATCACGTATGCTCTCCTGCGTCAACCGCCATTCCCCTTTCAGCCGTTGGAAACGGCATGTCTTGACCCACCGTTTTTCCAAATGGATTTGTTCCACGTCCACTTTGTCCAAATCCGTGCGCTTTTCCAAATCCATCTGTTCCTCGTCGTTATAAAACACGGTATAATAATCCTGATCCATGAAAAGCGATTCATATTTCCATTGTTCCTCCGTGAGCCATACCGTGTCTCCCCGCACAACCGAAAGCAATGGAAATTCGACACGTTCGAGCCGGACTTTTTTAAGACGGGCGAACTCAAAAATAAAATCATCAAAAAGTTCATCAGCCCTTTTGGGCAATTCCTCGTCCAACGAGGCAGAAGAAGCATTGAATGAATCCGACGGACCGAACGAGGACTCAAAAACCGAGTCGGCTGCATAGTCCACTTCCGAAGCAGCCCTTTTCCCGTTGCACGCCGCCAACACAGCTGCCAACGCCATGCACCATACTACATTTTCCCTCATACTAACACAGGATAAAATCCTCTCTAAAATCATGCAAAAGTACACTTTTTATTTTCAACAACGGCAAGTTTTTGGGGATAATTGATTACCTTTGCAAAGTTTTTTAAAGCGAACAATATCTTAGAAGATTATGATAGCAAAAATCCAAGAACTTCTGGAAGAAGTCGAGAAGCTGCAAGCCTCAAATCTTGAAGAAGTAGAAGCGTTGCGCATCAAATACTTGAGCAAGAAAGGAAGCCTGAACGCCCTGATGGCGGACTTCCGGAATGTCCCTGCCGAAATGAAGAAAGAGGTGGGAATGAAACTGAACGACCTGAAGGCCAAAGCCCAGGAAAAAATTGCGGCTTTGAAGGAAGCTGTGGACACGCAAGACTGCGGCACCGACGAATTGGACCTGACCCGCACGGCCTATCCCGTATCGTTGGGCACGCGCCATCCGCTCACCATCGTGAAGAATGAGATTGTAGATATCTTTTCGCGCCTTGGCTTCACACTGGCCGAAGGACCTGAAATCGAGGACGACTGGCACGTGTATTCGTCGATGAACTTCGCCGACGACCATCCTGCCCGGGACATGCAAGACACCTTCTTCGTAGAGGCCCGTCCGGACATCGTGCTCCGTTCGCATACATCCTCGGTACAGGCCCGCGTCATGGAAAGCCAACAACCACCCATCCGTGTAATTTGCCCGGGACGCGTGTACCGTAATGAGGCCATTTCAGCCCGTGCACATTGCTTCTTCCACCAAGTCGAAGGACTATATATTGATAAAAACGTGTCGTTCACCGATTTGAAACAAGTCTTGTTGCTCTTCGCGCAGGAAATGTTCGGCAAAGACACGAAAATACGTCTCCGCCCGTCTTATTTCCCTTTCACGGAACCTTCTGCCGAAATGGACATCAGTTGCAACATTTGCGGCGGAAAGGGCTGTTCTTTCTGCAAGCACACCGGATGGGTGGAAATTCTCGGATGCGGCATGGTAGACCCGGCCGTGCTCGAAGCCAACGGCATAGACAGCAGCGTCTATACAGGATATGCTTTCGGCATGGGCATCGAACGTATCACCAATCTGAAATACCAGGTGAAGGATTTGCGCATGTTCTCGGAAAACGACACCCGTTTCCTGGAAGAGTTCAAGTCCGCCAATTAAAAGCACGTGGAAGACAGGTTAGTCACACGCAGCTTCATCTGTATACTTGCAGCCAATTTCCTACTTTATTTCGGATTTTGGCTGCTTGTTCCTGTCTTGCCTTTCTACCTGAAGGAAACTTTCTCTTGCGGCGAGGCGGCCGTCGGTACCATCCTGAGTTGCTACACTGTATCGGCCTTGTGCACGCGCCCCTTCATGGGATACCTGTACGACGGGTTTGCCCGAAAGCCCATCTACATCATGGCCTATCTGCTGTTTACGGCCATTTTTGCCGGTTATGTCCTGACAAGCTTCTTGACCGTATTCATTCTCTTGCGTGCCGTCCACGGCGTGGCATTCGGCACGGTTACCGTAGGCGGCAACACGCTAGTCATCGACATCACGCCTTCCAACCGCCGGGGAGAAGCCCTCGGGTATTACGGACTCACCAACAACGTGGCCATGAGCATCGGACCGATGACGGGCCTGTTCCTGCATGATTCCCATTTAAGCTATGAACATATCTTCAGCATCGGACTGCTTACCTGTGTCCTCGGCTTCCTGGCAGCCGTTTCCGTCAAGACACCGAAGAAGATCCCGGTCAAACGTCCGCCGGTTTCGCTCGACCGCTTCATCCTGCTGAAAGGCATTCCCGCCGGCATCGCCTTGCTCCTGCTTTCCATTCCCTATGGGGCGACAACCAATTATGTGGCCGTTTATGCCCGCGAAATAGGGCTTCACGTACCCACTGGTTTCTTTTTCACCCTCATGGCCGTGGGGATGGGCATCAGCCGTATCTTCGCCGGAAAGTTCGTGGACCGCGGATACATCACCCAGACTATCTCGTATGGTTTTTATGTAGTCATTGCGGCATTCTTCCTGCTATCCTGCTGCTCTACGGTCATTGCTTACAGCGAAGCATGGTGTTCTTTCATATTCTACCTCGTACCCTTCATGTTGGGCATCGGGTTCGGTGTGATGTTCCCGGCCTACAACACACTGTATGTCAACCTCGCCCCTAACAACCAACGGGGAACCGCCACCAGTACTTATCTGACTTCATGGGACATAGGCATCGGTCTGGGCATCTCCACGGGCGGTTACATCGCACAGCAATATGCCTTCGACGCCGTCTATCTGTTCGGCAGCATACTTTGCGTGGCTTCCATGCTGTTTTTCAACCTTTATGTCAGCCCGCATTACCATCGCAATAAAGTACGTTGAAACCGGTTTTTCCCTATTTTCATGCCATTTTGTCAGCAATCACTGTCATTCCAACCTTCTTTGTAACCATAAAGCAACAAATGGGATATAATTTCTTGATATACGTCAATTATTTCCCCTTATTCTTCAAATATAGGCGGCAAAGTCTTGACCTTCGGCCTTTTTGGTTATAACTTTGCAGTGTCATAAGAAGAAAAAAGGTTATTACTAAGATTAAAAGAACTCTCTAAGGTAGAGGTTTTGAAAGGTAAAAAAGATTGTTTAATTAAAAAGGTAAAAAGATTATGATGACAATGGGTATTATGCTGTTTGCCGTAATACTTATGGCAGCAGTACTTTTGGTACTTTTCGCTGTAGTAATGTTGGCGGGTATGCACAAAGAATCCAAGTTAAATCGGGACTTCTTTATGTCCAGTACCTCCATGCAATTCGGCAAGGGCGGTTTCCAAACCGGAACGGCTTGCTAAGTGCGACTAAAAAAGAAAATGTAGAAAAAGCAAATCTCGATTAAAAGTAAAGAAATGGGTTACAGGTGGATGAGGATACAGGTTCTTCATTCGCCTGTAATCGGTTTTATCGCTCCCGTCCTTCCACTTTTCCGCAACAACACACCCCGGATTTTATTTTAAATTCGTATTTTTGCCCTGTCATTATCAAACAGCAAAAACAAATGGAAATAGGATTGACACACACCAGTACACTCACCGTCGAAAACAAACATCTGGCTATCCAGGCTGGTAGCGGAGACTTGGAAGTCCTGGCCACGCCCGTCATGATGGCCTTAATGGAGAATGCGGCCATGCTAGCCGTAAAAGAGGCTTTGGACGAAGGCATGACAACCGTAGGAGGACATATCAGTTCCTCTCACCTCAAACCTACGGCTTTGGGTAAGACCATTACGGCCACGGCCGTACTAACCGGAATTGAAGGACGCAAACTGACTTTCAAGGTCGTGGCAGAGGATGAGACAGGAACCATCGGAGAAGGAGAACATCTTCGCTTTATAGTAGACCGCAAGAAATTCATGGCCAAATTGCAAGGATAAGGAAAACGTTCCGAACCGTACGGACGGATGATACACACGTTTCCCTTGAAATAAAATAAAAGCGCGGAAGCCTCTCCCCAGACTTCCACGCTTTGCTTTCTGAACAAATTAAAATCACTTGTTGCCTTGCATGAGAGAATCTACATTTACAGTTCTCACACATTTCGGAACCTTCTTATAGACTTGCACGCTGTCACTCCGGACATCGGCACCGTTACCGTAAGAATATCCCGCACTCCAATATCCATAGTCATTCCAATAACGCTCATAGTTACGTAACGTGAACCATGTGGAAGAATACACCCCATCCATATAACCCTTGAAATAATCGGGGGACAAACTGTAATCACGGATGTTGCAATCAAGTTCCGGATTATCAAAGCGAAGATAGATAATGCCGTCTCTTACCATCCAGGTAAAGTAGTGCTCTACGATTTCCACCCGGCCACGCCAACCGTGATAGTAATCCGTTTCGTAACCATATCCCCGGGTATAGCCTCCATAATCCTGGGGAATAAATTCCAAGTCGGAACCAATAGCCGGTTGACCGTCCACCATCATTCCCAAATCCCCGAACCAACGCCCCGAAAGCATGTATCCCCGGTAATCGTCATCTTCCTCGCACCCGCTGAACACTGCTATCAAGCAGCAGACCATAAGGAATTTGCAATATTTGAACCATCTCATAATTATGCTTGTTTAAATGTTTATAATGCAAATATACATATAAGTCTCTTTATTATGCAAAGAAAAACCCGACGGGAAGATAGGGAAAATCCTATTTACTCTCCTAAAGCACCGATAATTTCACGCACACTGCGGCAACCGTGCCGTTCCAAATATTCGTCTATCCCTCGGGCCACCTTTACCGTCACGGCCGGATCTATGAAATTAGCTGTTCCGATTTCTATGGCCGAAGCCCCCGCCAAAAGAAATTCTATGGCATCACGTGCGTTCATGATTCCCCCTAAACCTACCACGGGTATCTTCACCGCTTTGGCTACTTGCCATACCATACGTAATGCCACGGGCTTCACAGCCGGACCGCTCAGCCCCCCTGTGGCTATGGACAATACCGGGCGACGTTTTTCGATGTCGATAGCCATTCCCATCAACGTATTGATAAGGCTCACGGCATCCGCTCCGGCGTCTTCCACACTACGGGCTATGTCTGCCACATTCGTCACATTCGGAGACAGTTTGACAATCAAAGTCTTGTCATACGCCTTACGTACAGCTTTTACCACAGCCGAAGCTCCTTCGGCTGTCACGCCGAAAGCCATCCCCCCTTGCTTCACGTTCGGACAGGATATGTTCAGTTCTATGGCCGGAATGCGCTCCAGTTCGTTAATCCGTGCGGCACACTCCGCATAGTCTTCGCAACACGAGCCGGAGACATTCACAATCATATTCGTACGGATGTCTTTAATTTGGGGATAAATATGCCCGCAAAAGTAATCCACACCCTTGTTTTGCAGCCCCACACAGTTCAACATCCCTTGAGGTGTCTCTGCCATGCGAGGATAAGGATTGCCTTCACGGGGTTTCAATGTCGTACCTTTCACAATGATTCCGCCGATATCTTCCAAGTTCACAAAGTCTGCGAACTCAAGACCGTACCCGAAAGTGCCGGAAGCGGTCATTACGGGATTTTTCAACTGTAATTTCCCTATATTTACACTTAAATCTGCCATAACAATCTATTCGTATTGAAAACGGGTCCCTCTTTACACACGCACAAATGCCCTTCCGTAGTATTCTCCACGCAACACAAGCAGGCCCCCACTCCACAAGCCATCATATTCTCCAACGAAACTTCACACGGTATGCCTTTTGACCGTGCATATCGCGCTACGGCCACCATCATCGGTTTGGGACCGCAGGTGGCTATACGGTCAAAATGTTCACGTTGCAGCACGGAATGCTGCGTTACAAAACCTTTCTCCCCCTCGGAAGCGTCCTCGGTCGTGATATACACATCCCCCAATGCCCTGAACATGTCCAACTGCATCAAGTCTCCCGCCGAACGGCCGCCCAATAAGAAAGTTGGCCGACAGCCAAGCTTCACCATCTCTTTTCCCAGGAAAAGCAATGGAGCCGTACCGACACCGCCTCCTACCAACAGCACTTTCTCATCACCGGACGAAGGCATCGTAAAACCTTTCCCTAAGGGCATGACCACATTGAGTTTGTCTCCTACTTCCATAGCTCCTAAGTTACGGGTTCCGTCTCCTATTTCATGAATCAGGAACCAAACCTCATTTTTCTCTTCATCCACGTAATTGATAGAAATAGGACGCCGTAAAAAGGTCGTTTCCGAGCCCTCAACCTTCAACTCGGCAAATTGACCGGGGCACATTTCCGGCAGAGGTTGCTCGTGCGTAAGCTTCAACAACGCATATCCTGCCCGTAAATGCTCATTAGCCGTCAGCGTCAAATCCAAAATATATTTTTTCATCTTATAAAATAGGTATATTCCAAATGGTATATCAAACTCCTGCAAAGATAGTGAAAGGTGAGTGCAGAGACAAATGAAAACGAAGTTTTCTCATTCGGCCATGCCGAACCGAATCCCATCTTCACGATAGCAAAGATAACGCAAGGTGAGTGTGGGAACAAATGAAAAACAAGGATAGAATTACCCATTTTACCCTAAAAGCAGAAGTCAAAACAAAGAAACAATCGTATCATTGTCCTGATTCTTCTTACAAATCAGCTAAAAACTTCAAAAGTTCCATCATCAAAGAAAATTCTTATCTCCGTAATCTTACGCTGGGGTTTGTCTACATACTTTACCACCTCGCGCACCACGGGAATTTGCCGGTTCTGGTCATCCACGTCTTTAATGTCTTCCATTCGTGCCCATGTGGCATAATGTCCGGGATCCGAAATGTCGAAAAGCGTAGGCTCCCCACTTGCATCTATGGAAGCTTTCTCCGCACCGCTTTTAATCGTACTTTCCCCTCCGTCGACACCATCTTTAGTTTCATCCGAAACAGTTGCATACATGTCACCTTCTCCAAACATCAACCAATTTATATTGATATCCGGAAAACGGCGGTGAATCGCACTCACATGATTGTTCGTTGGGTTGGTTTTACCATTGAAGATATTTGACAGGGATGCGGGAGACACCTCAATAGCTTTGGCAAACTCTTGTTGGGTCATGTTTTCCCTTCTCATGATTTGCAATATTCGTTCTTTCATCATTTTTTCTATTGCCCTTTGTTTTCCTCTCTCTACAAAGGAGTTTTTTACGTTTACAAAGGTAAAAACAAAAAATGGAACGCACAATAAACATAAACCACAAAATTAAATTCACCTCTATAAATATTCAGGAATATGTATTTTTATATTTGTAAACAAGAAGGACTCGGGGTTTATATTCATAAACATAAATAGATTTATATTCTTATATCTAATTTATATGGTTTATTCAACGAATTTAGCTAAAAAACTGGCTTCCGTGCATTTATTCTTCATCATACATTCACACTTTGCCGTTTTGCATATTGTTATTGCAAAAATATGAAGTTCCCCATAAGAAAATATGATGATAAACTAATATAAATATATGGTTTTCAACAAAATAACATAGTTAACATTGCAAGGAATAAATATTCATTCATAAAACAAAATCGAATGTATCAGAAAAGTAAATTCAGCTGTTTACAAAGCGACAATCATGGTTTACATTCTTAAACCTCATGAATTTATTTCAAAACATAAATATCATTTGTTTCATATATAAACTGTAATCCAAAACATAAATGCAAAATAAACATAATGTAAATCACCGGAAAATGAAAAAAGGCTCTTTTTTTCAATACTAAAAAATTCCGACCCGATGGCAAGGACGGGCCGGAATTTTAAAATCTCAGGAAGCAAAAAACGAGCTAACCTCCTATAATCAAATACTATAACTTACTTTTTAACAGTTTCGACAAGGCTTCAAATAAATTAAAAACAGCCGTTTTAATGCAAAATGAAGTAGGCTAATTCCTTCAAAAGATCGCCGGGAGTGGCGATTGTATTACCCAAACCTTTCGATTTAGCGTCCGTTTCACGTAGTTTCCCAATTATCTGCATCACTTTCACACCCGAATACTTTTGCATGGCAGGAAGTATGTTCCGAGCCACTTGCCAACGCGGTTGCTCTATCCAATCGGCAATCGCCTCCTCCGTACGTTGCGGTGCATAGTAAGCCACCATCAAATTGCTGAAAAAACCGAACATGACGGAAAGCGTAAGCTGCAAAGAAAAATTCTTAGGGTTATCGTTAAAATATTTCACAATACGATTTACTTTAAGTACGTCCTTGGCTACCAACGCAGATACCAATTCAAAGTTGTTAAAATCCTTGCTTATGCCGACATGTTGCTCCACAAAGGCAGCACCGATACGCGTCTCCCCTGCCGGCAAAGCCAACATCAGTTTGTCCAACTCGCCCGAAAGGCGCGACAGGTCACTCCCCACAGACTCACAGACCATCATCACGGCATTCTGTTCCATCGTCACCCCCTTACGGCGCAAGTAGGTCGTGACAAATCCTGGGAGTTGGCTATCATACAATTTTTTGGACTCAAACAAGACCCCAACCTTCTGTATATCCGCCGCCAACTTTTTCCTTTTATCCAAAACGCCATGTTTATGGCAAAAAATCAGCACCGTAGAGGGCTGCGGATGCTCCAGGTAAAAGGAAAGACGCTCTTTTCCGGGCAAGCTCTGTGCTTCGCGCACCAAAACCACCTGCCGTTCCGCCATCATCGGGAAACGCTTGGCTGCATTGATTACCTCGTCTACCGTCACATCCGTACCATAACATACCGTGAGATTAAAATCCTTCTCTTCCTCCTTTAACGCCGTGCCTACGATAAACTCGCTCACCTTGTCTATATAATAAGCCTCCTCGCCCATCAAATAATAAACGGGCGCGAAATTGCCCGCCCTTACGGAACGTACGATTTCATCATACGTCACCCCTTCTTTCTTCACTGCCATCTGCTTTTCTCTTTTGGATTACCAATCATATTTCAGGTGTTTCACAGTTTTCCGTTCACCTATTATCAGTTTCAACGCCTCTATTCCTATCGTGACATGCTCCGGCGCAAAGTTATGCGTCACTTCCCGGTCGCTCTCTGCCGTTTTTACCCCTTCGGGCATCATCGGATTGTCCGATACGAGCAGCAAAGCCCCGGTCGGGATGTGGTTGGCGAAACCGCACGTGAACAGCGTAGCCGTCTCCATATCCACGGCCATGGCACGGGTGTCTTTCAGATACGCCTTGAACTTTTCATCATGCTCCCATATCCTACGGTTCGTAGTGTACACCGTGCCCGTCCAATAATCGCGATGGGCATCCCGTATGGCAGTCGACACCGCACGCTGGAGCATGAAAGCCGGCAACGCAGGCACCTCGGGCGGATAATAATCGTTCGACGTCCCCTCTCCGCGGATTCCCGCCAAAGGAAGAATCAAGTCTCCCAGTTTCGTTTTAGAAGAGATTCCCCCGCATTTGCCCAAGAACAGGCAGGCTTTCGGCTCTATGGCACTCAGCAAATCCATAATAATGGCCGCATTCGGGCTTCCCATCCCAAAGTTAATGATGGTGATATTCTCCGCCGTAGCCATTCGCATGTTCGCACCATAACCGGGACGGGGAAGCTTGAACTGTTCACAGAATATATCCACGTAATTATTGAAATTGGTCAGCAAGACATATTCCCCGAAGTCGGACAAGGGGTGTTGTGTATAGCGTGGCAACCAATTTTCCACGATTTCCGCTTTCGTTTTCATTGTTTTTGCGTATTTTTGTTCTGGCTTTACCCCACAAAAGACAGAGGGGTATTCCTTGCAAAGTTAGCAAATGATTACGTTAAACCTTCCACAATATCCCATAAAAGTGACAAAGCGGGACGGCCGGACGGTCGTCTTCGATGAATTGCGCCGCAAATATGTAGCTCTCACCCCGGAAGAATGGGTCAGGCAACATTTCGTGCATTACCTCGTGGCCCACAAGCATTACCCGCCGGGCTTGGTGGCCAATGAAATCTCGCTCACGTTGAACGGCACGGCCAAGCGTTGCGACACGGTGGTCTACGACCGGCAAGCCCGTCCGCGCGTCATTGTGGAATACAAAGCCCCACACATCGAAATCACCCAAAAGGTTTTTGCCCAGGTTTCGCGTTACAATATGGTGTTGCGCGTAGACTATCTCATCGTCTCCAACGGCCTGCAACATTATTGTTGCAGGATGGATTACGACACGAACTCCTGCAAGTTCCTGCCGGACATACCTGAATATGGGGAGATTTTATAAGGGCTTTCCCTCACGATAGGAAACATAAAAAATTTCCTTCCACCTTGTTTGCTTCTTTGGATGGCAAAACAAGGAAGAAGGAATTCATTGCGGCACAACCAACAAAATGCACCCGAGAATTACAAAGTGGACTCGGAAAAGTCCAGTTCGTATATGACTTTGCCGGACTTGTCGCGGCTGAACTTGCCTACGGCTATAAGTTCAGGAAAATCCTTCGTCCAAAACGGGACTTCCACTTGTCTGCCTTCCGGCACATCCAATGTAGCCAGAAGCTTTTCGGCTTCCTCGCGGCACAACGATTCCAACGTCTCCATGCTATCCGTTACCTTGCCGCAATGGACAGTCATTTCCTTTTCCAAATTCATTTCTTCCATAAAAACCTCTTTTTAAATCGGTTATTATAAATCTTCACCATCTGCATGGTTGTATTCATTATCATAGAATATCACAATACGGTATTCCACCCCTTCTCCATCAATCATAAACCAAACCATTTTTTTTGACCAATAGTTCTCCCCCAGATACCCAACAAACACATCAGTCAGGTCATCTAAGCTTTTGGCAGACAAACTATCCAAATCCTTTTCGTGAAGCCCTGTCGCAGACAACATTTCTTGCCTCTCTTCCTCAGACAACGTACTGATTGTTTTGGGCGACTGAAAATAGGCCGACTCATACCTTTTATTATTCACTAACATCTCATAACCTATATTCTCTTCTTCGGACAATAGCGGATTATCATTTAAAGAACAATATTTCTCATTCTTGGCGAATTGTCGACACAAATCGTTATAACGGATTTTTATATTTGTTTCATCCATGGTCCACTTGTCCCTTACCGCAACACGCCACACCTTATTATTATTGGTAGCAATAAGCAAGACAACCTCACGGCCATTAAACTCCCCTTCCAACCAATCATAAGTGCTATTATACTTAAATCCTTTGGCCTTCAACTTTTGTACCATTTCCGTTTTCGTCCCGTCCACAGGAATACCGAGAAACTGCGTCACGTCCTTCTGTGCGAAAGCGTACACGCCCAACATCAAAAACATCAAGAAAGAAAAATACCTCATTTTCATGATTTCCACATTTTAACCCTCCGCCCGACTCCCCTGACGGAATCCATAAAAAGCCTGATTGTGTGCATATACGAAAAAAGCGTGGGAGCCTGTACCTGTTGCCCGTTCCGCTACTCAAGGCTCTCGCATTGCCCATCACTGTCCGAACGAGCAACGCAGAAGCCCACGCCGATATGTTTATATATACGTCCCCTCTATCCATGCAAAACACATATGGATACAATCGGGGCTGATATAAAACACACCCACAGGGCATCTACCGTTGCTTTGTCTTCGACAGTGATTAGAACTTGCGAGATTCTGAGTAGCCAAAGAATCAAAGCGTCAAGTAAACGCCTTCTTTATATATGCCATCCCATGCCATCCCACCTCCGACGAGGCTTCCGCATGGGCACGTATGGCAAATATACGGAAAATAATCCAACAATTCGGGATTTTCTTCTACAAAAATTCAGCTTTACGTATAAAGCACTATATTACAACTATTTATAAATAATAAAAGAACACAAAATCATTCTCCGCAAAACGGAAAATCAATCTCAGGAAAACGATTTTTCATTCTCCTGAGATTGATTTTTTATTCTGCGGAGAGTAAATTTACATGCTTCCGAGGCTTGGATTCCGGACGGAAAAACACGGTTTTTATTTTACAATCAGAGAAATCCTCCTTATCCGGGCTGCGGGAAGAGCGACACGGGACATCCCTTACAAAAAGACTGAAAACGGCATGAGGATGTGGAAAAACGAAAAGGAGAATGCCCAATAGGGAAAAACGCGCCTGCGACACGGTTGTCGCAGGCGCGTTTGCAAATCTTTCCCGAATACCCCAAAAAGCGGTATGCTTACTCCTCTGCCGCAGCGGCAGCCCGACGGCGACGCTTCGGCTTTTCTTCCACCGCCTTGTTTTCGATTTCCACTCCGGCCAATTCCGGGTCTATCATGATACGGCCGCAGTATTCGCATACGATAATCTTCTTGCGCATACGAATATCCAACTGGCGTTGGGGGGGGATTTTATTGAAACAGCCACCGCAAGCATCGCGCTGCACGTAAACGATACCCAATCCGTTGCGGCTGTTCTTACGGATACGCTTGAATGCCAACAACAAACGGGGTTCTATGGTAGCCTCCAATTCTTTGGCTCTTTCGCGCAACTTCTCTTCCTCCGACCGTGTTTCGGAAATAATGTCGTCCAACTCTGACTTTTTCACATCCAAATCCGCACGCCGGTCGTCCATCAGCTCCGTGCAATGGGCGATTTCCCCGTTCTTGTGTTCAATGGCATCGCAAGCCTCGCGGATACGCTTCTCATTCAGCTCCACGTCCAAGGTTTGATATTCTATTTCCTTGGTCAAGGAGTCATATTCACGATTGTTGCGCACGTTATCCAACTGCTGCGTGTACTTTTCGATAGCCGCCTTGCAAGTTTCTATATTGGCTTTGCGTGCCGCAATGTCCGCATTCAGATCCCCTATCTCTCCATGTATTTTTTCAATACGGGTAGACAAGCCTTCAATCTCGTCCTCCAAGTCCTGTACTTCCAACGGTAGCTCTCCGCGCAACGTCTTGATTTTGTCGATTTCGGAAAGCATGGTCTGCAACTGGTACAGGTTTTTCAACTTTTCTTCAATCGACAGGTCCGTCGCATCTTTCTTCATGTCTTTTGCCATAATGCTTATTACAAATATTTTATGGGATTCGTGTCCACCGCCGTCATGTAAAGCGGCAGTTCGGGACAAATCTCACCTATGATGGAATAAAAAATTTCTTTCGTATATTGCTCGCTCTGGTAATGCCCCATGACGGCAATCTGCAACTCCTGATCGTGGCCGAAGTACTGATGGTAGTGCATCTCCCCTGTCAGGAAAGCATCGGCTTTCTGATTGAGCGCCTCTTCAAGCATGAAATCGCCCGCCCCTCCGCAAAGCACGACTTTGCGCACCGGACGCTGCAACAGTTCATTGTGCATCAGGCACTCGATATGGAATACGGACTTGATGCGTTGGAGGAATTTCAGGGAATCCTCCGGTTGGGGCAAGACGCCGATGACCCCGCTACCCGCCATGACGGTGTACTCATGCCCGCCGTCTTTCACCTTCACGGGATGTGGCTGAAGGAGCCTCACCTGCTCCAGTTCCAACTTCTCGGCGATTTTGAAGTTCACGCCATCCTCGGCATTGTCCAAGTTCGTATGCGCCGAATATATCGTCACGTCGTTTTGGATGGCCTTCCGTACGCACCGTTCCACGTAGTTGCGGTCGGACACAGTCTTCAGCCCGTGGAACAACAACGGATGGTGGGACACGACGAGATTGCAACCCAAAGAAACGGCTTCGTCTATTACCTCCTCGGTCACGTCAAGACACAATAAAGCCCCTGATGCTTCCACCTCTGTCAATCCTACTTGCAGACCGGCATTGTCATAGCTCTCCTGCAAGGGCAAAGGCGCGAATCTTTCAAGGGCAAAAACTACTTCCTTAATTTTCACGTCATAGAAAATTTCTGCAAAGATAGGGATAAGACGGGAGGTTTCCAAGGAAACCTAGCGGATTTTATCATTTATTTAATATTCCGGCCTTTCCTGAATATCGGCTTCAGCCGCCCGAACTCATCGAACGTACGGCGCACGGAAAGCGAAATCGTAATGACCAACGAAAGCATGGAAGCCACGACCGTGATAACGCTTATCATCAACTGGTATTTGATGGCTACTTCGGGCATCGAACCGCCGAGTATCTGGCCTATCATCGTCCCCGGGAAAGACACGATGCCCAACACGGCCATGTTGGCGATGCACGGGGAAAAGGATTTGATGACGGCCGAACGGAGGAAAGGCAACGTGGCCTCGAAGCGGGTCGCCCCGTTGCCCAACAGGTAATAATACATATTCTGTTCGCGCTGCAGCTCGCTGTAATAGACATTCACAGCCATGATATTCACCGTCAGCATATTGCCGAACAGCACACCGGCCACAGGAATGAAGAAGCGTGCGGCAAACACATCTGCGGCACGCACTACGAAGGCTAAGAAATACAACGACACCAACAAGGCCGTAACCAGAAAGCCTGTGAAAACCGGCAGAAACAGCACCTCGCGACGCAAGGCCGTGCGGCTGACAGCCGTATGGGAAGCGATGATGGCCATGACCGCCATCCACAACACGTTGACCCATTCGTTGTCCCATTGGAACAATAAACGCAAGTACACCCCGATAAGCAACAACTGCACGGTCATCCTCACCGTCCCCAACAAAGCCGACGAAAGCAGCCCCGTGCGGAAACGCCACAAAAAATAAAAAGGCACCAACATCAGCAACATGCCGACGGCCAATCCTGTATAAGTCAAATCCTCCGTTCCCATCACAGCCCGTTCAAAGTTTTACCACCTGGTCGCAGGCTTCCAGAAAAGCCCGGTTATGCGACACGCTCAATACGGCCGTTCCTCCGGCCGTCAGACGGCGGAAAAGAGCCGACACCCTCCCCACGCTGTCCTCGTCGAGCGCGGAAGTCGGCTCATCGGCCAACAAAAGGCGTTTGTCCAACATGACGGCCATGGACAGAATGATACGTTGCCGCTGTCCGCCAGACAACTGGACCACCTTACGATGGAGCAAGTCCCGCTCCAGTCCCAATAACTTCCAAAAACGTAACAGCTTTTCTTCCGAAAAATCCTTGTCCCGGTTCGCTTTCAGGTGAAAAGGAAGGTGCAACATTTCTTCTACCGACTCAGCCGGAAGGAACAGTTCCTGAGGCACATAGGCCGTGCGTTTCCGGATACGCTCCACCGTACGCTCTGTCAACTCCTCCCCGCCGACAGACACCCGCCCTGACTCCAACGGCAGGAACCCCAACGCCGCACGCAGCAGCGAAGTCTTGCCGCAACCGGACTCACCGGTCACGCAAACCCACTTGCCAGCCCGTACCTCCAGACTGAAATCCCGGAAGAGCAAACGCCCCCCAAGCCGCAACGTAGCCGATTCTATTTTCAACATCTCGTCCATTCCATGCACAAAGTTAATAAAAATAAAGCCATTATTTCCGGAAGATTCGTATCTTTGTCCCGTAAATTTACACGAATTACAGGATTTATCTATGGGATTGCAATACAAAGTCCGTAGCAACAGCACAATGGAACGTTGGTACGAAATACGTTTTGACGAAGTAAACGGCCCGGAAGAGACGGAAATCCGGGGCACTTTCCTGCCTCCGGAATGGTTTCCGCAAAGCGGCGTACAGCTCACATGGCCGCATGCCGGAACGGATTGGTGCTACATGTTGGAAGAGGTGACCGCCTGTTACGTGCGGATGGCCTACGAAATCGCCTCGCGCGAACCTTTATTAATAGTGACACCCGAACGCCCCCAAGTAGAGGCTCTCCTGAAAGAGAAACTTCCAGCACAGGCTTTCGCGCAAATACGTTGGGCCGATTGCCACACCGACGACACGTGGGCACGCGACCATGGGTTCATCACCCTGGTGGGCGAGACCGGACCGCAGCTTCTGGATTTCTGTTTCAACGGATGGGGAAAGAAGTTTGCCGCCGACCAGGACAACCGCATCAACGGGAAGCTGATGGAACAAGGCGTATTCAATGGAACGTACACGGACCATCTGGACTTCGTACTCGAAGGCGGTTCCATCGAAAGCGACGGCCACGGCACGCTCCTGACCACTTCGGAATGCCTGCTCTCGGCCAACCGTAACGACCGCCTGAACCGCGCCGACATCGAAAAACGGCTCAAAGCGTTCCTGCACGTCGAGAGAATCCTATGGCTCGACCACGGCTACTTGTCCGGCGATGACACGGACAGCCATATAGACACTTTGGCCCGTTTCTGCCCCGACCAGACCATCGCTTACGTGAAATGCGAAGACCGTAAGGACGAACACTACGAGGCACTCGCACGCATGGAAGAACAGCTTCGCACGTTCCGCACGCTTCAGGGCACCCCCTACCGGCTCGTCGCCCTACCCATGCCGGAAGCCATCTTCGACGAAGACGGGCAACGACTTCCGGCCACATACGCCAATTTCCTGGTGGTCAACGGAGCCGTACTGATGCCGACTTACCATCAGCCCGCCTTGGACGAACAAGCCCGGAAAGCCTTGCAAAAAGCCTTTCCTCAGCATGAAGTGGTCGGTATCGACTGCCGCCCGCTCATCCGGCAGCACGGTTCGCTGCATTGCTGTACGATGCAATTTCCCGTACCCGTACTCAAATAAAAGAACACCCTCATGAAAAAGATAAAAGTAGGACTGGTGCAACAGTCCAATACCGCAGACACCAAAGCCAACCTTTACAAGTTGGCACAAAACATAGAAGACGTATGCAAGCGCGGCGCACAGCTCGTCGTTCTTCAGGAGTTACACAACTCGCTTTATTTCTGCCAGACGGAAGATACGCGGAATTTCGATTTGGCCGAGCCGGTTCCCGGCCCGTCCACAGGATTCTTCGGCGAATTGGCCCGGCAATTCGGTATCGTGCTGGTCACGTCCTTATTCGAACGGCGCACAGCCGGCCTGTACCATAACACGGCGGTGGTGTTCGACACCGACGGTTCCATCGCAGGAACCTACCGCAAGATGCACATCCCCGACGATCCGGCTTATTACGAGAAATTTTATTTCACCCCGGGCGACTTAGGTTTCCACCCGATATCGACATCGTTGTGCAAGTTAGGCGTGCAAGTGTGTTGGGACCAGTGGTATCCCGAAGGTGCGCGTCTCATGGCACTGCAAGGCGCAGAACTCCTGATCTACCCTACGGCCATCGGATACGAAAGCAGCGATGCCCCCGAAGAGCAGGAACGCCAACGCGAGGCCTGGACCACGGTACAACGGGGGCATGCCGTTGCCAACGGCCTGCCGGTCATCGCGGTGAACCGTGTGGGACTTGAGCCGGACCCGTCCGGACAAACCCGTGGCATACAATTCTGGGGAAGCAGTTTCGTAGTCGGCCCGCAGGGCGAGATGTTGGCACGTGCCAGTCGCGACGCGGAAGAAAACATGGTGGTGGAAATTGATTTGGAACGCTCGGAAAACGTGCGCCGCTGGTGGCCTTTCCTGCGCGACCGCCGCATCGAAGAGTTCGCTCCGCTCACCCGCCGTTTTATTGATTAAACATTTAAATAACCCATAATACAAAAAGGTATATGTCATCCTCACTTAGATTTGAAGTTGTAGGCGAAGCTTTTAAGAAGAAAGCCGTAGAAGTTCCGGCCCCGGCCGAAAGACCGTCCGAATTCTTCGGCAAATATGTATTCACCCGCCAGAAGATGTTCAAATATCTCCCGGCCGACGTATATAAAAAGATGTGCGACGTGATAGACAACGGTGCGTCGCTCGACCTGCAAACGGCCGATGTCGTGGCTGCCGGCATGAAGAAATGGGCCATGGAGTTGGGTGTGACCCACTGTACACACTGGTTCCAACCGCTCACCGAAGGCACGGCCGAAAAACATGATGCTTTTGTGGAACACGACGGCAAAGGCGGCATGGTGGAAGAATTTTCCGGCAAGCAGCTCATCCAGCAGGAAACCGATGCCTCTTCGTTCCCCAACGGGGGAATCCGCTCCACGTTCGAAGCGCGCGGCTATTCTGCCTGGGACACCGCTTCGCCTGTCTTCGTCCTCGGCGATACCCTGATGATTCCCACTATTTTCATTTCTTATACCGGCGAGGCGCTCGACTACAAGGCACCCCTGAAAAAGGCCATCCATGCCGTAGACAAAGCGGCCACCGACGTATGCCGCTACTTCTATCCGGACGTGAAAAAAGTCATTTCCAATTTGGGTTGGGAACAGGAATATTTCTTGGTGGACGAAGGACTTTACGCCACCCGACCCGACTTACTCATGACCGGGCGCACGCTGATGGGGCACGAATCGGCCAAAAACCAACAAATGGATGACCATTACTTCGGTTCTATCCCCGAACGGGTGGCCGAATTCATGAAAGACCTGGAAATACAGGCATTGGAACTGGGCATCCCTTGCAAGACACGCCACAATGAAGTGGCTCCAAACCAATTCGAATTGGCCCCCATCTATGAAGAGACCAACCTGGCAGTGGACCACAACATGTTGCTCATGTCACTGATGAAGAAAATAGCCCGTAAACATGGATTCCGCTGTTTGCTCCACGAAAAGCCGTTCGCCGGTATCAACGGGTCTGGCAAACACAACAACTGGTCACTGGCAACCGATACCGGAATCCTGCTGCACGGGCCGGGCAAAACGCCGACCGACAATCTGCGTTTCGTCACCTTTATCGTGGAAACGCTCATGGCAGTCTATCGCCATAACGGGTTGCTCAAAGCCTCCATCATGAGTGCCACCAACGCTCATCGCCTGGGAGGCCATGAGGCTCCGCCGACCATCATTTCCTCGTTCCTCGGCCAACAACTGAGCGACATACTCGAACATTTGGAACATTCTACGGACGACGAACTGATAGACGTGGCCAGCAAACACGGCATGAAGCTCGACATCCCGCAAATTCCGGAACTGCTGTTCGACAACACCGACCGCAACCGTACGTCTCCCTTCGCTTTCACAGGCAACCGGTTCGAGTTCCGTGCCATCGGTTCACAAGCCAACTGTGCCGCTGCCATGATAGCCCTGAACGCGGCTATGGCCGAAGCCCTTATCGATTTCAAGACGCGGGTGGACGCTTTGATAGCAAACGGCGTAGACAAGACCAAAGCCATCCTGCAAGTGGTACGCGAGGACATCAAGACGTGCAAGCCCATCCATTTCGACGGTAACGGCTATTCCGAAGAATGGCAGGAAGAAGCCCGACGCCGGGGATTGGACACGGAACGCAGTTGCCCGCTTATCTTCGACCGCTATCTGGACGAAAGCAGCGTGAAGATGTTCGAGACGACCCATGTGTTCACACGCAATGAAATCGAGGCACGCAACGAAATCAAATGGGAAACCTACACCAAAAAGGTACAAGTGGAAGCACGCATCTTCGGCGACATGTGCATGAATCACATCATTCCCGTGGCCACACGCTACCAAAGTGCCTTGATAGACAACGTGCACAAAGTACAAGAGGTTTTCCCTGCCGAGACCGCAGCCCGGCTGAATGCCAAGAACTTGGAACTGATAGAAAAGATTTCGGAACACACGAGCTTCATCGCAGAAAACGCAGACCGGTTGGTGGAAAACCGGAAGGTGGCCAACCGCATTGAAAACGTACGTGAGAAAGCCATTGCCTACCACGACACAGTGGCTCCCATGTTGGAAAGCATACGCTACCACGTGGACAAACTCGAACTCATCGTGGACGACGAGATGTGGCCGCTTCCGAAATACCGCGAACTGTTGTTCATCCGATAACCATACGACATGGAGTATTCCTTTCCTGACCATCCGGATCCGGCAAGAATACTCCTTGTTTATTTATAAACCTCAACCCTACACCCAATGAAAAGCTCTTTGTTTAAAATTACCGCAGGACTCTATCTGCTCCTACTCACAGCCTGTTTCGGCGACCGCGACGGCAAGTACCCCGTCTTCCCGGAACAGCCGACACAAAAAGCGTACCAAGGATTCAAATGGGAAATCGTATCCGGTGCGGGACTGCAATTCTGGGCACAACGCGACAGCCAGACTTGTGTCGTCACGGACGGACTGCTCGAAGGGGCAGTCGTCAAACATACAGGCCGCTCCCGCTCCGACGGCCGTCCCGTCATCAAAATCTTCCATATCGAAGACGGCGACATCGACGACGTGTTGGACCAGTTGGAAGAAAGCCCGGGATGGAACAGCGAAGAAACCTGCAAGTTCAAGGAAGTGGATTGTGACCGCAAGGGAGTGACCCGCTACATCCTCCTGCCCACCGGCGACTATCTCGCTCGAATCGAAGCTGGCTTTGAAGCCCAAGAAGCCATCCCCTCCACTTGTAACGGTTGGGGCACGGGCAACAGCGGACGGAGGTATTTTGAAATCCACGACAGCCACCCGGACAAAGCCATCTTCGTGGAAATAGGACAAGAGCAGCCTCTCTTCGATCCGGAAAGTATCGTCCTCACGGATATTCCCCTACAAACAGTCCGGGGAGAGTTGGTCATAGGACACGAAGTACGCACTTTCACCTCTTGCGGTGACACAATGGTGTATTGGATCAAGGACTTGACCGAGAAACTCCTGCCCACTTACGACAACGCCACCCAAGGAACCAGGAACGGCTACCCGGCCTATGCCGAACTGCAAATCCGGAATATGGGAAAAAGCCATGAGGGTTTTGCCGCCGGATACGCCGGTGTGTACGAAGTGACGGAGGTCAGGGAAGTCAAGACCGTGGCACTCACGGCAGGAAAGAATTACGATAGCCGGAAAATTTCGGTGGACAGTCTGAACACTCTTGTCACGTCGGCTTCCCTCGACATCATCTATACCCCCACTCCCGGCGAAAAAGACATAGAACTCAATGCGCCGGAGAACGTATTGCCATTTCTGGAAGTCTACGTCAACAAGAATGGAACGCTCTTTGTCAACATGAAACATTTCGCCGACATCTCTTCGGATACCCCGTTCAGCATCGAACTGAAAGCTCCTCCCATGGACACGTTCCACAATAAAGGAACCGGTACACTTATCCTGAAAGACGGGGCATATAGTGACGGTGACGTACACATCACAGCCAATGGTCCGGTAATATGCGGCCCCATCACTTGCAGGGATTTATACATCTCCGCCACGTCCGACAAGAGTTTCCATGCCGACCAACAATTCACCTGCCGCGACGTGATGCTGCATGCAAAAGCAAATGCCTCCATCGACCTGACCGGCGGCATCACTTGCCGCCTCCTGCATGCGCAAGCCGAAGGGGGAAGCAGCATCAACGCCAAGGAGATCACGGCTACCGACGTTGCGGCACAATCCTCTTCCTCCGGAACCATCATCCTCACGGGCAGCTGCACAAAGGCCGCACTGGCCAATGCGTCGCGCGGAAACATCGAAGCCGAAGGGCTGCAAGCCATGGACGCCACAGCCTCTGTGACAGGCGAAGGGACGGTCAGTTGCCATGCCACTCGCAAGATAGAGGGGGAAGTGAACGGCACGGGCAGCATATCCTACAAGGGACGTCCGCGCATCATTTGCAAGACACCTTCGGGAAGAGACCACATTAATCCTATAAAATAAAAAGTATGAAAAAACAAATTTTTCTTCTTCTCGTCTCAGCCATTGCCTACTGTAGCTGCACAAAGAGCCCTGCCCAATCCCTTTGTGACGGGGAAACCGGGGCAAGCCCCAAAGACATACAGACACAGAAAGTGACCGTCGGCGACTTCAACGCCATATCAGCCACGTCGTCTGTCGATGTGGTTTATATCCCATCTGACGATGAAACGTCCGTGGAAATCCGTGCTAGCAAGGCCGTCCTGCCTTACATCAGTGTGCAAGTGGATGCCCACGGGACATTGGTCGTAGGCATGAAAAAGCCCAAAGACCCCACAAAAACCAAAGGGATAAAGGAAGTGCATGTCAAGGCACGCCCGATCGGTAGCTTGTCTGCCTCCAGTTCCGGGGACATTCTCGTAAAGGACGGCCTGCACGTAAAGGGCACCCTCCGTCTCACGGCAGGCAGCAGCGGCGACATCTCGTGCCAAGACATCAGTTGCAAAGACCTGTACGCCACATCCAACAGCAGCGGTGACATATCAGGCAAGTCCGTTTCCTGCGGCCTCCTCACTGCGGCCTCCAACAGCAGCGGCGACATCTATTTCGGTGGTTCAAAATGCCAACAGGCCGACTTGCAATGCAACAGTAGCGGGGATTTGCACATCAAAGGGTTGGAGTGCACGCATTTGATAGCCACAGCCACCTCTAGCGGAGACCTTCATCTGCAGGGTAAATGTGAACAAGCCAAATATACAGCCTCGAGCAGCGGTGACATCGATGCCGGCAATATAGAAGCCCGGCATGTGGATGCCAACGCCTCTTCGGCAGGCGACATTTCGTGCCATGCCACGGAATCACTGGATGCCCACACAAGCAGCGGAGGGAGCATCGCCTATTCGGGGAATCCCGTGCAAGTATCCGCTTCAGGCAAAGACATACAAAAACGTTAACCCCCTCCCCCAGACGGCAAAGGGACTGTTACCGGCCAATACCGGGACAGTCCCTTTGCTGTTTTCCATACAAGCCGACAAGAGCTTTATCCAACCGTCCGCTTATGCCATACGGCCTTGAACCGCAACCATCCGCGCGGCCCGACTACAATCAGCGTCACAGCAAAAAGTATCAGCAAGATGCCAACCACATTGCCGCCCGTAAGCCTCTCGTGGAATACCATGACACCTACGAACAATGCCGTAAGCGGCTCCAACGCTCCGAGAATGGCAGCCGGCGTGGCACCGATGTTCCGGATGGCTTTCGCAATGGTCACCATGGATATCAGAGACGGGAACAAAGCCAGTCCCAACGCATTCATCCATTGCGTCCCTTCCGTAAGCCACTGCAAATCCATCCCTCCGCGCAGACGGACGATATAGACCAACGACCCGAACAAAATGGCATAAAACGTAAGCTTCAGCCCCGGCATCTCTTTTAAGGAAGAACGGTTCACGCCAACGATATACAGCGCGTAGGTCAACGAGGACATCAGCACCAGGCACACGCCCGTCATGCTTAGCGTAGCTCCTCCCTCGCCTTTATAAAGCATGGAAATACCTACAAAAGCCGTGGCAATGGATGCTATTTTCACCACGCTCAGCTTTTCCTTGAAGAATACCGCCATAATCACCGCCACCAGTACGGGATACATGAACAGGATGGTAGAAGCGATGCCCGCATCCATATAGTTGAAACTCTGGAATAGGAACAGCGACGAGAAAGAGAACAGCAATCCCATGACCGCCACCGGAAGGATTTCACTCCGTTTCAGGGCAAACGATTGTCCGCTCATCTTCATCATCACGGCCAAGAACAGCAAGGCAAACACATAACGATAGAACAACACGGAATCCACCCTGATGCCCGAAGCATAAAGCGGAAGGGCAAACAACGGATTCAGCCCGTAGCTTACCGATGCTATGACACCGTAAGCATAGCCTTTCACCTTTTTATTATCCATGATCCCAGTACTAATATTGGTTCCAACTGCTCATTTCCTCCAACGACTTGCGCGCTTTCTTGCGGGTCTCCCCCGCCGGATAGCCCAACGAGATGAGCAGAGGTACGCGCTTTCCTTTGATGCCAAGCAGCTTTTTCACTTTCTTTTCGTCGAACCAACCCATGATGCAAGTCCCTAAGCCAAGTTCGGCCGCTTGCAAACAAAAATGCTCCACTGCGATACCCACGTCGAGCAAAGAGTATTCCTTGTCTTTGATGACACTACCAATACGAGCCGTCAAGTTCATTTTCTCCAACACCACAGCTACGATGACGGGCACCTCACGGGCAAATCCGTTCATCCCCATCCCCGCAGCCGCCGCTCCCATTTGCGGCAACAATGCCGCATCGTCCACGACAACAAATTTCCACGGTTGTGAATTACAAGCCGAAGGGGCAAGACGTGCAGCTTCCAGACATTTCATCACCAGTTCACGGCTGACAGGACGCGATTCGTATTTCCGGTCACTTTGCCGTTTCTGTATCAGTTCAGACAAATTCATGCTTACATTTTTTATTTACGCTGCAAAATTAGATATTTTACGGGAAATACGTTTTCCCCTCATCTGTTTTTAACAGCTTTCTTACACACAAACCGGCATAATTTCCTTTTTTCCCTTGTTTCTCATATATCCGATACATATCATCAGCGAAACCAACGTGGACAACGGAGGAGCAAACCCCATGAGAAACAAAGAAGAAGAACTCGCCAGACTAAACGCATACGACAACGGGATGCGGAACATGAACGTGGCAACCACGCTGTGTACCATGGGGAACACGGAATTGCCCTGCCCGCTGAAATAGGCATTGATGCAGAACACGAAACTCACCATGATGCAATCTATGCTGTATCCCCGCAGATAGCCGGAAGCCATCTGCATGACTGCCGCGTCTTTCGTGAAGATGCCCGTCAGCGTATCCGGCAAGAACTGGGAATAGACGCACACGGAAACGCCGAAGACCAAGGCCATGGCGATGCCCGAGCGCAAGCAATACCGCATACGCCCCCTCAGCCCGGCTCCGTAGTTTTGGGCTGTCATGGCCGCCACAGCCGACGCTATGGCCATCGGCGGCAACATGGCAAAGACAATCAGCTTTTCAACGACACCCAAAGCCGCCGAAGCCACCACGCCCATCCCGTTGACAATGACCGTAATCAGTAGGAAAGAGAGGTTGACCAACAAGTCCTGCAAGGCGATGGGTGCCCCGAGCAACACCATTCGCCGGCACAACGCCCTCACCGGACGGATGTCGCGCCGTGTGAACTCGAAATGAAACCCCTTGCGGTACAAGAAGCCGAGTGCGGTCGCGAAACTGGCACCCTGCGCCGTGACCGTGGCCGCAGCAGCCCCGGCCGCACGCATGCCGCACGCCCCCACAAGGATGAAATCCAACACGATGTTCAACACACAAGCCAACGCCACGAAATAGAGCGGTGTGCGCGAATCTCCCAACCCGCGCAAAATACCGCACACGACATTATAGCCCATAATAAAAGGAATGCCCATCGAACAAATCCCAAGATAGGCTTCCGTGTCGCGCATGGCCTCAACGGGCGTGTGCATCCAAACGGCTATCTGTCCGTGCAGTGCCACCATAAGGGCGGTCAGTACGACAGCCACCACGGCAAAGAGCCAGATGCCCGTCTCCACGATGGAAGCCGTCTTACGGTCATCCTTCGCCCCCGTGGCAATGCCTATCAACACCGTTATCCCCGTCGTAAGCCCGAGGATGACGCCCGTCACAGTCTGCATCACCTGACTTCCGATGGCCACGGCGGCCACGCTCGCGGCATCGTCGTACCGCCCCACCACGAACAAGTCGGCTCCCCCATAGAGTGCCTGAAGCACGTTGGCCAATAAAAACGGGACTGCAAAATGTAGCAGAACCTTTGGCACGCTTCCCTGTGTCAAATCCAATTCTTTCATTTCTACGTCTTTTTTATTTTACCACACATAAAATGCCGGATAAGTGATTGGTTTTACCCAGTCATCTTATCCGGCATTTCATTGTTGCCCTCCGATGAGGATTACAAAACATTACGAATATTATTTCGGCTGCAAAGGTAGGACTTATTTTTCATCCGGCCAAAAGAAAAATGCCATTATGGCATTTTTTCGATAAATATGACATCATGCGCATCCCGTTTTCCGAACTTTACAAACGTGATGTACCGCCTTTTCTTTCGGAAGAAAAGAACAGCCCATTTTATTCTGACACTACATAAACTTCTATAAAACAATAAAATAAATCAGCATTCCCAAAGCAGGCGTTCCACCTTCAGCACTTCATTTCCACGTGCTCATCTTATCGTTTTTTCACCTTCAAGAGAAACGAAAATCATTTGGCGCAGAACGGAAAATCGTTCGGCTGAGATTGAAAAATCATTTGGCGCAGAAAAATCCGCAGATGAAAGCCAGCCTTTTTAGAAGTATGCTATATTTACAAATCTGCACACTTGGAGTCTAAAAAGGACTAAACGCCCCGGACATTACGGCCACAACCGAATGCCCGGGGCGTTTCCATATAATGTACGTTCCGGCCTACTTGACAAAACGGAACGTTTGCCTGTCTTCACCGGTAACCACCCGGAGCAGATAGGTGCCGGAAGCCAGACGCGCCAAAGATATTCGGCCCGAACACCCCTCGCGCCGGTATTCCGTGGAAAGCACGCGCCCGGAGGGATCCACGATGCTTAAACCGCATTCGCTGTCCTCAGGCAGACCTTCAATCCACAGATTGTCGCCGACGCGACGCACCGACATCTGTCCGGCATTCACTCCCTCTACTCCATCGCCGGAGAAACCTTCCTTACGGAGAGTCAACTCGCCGTACACGGAAGCGTCCTCCAAAGAAGTGGCACGCACCACGATGTCGCCGTTACCCGTTTCAGTCGGGGTCAGGACGCCGTCTTCATCCAAAGTGGCCAGACCGGCTCCCTGTACCACGCTCCATGCTACGAGTTGGGAGGCATTCTCAGGTTGCACGGATGCCTGCAAGTGCAACCGTCCGGTAAGGGGAGTCAACTGCGTAGTGCCTTCCACGATAGTCACCGTGACCGACTGCGGCAGGATACCGAAGTCTTTTTTCACGACGGTCACACGAGCTTCGATGCCTGTTCCATCCACCGTCGTGGCGCATACCACGATGTCGCCGTTCTCCTTTCCTTGGGCCGTCAACACGCCGTTTTGAGTCAGCGAGGCCAGTTCGCCGCCTTCCGTAATCTGCCAGTTCACCGTACGGATGTCCGCCATGGCCGGCAAGATTTCGGCCTGCAAATGCAACGTGGGCTGTGAAGGTGTCAGCACGAGTTCCTTTTCTATGGCCAACACGTTCAACTGCTCGGCTGGTACCACCGTCCATGCCCCGTCCGTGCATACCACATTGGAGCGACCGCTTCCGGACGACCTGTCCTCAGTTGTCCTCGTCACCGGTTGCCATTCGTCGGAATAAGTCTCGTCATACTCCAAGGCGTAGAAATACGTCCCGTCCCCGGCGTTCAGGTCGGTGTAGGCCGTATGGGCACCCGACACCTCGGCCAACAGTTCCAGGCGGTCGTCGGACGTTCCGCGCAAGACGCGGTAACTGTCCACGATGCCCCCTTCGTATGCGTTCCATATCAGGTTGACGGCACCGCCCACTCCCTTGTTCAGCATCAGGTGCGTACCACTATGCACACGGCTGGCCGGACTTTCCACACCGAACGTCGTGCCCAACTTGATGCAATAGCGGTCGGACGAGACAGAAGGATTGGAGGATGTGTCTACGAACTCTCCAACCCCGGGAGCCACCTGCGCGATGCAGTCGAACGCATTGTAGCGTCCGCTCTCCTTATATATATTCACGGTGGTGACGAAATCCGGCATGCCGGGCATGTCCCACGTCACCTTGTTCTTACCGGTAGCCGCATCGATGTCTACCAAACGGATTACGGGCACAGGCACTTCGCCCATGATGCGGATGTGCTTCTCTTCCGATTCCACCACGCCGCACACAGAGTCGCGCACCAACAAGCGGAAGGAATAATCACCAACATCGGGGAACACCGCCTTGGCTTCCCGACTCCCCATGCGGAGCAGCATCTCGATACGTTCGTCCGACAGCTTCACGTCGATGTCCTCGCGGGAAGCCTGTGCAAAGACTTCGGGAAGCGTGAAGGTAATCTCCGTCCCAGCCAGTCCTTCGGTAGGGAAGTCGAACGAAAGGTCGATGTCGCGCACCATCACGTTCTTGGTGGCTGTTTCGCCATCTGCCGTACGGACGGTCACGCTCTTCAGTCCCGGCTCGTCCCATGCCACCTCAAACCGTTTCCCTTCCTGACCGAGAAGCGTCCCGCCGTCCCAGTCCCACTCGGCGGTTTGCAAAGCGGCATCGGGCACGTTATACGTCAAAGCCACAGCCTTGCGCGGTGCCGTCACCGTAGGTCCGGCGATGAACTGGTCACTTACCGTAAAGGTATAGGTCTCCGACATGGGCGAATGGGCATCCCACAGGTCTATGGCCTGTACCTGCACCTCGTATTCCTGTCCGGCCTCGAACCGCTCGATGGGAATCATCTTGCGCGTGGCCTTCTGGTAATATGCGCCGGGGATGACCGCCGTCTTGTCGTTTCCGCCGTTCAGCGGCGAGATGATATAGGCCCCCTCGCCCTCTGCGCCTTTCTTCTTCACGCTCACATTGTAGCGCATCTGCATGGCCGGGGTCTCCTTGTCGTAGGCATCATCCCATTCCAACAATATGCCGAGACCTTCCTGAGTGGCCCGCACATGGGCAGGAGCCTCGGGAGAAGTGTTCGGGATGCCGGTGCGGAGCAACGTTACCCCGTCATTCCCTGCATGATAAAAATCAGGAACACCGTCATGGTTCACGTCGGCCATGCCATCCACAAATCCCAACTCCTGATTGTGCAGCACTTCTATCCGTCCCGAGCGGTCGCGCTCCATATAAAGTATGGCATATTCCTTCTTGCTCACGTTTTGTTCGTAGAAATCATAGTACACCAAGATGTCCGGGCAGCCGTTGTTGTCGAAATCGGCTATTTTGACCACTTCTACAGTATAACGGCTACTGTGAGCGTTTTCAAATACAAATTTGACCGGAGTGCCGAACGTGTAATCCTTATTGCCGAAGCAAATGCCTATCACATCCTTGTCTACTCCGTCATTACCGTAAGTCACTACCTTGTCCGGCACGCCGTCGCCGTCCATGTCTTCGAAAGCAACCACTGTACCTTCACTTTCAGGGGAATAACGTACGTCGAATTCCAAACCGCCGTTGTTCAGGGCAAAGGCATCTTTCCATTTCCCATCTACCCTGCCACGTGTGGAGAAGATGTCGAGCAAGCCGTCACGATTGACATCGTATAAAAATTCTATCTGTATCCAATTCCCGTCTCCGTCATCCAAGGTCATTTTCTCAAAATTGGTGTTGTCGCCCTTGTTGACATAAAACTCGGACGGTGCGTAAAACCCGACCGTAGCATCCACTAGCTCGGGAAAACCGTCATTGTCCAAATCCGCAAAGCCATGCTCGACCAGCAACGGATTGGCATCGAGAGCCTCAAAGTCGCGGCCTCCGCGATGAAGAATCAGGTTGCCCTTATTGTTCCGTACCGCAAAATCGGCATCCCCATCCATGTCAAAGTCCAAAACGGGGGCTTGGCCTCCCATACCGGCACGAGACTCCACCGTAAGGTTTGAATTGAAAATGGTCCCCAGTTTTTCAAACCTTCCGTATCCGTCATTTACGTAAAAGCCGTTTTGGTCCAAGACATCCAATATGCCGTCTCCGTCCATATCCCAGAACAAAACCGGCCAAGTCATCCCCAATGCCTCGTGGGAAACCTGCTGCCATGAGACACGCTGCACCGTCACGACCTTTTCGCGTACATCCTCCGTGCCATCCGCCGGATTCGTCACCGTCAGGCGGAGATGCTTCTCACCGGGCACGCTGAACGTCAGCCATACCTGTGCGCTGTCAGCCGAAGCCTTTATGGCTTTGCCTCCGTCGAAATCCCAAGCGTAATCCAACCCGTCGGCGCGGGAAGCTGCCGTCAGTACCAACGTGTCTGCCGCTGCCGGTTCATCATCCGACACCGTGAACGCTGCCTGCACGAGGTCATGCTCGTACACCACCTCGTCCGACCACGCCGAGCCTTTGCCCATCGGATCCACCGCCTGTATGGCAACGTAATACGTGCCGTGCTTCCAACGGCTCACGTCCAATGTGGCATCTAAGTTCGCCCCCATGTTGCCGGGACGGAAATCGCGTCGGCTGCCGTCGGCATTCGCTCCCGAGAAATAAATGTCGTCCATGCCGGGCGCACTGCCGATACGGAGGGCATAGGTCAAATCCACGGTAGAAGTCTCCTTGTCCTTGCCCGGCTTCCAGGCAACCTTCAGTTTGCCGCTCTTGCGGTCGAGGTTTACCGACGGGGCGGACATGCGTTGCGGGGCTTCGTTGGCCGGGATGCCCTGCAAGAGGGGCAAGTCGCGGTAAGTCCAATAACCGACAGCCGTCCGGAATTCCGGATGACACACCGTATCAGCCATCAGTTCCACCCTGCCGTCGTTGTCAAAGTCCGCCATCACGATTCCCACCGTGCTCATATCTGCAGACGTGCTGTTCGACTCCGTCCGCGTAAACCAACTTTCCACCAATGCCTCTTGAGGCTCCCCGATGCCCGTCATCCGGTCGAGACGGAAAAGGTACAATGCCTTGTATGCTACATTGTAGGGATGATAGGCCGTGTCGTCGTCTTCATTTTGGATACCGGCCAACAATTCCATACGACCGTCATTATCATAATCCAAGCACCGCCCGAACGTCCAATGCCCTTTGTAACTGTTTTCGTGGATTTCAAAACTCCCGTTCCCTTTGTTTTCCGCAAAGACAAGGAACGAGAAGCCGAACTGTTCATTATAATTAAACGTGAGCAGAATGTCCACGTCACCGTCCTTGTCGAAGTCGTAGCAATGGATGTCCGTCACGTCCAAATCCTTCACCAAGGTCTGTTCCTCGAAACGGTCGCCGCCCAAGTAGGTACGGGTGTACACCCGCTTGCCTTCCGTATCATTATAGATGTAGTCGGGAATGCCATCGCCGTTCAAGTCCTTCACGGTCAGCTCTCCCGGTTGCCGGGAGGCCACGAAGCGGTTGTCGCCCATGTTATAGAAAATCGTGCGCGGCCCTACCAAGTCCATATAACCGTCGCGGTTCACGTCGATGGCCTGCGTGAATTTGTAGCTTTCGTCCGTCACATGGCCGCCACCCACAAACATGCCGTCACGCAACGATGGCAGGCCGCCGGTGTCGAACTTCCCGTCAGCCTCTTCTGCCTTACGGGCCACTAACGAATCGGCCTGCACACGCGAAAGGGTATCGATGCGCGTGGCGGTAAACGTCCCGTCGGGATTTTGATAGAGAATATCCCAGTCCGTAGCGTTGAACGCGAACAAGTCCGGAAGCCCGTCGTGGTTCACGTCCAACGGATAGGCAGAATAAGCCTGATTCATCAGACGGTAAGCTCCGTCTGTTTCGCTTAAGGCAATATGTATAGGTGAGGCATCATAGAACACGAAACCTGAAAAGTCGGGAAAGCCATCATTATTCGCATGCAGCAACATCCCGTACATACCATTGCCTTGGCTTGACAAATCCGGAACTCCTATCGGTACATAGCTCCCGTAGCAACCGGGGGCTTTCCAGTGATAACGTTTCACAAGTACAGTTGTACCGTAAGACAGTTTTCCCAAATCATAATATTCTTTTACCCCGTCGCCATCGGCATCATAGAATGAAGACAAGTTGGGAGTTCCCAATGAAGCTATCGGAACAGGTTCCTCCGTAACAGAAGACACTACCTGTGCCGATACAACAAGGAACGAAGCCGTCCCCATGGTCACCAATAATAGTCGTTTCATCATAAAGTCTCTTTAAAACAACAAACTGCCTATCGACCTCCCTGCATCGGCATGATGATACTCTTGACGGATAACTATAACAAAAAAGCGTGGAGATCTGTATCCGTCACCCGTCCCACGCTTCGAGGCTCTCGCATTGCCCAGTATAGTAGAACGAGCAACGCAGAACCCACGCCGATGAGTTTATATAATCCCCCTTTAGGATTTGCCTCCTTCCTTCTGCCCATAGGGGCAAACGGATAAAACAATCCCTTAGGGATATTTATAAAAACATCCCATGGGCATCTACCGTTGCACAATTCATGACTATACTTTTGAATTTGCGAGATTCGAAGCGTCAAGAACCAGCGCATGATAAACGCCTTCTTATTTATAGCGGTTCCCCTTTCCCTACCCTTCCACTCCCATTCCCACCTGCCGCAAAGGACAGATGTTCCTGTTTGTATCGGCGCAGGTCGCCTTGCTTGGATCGGCCTACCGGTCGCTACCGGACATCATGGCACAGCAAGAATCACCGGGAACCCAATGCAAAGTTAATCTTTTCTAAGAACCAATCCCATAAAGAACGGACAAAATTTTGAAGTTTTTATCGTCCGGACTCCCTTCATCCTTTCATATTCAACGCTTCCATGAAACGGCGAATCACTTCGGGCTTGCCTGTATGCTTGCCGTCGTCTTCGCTCAACTTACAAGTATCGTTGTAAAAAGTCCATGACTCCGTGATTTTCACGGCCACCAGTTTGATAACGATGTTCATGGGCTTCACGCCCTCGAAGTCGTTTGTGAAGTGCGTGCCAATCCCGAAAGAAGGTTGGCAATACTCCCGGGCGTAACGTTGTATCTCTATCGCACGGTCCGTGTCGAGCGCATTACTGAATATGACCTGCTTCGTACGGGGGTCGATGCCCAACGAACGGTATTTCTCCACAATCCTTTGCAGTTCCGCACGGTTGTCGCCGCTGTCCACGCGAAGACCTTTGAACAAGTTGGCAAAGTCCTCCGAAAAATTCAGGCTGAAGATGTCCCAACCGAAACTGTCGTAGAGGTACGTGCCCAAAGCTCCACGGAACGTGTTACGCCAAGAGTTCATGGCAATATGGTTGGCCATCTGGGGGCCGTACATTCCTCCTATGGCACAGACAAACTCGTGTGCCATCGTGCCGACAGGAACCAGGTCATACTTCATCGCCAGGTAGATATTGCTGGTCCCGACAAACTTCCCGCTCCATTCCCGGCTTTGGTAACAGTCTCTCATCGCCCGAACCACCGTCTCTTCCGCCTCGAACGAGACGCGGCGGCGCGTCCCGAAGTCACTGAACACGCAACCGGCTTCCAACAGGCGGACGGCTTTCCGGTACGTCTTCCGGTAATAATCCTCATAATCGAAACGGCTGTCTTCGCCCGTCATCCTGTAATAAAGCTCGGAAATGATGGCCAGCACTTTCACTTCCAACAGGATGGTATCGGCCCAACTCCCTTCGAACTCCACGTACAGATGCCCCTCGGCATCCTGCCGGACTTTCACCCATTCGCGACAGAAACGGTAGCCTTTCAAATAGGTGTAGAACCAACCGGGAATATAGCTGCACCGCCGTTTCATGAACGCAATTTCCTCGTCCGTGATGACCACGTCCTCCAACAGGATGATTTGTTCCTGCAATTTGTCGGCAAAGCCCGGCGGATAGACGGTATGGTCCCGGTCGGTAAACCGGTACTTCACCTGGGCACGGGGAAAATTGTCGATGACCGCACAGCACATGGTGAACTTATACAGGTCATCATCTGTAAAATGATTGATAATTCGTTCCATACAAAGTCTGTTTGTTTGATTTCACTTTCCGCGAAGTTCCCACCGGTTTCCTGTCCGATACAACTTGCAGGTCTTGCCCTGCCAAACGCCCCCCTTACGGTCGAGTATCTCGTTCCGGAACGGAGACGGACGGAAAACCTCCACCCGGCTGCTGTCTGCCGCAAACACGGCGTACGACGCTAAAGAGGGTTGCAAAGACGGGTCGTCCACCCGCACCCCGTCCTCAAAGATGCGGATACAGTCCCGGCGAAGTTCACTCCACGTATAACCGGCCGCCGTAAGACAACCATGTTCATCCTTATTTCCCCCGATAAGTTGGGGAGCTTGCACAGACCTGCAAGCCGAAAAACAGGCCCACGCGCCCACGATAATCCAAATGTTTTTTCTCATATCCTATTTTATCCATTACAAAGTCCAAACTAAAATCCAACCACTTCCGCTATTTCGCCCACACCTTATATATATACGGTGCATCATGCTTCTTCTTCGGCAGATTTCCCTTCAAACAAATCCGAGTCTTTTCCTCCGGCAATTCTACGCTCTTGTATTTTTTGCGTCTCCATCCGCAACACTTCCAGAAATTTCTCCGTCAACAAAGAATGCCTTTTACCTTTAAGGGAAAGAAGGCTGATGTGCATCATCTCTGTCTTCTCCTTAATCGGCACGGCTTTCAAGTCCGGGCTGCTTACCGTCATGTCCTGAGGCAAAATGGAAATCCAATGCCCCGTGCGCAGCATTTCAAGCAATAGCGGCGTGCTGTTGACTTCTATCTGCGGTTTTACCTTCACCCTGTACTGGGCCAGCATGCGGTCTATGACCTTCCGGGTGTACAGCTCTTTGTCCAAGAAGATAACGGGGAACTCGTTCAAGTCCGACAAGGAAAAATGTTTCCGGATGGCCACCGGATGGCTTTCGTGGACAATGACACACAAAGGCATGCAGGCGTATTCCTTGGATTCCGTAAGCGCAGACACATCCTGCGGGTTGTAACTCAACGCGAAATCAAGCTTGTTGGAATTGATCAGCTCCACCAGTTCCAACACCGAATGGGAATAGACAATAGAAAGCTCGGCCTTGGGGAAAGCTTTCGTAAACTTCAACACGCAAATATTCAGCAAAGGGAAAAGGCTGTATATTACGCCTATCTTTATCTTTCCCGTATAGACATGCTGCATTTCCTTCAAATGCTGTATGCCATACGCCACCTCCTCTATCGCCTTACGGGAACAGTCCAAAAAATCCCGTCCGGCATCCGTCAGGTAGATTTTCTTCCCGATGCGGTCGAACAGTGTCACGCCGAGTTCCTCTTCCAGTTGCTTGATGCTTAGCGACAAGGTGCTCTGCGTGATAAAAAGCTCTTTGGAGGCTTCTGTGAATGAAAGCACGTCTGCCAATTTGACGAAATATTTCAGCGGAGTCAGTTCCATAAGAAAAATCAATAGAAATCATGAATATTATTAATTCTACAAATTTACGAAAAAGAGAAATTACCCTTAACTTTGAAACAAGAAAAATGGAAATGTCTCCGGGTTAAACTATTATAAACGAAGCGAAAGAAAGACACGGTTGACATTAAATAATGTATAAGAATGTTGAGAAACCCAAGTGGTTCGACACGTTCCACGAAAGCAAACGACAAAACAATCGGTTCGACAGGTAAAAAGAACACGAAACAAATAAAACGATTATATATAATTAAGGTATAAACATCATTTATGGCAGAGGTATTAGGACACATATCGCAAATTATCGGCCCGGTGGTGGACGTTCATTTCGAACACAGCGAAAAAGAACAGAACGCCAACCTTCCGAGCATACACGACGCCCTGAAAATCCAACGTCCGGGCGGCAAGACATTGATTGTCGAGGTACAGCAACACATCGGAGAAGACACGGTGCGTACCATAGCCATGGACAGCACGGACGGACTGCAACGTGGCATGAAAGTGGTCTCCACAGGAAAACCCATCACCATGCCGGTGGGCGCACAGATTCGCGGAAGGGTCATGAACGTCGTAGGCGATGCCATCGACGGCATGCCGGCCTTGGACGAGAGCGGTGCGTCCCCCATCCACCGGGACCCTCCCAAGTTTGAAGACCTTTCCACCACTCAGGAAGTGCTTTTCACGGGCATCAAAGTGATAGACCTGTTGGAACCCTATCTGAAAGGAGGGAAAATCGGACTGTTCGGCGGGGCGGGCGTAGGAAAAACGGTATTAATCAAGGAACTCATCAACAACATCGCCAAAAAGCACAACGGATTTTCCGTGTTCGCCGGTGTGGGAGAACGTACGCGTGAAGGTAACGACCTGCTGCGCGAAATGATTGAGTCCGGTGTCATCAAGTACGGCGACGAATTCCTGAAAAGCATGGAAGCCGGACACTGGGATCTCTCGAAAGTGGACATGAACGAAGTGGAAAAATCACAAGTGGCCATGGTGTTCGGACAAATGAACGAACCGCCGGGCGCACGTTCTTCCGTAGCGCTTTCCGGTCTGACCTTGGCCGAGTCTTTCCGTGACAACAATAAGGGAGACGGACCGCGGGACATCCTGTTCTTCATCGACAATATCTTCCGTTTCACCCAGGCCGGTTCCGAAGTGTCCGCCCTGTTGGGGCGCATGCCCTCGGCCGTGGGCTATCAGCCGACACTGGCTTCCGAAATGGGACAGATGCAAGAACGAATCACGTCCACGAAGAACGGCTCCATCACTTCTGTACAAGCTGTGTACGTGCCTGCCGACGACTTGACCGACCCAGCCCCGGCCACGACATTCACGCATCTGGATGCCACGACCGTACTGAGCCGTAAAATCACGGAATTGGGCATTTATCCTGCGGTGGATCCCTTGGAATCCACATCCCGTATCCTTGACCCGCTCATCGTGGGACAGGAACACTACGAAACGGCACAGCGCGTCAAGCAAATCCTGCAACGGAACAAGGAGCTGCAAGACATCATTTCCATCCTCGGCATGGACGAGCTTTCGGATGAAGACCGCCTGACGGTGAACCGTGCTCGACGGGTACAACGTTTCCTGTCGCAACCCTTTGCCGTGGCCGAACAGTTTACGGGCGTGCCGGGCGTCATGGTATCCATCGAGGACACCATCAAAGGATTCAAGATGATATTGGACGGAGAGGTGGACGACCTTCCCGAACAGGCATTCCTCAACGTGGGTACCATTGAAGACGCCATTGCCAAAGGAAAAGAATTGTTGAGCGCAGCCCAAAATTAAATCGTATGGAAGAGGATAAAATTCATTTGCTCATCGTGTCTCCGGAAAAGACTTTGTTCGAAGGTCTGGTGAAGTACGTAAGACTTCCCGGAAGTGCCGGACAGTTCGCCGTTTTCTACAACCACGCCCCCCTGATTTCGTCCCTCGACACAGGAGAAATCGTTTACAGGATCGGAAAAGACAAGAACCGCGTGAACATTTCAGGTGGTTTTGTAGAAGTAAATGACAACACAGTCTCCGTCTGCGTAACGGAAGCGACGGCCTGACCGCTCCCTTATCCGGACACATAAAAAGAGAAGTCTAAGGAATGAAGCTACTAAAATATTTATGCTGTATAGGCCTATGCCTGTTGATGTTCATACCCCGGCAAGCGCAAGCTGAGGAGAACAAGGAAATAGATGTGTACGAAATCGTTTTCGGCCATATCGAAGACGCATACGAATGGCATATCACGGACATCGGGGACGCCTCCATACGCATCCCCCTGCCCGTGATTGTGAAAAGCTCTTCCGGTTGGCATGTGTTTTCATCCGCCCGTCTGAGAAACCAGGCCCGATACGAAGGATTATACATCGCACCGGACGGTGAATACAAAAACAAAATCGTGGAAAAGAATGCCACGGGAGAAGAAATCCGCCCGTTCGACATCTCCATCACCAAGAATGTGTTGGCACTGTTCATCAACAGCGTCATATTGGTGGCCATCATGTTGGGATGTGCGCGTTGGTATAAACGTCACGAAGTGAGCGAAGGGGCACCTAAAGGAGGTGTGGGCATGATAGAGGCTCTGGTGGTCATGATAAACGACGAAGTCATCAAAGGATGTATCGGGGAAGACTACCGGAGATACGCTCCCTATTTGCTGACCGCATTCTTTTTCGTTCTGGTTAACAACCTGATGGGTATTCTTCCAATCTTTCCGGGAGGAGCTAACGTCACGGGAAACATTGCCATTACATTGGTATTGGCATTGTGCACCTTTCTCTTCACCAACATCTACGGAACAAAAGCCTATTGGAAGGATATTTTTTGGCCGAAAGTCCCCTTATGGTTGAAAGTCCCCGTGCCTCTCATGCCGATGATCGAGCTATTCGGAATTTTCACCAAACCATTTGCATTGATGATCCGTCTGTTTGCCAACATCATGGCCGGGCACGCAGCCATCCTAAGTTTGGTAGCCATCATCTTCATCACGGTGAAGGCCGGTCCGGTCATCAACGGTTCCATGACAGTCATATCCGTATTGTTCGGCATCTTCATGGATCTGTTGGAACTTCTCGTAGCCTTCATCCAGGCGTATGTATTCACCATGTTGTCGGCTGTGTTCATCGGCCTGTCACGTATTAAAGAAGAGAATTAAAAAGAACTATTAGAAAATCAAGTATAACCCTTAAAAAAAGAAACATTATGTTATTATCCATTTTATTACAAGCTATCGGAGGTATAGGTCTTACCAAATTAGGTGCAGCGATTGGCGCTGGTATTGCCGTTTTGGGCGCAGGCATAGGAATCGGAAAAATAGGCAGCTCGGCCATGGATGCCATTGCACGCCAACCGGCGCAATCCAACAACGTGCGTATGAACATGATCATCGCGGCAGCTTTGATAGAAGGTGTAGCCCTCATCGCCATTGTCGTTTGTCTTTTGACATTGTTCCTCTAAACCGTTGTTGCTTATGGGACTGCTAACCCCGGATCCGGGTACATTGTTCTGGATGGTGATTATATTCGGAATCGTATTCTTCATCTTGGCTAAATACGCATTTCCTGTCATCACCGGAATGGTGGACAAACGGAAACAATACATAGACAGTTCGTTGGAAGCTGCCCGCCAGGCCAACGAGCAGTTGCAGCAGGTGAAAGCCGAAAGCGAAGCACTGCTGGCACGGGCGCACGAAGAGCAGACCGCCATACTGAAAGAAGCTTCCGCCACGCGCGACCGCATCATTGCCGAAGCGCGCGAACGGGCACGCACCGAAGCTCGGAAAGCCCTGGACGAGACCCGCCACCAGATTGCAGCGGAAAAAGAAAGTGCCATCAACGACATACGTCGGCAAGTGGCAATACTGTCCGTAGATGTAGCTGAAAAGGTGTTGCGTAAAAAACTGTCTGATGATAAGGAACAGCTTGAATTAGTGAACAGACTGTTGGACGAAGTTAAATCAAACAACGACATTGAATAATGGATATAGGAATTATTGCAAGACGTTATGCCCGCGCATTGCTGCTCTTCGCGTGTGAGAACGGACACGAGACCTTGGTGTACGAACAGGCTCAACAGCTCCTGTTCCAATACAACGAGCTTCCGGAGTTCCGCCAAACGATAGAGAATCCGATGGTGAGCCGTACAGAGAAAATAAAGCTCCTGCACAATGCTACCGCCGGAGCTGACACATGCGAAGAGCTGACCAAATTTTTCTATCTGCTACTTGAAAAAAGGCGCGAAAAGCTGTTGGCTTTCATCCTGCATTCTTTCTTATTCTTATATCGGAAAAAGAAAAAAATACGTCAGGGAAAACTTGTCACGGCTATGCCGCTACCGGAGGAAACCCTCAACGAACTGAAAACGCTCATCCTGAAACGCTATCGGGGACGCACGGTGGAATTCAAAACCAAAGTAGACCCCGGTATCATCGGCGGTGGCATTCTGGAAATCGGCTATTGGCGAATCGATGCCAGCATAGCCGGACAGTTGAAACGCGTGAAGAAACAGTTCATCGAGAAAAACAGAAGAATAGTATAATGAAAAGGAAACAAGAATATGCCAGATAAGATAAGACCCAGCGAGGTTTCGGAGGTATTGCTCCAACAGCTCAAAGGAATCAACACGTCTATCCAGTTCGACGAAGTGGGTGCCGTGTTGCAGGTCAGCGACGGCGTGGCACGTATTTATGGGTTGCTCCATGCCGAGGCCAATGAATTATTGGAATTTGAAAACGGAGTGATGGGCGTAGTGATGAACTTGGAAGAGGACAACGTGGGTGCCGTCCTCTTAGGAGCCACAGACCTCATCAAAGAGGGCATGATCGTGAAACGTACGGGACGAATTGCGTCCATACGGGTCAGCGAGAACATGCTGGGACGTGTCATCGACCCGTTGGGCGTTCCTTTGGACGGAAGAGGTTCCGTAGGAGGAGAACTTTTCGAAATGCCGTTGGAACGCAAAGCTCCCGGGGTCATTTACCGCCAACCGGTATCTGAACCTCTGCAGACAGGCATCAAGGCCATCGATGCCATGATTCCTATCGGACGGGGACAACGTGAATTGATCATCGGCGACCGCCAAACGGGGAAGACCGCGATAGCCATCGACACCATCATCAACCAACGCTCCGCCTACGAGGCGGGCAAACCGGTGTACTGCATCTATGTGGCCATCGGGCAGAAAGGCTCCACCGTGGCCAACATCGTCAACACGCTGCGTGAAAAAGGTGCCATGGACTACACGGTGGTCGTTGCCGCCACGGCTGCCGACCCGGCCGCATTGCAATACTTCGCACCGTTTGCCGGGGCAGCCATCGGGGAATATTTCCGCGACACCGGTCGCCATGCCTTAGTCGTATTCGACGACCTTTCCAAACAGGCCGTAGCCTACCGCGAAGTTTCGCTCATCCTGCGCCGCCCGTCGGGCCGCGAAGCTTACCCCGGCGACATCTTCTACCTGCACTCCCGCCTGTTGGAACGTGCAGCCAAAATCATCAACCAACAGGAAGTGGCCGAGCAGATGAACGACCTGCCGGAAAGCCTGAAAGGAAAAGTGAAATGCGGAGGTTCGCTCACGGCACTCCCCATCATCGAGACACAGGCAGGCGACGTATCCGCCTACATCCCTACGAATGTGATTTCCATCACCGACGGACAGATATTCCTCGAAACGGACTTGTTCAACCAAGGCTTCCGTCCGGCCATCAATGTAGGTATCTCCGTATCCCGTGTGGGCGGCAGCGCGCAAATCAAGAGCATGAAGAAAGTGGCCGGTACACTGAAAATCGACCAGGCGCAATACCGTGAACTGGAAGCTTTCTCCAAGTTCAGCAACGACATGGATTCCGTGACCGTCATGACCATCGACCGCGGACGAAAGAACAACCAACTGTTGATACAGCCCCAGTACTCCCCAATGCCGGTAGGCGAACAAGTCGCTATCCTCTATTGCGGTACGCACGGATTGATGCGCGACATACGTATCGACCAAGTCATTGCCTTCCAACACGAATTTTTGGAAAGCTTGCGTGCGTCGCACCGTCAGGATGTGCTAGAGGTCTTAGAAGCAGGGACCATCAACGAACAAGTGACCAAAGTCATCGAGGAAGTGGCCCAATCCGCCCTTCTGTTATTTAAAAACTGATTAGACCATGGCATCATTAAAAGAAGTAAAGGGCAGAATACTCTCGGCCAATAATACGCTGAAGATTACGTCGGCCATGAAAATGGTGGCTTCCGCCAAGCTGCACAAGGCACAAGAAGTCATCGAAGGCATGTTGCCCTACGAACGGCAGATGTCGGGCATCATGACCCACTTCTTGCAAACCGGCGGTAAGGCAGAATCGCCCTTTGCCACTCAACGGGAGGCAAAGCGCATCGCACTGGTCATATTCTCGTCCAACAGCAGTTTATGCGGCGGATTCAACTCCAACGTCATACGCGCTTACCATCAGTGGTTGGACGGACACGCGCAAATGGCAAAGGAAAACCTCGTCATCTATCCCATAGGGAGAAAGATTGCGGACGCAGTGAAAAAATCGGGCTTTACCCCGGCCGGAGATTACACGCACATGGCCGACAAGCCTAATTATACGGAATGTGAGAAACTGGCTGCGGAACTATGCGAACGTTTTTTGTCGGGCGACATAGACCGGATAGAGCTTATTTACCATCACTTTAAATCTGCCGGTTCGCAGGAACTCGTCAACACGGTATATTTACCGATAGATTTGTCTGCCATGACCGAGGCTCCGGACGGCAACCGTCAGCCGGACTACCTGATAGAACCTTCGGAAGAGGTTTTATTGGCCAAACTGATTCCGGAGGTGTTGAAACTGAAAGTCTATACCACGCTTTTAGACTCCAACGCATCCGAACATGCCACACGAAGCATGGCCATGCAGATAGCCACGGACAATGCCAACAACTTGATACAGGACCTAACCGTCGTGTACAACAAAGGACGCCAACAAGCCATCACCAACGAACTGTTGGACATCATGGGCGGCACCATGGCATGACACACCACGCTCCGCAACTTTTAAAAACAGACCGGGCATACCAAGAGAATTTCCTCTGTATGCCCGATCATTTTTTCCAGATTCCTCTATCGCCCTCACCTGTGTTTCCTACTCTTATGTTCCAGACCTAAAAAACACATTCAGAAGGCTATTTGCAACAATCTGATAATTAACGCCATAAAATCTGTACCAAACGATTTTTCATTCTCAGCCGAATGATTTTTCAATCTCCTGAGATTGATTTTCCGTTCTGCGACAAACGGTTTTACAGCCTCCTGCCTGCTTTTCAGCGACGCGGCGCAGGATGCTGTCTTTGTCTCTGAAAACGCGGACGACTTCCCATGTCCGGACGTTCATAAAGCTGTTGCACCTGTCTCATCGTCAACACTTTCTTAAACTTGTCATAGTAGCTTTTCTGCACGTCCAACCGTCTCTCCTGAGCCGAAAAACGAGCCTTTATGTTCTCATCTATATCTTTATCCGATTGTGCCGCCTGACTTCCCTTTTTCTTTCCGGGTATGCGGCATTCCGCCAACTTTTGCATGTATTCCTCGTAAAGGGGAATGAATTTTGCCGATGTTTCGTCGTCCAACATCAGTTTCCCGGCCATCCTTTTGGCCATCTGTCCGGGATCCGTCCGCATACGCGGCGCGTTTCCGCCCTCTTGGGCTGACAATGTGCTTCCGGCCAACAAAGCAAAACATGCGGCCACCATCCATTTTCTCATAGTTGTTTCCTTTTTAATTAAACCATTCTTTTTTGTTTCACAGAAGTATGACCCGTTTCCGGGCTTAAGGTTTACTCCTGAACACTTTTCCCCTACTGGATATAACAAGTTTTAACAAGCCCTACACTGTACGGCATACGCAAAGGGCCGGTTCCGTCCCCTTGCGAAACCGGCCCTTTTTACGGGGAAACCCTTATGCAAACCGTATCATTTCATCACAAATGTATTATAAGAATGCGCCGCCAATTCAGCAGACAAGCTCTTCTCTCCTATCTTGACGACCAAAGGAGAAGCCTCGTCCTTGAAATTTCCGGCAACGACCACATACTTATCCTCCGGTGTCTGGCATACCAATACCGGCATCCTGTCTTCACCCTGTGCCTTGTAAGCCACCACACGTGTGCCTTTCGAGATAAAATTACTGTAATGCTTCACGGCAAAATACTCCGGTGTATAAGTAAACTTGCGGGTTTTGGAATCCACGCGAATGAGCGCGTTCTGCTTCCATCCCCACGGGCTCTCGCCATTGTCGGCCAAGATGAAATTCCAGAAAGTGTATTCGTTGCACCCGTTGCCTAAGTAATGGTTCATCAGTTCAAAGGTATGTTCGCCTGCCCCCCAGTCGAAGCTGCCCCATCCGCATTCGCTTTCCGAACATATATAGTTCCACCCGGGATGTTCCTTGCGTAGCACGGGGAGCGACTCGCGGCCTTCCCATTGGAATGCCATGCCGCTAACGTATTCCTGCAACTTCGTGTCGGAAGCAATCTTCTGCACATAGTCCACACGGTTAGTGTTGAACGTCCCGAGATAAAGCTTCACCTCCGGATGTTTTTGTCTGAGCGTGGGACCCAGATAGTCACGATTGAACCGCACCGTTCCCTCGGCCGTCCATGCACAACCAGGGTAAGGCGTGTAGCTGTATGCCTCGTTCTGATATATCACCATGTCGATATTCACCCCCTGTTCCTTGTAAGCGTCGATAAACTTACAGAAATAATTGGCGTACGCCTGCAAGTAACGCGGATCTTGTATAAAGTAGTCCGTGGTGGCCAACTGGCGTGGGAACTTATCCCCTCTCTTGCCGACCAGTTTCATTTCGTCGGGATCCACCTTATCGTTCACATTACCGTAAAGGATGTAGTTCATCTTTTCGGGCATATTATTGAACTTGCTGCCCAGCACAGGATAATCACCATTGATTTTCATCCAACTGGGAGGGCACCATGGAGATATCCAGAACGTCAAATCAGGGTTATACTTCTGTGCCGCACGTATGAAGGGAATTATTGTCTGCTTGTCTCGGTCGATGTTGAAATAACGCAGTTCCAAATCCCCTTCCACCTCGTCGCAGCTATACCAGGACCGGGCATAGTCGTTGGCGTTCATGGAAATGCGGCCACGGGAAAAACGCAAATCGCCATCCGGTGAAAATACCTTCTTCAAGATTTCATCCTGCTCATCACGGGTCAATATCCCCAATGCGTCCCAGTCCAATTCGTTAAACGTGGCAGCCCATGCCTTGAACTCCACGATGGGCTTCTCATCTTCGTCCACCGTCACCAAGGGATTCCCGGCCTTCTTGGCCATCTTCACGACAGAGGTTTGCCACGTGTTGCCTTCCGTGCTCGAGTACCACGTAAACGACTGTGCCAATGTTCCGGCAGACCACGCCGCCAGACAACCGCATGCAAAAAGCATTTTGATTTTTTGTTTCATAATAGTTAAAAATTGGGTTAATGAATAACGGTTACAAATTTAAAACTTCTGTCGGAATAAACATCTGATATAAATCAGAAAAAACGGGCTTCCGCCCGTTTTCTTCTTAAAAAGACTTAAATCCAAATTCAGTTCTTATGTGTCATAATCTCCAAAACCTTACGGTCGGTTTCGTTCATGGCTTCAGCCCCGATACTGGTCAAGTTGTGTATGCTCTTATCCACATCATCGTCGATAATGCCTTCCACACTGCTCACACACTTCTGTTGCATGGCCAACATGGCTGACAATACAGCCGTAGAAACCCCGCTCGTCAATTTCAATGCGCAACTCGGTTTGGCTCCATCGCAAATCATCCCGGTAAGGTTCGCTATCATATTCTTTACGGCGTATGAGACTTGCTCGTACTTTCCTCCCATCAGATAGGTGATGCCACAGCTCGATCCCGTGGAAGCCACCACGCATCCGCACAATGCCGACAGGACCCCCAGACTTTGCTTGATATAAATGGCTGTCAGATGGCTCAGCATAAGCGCGCGGATAAGTTCTTCGTCCGTATTGTGGTTCTCTTCGGCAAAAACCACGACCGGCATCGTAGCGCAAATCCCCTGGTTGCCGCTTCCAGAATTGCTCATCACCGGAATCATAGCCCCAGCCATGCGGGCATCGCACGCACATGAGGTGCTCGACAGGATATGAGAGAATATCGTATCCCCCATAATACCACGCCCCAAAGGACGGCTCAGCGTCTTGCCCAACTCATGTCCGTAGCACCCTTTCAAAGCCTGTTGGGAGGCAGATTCGTTCAAGCGGCGTGCTTCCCGGATAAATTCGATTTCTTCCAACGGTGCCTCTACGGAAAAATCGTACACTTTACGCAAGTTGAGTTCGCATTCGTCTTCTCCGGCTTCCTCTCCTTGAGGCATACGGTTGTCCAACAGCACTTGCCCGTCTTTCTCCACATAAACGAAATGCGTGTGCTGACCGGCGATGACAGCCGTAACCCTATGGCCGGACTCACCATCCACTATGGCTTCGACATAAAGCTTTTCCGAAATGCCTTCTTTCAATGATATTTTGACACGCCGCTCCGCGATATATTGTTTTCCTTGTTCTACGTCGGCCGGCGTTACGTCTTTCAGCACCTCAAGTCCGTATGCAGACTTACCTGCCACTGCGCCTAAAGCTATGGCTATGGGAAGTCCCACCATACCCGTACCGGGAATTCCCACCCCCATGGCATTTTTCAGTATATTCGCGCTGAGAAAGACACCGACAGCGACCGGCCTTTCTCCAAGCACCTCTGCCGCACGTGCCACACAAAGAGATACGCATATAGGTTCTGTGCATCCCATTGCCGGCACCACCTGTTGCTTCACCAACCTGATGATGCGCTCCCGTTCCGTTTTTTCAATTTTCATGTTTTATTCTTTTTCGACCAAAAGGTCATTCGTCTGCCATTTCTTCATCTACATCCTTGATGTCTGCTTCAGGGGTATAGCTTCCGTAAAAAGTGTCATCTCCTGCCGTATCGCCCTCTTCTTCTGACTCCGAATCAGTTTCTGTGTCTTCGTCCACAATACGGCGGTTGCCGTCTTCGTCATATTCCGGTTCGGGCACAAAACGCAACTTCTCTACCGGTTCGCGCTTTTTGGCAAAAATAGCCTCTACCCATGTCCCTTTCGCAATCTCCAGAACTTCATACCCATCAGCAACCTTACGTTCCAACGTACCGCCCGCTGCATGAATGCGTGAAGCAGGCAAGGTTGTCGTACTAATGTCGAAAGCCGACTCTATAATGTCTTTTATCGTCAAAGATATGGAATCCCAACCACCGCCGAAATTACCTTCTATCAACTTCAGCAGGTCGGATGCCGTAATATGTTTAATGTTCTCATACGAGAGATCCGTAATCCGGCGGATCTCTTTCTTACGTATGGCCACGGCTCCTTTGCGTTTGTCCACACTGGGCAGAATGACATAATCTCCATTATTATACCTCATGACATCCCGGTCATCTTTCGGGTCGAAATGATACACGTCAAAAGCCAACCGGATGACGTTCAGCACTTTTTCCTCAGATGAAGAAAAACCTTCTTCCTTAATATCCTTTTGCCACAATTCCAAAAGCTCTTGGGCTTCCGTTCCCCATACATTACTGGCGTTCAAATCGAGAACCGACTCCAAATAGTAATTCTTCTTCTGCATATCCTTTCCTCTTTAATTTTTTGGCAAAAGTAATAAAATAAATACGTTCTACCACAAGTATTTTAAGAAAACGACGGGAATGTCCATAAAAAAAGTTACCTTTGGTCGTATTAATCTAATATCAATAAAAATAGAAACCTATGATGAAACCCTTATTGACAGTTTTGACGCTTCTCACGTCATCCACATGTATATGGGCCGACCCCATCGACCCGGAAAAAGCCAGGGAAATAGCCCAGGCATACATGTGTGGCAACCAGATTCCCGAAACCGTGGAAACCCTCGTGAACAAACGCAACAGTACCGACGGGTACGCGCCCCTCTATATTTTCAACAGGGGAAACCACCAAGGCTTTGTCATCATATCCGGAGACGACTGTATGCCTTACGTCTTAGGATACACCGAACAAGGAGATTTCGACCCGCAAACTCTCCCGCCCGCCATGCTCGACTGGTTGGAAGGATACAGCCTGATGATAGAAGCGGCACAAGCCCAAGGTTTAGGTCCGAGAGCGCAAGCACGGGCCAATGACAAAGAGAACATCGCTCCATTAGTCAGTGCACACTGGTCGCAAGGGGCACCTTACAACAACTTGTGCCCATTCCGTAAAGACGGAGGAGGCCGCGCGCTGACCGGATGTGTGGCCACGGCTGCCGCGCAAGTGGCATATTACTGGAGAAAAGAGCTGCCCGACCGTTCGCAGTATGACACACCGACTTACGGTTACGGCGATGCCCCCGTCACCGAATCGTTCCCGAAAGGGACTCCCTTGCAATGGGAACTGATGCAGGACAACTATGGAGGAAACACGCCCGAGGACATGAACACGGCCGTGGCTACGCTGATGGCCATCACGGGCACCTCCACCTGGCTCACCTACGGTTCGTCCACATCGGGACAAATCCGTGATTTGGTCAATACCTTCTCCGGACAATTCCTTATGGACAGCCGATGTACATACAAATCCGGCATCAGCCAGTCGGAATGGGAAGATATGGTGTACGACGACCTGACAAAAGGTTGGCCCATCGTGTACAGCGGAGTATCCCCGACATCAGGCGGACATGCCGTAGTGGTAGACGGATACCGCGCCTCGGACAACCTTTTCCATTTTAATTTCGGATGGGGAGGACAAGGAGACGGGTATTACACTGTGGACGACTTGACGGGTATGAACGGATTCAACGGGCAGCAAGGCATGACCCATGCCATACATCCGCGTGCCTATTCTCTGGAAGGAGAAATCCGGACAAGCAAAATGTACACCCGCATGAAAAACGCCATCGAGGTGGAAATCACCAACCATGGCACCACGGACTACAAGGGGATATTCCTTGCCATTGAGCGGAAAGAAGAGGAACCGACAGACGTAAGCGATGCCAACCTGAGAGACGTGAACACGGTCATCCCGAGCGGGGAAACGGCAAACGTGGAACTGACTTACCGGCCCAGTATCGCCGGACCGTATTACATGTACCTCATGGACAGCAATGCGCGTATCTTGGCACGCCTGGCGACCGAAGCTTCCGCACAGGAACCCGCATTGTCTCTGAACGGCCTCCGGCTCGATGCCGCTTCGGAAAGCGAGGAAACATCCATTGTGCTCGGCGGACAAGAAAGCACCATATTATATAATAAGGTGTACAGCGACGCAGCCTGCGTCCGGGCTTCCATAACGAACGCCCAAGAAGCCACCGCTGCCACGCCGACCTTGCAATGCGACCTGTACCAATACGATGCCGGACAATCGGCCTTTGTCAAACGTGAGGATTTGTCGGACAGGGAGACCGTATTTGCAGAAGGCTCGACACAAGAAGTGACGTTCAACTTCGACGACATGGAAAAAGACGCATTGTATGCCGCCGCACTGCACCGCGACTACAAGGCCGGAGGAGAAGACCGGACAATGGAGGCTGCACCGAAAGACACCATCGTCTATTTCAAGGTAGCCGGTTGCGACCTCACCATGGCTGAAACGGACAACCGGGGAGCCGTCTTCTCCGGCCATTGGAACAGGGACAAGTTTTTGGAACTGGCATCTACCGTGCCGTCCACGCATTTCGACCTGACTCGCGTGACGGGCATAGACAGCGTGCCGCAGCTCGCCAATCCGAACATTTTGTTTTATCTCGATGCCGCCTCGGAGGCCAAAGGAAAAAACATCATCAAAGAAGGTATATGCGAGGAACTCAGCCTGACCATGGGTTACGACTACTACGCACAGCAGCCTTTCACCGCCCGCCGTGCCGTCTTCGACCCGCAGTCCTCGTCGACGAAATGGCAATACATCGCCCTGCCTTTCGACTGCGAAGTGCCCGAAGGCAGCCGCGCACGCAGAATCAAGAAACTGAGCAACATCCTTATCTCGGAATCGGACGAAGTGAACACCACGTTAAAGGCTTGCACGCCTTACCTTTACCGGACTACCCGGCCGGGCGAAGACCAGATTACGGCCACCGACGTGAACGTCGATGACGGGCATGGAACAGCCACGTCCGACACCCTGTCCTACAGTTTCAGCAATGGAGTGGCCCGGAAAGGACTCCGCATGCTGAACAAGGCTGACATACAGACCTTCGTAGAGGACGAGGGGGCCACCATCCCGGCTTTCAGCGGCTACCTTACATACGACAAGGACGTAAGCACCAACATCTACGCATACGAGAAGAAAGACAAGGAAAGCGAGGCGCTCGGCGAACTGCTGAACCAAGCCTACCTTTTGGCTGAAAATGCCAAAGGGCAGTTGTCGCCGGAAGACCTCAACACGTTCCTTGACCAAATCCACACTGCAGCCGCATGCTATACCCGCCATCCGGAGGCAGAGGAGATAGCCGAAGCCGCCGCCCTTTTGGAAGAGGGCATCAAAGCCTGCCGCCGGAACCTCATCCCCACAGATGCGCCCATCGACCTCACGGACGTGTACCTGACCAACGCTTCGTTTGAAAGCCGTCGCACCACGGGTTGGGACATCACACGCGAGACAGGGCAGAGTTCAAAGGTGACGGACGTTTCGTCCTTGGACAATTACATGGTGGACGCAGACGGCAGTTACGTATTCCACTCCTATTCCAGTTCCGGAAAAGGCAGCGTCACGCTGAGCCAGAAAGCCACGGGCCTGAAAAACGGATTCTACCGCGTAAAAGCATGGATAGCCACCGACGAAGGACAAAGCGTGACACTCTTTGCCAATACATCCACAGCCACGATGACCGACGACGGCTTCGGCAAACGTTACCTGAGGGAGACCTTCATAGACAGCATCCACGTGACGGACGGCATGCTCACCCTTGGCATCAAAGGCAACGACGGATGGTATAAGGCCGACAACTTCAGGTTGTATTACCTGGGCGACGGCACCACCTCCGTCACTCCCGTACACAAGGGCACAGCCACCGTCAAGGCATACGGCGGAGAAGGTTACATCAGCTTGCAAGGCCTGGAAGGACAAGTGCTGACCGTTTCCATATACGGAACGGACGGACGTATCGTGCGGCAAGTGACCGTCGACGGACAAGAACAAGTGCGCGGCCTCTCCAAAGGGCTATATATCGTAGACCGGCAAAAAGTCATCGTCCGGTAACGCGTCGGTAAACATTCACTTATACAAGCCCCGATTTCCTGCCTCAAACAAGCATCGGAAACCGGGGTTCGTTTTTCCCTATCGCCCCCGTCCGGTGACGGCCACCTTGATGACACCATCCAACCTGTTCTCAAAAATCCGGTAGGCTTCTTCAATACGTTCCAACGGGAAACGGTGGGTGATAAGCGGTGTGGTGTCAATCCGGCCCGCCTCTATCAGGGAAAGGATTTCGGCACAATCGCAACCGTCCACCCCTCCAGTCTTGAACGTCAGGTTCTTCCCGTACATGTCCGGCAACGGCAACAACTGGGGCTTGTCATAAAGTGCCACAACCGTCACGACGGCATTAGGACGGGCACATTCCCAGGCCAACCGGAAACTGTCCTGGCCACCGGCCACTTCCAACACCACGTCCGCCCCTCCATGGGCACTATGGCACAGCACAAAGTCTTTACAGCCTTCGGGAGTCGTCACCTCTACCCCGGGATAGTGTTCGCGCACGAAACGCAACCTCTCCTCCGACCGTTCGCAAACGATGACGCGATGCGGATTTTTCAGCATGGCACACTGCAAAGTGCATATCCCCGTAGGGCCTGCGCCGATAATCAACACCGTGTCCTCCTCCTTGATTTCCGAGATACGCGCTGACCAAAAGCCTGTGGCCAAGATGTCGCCCACGAACAAAGCTTGCTCGTCGGTCACCGATGGGGGAATCACATTCAAGCCCTGGTCTGCATACGGAACCCTGACAAATTCGGCTTGTCCACCGTCGATACGACAACCCAAAGCCCAACCGCCATGAGGGTCGGTGCAGTTGTTCACGTACCCGTGCCGGCAAAAGAAGCATTCCCCGCAAAATGTCTCCACGTTCACGGTCACCCTGTCGCCCGGCTTGACCGAAGTGACCTCACGGCCTACTTCTTCCACCACCCCGACCATTTCATGCCCCACCGTGATTCCCGGTACGGCACGCGGCACACTCCCGTGTTTGATGTGTAAATCACTGGTACAGATGCTCCCCAACGTCACCCGTACGATGGCATCCCGCCCGTCCTGCAACTCCGGACGCGGCTTCTCCCTTAATTCGAATCTCCCTTGTTCTACGAACGTGTATGCAAGCATAATCGTCTCCTTTCTTTTGAACGGTCCTTTTCCGCACACAAAGATAGCGAAAGGCAAGTGCAGTTCCAAGCCAAAAGCTTGCTTTTGAGCAAGGAAAGTGCTCGCAAGTACAAACATTGTCCCGGGCAAAAGGCACGAGAATCCATTATTGTCACACGAATCCGCAACCACTCCCGAAAAAAACAAACCAAAACTCATTATAACTGACAATTTGGCAGGCTCAAAATGAAGTTCAATAAAAAACAAATCATAAAAAAGGGATACCGTAACCGGTATCCCTTTATCTTTAAAATAAAATCCCCTACATAAGGAAAACGTTCCGATACAAACGACCGGACTCATTCCCCTTACGGGTTTTACGCTTCTTCCAACGTCATGCCCAAATAAGAACAAGAGAAATTCTTTCCTTTTACGGAAGGAAACTGGCTACGCGCATCCACATCTTGCCGCGAACGCAAATGCTCCACTATACGGTTGTAACACTCCTGCGTGTTACGAGCCTTGCAACGAGCCTTGAACCGCGTATCCTTATACTGGAACTTAGTGGTGCCAGGAATGGGAACCACACGTTTGAAAAGGATTTCCCCCTCATACCATCCCGGACGGTCGTTAATGGAAAAACGGGCCGGTGCTTCCTTCTCCGAACTTTCGGCTAAAGACTGCGTCCTGCCTCCGTTCACTTTAAATTCGGCCAAAGTCGTAGCCGTTGTCTTAATCACAATAAAATACACACGGGGACGTACCTTATAACGCTTGGGATAAGGCATCGGGCTATCCATGTATTGGCGCAAGTCTTTCACGAAAGCCTCATCCAACGTAATACCCGGCAGGGAAGACAGGAAATCAAAAGCCTCTTCCGCCGAACTCACCACGCACTCCTCGTCAAAATAGCGAATGTATAAATTCATCAATTCATTATATAAATAAAACCATAAAATCCGAACAATTATACCCCTCGGGCATAATTAGTCGGAGACCGATGCAAAATTATATAAAATCTCCCGTCCGGACAAATTTTGTCCGGTGTAATCCACCTCCGCGATGACAAAATAAGTAACTTTGCACAACCATTCATGATAATTTGAATATGTATATCATCAGATTCATCAAAAACTGGACGCTCCCCATCGCCATGCTCATGGGGGCATTGTCTTACTTCATTTACACAGGCATTCCTGTCCTGGAGCCTACGAAGCCTTACGTAGCCCGGTTCGTCGGCATCCTGCAACCGGTATTGATTTTTGCCATGCTTTTTATAACGTTCTGCAAAGTAAATCCCAAAGAACTCCGTCCTTGCCGTTGGCATGGATGGCTGCTCTTAATCCAAGCTGGCTGTTTTGCCCTCCTGGCCGGGCTTTTGAAATGTTTTCCCAACCTGCCGGGCCAAGTTTTGGCAGAAGCAGCCATGCTGTGCATGATTTGCCCGACAGCTACTGCAGCCGCTGTAGTCACCGGGAAATTAGGAGGCAATGCGGCCAACCTTACGACCTATACCATTTTAATCAATCTGGCCACGGCACTGATTGTCCCCATATTCGTCCCCTTGGTCCACCCCCACCCTGACCTGACATTTGGTGTCTCCTTTTCTTTGATATTAAGCAAAGTCTTTCCTTTATTGTTCTGCCCGTTCCTGGCCTCCTTGTTCGTCCGCTACTGCCTTCCTGGCATACACAAGCTAGTTCTCCGCTGCAAGGACCTGGCATTCTATTTGTGGGCCGTGGCACTGGCCATTGCCATCGGGGTTACCGTGAAGAGTATCGTCCACAGCGAAGTATCGGCGCTTTACCAATTTGGCATAGCCGGCATATCGCTTGTTTGCTGCGTCGTACAATTCTGGGCGGGGAAATACATCGGAACCCGTTACAACGATCCCATTAGTGCCGGTCAAGCCTTGGGACAAAAGAACACGGTATTTGCCATTTGGATGGGGTATACATTCATGACTCCGGTTACATCGGTAGCCGGAGGCTTCTACAGCATTTGGCACAATATTTACAACTCTTACCAACTCTACCGCAAACGAAACGAAGAAAACAAATGAAACAGAAGTGTAAATACAAATAAAGCCACCCTCACGGGCAGCTTTATCTGAGCGGAAAACGAGACTCGAACTCGCGACCCCGACCTTGGCAAGGTCGTGCTCTACCAACTGAGCTATTTCCGCAATTATATTGCTTATGAAAAGTGTGAAGAGAAGGAGACTCGAACTCCCACGACACAATTGTCACTACCCCCTCAAAGTAGCGCGTCTACCAATTCCGCCATCTCTCCGAATGATACAGAAAACATTCTATGTGCCCAGAACAGGACTCGAACCTGCACGTCTCTCAACACTCGCACCTGAAACGAGCGCGTCTACCATTCCGCCACCTGGGCAAAAATGTTTCTGAATATCTTGAGCGGAAAACGAGACTCGAACTCGCGACCCCGACCTTGGCAAGGTCGTGCTCT
>ERZ1673738.57-NODE-57-length-195172-cov-12.189409_pt1 | contig 195172 bp, 169 predicted proteins | sample MGYA00580198_ERZ1673738 | MGnify/ENA primary metagenome ERZ1673738 (study PRJEB41218, sample SAMN15661784) | gut metagenome | host: Homo sapiens | place: Canada: London | collected 2015-08-20/2019-03-30 | study: EMG produced TPA metagenomics assembly of... | reverse complement strand
GACCTACACCCTTAGCAGGGGCGCCTCTTCGGCCTCTTGAGTACTTCTCCGTAGTACTGCCCCGGGCAGCCGCTTGCAGAACCCGGAACGCATACATTATACACGATGCGGGGCGATTTGTCAAGAGATTTTTGAAAAAACGGAGAAAACGGCAGTTACTTTTTTGCTGCGGCACTCATGACCCCGTTTGAATAGTGCTTGTTTGCTCAAATCACGTCCGGAAAAATGCAGATTGCACATTTTATCTTGACTTTCGGGCGGATTTCGGTTATAATGACGCAAGGATTCCCATATTCCGCAAACAGAAAGGAATAAATGCCATGAGCTTCTGGATATGTGCTGACGAACATCCGACGGAAACGCATCTGTACTATTTTACCCATACTTTTTCTGCCGCTCCGGGTGCGACGCTGACAGCCCGCTCCTGCGGCGACACCCGCTACCGCCTGCTGCTGAACGGGCATCCGGTCTGCGAGGGTCCCTGTCAGGGATCGTCCTATGTCCGCTACTACGAGGAGAGTGACCTGACTCCCTTCCTGCTTCCCGGCGAGAATACGCTGACGGCAGAGGTGCTGTATGCGCAAGAGGGATCGTTTATCTCTGTCTACCGCGGTTCACGCCCTGCCTTCTGGCTGGATGGCTGTCTGACAGCGCCGGACGGTGACAGGCGCCCGCTCGGCACCGACGGCAGCTGGGAATGCACGCGCGAAGATGCCGTCGGGTTCTACCATGTTCCCGGCGTGCATACCTCCGTGCCGCCTTTTGAGGAGGTGCGCGGCGCATCCGTCCGGACGCCGGTACAGACCAGACAGATGTATGAGCCGGATCTTGGCGGGAAAGGCTACAATATTTTCGGACTGCGGGAATACTACCCGCTGACGCCGCGCCCCATCCCGCAGATGGAAACCGGCGAGCCGCATCCCTTTACGGTATTGCGCAGGGGCGACGGCTGGATGGAGCTGGATGCCGGCGCGTATACCACTGCCAAGGTGTCCTTTGGCTTCACTGCCGCCGCCGGCGCGTGCGTGAAGATTATCTATGCCGAGTGCGTGTCTGTCGCGGACGCGGAGGGCAACCGACACAAGGAGCTGCGGGACGCATGGAACGACCCCACCGCGCGCGTGGAGGGCGTGTACGATACGGTGTATGCAACCGGGGAACGGCAAAGCTTTTCACCGTTCTGGTATCGTGCATTCCGCTTTGTCCGGCTGGAGTTTCCGGCGGATGCGGGCTTTGAGCCGGATGTCATGACCTTTGCCCCTTACTTCTATCCCATGGACGTCACGGGCAGCTTTTTCTGCTCGGACGGGCGGCTCAACCGGATGTGGGATATCAGCCGGAACACGGTGCTGTGCTGCACGCACGAAATGTATGTGGACTGCCCTTACTACGAGCAGCAGCAGTACGACATGGATTCCTGCCTGGAGATGCTGTTTACCTTCCGCCTGACCGCCGATGCACGGATGCCGCTCAAGAGTCTGACAGACCTTGCCCATTCGCAGATGGCGGACGGAATGCTCCAGGCGAACTATCCTTCCACCGGGGTACAGATCATCCCGGATTTCACGCTGTTCTGGGTGCTGATGCTGCGGGAATACCTGCGTTACGCGGGAACCGACGGGGCGGCGTGCGAACCGGTGCGCGCGCTGACCGGCACGATGGATAAGGCGCTGGGCGTGTTTGAAAACTACATGACCGACAGCGGGCTGATCGGTCCCACCCCCTACTGGCCCTTTGTGGACTGGGTGCCGGGCTGGCAGGTCGGCGTGCCGGACGGCGGGCGCGAGGAGCCGCTGACCGTGACCTGCTTGATGTATGCCGCCGCTCTGCGTGCAGGCGCGGAGATATGCCGGACGCTGGGGCGTGCAGAGCGCGCCGCCGAGTACGAGCGCCGTGCGGCTGCCATGATTGATCGCGTCAACGCGCTCTGCTATGACGCCGATGCCGGGCTGTATCGCAATACGCCCTCGCGCCGGGAGTTCAGCCAGCATACGACGCTTTGGGCTGTTCTGTCCGGGGCGGTGCGCGGCGAGGAAGCCGGTGCGCTGGTAGACCGTACCTTTGACGGGCACGTTCCGGTGGCGGTCTGTACCTTCTCCATGAACCATTATCTGTTCCGTGCGCTGGAAATGGCAGGGCGCTATGAAGCCTACGCGCCGCGCCTGCTGGAGGGCTGGCAGCGGATGCTTGATCTGCATTGCACCACGTGGTGCGAGAATCCGGATTCGCCCCGGAGCGAGTGCCACGGCTGGTCATCGGCACCGATCTATGAATTCTCCCGCATGGTTCTTGGTGCATTCCCGACCCGGGACGGCTGGAGTCATGTATCGGTTCAGCCCTGCCCGCCGGAAGGACTGTCCTTTGCGGAAGGGTCCGTCCCCACGCCGTATGGGGATCTGTTCATCCGTTGGGAGCGCAGGGACGGCGATTTCACACTGACCGTGCGCAAACCGGAGGGAGCGCCGCTGTGCGTGACGGCTGTCCTGCCGGACGGACTGGCTGTGCCCATGGGCTCGGACTGCAGTCTGACCGCCAGCTGTACCCTGTAATATCCGGACGCAAACACCTGGGGGGGTAAAAACTCATTTTGAGTTTTTACCCCCCCAGATGACGTTAAGGAAACGCTGATTTAGTGAGGCACCCCTTTGACAGAGCACCAACGTGTGCATGAACGCCTATGCGGGATGCCGCAAACCCATCACGGCGCGATGACCCGCACGCTGACTTCTCCGCTGTGCAGAATACGTATTCCGTCCGGCGTCTCGACAATCAGACCGAAGTTGCTGTCCACGCCCCGGACGACGCCATCCAGTATCTCATTCCCACGCGTCGCCCGCACGGACTGCCCGGTCAGTGTCAGGCGGCGGCGGTACTCCTCCAGGGTCGCGGGTGCGGTGACTGTGTCCGTGTTCAGCATGGTCAGAAGCTCGCGGGCGATCTGCCCGCAGAGCATTCCCACGTCCAGCGGCGCGCGGCGCGGGGAGTCAGCGTCCAGCAGACATCCGGCAGGTGCCCGCAAGCCGGACGGAAATTCCGCCGTTGTCAGATTGATGCCCCAGCCTGCCGCAAGGTAGGTCTCCCCCGCGCGCGGCGTGACGGCTTCGGTCAGAATGCCGCAGACCTTTCCGCCGCTCCGGTATAGGTCATTGACCCACTTGATGCCGGTTTCGACTCCGGCAACCGTCCGGATAGCACGGCTTGCTGCGACTGCCGCCGCCGCCGTTACCGATACTGCCTCGTCCAGCGGCTTGTCCGTGCGCCAGAGCAGAGTCATATATAGCCCCGTCCCTGCCGGCGAATAGAAATCCCGTCCCAGCCGTCCCCGCCCCGCTGTCTGCGCACGCGCGGCAAGAAGTGTTGTCGGACATCCGGCTGCCTGCGCAAGACGCTTCGCTTCCGTGTTGGTCGAATCAATCTCTTCAAATATCTTTACCTGTATACCGCTATACTCCGCGAGCCCCCTGCGAACGCCGGATTCACTCAGCGGAATCAATGCTTGCTCCATGCCTGTATGCTCCCTTTCCCCTGTGCTTTCCCACCCATCATATCACCAAATCTCCCCCTATTCCTGAACAGACTGTAAATCTTGCGCTCTGTCTCATAAAAAAACGATACGGGGAACGAGGAACGGGGAACGAAAAGCAAGCAAATGTTGTCGCCCTGTGAATTTTACAAAGAACACTTGATTTTTTCTGCAAAATGGTGTATAGTAAGAAACGATACTTTCGACGCTCCCCGGAGCGCAATCCCACACAGAGGAGAACATGAACCGAATGAGAACCGCAAAAATTACCCTGCTCGCCATGGCGGCGGCACTTTTTACCTGCCTGTGCCTGCTGGTTGCCTGCAATGTGCCCGGCAGTAGTTCCTCGTCCGAAACCGCCACCGGGGAAACCGGATCCGCCACGGACGATTCTGGAACCGCCACCGCTACATCCCGCCTGAATGAGGACGTGACAGCACCGGTCCGCTACGACTACCTGTCTGCCGATGTGTCCGCAGATGTCGATATTGAGCCGTCTGACTACTCCGACATGAAGCTGACACTGCCTGCCAGTCTGCGCGTGACCGATGAGGACGCGATAGAGTATATCAAGCAGACCATACTGTTTGAGTACCGCGTTGCCGATAACGGCACCGAGAAGATGACCGACAAGAAGATGAAGAAGGGCGACTCCGCCTTCATCTACTACAAGGGCGAGATTGACGGCAAGGAGTTCTCCGGCGGTTCCAACTGGGACGATAAGACTCCCTATGAGCTGAAGCTCGGCTCCGGATCCTTCATCCCCGGCTTTGAGGACGGGCTGATCGATGTCATTCCCGCGCTGACCTCCAAGGAAAGCCCGGTCACGGTCAAGGCGACCTTCCCGCAGGATTATGGCAAGGAGGAGCTGAACGGTAAGGAGGCTACGTTTTACGTGGTGGTGGAGTATGCCGTTCAGTACACCCTGCCGGAGTTCAACCGGGAGTTTGTGGAGAAGACGCTGAAGTACACCGCCAAGAAGGACGTGTATACCAGCGATGCGGAGTACCTGCAGGAGTACATCGCCTATATCCGCCAGCAGCTGGAGTCCAAGATTGCCGACCAGGTGTCGTACGCCAAGACAGACGCGCTGTGGACATACCTGACCGACAAGGCGGTCTGCCGGAACCTGCCGCAGTCCGAGATTGATTTCTACTATGATTCCTACCTCAGCCAGATCAAGTCTGCATACAGCCAGTATTCCACCTACTACGGGGAGAACTTTACCAAGATGTATCCCGATGAGGCGCATTTCTCGGTCTGGTACATGGGGCTGAAGTCCGCCGAAACATGGAAGGAGGAGCTGAAGCAGCTCTCCGTCCGGCTTGTGAAGAAGGACATGATCACGCACGCCATTGCCGAGAAGGAGAACATGGAGACTGTCACCGATGAGGAGTACAAGAAGGTCGTGGAGTACTGGGTGCAGCAGTATTCCGGGCAGATGACCTCCGACGAGATCGTCAAGAGCATGGGCGAGCTGTATCTGAGACAGTCCGCGCTTGCGGATCGCATGAGCGATTGGCTCATGCAGCACGCGACCTTCACCTACGCCGAGGAAGGGAACTGAGGGCGCGACCGGTTCCCGGCGAATCTGCCGATGCCTGAAAAAAGAGGCACGCGGACATCCGATTTCGGATGCCGCGTGCCTCTTTCCCTATTACGGATTACTTGCTTTTGACAGCTTCGACCAGCTCTGCCAGCAGCTGCTCCTGCCGGAGGATGGCGTCCTCGACCGCAGCCTGCCGGGCAACTGCCGCTTCCTCGGCGGCTTTGGCGGCTTCGGCGGCGGCGTCAGCTTCCGCTTGCGCGGCAGCCTTGGCGGCTTCTGCCGCGGCGATCTTCTTCGCATCCAGCCTGTTCTTGGCGTGCATCATCACGCGCAGTACAAGGAAAATGCAGAACGCGACCAGAATAAAGTCCAGAATGGTTTGGATCCATGTTCCCCACAGGATAGCAACCTCGGGAACCGCTTCGACACCCTCGGTGGCTTCCACGCCCTTGCGGAGCACGGTCTTGATATTATCCAGATCGGTTCCGTCTGTCAGCAGACTGACGCAGGGGTTGATGACGTAATTGACAAGACCTGTCACGATTTTTCCGAACGCACCGCCGATGACGACACCGACTGCCATATCCACTACGTTTCCGCGTGTGATAAACGCTTTGAAATCTGACCAGAATCCGCCTTTCTTTTTAGACATACCTCAAAATCCTGCCTTTCGCACGTTTTTTTGCGCGAACCAGCCGCGCATATGTACGCGAATATTGTACTACAAATTACATCGCATGTCAAGGGAATTTTTCCTTGGCGCTCGGCGTGGCAGGCACTTTTTTGCCGTCGGGGAGGGGGGGAGCGGAGTCCAAAGCCCGCTGAACGCAGATCAGGGAAATACGGCAGGATCCCTGCCGACGGCAGGATCCTTGCCGACGGCAGGATCCTTGCCGCCGGCAGAATCTTTGCCGGCTATCGGTTGACAGCTGTCTTTTTTTGTGTTATACTGATTGCAATCAAGCGCGGGGAACAGATCGGCAGTTTCTTGGGTGAGCGGAGGATAACAGTCTGAAAATGCTTTTTCGGACAGGAGTTTTGTGTCTTGGCGGTCTGAGTGACCGCCATTCCGGCAAGCCGGAACCGCCGAAAACTACCGCGTTGGTGAGAAAGGAACGGTCATAAACATGAAACATCGGGGAAAACTGCTTCTGGTGACAGCAGGTCTGATGCTGTCTCTCATCGCGATTCTGTGCGCCTGTACCGGACCGACTGAAACGAACACGGGCACCTCGTCCGAGACGGCGGGTTCCGCAACCGGAACCGAAACCGCAACGGAAGCCGTCACGGGTACGGAGACCGGATCGGCAGCTGCCGATACCGACACGCAGACCGAGACGGAAACCAAACCGACCGTGTCAGAGGACGTCATAGGCATCGCCAATGTGGCGAACGCCGGGTATGCCATGGCAGGCTCCTGTCGCAATACCGACGGGTATTCCAACCTGCACGCCAATGACAACGACCTGTCCACTCCGTTCTCCAGCCAGGACTTTTCGGCGGCGGAAAGCGATGTGTACCTGTTCGTTGACCTGACACGCGCGTATACGGTCCGTTCGGTCGTTCTGCTGCCTGCCGCCGGCGAGGCGGAGCTGTTCCCGGTTGACTTTGACCTGCAGGTATCGGATGACGGGCAGGCATGGACAACGGTGCAGAGCCGCACCGACGTGTCCGGCGTCGGCGAGGCAGGCGTAACGGTGGATATGGGCGGCGTTGAGGCGTCCTTTGTCCGCCTGCTGGTGCATCGGATGGCAGAGGATAAGGGAAAGTACCGCTTTGCACTGGGCGAGATGCAGGTGCTGGCGGACGTGCGCCGTACCGATAACCTCGTGCTTCGCCAGAACGACATCTGGCTCTATACGGATACTTCCGCTACCCTGACTGCGGCATACCGCCGCATTGCCAACGTCACGGAGGAAGCACCCCTGCGTTTCTTCACGGATGACCCTGCCGTGGCGGAGATCGACTGCAATACGGGCAGCATTACGCCCCGCGGCTTTGGCGATACCTTGGTTTACGCCTATGACGGCGAGAACCTGACCGCCTGCCACGTGCGCGTGCTGGACGATACGCAGACTGCATTCCGCATCAGCACCTTTTACCATTCCAATTTCGGGTATCCCGATGTTATTCCCGCGTGCCTGGACTACATGAAGGAGGCGGGCATCGGATTCCTGGAGGAGACGCGCACCTACGATGCCGCCGGCAATCAGGTCTGCGACTATATGATGTACCTGTGCGCCAAGCGGGATATTTTCTACTCGGTCAGCGATCCGCTCCACGATCTGGCTTTGTCCAAGGCGAGTCAAAGCCGGATCATCGAGCTGGTTCAAAAGTACGAGAACCGTGCCGGCTTCGGCGGCATTTATCTCGTGGATGAGCCGCACGAGGAATCCAATGACTACGCCCGCGTGGCACGCATCATCCACGACTACAACCATCACGTCACCCCGCACCTCAATCTCCTGCCCATCGGCGGATTCCCCTCCTGGGATGAGTATGTGTCGGAGTATTGCGCCATCACAGGCGGTACGCATCGGATGGAGTACCTGTCCTACGACAACTACTGCTTTATGGCTGACGGCGGCTTCAACTGGGGCGTATACAATTCGCTCAATAAGATACGCCAGTACGGGCTGAAGTACAACGCCTCGACGGGCTACTATATGCAGTGCATGGAAATACGCGGCGCTTACCGCATTTCCTCCGATGAGGAACTGCTGTTCAATGCCTCTATGGGGCTTGCATACGGCATGAAGAATTTCAAGTGGTTTGTCTACCTGACGCCCATCGGGGGCGGGGGAGAGCCCTTCACGACCGGCGTGATCGGTCCTGATTTCAAGCCCTCCGTTATGTATGAGGGCGTGAAGGCGGCGAATGCCCGCATTGCCGAGTGGGGCAAGGTTCTGGGTAAGAGTGACGCCGTGGAGGTCTACCATTCGGATGCCGTTTCCGGCAACGAGGTCGTGCCGGAGGATTTCGTCATCCGGCAGACCTCCGACAACGCCGCCATATATGCGCTCTATCAGTCGCTGGAAGGCGACGGGCGGCAGTACGTGGTGGTCGTCAACCGGGATTTCGGCAAGGGAATGGATAAGGAATTTACCTTTGCCGTTACGGAAGGACTGCCCTCACTGGAGCTTTACGACGGCGGTGCATGGACATCGCTGGATATCGGGAGCGGCAGCTTCAGCCTGTTCATTGCGGCTGGCGACAGCGCCATCCTGCGCCTGCCGGAGGGATATGATTTCCGCCGCCCCGCCGCCAAGCCTTCGGATAATCTCGCACTGGGGCGGGCTGCCTTTGTGAGCAGTTCGCAGTACACCTTCTGGACCGAAAGCGACAAGGCGTCCTACCGCCTGACCGATGGGGAAACGGCATCCGGCGGCTGGCTTGCCGGCAACCGCGACACGAATCCGATTGTTCTGATCGACCTGGGCGAGGTCAGGCAGATCAGCCGCGTGGAGCTGTTCGTGTTCGTGACCATGGAGAAGCGCTTCCCCGGCAGTGCCACGATCGAGGTGTCGGCGGACGGCGTGACATGGACGCAGGTGTTCTCCTCGCAGATCACGGCAGGTGCGGACGGATCCGCTTCCTGCGGGTTTGACAAGGCGGACGCCCGCTATGTCCGTATAACCGCCGGCGGCGTCCGATGTGCGCTCGGCGAGATCGGGATATACGCACAATGAGCCGGAGCGGCACGCCGCACGCGCAAGCCGCCGGCATCGGCGGACGCGGCGCCCCGGTTGCCCGCGACTGAAAACAAAACTGAAAACTGTAAATATTTCTCCGTTTTTTGCGAAAAGTTCCGACAAAATGCCGTTCCGGATCGTTATACAGTATGAGGGGGGATTACGATATGCCTGAATCAGAATCTTTGCTGCGTACGGACGAAGGTTTTGAGGCGTTTTATACCCGGCACTATAAGTTGGTATACCGCACCTGCTTCTCCTACATGAAGAACACCGCCGATGCGGAGGACTGTACCGAGGACGTATTTGTCAAAGTGCTGACCGGACAGTACTCCTTTGAGGACGAGAATCACGAGAAGGCATGGCTGACCGTTACCGCCATGAACCTGTGCAAGGACAAGCTGCGGCACTGGACGCATCGGCAGGTCGTGTCGCTGGATGACTGTGCCGAGCTGGTCGGCGACGGTGCGCCGCACATCGATGAAACGCTGGATGCCGTGCTGAAGCTGCCGCCTAAGTATAAGGACGTTATCTACCTGCACTACTACATGGGCTACAAGACAGACAGAATAGCCGAGATGCTGGAGAAGCCTCCGTCCACCGTCCGGAATCACCTGCGGGAGGCAAGGGAACTTTTGCGCAAGCTGTTGGGAGGGATACAACCGTAATGAAAAAAGGTATGGAGGAGAACGGTCAAAGGACGGATCCGGGGACTGACGGAAGGCAGGAGCAGGAGGATGCCGTCCTGCGCGGACAGTTGCAACAGGCGCTGGACAGCGTGGAGCCGGACAGGGAGGCGCGGGAACGGATGCTACGTCGCATCCGGGAAAAGGCGGCTGCCCGGCAGACCGCCGATGAACCGACTCCCGTGTCCGCACCGGAACCGGCACGCCGCCGCGCGGGCTTCTGGGGGCAGCTTCTGCGGTACGGGCTTCCGACCGCCGCCTGCCTGTGCATCCTGATGATTACGCTCTGGCGTGCGCCGGGTCTGACCTCCGGCAAGCCGGGTGACGGTGGCAGTCGGGAGCCTGCCACCACTCCCATTGTCCGCTTTGTCGGACCGTCCGGGCTGGATGCGGCGGGACTGTCCCTGTCCCTGCCCGAAGGCGCCGGAAATGTGTCCAGCACACTGGTGGACGGGCAGATCGCCTGCGTGTACTTCGTCATGGACGGTAAGGCATACGCCCTGTACGCCTCGCGGCTGGAGGGAGATTTCTTCGGGCTGGACGGCGACATCGTGGAGACCGAGCAGATAACGGGCACGTTCAGCGCCATCCTGCAAAAGGTGCGTCCGCTTCTGCCGAGCAAGGAGAACCTGATTCCGTCGAGCCCGGGCGAGGAGGCGACCACCTCAGCGGGTGAGCCTTCGCCGGTCGGCATCCCCGGTGCCTATCAGGCGGTCTGGGAGGCAGACGGTGTCCGCTACTACCTGTGCGCCACCAACGGTGCATCGGCGGACGATGTGCTGACGGTCGTGCGCCAGCTTATGCCTGGGGCGGAGACCGGGAACGAAGCGGAATAACCGCGCCGGCAAAAGGGGCTGTAAAACTCATTCTGAGTTTTTACAGCCCCTTTTTTGTTGTCCGGTATCTGTTATCTGTTATCGGTAGTCGTAGCGCTCGCCGGTCTGCACCGGTATACAACGCCCGGCGGTCAGTTCCCGCACCCGCTCGCACAGCGGCGCGGCGGCGGCGACTTTGACTGCCAATGTCAGCGTGACCTGCTCGGCAAAATCCTGCGCGTCGGTCAGCGCTCCGGCACGGGAAATCTCCGGCAGGAGCCGCTGGTAATCGCTGTAGGAAACCGCCAACGACAGCACGGCATACCGCTCGTAGGTGATGATACCCGCGTCCTCCAGCGCCAGCCGCGCGGCGGACGAATAGGCGCGGATCAGTCCGCCCACACCCAGCAGCGTCCCGCCGAAGTAGCGCGTCACCACCACCACGGCGTCGGTCGCGCCGGTGTGCCGGATCGCCTCCAGCGTCGGCATTCCGGAGCTGCCCTGCGGCTCTCCGTCATCCGAGTTGCGCGCGACCGTGTCGGCACCCAGCCGGAACGCCCAGACGTTGTGCGTCGCATCGGAGAATTCCTTTTGCCGTGCCTTGACAAACGCCAGCGCCTCCTCTTCGGTCCTGACCGGGGAGGCGTGACTGAGAAAGACCGATCTGCGATCCTCCAGCTCGCCGTGCCCCTCGCCGCGCAGTGTGGTGTACAGCAGTCCGCGGTCGGGGGCGCTCATGCGTTGTCCTCCCGCCCGGAGCCGGGCTCCGGCTCCAGCCATGCGTCGCGCCCCACCTCTGCCTGCAACGCCGCCAGCATCGCACCGTAGCGCAGAGCGACCGGCGGCGGGATCAGTCCCTCGTGAATCATGGTTTCAAACCTCCAGAAACTGACCCAGCAGGCGGCATCGGTTTCTCCCTCCTGCAGAGTCAGGGAATCGGCGGGCAGTGTGCGGCGCACAAGATAGCAGTCCGAAAAGGCGGACGGCTCCCGGATACTGCCAAGCAGGTGCAGCTCCTCCGGCGCGGCGTCAATGCCGGTCTCCTCGCGCAGCTCACGCCGTGCGGAGGTCAGACTGTCCTCTCCGGCGATGCCGGAGCCTCCCGTCACCTCCCACCAGCCGGGATACATCCCCTTGCAGGCGGCGCGGCGGGTCAGAAGCAACCGCCCCCGGTCATCCACCGTGTACACCGTCACGACAGTGTGGTAGGTGCCGTGCGGCATGGGGTACTGCCGTCCGCGCGGGTGCGTCTGCCCCAGCGGGCGGCGATCCTTGTCCAGAAGATCCCACAATTCCATGCTCATTCCCCCTCCGGCGTGCGCCGGTTCGGGTCAAACTGCTTCAGCAGACCGTACACGCGGTCATCTACCGTTGCCACGGCGGTGATGTACTCATCGCCGTACTCCACCGATTCCACCGCCGCCTTTTCGCTGTACAACCGGGCAAGCGCACCGGACTGCGCATTCGGAATCCGGAAGGTCACGCGGCGTTTGCCCTGCCGGGTGAGCGTCTCCAGTGCCGCTGCCAACGCATCACAGCCCTCACCGGTACGGGCGGAGATGCACAGCGCGCGCCGGGCGTCGCTGTCGCGGAAGCGGTCGGATACCATGCGCTCCAGTCCTGCGCGGTCACCCGCTTCCCGGTCGCACTTATTGAAGACATACAGCGTCGGTTTTGCGCCGGCGCCCAGCTCGGTCAGCAGCTCCTCCGTCACGCGGAGCTGCTCCTCGCAGTGCGGGTCGGAAACGTCCAGCAACAGGAGGATGATGTCCGCATATACCGCCTCCTCCAGCGTGGAGCGGAAGGCACTGATCAGATGGTGCGGCAGTTTGCGAATGAATCCTACCGTATCGGTCAGCAGAACCGACTCCCCGCCGGGCAGGGTGAACTTGCGCGTTGTCGGATCGAGCGTGGCAAACAGCTTGTCCTCTGCCAGAATGCCGGCACCTGTCAGCGTGTTGAGCAGGGTGGATTTGCCCGCGTTGGTGTAGCCGACGATGGCGATGCGGGGCAGACCGCTCCGGTCGCGGGACTGCCGCATGGTGCGGCGGTTCTTTTCCACGACTGCCAGCTCAGCCTTCAGCGCATCCACGCGGCGCTTCATGTGCCGCCTGTCGCTCTCCAGCTTGGATTCGCCGGGACCGCGCGTTCCGATCCCGCCGCCCAGCCGGGACATATCCGTGCCGCGTCCGGTCAGGCGGGGCGCCGTGTACTGAAGCTGTGCCAGCTCCACCTGCAGCTTTCCCTCCGCAGTAACGGCGTGCAGGGCAAAGATATCCAGTATCAGCATGGAGCGGTCGATCACGCGCAGATCCTCCATGCCGATGTCGTCCTCCATGTTGCGTATCTGAACGGGTGTCAGGTCGCAGTCAAACACGACCAGCGACGCCTCCAGATTGCGGCACATATCCGCCAGCTCGCGCACTTTGCCGGAGCCGATGAGTGTCCGGGCATCCGGGGCGGAGCGGCTCTGCACCATGCGGGCGGCAACAGTGCCTCCGGCGGTGTCCAGCAGGCGTGCCAGCTCGTCCATGCTTTCGTCCACGTCCTCCGCAGTATCCGCATCGGTCAGGATGCTGACCAGCACGGTGCGGGGCTTCTCCGGTTGCTCCTCCGGGGCGCGGAGGGAATCGTTTTTCAGAATAACAGCCATATGAAATCCTCCTTGAATCAGGAAACCGCAGATCGATCCGGTACTGCACGGGGATGATTGCGTTTCCGCAGGTATCGGGATGCCGGTCTCCCCGGCGATCAAACAGCAAAAGGGCAGGATGCTCTCTCTTTACGCGAGTGCGTCTCCTGCCCTATGGATCTCTCCGAATGCCGGTCGCAATATGCCGCACTGCGCGACCCCGCCAGACGATGGCAGGGCGCACCCGGCACGCGACGGAACCGTTCCGTGCGAGAAGTGCTGGTTACTTCTTGACAGAAGCCAGTCTCTTCTTGAAACGATCCAGCCGTCCGCCTGCATCGACAAACTTCTGCTTGCCGGTGTAGAAGGGGTGGCACTTGGAGCAAATGTCCACACGCAGTTCACTGCCCTTGGTGGAGCGGGTGACAAAGGTCTCTCCGCAGGCGCAGCGGACTGTACACTCAACGTACTCAGGATGAATTCCGTTCTTCATTTCACGATACCTCACTTTGAAATTCCCGATGTGCTTTGACATCGGGTACGCAAGCCATCACATTATAACACATTCTTTCCCGGAATGCAATAGGATTTTTGAAATTTTCGGAAGGATTTTGCGGGGGCTTACCCGGCGTTCCGTTTTCCCGCCTCCCTCTCTGCCGACATCGGAGTTGTGCCGATAAAAAAGCATTTTTTTCTTCCGGAGGAAAAACCTGAAAAGGGTTGACAAAATATGCATAATAGATTATAATGACTGGTGGCTGTTTTTGTAGAAAGCAAGCGGGGATTCGCGAAAAATCCGGCGTGCGGGCATTGTGAAGACAAAGGCATGGAGATTGTTCGGAATCCACAAAAAAGGTAGAGGAGCGTATCCTGAAAAATGAAACGTCTGTTGAAACATCTGCTGCCTGCTATGCTGGCGTTGTGTATGATGCTGTCTTGCCTGACCCTGCTTGTGGGGGCGGCGGTGGATGACGCAGGGCGTCCGATCCTGAGTGTCAAGCTATACACACCGCGCGGAACAGCCGTGGATGCGTCCGTGACGGTCGGAGAGCTGACCGCGGGTGAGCAGTCAGCGGCGACGGCAGTGAAAAAGAAATATTCGGCATTGGGCGCTGTTTGCCTGGAGGAGGCAAGTCTGCGTTACAACTGTCATTCCCATGCATGGGTGGAACGGGATACGGAGCTGACAACCGGCTGGGTCGATTCGGTCGGTGCGTTCATCCAGGATGGCAGCTATGTCCGTATCGCGGAACCGGAAGTCGGCTGCATAGTTGTATATTACAAGACGATGTCGATTGATCTTGTGACCATTCACGCGGACGGCAGTGAGACCTCGGAATCCATAATCTACCTCCGCTCCCTGTCCCATTCCGGTGTCGTGACGGCGGTTCCGACGGGATCCAGGCAGCTGCCCGATATCACGGTCGAGTCCAAGTGGGGCAGGGCAGGACTGTTCCGTCACAAGGGCGATGTCTGCCCCTACGTGATGGAAGAGGATCTCGCCGAAAGATGGCTCAGCGATACGCAGGTCATGCGCGGGCGCGACGGCTTCAGCGGCGTGGAGTACTATCGCTTCAATGCGGACAACTACCGCGGATTGCTCCTGCAGGATGCGGCGACTCAGCCCTCCGTCAGCATCCGGAACGGCCTTTGGCGCGACACGGACGGCGAGATACGCTACTATGTGCAGAACGAAGCACAGTTTGTGGGACTCGTCTCGGACAGCAACGGCGCCTACTACTACATAGATGAAACAAAAAAGGCGGTCCGCGGCGAGTCGCGCCGTGTCGACCGTTTCCGCGCCAACCGGCTTCTGCCGGTCGGAACGTGGTTCTTCGGTGAGGACGGCGCCATGACCAATGCGCCCACCCTGCTCGCCGGGGACGATATGCTGAACGGGCTGATCCGACTGGCGAACGGCACGGTCCAGTATCTGCAGAACGGCGAACCGACCTTTGCCGGGCTGGTGCGCAGTGACGCGGGCGATTACTACTTCATCGGTCCCTCCAAGCGGGCACTGTCCAACATAACCTACACTTTCCCGACGAAGTACACCAACGGGCTGTTGCCCGCCGGAACCTATACCTTTGACAGCACGGGCAAGATCGCTCAGCTGCCGGAACTGCTGGCAGGCGATGACTACCGGAACGGACTCGTCCGGATGCCGGACGGCAAGGTGCAGTATTTCCGGAACGGACAGCCGGCATTTGCAGGTCTTTTGAAGAGCAATGCGGGCGACTACTACTTTATCGACCCCACCGGACAGGCAGTCCGGAACAGGGAGTATGCCTTCTCGGCGCAGTATGCCAACGGACTGCTGCCCGCCGGAACCTATATCTTTGACAGCACGGGCAAGATCGCACAACTGCCGGAGTTGCTCGGCGGGGAGAGCTTGGTCAACGGGCTGATCCGCCTGCCGGACAACAGCGTGCAGTACCTGAAGGACGGCGTGCCGACCTTTGCGGGGCTTGTCCGGAGCAATGTGGGCGACTACTACTTTATCGGCACCTCCAAGCGTGCCGTGACCGGAGTGCGCTACACCTTTGCGGCTTCGTATACCAACGGACTGCTTCCCGCCGGCACCTACACCTTTGACGGCGCGGGAAAAATGACGCAGGTGCCGGTTCTGCTTGCCGGAACTGACTTTATGAACGGTCTGGTGCGCCTGCCGGACGGAAAGGTGCAGTACTACGTAGACGGCAAGAACACCTTTGCCGGACTGGTTCGGAGCGATGCGGGCGACTACTACTTCATCGGTCCCTCCAAGCGCGCCGTGACAGATACGACCTATACCTTCCCCGACACCTACTCCAACGGACTGCTGCCTGCCGGAACCTATACGTTTGACGGTACGGGCAGGATCACGCAGCTGCCGGAACTGCTCGGCGGTACGGACTTCATGAACGGTTTGGTGCGCCTGCCGGACGGCACGGTGCAGTATTTCGTGGACGGCACGGCAACTGCCGCCGGATTGGTGCAGAGCAACGCGGGCGATTACTACTTCATTGATTATACCCTGCAGGCTGTCAGGAACAGACGCTATGCCTTCAGCCGGCTGAAAGCCAACGGATTGCTGCCTGCCGGAACCTATACGTTTGACGGTACAGGCAGGATCACGCAGCTGCCGGAACTGCTCAGCGGGCAGGATTGCCTGAACGGTCTGGTGCGGATGCCGGACGGCAAGGTACAGTTCTTTGAGAACGGCGTGGCGGCTGCCGCCGGACTGGTGCAGAGCGACGCGGGCGATTACTATTTCATCGGTAACACCAAGCGCGCCACGATGAACGCGACCTGCAACATCAGCGAGGAGGAGACCAACGGGCTGCTGCCTGCCGGAACCTACATGACCGACGGGATGGGCAGAGTCATCGTGAACACGACGGAAGCGGTTGAAACCGAAACGGAAACAGTTGAAACCGAAATGGGAGCGGCTGAAACCGAGCAGGAAGCCGCATAAAAAAACAGAACAGCAATGACCCGGACAGCGGCGGCGCAGAGCGCGCGTTGTCCGGGCGCTGTTTCGTACAGGAGGGAAGGCAAGCAGTATGGGTAAGAAAAGCAACGCGGGGCGCAGTCGCAGAGCGCACGCCGCGACCGTGGCGTGTCTGGCATTGACCGTATGCCTGCTGGTCACGGGGACGGCAGGATGCAGAAAATCTCCGGACAGGGACGGGAATTTTTTTGAGGTTCGGTTGCGGACTCAGGCGACGGCGGCAGGGGAAAGCGCCAGCCTGAACACGGTGGATCTGTCGCAGGTCGTCGGCATCAGCTATATGCCGCGCATCCTGTCCAGCAACCGCTGGCAGCTGGAGAGCGACCGGGATCGGGAAGCCTTCGCGTCCCTGCTGACAGACGTTCCCTTCACCCGTCTGACCGACGGGGATACCCCGGCAGATGATCCGGCTGTGTCGGAGCGGGTGCAGCCGATTGTGGAGAAGGGACTGCTGTTTTCCTACACCGTCCGGGATCGGAAAACGGAAGGAACCGTTTACATCGCCCCGGACGGGCAGGCGTGCTGGTTTACCAGCGACGGCGCCGACGTGTACCTCGCCGAGCCGGGCAGTGTGGCATATGCGGAGGCGCAGTCGCTGGGCTTCCGGCTGATGTACGGCGATCTGCTGCCCGAAGGCATCGGGACGGAGACGGCACCGTGAGCCGCCCGGATATCGGCGGGACGGAGCAGGGCATCATGACCGTGCGTCCCATTGCGCACATCCGGACAGACTTCCCGGAAAAGTTCGGCATTCCGCGCCAGAGCGGGCGCGTCCCCGATCTGGAGGCGCGGATTGTCTTTGAACCGCCCTACCGTAACCCGGACGCACTGCGGGGGCTGGAGGGCTTCTCGCACCTCTGGCTGTTGTGGCAGTTTTCCGCGGCACTGCGCGGCGACGGAGAGTGGCAACCCATGGTACGTCCGCCGCGCCTCGGCGGGAATACCCCGATGGGCGTGTTCGCCACGCGTTCGCCCTTCCGTCCCAACCCGATCGGTCTGTCCTCCGTGCGGCTCTGCCGCATTGACTATGACGGCGCGGATGCACCCACGCTCACGGTGGCAGGCGCAGACCTGATGGACGGCACGCCGCTTTACGATATCAAGCCGTACCTTGCCTATACCGACAGCCATCCGGAGGCGACGGGGGGATTTGCACAGAACGCACTTGATCACCGGTTGCGCGTGCATTGTCCGCCCGCCCTGCTGGACTGCCTGCCGGAACGCAAGCGGGCATCCCTGCTTGCCGTACTGGCGGAGGATCCGCGCCCGTCCTACCAGCACGACCCGGAGCGGCTCTACGGGCTGTTCTTTGCCGGCTTCAATGTGGAATTCACCGTGGACGGCGACGACCTGTACGTGTTGGGCATGCAGGCGCGCTGAGCGGGCAAAGCGCTACAATCGGATAACACCCGGCGGGCAGACGGTTTACGGGCGGTCTGTCCGCCCGTATTTGTTTAATTTGGACAAATTCGGAAAATTCGAGCGAAAACCCTTGACAAACCGTTACTTTTGTGATAAAATGACAAACTGCATTATAATCGCCAGCCGTATGGGACGCCGCACTTCCGTTGCGGTTCCCGGACTGGCAATCCGTCGGCGCTTGTGCATTCTGACGAAGGCGCGCGTCACGGCGAACCGGCTCTCCGGAGCCGATCATGGGTGTGACCGAGGCATTTGCCGTGCCCCGGGTGGTTTCCCTGTCCGAACCGCCTGCGAGGTCCCGCCCTTTTGTGCCGTGACCGTCTTCCGCTCGCTATGCCCACTCCGGCGGCGGCAGAGGAGGGAAGGGGATACCGCACTGTCCGGCGGATCCGCCGTGCCTCCCTGCCCCCGCATCTCCCGATCATGAAAGAATGGAGTGATTGTTGTACATGATTCAACTGAAAGACCAGAAGCTCGGCGAGAACGTCCGGAAATCGTTTTCCCGCACCCGCTTCAACCTGGAGCTGCCGGATCTGGTGGAGATCCAGACCCGCTCCTACGCCTGGTTCCTCCGGGAGGGACTGACCGAGGTCCTGCATGAGGTGTCCCCCATTGCCGACTTTTCCGGCAATCTTCTTGTCGAGTTCATCTCCTACACGCTGAGCGACAAGCCCAACTATCCCGTGGAGGAGTGCAAGGAGCGGGACGTCAACTACGCCGCGCCCCTCAAGGTCAACGTCCGGCTGACGAATAAGCAGACCGGCGAGGTCAAGCAGACGGATATCTTTATGGGTGAGTTCCCGCTCATGACCGAGACGGGCACCTTTGTCATCAACGGCGCCGAGCGCGTCATTGTGTCCCAGATCGTCCGTTCTCCCGGCATGTACTACGCCAGCGACATCGACAAGTCGGGTAAGCCGATCTTTTCCGCGCAGGTCATCCCCTACCGCGGCGCATGGCTGGAGTACGAGACGGATGTCAACGGCGTGATGTACGTCCGGGTGGACAAGACCCGCAAGGTGCCGATCACCATGTTCATCCGCGCACTGGGCCCCGAGACCCGCGAGGAGGTCTATGAGCTGCTGGGTGAGGACGACCGGCTGAAGGTCACGTTCGAGAAGGACGAGTGCGAGAATCTTGCCGCCGAGAACCATACCACTGCCCATGTGGAGGCGCTCAAGGAGATCTACAAGAGGCTGCGCCCCGGCGAGCCGCCGCTGGTGGAATCCGCCGAGATGCTGATTAACAATTATTTCTTTGATCCGAAGCGGTACGACATCGCACCCGTGGGTCGGTACAAGTTCGACAAGAAGATGGCAATCTCCGGACGTATCACCGGGCAGGTGGCGGCAGACGATGTCATCTCTCCGCTGACCGGCGAGCTGCTCTGCACCGCCGGAACGCCCATCAATTCCGAGCTGGCACTTGCCATCGAGCACGGCGGTGTCAACAGCATGAACGTCCGGCTGGAGAACGGGAACGTCGTCCGCGTGCTGTCCAACAACACGCTGGAGCCGGAGTATATCATCGGCTGTGACCTGCATGACTGCGGCGTGCGCGAGAAGGTGCGCACCGCGATCCTGCAGGAGATCGTGGAGGCGTGCGGCGGTGATTTGGACGAGGTCAAGCGGCAGGTGCGCCTGCGTATTGCCGAGCTGTGCCCCAAGCACATCACCAAGGACGACATCTTTGCTTCCATCAGCTATATGCTGGATCTGGCAAACGGAATCGGCACCGTGGATGATATCGACCACCTCGGCAACCGCCGCATCCGTTCGGTCGGTGAGCAGCTCCAGAACCAGTTCCGTATCGGCTTTGTCCGCATGGAGAAGATCATCAAGGAGCGCATGACCACGCAGGACAACGACAAGCTGACCCCGCAGGCGCTGATCAACATCCGCCCGGTGGTTACGGCTATCCGCGAGTTCTTCGGCTCCTCGCAGCTCTCCCAGTTCGCTGACCAGAACAACCCGCTGGCGGAGTTGACGCACCGCCGCCGTCTGTCGGCGCTGGGCCCCGGCGGTCTGTCCCGTGACCGCGCTTCCTTTGACGTCCGTGACGTGCATTACACCCAGTACGGTCGTATGTGCCCCATCGAGACGCCTGAAGGACCTAATATCGGTCTTATTTCCTACCTGACCACCTATGCCCGCATCAGCGAGTACGGCTTCATTGAGGCGCCCTACCGCAAGGTGAAGCGCGTGTACGACGAGAACGGCAAGGTCACGGATCAGTATGTCACCGACGAGGTGGTCTATATGACCGCCGATGCCGAGGATCGGTATGTCGTGGCGCAGGCGAACGAGCCGCTGGACGAGACCGGGCACTTCATCAACAAGAAGGTCACGGCGCGCGAAAAGACCGAGATCGCTTCCATCGATGCATCCAAGGTGGATTTCATGGATGTGTCGCCTAAGATGGTCGTGTCGGTTGCGACGGCTATGATTCCCTTCCTGGAGAATGACGATAACACCCGTGCGCTGATGGGCGCCAACATGCAGAAGCAGGCAGTCCCGCTGATGGTCACGGACAGCCCCATTGTCGGTACCGGTATGGAGTTCAAGGCGGCAGTGGATTCCGGCGTCGTGATTACGGCAAAGCGCGGCGGACGCGTGGAGCACGTTGAGGCGGACAAGATTGTCATCGTGACCGATGACGGCTCCAAGGACGCATATACGCTCCGGAAGTTCCGCCGTACCAACCAGGGAACCTGCTTCAATCAGCGTCCCGTCGTCCGGCGCGACCAGCTGATCAGTGCCGGTCAGGTCATCGCGGACGGTCCCGCAACCAGCAACGGCGAGGTTTCGCTGGGTAAGAATGCCCTCATCGGTTTCATGACGTGGGAGGGCTACAACTACGAGGACGCCGTCCTGCTGAACGAGCGTCTGGTGCGCGATGACGTGTACACGTCACTCCATATCGAGGAGTATACGCACGAGGCACGCGACACCAAGCTGGGACCGGAGGAAATCACCCGCGAGGTGCCCAACGTCGGTGACGATGTGCTGAAGGACCTCAACGCAGACGGTATCGTCAAGAAGGGTACCGAGGTACGCGCAGGGGATATCCTGGTCGGTAAGATTACGCCCAAGGGCGAGACCGAGCTGACTGCCGAGGAGCGGTTGCTCCGCGCCATCTTCGGCGAGAAAGCGCGTGAGGTGCGCGACACCTCCCTCCGCCTGCCGCACGGTGAGTCCGGCGTGGTGGTGGACGTGCGGGTGTTCTCCCGCGAGCAGAACGACGAGCTGCCTGCCTCGGTCAACAAGGTGGTCAAAGTCTATATCGCGCAGAAGCGCAAGATATCCGTCGGCGACAAGATGGCTGGTCGCCACGGAAACAAGGGCGTCGTGTCCCGCATCCTGCCGCCGGAGGATATGCCCTTCCTGCCTGACGGTACCCCGCTGGATATCGTGCTGAATCCGCTGGGCGTGCCTTCCCGTATGAACATCGGGCAGGTGCTGGAGGTGCATCTCGGCATTGCCGCCAAGCGGCTGGGCTGGAAGATCATGACTCCCGTGTTCGACGGTGCCAACGAGAAGGACATTTCCGAGTGTCTGCACATGGCGGATTACAGCCGCCCGCTGTTCGCCGGTGAGAATCCGGAGGGCAAGGAGCTGTTCGAGCTCGTCCGCCCGGACGAGCCGCACGACATTGATGTGGCACCGCGGCATGAGGGCGATGCCCGCCACTGCTATCGCCGGCTGACGCCCGAACAGCGCGCGGATCCGGCATATATCGAGTCTCTGCGTCAGGCGGATACCCTGCGCCTGTTCGACGGCAAGACGATTCTGTATGACGGTCGCACCGGTGAGCCGTTTGATAACCCCGTCACCGTGGGTATCATGTACTACCTCAAGCTGCACCATCTGGTGGATGACAAGATCCACGCACGCTCCAACGGTCCGTACTCTCTGGTCACGCAGCAGCCTCTGGGCGGTAAGGCTCAGTTCGGCGGACAGCGCTTCGGAGAGATGGAGGTCTGGGCGCTGGAGGCATACGGCGCCGCGTATACGCTGCAGGAGATCCTGACCGTCAAGTCGGATGATATCAACGGACGGCGCAAGGCGTATGAGGCAATCATCAAGGGGCAGAACATCCCGACACCCGGCGTGCCGGAATCCTTCAAGGTCATGGTCAAGGAGCTGCAGGCGCTGGCACTGGATATCCGCGTGCTGAACCAGAACGGCGAGGAGGTCAACCTGTCTGCCCTGTGCAACGAGGACGACCAGCCTGCCTATCGCCGCCGTGCGCCGCGCACCGAGCGCGACCCGGACGAGGAGGATATCGAGCGCGCGACCGGTCAGTTCGTGGAGACGGGTGACCTGTCCGACTCCTACCTTGTGGAAAAGAACGAGATGAACCCGGAGGAGGAGTACAGCGACGAGACGGATTACGGCGCAGCCGAGCAGGACGGGGACGATCTGTCCGACGGCTACGACGAGTGATTCCTGCCCGCTTCCGCATACCCGCCGCCGGGGAAGTCCCCGGCGCGGGATGCTCAATAATTGAATGAATGGAGAAGAAACTGTGGAGCGTAACGAAATTTCTTCCATTAAGATCGGTCTGGCTTCCCCGGAGATGATCCGGGAGTGGTCATACGGCGAGGTGACGAAGCCCGAGACCATCAACTACCGCACGCTGAAGCCGGAGATCGGCGGTCTGTTCTGCGAGCGCATCTTTGGCCCTACCAAGGACGGCGCCTGCATGTGCGGCAAATATAAGAATTCCCACAGCAAAGAGATCATCAAGTGCGAGAAGTGCGGCGTGGATGTGACCACCAAGAAGGTGCGCCGCGAGCGCATGGGACACATCGAGCTGGCAAGCCCGGTGTCGCATATCTGGTACTTCAAGGCGATTCCCTCCCGGATGGCACTGGTGCTGGACATCTCCCCCAAGCAGCTGGAACAGGTGCTGTACTTTGCCGAGAACGTCGTGCTTGACCCCGGCAACACGCCGTTGCAGACCGGTCTGGTGCTGACCGAAAAGCAGTATACCGAATACCGCGAGATGTACGGCGAGGAGTTCCGCGTCGGCATGGGCGCCGAGGCAGTGCGCGAGCTGCTGGCGGGCATCAACGTCGAGGAACTTGCTGCCAGCCTCAAGGAGGAGCTTTCCCGTGCGACCGGGCAGAAAAAGACCCGTATCATCAAGCGGCTGGAGGTCATCGAGTCCTTCCGCGTGTCCGAGAACAAGCTGGAGTGGATGGTGCTGAGCGTCCTGCCCGTCCTGCCTCCGGAGATCCGGTCGATGGTGCAGCTGGACGGCGGACGGTTTGCGTCCTCCGACCTCAATGAGCTGTACCGCCGGGTTATCGCCCGCAATAACCGGCTCAAGAAGCTGCTGGAGATCCATACCCCCGACATTGTGATCCGCAACGAGAAGCGGATGCTGCAGGAGGCAGTGGATGCGCTGATCGACAACGGCCGCCGCGGAAAGCCCGTGACCGGTCCGTCCAACCGTCCGCTCAAGTCGCTGTCCGAGATGCTGCGCGGTAAGCAGGGACGCTTCCGCCAGAACCTGCTGGGCAAGCGCGTGGACTACTCCGGTCGTTCTGTTATCGTGGTCGGTCCTTCGCTGAAGATTTACCAGTGCGGTCTGCCCAAGGAGATGGCGCTGGAGCTGTTCAAGCCCTTCGTGGTCAAGCGGCTGGTCGAGATGGGCAAGGCGACCAACGTCAAGGACGCGCAGAAGAAGATCGAGCGCGTGTATCCGGAGGTCTGGGACGCGCTGGAGAACGTCATCAAGGGGCACCCCGTTCTGCTTAACCGCGCACCGACCCTGCACCGCCTGTCGATTCAGGCGTTTGAGCCGGTTCTGGTCGAAGGTCGCGCCATCAAGCTGCACCCGCTGGTCTGCACGGCGTTCAACGCCGACTTTGACGGCGACCAGATGCCTGTCCATGTACCGCTGTCGGTTGAGGCACAGGCGGAGGCGCGCTTCCTCATGCTGTCCTGCAATAACCTGCTCAAGCCTATGGACGGTAAGGCGGTCACTATCCCGACGCAGGATATGATTCTCGGTTCCTACTACCTGACCATGGAAAAGGAGGGAGAGCCGGGCGACCGTTGGCCTCTGCTGGATGCGGACGGTCAGCCTATGCTGGATGCGGCGGGTGAGCCGATGTACGGCTACCGTATGTTCCGCGACTTCGACGAGGCGATGATGGCTTATGTCAACCGCCAGCTTGGTCTGCATTCCCGCATCCGCGTGCGCATTCACCGCGACGTGAAGGAGATCGCGCCGGACGGAACCGAGACGGTTGTCAACCGCTCGGCTGTCATTGTCACCACACTGGGACGGCTGATCTTCAACAGCCCCCTGCCGCAGGATCTCGGCTTTGTCGATCGTTCCGATCCTGCCAATACCTTCAAGCTGGAAGTGGAGTTCGTGGTCAAGAAGAAGCAGCTCGGTCAGATCATTGACCGCTGCATCCGTGCCCACGGCACCGCCGTCTGCGCCGAGATGCTGGACAACATCAAGGCGATGGGCTACAAGTATTCCACGCAGGCGTCCTTCTCGATTTCCGTGTACGATATGACCATCCCCCCCGAGAAGCCCGGCTACCTTGCCGCCGCCATGCGGGACGTGGATACCATTGCCAAGCACTTCCGCCGCGGCGAACTGTCCGAGGAGGAGCGCTATAAGGCGGTCATCCGCATCTGGGAGAAGACGACCGACAACGTCACCGCCGCGCTGGACAAGGGCTTCAGCCGGTTCAACCCGATCAAGATCATGGCGGACTCCGGAGCGCGTGGTTCCATGACGCAGATGCGTCAGCTTGCCGGTATGCGCGGACTCATGTTCTCCGCGACCGGTAAGACCATGGAGCTGCCTATCAAGTCCAACTTCCGCGAGGGCTTGAATATCACCGAGTACTTTATGGGTGCGCGTTCCTCCCGTAAGTCGCTGTCGGATACCGCACTGCGTACCGCAGACTCCGGTTACCTGACCCGCCGTCTGGTGGATGTTTCGCAGGAGGTCATCGTCCGCGAGGTCAACTGCGACACCAACAAGGGCACAACGGTCAGCGATGTCATCGACGAGCGGGATAAGAACGTGCTGGAGCCGCTGGCAGACCGTATCATCGGGCGCTTCTCGCTGGGTGATATTGTCGATCCCGCGACCGGCGCCGTGCTGGTTCCGAACGATACCATGATTTCCGAGGAGGATGCCGCCGCCATTACCAAGGCGGGTATCACCGAGGTCACCATCCGGACGCCTATTCAGTGCCATGCCCGCTGGGGAATCTGCTCGCACTGCTACGGTGCGGATATGTCTACCGGCAAGCTGGTCAGCGTGGGCGAGTCGGTCGGTATCATTGCCGCGCAGTCTATCGGTGAGCCGGGTACTCAGCTGACCATGCGTACATTCCACTCCGGCGGCGTTGCCGGTTCGGATATCACGCAGGGTCTGCCCCGTGTCGAGGAGCTGTTCGAGGCGCGTGCGCCCAAGAAGGCTGCCATCATGACCGAGCGGGCCGGCGTTGCCTATGTCCATCAGGATCCCGATATGCCCGGTGTCAGCGACGTGTTCATCCACGACGAGGAGACCAACGCCGAGCTTGCCAAGTACGCAATCCCCTACGGTATGCGTCTGGCTGTTGCGACCGGCACGCATGTGCAGGTCGGTCAGTCCCTGACCGAAGGCTCCAAGGCGCCTGCCGACATTATGCGCATCCAAGGACTGGACGAGGTGTACGCATACCTTATCAAGGAAGTCCAGAAGGTCTACCGCTCGCAGTCCTGTAACGTCAACGATAAGCACATCGAGATCATTGCCCGTCAGATGACGCGCAAGATCCGCATCGAGGAGCCGGGCGATACGACGCTTCTGCCCGGTACCATCGTGGACCGCAACGAGCTGGAGGAGATCAATACCCGGACGCTCGCGCAAGGCGAGGCACAGGGGCTGGAGCTGAAGCCTGCCTCCGGTACGCCGATCCTGCTGGGCATCACCAAGGCAGCCCTGCAGAGCGAGTCCTTCCTGTCTGCCGCCTCCTTCCAGGAGACGACCAAGGTGCTGGCTGATGCCGCCATCCGCGGCAAGGTCGATCACCTGCGCGGACTGAAGGAGAATGTCATCATCGGTCGCCTGATTCCTGCCGGTACCGGTATGGACTGCTACAAGGAAATCACGGTCGAGACTGCCGAGGAAGCCGCTGCCGAGGCGGCGGCGCTCCAGGCAGCCGATGCGCCTGCTGCCGATACGGCTTCGTAAGAGCCGGAACCCGGAATCGTCGCACCTGTCGGGCAGGTTCCGGGACACGGGCAGGGCAGGGAAGATCCCCGGAGGGGTCTTCCCTGCTTTCTGCGTGCGGCAGCTTTTGCGGACGGAGCACTCCCGCCAAAGCGCGGCTTCCGACAAATGATTCTGTTGTACAAAAGGGAGAAAATTCGGGGCAAAAGACTGCCCGCTTGACAAATTGTCCATCCTGTGCTATAATATCCACGTTCGCGTTAATGGGGTATTTGTGCCCTGTTGACGCGGGAAATGAGGCAGTCCCACCCGTCCGGCGGTCACTCCGGCGGTGTGCCTGTATATAAACACCGAAATTCAGAAGAAGGAGGAAAAACAGGAATGCCGACCCTTAACCAGCTTGTCCGTCAGGGACGCGCTGACAGAATGTACAAGTCCAAGGCTCCTGCACTGCAGAAGGGCTTCAACAGCCTGGAGAGCAGAGCCACCGACAAGTCCTCGCCCCAGAAGAGAGGCGTGTGCACGAAGGTCTCCACCATGACGCCGAAGAAGCCGAACTCCGCTATGCGTAAGTTTGCGAGAGTCCGTCTGACCAACGGCATGGAGGTTACGACCTACATCCCCGGCATCGGCCACAGCCTGCAGGAGCACTCTGTCGTGCTGATCCGCGGCGGTCGTGTCCGTGACCTGCCCGGCGTGCGGTACCACATCATCCGCGGTACGCTTGACGCACAGGGCGTTGCCAACCGCAACCAGAGCCGTTCCAAGTACGGCGCAAAGGCTCCTAAGAAGAAGAAGTAATTCCGATCTCCGGGAGGCGCGTCGGTTTTGCCGCGCAACGCACACTCCGCAGTGCGCCAAGAATGCGGAAGGGTAGAAAAGCAGTCGTTTTCTATACAACACCTGTGTGACCCGCTGATTTCTGTGTTTATATACCGGCGGCTACGCCGGACAGTCAGGCATCCACACAAGGCTCGTAAACAGAAGAATGCTTTTGAGTACCTATGATTTCATTCATTACTAATGAAGGAGGGAAGTTACAGTGCCGAGAAGAGGTTCAATCTCGAAAAGAGATGTGTTGCCGGATCCGTTGTACAACTCCAAGCTGGTGACCAAGCTGGTGAACAACGTGATGTATGACGGCAAGAAGGGCGTCGCGCAGACTATCGTGTATGATGCGTTCAGCATCATCGCGGATAAGACGGGCGAGAACGCCCTGGAAGTTTTCCAGGCCGCGCTTGACAATATCAAGCCGGAGTTGGAGGTCAAGGCGCGCCGCGTCGGCGGTTCGACCTATCAGGTCCCGATGGACGTGCGCCCCGACCGTAAGCAGACGCTTGCTCTGCGTTGGCTGATCAGCTATGCCCGGTCCCGCTCCGAGCGGACCATGGCGGAGCGTCTCGCCGGCGAGATCCTGGACGCCAAGAACAGCATGGGCGGAGCCTTCAAGAAGAAGGAAGAAACCCATCGTATGGCGGAGGCGAACAAGGCGTTCGCACACTACAAGTATTGATTGGCGGGCAGTTGCCGCTGATCGGTCAATTCAAAACCAAGGAGTAAATCAATGCCTAGGGAATATTCTCTTGAAAATACCCGGAATATCGGCATTATGGCGCACATTGATGCCGGTAAGACCACGACAACCGAGCGTATCCTGTTCTATACCGGAAAGACCCATAAGCTGGGCGAGACCCATGAGGGCGCAGCTACGATGGACTGGATGGAGGAGGAGCAGGAAAGAGGTATCACCATTACCTCTGCCGCTACCACCTGCTACTGGAAGGGTCATCGCATCAACATCATCGATACCCCCGGACACGTGGACTTCACCGTCGAGGTCGAGCGTTCCCTGCGCGTGCTGGACGGTTCTGTGACCGTCTTCTGCGCCAAGGGCGGCGTTGAACCCCAGTCCGAGACCGTCTGGCGCCAGGCGGATAAGTATCATGTGCCGAGAATGGCATACGTCAACAAGATGGACATCACCGGCGCGGATTTCTACCGCGTGCTGGATATGATGCGCGACCGTCTGCATACGCATCCCGTTCCGATTCAGCTCCCCATCGGCAAGGAGATGACCTTCCGTGGCATCGTTGACTTGGTGGAGATGGAAGCCGACGTTTACTATGACGTCGAGGGTAAGGATGTGCGTGTCGAGCCGATTCCGGACGACATGAAGGAGCTGGCGCAGAAGTATCACGATGAGATGGTTGAGGCTGCCGCCGAGACCGACGAGGCGCTGATGGAGAAGTACCTGGAGGAGGGAACCCTCTCCAAGGAGGATATCCGTGCCGCGCTGCGTAAGGCGACCATCGCCAACGAGATCGTGCCTGTCTGCTGCGGTTCTTCCTACCGCAATAAGGGCGTCCAGAAGATGCTGGATGCGGTCGTTGACTATATGCCCTCTCCTGTGGATATCCCGCCCGTGGACGGCGTCGATCCCGAGACCGGCGAGGAGGATACCCGCAAGGCGGACGACAATGAGCCGTTCTCCGCGCTGGCGTTCAAGATCATGACCGACCCGTTCGTCGGAAAGCTGTGCTACTTCCGCGTTTACTCCGGTGTGGTACACGCCGGCGACATCGTGTACAACTCTACCAAGGGCAAGCGCGAGCGTCTGGGTCGTATCCTGATGATGCACGCGAACGACCGGACGGATATTGACACCTGCTACACGGGTGACATCGCGGCTGCCATCGGCGTGAAGAACACCACAACCGGTGACACCTTCTGCGACGAGAAGCATCCGATTATTCTGGAATCCATGGAGTTCCCGGAGCCTGTTATCCGGGTCGCCATTGAGCCCAAGACCCGCGCGGGTCAGGAGAAGATGGGTATCGCCCTCTCCAAGCTGGCAGAGGAGGACCCCACCTTCCGCACATGGACCGACGAGGAAACCGGTCAGACCATCATCGCCGGTATGGGCGAGCTGCACCTGCAGATCATCGTGGAGCGTATGCTGCGCGAGTTCAAGGTGGAAGCCAATATCGGTAAGCCGCAGGTCGCGTACAAGGAGACCATCCGCAAGAAGGTGGATCAGGAAACCAAGTACAAGCGCCAGTCCGGCGGTTCCGGTCAGTACGGTCATGTCAAGATCACGATCGAACCCAACGAACCCGGCAAGGGCTACGAGTTTGTCAACGCCGTGGTCGGCGGCTCTATCCCGAAGGAATTCATTCCTGCGGTCGATGCCGGTATCCAGGGCGCTATGCAGAACGGTGTGCTCGCGGGCTACAACGTCGTGGATGTGAAGGTCACGCTGTACGACGGCTCCTACCACGAGGTGGACTCCTCCGATATGGCATTCAAGATCGCCGGTTCCATGGCGTTCAAGGAGGCTATGCGCAAGGCGGATCCCGTGCTGACCGAGCCTGTCATGAAGGTCGTTACCATTGTGCCGGAAGAGTACATGGGCGATGTCATCGGCGACTTCAACTCCCGTCGCGGTCAGATCAACAGCATGGAGGCAGCCAACGGCGGAGTCGAGGAGATCACCGCATTTGTCCCGCTGTCCAATATGTTCGGTTATGCTACCGACCTGCGCTCCAAGACGCAGGGACGCGGCATCTACTCTATGGAGCCCAGCCACTTCGCTGAGGTGCCCAAGAGCATTCAGGACGAGATCGTCAAGGCACGCGGCAAGGCACAGGCCTGACCGCATACCTGCGATTTTCCAAGTAAAACAAAAAAATATAATAACGGAGGATTATTACAATGGCAAAGGCTACATTCGAGCGTACCAAGCCCCATGTCAACATTGGTACCATCGGTCACGTTGACCACGGTAAGACCACTCTGACTGCCGCTATCACCAAGGTTCTGTCTCTGAAGAACGGCAAGAACGAGTTCCTGGCTTATGACCAGATCGATAACGCGCCCGAGGAGAAGGCACGCGGTATCACAATCAACACCCGTCACGTTGAGTACGAGACCGACAAGCGCCACTACGCGCACGTCGACTGCCCCGGTCACGCTGACTACGTCAAGAACATGATCACCGGTGCCGCTCAGATGGACGGCGCTATCCTGGTCGTGGCTGCTACCGATGGCCCTCTCGCTCAGACCCGTGAGCACGTGCTGCTTGCCCGTCAGGTCGGCGTGCCTGCTATCGTCGTGTTCATGAACAAGACTGACCTGGTTGACGATGAGGAGCTGCTGGATCTGGTCGAGATGGAAGTCCGCGAGCTGCTGTCTTCCTACGACTTCCCCGGCGACGATATTCCGATCATCCGCGGCTCTGCCCGTATGGCTCTGGAGTCCACCAGCAAGGACATCAACGCGCCCGAGTATGCTCCCATCCTGGAGCTGATGGACGCTGTGGATAGCTATATCCCCACGCCCGACCGTCAGGCTGATAAGCCCTTCCTGATGCCTGTCGAGGACGTCTTCTCCATTTCCGGTCGTGGTACTGTTGCCACTGGTCGTGTGGAGAGAGGTACTCTGAAGGTCAACGATACCGTTGAGATCGTCGGTCTGACCGATGAGAAGGTCACCACCGTCGTTACCGGTGTCGAGATGTTCCACAAGCTGCTGCCCCAGGCTGAGGCTGGTGACAACATCGGCGCTCTGCTCCGCGGTATTGCGAAGGACGGCATTGAGAGAGGTCAGGTTCTGGCGAAGCCCGGCACCGTGCACCCCCACACCCACTTCAAGGGTCATGTGTACGTCCTGAGCGAGAAGGAAGGCGGCCGCTCCAAGCCGTTCGTGGCTGGCTACCGTCCGCAGTTCTACTTCCGCACCACCGACGTTACCGGCACCATCGAGCTGCCTGAGGGCGTCGAGATGTGCCGCCCCGGCGACAACGTCGATATGACCGTTACCCTGATCACCCCCGTCGCGTGCGAGGTTGGTCTGCGGTTCGCTATCCGTGAGGGTGGCCGTACCGTCGGTTCCGGCGTCGTCTCCGAGATTCTGGGCTAATTCCCTGATCCGCTGACTCTCCGCTCTCCGCCTGCTTGCCGCGGCGCGGGGGGCGGACATCCCCTGCGGCAAATCCTGCCGCAGGGGATATTTTTAGAGGTTCCCTTAAGGGAACGCTGATTGAAGGTGGCAGCGCAGATGTGTCGCCAAGTCTTCAGCCGCGAAACAAAACACAGCCTTTGGGAATCGGTGAAATTCCATACCGGTGGTAAAGCCCACGAACGCACGCGCGTCATATGCCGTGCGCCGAGCAGGTGAGATTCCTGCGCCGACGGTTACAGTCCGGATGGGAAAGGATATTGATATGATGAATCAATCTGCGCAGGCGAACCGGAGCTATGTCCGCCGCCTGGTCGTGACCGCTGTGCTGTCGGCTCTGTCGGCGGCTTTGATGTACCTTGAGTTTTCTGTTCCGGTCGTTCCCTCGTTTCTGAAGTACGACTTTTCCGATCTGCCCGCCCTGATCGCCGCCTTCGGTGTGGGACCGCTTGCGGGCGTGGCAGTCGAGCTGATAAAAAATCTGATCCATCTCCCCATGACCGCGACCGGCGGCGTGGGTGAGCTTGCCAATTTCATCATCGGTGTGTGCTATGTCCTGCCCGCCGGGCTGATTTACCGCTTCCGCAAGGGTAAGTCCGGCGCTCTGCTGGGCGCTTTGGGCGGTGCAGTGCTGGCATCTGTCATGAGCCTGCCGGTCAATTACTGGATCACGTATCCGGTTTATACCAAATTCCTGCCCATGGATGCAATTATCGGGGCATACTCCGCCATTATTCCGGCGGCGAATACGCTCTGGCGCGCGTTGCTGATGGTCAACCTGCCGTTTACCCTGGTCAAGGGGCTGGTCAATGTGGGCTTTACCTTTGCTCTGTATAAGCATATATCCCCCCTGTTCCACGGGAGAGCCTGCACGGCGTCGGATCCGGATTCCAAGAAAAACAAAAAGGGGCGGCGATGCCGCCCGGATGGAGATAGTAATGGTGTCCAATAAAACCGCACACAAGCGCTTGCTGTTGTTTCTGTGCCTGACGCTGTTGTGCGCTTTGCTCGCAACAGCTGTCTGCACCGCCGCGGAAGCCGCCCCGGCGAATCCTGCCGACGGAACGGAAGCTGAAACGGAAACCGCTGCCGGCACGGAAACATCCGCGGAAACGGAACCTGCCGCCCAAAGCTCCGGCTTTACCGGCAGGATCAAGACCTTTTTCCTGGAAACGGTCGGCAAGCGCTGGTGCGTGTTTTTCTGCTCCATGATCCCCATCATCGAGCTGCGCGGCGCCATCCCGATGGGTGCCGCCTTCGGGATGCCGTGGTGGCAGACCTTCCTCATCAGCGTGGCGGGAAATATGCTGCCGGTTCCCTTTATCCTGCTGTTCATTGGGGCGATTCTCCGCTGGATGGCGGGATGCCGCGTGAAGCTGTTCAATCGCTTTGCCGGCTGGTTGCTCCGCAAAGCCGAGAAAAACCGTGCCAAGGTGGAGAAGTACGCCTTTTGGGGACTGGCGTTGTTTGTCGGCGTGCCCCTTCCGGGAACCGGCGCCTGGACAGGCTCGCTGGTCGCGGCGGTCATTAACCTGGATTTCTGGAAAGCGTTGCTGTCTGCGTTGCTCGGCGTGCTGGGAGCGGGTTTTGTCATGACCTTGCTGTCCTATGGCGTTGCGGCGATCTTCTGAGATGGGTTTTACGGAAGATTTACAGATTTCCCTTGACAGGCAGGGGAAAGACGTGTATAATGAAGGCAATCGGCAGGTATGGCGCACCGCTTGCGCCGGCCTCCAACCATTTTGGAATCAAGCAGGAGGGAAAGAAAAATGCAAATGAGACAGAGCCGCTCTCGCCTGATGGCGTTGCTTCTGGCAGGGCTGATGCTGTTTTCGTCGCTGGCTGTGTTGGCAGGTTGTGCCGACAGCGAAGGGGACGCGACAGCCACGGAGACCGGGAGCGGGGTGCAGTCGGGATCGTCTGCGGAAGAAGAGACCAAGGCGGCGCCGTACACGAACCTGGAAAAGAAGAAGTACAACAGGGAATTCGTTGTTCTGGGTCGCGGCGACATGAAGACCGACTTTGAAGCGATTTCGACAGAGAGCAAGGGAAGCCTCCTGAACGAGCTGCTGGTGGAGAGAAACACCGTTGTGGAGGAGGACTTCGGCATTAAATTCGTCTATTTTTACGAGGACTCCTACAACGAGGTCAACGCGCGCGTGAGTCAGCAGGCGCTGAACTCGCTGGATGATTACGATGTTGCCATGGGGCACAAGTATACCGTCACCACCTGCCTGGTGAACAATCAGCTGACGGATCTGTCCACCGTTGATACGCTGGCTTTGACCGAGAACTGGTGGGATCAGGGATGCCGCTCCAGCCTGACAGTGAACGGCAAGCTCTTCCTGATGACGGGTGACGTGCTGCCCAGCTCCATGCTGATCTCCGCGTGCTTTGCTTTCAACAAGCGGCTGATGAAGGAGCTGAATAAGACCGAGCCGTACAGTCTGGTGCGGGAGGGCAAGTGGACGCTGGACGAGTTCAATGCCATGACCAAGGATGTTACGGTGGATGTGGACGGCGACGGCGTGATTGATTACAAGAAGGATCGCTACGGTCTGTCCTCGTGGATGATGGATGTCCCGTTCACCATGTTCTATGGCGCGGGCGGTATGTTCGGCTCTGTCGCGGAGGACGGTACGCCGGAGATGTCCTTTGAGGACGAGGATGTCATCAACCGCTATGAGAAGATTTACCGGGCTCTCATCGAGCAGAACGCGTATTTTGTGACGGATCTGAGCCAGTACGAGACATCGTATGAGATGTTCGCCGCAGGGCATGCCCTGTTCTACGATACTTCCCTGAACAAGGTGCGGAATTTCCTTGCGGATATGTCGGACGATTACGGGATCGTGCCCGTGCCCAAGTACGACACCAATCAGAAGGAGTACCTCTCCTTCGTCAACGGCTCGACCGGATTTGTCATGATGGTGAGCACCGAGAAGGATCCCGAGTATGTCGGCGCGATTCTGGAAGCTATGGCGCGCTACAACTACGAGAATGTCTCGACCAAGATGTTTGAGATCGTGACCAAACTGCAGAGCGTCCGGGATCAGGATTCCAGTGAGATGGTGGAGTACATCATCCGCAACCGTGTGTTTGATTCCGCGTACTTCTTCGACCTCGCCGTGTCCAACGTGGTGCTGGAGCAGCTGAAGACCGGCAAGCCGGAGATTTCCGCCCAGCTCACCAGCGCGAAGAAGACATCAAAGACCGAGCTGAGAGGAATCCTCCGGAAGATGTCAAAGAAGCAGAAGTAACGGTTCGGTATGTCCGGCAATGTCCGGAAGCGGAAAGGAATGGGTGTCAGCCGGGAACGGGTATATGCCCGGCTGGCGCGTTCCGGTTCTCATATCAAGAGTGATGGAGGGACAGGCCCTGTGAAGTCACGACAACCTGCCCCCTGCAAGGGTAAGGTGCCAATTCCTGACAGATAGGAGCAAGCGGCAAGCCCATGACCGATTTCGGAAAAGGCGCAAAAAGCAGCCCCTGTCTGCGAAGGCAGGGGCTTTTCCTGTCTTCATATGGCGGTGAAGTCTCAGAGGTGCCCCCAAAGGCAGAAAAGACAGAGATAAGATAAGATAAGATTAAGAAAGGAAATATACATTCATGAAAAAACAGCTTTTTACCAGTGAGTCCGTGACCGAGGGGCATCCCGACAAGGTCTGCGACATCATTTCCGATTCGATCCTGGACGAGATGCTCCGGCAGGATCCCCTGTCGCGCGTGGCGTGCGAGACATTCTGCACGACGGGGCTGGTTGCCATCATGGGCGAGGTCACGACGCACGCGGACGTTGACTTGCAGAAGGTCGTGCGCGATGCTGTGCGCGAGATCGGCTATACGCGGGCGAAATTCGGCTTTGACTGCGACAGCTGCGCGGTCATTTCCTCCATCCATGAGCAGTCGCCGGACATTGCGATGGGCGTTGACCGCTCGCTGGAGGCAAAGGAAGGCGCGGGCGACGGGTTGGATATAGGTGCGGGCGATCAGGGACTGATGTTCGGCTACGCCTGCAACGAGACGCCGGAGCTGATGCCGCTGCCGATCGCGCTTTCCCACGCGCTTGCCAAGCGGCTGGCGGCACTGCGTAAGTCCGGCGGGGTGGACTACCTGCGCCCGGACGGAAAAACGCAGGTGACGGTGGAGTACCGCGACGGCGTTCCGGCGCGGGTGGATACCATTGTCATTTCGACTCAGCACAGTCCGGATGCAGAGCTTTCCGTTATCCGGCAGGATATGATAGACCGCGTCATTCTGCCGACGGTGCCCGGCGCCCTGCTGGATGAGCAGACCAAAATATATGTCAATCCGACCGGACGGTTCGTTATCGGAGGTCCCGCCGGGGACACGGGCCTGACGGGACGCAAGATCATTGTGGACACCTACGGCGGCTATGCCCGGCATGGCGGCGGCGCCTTTTCCGGCAAGGATCCGACCAAGGTGGATCGCTCTGCTTCCTACGCCGCCCGCTACGTGGCGAAGAATATCGTGGCGGCAGGGCTTGCCGACCGCTGTGAGGTGCAGGTGGCGTATGCCATCGGCGTGGCGCGTCCCGTGTCCGTGCTGATCGACACGGCAGGAACCGCTGTTGTTCCGGAGGAGGAGATCACCCGCGCGGTTCTGCGCCACGTGGATCTGCGCCCCGCTGCTATCATCAGCCGGTTTGACCTCCGCCGCCCGATCTACCGTCCGCTTGCCGCCTACGGTCACATGGGACGGGAGGATCTGAACGCGCCGTGGGAAGCGCGGGATCTGGCGCCCGTCCTGCGGAGCGACCTGCTGTAATCTGCGGCGAGCCCCCAAGACGCTTTCCGGAAGGCAAATGCCGGAGCCGTCTCATATACTGCCTCTGAGGGGAGGGAGATATATGGGTGAAATAATTGCCGGGATTCTGGCGGCAGTGCTGGCGGCATTCGGCTTTTACAGCCTTTTGCGCACGGTCGGGGAGCTTTTGCGCCCGCCGTGCCCCGTGACAACGGCGGTGCTGATCCGAACGCGGCAGGAGCTTGCCGACCTGGATCTGTTTCTGGACGAGGCGCGGCACGGCGCCCGCCGCCGCGGGTATATGCCGCAGGTGCTGATAGACAGGCGGCTGTTGGTCGGTATGCCGGGGGAGCTGTGCCCGGACAGTGCGACACTGGCGGTGCTGGAGCGCTTCGGCGCGGACTGGTACGCGGTGGATCTGCCCGCACCGGGCGGTCAAAAAATATGAACGGACAAAGGAGGGATGGAACTATGCAGGAGGAAAGGAACGGCATGCCGGGAACCGATGACACGGGCGGGGACACGGGGGATTCCCTGCGCGGAACGGTGGAGCGCGTCATCTATACCAACGGGGATACCGGGTACACGGTATGCGACTTCGGGCTGGAGGACGGCGACGTGGTGACGGTATACGGCACCATGCCCTACATCGGCAACGGAGACGAGCTGACTGTGTGGGGCGGCTGGACGCACAGCCCGCGCTACGGGCGTCAGTTCCGGGTGGATCAGTATGAGCGCTCCCTGCCTGCCGACAGCAACGCTATCCTGCGCTATCTCTCCTCCCGGACGGTCAAGGGCATCGGACCGGCACTGGCAAAGCGGATGGTGGACACATTCGGCGATGAAACACTGGAGGTAATGGAGAACCACCCGGACTGGCTGGTTCAGGTTCAGGGAATTTCCCGGAAAAAGGCAAATGAAATATCCGAGGATTTCCGCGCCAAGGCGGGCATACGAGCCGCCATGCTGTTCTTCCGGGAGTATTTCGGCGCGGCGCTGACCGTGCGCATCTACAAGAAGTTCGGCTCCGGCGCGATGGATATTGCCAAGAGCAACCCGTACCGTCTGTGCGACGAGGTGGAGGGCATCGGGTTCGAGAAGGCGGATCGCTTTGCTTCCTCGTTGGGCGTTGACCCGGAGAGCGGGGAGCGCCTGATGAGCGGCGTGGCGTATATTCTGTCCTCCAACGCGGCGCAGAACGGGCACGTCTGCCTGCCGCGTGACAAGCTGGTGCCGGCGGCGGCACAGCTCCTGCGTACCGATGCGGAGAAGATTGACCGCGCGGTCGCGGCGCAGCTGAAGGCGGGGAAACTGGTTTGCCGCCGCTTTTCCGGCGTGGATTACCTGTATACGGCGGCGGACGACCGCACCGAGCAGTACATAGCAGACAAGCTGAGGCTGCTGGACAGACTGTGCCCGGCGGTGGACGGCGGCGATGTGCAGTCATTCATCCGGCGGGAGGAGCAGGAGGTCGGGATGTCCTATGCCACGGGACAGAAAAAGGCGATTTTTGACGCGCTTTGCCACGGGGTTATGATCCTGACCGGCGGTCCCGGAACGGGCAAGACAACGGTCGTACACGCGCTGATCCGGATATTCGATTCCATGGGGATGAAGATTGCGCTGGCGGCGCCCACCGGCAGAGCGGCAAAGCGGCTGTCCGAGTCCACTGCCTGCGAGGCGAAGACCATTCACCGTCTGCTGGAGATGAGCTTTGACGAGGATGGCGGGCGTGGTGGCTTCCGCCGCAACGAGCAGGATCTGCTGGAGGAGGAGGTCATCATCATTGACGAGGCATCCATGGTGGACAGTATGCTGATGGCGGCACTCCTGCGGGCAGTCAAGCCGGGAGCGCGACTGATCCTGATCGGCGATGCGGATCAGCTGCCCAGTGTCGGCGCGGGGCGTGTGCTGAACGACCTGATAGACAGCGGCAGTTTTGCGACCGTGCGGTTGGAGGAGATATTCCGGCAGTCGCAGGCATCGCTGATTGTGACCAATGCCCACGCCATCAACCGCGGCGAGATGCCGGTTCTGACAGACCGGCGGAACGATTTCTTCTTTTTGCCCCGGCGCACCGACGCGGAAATATCTGCCACCATTGTAGAACTGTACAAAACGCGCCTGCCGCGCACTTACGGGCAGCTGACCGAGAACGGTATCCAGATCATCACGCCTTCCCGGCGCGGGGAGGCGGGCACTGAGCATCTCAACCGGCTGTTGCAGGCAGCGCTGAACCCTGCCGAGAGGGGCAGGGCAGAGATGAGCTTCCGGGACAAGCTGTTTCGCGTGGGCGACCGCGTCATGCAGACCCGGAACAACTATGATGTGCTTTGGGAGGACGATGAAACGGATGAAGCCGACGTGCCGGAGCCGGAGGATGTGTCCCCGGGACGCGGCCGTGCCAGACCGCCGCAGGTTGCCGGGCGTGAGTGGGACGAGGAGCCGGACTCCGAGCGCGGCGGTGTTTTCAACGGGGACATCGGCGTTATCGTGGATATTGACGTGCCGGAGCGCACCATGCGCGTGCGGTTCGACGACAGGGTGGCAATCTATATGTCGGATATGCTGGACGATCTGGAGCACGCATGGGCGGTGACGGTTCACAAGAGCCAGGGGAGCGAGTATCCCTTTGTCATCATGCCGATGTACAGTGCCTCGACCTTGCTTCTGACGCGGAATCTGCTGTATACGGCAGTGACTCGTGCCCAGCGCATGGTGATTCTGGTCGGGCGCGAATCTGTGATCCGGACGATGGTGGAGAATAACCGCCAGTCCATGCGTTATACGGGGCTGAGCCACCGCCTGCAGGCGGCGGACGCGGCGGAGTGATATGCGGGGCGCGGTATCGGCGGTCGGCGGTGTGCTGACCGACTTGTTCTTCCCGCCGCGCTGTGCGGGATGCGGCGCGCTCCTGCCACCCTTCCGGCGCCTGCACGGCGGAGTCGTTCCGGCACTTTGCGCGGATTGCCTCCCTCAGTGGGAGAAGGCGCGGGCGCAGGTACCGGACGGGGGGCAGGCGGGGGCGGTCTGGCTTGTCCCGTACTGCCCGGAGGAGCCGGAATGTGTCCCGCAGCAAGTGATTTTCCGGCTCAAGCACCGGGATGACAGAAGGCTGACGGAGTGGCTGTCGGCGGCGTTGGCGGAGCCGGTTCGCCGGACACTGGAGTCGGCAGGCACGGATGTGCGGACTGCGGTATGCCTGTACCCGCCCCGGCGCCGCGCAGCTGTCCGGAAGGACGGATTTGACCAGGCACAGCGGCTGGCTTGCGGGTTGGCGGACTGTCTGGGCGTCACGTGCCTGCCCGCCGTGCGGCGTGTATCGGATGGCGCGGGGGCGCAGAAGACCTTGGACGCCGCCGGACGCCGTGCGAGTGCCGCGTCCGCATATGTGCTGGAGGAGCGGCTTGCCCCGCGCCTGTCCGGACGTGTTGCCGTGCTGACGGATGACCTGTTCACCACGGGTGCGACGTTGTTCCGCCTCGCCGCGCTTGCCCGTTCTGCCGGTGCGTCCGGCGTTCTGCTTGCCACGGTGGCAAGGACGCGGGAACGGCACGACTGCACCGACTGATGCGGGGGGCATGACGGGTGCTCGACAGTTGACCAATTTTTGAAAAAAACAGAGCCGGAACCTTGTACAGAACCGGGAATCTCTTGCCGTGACACAGCTTTCTCTTGACAAAGCAGAGCGTTTGGAGTATAATGACGGTGCAAATCTGAAGAGTAAGGATACGGGCGTACAGTGCCGACGGGACGGGGAGTTGTCCGCCGGACGAAAGCCGCAAGGGGGGACCCCGCGGCTGCGGTCCGCATCCTGCATCCCGCTTCATCTGGCTGAAATCATGAGGTTCTTTTGCGCGCGGCGCGTATGCCTCCTTTCCTGCCAAATGGCTGTGGGGAAGGAGGTATTTTTATATGACAAACCAAAGAAGCTTTTCCCTGATCCGGCGTCACACTACGGTGCGCCTGACAACAGACGCCGTCCTGATCGCCGTGTACGTGGCGCTTGCCTCGTTCGTTTCCATCAATCTCCCCATTGCTCAGTTCTCCCTGTCCTCCCTGCCGATCCTGCTGTGTGTGTTTGCGCTCGGTGTGCCGGATGCCGTTGCGGTCGCTCTGTGCGGCTCGTTTATCGAGCAGGTGCTGTACGGTCTTTCCCCGACCGCGCCGCTGTGGATGGCGGCGCCTGTGGCGATGGCACTGACCGCCGGCGGGCTTGCCGCGCTGTTCCGCCGTCTGTCCGGCAGGGAACTTCCCGTGTGGCAGACCATCGTGACGGTGGTCGTGGCTGAATTGGTCATGACGCTGGTCAACACCGGAATGCTGTATCTGGACGCGCACATTATGCAGTCCTCCGTCAAGGCGATTGGGGTTGTGCTCCCGATCCGACTGGGCAACGGCGCCGCCCGGACGGTCTGCACCGCCATTCTGACGCCGGGCATTCTGACGCCCCTGCGCCTGATTACGGATAAACGCCGCGCCGACAGCCACAACGGGACGCGGGGCAAGTCCGTATGACACCTGAGATCCGCACCGCCGCCGATGCGATAGCATATATCCACTCCAACACATGGACGCGGCACGCACCGGGGCTGGAGCGGATGCGGGAGCTTTGCCGGCGGCTGGGCGACCCGCAGAAGTCGCTTCGCTTCCTGCACGTGGCAGGCACCAACGGGAAAGGGTCGGTCTGCGCCATGCTGGATGCGGTATTGCGCACGGCAGGCTACCGTGTGGGACTGTTCACCTCACCCTATCTTGTTTCGTTCAACGAGCGCATCCGCCTGAACGGACAGCCGATCCCGGACGCGGAGCTGGCGGAAATTACGGCACGCATCCGCCCCATTGCCGACAGCATGACCGACGTGCCCACCGAGTTTGAGTTGATAACCGCCATCGGACTTGCCTTTTTCGCCCGCCACGCCTGCGATTTCGTGGTGTTCGAGGTCGGCATGGGCGGGCGGCTGGACTCTACCAATATCCTCGCGCCGGAGGAAGTAGCCGTATCGGTCATCACCGGCATTGCCATGGATCATACTGCCTATCTGGGAGACACGCCGGAAAAGATAGCCGCCGAGAAGGCGGGCATCATCAAGCCCGGCGTTCCGGTTGTGTTCGGCGGGACGCACGAGCCGTTGACGCCTGCCGGCGTCGTGCCGGAGATCCGCGCGGATCGTGTTGTGGATCCGGTATCCTGCGGACAGGTCATCCGGGCGCAGGCGGAGCGGGTGGGCGCTCCCTACATCCCGGTTCCTGCCGGACTTCTGCACGTAACGCACACCGGGCTGGACGGCTCGGACTTTGATTTCGGTCAACGGCGCGGACTGCACATCCCCCTGCCGGGGCTGTACCAGCCGTTCAACGCCGCGACTGCCCTGTGTGCGCTGGATGTTCTCCGGGAGCGCGGCACCTGCATCCCGGAGGCGGCAATCCGATCCGGGCTTGCCGGCGTCAGCTGGGCGGGGCGCTTTGAGGTGCTGTACCGCGATCCGGACGATCCGCGCGTCGTGGTAGTGGCGGACGGCGGGCATAACCCGGAGGGCGTTGCGGCTGCCGCCGCCAGTGCCGCCGCCTGCTTCGGAGGGGAGCGGATCAACCTTGTGACCGGCGTGATGGCAGACAAGGACTACACGACTATGGCACACAGCCTTGCCGCCGTGGCGCGCCGCGTGTTCACGGTCACGCCGGATAACAGCCGCGCCCTGTCCGGAGATGCCTATGCCGCCCTGTACCGGGCGCAGGGCATTCCGGTTCATGACTTCCCGTCGGTTGCCGCCGCTTTTTCCGCCGCGCTTGCCGACTGCCGCCGTGCCGGTGTCCCGCTGCTTTGCCTTGGTTCTTTGTATATGTACCGGGACGTGCTGGCGGCGGTGGAACAACTGTGAAGCCGCGACAGCCGGGAACGCAATACGCCTATCAACCTGCGGTTAAAAAGAAAACCGCAGGTTGATTTTATGTATAGTGAAAACCGGCTGTCCGACCCGCGGCACCACGGGCATATGTAAACAAATCATGAATAATCGAATTTCCACAAAAAGCCGGTTGACAATCCGGGGGATTTATGGTACAATTATCGAAATACATGAGGAAAGGAGAACATGGTTTACCATTATGGACGGGGACAGTACGTCTCACTGTTGTGAGAAGCCTCCTTTATGCCGTTATGTGCGCTTGAAGTGGTGTGAGCGCGACAGCAGCCTGTTTCTGCGTGAGCAGATGACGGGTTCTGTCGGTGTACGACATTGCCTCAGGCTTTTTCTTATACTTTGCCCGCAGGCAGCATAGGATGAACAATACACGTAACGATAATGCATCGGACACAGAGTCCGGGAGGAGAGACATACAGTCATGAAAAGCAATATTTTCCTGATGATACTCCTGCAGATACTGCTCATCGCGCTGAACGCCGTGTTCGCCGCAGCAGAGATTGCAGTGCTGAGTGTCAACGAAAACAAACTCAATAAGCTGGCAGAGGATGGGAACCGGCGTGCCCGCCGCCTGCTGAAGCTGACGAAACAGCCCGCGAAGTTTCTGGCGACCATTCAGGTAGCTATCACGCTGGCGGGATTCCTGGGAAGCGCCTTTGCCGCCGACAACTTCGCGGGTCCCATCGTAAACGCGCTGATGAAGAAGGGCGCGGATGCCTACGTATCCGAGTCCACGATGAACACAATCGCCGTCGTAGTGATTACGCTGATCCTGTCCTACGTCACGCTGATTTTTGGCGAGCTGGTGCCGAAGCGGGTTGCCATGCGCAAGTCCGAATCGCTGGCGCTGGGCATATCGGGAATGCTTCGGGCGGTCGGTGCGCTGTTTGCCCCGCTGGTCTGGCTGCTGACCAAATCCACGAACGGCGTACTGCGCCTGATGGGCATTGACCCCACGCAGGCGGATGAGCAGACAAGCGAGGAGGACATCCGCCTGATGGTGGATGCCAGTGCCGAAACCGGCGCCATTGACCGCGAGGAGCAGAGCATCATTCAGAATGTGTTTGAATTTGACGACCTGACCGCCGGGGAGATCGCCGTACACCGTACCGAGGTCACGATTCTGTGGATTGAGGACGATATGCAGGCGTGGGACGAAACCATTCACAAGGGGCGCTTTACCTTCTATCCCGTGTGCGGCGAGTCCAAGGATAACGTCATCGGCGTGCTGAATGCCAAGGACTACTACCGCCTGGACAGCAAGGACCGGGAGACGGTCATGGCAGAGGCGGTAAGACCTGCGTACTTGGTGCCGGAGGGTGTCAAGGCGGACGTCCTGTTCCGCAATATGCGCACAACGCGCAATAAGTTTGCCGTTGTGCTGGATGAATACGGCGGCATGGCGGGTATCGTGACGATCACAGACCTGATCGAGCGGCTGGTAGGCGACCTGACCAACGCCGACGACAGCACGCCGCCCGCGCCGGCGGACATTGTCAAGCGGGAGGACGGCGACTGGGAAGTGCGCGGCACCGCAGATCTGAGCGAGGTGCAGCAGGAGTTGGATGTGGAACTGCCCACGGAGGACTGCGATACCTTCGGCGGACTGGTCTTTGCCGAGCTGGGAACCATTCCGGAGGACGGCACGACCTGCGATATCACCATCGGACGGCTGGAAATCCACGTACAGAGTGTCGCGGATCACCAGATGGAGGTTGCGCTTGTCCATGTCCTGCCCAAGGAGAATACGGGCGATGATGAAGACGACGAGGACGAGGACGACGCGGAAAAGGACAGCGAAAAGGGCAGGGACCGGAAGGAAAAGGACAAAGACAAAGAGAAGGAAAAGGAAAAGGATAGAGAAAAGTCCGCCGCCGCGGAAAAGCCGTAACATAATGCCTGCCGATAAAAATCTGTATGCACCAATCCGAAAAACGCGCAAATCAAACAAAACTGCCGCCGGTCGCATTGCGACCGGCGGCAGTTGCTTGCAGGTGTCATGTCACGCGCGGAGCGTCTGCTCCAGCGCGGTGATGGCGGCGGAGGTTTCCGCCTCCGAGAGGAAGGAGTAGAATACATAGGTGCCGCAGACCTTGACCTGCGCCTGATCCAGCTTGGGCAGCTCGCCGGGGTTATAGGAAGTCAGCAGGTCGCGCAGACGCAGTTTTTCAGCTTCAACAAAGGAGGTGACGGCATCGGCAACACCGCTCACATCGCTCTTGTTGATGACGTGGAAAACGCCGATCTGGTCAATGTTGGTCTCCTCATCGTCCGACAGCAGGATGATATGGTCGTAGCACTTTTCGGTCAGATCGCGGTAGTTCGCGCCGAACCGGGACTCCGAAATATAATCCGCGTCCGCACCGTGATACCGTCCGCTCAGCACCTCCAGCAGTTTGTCGGCTACCTTATCGGTAGACAGCGTGGTAGTGTAGGAATCCTGCCCACAGCCGGACAGCACCAGAGTAAGCGCCAGCGTGAGCGCAAGCAGGCAAGGAAAAATCTTTTTCACAGGAAACCCTCCTTAAGCGGTGTAGGCGTGGGTGCGGATATAGGACAGGATGAGACGGTACGCCTCGGTGGTCAGATGGATGCCGTCCTCGCTGATGCAAAGTGAGTCGCGGAGGCAGTTGTTCCCGTCCTTCAGCACCGACTGCGTGTCCAGATACCGGCAGTTGTTCTCGGCGGCGACCGCCTTGACCCAACCGTTGGCGCGGTCGATCTTTTCATTGGACAGAACCTTACAGCCCGCCGTGACCGGGAAGATGGACTGCAACAGAATGACCGTATTGGGCGATGCTTCCTGAATGGCGCGAACCAGCTTGGTGTAGTATGCCTTGAAATCTGTCTCCACGAGGTAGGAAACGCCGTAATCGGTTCCCAGCGTGATAACAAGGATCTCCGGCTTCAGCTCGGCGGCTGCCTCCGCGATGGTTACATACCTGTCCGTGCCGGGCAGGTTGATCTTGGCGGAAGTGATGGGCGAATCCAGATTGAGCATATTATCCTTGGTGCGCCAGACCTGCTTCGTGTTCTGCCCGTCGGTCAGCACACCGCGGCTGACAAGATGCGCGGTGAGGGAATCGCCGAGAAAGGTAAGCTTGTCCTGATACGCCTGCCCGGCGTCTGCGGTCTCGGGCAGCGTCACGCTTTCGGTGTTATCCGAGTCAGCACGAGTACCTGCATAGCCGCCGGAACAGCCGGTCGAAATCGCCGCGATGATGGCAAATACAATGCACAGCAGTGCCAGCGCGGCACACGCATAGCGCAGGACGCGGCTGACGGTATCAAGCATTTCAGTGGAACGTGTATTCATGAGGCAACCTCCGATAATAGTATAAAAAGTATAGGCGGGAAACCGCCGGAATATCCGTAAGCGGGGCATTATAGGCACTTCTTATTCGCCGTGCGGTGAATTTTCAGAGGCACCCTGATCCCGCTCCCGCAATTCATTGATCCCGTTTGCCGAACTGCGAACGGTAGGGTTGTTCGTTGACTGTCCGGCTGTCCCGTCGGTGAGCCAAGGCGGCGAGGATTGCCGCACCGATGGCGTAGACCAGAACGGAAAGGAACAGGAACAGCAGGGTGGTGCCCGCGGTGGGCTTCTGCTCGATCTGCACCGGCAGATAGACGAAAACGTAGGCACTGCCCAGTGTCAGCAGGGCATGGGATACGGTGCGGGCGGCACGCGAGAGTGAGCTGTGCCGGATACGCGCCGCGCAGGCAAAGCACAGCGACAGCGGCAGGAACAGCAACAGCCGCAGCGGCGACGGCGCCCTGTCCAGGATAGCATAAATCAGCAACATAAGGGTGCTGAGCACGGTGAACCACGCGCAGGCGTGCAGGGCTAATGCCCGGCAGGCGGCAGGCGGGAATGCCGGAGAGCCCGGCTCGGACGATTGTTTGCGGTTCATACGGAAAGCCTTTCGGTCAGGGGAGTGCCGATCATCCGGCACGGTCTGGCACCGGACGGATCGGGGTTCCCTAGTGTGGGCATTTCCCGGAAAAATCCGCCACGCGGCGGATCCCGGCGATGCCCTGTGAGCAAGCTCTTCCATTATAATGCATCTGCACGGAAAAAGCAAGAAGTATTTGTGAATTTTTCCGGGAAGTATTCGACTGTATGCAACAACGGGATCCGGTTGCGCCGGGGACTGCTCCGAAAGCGGCAGACGCCGTCAGCCTCCGCCGGCTCTTTCCGCGAAAAGGGACGTTCGTTCACGAAATATTAAAAAATATGTGGTACAATACGAGGGATCGTAAGTCAGACCATCACGGCGGAAAGAGGATGTACAGAATGGGAACCAACCAGAAAAAAACACCGGAGGGCGAACCGATCCCTGCGGGGACGCGGGCGGAAAGCTCCATCCCGCCGGTTCTGCTTCCCGGCATTCACTCTCCCGCCGACCTCAAGGCGCTTCCGGAGGACAAAATGCCGGAGCTGTGCAGGGAAATCCGCGGCGAACTGCTGCGTACCGTTACCAGAACCGGGGGGCACCTCGCCTCCAATCTCGGCGTGGTGGAGCTGTCCGTGGCGATGCACCGGGTGTTCGACTGCCCGCGTGACCACTTCATTTTCGATGTCGGACACCAGAGTTACGTTCATAAGATGCTGACGGGGCGCTACGAACGGATGCAGACACTGCGTCAGGGAGGCGGTATATCCGGCTTCACCAAACGCACGGAGAGCGAGTATGACTGCTTCGGCGCGGGGCACAGTTCCACGTCCCTGTCGGCGGCGCTGGGCTTTGCGCAGGCGGATCGGATGATGGGCTCGGATGCCTGGACGGTGGCAGTCGTGGGTGACGGTGCCTTTACAGGCGGCATGATCCACGAGGCACTCAACAACGTGAGTCCCGGACTGCGTCTTGTCATCATCATCAACGAGAATGAAATGTCCATATCCAAGAACATCGGACGTTTCGCCATGCATATGGCGCGCCTGCGGCAGAAGGAGGGCTACTTCCGCACCAAGCGCCGCACCACGCATTTCATCAAGAAGATCCCGCTCATCGGAGACGGGCTGTTCCGCGCCATTCGCCGGGTCAAGAAATCCTTCAAGAATGCCATGTACGGCAGTAATTACTTCGAGGATATGGGGCTCTACTATCTGGGACCTGCCGACGGCAACGACTACCGCGCAGTGGTCAACCTGTTGCAGGCGGCGCGCGATACGGGCGACAGCGTGGTCATTCACCTCAAAACCCGGAAAGGGAAGGGATACCCGCCTGCCGAGCGCGATCCGGGCGCTTTTCACGGGATGCCGCCTGCCTCTGCCGGAGCGCCGAACCCCGGCGCCGCAGTGCCGGATAATTTTTCCCGGCATCTCGGTCAGATTCTGATACAGGAATCGGTACGTGACGATCGCATCTGTGCCATCACCGCCGCGATGAGCGAGGGGACGGGACTGGAGGCATTCCGTGCGGCGCGCCCCGACCGGTTCTTTGACGTCGGCATCGCGGAGGAGCATGCGCTGACCTTCGCGGCGGGGCTTGCGGCGGACGGATTCCATCCGGTAGCCGCCATCTACTCTACCTTCCTGCAGCGCGGCTACGACCAGATCGTACATGACATTGCCCTCCAGCGCCTGCCTGTCGTTCTCTGCATCGACCGCGCAGGGCTGAGTCAGGGTGACGGGGCAACGCATCACGGCATCTTTGATGTGTCCTTCCTGTCCGCTATCCCGAACATGACGCTGTATGCGCCGGCTACCTTTGCCGGACTGGAGGTCGCTTTCCGGATGGCAATCGCCTCCGGAGTGCCGAGCGCCATCCGCTACCCAAACCGCCCGGAGGACGCGCGCGTCCGGTCTGTATTCTACCCCGACGGGACGCCGCAAACGGTTGGCGTGCGTGCCGATTACGCGCCCGGTGAACGACCGGACGCCGTGATTCTGTGCCACGGCGCCATGGCAACCGAAGCCCTGACCGCAAAGGATCTGCTGGCGGCGGAAGGCGTCCGGGTCGGCATCCTGCTGTGCGAGTACCTCAAGCCGTACGACAGACTGGCGGGGGAGGTCACCGCCTGCCTGCCGCCTGATGTGCCGATTCTGTTTGCGGAGGAGGAGATCCGCGCCGGCGGCTTCGGCATGATGCTGGCGGATGCACTGTGCCGCCGCGGCGAGCTGAAGGATCGCCGCTTTGATATTCTCGCGGTGGATGACAGCTTTGTGCTCCAGTTTGTTCCGGAGCCTGTCCGCCGCACGGCAGGCGTGGACGCGGTCGGCATTGCCGCCCGCGTGCGGAAGCTGCTGCACTGACCGGACATCCCTGCCATACAGACTGCCCGCCGGGCTGTCACAGACGTGACAACCCGGCGGGCATTTTCTGCCTGCGTGTGATGCCGACCTGTCGGATCAACAGGTGCCGTGCATGGCGCGGGATGTTCTCAGACCTTTTCCGCCTGCTCGAACCCGTCCGTGTTGTTCACGAACACAGGCAGCAGCCGGACAGAAAAGTCAAAATGCTTTTCCGCGAGCCGGAACCGCGGGTTCAGCTCGGGACCGCAGGAATTGGAACCGATGCCGCTCTGCCGCATATCCAGATTGATGCAGGTCTCCTCCATCGGGATAAGCTCGTAGTCGTGCGCCGTGGCGGTCAGCTGAGCCGGGGTGAAGTGCGCGCAGTTGAAGGAGAAGGGCTTGCCGGCGGCAACAGCCATCAGCCCCTGCCCGGCGGCATTTGCCACCGTCATCCAGGTCGTGTCGGTGTGCGCCATGTTTTCCTGCGGACGGACGTAATGCTCAAAATGCCCGGTCACCGTCGATTCAAACAGCCCCTGCCGGGAGGCGTGGCGCTTGTCGGCGTAGCTTTCCACGGGACCGCGCCCGAAGTAACGCAGGTACTCGTTGCCGCCGGGCATCAGGAACTCCACACCGAAGCGCGGCAGGAAGGGAAGATCCTCCCGGACATCCACGTCCCAGTGCAGAATCACACCGCCCTCGGCAAGGAAGGTGTAGGTCACGGTGGCGTGCAGGATCGGGCACTGCGGCGCGGCACCCAGCGACAGGTGCGCCGTGACGGTAACCGAGCGGTCGCAGGACGGATCAGCCGAGGCGGTCAGAGCGCAGTCGTAGCACCTGACTGTGGCGCGGTCATAGCCGGCATTCTGCCACTGCCAGCGGATGTTGCGGTCGTTGTCGGTAGGGGCACGCCAGACCGTCGGGCGGACGGGGGTTGCCAGCAGCTCGTGTCCCTCGTGCCGCATGGAGGTAATCAGCCCGCAGGTGCGGCAGACACGGTATTCCGTGTCGGCTGTCCGCACGGTCACGGCGTCGGCTGTTTCCTCGGCGGCAATGGTCGCAAAGGGAGACATTGCGTCGCGCAGGGACTGCTTTTCCCCGGCGGGAAGATCCAGCCTGATCTGCGTAAAGCCGACCTCGTATCCGATGGGCGCCCACGGCGTCGGCAGGTTCTGCCGGGCGGTCAGCGTCAGGTATACGTCCCCGGCGGCGGGGATTGCGTCGGTCGGTACGGTCAGCCGTGCAGTTTCCTGCGGCTCGACAGGCAGGCAGGCGCGTCCGCAGGCAAAGACCGTGCCGTCCTGCTCCAGCGTCCAGTCAAAGTCCAGGTCCGACAGATCGGTGAAGTAGCGCAGGTTGCGAATGACTGCCTCGCCGCTCACCCGGTCGAAGGACTCCAGCCGGAAGGGCTTGATGACCTGCTTGTATTCCATCAGTCCCGTGTGGGGGCGGCGATCCGGATAGACCAGTCCGTCCACGCAGAAATTGCCGTCGTGCGGCACCTCGCCGAAGTCGCCGCCGTAGGTGTAGTGCGGGTCGGACAGGGGGGCTTTGCCGGCTGCCACCGAGTGGTCGATGAACTCCCAGACGCAACCGCCCATGAGGTTGTCGTGCGAATAGATCAGATCCCAGTAGTCCTTAAGGCATCCGGGACCGTTGCCCATGGCGTGCGAGTATTCACACAGGAACAGAGGCTTGTCAAACACCGTCCGGTTGAGATAGGTTGCCTGGATCTCCTCCGGCGAGGGGTACATTCTGCTTTCGACATCAATATGCGGACTCCGCAGGGCACCGCCGATCTCCCCGTCGGATTTTCCCTTCATGTCGCCGTGCAACCGGTCGGCATTCCGGCGGGATATGTCCTCGCAGTGGACGAGATTGTGCCGGTTGCGGCTGTGCAGATACTCCGCCATTTTGTTCTGGTTGCACCCGATACCGGACTCGTTGCCCAGCGACCACATCAGCACCGCGGCATGGTTCTTGTCCCGCTCATACATCCGCCGGACGCGATCCAGGTAGGCATCCTCCCATTCCGGATCATCGGTCAGCCGATCCCAGTTGCCGATGGATGCCATGCCGTGGCACTCCAGGTCGGTCTCGTCAATGAGGTAGAAGCCGAGCTCATCGCACAGACCGGGGAAGCGGGGATCGTTCGGGTAGTGACTGGTGCGGACGGCATTGACATTGTGCTGTTTCATGATGGTCAGGTCGCGGATCATGTGATCCAACGGCGTTGCGGAGCCGAGCAGGGGGTGGCTGTCGTGGCGGTTGACGCCCTTGATTTTGATGGCGCACCCGTTGAAATACAGCACGCCGTCCCGGATGCGGATGTCCCGGAAGCCCAGCTTCTGCACGATGTACTCACTGCCGCAGTGCAGGATCAGCGTGTACAGCAACGGCTCCTCGTCGCTCCACAGCTCCGGCGCGTCAACGAGGAAGTCAAAGGTACCCTCGCCGTCGATCTCCAGTGAGCCGGATTCGATCTGCATCCCGTTGGGACGGAGCAGGCGGTATTCTACCAATGCGCGCCCATTCAGCCGTACCGTAGTGGGGCAGGCGCCGCGGGCATAGTTTTCCGAAAGTGCGGGATGCGCCTCAAAATCCAGAATGTGAACCGGATCGCGGAACAGGAGGTACACCTCCCGGAAAATGCCCGACCAGCGGAACTTGTCCTGATCCTCCAGATAGGTGCCGTCGCACCACTTGAGCACCAGCACCTGAATGAGGTTTTCTCCCTCGTGCAGGTATGCGGAAAGGTCAAATTCACTGGTCATGTGGCTGACCTGGCTGTACCCCACGAACCGGCGGTTGACAAACAGGTAGAAGCAGGAGTCCACGCCTTCAAAATTGAGGTAGACGGTCTTGTTCAGCAGGGCGGCGGGCAGGGTGACGGTGCGGCTGTACAGTCCGCAGGGGTTGGCGTCCGGCACAAAGGGGGGATCCACCGTCACGGGATACATCACATTGACATACTGCGGTGTGTCGTAATCCCGATCCAGGTAGGTCTGCCAGGAGCGCGGCACCTCGATTCTGTCGGTTCGTCCGGGGACAAAGCCCGGGGCGGTAATATCGGGCACGTCGCGCAGGGAGGGGTAAAAGGTAAAGTCCCAATCCCCGCACAAGGTCAGAAAGTCATGGCTGGCGGCACGGTTTCCGCCCAGCGCCGCCGTCTCGCTGTGAAAGGGGACAAAGTACGCGCGGGGGGCTTCGCACCCGATGTGCAGGGTGTGGGGGTTCTGGTGATAGTTGACTTTATGGATGAAGTCGAACATACTTGTTTTGCATCCTTTCGTTATGTCGGTAGGGCACGCGTCTATGCGCTTATATGATACCATAGCCGCGTGCCGCTGTCAAGGGCTGTCTTTCATTTGTTGCTGTAGCGGAGATTCCTTTTCCGGTGCCGGTTGCCTCGCTCTCAAAAGCCATCGGAACGGCAAGCCATATTTGACATAAGCCGGTAGGTATGGTATACTGTAAGAGCATTGCCGGGAGGGCGTCGGAAAAAATACGAAATTCTCCATAATTGTTGACATTCCGGCGACTGTTTTGTCGGTATGGAGGGTGAGGGCACCGTGCACACGGAGGAGGAAGCTTATGGAAGACCGTGAAATCATACAGCTGTTTTTTGACCGCGATGAACGCGCTATTGCCGAAAGCCGGGACAAGTACGGAAAATACTGTGACGGCATAGCGGCGGGAATCCTGCATACGCGCTAGGACAGGGAGGAATGCGTCAGCGATACCTGGCTGCGTGCGTGGCAGACCATTCCGCCGCAGAATCCGGCCTCGCTCAAGGCGTACCTTGGGCGGCTGTGCCGTTGCTTTGCCATTGATCGCTATCGACACCTGCGTCGCCGCAAGCGCAGCCGGGACATGGAGTGCGTGCTGACGGAGCTGGACGGAATCTGCCCGAACGAGCCGGTCACGGACGGGCTGAAGGAGACGCTGACCGCGTTTCTCCGGGGACTGGAGCCATTGGAACGCGACCTGTTCGTGGGGCGGTACTGGTACGCATACACACCGGAGCGGTTGGCGCAGGAGCAGGGACTGTCCCGCGGCGCGGTCAATACGCGCCTGATGCGCACAAGGAACAAACTCAAGGATTACCTGAGAAAGGAAGGGTACACAGTATGAAATCCATCGATCTGTTTGAAGCGTTGAACGATATTCCTGCCGACATACTGCTGTCTGCCGAGGCGCGTTACACTGCCGAGCCCCAGCGCCGGATCGACCGCAGGTCAGGTTTTGCGCAGAGCGGTTGGTTTGTCGCCGGTGTCTCGCTTGCGGTCGCGCTGGGCGTGATTGTCCTTATCATGCGCATCATGCCCCGTCTGCCTGCGTCCCCAAGCCCGACTCCGGGCGGGAGTATTGCAGGGTATGAGACCAACGCCGACGGTCTGCACACCGAACCGGACACATATCCCGACACGCCGCCGAACGCATACCCCAACACGGCTGTCCTGCTGTCCGAGTTGCCCGATGACAAGGTCCGGCTGAGCAGCGGGGCGTGGGGCGTACAGCCGACCATGACTCTCCTGAACGGTTTGTGGATCGGGGAAGAGGGGCTCTGGGCGAGCGCAAAAGTGGATATAGACCAGTGGTATTTTCTGGACATCGAGCCGACGTTGTACATCGGCATCGGAGCGGACCGGGACCTGCTGCTGCATTTGCCGGATGGGTTCAAGGCCGAGACTTTCGCACTGTACCAAGCGGATGAAAACAACCAAGCCACACGTTTCTGGACTGGAAGCGGTATACCGGACTGGTGCCTGCGCACAGAAGACGGGGCGGAACGGACGCTGAATACCGGCGTATTCTATCTGACCTTCGGGGTGCATAAGTACGGCAGAACGGTGGACGGGGAAACCGAACACTGGTACTACGAAGCGGCGGTGCGGTTGGTGGTGACGGAAAATCCGTCCGGGCAGGACGGAACCGAACTGTCCGGCACGACAACAACCGAACCTGCCAAGCCGGTGGTCATTCCGCCGGACACATCGGTTCCGGTAAGCCTGATTCCCGACGGAACCGAGTTCTGGTGGGAGATAATCGGTGTCGGTGACGGTGCGCGCGGCATCGTGGCGGGAAAACATCTTGAATCCTGCATGATAACAACCCCCGAAGGTCAGGTGTGCGGAGACATGAATCCGCCGATAGAGCAATTCAAAGGGGCGGAAAAGCAGCCCACTCTCCACGTAGATACCCGTATTTTGCCCCTGAAGTTCCACAAGCCACAGGGATACGTGGGCGGAACAAAGGCATACCTGATGGATGAGAACGGGGATACAGTGCGGGTATTCTCCCTGGATGACGACGGGACATTCGTGCTGATGAATGACAAGCCGGACGGTGTAGTCATCCTGTATCTTGGCGTTGATGTGATGCAGTACGTCGAACCTGCCGCCGTACCGGACGGTCAGGAGATGCCGGCCGTGCTGGATGAGTACCGCTTCGAGATACTGATCAGGCTGGTGCTGCGGTAGCGGGTAGAGGGCGAGGTCGGCTGTCAGCGAAACGGGAAAGCCCTTGAATCCGTATGTCCGTGCTCTGCCTGAGCCCCTTTTGCCCGAATTGCTTGTAAATGACTGTGTTTAAGAGAATACCGCGCAACGATGGCGGCGCGTCTGTGCCACCATCGTTGCGCGGCGTTGCTTTGTAGCTCACTCAGCATTACAGGTAAGTCTATTTGCCCCAAGTCGTGCTGCTCAACCCAGCCAACCGACGTCGAAGCGCCGTTTGCGAAGAAGCACCGTTGCAGGCGTCAGTTCATTTCCTCCACAAAGTACACATACTCCAACGAACGGAGCGCTTCAATAATCTCCTCGTGCTTTTTATACTTTTTCAATTCCGGACTGGTCACCGTGAAGGACACGGAGAATACACTCAGACCGGAGCCGAGGTAGGCGGGGTTGGACTCGATGTCATCAATGCGGATGCCGAGCGCGCGGATCGTTGCCACAAAATCGGCAAGATCGCCCTTGCTTTTTAACTCCAGATGCACCTCAAAATGGTTCGAGCGGTTCTTGAGGTGCTTTTCCAGAACCGGGAAGGCGGACATACACGCCAGGAGCGCCAGGAACAGCACGAGCGCGGGAACATACAGCCCGGCGCCCAACGCCATGCCGACTACGCCGCAACACCAAAGACCGACCGACGTGGTCAGTCCCTTGATCTGGTTCTTGGAGCTGAACAGAATAGAGTTCCCGCTGATTGTCGCCGCGCCGAGAATGGCGGCGGCGGAGAGCAGGGGAAGGCTTCCGCCCAGCCTGTGCAGTATGTACTGATCCACCAGCATTGTTCCCGTCCCGACAAGGCTGACCAGCATGAAGGTTCTCAACCCCGCCGAGTGGCGTTTGCTGGAACGCTCACAGCCGACAATCGCCGAAAGCAACATACTCAACAGCACGCGCAGCAGAACCGAACCGAGATTCAGTTCTGCGCTCCACGTGCCGAGAAAACCTGCAAGCAAATCCTGTCCCATAATGATTACCTCCTCAAAAATCTGCTGCGCCGCTGTGCCTGTGTCTGCGCAAGGCGCTGTTCCTCCGCAGCCTCCAGGAAGGCTGCCTCTTCCTCGCTCATTTCCTCGTGCTTCACGGGAGGAAGCTCCGATCGGATCTTCTGTATCCGCTCAATCAACAACTCGACATCGGTCTTTTTCTCGCCGGTTTCGGTGGTCTCCGGAACGACCGCCACATCCTCCAGCCTGGTCGAGTACGATCCCGACAGGTACAGCGCCAGCTTTGCGCATCCCGGACCGAGCAGCTCGTACAGGATGCTTGAAGCGAGGATGATTGTCTCCAGATCGTTCCCCATCACGCCGCCCAGCGTCCGTGCGCCCAGTGCCGCAAGACCGATAGCAACCCCTGCCTGCGGGATCAGTGCAAGTCCGAGGTAATTGCGGGTGCGCTTTTCCTTGCCGACCGCCGCGCAGCCGAGCCACGCGCCGACGTACTTGCCCAGAATGCGGACGAGAAAATATCCGACACCGACGGCAATGAGCGGCACTCCGCCCAGATTGCCGGAGGCGGAAAACAGGGCGTTGAGCTTGAAATTCATGCCCGAACGGACGAAAAACAGGAGCAGGATCGGCGGGCTGAAATATCCGAGCTGCTTGAAGAGCTTGTCGTTTTCCGCAATATTCGTATAAACCGTTCCCATTGCCATGCAACCGAGCAGAGGCGAGACCTCCATCATCGCGCATACGCCGCAGAATGCGAACAGAAGCGCCACGGAAATGATGAGCTTGTTGTCCGTCGAGCGTTTTGCCGGCATCAGAAGCTTCATCACAAGACCGACCAGTCCGCCCAGCACCAGAGCCGCCAGATTCAAAAGCACCGGCTTGACGAGTGTCCCGTAGGAAAAGCCCCCGTTGCCGCCGAGACTTGCCAGCGCGATCGAGATTGCCACGGAATAGAGAACCAGTCCCACAACGTCGTCCAGCGCGACTACCTGCAGGAGCGTATCGACAAAATCCCCCTTTGCTTTCGTCTGGCGAATCGTCATCATGGTCGAGGCAGGCGCAGTAGCGGAAGCCAGCGCCGCCAGTACGACGGAGAAGGCAAGCTCCAGCCGGAAAACAAAAAAGGTCAGGACAAACACAAAGGCAGATGCGGCGAACGCCTCGAGCAGGGTGATCCAGACAACCTTCATGCCGCTTTTCTTCAGAACGGAGAGCTTGAAAAATTCACCGGTCGAAAAGGCTATGAAGGCAAGCGCGATGTCCGACAGGAAATCCGTACCGTCAATGATGCGCTGCGGCACCAGGTCGAGACAGTACGGACCGATGAGAATGCCTGCGATGATATAAGCCGTCACATTCGGAAGGCGCAACAGCTTTGTCAGCCGCGTCATCAGGAAGCCGGAGAGCAGCATCAGCGCTACGGATATAATGACAGAGGCTGCGGGCTGTGCGGCTTCAATCAACTGTCTGAATGTATGCATATCGCAAAGATCACCTGACTTTCTGTATGATCCGGGACAGAGCCGGCTGCCCGGTTGCGGAACTCTCCGGCGGCGCGCTCACTTCACTGTGTTGCGTTCTGTTCATTTCTATGCGCTGTATTGTACTACAAATTTTCGCATTTGTCAAGGGTGCCCGTTACTTTGAAGGCAGTTGCAACAAGCGCTTCCCTGAAAGCGGGGCAAGCCGACGCCGCCGGAGAAGAATCCGAAACAGTCCTGCGAATATTTGCTTTTGCTATTGCCTTTCCGGCGGCGATATGCTATAATGCCCAGGAAAGAAGACGCGAGGGCGCCCGCGACGGTGCCGGAAAGGATGATACCGTATGAAAATCAATCTCACCAACCCATGGTCACTGACAGTTCTGCCCCATCGGCTCTGGCGTTCGCTGACAGCCGGCTGCAGTGACCTGACGTGTGCCGCCGACCTGCCCGCTCCGGCAGCACCCGCAACCGTAGAGGGGGCTGTCACGGTGCCCGCGACCGTGCCCGGCAACTTTGAACTCGACCTGTTCCGCGCGGGACTGATTCCCGACCCGTTTTTCGGTACCAATATCATTGACCTGCGGAAGCTGGAGGACAGGCACCTGTTCTATGTGACAACCTTCGATGCGCCCCCGGACGGCACCGACGGGCTGGTGCTGCACTTCGAGGGCATCGACACGGTGGCAAAGGTGTATGTCAACGGCGAGCAGGCAGCCGCGTGCGACAATATGTTCATCCCGTGGGATGTGCCGCTCCGCAACCTCAGACCTACCGGCAATGAGATCATGGTTCACATACTGCCTGCCATGATGGTGGCGCAGGAGCGTCCCGTTCCCCCTGCGGCAGGCGCCTTCGACCACAGTTACGCCTCCCTGACCCTGCGCAAGTCGCCCGCTTCCTTTGGCTGGGATATCCTCTGCCGGGCGGTGTCGGGCGGAATCTGGCGCCCCGTCTGGCTGGAAACAGTCAAGGCGGCGCCGGCACTGGATCAGGTGTACCTCTATACCTTCGCGGTCGATCCGTCGGCGGAGGATCGCAACCGGGGCGGCGCCATGCTGGATCTGTACTATGCCTTCCGGACGGCGGACGAGCTGACGGTCGGTTACGAGGTCGCCGTGGAAGGGCAGTGCGGCACGTCGCACTTTGCCGCGCGGCGTGAAGTCTGGCACACCTGCGGAAACTACCACATCCCCGTGCCGGATGCCCGCCTGTGGTACCCCAAGAACGCCGGCGAACAAAACCTGTATGACGTGCGCGTCACGCTGCTCCGGAACGGGGTGGTGGAGGACACGCGCGAGTTTCGCATCGGCATCCGGCTGGCGGAGCTGGATCGCACTTCCTGCATCGATGCGGACGGCAAGGGGGAATTCCGCTTCCTCATCAACCATAAGCCCGTATTCCTCATGGGCAGCAACTGGGTGCCGCTGGATGCATTCCACAGCCGCGACGCGGAGCGCCTGCCCGAGGCACTGCGCCTTCTGGACGAGGCGGGCTGCAACGCGGTCCGGTGCTGGGGCGGCAATGTGTACGAGGACACGCCGTTCTTTGATTTCTGCGACGAGCACGGCATTCTGGTCTGGCAGGACTTTGCCATGGGCTGTGCGCTGTACCCCGTCTGGGATGAGGGACTGCGCGAAAACCTCCGGCGCGAGGCGCTTTCGGTTGTGCGTAAGCTGCGGCACCATCCTTCCCTGTGCCTGTGGGCAGGCGACAATGAGTGCGACCTGTTCTGGATGATGTGCTACCCCTTCCGCCGCAATCCGGCAGAGAACACGCTGACCCGTGAGCTGCTGCGTGACGTCCTGCGGGCGGAGGACTTTACCCGTCCCTACCTGCCCTCCTCGCCGTATGTGGATGAGGTGGCGTTTGCGCGCGGGGCGCAGGGAACCTCGGAGGATCACCTCTGGGGACCGCGCGACTACTTCAAGGGCGATTTCTACCGCACCGCACCCTGCCACTTTGCTTCGGAGACCGGCTATCACGGCTGTCCTGACCCCGCCTCCCTGCGGGAGTACATCCCGGAGGATCAGCTCTGGCCGATCTATAACGAAGGCACGGCAGAGGATCCGTTCCGCGGAACGCCCAACCCTGCATGGCTGGCACACCAGACGTCCATGGAGCTCAACGAGACCAACACCTTCGGTTACCGCATCGGGCTGATGACCTCGCAGGTGCGGCATATGTTCCGGGATGTGCCGGACAGCATCGACACCTACGCCCGCATGAGTCAGATGTCGCAGGCGGAGGCGTTCAAATACTTCATCGAGCGGTTCAGAACAGCCAAATGGAACAAGACCGGCATCATATGGTGGAATGTGCTGGACGGCTGGCAGCAGGTTTCGGATGCTGTCGTCAACTACAATTTCCGTCCCAAGCTGGCGTATTCCTTTATCCGGCGGGCGCAGGAGCCGGTGCTGATGGCGTTCTCCGACCCGCAACAGGACGGGCGGTACGACCTGCACGCTGTTAATGACACGCAGACCGCCGTCGTGCTGACCTACGAGGTGCGTGACCTTTGCGGCGCGGCGTCGCAGGATGCGGCACCGCTGCTGCTGTCCGGCACCGTGACGGTTCCCGCCGACGGAAACACGGTCGCGGCGCGGCTGGATCTGACCGGGCGGCTGGATCATGTGCTCCATATCCGCTGGACCGATGCGGACGGCAACACCCATACCTCGCACTACATCGCCGAGCCGAAGCACCTGGAGTACCGCCCGTATGCAGACGCCCTGCGCCTGTGCGGGTTTGACTGCTTTGCGGGGTTCTGACCATATATATGCTGAATTGAGCGAAATAGCACACTGCTGTCAATTCGGACGTCGGTATTCCGATCGGTATTCCGAGGGGGATAAAAACTCATTTTTGGTTTTTATCCCCCTCTTTGACTCTGGAAAGCCCGCCTGCTCACTGCTTGACGGTGCTAGCGCGCAACTCGCGGATGAGAGAGGAGCCGCCGGCAAGCGTCAGCATTCCCCCGAACAGGCGGCGGACGGTCGCGCTGTCCAGGCGGCGCATCAGCCCGGCGCCCAGCCACGAACCCGGCACGGCACACAGGATCAGGAAGGCAACCAGCCCCCACGGGATCTGCCGTCGCCGGACATGGTACAGAAAGGAGGCTCCGGCGGAAAGCAGAAAGAAGACCAGATTCAGTCCCTGCGCCTGCAACTGGGACAATCCGGCAAACGCTGTCAGGTACAGGACAAACAGCCCCGCACTGCCGACTCCCATGCCGGACAGGACGGCGATGCCGAAGGACGCAAGCATATGGATAAACAGCATGAGCCGATCCCCCTCAGAACAGCATACGGATGCCGGATACCAGAATGACCGCCGCGAACAGGCGGCGCAGACGGCGCGGCGATGTCCGCTCCAGCAGGAAAGCGCCCAGCAGTCCGCCTGCGGCAGCGGGCAGCAACAGCGGGAGCAGGGATCGTGGCAACGGATCGACGCCCGCCAGCCGATAGCGCAGGGCGGACACCGCCGAAACAGGCAGCATGACCGCCAGTGCCGACGCGAACAGGTCGCGCCTGTCCGCACCTGCCTGCCCGTAGGGGTTCGCGCCGACCGACAGCAGTGAGGGGGTGGGAAGGTACGGCAATGCCGTCACCAGCAGGATGCCACCTGCCGCGCCCAGCAGTCCGTTGATAAAGCCTGCGCCCAATCCGACGGCTGCCCAAAGCAGCAGTACCCCGGCTCTGCCCCCGCCGCCGGCGCGCCCCGGCACCTGCGGCTCTCTGCCTGTTTTTTTCATGGCGGTTCTCTCCTCTTTCCTACGTTTTGCGCAAGGGGTGCCCGTAACGGATGACGCATACAGCTGCCGACGAGCGTTGCAGGCTGATTTTTCGGAGGTTCCCTGCAGGAATCCCTTGCTTTTCCGTGCCGCTTATGGTATAATACAATCTGTATAGTTGTAGTGTGTTCCGCCGGAGCGGTTTTTATCCGACGCGGGACGGGTATTGGAAGGAGTGATGACTGTGGCAAAGCAAGTGAAAAAGCGTGAGTCTTCCGCACAGAACGCCGACGACAGTCGCGCCTCCGCGCGAGGAGGCAACCGTCGCGCGGGGCGTGATTACCGCGACGGATCGGAAGACGGAAACAGCGCGCCGCGCCGCGATGCCCCCCCGGAAGGACAGCCGCCGGAACAGATCGCCATGGACAGGCTGATGCCCATGTCCGGGCGGAGACGGTTCTCCGAACAGTACGTTCCCTATCTTTGGGCGGCGCTGGCGCTGTTTCTGATTGTCTGCTTTGTGCTGGATGTGGTGGGCAGAGCCGAAAGCCCCCAGGAGCACCTCATGGGTGTGGTAGGCTACTGGATCTGCCGGGTGCTGTTCGGTCTGTTCGGATGGGCGGCATTTCTGTTGCCTGCCGTCAACATCATGATGGCAATCTCGTGGCGGCGCTACTGCCGCGAGCGCATGGTCGCCTTCCAGATTGCCATGTCCGCACTGTTCATGCTGTTGCTGTCGGCGTTCATCCATGTCTGCGTCTGCACTTCGGATGAGGCGTACCTGACTGCCGATCCCGGAACGCTGTTCCGCACCGGCGCCGCGTTTGAGTCCGGCGGCGTGATCGGCGGCTGGCTGGGCTGGCTTTTGTATATGGGACTGCGCCTGCCGGGTTCCATCGTGCTGATGGTCATCACCATGCCGTTGGTGATTATGTTTCTCATCGGGATTACGCCGTCGGATGCGTTTTCCAGAATAAAGGGACTGATTCGTCGGACGGTGCAGGCGAACCGGGAGCGGAGCGCCGCCCGCCGCAGGCAGAAGGAGGAGGAACACGCTGACCGCCTCCGCGCGGAACAGCGGGACCGGATGGCGGAGCGCCGCCGCACGATGCGCGAGACGGAGAAGCATAGTCCGGAGCCGAACCGGCAGCCGAAGGAGGCAGTTCCCGCGGTGGTTCCGGCAGAGGATACCGCCGCTCCGGGGGCGGACGGTGAGCAGTCCGCCGATTCCGTAGCGACGGAGCCGGACGGAACCGGCGCGGCAGAGGCAGACATCGTCCCCGCCGCATCGGATTCCGACACGCGCGCGGCGGCGGAAAAGCGAGCCGTGTGGGTGGATCCCGTGACCGGAGAGGTGCTCCGCGAGGGCGGAATGCACGGCGGGAGGGCTGAGCCGGGCGGACAGCCCGCCGGGGATGATTCCGATGCCGGGGCGGATACGCCTGCCGTGACGCGACCGGTCGCGGATCGCATGGAGATTGACATGGACGGGGTTCCGGAGCCGGAACGGACGGACGAACTGCCGTCACCGGACGATCCGCTGTCGGGACTGCCCCAGATCCCGGGCGACGAGCGGGCATCCGCAGGCGGACGGGTGATCCGGACCGACGGACAGAATACCGTGCATATTACGGTACTGCCGCCCGAATCCGCCGCGCTGACCGGTACGCCGGACAATCCGGTGGAGGGGCTGCCGGACGAGGAGGTCACGTCCGCCGGCAACACAGCCCCCGACGCGCCCGAGTATGTGTTCCCACCCCTTGATATCCTGACCAAGGGCTCGTCCCGCTTTGAGGCGGATGACAGCCAGATACAGAAAAACACGCAGATCCTGCAAAATACGCTGGAGAGCTTCAAGATCCGCGTCAAGAGTGTGTCCTGCTCCTGCGGACCTACCGTCACGCGGTATGAGGTCAAACCGGAGGCAGGTGTGCGTGTGCGTTCCATTTCCAATCTGGTAGACGACATTTCCATGAACCTTGCCAAGGCGGGCGTGCGCATCGAGGCGCCCATCCCCGGCAAATCGGCGGTCGGTATCGAGGTGCCGAACGACAATCCCTCCATCGTTTACCTGCGCAACCTGCTGGAGACGCCGGAATTCCGGAATGCCAAGAGCCGCATCACCGCTTGCCTCGGCTGTGAGGTGTCCGGGCGTCCCGTCATATTCGATATCAACAAGATGCCCCACCTGCTGGTCTCCGGTACCACCGGCTCCGGTAAGTCGGTGTGCATCAACTGCATCATTCTGAGTATCCTCTACAAGGCAACGCCGGAGGAGGTCAAGCTGATCCTGGTCGATCCCAAAAAGGTCGAATTCAGTATGTACCGGGATATTCCGCACCTGTACTGCCCCATTGTCACCGATCCCAAGAAGGCGGCGGGGGCGCTGTACTCGGCGGTCGCGGAAATGGAGCGCCGCTTTGAGCTGATCGAGGAAGTGGGCGTGCGGAACCTGGCTGGTTACAATGAGGTAACGGCGGGGGACAATGAGCATCCCCCCCTGCCGCAGATGATTATCATTATCGACGAGCTGGCTGACCTGATGATGACGGCGCCCGCCGATGTGGAATCCGCCATCTGCCGGTTGGCGCAGAAGGGACGCGCCGCCGGTATCCATCTGATTCTGGGCACCCAGCGTCCCTCTGTGGACGTCATCACCGGTCTTATCAAGGCGAATATCCCGTCGCGTATCGCCTTTACGGTCAAGTCGCAGGTAGACTCGCGCACCATCATTGATGTGGCGGGCGCGGAAAAGCTGATCGGACGCGGCGATATGCTGTATGCGCCGGTCGGTGCGACCAAGCCGCTCCGCGTGCAGGGGGCGTTCGTCAGTGACGGCGAGGTGGAGAGCGTCATCGAATACGTCAAGGAACACAACGAAAAACCGGTGTACGATGAATCCTTCATGCAGACCATTGATGCCGAGGCGGCGCGGTGCGGCTCCGGCAAGAAGCGCGGCGGAGAGGATCTGTCGCTTGATGACATCGGCGGCGCCGGAGACGGCGAGGACCCCAAGTTCTGGGAAGCGGTCGAGGTGGCAGTCGATGCCAACAAGGTGTCCACCTCCCTCCTTCAGCGCCGGCTGGAGCTGGGGTACGGGCGTGCCGCCAAGATTATTGACCGTATGCAGGAAATGGGCTTTGTCAGTCCCGCCGACGGGAACAAGCCCCGCAAGGTACTGCTCGCACCGCAGGACCTTGCCGAGATCAAGATGAATAAGCGGAAGTAAGGAGTATCCGGTATGTATCCGTACAAAATTATCTGGGATCTGGATCTGTACAGCATCCTTATCACGGTAGGGCTCATCGCGTGCATGATCCTGATCCGCGTCCTGTCCGACAAGCGCGGGCTGTCTGCCAAGTGGCAGAATTTTGTCCTTGTCACCATGGTTTTTACTGTTGTGATCGGGTACGGCTCTGCCGTCGTCTTTCAGGCGCTGTATAATATGGAGCGGGACGGCGGGTTCCACATCACGAAATCAACCGGGCAGACCTTCTACGGCGGGCTGATCGGGGGGGCGGTTGCCTTCCTGCTGATTTATTTCGGCGTCGGGTACCCCCTGTTCCGGGACAATGAGCATCTGCGGAATTTCCCGGATCTCATGTCCATTGCCGCCTGCGGGGTCACCGTTGCGCACGGCTTCGGGCGGCTGGGTTGCCTGATGGCGGGCTGTTGCTACGGGCGTGCGACCGATGCCTGGTACGGCATTGAGATGGTCGGCATCGGGAAGCGCATTCCGGTTCAGCTTTTTGAGGCAATCTTCCTGTTTCTGCTCTGCGGCTGGCTGGTCATCCGCTACTGTGAAGGCAGGCAATGCGGTATGCCGCTGTACATGATGCTGTACGGGACGTGGCGGTTCTTTGCCGAGTACCTGCGGGATGACTACCGGGGCAACTCGCTGATCTCCTTCCTGACGCCCTCTCAGCTCATTTCACTGGTACTGGCGGTCGCCGGGCTGATCCTTCTGATCGTAGAGGCGACTGCCGAGCGTGCCGCGCGCCTGCGGGCAGAACGGGACGAAGCCTTCCGGGCGGAGCTGCTTGCCGCCAGTGCAACGGTGATGCCGGACGCCGGCGCGGAAGAGCAGGCGGAAACACCGGAAGCAGTCCTGGAGACAGCTACGGAGCCGGTTACGGAGTCGCCGGTGGACAGCGCGGCGCTTGCTGAGCCGGCGCCTGCCGCACCGACCGGGCAAGCCCCCGTTGCACCTGCCGAGCCGGAAAGTCCGCCGTCCCCGCCTGCGTTCGGCGTGATTGACGTGTCGGGTATTGCGCCGGCGCATCCCATCGGGGAGGAGTCGTTCGTTCGCGCAGACAGCTTCCGGACGGAAAAGGACTTCATCAAGCCCGAATCCTTCCGCCGTGTCCCTGGACATGTCCCCGGACGTGTCTCCGGACATGTCCCCGGACAGGAGCCGAAGGCATGACGCATCCGTTCCGGGAGCGGGGGGCGCACCCCTTTCCCGTTTGGATCTGCTACCTGGTGATTGCCGCCGGGATGGGAATACTGCTGTGGTTTGAGATCGGAAAGCCAACGCTGAGTGCGGATCCTGTCCTCCAGCCCATCATAACCATGACGCTGACGCGTGCAGTCGGGGCGGCGGTGTTCCTGTGTATCCTGCTCTGGCGCGGCTACCGGGTACTCAACCCCCTGCGCAAGCCGTTTTTCCGTTCCCTTGCGTTCTCCCTGCCCGCGTGGCTGGTCGTGATAAACAACGCCCCCATCCTTTCGCTGGCATGGGGGGATGCCGTCCTGACGTATACCGCGCCGGCTTATTTTCTCTGGTTCGGTGCCGAGTGCCTTGCCATTGGACTGTTTGAGGAGTTTGCCTTCCGGGGCGTGATCCTGCTCTCGCTGGCGGAGACACGCCGCGCCACGCGTTTTGATCTGTTCCGGTGCATCCTGCTGACCTCGGCGGTTTTTGGCGCGGTGCACCTTGCCAATCTACTGGCTGGGGCTGGGGTCGGCGCCGTGATCCGGCAGATCGGATACTCTTTCCTGATCGGCGCCATGTGCGCGGTGGTGCTGTACAGGACAGCCAATCTGTGGCTGTGCGTGCTGCTGCACGCCGTATACGACTTTGCGGGCGATCTTGTCCCCTCGCTGGGGGGAGGCACATGGTGGGACACGCCTACCGTCGTCTTTACCGTTCTGCTTGCCGTTGCCGTTACCGTGTACTTTGTGGTCGCGCTCTGGCGCATGAAGCCGGAGACGCTGGATCGCATCTATGTATCCGGCGGCACGGACGCCTGATTCTGCCTGCTGTGCAAAAAACAAGGAGGTATACCTGTTATGATCTATCTGTTTTTGGCTCCCGGCTTTGAGGAGGTCGAAGCGCTGTTTCCGCTGGACATTCTGCGGCGCGCCGGACTGGAGGTTGCGACCGTCGGCATCGGCGGGCGGCGCGTTCCGGGCGCACACGGTGTGGTTGTGGAGGCAGACCTGTCCGAGCAGGACTATGACCCTGCCGCGCCCGCCGAGGCTGTCATTTTGCCAGGCGGTATGCCGGGAACGCGGCATCTGGATGAATCGCCGGTCGTGGACGAGGCACTGAAGCACGCCGCAGCCTGCGGCGCATGGTTGTGCGCCATCTGTGCGGCACCGTCGGTGCTGGGCAGACGGGGGTACCTGCGCGGTCTGCGCGCGACCTGTTTCCCCGGCTTTGAGAACGCACTGGACGGCGCGCGGGAGATCGGCGGCAAGGTCATCCGGGACGGGAAGGTCATCACTGCCGCCGGGGCGGGCGTTGCCATGGAGTTCGGACTTGAGATTGTCAGCGTACTGTGTTCGCCTGAGCAAGCCGGGCGTATCCGTGCCGGGATTCAGGCACCCTGACGACCGTGGGAACCATCCGGAAAAGCCCCCTGCCGGGACATCTCCCCGGAGGGGGCGTAACGCAACCGGCGGACGATGCGCGCAATGCGGCGGCGGTCGCGGAGAAGAAGCGTCTGCGCCCGCTGTGCCTTGCCCGGCGGGAGTCACTGACGCAGGACGAGCGTGCCGCCGCCGATGATGCTCTGTGCGGAGCGTTGCTGTCCGCCCCGCTCTGGCAGACAGCGCGGCTGATCTGCCTGTATGTCCCCATGCGGGGCGAGCCGGACATTCTGCCTTTGTGGCGGCGCGGGCAGGCGCTGGACAAGCGGATCGCCCTGCCGGTATGCGGAACGGCACGGAGTCTGTCCTTCCGGCTGATGCCGGGCTATGGCGCGATGTTCCTGCGTCCGGGACCATACGGCACGCAGGAGCCGACCGAGGACTGTCTGCCCCTGCCGCTTGCGGATCTGGACGGGGCGCTGATGCTGGTGCCGGGGCTGTCCTTCGACGGAGACGGCTACCGTCTGGGCTACGGTGGCGGATACTACGACACGTTGCTGTATACGCTGGCGGCGCACGGCATCGCACCGATCACAGTCGGCGTGACGTATGCGTGTTGCCTTGCGCCCTGCCTGCCGCACCAGACGCACGATGTTCCGGTGCGATATGTACTTTCCGAAGGGAGGCTTGCGCCCGCTCATGCAAAACGAGACGATTTCACCCGCTGACGGCTCCGGGACTCCGGAGAAGCGGTTCCGGCTCAAGCCGTTTCTGCGCGGCGAGTATGCCGTTGCGCCGCGTGCCGCGCGGCTGGTGCTGGTGATTTATGCGTTGCTTCTGCTTTCCCGCCTGATTGACCGGGCATTCCTGTCGCGGGAGGGGGAATACCTGAGTACGGTTCTTCTCCAACTGCTGATATTCCCGATCCCGGCATACCTGTATATCCGCCTGCGCGGGAAGCAGTTTGTGCCTGCCCTGCGCCTGCGGCGCGTGTCGCTGTCGCATATCCTGATTATCCTGTCGGCGATCCTGCTGCTTGCCGCCGGCTGTACCCTGCTTGCCATGGTCTGCGGGATGCTGAATGCGCAGACTTCCTTTACCCTGTATGACACCTTCTCCTCCGCCAACGATGGCACGGCGGGAGCGACTGTGCGTCTGATTCTGACCTATGGTGTTCTGCCCGCCTTCTGCGAGGAGCTTGTTTTCCGGGGCATTCTGTGCGCGGAGTATGAGGAAAATGGCATTCTGTATGCGATGGCGGTCAGCTCGCTGTTCTTTGCTTTCCTGCATTTTGATCTGACCGCTCTGCCGGTTTACCTGTTTGCGGGGATGCTTCTGTCGCTGGTGCTGTACATGACGCGTTCCTCTGTCGCCGCCATGCTTGTTCACCTCGGCTATAACCTGTTCGGTGTCCTTGCGCAGGCGGGATTGTCGGGCTACTGCCGCAGTACCGGGAATCTGGGGCTTCTGGTCGTACTTCTGATTGCCTTGCTCCTGCTTTCCGCCGCGGTTTTCTGCGGCGAATCTGCCCGTGTTCTGCGGCGCCGCGCCCGCCTCCGTCTGACCGATGCGCCCGATTCCCGGCAGACTCCCGGTCTTTCCGCACTTTCCGCCCGTGAGTTTCTGCCCGCCCTCGGACGTGCCTTCTTCTGCCCCGAAGCTATGCTTGCGGTGGTCCTGTGGGCGACAGGCGTCGTCATCAATCTGGTGCGCTGAACGGAGCGGCATCCGGAGGGGGGAAAACGCCGTGGGGGAAAAACGCCGTGGGACTCCTGAAAGGAGTTCCCCGGGTTCCTCAGAACTTTTCTCGATTTACTTGTGGTTGGAGTCAGGGTTCATGCCGGCTCCGACCTTTCTTTTTGCCCTCGCTCCCCAAGCGGGGGATGCCAGGATTCAGCCTCCGGTAAAAAAGTAAAAAGCTCCCCTTCCCCAGCGGGGAAGGGGGCGGCGGGGGGCAGGGAAATCATGATACCATGATACAGCAATCAAAACTGCCGATGCACGGTGCCCCCTGCCAAGACCACTATTTTTCGTGCTTCTGCGGACTGATGGGCTGCATCTTTTTGTCAAGTCCCACGTAGTTGATTTCCTCCCGGAAGGCGTCCACGCTTTCCTGACTTATCTGCTCCATGCTGTCATTCACATCATCGATCCGGTTCCGATGGAAGAACAGAATGTCAACGCCGCGCACGATCCAGAACAGCGGCAGAAGGATCGCCCAGCGAACCAGCACGGGGTATTTTTCCTTCATGGCAGAGTATGGCAGGAAAAACAGCTCAAACCACTTCCTGCGGCGGCGGGTAGAATCCGAGGCGCGCTTGCCCCCCGCCTCTTCCGCCTTGGTGCGGCGATACGCCTCCGATACAAGTGCCCGCTGACGGTCGCCGAATACCGTGTTGTTGAACAGCCGATCGGTCAGGTAGTCGGTCATTTCGTCCGGCTGCGCATCGTCGAACCATACCGCCACAGTACGCAGGATGTTTTCATGGAATTCATCCAGCCCCAGCTTTGCCAGCTCACCCCGGATGTAGTCCATGTCCATGTCGGGGTGCGCCTGCCGGAACACATGAAAATCAATGACGAACTTGATGCCGGCGCCCACGCCCCGGAAATGCTTGACAAAGTGGGCGAACAGGAATACATAGTGATCCTCCGGGCGCATCTCGTACCGGCAGGGGTGTACGCCGCTGGGACGCGCCGTCCACCAACCGTCACCGTAATACGGCTCCAGATCGATCTCGCCGTCCGGCAACAGCTTGACGTGCAGCTCCACAACCATGCCCTCGGCGCTTTTGTACTCAAAAACGTGATTGGTCGTTTCCTCCAGATGGTAGTCGAGACGCTTCATGAGCGCGCGCGCCGCCTTTGCCTGCTTTTGCCGGATCAGAATGTCGCAGTCGCCCATCACGCGCATTTCCGGCTGAGGGTACAGGCGTTTGAGAATAGCGCCCTTGACCGGCATATAGTCAATGCCCGCCGCCTCAAGACTGGCGGTCAGACTGTCGAAATTCTCGATTTGGCGCGTGCTGTGGGCGATGACGCCGCCTGCACGGGCAGTGAATGCGGGAAAGATAGGGGAAACAGGGAAGTTCTCCGTCTTGCAGGCACCGTAATAGAGCAGGGGGATGATCTGCTGAGAGCCGGCGAACATCAGTGCGTTCGCATAGGAGAAATCATCGGGCAGGGAGGGGAAGGACTCCTCGGGGGACAGCGCATACCGGACAAGCGTCAGGATGCCTTTCTGAAAGCTGTTCATGAACGAAAACCGGCGACCGCTCGAAGAAACGGTGCATCTCCTTGTCAGAAATGGGAAAACCGGGTTTTATTATACCATACCGGGGTTTCTTTGTCAATCGCTTTCACGTTTTCATTTATAAGATATTTTTGATTATAGAAACTCTCAACTACAAGCATTATTCATCCGCACAAGCCAGTCTGCCGACTGACGCCGGAAAACGCCCGGGATGCCATTTACGGAAAAAGTTAGGCAACCCGGCACTCCCCTTTGTGCAATCGCCTTACCCGTGTGTGTCGTTCATCTCCCTGTGCTATATTGTACTCCTTAGTCCTAAGGCAGTATTGCACAATTTTTGGCGGCACAGATGTGCCGTCAGAAATTGTGTCAGGTGTAGCATTATAAATCAAAGAGAAAAAAGGAGGTTTATCTATGAACAAGAAGGAGTACATCAAATTGGAAGCTCGGATCGTTGCCTTGCCGATGAAGGAAAACATTGCCGCCAGTGGCGTACCGGTTCCTCCGGATATACCGGATCACGGAGATGTCTTTGTCGGCGACGACGATGTGTTTGAGAACGACTGATTAGAACATGGCATAGGGGCGTAGTGGATATTCTGAAAGGGAATCCACTACGCCTTTTTTTGTAACCGCAAATGCTGTTACCCAGTAAAAGCACCGCAAAACTCTTGACGGCTTGTCTGATTTATGGTATACTGAAACACGGTTCATGCACAAGGACATCCGAGAGGCGGAACCGGAAAAGCGGGATATATAAGAAATGAAACAATCCTCCATAAAACTGATTATTTTTGATCTGGACGGAACCACGGCGGATACCCTTGGCGGCATTACCGCAGCCATCAACCGCGCACTGACCGCCTGCGGCTTGCCCGGGCATACCGAGGAGGGCGTGCGCCGGTTCGTCAATTATGGCACGAGCCGGTTTGTCGCCGAGGCAGTGCCGGAGAAGCTCCGTCACGACGACGCGTTACTGGCACGCGTCACGGCGCTGTATCTGGACGCGTACCGTGAGACCTATACCATGACGGAGGTCTATCCCGGTCTGCCGGCGGTGCTTGACCGGTTGGGACAGCGCACACTGCTTGCCATGAATTCCAATAAGCAGGACGAATTTGTCGGGCGACTGGCAGAACAGCTGTATGCACCCGGCACATTCATGGCGGCGGAAGGGTTCCGCACAGACCGTCCCGGTAAGCCTGATCCTGCCGCCGCACTGGACATCCTGCACCGGGCGTCGGTGTTGCTCGGATGCGCTGTTGCCCCCGATGCGTGCGTGTACGTCGGCGACAGCGACATTGATTACATGACAGCGTGCCGCGCCGGAATGCGCCCGCTCAGCGTCTCGTGGGGGTACCGCCCGTATGAATTCCTCCGGAGTCTCGGTGACCAGCCGATCGCCCGGACACCGGCGGAACTGGAACGGTTGCTGAACGATATGGGACTTTGATTGCCGTACCAACAAACAGAAACATACAGAAAGGATAACCCATCATGTACCAGGTAAAGATTGTATCTTCCCTCGAAAAAGCCTTCCTTGACAGTGACATCCGCACTTTTGAGCCGCTGACCTCTATCCGGATGATGAAAAACCAGCGCCTGTCCTTTCAGCTGTTCTTCACACTGGACGCGAAGGACGATCCGTACCGTACCATGCCGGCGTTGACGGTCGAGGGCGCGTTCTCCGCCTGCACGACTGTGCGGACGGTGGAATTGGAGCCGGTCGTTTATCCCGCGCCCGCCGAGGTGCTGGCGGTGGATGCGAACTACCTGCGCGACGAACCGGGGCTGTACCCGGACTGGCTGCGCCCGATGCATTACGGTGGTGCCGTATCGGTTCTGCGCGGACAGCTGCACGCAGTCTGGATTTGCCTTGATCCGCGCGACACGGTTGCCGCCGGGGTGTACCCCGTGACGGTGAGTCTTAAGGGCGGGGACGAGGTGCTGGCATCGGCAACGCTGACCGTTGAGGTGCTGGACGCCGACCTGCCCGAGCAGACGATGAAGGTCACGCAGTGGTTCCACTGCGACTGCCTTGCCAATTACTACGACTGTGAGCCGTGGTCGGAACGGCATTGGCGCATCGTGGAGAATTTTGCCCGCACGGCGGTGGAGAACGGCATCAACCTGCTGCTGACGCCGCTCTTCACGCCTCCGCTGGATACGGCGGTCGGCGGCGAACGCACCACGGTGCAGCTGCTGGACGTGACGGTCACGAACGGGGCGTACAGCTTCTGCTTTGATAAGCTGGATCGCTGGATTGATATGTGCGACCGCGTGGGGGTGCGGTTCTTTGAAATCTCCCATCTGTTCACGCAGTGGGGCGCCGGGCACGCACCCAAGGTTATGGCAACCGTGGACGGCGAATACCGCCGTATCTTCGGCTGGGAGACCGATGCGACCGGAGAGGAGTATACCCGCTTCCTGCGCACGATGCTTCCTGCGTTCCTCGCGCATATGAAAGCACGGGGAGACGACACCCGCTGCCTGTTCCATATTTCGGACGAGCCCTCCGGGGAACAGCTGGAGCAGTACAGCCGCTCCAAGGCTGTGGTCGCCGACCTGCTGGAAGGGTACACCATCATGGACGCGCTGTCCAATTACGATTTCTACGAGCGCGGCGTTGTTACGACGCCGATCCCCTCCAATGACCATATAGAGCCGTTCATCCGGGGCGGCGTGCCGGGGCTGTGGACGTACTACTGCTGCGGACAGTGCGTGGACGTCAGCAACCGTCTCCTTGCCATGCCGTCCTGGCGGAACCGTTCCATCGGGATGCAGTTCTACAAGTACGACATCGCAGGTTTCCTGCAGTGGGGATATAATTTCTACAATAACATGCAGTCTGTGAACACGGTTGACCCGTACAGCGATGCCAGCGGTGAGTATTGGGTGCCGGCGGGCGACACCTTCTCGGTCTATCCGGCGCAGGACGGCACGGCGTATGAGTCCCTGCGGCTTGTCGTATTCCACGAGGCGCTGGAGGACGTGCGTGCCATGAAACTGTGCGAGTCCTTCTATGGAAAAGAGCGCGTGGTTTCCGAGATGGAGCAGGTCTTCGGCAGACCCATCACCTTCTCCACCTGCGCCGCCTCCGCTGCCGAGCTGCTGGCTGTCCGTGCCCGCGTGGACGAGCTGATCGCCGAGGCGGTCGGGAAGGGAAATGCTATAATCAAATAAAAACGGAAAGCGGGAACTTTTATGCGCTGTTTCAGAAGCCGCACAGGCAGGCAACGAAGCAGGTGCGCGGCAAAATAGCGGTTGAGCCAATGATATAGCAGCGGATTATCGGACACCCGAAGTACGCAGTAACCACAGGGAGCGGCATTTGCCGCTCCCTGTTTTGGGTACTCCATAATCCGTTGTCCATGCCGTTGAGAGCTGTTGAATGCCGCCCGCCGGGGCGGCGCTCCTTGGCAACTGACGGGCATAGGGCGGTTGTCGGCTTTTTCATAATTGCCAAGATTGACTGCTGTTCGGGCGATTGGTGCGGTTCTCAAATCATTTTTTCGCTGAATACGCTGAATACGGATTGACAAAAGTATGATTTCGTGGTAGAATATATCGGAGTAAAATGTCGATGTCCTGTCCTGCCGCGGAAATGCGGCGGACGTTGAATCGGAAAACAGAAAAACACAGGAGAGAGACGAATGGAAAACAACAGAAACCACGAGACGTCGTCGGGCAAGGACGAAAACGTCCGGTATGTTCTCTCGGCGGATGAACTGCAGGGGATCATTCGGCGGGCGCTTGATGAGGGCGGGGATCGCGCCGGGCGGCGTGACCGCACCGAAAACGGCGACCGGTCCGGCGCGGACGATCGCGCTGATCGGAACGGGACGGCAGGCACGCAGTCGCGCTGGCAGTCCGGCTTCACCGGGGAGGGGGAGTATGTCATTGACCTGAAAATGGCTATGACGGCGCTTGCCAAACGGTGGTGGATCATTCTGCTGGCTACACTGATCGGCGGTCTGGTCATGCTTGGCTATGCCCGCTATAACTATTCGCCGCAGTACCGTGCTACCATAAAGCTGTATGTCACCAACAACACGACCGCCGGCAACGTGACGGTCATTTCCACGTCGGATATCGTGGCGGCGCAAACGCTTATCCCGACCTATAACGAGATACTTCTGACGCGCGATTTTCTCGACAAGAGCAACGGCGGCGTCATTGAGAAGTACAAGGCGGCTACCGGCAAGGATATCACTTTCGCCCAGCTGTCGGATATGCTGGTCAGCGGCGCTGTGCCGGACACGCAGATCTACTACGTGACTGTCACGAGCGGCGACCCGGATCAGGCGATGAAGCTGGCGAATATAATATACGACGAACTGCCCCGCAAGCTGCAGGAAAAGGTGCAGGGTTCCTCTGTCGAGCAGATTGATAAGGCTGCCTCGGCTGTGCTTGTGACGCCCAATTTCGGAAGCAAGGTTCTGATCGGTGCGTTGCTGGGTCTTGTCCTGTCTGCCGGATATGCAATCCTGGTCGGCTGTGTACTGAACGATAAGCTGGAGAGTGCCGCATGGCTGTCCAGCGCGTTCCCGTCTGTGCCGGTGCTGGCGCAGATTCCGGACACGCAGCGCGGAAGCAGTCGGAACGACTACGACGGCTACGGGTATGACTATGGGTATGGCTACGGGTATGGGTACGGATACGGATACGAGCAGGCACCGCGCCCCGCCCATCACGCAAAATCCAAGAGCCACAAAGAGGATGAAGCCGATACGACCGGCAAAGCCGATACGACCGGCAATACGGATGCCGTCACGAAGGATACCGCCGGGACGGACGGCGCAGATGCCTCCGGACGGAAAGGAGAATGAGCATGAGCCGTAGCAAACAGACTGACGAGAAGAAGCAGGCGAGGAAAGCGGTGGGAGAGCGGAGATCCCCCTTCGCCAGCGGCATGGACTTCGAGACGAGCGAGGCATACAACGTCCTCCGTACCAACATCATCCTGTCCCTGCCCCACAAGCGGCGGGGCAATATCGTGGGAACTACTTCCTCCGCTCCCCACGAGGGAAAATCCTATACATCGGTCAACCTGAGCTATGCGTTGGCAAAGAACGGCTCCCGCACCCTGCTGGTGTCCGCCGATATGCGTAAGCCCACGGTGGAGGGGTACTATGAGGTTCCCCTGTCGCCGGGACTGTCCAATCTGCTGGTCGGAAGCGTCCCGCAGGACAGCCTGATGGAAGTGATCCGCCCCCTGCCGGAATACAGTGAGAACCTGTTTCTCCTGCCTGCCGGGGACATTCCCCCCAACCCGTCCGAGCTGCTCGGCTCGCAGAATATGGGGGATCTGCTGCGGAAGCTGGCGACCTTGTTTGACTTCATCATCGTGGACCTGCCTCCCGTCACGACGGTGGTGGATCCCGTGGCGGTTTCGCCCAATCTGGACGGAATGCTGGTCGTGGTCAACCATGCGTACACGCGGCGCCAGACGCTGATTCAGGCGCTCAAGCAGCTGCGGTTCAGCGGCGTCCGGATTCTGGGCTTTGTGTACAACGGCTACAGCCGGCACGGCAGCGGAAAACGTAAGAGCTACAGCTACAAGGGGTATGACTACAAGAGTTACGATACCGGCAGCTACGATCCGAAGAACCGGGGGGACAGAGCCGGCAAGGCGGAGTAAAACAGCACCGGACGGAAAGCCGCAACGGAATGCCACAGAAAGGGGACTTGCAGGATGGGTAACAGAAGCAACAGACAGAGACGGAAGATTCTGAAGGGCGTCGGGTATGCTGTCGTCGGGGTGACGGCGGTCATCCTGCTTGCCCTGCTGATTCGGGGAACGCGCAAGCCGTCTGACAGTGTCCATACCGGAAGTGAGGGCAGGATCGGCGACGTCTGGATCGGCGATGCCTGCTACGAGAAGCGCCGCGACCTGAAAAATATCCTCTTTATTGCCGTGGAGAATGACGGTGATTCGCGGGGAATCCACTCGCTTGCCGTGCATCCCCAGGCGGCGTACCTCGCCATTCTGTCCATAGACGAGGCGAGGGGCACATACTTCCTCACGACACTGGACACCCGCCTGCACACTGCCGTGGACCCGGTCAATGAGTTCGGCGAGGTGGAGGAGAATGCCCAGACACCGATTGCGGACGCCAACCTCGGTCTTGCCCAGGCGTTCGGCGACGGCGGGCGCCGCAGTTGTATGAATACGACGCGGACGGTGGAGAAGCTGCTGAACGTTATCATCACCAATCAGGTGTGCATACGGCTGTCGGACACGACGGAGAAGCCGCTGTTCCTGACGGATCCGCGGGGACAGCTGCAGGAAATCAACCGCAGTGTTCAGGAACTGATGGATGCCAATATTCAGAAGAGCTTTGCCGTTGCCATGAGCGAGTCGTGCGTGTATACGGACTTCCGCGACAAAGGCTCCTTTGAGCGCATTCTGAATCAGGTGCTCACGTACACGTCCGCCGGAAGCTACGAGCTGGAAGCTTCTTCCACGGCGGAGGACGCGACCCGCCTTGCGATCCGACTGTTTCTGACCGAATTGCCGAATCCCGTGACACGAAAGGAAGGCACGCCATGAACGGCGGGCGCAGTATCCTGCCTGCCTTCGGGCTGGTAGACGTTCACAGCCACATTCTGCCGGGGATGGATGACGGTGCCCGCGATGTTGCGGAGTCGGTCGATCTGCTGAGACTGTCGTATCGGCAGGATGTGCGGCATATGTGGGCGACACCGCATTTTTACCCGCAGAAGGAAAACCCTAATGATTTCCTGCGCCGTCGTGAGCGGGCGATCCGCCGCCTGCAGGACAGTTGGGAGCGGGACTGTATGCCGCGCGTGTACGCCGCGGCGGAAGTCGCGTACTTCTACGGTTTGGGGCGTTCCCCCCACGCGGGTTACCTGTGCCTGGAGGGGACACCGTACATACTGGTGGAGATGCCGGAGGACGAGTGGTCGCCTGATACGGTGGAGGACCTTCTCCTCCTGCGCTTTTTCCAGGGACTGCGTCCGATCATTGTACACGTGGAGCGCTGTCTCCCCATGCAGAACCGCCGCACGGTCAAGCGGTTGGCGGACGAAGGGGTGCTGTTCCAGTGTAACGCGGCGTTTCTTGCCAGCTATGAGACCTGCAAGCGGCAGATAAAGACGTTGTTCCGGAATGACCGGATGGACCTTATCGGCAGTGACTGCCACAATATGCGGACGCGAAAGCCGAACATCGGCGTTGCCCTGCGCACGCTGAGCGAGGTCATTGACACGGAAAAACTCCGCACGGTACTGCGGCGGGCGGCGGATATCACACGTGCCGCCGCGCCCTGCTGCTGAGTGCGGCGACTAAAGTACAGAAGACAGAAGACCAAAGATATAGTACGAATCGGAAAGGATGTCCGGATGGCGATCCGGATCGGGTACCTGTATTATGAGCGAAGCGAGGAAATCGCAGAAGCCGGAGCCGTTTGAGAAGAAAGTCTGGCTTTCCTCCCCGACCATGCACGGGGAGGAAATGGACTATGTCCGGGAGGCGTATGATGCCAACTGGATGTCTACGGTGGGCGCAAACATCGACGCAATTGAGGAGAAATTCGCCGCACGCATCGGAGTCGGCTACGGGGTGGCGCTTTCCTCCGGAACGGCGGCGCTGCATCTGGCGGTCAAACTGGCGGGTGTGCGTCCGGGCGAGCGGGTATTCTGCTCGGACGTGACGTTTTCGGCGACTGCGAATCCCATTGTGTATGAGGGAGGCGTCCCCGTTTTCATTGATTCCGAACGGGAGAGCTGGAACATGGATCCGGCGGCACTGGAAAAGGCGTTTGAGCTGTATCCCGGCGTTCGTGTCGTGATGGTGGCGAACCTGTACGGAACCCCCGGGCATCTGGACGAGATCCGCGCTATCTGTGACAGGCACGGAGCCATCCTGATCGAGGATGCCGCCGAATCGCTGGGGGCGTCCCTCGGCGGCCGGATGGCGGGCAGTTTCGGGCACTACAATGTAATCAGCTTCAACGGGAACAAGATCATCACCGGTTCCTGCGGCGGTATGCTCCTGACAGATGACAGGTTTGCCGCCGAGAAGGTGCGCAAATGGTCTACGCAGTCCCGCGAGGCGGCACCGTGGTATCAGCACGAGGAGTTGGGCTACAATTACCGCATGAGTAACGTGGTCGCCGGTATCATCCGGGGGCAGGAGAAGCACCTGGAGGAGCATATCGCGCAGAAGCACGCGATATGGGAGCGCTACCGGGAGGGCTTCCGTGACCTGCCCGTGACCATGAATCCCCGGTTGCCGGACAGTGAGCCGAACTGCTGGCTGTCCTGCCTGCTGGTGGACGAGGAAGCCATGTGCCGGCAGGTACGGAGCGACCGGGAGGCGCTGTACATCCGGGAGCCGGGTAAGACCTGCCCGACCGAGATTCTGGAGACGCTGGCGGCGTGCAACGCCGAGGGGCGTCCTATCTGGAAGCCGATGCATATGCAGCCGTTCTTTTCCGCCAATCCCTTCGTCACGCGCGAGGGCAATGCCCGCGCGACAACCAACGCATACAGATCCGGCGGTGTTGCCGATGTCGGCTCCGACCTCTTCCGTCGCGGGCTGTGCCTGCCGAGCGACAACAAGATGACACCCGACGTGCAGGATCGGGTGATCGGGATCGTGCGGAGCTGCTTCTGATCCGATGCATATGTACGCACGGTTCTGGAAAAGGCTGTTGGATTTTCTCCTGGCGCTGACGGCGTTGCTGGTTCTGTCGCCGCTTCTTCTGCTGCTGACGGTGGCGGGCGCTGTGGCGATGCGGGGAAATCCGTTCTTTGCCCAGCCGCGGCCCGGACGGGGGGAGCGCATCTTTCGCCTGATAAAATTCCGTACCATGTCCGATCGGTGCGACGCATCGGGGGCGCTTCTCCCGGACGGGGAGCGACTGAACGGGTACGGCAGATTCCTGCGGAAAACCTCCCTTGATGAACTGCCGGAGCTGTTCAATATTCTTGTCGGACAGATGGCGCTGGTGGGACCTCGCCCGCTGTTGACGGCTTACCTGCCGCTGTACAGCGAGGAGCAGCACCATCGCCACGATGTGCGCCCCGGTCTGACCGGCTACGCGCAGGTTCACGGGCGCAACGCTGTCCCGTGGGAGGAGCGGTTCCGGATGGATGTCTGGTACACGCAGAACATAACTTTCCGGCTGGACTGCCGGATTTTGCTGGATACGGTGCGGGTGGTTTTCCGACATGACGGGATCGGAAGCGGCACATCGGAAACCATGGAGCCGTTCACCGGAAACCGGACGGCGGCAGTTGAAGTGGGAGCTGAAAAGGAGGAGTCCGCACAGTGGGCACAAGGCAAAGACTGATTCTTCTCGGTGCGGGCGGACAGGGACGTGTAGTCGCGGATATCGCCCTGCATACGGGACTCTACAGAGAAATCGGATTTCTGGACGATGACCCCGGGGTGGCGGATACCGGATTGCCGTTTCCGTTGCTGGGCAGTTTTTCCGAGTATGGCAAATGGCTTGGCGAGGCGGATTTTGCGGTTGCGATCGGGAACAACGCTGTCCGTGAGGCGTTGCAGGATCGGCTGACCGCCGCCGGTGCATCGCTGGCGACGCTGATCCATCCCCGCGCGTTTGTAGCGAGCCGCGTGACGCTGGGGGCGGGCAGTGTGGTGATGGCGGGCGCGGTAATCAATGTTGACGCGGTCATCGGGCGCGGCGTCATTGTCAACACCTGCGCATCGGTGGATCATGACTGTCGGATCGGGGATTTCTGCCATGTGAGCGTCGGCGCGCGTCTTGCCGGAACGGTTCATGTGGGCGACCGGAGCACGTTGGGCGTGGGTGCCGTCGTGCGGAACGATACCGATATCTGCGCGGACTGCATGGTCGGTGCGGGAGCGGCGGTGGTCAGCCCGCTGACGGAACCGGGCGTGTATGTCGGTGTGCCGGCACGGCGACTGTATCCGGGTGGAGCGAACTGATCTTCGATAAAGATTGGGGGAACCTCTTGCCGCTCGCGGAGTATGCAGAGGTTCCCTTCAGGGATAATTGCCGCCGGCGCGGCGGCAATTTGCGCAAAGAGAACACTGCCGCTTCAGGCGGCGGGCAGGACATGCACTGAAACGGGAAGGGAAACGTATGGGCGGAAAGCTACTGATTCTGGCAAATAACAGCCTCGGACTGTATCGGTTCCGTGCCGACCTTATCCGGACGCTGGGGCAGACGTATACGGTCTATGCTTCCACGCCCCGCAATGACCACTTCGACGATCTGGCATCAATAGGCTGTCATGTGATCGAGACCGGGATCGACAGGCGTGGGCTGAATCCCATCCGGGATCTGCGGCTGTTGCGTACCTATCGGAGGCTGATCCGGGAGATACGTCCCGATCTGGTCATCACGTATACCATTAAGTGCAACGTTTACGGCGGGTATGCGGCGCGGCGGGCGGGTGTTCCGTATGCGGTCAATGTGACCGGCCTGGGGAGCGCTTTTCAGCATCCGGGGCTGTTGCGCCGGGTGGCGACCTGCCTTTGCCGGATCGGGCTGAAGCGTGCCGGGGTTGTATTCTTTGAGAACAGCGACAACCGCGATGTGTACTGCCGGCTGGGCATTGTCCGGCAGGATGTGTGCCATGTTCTGCATGGAGCGGGCGTGAATCTGGCGCAGTTTCCCCTGACGCCGTATCCGACGGACGGAACTGTCACAAGGTTTCTTTTCATCGGGCGCGTCATGCGGGAAAAGGGCGTGGATGAGCTGTTCGCCGCCATGCGCAGTCTGCGGGCGGCAGGGCAGTCCTGCGTGCTCCACGTCGTCGGGGATACCGAGGAGGATTACCGCGCGCGTCTGCATGAAGGGGAGGAAGCCGGCTGGCTGGTGTACCACGGCTATCAGACCGACGTGCATCCCTTTATCGCAGAGGCGCACTGCCTGGTTCTGCCGTCCTACCATGAAGGGATGGCAAACGTCAATCTGGAAAGTGCCTCTATGGGAAGACCGCTCATCACCTCCCGCATCCCCGGATGCATGGAGGCTGTGCGGGAAGGCGAGACCGGCTACCTGTGTGCACCGCAGGATACCGACAGCCTGCTGGACGCCATGCAGCGTTTCCTGCTCCTGTCGCCCGCGGAACGCGAGGCGATGGGGCGTGCGGGGCGGGCACATATGGAGGCGGAATTTGACAAGCGGCAGGTGGTCGCCGAGACGGCGGCGTGCCTGCAGGCGTGCGTGAGCGCGTCCAGGTAAGCAAGTCGCACCGGTCGGAACCGGAATCTACAGGAAGGAAGCGTTTGCAAACGCATGGTTATAGCATAACTCATGACAAAACTGTTGCCGATCATACTGATAGCCATGTGCTTTGCGATGCTGTCGGAAATGCGTTCCCCAAAGAATCTTTCGGGGAACGGCTACCGTCGCAAGGATGCTTTTTTCTGTGTGTGTATGATGCTGGTGTTGGCGGTATTCGTCGGCTTGCGCACGCGCTACAATGACACCACGACTTATACGCGTTCCTATGAGCTTCTGCAGGTGAAGGATTCCCTCTTCAACGGGATTGAGTGGTCACTCAGCTCCAGCGTCGGGTTTGAGCTGACGCAAAGACTTATCAAGTACCTGGGCGGATCGGCTCAGACGTTTCTGATGTTGTTTGCTCTCTTTGATGTGGGAGTCAATGTCTGGTTTATCCGGAAGTATTCCGATTCTCTGTGGCTATCCTTCTTCCTGTATATTGCCATGGGGTGCTATGTGTTCAATATGGCTGCCATCATGCAGTGTACCGCGACCTCGCTGATCCTGATCGCTATGGACAGATTGATGGAGGGTAAAAAGCGGCGGTTCGTACTGTATGTTATACTGGCTGCGCTGTTTCACACCTACGCAATCATGTTTATTCTGGCACAGTTCCTGTTCTTTACGCCGTGGAAGAGAAAAACCTATTTCATGCTGGTCGGCTTTATGCTGATCGGACTGCTGCTGCCCCGTCTGCTTGGTTTGGTGGTCGCACTGACTTCCGCTATGGGGGAATCGTACTCCATGGAGTCCTTCGCGGGTGCCGGCGTGAATCTTTTCCGGTTTCTTGTTGTGTCGGCGCCGATTGCGTTGTCCTTTTTGGTGCGGGACGAGATCGAGAAGCAGAGTACGCGGAATGATATGCTCATTTTCAACCTGTCCATGCTCAATGCCGAGATCATGTTCGTTGCCCTGTTTGGCACCGCAAACTATTTTGCACGTCTTGCCAACTACTTCCTGATCTTTCAGACGCTGACCCTGCCGTGGTTGCTTCGTTTCTTCCGTCCGTCCGCACGTCGTATGCTGACGGTCTGTATCGTTGTGTGCTATGTCCTGTATTTCTACTACCAGAGTGCCATCGTATTGCCGTTCGATTTCTTGTTCGACCGTGTGGATCTGATCGACTACATCAAGACGCTGCTCCCCTGACAGGTAGGCGGCTGTGTTCCGCAGAGGTACTATTACGAGAGGAGCCTGCATTGCAGCAGGGTATGAAATGGAGAGTAAAGTATCCGTTATCGTCCCGGTTTTTCGTGTCGAGGCGTACCTGCCGACCTGCGTGGACAGTATTCTGGGGCAGACTTACCGCAATATTGAGCTGATCCTTGTGGATGACGGCAGCGACGACGGTTGCCCTGCCATGTGTGATGCCTACGCCGCCGCGGATGCGCGCGTCCGATGCATTCATAAGCAGAACGGGGGACTTTCCTCTGCACGGAATGCTGGCGTGGAAGTGGCAGTCGGCGATTATGCCGTTTTTGTTGACAGCGATGACTGGCTGGATACGGACGCGATCCGTCAGGCGGTTGCGCTGGCGGACGATGGTCGACTGGATGTTGTTTTGTGGTCTTATAAGAGCGAATATGAAGAGAATAGTTTCCCGCGGATTCTGTTTGAGGGGGGAACGCGTGCTTTTGACGAGAATGAGAGCCGTGCGTTTTGCCGACGGATACTGGGACCTGTGGGGGATGAACTGACAGATCCGCAAAAGGTATTCTCCTACGATACAGCATGGGGAAAACTCTACCGGATGGAAATGATCCAGATGGTCTCCTTCGTGGACACGAAGGAGATTGGAACCGAGGATGCACTCTATAATGTCTGCGTTTTTTCACGCGTGCGACGTCTCGGATATGTGTCGGGTGTATATTACCACTATCGTAAAACCAATCAAGGATCCCTGACGGCAGGATATAAGCGTACTTTGGTTGCTTGCTGGGATCGGCTATATGACAGAATGTATGATTTCCTTATGGAGACGGGCGCCGATGAAAGTTATTTTCGCGCGCTGCAAAACCGCATTGCGTTGTCACTCCTTGGCGTTGGTCTGAACGAGGTAGCGAACCCGGACGGCTTTCGGCGGAAGTCCGCCAATCTTCGTGCTGTTCTTGGTCAGGAACGGTGGAGAACAGCAGTCCGGCAACTGGACATAAGCCGATTCCCGCTTAAATGGCGGGTGTTCTATCGGCTGAGCAAGTGGAGATGGGCAGTTCTGCTGACAGCTCTGTTGTATGTTGTGTCCGGTTTACGCGCAAGAAAGGTTGGGTAGAATACAGTTGAACGGAAAGGGCGGATATGGTATGGCAGACTTTGAACCGATACGCGTTCTCAATCTTTTCACCATTCTGGATCGTGGCGGCGCGGAGACCATGGTGATGAATTACTACAGGCATATTGACCGCACAAAGGTGCAGTTTGACTTTCTTGTTCATAGAGAGCGGCGCGGAGCATATGATGACGAGATCGAGACACTGGGCGGGAAGATATATCGCATGTGTCCCGTTTATCCACAGAACTTTGCGCGATATAAGCGAGATCTGCATTCTTTTTTTCAGTCACACCCGGAATACAAGATCATACATTCCCACATGTCTGAGTTGGGATATTTTGCGTTCCGTGAAGCTGAACGTCAAGGCGTTCCTGTCCGAATCTGCCATGCACATAATGCACCGCACGGGTTCGATGCGAAAATGATCGTGCGAACCTATTTAAAAAAACGGATGATGCCACATCTGACACACCTGTTTATGTGCGGCGAAGAGTCTGGAAAGTGGCTTTACGGAGAGAAAAACAAAAGTCGTTTTATTATGCTGAACAACGCTATCGATGCTGCCTCATATACTTACGACCTGTCAATGCGTGAGGAAATGCGGCGGAAGCTTGGCCTTGTGGACGAGTTGGTCATTGGCCATGTCGGTCGCTTTAACCCACAAAAGAATCATCCCTTTCTTATGGATATCTTTGCCGCCTTGCTGAAAAAAGAACCCAACGCGATCCTTCTTCTGGTTGGTGGCGGCGAGGGAATGTCTCAAATACGGGAGAAGGCACAGAAGCTTGGCATAGCAGAGCACGTTCACTTCTTGGGTGTTCGCAGCGACGTTGCAGACTTGATGCAAGCGATGGATGTATTCGTGTTCCCGTCATTATACGAGGGCTTAGGAATTGCTTTAATTGAAGCGCAAGCTGCTGGATTACCCTGCGTTGTTTCAGATACAATTCCGCATGAAGCATACTTGACAGACCTTGTCGATTCTGAGAGCTTGTCCGCTCCGGCAGAAAAGTGGGCGGAGAAGATCCTTGCGAAGCGAGCCATCCCCCGCACTGATCGCCGAGCCGAAATCGCAGCGCACGACTTCGATATTACTACAGAAGCAGTAAAACTACAGGAGTTCTATTTGAAGGCTTATGAACAAAATTGCTGATCCCATCCTTACCATCTTCACCCCTGCCTACAACCGCGCACACACCCTGCCGCGCACCTACGAATCCCTCTGCCGCCAGAGCTGCAAGAATTTCGTTTGGCTTATTGTGGACGATGGGAGCAGTGACGGGACGCGTGCACTGGTCGAGGAGTGGCAGACGCGGGATAACGGTTTTCCCATCCGCTATATCTACAAGGAAAACGGCGGGATGCACACGGCACACAACGTGGCGTATGACAATATCACCACCGAGTTGAATACCTGTATTGATTCCGATGATGCACTGGCGGAGGGCGCTGTGGAGGTGATTCTCTCGCTGTGGGAGCGCGCGGGCGGACCCACGCACCCGGAGATTGCGGGAATTATCGGGCTGGATGCGGATATGAATACGGGAAAGGTAATCGGGACAGCGTTTCCGGCGGACATGACAACCACAACGCTGGAGGGCTTTTATGCCTCTGGCGGACGGGGGGATAAAAAGCTGGTTTACCGTACCGATGTGATGCGGCAGATGCCGCCCTACCCGGTGTTCCCGGGGGAGAAGTACATCTCGCTGGGCTACAAGTACCAGCTTTGCGACCAGCTGTACCGTCTGCTGACAATCAACCGCGTGCTGTGTGACGTCGAGTATCAGCCGGACGGTTCATCCCATTCCATGTTCCGGCAGTATCTCCAGAACCCGCGCGGGTTTGCGTTTATCCGGGTGCAGAACATGAAGTTCAACAAGTCTTTCCGCCGGAACGCAAGGGACTGCGTGCATTACGTGTCCAGCTGCCTCATCGCGCGTGAAAAACACTTCGTGCGAAAGTCTCCGAAGCCGGTTCTGACGTGGTTTTCCGTGCCGGCGGGTGTGTTGCTGACGCTGTATATCCGGTGGCGGGCAAAACGATGAGGTCTTGCGGAGCGGCAGGACGCCGGAACCGGAAAAAGAAGGCGAAAGTCTGAAAACATATTTTCAGACAGGGAGTTTTGTGCCGGAACTGCCCCAGACTTCCGCGCCGGTGAGAAAGGAAGGTCATAAATATGATCCCCAAGAAGATACATTACTGCTGGTTCGGGCGGGGCGAGAAGAACGAGAAGGCTAAGAAATGCATCGCCAGCTGGCATAGATTCTGCCCGGACTATGAGATTATCGAGTGGAACGAGGACAACTTTGATGTGAACATGAACGGGTACACCGAAATGTGTATCCGGGAGAAGAAATACGCCTTTCTGAGCGACTATGCGCGCCTGTTGATCCTGGAGCGCGAGGGCGGACTGTACTTTGACGTGGATGTGGAATTGCTCCGCTCTTTTGACAGTCTCCTTGACGTTCCCGCCTTCTTTGGATTTGAAACGCGTGAGTACGTGAATACAGGAATGGGCTTCGGCGCTGAGGCAGGGAATCCCGCCGTGCGCGCCATGCTGGCTGAGTATGATGAACTGTTGGACGGCAAGCATGGTACCGTGGGATGCCCCATCCTTAACACCCGGGCGCTGGAGCGTTGCGGGCTGGTCAAGAACGGGACGTTGCAGGATCTGGGCAGTGCCGTCATTTATCCTGCCGACTATTTCAATCCGTATGACGATGCGCTGGGCAAGCTGCGCAGGACGAAAAACACGTACTCCATCCATTGGTACGCCAAAAGCTGGATGAGCCGCCGCGCAATCCTGCGTAGCAGACTGTCCAAGCCGTGGCACCGCCTGCAGCACCTGATCGGCAAGCGCTGATATCCGGTTATGAAAAAGAAGATACTGATCCTTCACACCAACATGGAGTTGGGCGGTGCCGAAACGAGCCTGCTCGGTCTGCTTTGGAGTCTGGACTATGACCGCGTTTCGGTGGATCTGTTCCTGTATGCGCACACAGGGGAGTTACTGCCGCTGTTGCCGGATGCAGTCCGTCTGCTCCCGGAGCAACCTGCCTATCGGGCGCTCTGCGATCCGATACGGACTGCAATCCGGCAGGGACACCCCGTAGTGGCAGGGGTGCGATTGCGCGCCAAGCTGGTCACGGCGGTCCGGAACCGGAAGATGCACTTCCGTGATTACGGGCACGCGTTGAAGCAACGCACGCACGCCTACGCTGTCCGGCATCTGCCGCGCATCGGGGGGGATTACGATATGGCGATTTCCTTCATTGACCCGCATTGGATCATGAACCGCCGTACTTCCGCTCCCGTGCGGTTGGGTTGGTTCCACACCGACTGTGCACTGATTACGCCGGATAACCCCTTGGAGGAGAAAATGTGGTCGGAATGCACCCATGTGGTCAACGTTTCGGAATCCTGTAAGGCGGCATTTGATGCGGTTCATCCTGCGCTGACAGCCCGCTCTTTCGTTATGGAGAATATTCTGGCAAAGCGTTTCGTTGAAAGCCGCGCGGAAATGCCCCTGCCGGCGGACGAGATGCGCCGCGACGGACACATCAATCTCCTGTCGATCGGACGCTTCTGCGAAGCAAAGAACTTTGATAACGTGCCGGATATTGCCCGCCGTCTGCTGGCGGACGGACTGCCGATCCGATGGTACATCATTGGCTACGGCGGTGATGAATCCCTGATCCGTCGGCGCATCGCCGAGGCGGGCATGGAGGATGCCGTCATCCTGCTCGGGAAGCGCGATAATCCGTACCCGTACATCCGGGCGTGCGACCTGTACGTTCAGCCCAGCCGCTACGAGGGCAAGTCAGTCACTGTACGCGAGGCGCAGATGCTGGCACGTCCCGTTGTCATCGCCCGGTACGCGACTTCCGCCAGCCAGCTGGAGGACGGAGCGGACGGCGTCATCGTCCCGCAGGACAATGCGGGCTGTGCCGCCGGGATTGCCGCTCTCCTGCGTGATCCTGCGCGTATGGCGCGTCTTTGCGATACCTGCCGCTCGCGCGACTACACCAACGCAGCCGAGGCAGAAAAGCTGTACCGTCTCCTGTTCCCGGACGGGGAACAATAAAGAAGCATTATCCGTACGATCCGCATGGAAGGAGGAACCGCTCATGCGTGTGAATACTATAACCTGCCATGACGTGTATAACGTCGGCGCCGCGCTTCAGGCATACGCCCTGTGCCGTTACCTGCGGGAGCGGGGACACGATGCGCACATCATAGATTACAAGCCGGACTACCTGTCCGGGCACTACCGGCTGTGGGGCGGGGTAAGCCCCCGGTTTGACAGACCGGGACTGCGGCTGGCATTCAATCTTGCCAAATTTCCCGGGCGCGCGGCGGCGCGTATGGGGCGGCGCAAGCGCAATTTTGACAGCTTCCGCCGGACGTACCTGCCGCTGACAGCGCGCTATGACAGCTTTGCGGCGCTGTGCGCGGAGCCGCCGCCTGCGGATGTGTACCTTGCGGGCAGTGACCAGATATGGAACACGCTGTTCCCGAACGGGCGCGACCCTGCCTTCTACCTGCAGTTTGCGCCGGCGGGCGTGACGCGCGCCTCCTACGCCGCCAGCTTTGCCATGGACGCGGTCGATCCGGCGTGGGCGGAACGCCAACGCGCCTGGATCGGGGCGCTGGATTACGTGTCCGTGCGTGAGCCTTCCGGGCTTGCCCTTCTGGAACAGCTCGGAATTACCGGCGGGGAGGCAGTTATGGATCCGGTGTTCCTTTTGCCGGCGGCGGCATGGCGGGAACTGGCGGTTCCCGTCCGGCGGAGCAAGCCCTACCTGTTGGTATACGACTTTGACGGATCGCCCGCCATCCGGTCGGCGGCGGAGCAGCTGGCGGCGGCATACGGGTGCGAGATTGTCACGGTGCTGAAGCTGCCCTACGGAACTCCGGATGCGGCGGACGCAGGGCCGGACGGCTTCCTCGGCTGGCTTGCCGGGGCGGAGTACGTGCTGTCCAATTCCTTCCATGCGACGGCGTTCTCCCTGATCCTGCACCGCCCGTTTATGACCTATGGCAGGCAGGAAAAACTCAACAGCCGGATGCGCGACCTGATGGAGATCGCGGGGCTGTCCGGGCGGAAGCGGGCGGATGAACCGGCAGACTGGGACAGCGTGGACGAGAGGCTGAAGCTGCGGATTGCGGCTTCGGAGGCGTACCTCAGCCGGGTGCTTCATGAATCTTAAAGAGCTGTACCTGGAGATCTACCGGAGCCGACCGGAAAGCATTCTGCGGTTCATGCTGGTCAGTCTGTTTGTCTGGACACTCCTCACTCTGCTGTTCGGGAGCCTGCGCGCGACGCGACGCGGCTGGATGTGGTTCAACCGCATCCTTGCCGGATGCGCGGTGCTGGGTATCCTGGGTATAACGGTGTTTTACCGGTTTATCGGCGGCGGCGGGGAGGTCGGCATCAATCTGGTGCCGTTCCGCGTGCCGGAGGAGGCGTGGCGTGCGGAGGAATACTACCGGATGCTGCTGATGAATGCATTCCTCTTCTTTCCGCTGGGACTGTCGCTGGGTAACGCGTGGCGCCCGGAGCGCCGCATCCTGCGCCGCTTCGGACTTACGGTTCTGTGCGGACTGGCGCTGAGCCTCTTCTGCGAGACGATGCAAGGTCTTTTCATGCTGGGAACGGCGGAGACCGACGACCTGCTGATGAATACGGCAGGCGTTGCGCTGGGCGCGGTCAGTGCGCTTGCGGCGGGGGTACTGTCACTGCCGATCCGGTGGTTGCGCAAGAGCGGGGAGACTTCCCGAAAATGACAGACGCTGTCTGCCGCTAGCCGTTGCGCGGCGATCGGCGCGGTGTCACGGATGTACGATACCATGATATGGAATAACGAAAGGAACGGAAATCATGAGAGAGAACGAGAAGCCCACTGAGGGGAATATGCCACCGGTGAACGCGGGGGAGCACAGTCAGCAGAGTCCGGAGCAGAGTCCGGAGTTGTTGGCGCGGGAGCAGGAGCGCCAGCGCTACCGCGAGGAGCGAGCGCGTATGGCTCCGCCGCCGCAGAGCCGCCGTCATATGCCGCGCAGCAGGATGGGGCGCGCCATGTTCAGGATGCGGCGTTTCTTCGCCAGAAGCCGCAGGACACTGCTGATTGCGCTGGTTGTGGCGCTGTCTGGCATTATGCTGCTTATCAGCATTCTGGTCATTCAGTACATTACGATCAACCAGAGCGTGGGCGGATCTTCCTCTACCGGCACATACGATCCGTCCGGCAACGACGGGCGTGAGCGGGTGCTCATTGTGCCGTACACGGACCCGGTTGATGTGACGGATCCGATGGTGCGCGCCTACGCGGATAAGGATACCAACCAGTCCGTGGCATCCATTATGAGCGCCTACAAGCGGCGGAACAGCCGCGCCGATACGGAAAGATCAGTGGAACTGCAGTACTCGGTCGAGAATCTGTCCAGCGCCAAGCGCATCAAGACTGTCCGATTCATCCTGTCGGAAAACGAGGATTACTCCAATCCGCGCGTCCTGTATGCCGACGGCTCCCGGGATGGGAAGGTGTCCTTCAATCATCTGAAGACGGGTACCCGGTACTTTTACAAGGTCGTCGTGACCCTGAACGATGCTACGACGCTGGAAGCGGAGAGCTTCTTTGTGACGGCGGTTGCGCCCCGGTTTGTGTCTGTCAGCAGTACGCAGAACTCCACCCTGCTCAACGTCCGCGACCTGGGCGGCTGGATGTCCGTCGAGCAGGACGGCGTGAAGAAGTCTATCCGGCAGGGTATGATCTTCCGCGGGTGTGAACTGGACGGCTACAATGATGCCGATTGCAATATCGACCCGGATGCCGGTGTTTCGGATATGCTGGGGGTGCTGGGCATACACACCGAGCTTGACCTTCGCGGTGAGAACGGTATTGCCGGCTACAACGCATTGGGGTACAACGTCAACCACATCCGCGTCAACTGCCAGCCGTATTACAACGATAAATCGACCGTTGCCCAGCGTGAGGCTGTGCAGGAGGGGATCCGGCAGGTGTTTGCCGTGCTGGCAGACGAGAGCAATTATCCGATTTATATCCATGATGTGTACGGCTGTGACGAGACCGGCATGATCTGCTACCTGCTGGAGGCTGTGCTTGGTGTGAACGATACCGAGCTGAAGAAGGACTTTGACATGAGCGCCTTCAGCCTGTGCGCCCCGACCTCCTCCGTCTATCAGGGCTTTGTCCAGATGGTGCGGATTTACGGGAACGGCAACAGCACGCAGGAGCGCGTGGTGGACTTCCTGACCGGTACCTGCGGCGTGCCGGCAGGTGATCTGCTCCGGATCCGCAGTATCCTTCTGGAGGATGCCGCCGCATAACGGCGGGAAACCGAACCGCTTTGTCAGCCGGAAAGAATCCGGCACACAATTCCGATACAGAAAAACCGAAGAAAAAGGAGAATAGCCATGATGAAGAAGAGTTTATCGTTCGGTCTGGCAGTCCTGCTGATTCTTGCGGCTGTCATGGTTGCCGCCCCTGTGCAGGTCACGGCGGAGGAGTTGCCCCGCCTGACACTGAATAAGACGAGTTATCTTGTCGGAGAAGACATTTTCGTTACGGCGACCGGAACCGGCACCGACTGGGTCGGTTTGTATGCGGCAGGGGACACCTATGATCCGGGCGCGGGTGGACAGGTGTCCATCCTGTGGTACTATGTTGCCGATGACGGCAATGCATCGGGCAACACCAAGAATATCCGGGATGCCGAGCATCGGAACGAGCAGCGCGCCTCGCTGTATGACATTCCGGCGGGCGAGTACAAGATGGTGCTTATGAAAGACGGCGGGTACAGTGTCGTGGCGGAGGTTCCCTTCCGCGTAATAGAGGTTCCGACGGCGTATGTACGGGACGGGCTGGTTGCGTGGTATGACGGTGTAGAGAACACGCGCGACGGGCAGGATATTGAGTCTGTCGTCTGGCACGACAAGGCAGGCGGCTACGACCTGCCGGTCGAACATACCGAGACTAACGCGTTTGAGGCAACGGGTTTCCATGTCCGCAGCGGCAAGTTTTCCTTCCCGCAGGGCATCGTGGACACCGTAAACGGGAAAGCGTTCACGGTTGAGCTGCGATTCTCCGAGTTCGTGTCGGTCGGCGGCAGCTTCAACACCTTCCTCAACAGCGGGAATGACAACTTTGCCCTGTTCCGCCGCAATAAGAAGGACGTGATCGAATTCAAGTTCGCCGCCAATCCGGGCAGTGAGCGCCCCACGGTGGCGGACGGTCTGGCATTGCTTCAGAATGCGTTGGTCACGGTGACCTACGAGGTCGGCGGGCAGACGCGTATTTACATCAACGGTGAGGAGAAGGCATCCGCACCCAGCCCCAAGGAAATGGGCGCCGATACGCTGTTCATCGGGCAGGAAGGCAGCAAGGCGTTTGATACCGTGTATCGCTCCATCCGTTTCTACGACCGGGCGCTTAACCCTGCCGAGGTGGCGCACAACGCCGTGGTTGACGGGGCGCTGTCTGCCAAGCAGCTGTACGTTGCGGACGGATTGGTCGCCGTGTACAGCGGCATCCAGAACCGGGCAGGCGGCAATGATTTGGATGCCGCCGTGTGGGCGGATCTGTGCGGCGGCAATGACATCACGCTGACCACCGATCAGAACAACCGCTTTGAGTTGGGCGGTTTCCGGAGCAATTCGGTCCGGCAGTTCTTCCCGCAGGCGGTGGTGGACGTTGTCAACGGGCAGGCGTTCACGGTCGAGATGTCGCTCGGAGATCTGCGGTCGCTGGGTACTGCCTACAACACTTTTATCAACAGCGACAATGACAATTTCTCACTGTTCCGCCGCATAGAGAATGACGTGCTGGAATTCAAGTACGCCGGAAACGGGCGCGGCGAGCGTCCGCAGGTGAAGGACGGCTTGGAGCTGTTTACCGACTCGCTGATTACCGTTACGTATGAAGTCGGTGGGGAGACGGTCATATATGCGGACGGGATGGAGATAGCCCGGACTGCAAGTCCCCGACCTATGGGAGCCGACAATCTGTTCTTTGGGCACGACAAACAGACGCACAATTACAGCACGCTGTTCCGTGACCTGCGCTTCTACAACCGTGCGCTGAGCGCCGAGGAGGTGCTTGCCAACGCCAAGGCGGATCTCGTTGTGGATTACGACTATACCGAGCCGGAAAAGGTCTTCAAGGCAACCTTTGTTGCCAATAACAAGGTGGTGGCGGTTGTGGAGTTTGCGGCGGGCGCGACTTCCATTGAGGAACCGGAGGTGCCAGCACGCGAGGGCTTCACCGGCGCGTGGGCGGCGTATACCGTGGAGAATAAGAACTTTACGGTGCGAGCCATCTATACGCTGGTTCCGGCGCAAACGGAAACCGGCACCGACGCCGTGACAGAGACCGCAACCGCACCGGTGACGGATACCGTGACGGAAGCCGTTACGACAGCGGAATCCGGAAGCGGGACAGAGCCGCCTGATACATCGGTGGACACTGCCGGTGCGACCGGGACCGAAACCGGCAAGACCGGCGGAGGCTGTTCCTCCGCTGTGGGCGGCGGACTGGCGCTGACGGCGCTGATGACCGTGCTTGCCGCGGCTACACTCCGGCGCAGAAAGCACTGATTCCCCTGCGGGTTGAAAAAGTGCCTTGATCAGTGCTCCCCTACACAACAGGCGCGCCCCTGCCATGTCGGCAGGGGCGCGCCTGTTGTTGCGGTGTGCCCGGGGGGGATAATTGGTTACAATAAGAGTGAAAAACGCAATAGTACCCTATAAAATTACACTACTCTCAAACGGCTACGGCGACGGCTCCGGCGACGGCTAGTTTTAGTACCCTATAAAATTACACTACTCTCAAACGATACGGCGTACAAGGTAGCAGACGACGAGGTTTTAGTACCCTATAAAATTACACTACTCTCAAACTTTACCGTGAACAAAAACGGCGAGACGCTGTTTTAGTACCCTATAAAATTACACTACTCTCAAACGTCTATCGCGGACACTGCCACCGCCAAGGGTTTTAGTACCCTATAAAATTACACTACTCTCAAACCCATGTGCGCGATGATATAGCCGGTGTGCGGTTTTAGTACCCTATAAAATTACACTACTCTCAAACCTCAAATTTGAGTTCAAATGCTGCTACGGACAGCACGTGTAAACATATAGGGCAAAACAAGCCGCAACTATCTTATATCATAAAACGGCGAAAAAGTCAAGCATTTTTTCAAATTCGGTTTCAGAATTCGCATAAATCGGAGTCTATTATAAGCTGATCACTCCCCGTTATTTTCTTCCTCGCGCAGTTTTCAAGCATAAGGACGTAAAGATGTTTCCTTCTTTTCGTCGCTGTCGACAACATCCGTTACATATTTTCCCGTTATGTATGTCATCGCCGCAAATTGCTTTTCTGTAACCGTTAGAAGTTGAACGATTCCCGCCGACGGTTTTTCGCGCTTTATAGTTTCGGCGACGGATTTTTCAACGGTTGCGTTCAGGACCATACGGCAGTAAACAGATTCCTGCATCATAAGGAATCCGTTTTTTATGAGCATCCTGCGAAAGCGACGGTATTCCCTGCGTGCAGGCTCGGTATCCGTCGGCAAATCGAAAAACACAATCATTCTCATAAATCGGAAAGCAGGCAACCCGTCATTGAAACGGCAGGATTTTCTATCATCAGAACAGCTATTTCATCGATGAAAATCCTTGCCGTTTCTTCTCCGCGGATAACCATGTATCCCATGGAGTAATCGAGCTTGCACCTGCTTGAGATCAGTACTGTCCTCCAGCTCATATCAGGTTAAGAAGGTTTCCTGTGCGGTGCTCGAAGAGCCCCGACGATGACCTGTCAATTATACGGACATCCGAATAATTCTTTTTCCAGTTGCTTATATTGGCACTCAGACGCACGGCACCACTTGTTGAGTTCCCACCCATAGCACTCATATTGCAGGCGCCTGAACGGTTGGTCTTGAGATAAAGAATCATATTTTCTAAGCATTCGTACTGCATATCTATCGTAAGTCCTTCAAATTTCTTTTTATCATCCGCGCTTATGCCAAGCTTCGCCCCCGGTTGCTTTGAATAGACACTGCCGTTCATCATATTTACAAGGTCGGCAAAGAGCGCAACATTCTTCTCCCTCGATATTCCGGAAAACGTTTCGTCGATCACATACTGGGGGTTTTTCTTCCGTTTCTCTGAGATATTGTCCAGATTCTTGATATAAGCAATCTGCTCAGCCGTATATCTCGGCGTCATAAGGGAGCGCATAAGAATTCTGCTTCCCCCGTCTGATGTTCCCGATACGCACGCCTCAAATCCGTCAAGCGAAAAGACAGTATTCACCTTGATTATCCTGTTTTCAAACGGGAACGATATGTCCTCCGCATTTACAGGAAGTTTTGCCTTCATATGCTTTGCCGGATAGCCCTGCTCGGAAAGGTATTTGTTCGCAACAAGCAGCTCAACGGGGACAATCGTCAACTCGTATTTCTTCCTGATTCTGTACCTCACGAGCACGTAGAACGAGATTGTCGGCTTGTTGTATCCGCCGTATTTCGCCGTGTCAAGACCCTTCTTGAGCGGGACAAGACTGTCGCTCGATCCGGCAGACTTCGGCTGTTGGTCAAAAAAGAGGCCTTTCTGCTTTGTCTGATATTTTGTCAGATGAATATGTACATTTGCCATTGTTCTGTCAACGGTCGGCAAATGCTTTTCGGGATTCCATATGACGTTTCCGTCAATCACACATTTTCTTCCGAACAGTATGTGCATTTTCGGAGAGTAGTCATTCAGCGCATCAAGATAGTATCGCTTGGTGAATTTTTCATGGAACAGATTGCCGACAACAATGTTCAGATAGGCGTCATGCGCATGATGAATGTCGCTTGCGGTTCTGGATTTCACAAGACATTTTGACTTTTTCTCCGCGTCCGTAAGTGTGCGGTCAAAGAGCGCATAGTTGCATATTTCTCCGTATTCGTGCCTGAATTCGCTGACATTGCCCGCTTTGACAAAAACGATTTCCGTTTTCGGATAGAGCTTCTTCAAAAGATCTGTGACCACCTTCGCCGACTGCCCCGTCTCGACGATCTGACGGTTAATAAATCCGAGTCGTTCATCGGTTGAAAATGCATGCTCTCTCGTCAGCCTGCGGAACTTTTCCTCGTTTATAAGCTTTGCGTTGCGGAGATTTTCCCAGAATCCGCGCATTTCGCTTCTTATTTTGCTCTCTATCGGATATGTGTCGGTTTTCCTTCCGTTTTCTTCGGAATGAACGAGCACCTTGTTATTGAGGATGCTGTCGTCCTTTATGTACGCTCTCGGCCAGATATGGTCGACATTGTATTCGTTTGTTCCAATGGCGGAAATATCAAGGGGCTTGCCGCAATATGCGCATTTCGCCATCTGACAGAAATACAGGAACAGCGCTTCGCGTTGTAGTTTTCTGTCTGCCTCATCGCCCAGGTCGTCAAGCTCTTTCCGGGGTCTTACCGCGTCCTCCAAGTCGAGCTTGCTGTAAAGCTCACGCAGTCTCTTGCCTCTGTTCAGCTTGTCCGAATCAATGCGTTTGTCCTCACCGCGCGTCATTTCAACAAATATTTTCTCCGGTGGGCACTTTTTTGCTTTGACAATGTCTGCTATTATGTCAAGCGTGCGCATGACCGGACGCTTGACGGCGTTCGATATGCCAAGCTCGTCCAGCCTTTCGACAAGAGTTGTTGGATGCTCGGAGAAATACTCTTTGCTGATTTCGGAGATTCTGTCTTCGAAACGGTATTTTTGCCCCTTGATAATCTGCATCAGATTGTCATTTGTGTTCCACATAAAGTGCATAACGGTGCCGACCTCGCCCGTTTCCGTGCAAGCCGCCTCAATACCGTTGAGAAGTTTGCCGGAGAGTCTGCCGAAATCGTCATATTTCCTCTGCGATATATATTTTATATCATCATCGGAAAGATCTTTTCCGTTTTCCTTCGACCATTTCAAAAGCCATTTTTTAAGCCTTGCAGAGTCCTCCGTACAGGTGATTCTTTCAATTATGCAGTCGACGTCCTCTGCTGTAAGAGCCCCGGCAGCAAGGAGCCTGCGAAAATCGATATAGGGCTTGTATGATGATTTTATCTCGGCGCCGAGCCCGCTTATGCGCACCTCCTCACCCTTTGAGATAGCCTTGACAGACACGAGAAAATCAATCAGCTTTTTCTTTGTGACCTTCTTTTCCTTTTCAAAAAGCTCGTGGAATATTTGCTGCTTCAGCTCAACACTTATCGGAACTCCGTCGATGTTGATATTGTTTATCTCGTCGAGAATAGTAAATTTGCAGTAAAGCAACGATTGCTTCGGCAAAACATTCTCGCCGGGGAGATAGGTGCATTTGTTTGTCATGCGCTTGATAAAGCCGTCCTCGCTCGCATCAAGGTCGACCTTCTCATCAAAATTCCACGGAAGAATCCGCCCTTCCGCCTTACGTTCTATCCACGCAAATTTGTTTCCGGGGGACTTTTCAAGCGGACCGACAAAATACGGTATCCTGAATGTGAAAACAGATCTGATCTTGTCTGATACGGAAAGCCCGTCCGAATCGCGCCCGGAAAGAAACGCAAATCGTTTTTCGGCGTTTGAAAGAATCACGTCAAGTTCGGCATAATAAAGCTGGTAAGGAATGAGACGGTTTTCGGGGTTTACCTGTTTCGGCATATATGTGCCGGCGTCGATCCTGCTGAGTACTCCGTTCGCAATGACCAGATCTGCATCGTCTCCTTCGCCGATTCGTTCCTTTATTTTTGCAATCAGCTTCTTTACTCCCTTATAAAAATCCTCACGGGTAATCTTTTTGCCCTTCCTTTTTTCGGAGCACTTGAAATAAGCCGAGTAGGCAGAATATGTTCCCGTTTCGCTGACAAAAAAGTTTTTGTATTCATCATCCGAGCAGTATTTTTTTGCAAGTCGCTTAAGCTCCCTAAGATCTGCCTTATGCGTTTCGTACTGCTCGATCTTTGCTTCCGAAATGTATGTGTGTCCACTCAGCATTTTTGAAAGTGCTGCGCAATCGTAGACCTGCGACATAAGTCGGATAACCTCTCCGTCATCGCCGAGCTCGGCGAGCACGGCTTCGAGCTTTTCCGCATCATCAAGGCATATCGACCCTTCGACGCCTTTGTATTCTTCCCATTTCAGTGTCTTTTTTATTTCAATGCTGCCGCCGGCAAGGAGCTTTATGATCGCCTCCTGATAAAGCGGACAGCTCTCGTCCTCGACAGGCTTTTTGCCGCCGTAAATCAGTTTTTTCAGCTCCGCTTCCTTTGCTCTTACGCCGCACCGACGCGACATAGCAGCCATAAGCGCGTCAGCGTCACATTCCCACGGCGCGGAATACCCATTCTCACCAAACCAGCCGATAAATGCGGAATACAAAGGCTTTATATCATAAAGCTCCCTGATCTTATCGCAGCTTATGTCACTTAAAAAATGTCCCCTGTGCGCAACAAGCCACGCCACCGCGAGATAAAGGTGACGGACGTCCGTGTTGCTGTTCTCTTCGTTTATAAGTTCCATTATCAGATGGTGCACTGTCGGGAAGCGCCGGTTGTACTCCCTGTCAAGCCATTCGCAGCCGACAAGCGTTTCCGGCTTTTTGTCACACTGCCAGAGGCGGCTTTCGTTCATCTGTATGAAGAAGTTCGGATCTACCTTTGCCATTTCCACGCAGAAGAGATCCTGAATAAGGTTAACTCTCATCTGTCTGCGGGCATATCTTCTTCTCGACGTTCTGTGGGCTCGTCTATCGGCGCATTGATCTGCCTTGTCAAAGAGGGTTACGCCGGTCATCGGCTCGCCCTTAAATCTGCAGAGGGAATAGTCCCTGTCCGTGACCGCATATCCGACGGAATCCGTCCCGATATCCACCCCGAGATAGTAACCGTTTTTTGATTTTTCAGAAAAATTTTCAGCAAACATCTTGACAATCCGTCCTTATTTTGTTATTATAATGGCGTAAGGTTTTATTACCCTATAAACTTACACTACGGGTTCAAATAAGAGATTATCTCGAATAAGAGATGATCTCGAAATCGTCGGCTCCGCCGACTGCACAGGAGTGCACAATCTGACTGTCGCATCTGCGGCAGTCTTTTTGATTTTTGCGGCATAAGTGCGGAATTTCGGGCAAAATACGTTTTAATTATACTTGTAACGAAATTATATCATTTTTTGTACATATTGTCAAGCAAGACATAGCGACTCGAAGGAGAAGTTTCTGCGTGTTTTTCGTATAAAATGACCATAACCTCAAAGCAGAAGCGGAAATCAAAGGAAAACCGCTTCTGCTTTTGAATATTTGTGGCGAAATACAAAAGATCGCTAAGGTCGAACCCGGAGAAAAATATCTTTTTATTTTTACATTTTTGAGAGCATGAAAAAAGCCCGAAATCCCTTATGGGATCGGGCTTTTTGCCTCGAATATCTTTTAAGAGGCTTATACTTGGCTGTTATGGTCTTAAAAGATGCTTCGCAAAGATCTCAGCAAACCGGAAATCATCTGTGATTATCGTCAGATAATCAAATCCTTATATCTGGGATAATGAAATACAACCACATCATGTTCGCACTTCCCGACTTTTTGATTTGCCGCTATTTTATTCCTTTGTTTCCTCGTCTTTCGTCTTTTTCTCCGTCAACAGTTTCTCGATTTGCGACTGCTTGGCAAGGATTGAGTTCACCTTATCGTAAAGATCCTCAATCATGATCTCAGTTTTCAGGTTGACCTTATAATCGTTTTCCGCACGACGACGATCTTTTTCCTCCTGACGGTTCTGGCTCATCATAATCAGCGGAGCCTGAATGGCTGCAACACAGGACAAGACAAGATTCAGAAGAATAAATGGATAGGGGTCAAATGCTTTTGTCGCAAGAATTGCGTTGATGACCATCCACAGAACCAGCACACCTGCAAACGAAAATATAAACGCCCAGCTGCCCGCAAATTTCGCAATGGTGTCAGCTGCCCGTTGCCCGAGTGTGTATTTTTCCTTTTCCTTTTCGGGACTGACGGAAATTTTACTGTCCGACAAAAGATTCAGAACCTCCTCATCTGTCATATCTTGTCGGATCTCATTCAGTACTTCCTGTAATAACTTTCTGTTTTCCTTCATAATTTCTTCCCCTTATTTAATAAATTAGTATTCATCATCCGTTTGCGGCATTGTCCGCAAAAAGAATTCCGCACCTTCATTTTGAAACAGCAGAATTGCAACGCCAAACAACAACTCGACGTGCCGTTCCGGATCGTCCAGCGGGATAAGAAAGTCATCCCGTATTCTTTCAATACGGTACAGAACTGTGTTGCGGTGGGTAAACAATGCGTCGCAGGTCTTTTTGAGCGAGCGGCTGCAAATTAGATAAAAGTACAGCGTTTCACAGTATTGCGTTCCTTTTTTTCGGTCGTGTTCGGCGAGCGCTCTGAGCTCCGGAGAGATAAGATCATTGCGGGAATCCAGATTTTTAAGAAGCAACGGCGTCCGCAATTGCGCCACAGAACAGACATTTTCACCGTGATAATTGCTTCCCACAATCATGTCCAACGCATCGTGTGCGGCGCGGTAAAGTGAGGGAAGGTCATACAGATCGCGAATCGCCTCTGAAACAATTATCTTCAAATCGAATTCTTTTGCCAGTTCTGTGAATATATCTGCATCACTCTCTCTATGCAGAAACAGAAATACGTCACCCTTGTAGAGAAAGGGATGAGAATTCGGAAAGCGTTCACAAATTTCTTCTTTCAGGTGACACACCCCGGGATACCGACTGTGGTAAGCAGTCAGATCCATCAATGCAAAAGCGGACGGGTGAAAGTCCGCAAGATAAGTGCCCACTGCCCGTAGTCGAAAATAGGAGGCAGACGGAAATCCTCCGTCAAGCAAATGCATCAGAATATCTTCAGTCGTTTCAAATGGCTTGTCCTGACGGCTTGTTTCGATAAAAAGCTGTTTTGCGAGGATCATGTCAATTTGTTGCCAGACTGCCTCCTGAATTTTTTGAAAATGACCATCCGTGTCCACACATACGAGATAGCCAAGTCGGACACCGGTACAGATGAGCGGTGCAAAACGCCGGCGAAAGGGACTTTCTCCCAATTTGATCATATCGGCACATCCTTTGCTGAGCGCCGGGCTTTTACTGATGACCGCACTTGACTCATAAGTGATTGCACCTTGTGAAACTGCGTCACGGAACAACGGGTCGGAAAACCCGGCGGGGCAGAAATGTGCCACGACACGATAAGCATCGTCGAGAACAAGCAGAGGACAGTCCAAAAAAATGCCGACATCAAGCGCAAGCTGATGTAGATCATCCTGTTCAAAAAATTCTGTGATCAGAGCTGTTATATCTCCGGATTGCCATTGCGGTTGAGACAAGTTTTCACCTTCTTTCAATGATTATTGTGCTGCAAGCACAACTATATCTGCATTTATTATATCACTAAAACATTGTTTTTTCAAGAGGAAACGAATACAATATAGGTGTAAAAGAAAAAGGAAACGGAGTGGTTCCGATGGGTGCTTTGACAATGTAGCCCGAAGGGCAAAGCGAAAACAGTGCGTTAACGCGGGCTGACCGCGGAACGCTGAAAATAAAAACAGTTTATATAAATGGAGGGATTTATTATGGTACCGAGCATTTTTGGTGAGAATATGTTAGATGATTTCTTTGATGAGAGTTTCTTTGGCGCACACAATCCGCTTTACGGAAAGAACGCAAGAAATCTGTTGAAGACCGATATTCGTGAGATGGATGACAGCTATGAGCTGGCCGTCGATCTGCCGGGCTTCAAGAAGGATGAGATCAACCTTGATATCAAGGACGGATATTTGACCGTCAGTGCAGAAAAAGGTCTTGACAAGAAGGAAGAGGACAAGAAAGGACGCATTCTCCGTTAGGAGCGTTACGCAGGCGTTTGCTCACGTAGCTTCTATGTCGGCAATGTAAAGCCCGAGGATGTCAAGGCAAAATACGAATCCGGCGTTTTGTCGGTCGTTCTGCCCAAGGTGGATCAGAAGAAACTTGCTTCTAAGAGCAAAATTGCGATTGAATGATTTGCATAAATACGGCTCCGGTATCTGTGAGCGCAGATGCCGGAGCCTTTTTGTGCTTTTGATACAGGTTTTAATCTGTTATTTCTGCATGAGTTTCTTCCCGATCACTATCATGCGGGAGAGTATTTCGCCAACCGACATTCCCATAAGCAGACCGGAAACAAAATGCATAACACCCGATCCGTCAATGGTAGCCGGAAATTGCATTCGTGTCAAAATAACGATATTCGCCATTTGAATTGTCTCCCTTATTCCACCGTCTCATTCCACTCCACCCCGTCATCGCCGGTCCGGATATCCGTACCGTTTATAGGTAAAATGGAATATTGGTGCCGCCAGCCGATTTATATACCGTTGTCGTATCCCCGCGATGATTCAAAAGCTCCACCGCATCCGCTCCCGGATAGCTCGCTTCAATCTCATCTTCTCCGCCTTTTTCCATTTCGCCCTCGCCGCGCGTGACTCTTTCCACATCAATGTTGATGTTGCCCTTTGCCTTCTGCCCCACGACAACAATCGCGTAGGGACCGTCCAAAGGCGCCGTTACAGTGAATTCCGTCACGGTTCCGTCTCCCTGATAGAGCGCAGTCCCATCCGGCGCCGTGATCTTCATCTCCAGCGACCCTTGCACCGTCTCGAATATAATTTTGAGCGTGTCACCATGCTTCAGCTCCAGCGTGTGCGTGTCTGTGCAGTTCATGGTTTTGATATCTAACCGGTAGGAATCCGCATTCTTTATCCTGTTTCCCTCAAAGCTGGGTGCGCACCCGGCAAGGATCAGCAGGAGGGCGCAGACGGTCATGACGATGCCGAATAGTTTTTGCTGTTTCATAATGGTTCCCTTTCCGAATTCAGATTTGGTTTGATCGAACATGATTGCGTTGCCATTTCTTATCCATATTCATCCGAATCACATAAAAAAGGTTTGATAGCAATATACACGCCAATGCGATCACCAATGGCATCGTGGTCTCATTTCCATCGAAAATGCTGACGCACAGGAAGATTGCACCCGCTGCGATCAAACCTAAACTTGCTATGATGAAAAGTGTATTCAGTACTTTTTTTATTTTATTTTCTCCTTCCGATCGTTTTTAGAGAATGCGTCAAAATAGATGCGTTTTATGTGTGGCTACTTAACTTTACTTTCTTAATATCAAGCTGCATAAATCGTTCCTCCGGAATACCTTAATCGCGATATATTTTCGCAATATTCATATTGACTGCTTGTTATCCGCAACAAACCTTTCTCCTTCATCGCCACCCAAGATAGCGGAATGTATGCCGCTTGTATTCCCGGTACGCTGTGCCGAATGCTTTCTCCAGATATCGTTCCTCCTGCAGAATTTGTAAATGTAGCATCACAATGGCAAACACCGTAAGCGGCACTATCAACAAATTACAGTACATCAGCATCATACCGATATACATGAGGTCAAAGCCGAGAAAAGCCGGATTGCGGCTGAACCGATAGATTCCGGATGTAACCAGCTCTGTGTGATCCTTATCCGGAATACCCGCCCTCCAGCTATCCTTCATACAGAGAACGGAAAGGAGAAAGATCAAATCACCGAGCATCCCGGTGCAGAAGCCGGTAAAGCGCGCGTTTGTCGGGAGGCAGCTCAAACCGAACGCTATGGACACAAGTTGTGTAATCACAACACCCAGCGTCGCAATGCTCATCAACAGTTCTACTGTTTGAATGGACTTTTCCTTTCGCTGTCTGATTTGCAGCGTCCGTATGCCGCGGCGCTTCTGCGCCAGCATCTTGACAAAATAAATGCCGTAAAACACCGCCAGCACAAAAAGAGCAAGCAGTGGATAAGAGATAACTTTTTCCACGGGATATTCCATCATGTAACTCCTGAAATGAATCTTGTTTTAGCCAAGAGCAAAACGTAAAGAGATATTTTACTTTTTTCTATTCTTCCTTGTGGAGGTCACCCGGATAAACGGTACAAGTAGCAGAAGGAATACAAGAACAGAACCGCCGAGCTGTCCATAAGACATCCACACATTTGATTCCGGCGGACAGGGATAAATTATCGTCACAGCCACACGGAATATCCAAAGCGCAAGCAAAAAACCGTAAATATAGAACGCTTCCGGGTTCTGTGCAAATACCTTTTTACCCCATAGAATGACGGTAAGGCTTAGCCCAGACAGCAAAAATGAAAAGCATAGGTTTACATAATTGATGGGGACCACCAACGTTTCATATGGTATATATGAGGCCCAGCCAAACATCCACGGCACGGTAAAGTGCCACAGCCCCACCAGCAGGCTGATCGCCGCGCCTACATAGTACATGATTTGATATTTTTTCATCGGTTTTCACCTGCCTTTCAAAGCCGAGTCCCTCTCGCTTTTGTGAGCAGTCATTCGGAGAAGATAGATAAAATATACCAACAGTACGATAAATTGTACCGCGCCCAGAACAACCTCAAATTGCGCGGAGCCCTCCCCGCTGATGAAGGAGCAGAAGTCGTGCAGGGCGTGGAGCAGTACGCATGGAAGAAGGCTACGCCCCTCCTCAAAAATCAAGGCAAATACCATTCCGTAGACCAGCGCGAAGCAGATTTGAAGAAGTGTCTCGAAAAGCTTCGCGCCGCCTGCTATATTCAGGATATGGCTGAGCCCGAAAAGAATGGAGGAGATCATCATCGCCTTTACGGTGCCGTGCTTGAGCCACAGGCCACAGATAATGCCCCGAAAGAAAATTTCCTCCGCCATTCCGATGCCCAGTGTCAGAAACAGGTTGGCGAACAGAAAAGCCGCTCCGACCTTCCAATCGATTCCCGCCGCAAAATGGAAGAGGGCAATGAGCAACAGCGGCGAAAAATAAAGCATTCTCTTTGCCGCCCCTTTTTCCGCACTGCGAAATCCCAGCTTTGAGATTCCTTTGTATCGGATGATGGAATACGCCAATGTGATAGCAACAAGCCCCCAGATAACAGCGCCCCTGATCAGCGCGGAGGGAACGCCATCTATCCCCATGATCACAACGATCGCGCCCTGCGTGAAAAAGAATAGCAACAGCACAAACGTTGCCAGAGCTGTTTTCAGTACGATTCTTTCTTTCCGTATCATGTCCCGGTCACAAACATATGTCTTTCCAACAATCGGACTTTGGTTTTTTAAATCATTTTCGGCAGAAATCATAGATACCGCCCCGCTGCGTTGGCAAACTTTTCAATCAGTCGATTTACGGTCTTTGGCTGGTCTGTGTTGGAGTTGTGCCCCGCATCTTTGATCCATTCCAGCGGTATGCCCGTATTTTTATGCCACGCCTTGTTGTATCGAACACAAGATCCCGCATGATCCTGTTCGCCGCATATGAGCAGGGCTGGGCATTTGATTTCATACGGCAAATCACGCTCCACCGCCTCGGCAAGGATCCGGAAGCCATGACCGGAAATCTTTGCATAGCGGTTCCAATCACCGTCATATACAAGCATCATTTCCCGCATCAGATTCCTTCCGTATTCTGACAGGGCGACGCCCTTTGTTCCGGACTTCAAAAGGGCGTTCCACGGATAATGACGGTAAACCGGCTCCATTCTTTTCAGCAACCAAAGTTCCATCTTTGTCATATACTTTCTTTGCAACGGTGCGGAGTCGATGGACACAAACCCTTTCAGTTTTTCGGGATACCGCTGCGCATACGCCTGCCCCACATAGCCTCCCATAGACTGCCCCACGATGACGGGTCTTGTGATCCCCTCCTGCTCCAAAATTCCGTCCAGCCACATAGCCTTGTCCATCAAATCGAAGTCAAAGGCAAACGGCCAGGAAGCGGCGTGAGCGGGGGCGTCCCACACAAGGACATTGTATTTCCCCTCAAAATACACGATTTGTTTGTCAAACAACCGGTGATCCGCCGTCAGACCGGGCAGGAACACCAACGTTACCCCGTCCGGTGAAATCAGATGCACCCAATAATGGATTTTGCCCAATGGTGTCGAATATGTTCTCTCGTTCATATTTCCTCACTCTCCCTTTTTGCACCAATCCTTTTCTCCCAAGGAGAGGGCATAGGGATTCGCCCAATCCTCGGTGTTGTAGAAGGTGGCGGTCAATTCCCGCTGGTTGTAGACGCAGCTCCAGCAGGTCTTCTCCCCACCGTTCTCGCCGGGGAAGTTGCTCTGGGCCACAGCCGCCAGCGAGGCGCGGACTTCCTCGGCGGTCATCACGCCCTTTGCCGCATCCCGCCGCTGGGTGAGTGTGTTAAACCGCACATAGGACTGGCCGCTGCCGGAGGTGCCGTCATCCCCGTGGAGATAGAAGTTGGTTACCACTGGGGTGTCCGTCACCACCATCTCGCCGTTTTGCCACTCCACCGCCACGCTCCGCCCGGCAGCGTCGGAGAGAGAAAAGTGCTGGGCACGGCCCAGGGAAAAGTGCATATCATACTGCGAAAGCAATTCCAACGCTTCCTCTACATTCGCCGCCTTGTCCAGCAGCAGCCGCAGACCGGAGACAATGGTAATGTCGGGCTTATCGGTATTCTGGTCGACACCCTCCTCGTGGCTCACCATGAGATCAGCCACACACAGGCCCTTTTCGTTCATGCCGTCCAAGATAGCGTAGACGGAAGCCAGCGCCATGAACTTATCGCCCATGCTTCCATCGGGCTTCCAGTCCTCCCCAAAGCCCAGGAAGTTCAAATTGCAGGTGGCGATGGACTCATAACCATTTTTTGGGATGGTATGTACCAGCATTTTGTCACATTCTTCCCAGTCGAAGTTGCGGCCAAAGAGGGGTGCGCCGTCGGGACTTGTCACCGTGACGGTGGAGCAGCCGTAGTTTCCCCCGGCGGTGGAGGTGTCCGGCTTCCAGAAGCCGTGAGAGAGGAATGAGGCGATGTAGTCTCCCATCTCGGCGTCGCTTTTTGCCCCGCCCTGCTCCAGAAATCCATCGAAGCCATAATCTCCCTTATATTCCATAGACCACAGATGATCATCCAGCTTCTCGATGGTCATGGCCGCCGTGAGCTGGGTGCCGAACATGGCCCACGCTCCCGCAAGGGCTGCAATCAGCACAGCCACAATAACAAGAAGCGCGATTATCGCCTTTCCAAGTCTTTTCGAGGAGGAAGAGCCCGCTTTATTCGATTTACATAGCTCTTTTTCCGAAACAATCATTTTCATATACTCCTTCCTTGCCCATCGGGGCGCGTTTATCAGTTTAGTACCTACTTATATCGTAAGTCATTGTCGTGTAAACGAGAATTTATATTACCCTTGCCATATAGTAATCCAATTGGTTCATCAAACTCCAGAATTGTTCTGCTTCATTCACGGATAGTGTTCTATACACCATTTTCATATCCTCGCAAATTTTTGATTTTCCGGTGAGCCACTCATCTCTTGAAATTGCAAGCACACCGGCTTTTCATTGTCTTCATCCGAAAACGCATCTACCATCCCAATTTCTCTATCTATAAAGCCGCTTTCCGCCCTCATGCACTTTCACTCCCCAGAGCCGTATTTTTCAAACCGGCACTGCTCTATTACCTCGTCCCCGAGTAGCGTGATGGCCTTTTGGGGACAGCGGCTGATACAGCGGTAACACATGGTACACCTGTCTTCCGCAGTGGCTTTCCCGTCTCGCAGGGAGAGATTTTTCGTGGGGCATAAAGAAACGCACAGCCCGCAGCCCACGCATTTTTCGCTGATTTTCAGCTTGTCCGTGTATCCCGCCGTCTTGCCGTAAAACCACAGCCGCTGTCCAAAAAGTCCCTTCAGGTGGGAAAAGAAGGACAGCCCGTCCTGGGGGTAGTTTCCTTGCTTGATCTGCCGTGCGGCAGCTTCTATCTTTTGGTCGGCCTGACGGACGATCTCCCGGTTTTCCTCTGGCCTTTTCTTCAGCAGTTTGCTGTCGCAGACGGAATCCGGCATTTTGATCTGCAAACCGCCGAGTATTGTTGCCCCGAATTTCCTTAAGATTCGAGCTGTACATCCTGTTCCATCACCGCTGAAAAGCCCCATCGTATTGACGCAAAAGACCTTTTTCCCATTCCATAGAGAAGAATGATTTTTAATAAAATCACGCACTATGATAGGGGCATTGGAAAACTGTGTCGGGTAGCCCAGCACAATGATGTCATGCTCTTCCAATATTTGAATCATCTGTGTATGTTCTAACGGAAAACTCTGAGCAGATACATCCAACAGTTTGACTAACTTTTCGACACAATGTTTTGTATTTCCAGTTCCGCTGAAATAGATTCCAATCATGGACGCATCTCCTGCTTCTTATTGAACTATTTCGGTTAATGCTGTATATTCTCTCAAATACATTCCTCTTCTCATTTCATCTGTCTTTGCATATGTATGATGTTTCGAAAAGATACCTATAATTTCATGTATTGAAAGCCATTTGGGGATCATTCCTGCTTCCTGCTCTCTTTGTGTCAGTTTTATTTCTGTAGTTCCAATTACCTTGCCTGTGAAGTACCTATTGATCCATTTCCAGTCCTCATAATATTCATCGATTTCAAGGATACATTCCGAAATATCCGCCACCATACCTGTTTCTTCTGCAATTTCTCGTATGCAGCACGCTTTTTCAGATTCATTACCTTCCAAACCGCCGCCGGGAAGCATCCACTGGTCATTTCTTGTTTCATAGGAAAGTAATACTTTTGTATCATGAATTATGATGCATCTGCAAGCCGTTCTTGTTTTATCCCATTTGCCAAAATAGTTTTCACCGACAATATCTATCACTTTCATTATGATAATCCTTTTCTCAAAAGTTTCCGGTTTATTAATTATTCATTTCTCTGACTGTTCATTGCAATATTACTTATTTTCTTTCTAACGGCACAATAAAAATCCGATCATTGGGCCTAAAAAGATCGCGAGATAAATCAGCGTGAGCCACGGCTGATAATCAATATAGAATTCCCGGAATGTCAGGCTCCACGGATGCTTGATCAGCACCCAGCCGAAAACATCAAACACGATACAGATCCCAGCCCACAGAAGTCCGGTCAGCAACGCCTCGCCCATTGTCGGCGCGGTAAGACCGTTCATATACAGATAGCCAAAAACGGAAAACAAAATAATATTATACAGAGGATGCCACGGCTTTGTTTTTTCATAGCCTTCGCCCATTCCCTGGCTGTCCATCGGCTTCATATGCAATACATAAATATTGAATACCGTGTGCAATATGCCGATTACCGTGACGCACACATAGGCGATCCAGAACCACAGCATAGACATGCCAAAGTTTTGCATCCGCATTTCCTCCTATCCACCTTCATATTCATCTTTTCATCTCCTCAGATTTCGATTGATCGACTTGGTTTGAAAACTCCCATCCGAGTTCATGTAACGCCTTGATCCCCAGCACCGTGGCAGGGATGCGGTAACTGGGTGGAAGATTGGAAAGCACCACCACAGCCGTTCCCGTTTCCGGCTGAAATCCAAGATAACAATTATAATTTCCCGTACCGCCGTTGTGCCATAGGATTCCGTTCTCCTTATCAATGATCCACGCCATCCCGATCTCGTCCATATTGATGCCCATGGCTTTATAGTCCTCCGTGGAAGCGTTGATCACGGCGAGGCTCTTATGGCATTCAGAAAAAATGGGATTGTCCTCAAGCTGTATCCGCGCGTAGGCAAGCATATCCGTTATATTTGATGTGACCGCCCCCGCCGACAGATAGGCATCGTCCGATTTCCAATCCCAATTGTTTCCCAGGTCGCCGCTCCCGTCGGAAATTTTCGTATCCGCCAGCCCCAGCTCATTCTGAACAAAGTCATTCAAGAGCGTCGTGTAGTCGGTATCGTATACCGCTTCCAGCACCAAGCCCAAGACCGCATATCCGTAGTTCGAATAGGTAAAGCCGTATTCTTCTTTCACCATGTTCAGTTCGCCCGTCTTATCCAGTACCATCTCTTTCGTGATGCCATAAAAGTCATTACGTCCCTGAAAGAAGTTCCCGATCATCGGGCTTTCAAAATAATAGCCCTTATAACCCGAGGTGTGGGTCAGCAGTTCCCTGATCGTCGGATATTTCTTGCCCTCGGGGAGCGATAGATACTGATCTATCGTGTCGCTCAGGCTGATTTCTCCCTCTGTGACCGCCTTGTTTACCAGCGCGGCGGTAAAGGTCTTGGTCAGGGAGCCGATTTCATAGGTGTGAAGTTCCTCCGGCAATATTTTCCCGTCCTTGCCATATACCGTGTACCAACTCTCCCCGCCCTTGATAATGCCCACTGTGATCGTAGCCTCGGGGGTGTCCTTCGTGGTATACGCCAGAGCTTCCTCAAAGGTAAGCCCCGGTATTTTGTTCATCTGATGTTTTCCGTAGAGCATCATGCCGATGAGAGCAGTGCTCACGCAGCAGACCGTGGCTACGGCAATCAGAAGACCCTTTTTTGTTCTTCTTTTCATTTTTTATTCAGATTCCTTCCTTTGGCATTTCCTCACAATGACGTAAACCTCTCACAGCCCCGCTTTTTCAGCCACAAATTGATTCGCTATTGCCGAATACAAAACAATAACGCAGAAGCGTATTTGACCGCACCTTTTTCCGGGTGTTTCAGCCGCAGACAGAACAGGACACCCATTTTATCTCGATGGCTTGTTTCATTAAGCGTTCCTCCTGCACAATCACGGCTCATTTCCCTTGTATCAAGCTCCGAAAGGTAGCGTCCCGGTCAAATGTCCCCTCCGTAAAGCCCGGAATCTCTTTAATTGCCTTGAAAATGCTGACGCTGAAGCCAGTCAGGATCTGCCCAATCTCCCTGTCGGAATAGGGGCAGTCGCCGGTTACGATCAACGTAGCGAGGCTGTGAACCACCAGCCAGAGGTCGCGGAAATAGCGATCCGCCTCCTGTTCGCCGATATAATAAATATCTATTAGCGAAGGGCGGACAAGTTCCTGCATATGCCGCATGGCAGCAAAGGCGTCACTCCCCCTATCGTCCGACCGCATCAAAAACAGCAGACGGTACAGCTCTGGCTCTTCTCTGGCAAAACGGATATATTGCGTTCCAATGCCAAAAAACGGAATCTCCTGCTTCAGTCCTTCTGTCAGATATTCATCAAACACCTGCTCCGCCGCGTCATATACCTCCGCTTTTGCCGTATCCATCGTACCGAAGCAGGTAAAGACCGGCTGAGTCGAGGTGCCCAGTTCTTCCGCCAGGGATTTTGCAGTTAAAGCCGCAGCGCCCATTTTTTGCACCACCCGAACCGCCGCTGCCACCATTTCTTCCCTTGTAAACTTGTTCTTCGGAGCCATATTTGTCATCCTTCCGTTTTTAATAGTTTTTAATATATATCGTAGAATGTATATCGATAACTATTATAGCATCGTTTCTCCGGTTTGTCAATAGGGTATTTGTAATGTGTTGGATGTGGATTAAGTAATTTAGCACGCTTGGCGAGGTTGATGCTTCATTCGTGTCCTTCCATGTATTTGAGTGACTCCGGTTCAGAGACCTCAGATACAGTTGCAACTGAATTCTTTTCGATAATGTCGGGAATGGATTGACCGGGATAAGGCAGTGTGAGGTTTCGAACAGTACCATTCGTTTTGATTTTTAAGTTGATCATGTTGTTCCTTTCTGCGTTTTATTATTATTTTCATGTTTGGGGTAAAGGGGACCCCGTGCGTACTTTGTCCTGATAGCAACAGCACCACTGCAGTTTGCATTTTCCTTTGGAATCATACAGGCAGTAGCGGCAGTCACAGTCTTCTTTTTTATATATGTAGACGATCCGAAGCACCTCCTTTCTCAGACACAGAAATTTAACAATATTTTTTTGTGAAAAACGAAAAAAGGGCGGTTTTCTTAAGAGAAACACTCTCTGAAAACAGCCCTGAAATAGCGTTCCACCAGTCCGATTCCGCGCAGTAGGTCGAAATCGGCGTTTGGCATCTTTTTATTTTTGCTTAAAATCGAATTTTGAAAAAGTGAGAAAAACGGCGAAAAACGAAGAAAACCCGAGAAAATCTCGGGTTTTTCGACCGGCATCTTTTAAGACCGGAACACTTGGAGGCGCCACCCGGAATCGGACCGGGGATGAAGGTTTTGCAGACCTCTGCCTTACCGCTTGGCTATGGCGCCATGAGATGAAAGATGAGAGGGGGGGGAGAGGAGAGGGGAAGAACCGAAACAGGGAAGGGAACAAGTCTGAAAAAAGCGGATGCGAATGTATGCGATTCGCATCCGCAATTCTGGAGCGGATTACGGGGCTCGAACCCGCCACCTCGACCTTGGCAAGGTCGCGCTCTACCAAATGAGCTAAATCCGCAGATATGGTGCCTCCGATCGGAATCGAACCAACGACACGGGGATTTTCAGTCCCCTGCTCTACCAACTGAGCTACAGAGGCAAACAGTCATAAGCAAGAAACTGAAGCCAAACCAATCCGACCCTCGGAAAGAAAGTGGCGACCCGAAGGGGGTTCGAACCCCTGACCTCTGCCGTGACAGGGCAGCGCTCTAACCAGCTGAGCTACCGGGCCATACCATGTTAAAGGAAACCTTGGTGGGAACAACAGGGCTCGAACCTGTGACCCCCTGCTTGTAAGGCAGGTGCTCTCCCAGCTGAGCTATGCTCCCTCCCATGCCGCACAGGATTTCTCCCGACGACTTTCTCATTATACCACATCCCGTCGCCTTTGTCAAGAGGTTTCGGAAAACTTTTTTCTTTTTTCGACTGACCGGTTTGGAACCGAGCGGACGTCGCCGGTCGTGCGGGATGCGCAACGTGCCGTATTATAGCATAGATCGCGCGCTTTGTCAAGGGGGAGAGCAAAACTTTTTTCGGAAAAATTGAGGGCGCGGATGCAGCCTCCTTCCAAGCGAGAACAGATTGGTTGAAATTGTAATACCCGCGTGAATATTTTGTAACCTTTTCCTTTACCCCCTTGCAAATTGACAAGCAATGGTGTAAAATACATACTGGGTAACGAAGGGCGTTTGACCGGGATCTGGTTTTTCGGGATGCTTACGCCACTTTGCCTGCCAAATGAGACACCGAAATAAGGAGGAATTTCAAAATGAATCCTACAAACAATCAGCACGTGCTGAACTGGCTGAATGAGATGGCAGCCATGACCAAGCCGGACAACATCGTCTGGATTGACGGAAGCGAGGAACAGGTTGCCGCGCTCCGCAAGGAGGCACTTGCCAGCGGCGAGATCATCCAACTCAACCAGGAAAAGCTGCCGGGCTGCTACCTGCACCGTACCACCTGGGACGACGTGGCGCGCGTGGAGGGGCGTACCTTCATCTGCACCAAGACCAAGGAGGATGCCGGAAACATTAATAACTGGATGGATCCTGCCGAGTGCCGTGCTAAGCTGACCAAGCTGTACACCGGGTGCATGAAGGGACGTACCATGTACGTCATCCCGTACTCCATGTCCATTGTCGGCTCCCCCTTTGCCAAGTACGGCATCGAGCTGACGGACTCCATCTATGTTGTGCTGAACATGGAGATTATGACCCGCGTCGGCTTCAACGTGCTGGAGGCGCTGGGTGATTCCAGCGACTTTATCAAGGGTCTGCATTCCAAGGCAACGCTGGACGCCGAGAACCGCTATATCGTTCACTTCCCGGAGGATGACACCATCTGGTCCATCAACTCCAACTACGGCGGAAATGTCCTGCTGGGCAAGAAGTGCTTCGCCCTGCGCATTGCGTCCTACCTCGGACGGAAGGAAGGCTGGATGGCGGAGCATATGCTGATCCTGGGCGTTACCTACCCGGACGGCACCAAGAAGTACGTGACCGCTGCTTTCCCGTCTGCCTGCGGCAAGACCAACCTCGCCATGCTGATTCCGCCTGAGGTGTTCCAGAAGCAGGGCTACAAGATCGAGACGGTCGGGGATGATATTGCATGGCTGCGTGTCGGCAGTGACGGTCGCCTGTGGGCTGTCAACCCGGAGAACGGCTTCTTCGGCGTTGCACCCGGCACCAACGAGAAGTCCAACCCCAACGCACTGCACACCTGCATGAAGGACACCATCTTTACCAATGTGTGCCTGAATACCGATACCAATACGGTCTGGTGGGAGGGACTGGATAACAATCCGCCCGTCCATGCCATCAACTGGAAGGGTCAGCCGTGGGATTACCACACCTACGACAAGGCGGACAAGGTGAACACCTCCGGTGCGCACCCCAACAGCCGCTTTACCGCCAAGGCGACCAACTGCCCCTGCCTCAGCCCCGCTTTCTATGAGCCGAACGGCGTGCCTGTGGATGCCATCATCTTCGGCGGTCGCCGCGCCCGCACCGCGCCGCTGGTGTATCAGTCCACCTCCTGGCAGAACGGTACCTTCGTCGGTTCCATCATGGCGTCCGAGACGACGGCTGCCGCCGCCGGTGCAGTCGGCGTTGTCCGTCGTGACCCCATGGCAATGCGTCCCTTCGTGGGCTACAACATGGGCGACTACTGGGCACACTGGCTTGAGATGGGTCTGAAGATTCCGCACCCGCCCAAGATCTTCCACGTCAACTGGTTCCGCACCGATGACAAGGGCAACTTCATCTGGCCCGGCTTCGGTGACAACCTGCGCGTTGTGCTGTGGATCCTTGCCCGGTGCGCCGGCAAGGTAGACGCGGACATCACGCCGATCGGTTACCTGCCCAAGGCAGAGGATATCTGCATCGATGGTCTGGAGGGCATCACGCTCGACACCGTCCGCGACCTGCTGTCCGTGGATACGGCGGCATGGCTGGAGGATGTGGAGAACATCAAGGAATTCTATGCACAGGTCGGCGACCACGTGCCGCAGGCTATGTACGACGAGCTTGCCGCACTGGAGGCGCGCCTGAAGGCTGCCAGATAAATCGACGATCCGCAACTGCGGATGCCCGTTTGCCCCGCTCCGTAAAAAGGAGCGGGGCTTTTTCGTTTGTCGCTCGTCCGGGCAATGCCGTGTCACGCTTCCGACCGCGCGCACATAGAATAGCAGGGAAGTGACCAAACGATACGTGCGGTACACCGCCCCGATTGCATGGGTGTCTGAACGGTCGGTCGGTGTTCCGCCGCACGCGAAAAGGAGGATACATGTATGGAGCAGAATCAATCCCGTGATCTGCCGCCGGAGGAAGTGACCGACCGGCAGGAACCGCTTTTTCCGGACGGGGAAACAGACGGCGGACAGCCGCCCGCGGTTGACGAGGGCGAGAACCCCGACCTCGAGCCGTCTCCCGCGCCGCTGCCGCCGCCCTATGCCGACATGACCGGAACGGGGCGCATCATTTTTCAGGTTACAACAGCCGGCGGAGCGGTGCCGCTGGAGGACGCACAGGTGACGGTACGGGAATACAATCCCCTCGACGCGCCGGGGGAGGCGGGCGATACGCTTGCAGTCCTGTTTAGCGGCGGGGACGGAAAGACCGATCCGCTGACACTTCCTGCCCCGGCACGCTCGCTATCCATGGAGCAGGCGGGGATCGGTGCGCCGTTGCCCTTTGCGCTGTACAATGCGGAGGTCGTGCTGAGCGGCTTCTACCGGCAGGAATACACCCGCATCCCTCTGTTTGACGGCGTGACCTCGATTCAGCGCGTCGATCTGGTGCCGTTGCCTGCCGCGTCGGCGCCGGAGAAGATCGGTCAGCCGTACCGCGATATCACGGAGGGCGCACACCCTGACCTGTGACCGGCACCGATCCGGAAAGGAGGAGAACTGCCATGCCGACAGGCTTGCCCTATATTCCCGAAAGCATCACCGTGCATCTCGGACGTCCCGATGAGAGCGCGCCCAACGTGACCGTGCCCTTCCAGACATACGTAGCCAATGTGGCATCCAGTGAGATATACCCCACATGGCCGGAGTCTGCCATCCGCGCCAATATGCTGGCGCAGATATCCTTTGCGCTCAACCGGGTGTATACCGGCTACTACCGCACCCGCGGATACGATTTCGATATCACCAACTCTACCCAGTATGATCAGTATTTTGTTAACGGGCGGGATGTGTTTGAGAACATCCAGCAGCTCGCCGCCGAGCTGTTCAACACCTATATCCGGCGAGTGGGCAACGTGGAGCCGCTGTTCGCGCAGTATTGCAACGGCACGACCGTCACCTGCAACGGAATGTCGCAGTGGGGATCGGTCGATTTGGCACGCGCGGGGTATACGCCGTACCGCATCCTGACTGCCTACTACGGCTCCGACCTGGAGCTGGTGCGCAATGCGCCGGTCGGCACCGTGCAGAATACCGCGCCCACCTCGCCGCTGCGGCTGGGTTCCGCGAACAACGATGTCCGCCTGCTTCAGATCCGGCTCAACCGTATATCCAACAACTACCCCAATATTCCGAAAATCCCCTATGTGAACGGCATCTTTGCGGACGCGACCGAGAATGCCGTCCGGGAATTCCAGAAGACCTTCAATCTCGCGCAGGACGGCATTGTCGGCTCCGCGACATGGTTTGCCGTCGAGCGCATCTATGCGGCGGTCAAGCAACTCAACAGTCTGGAGTCCGAGGGACTGACCTTCAATGAGGTGAGTAATCAGTTCCCCGGCGTGCTGAGGCGCGGCGATGCCAACACAGGCGTGTCACTGCTGCAATACTACCTTGATTTCCTGTCCGTATACTACGACGGCATTCCGTCGATTGCGGTGGACGGCATTTTCGGCGAGGATACCGAAAACGCCGTGTACGCCGCGCAGTCTGTTTTCGGACTGTCGGTGGACGGATTGGTGGGCGAGCAGACGTGGGAGACTATCGTGGACGCTTACCTCGGCATCATCGAAACCATCCCGGTCCGGTATACCGAGGGCAACACCATCCCGTTCCAGGGGACTATTCTGCGTGAGGGCGACGAATCCGAAGTCGTGCGTGTCCTGCAGGAGTACCTGAACTACATCGCTGCCTGCATTCCGGAGGTGCCGTCCACCAGCCCGACCGGATACTTTGGATCGCGGACGCGGGCGTCTGTGGAAGCAATCCAGCGTGCCTACGGACTGCCGGTTACGGGCTATGTCAACGCCATCACATGGCGGTATATTACCGATCTGTACAGCGATTTGTATGTCGGGAACCGCCTGAATCAGGGGCAGTATCCCGGCTTCACGGTCGGCTGATCGCCCCGGAAGGGAATATCTGCTATGACGCAACATCCGAATGCATCCAATGCGATCCGGGAAATGCAACGCTGTCTGCGCGCGCTTTCCTGTACGGATCCCGCCATTCCGCCCCCGCCCGTGGACGGCGTAAGCGGCAATGCCACGCGGGCATCGGTCGCCGCCTTTCAGGCGGAGTACGGTCTGCCCGTGACCGGAGTCGCCGACGCAGCCACATGGGATGCTCTGCACGCCGCCTGCAGGCAGAATGCGGTGGCTGTGTCCCCCTCGGCACCGCTCTATCTGTTTCCGCGTACTCCGGTTGGGTACACCGTCTCAGCGGGTGACGAGGGCGCGCTGGTGTCGGTCATCCAGTACCTGCTGCGCGAAACACTGCTGGGCTTTGGACAGGATACAGGGGAGCTGGCTGTCAACGGCTCCTTTGATCCTGCGACCGAGACGGCTGTCATTGCTTTTCAGCGTGTTCACAGCCTGCCGGAAACCGGCGAGGTCAACACTGCCACGTGGAACCGCCTTGTAGCCGAACAGAACAACCATTACCGCGAGTACTCCTGAAGCCGCGCGACCAACGTCAAAAAGAGGGGGTAAAGAACTCATTTTGAGTTCTTTACCCCCTCCGTGCGGGATATGTAAGTCGGTCAGTCGGTGCTTTCCTGATTCCGGTCACCCTCAAACGGGATCTGCAACTGTTTGTTCAGAGTGCCGCGCGCTTCCAGATCTGCCCGGTGCTTTGCCAGCAGATTGGCAATACGCTTGTCCGGCTTGAGCAGCTCGCTGATGGTGGTGTCATGGTTCAGCGTGTCGATCAGGTAGGAAACGTACTTGCACATATTGACTTCGGTGTGCCACTCTTTTTCGTAGATATCCGGGTCGTGGTAGGTCAGGTTGGTGGTGAAGATATGGTCGATCAGCCCGTTCGCATATGCCTCGTCAAACAGCCGGAAGCCGTCGGTGAACAGTCCGAAGGTGGCGAAACAGCAGACGCGCCGCGCGTGGTAGTCCTCCTTGAGGTGCTTGGCAACCTCCAGCAACGAGCCGCCGGAGGAGATCATATCATCCACGATGATGGCGTCCTTGCCTTCCAGCGAGTCACCGAGGTAGCGATGCTCCAGAATGGGGTTCTTGCCGTTGACGACGCGGGAATAGTCGCGGCGCTTGTAGAACATACCGATATCCACGCCCAACGTTTCGGAGTAGTACATACACCGCCCCATGGCGCCCTCATCCGGCGAGATCATGACGATGTGATCCTTGTCGAACACAACATCGGGCATACTGCGCACCATAGCCTTGAGCATCTGGTAGCTGGGGGTCACGTTGTCAAAGCCGGAAAGGGGAATGGCGTTGGCAACGCGGGGGTCATGTGCGTCGAAGGTCAGGATATTGGTCACGCCCATGTTGACCAGCTCCTGCAACATGATTGCGCAGTCCAGAGACTCGCGCGCGGCACGCTTGTGCTGGCGCCCCTCGTACAGCATAGGCATGATGACCGTGATGCGGCGTGCTTTGCCGCCGATGGCGGCGATGATGCGCTTGAGATCTGCATAGTGGTCATCGGGGCTCATGCGCTGATCCTGTCCGAACATCTTGTAGGTGATGCTGTGGTTGAACATATCGCAGAAGATGTACACATCCTGCCCCCGCATAGACTCCTGGATGGTTGCTTTTCCTTCGCCGGAACCGAACCGGCTACAGACGGCGTGCGCCAGGTACGTGTCCTCTCCGCCGTGGCGTCGCCACTCCTTCAGGTACCCGTCCACCTGCTCCGCAAACTTTTCGCAGCCCCGCATCCCGATGACGCTCAGGTCGCCGTACAGTGTCTCTTTCATAACTCGCAATCCCTTTCCTTTTTTTGCAAATTCGACAATTTTCGCTCCGAGGAAATGCTGACAGAGCCGGGCAACGCAGAGATCCGGCACGGAATTCCCGTCCGCAACAGCGGAAAACGCAGGCTGTACCGGAAATGCGTTACCTGAATCAGCACTTCCCTGAAAAACCAGAAGAAAAACGTCCGGTATACCCGTAAACCGACTGTCCCGGACAGGCAAAAGCCTTCCTGCAACCCGCCCGACGGGCGGGTTGCAGAAGGCTTCTGTCAGCGTATCACTGGAGCGCCTTAAAGCGCCCGAATGCCTCGTCCCACGCGCCACGCTCGGTCGTGGGCGCATAGTGCTTCAGCTCGAAGGAGTTGGCAACGACCTGCCGCGCCTCGGAAAGGCTGGCAATCTCGCCTGCCGCCATAGCCTGTGCCATCAGGTTGCCGATGGCAGTCGCCTCCTCGGGACCGGCGGTCACGTCCAGACCGCAGGCATCCGCCGTCATCTGGGACAGGAATCTGTCCTTGGTGCCGCCGCCGACAACATTGATAACCGTCGCCTTTTTGCCGCGCAGTTCCTGAATGGTCTCCACGGTGTAGCGATACTTGAGTGCCAGCGACTCGTAGATGCAACGCACGACCTCGCCCACGGTTTCGGGGACGGGCTGGTTGGTGCGGCGGCAGAAATCGCGGATCTTCTCCGGCATATTGCCGGGGGTGTTGAAGGAGGCGTCGTCGGGGTTGATGAGCGAACGGAAGGGCGTGGCTTCCTTAGCCCACGCTTCCATCTGGGCAAAGCTGTAATCCTTGCCCTCGCGCTTCCACTGCCGGCGGGATTCCTGAATGATCCACAAACCCATGATGTTCTTGAGGAACCGGATGGTGCCCAGCGCGCCGCCCTCGTTGGTGAAGTTCGCCGCACGGGTGGCATCGTTGATCAGCGGCTGAGGCAGTTCCATACCCATCAGCGACCATGTGCCGGAGCTGATGTAGATGAAGTCCTCGCCCTGTGCGGGCACGGCGATAACAGCCGACGCGGTGTCGTGCGACGCCACGGTACGGACATGGATGCGGTTCTTGCCGACCTCTCCGCTGATCTGAGGCAGCAGTTCACCGAGATCGGTGCCGGGCTGGACAATGGGCGCGAACAGACTGCGCCGGATGCCCAGCTTATCGGTCAGTTCAAACGCAAAATCACGCTTGGCGGCATCCAGCAGCATGCCGGTGGAGGCAATGGTGTACTCTGTAGCCCGCTTGCCTGTCAGGAAATAGTTGAGCAGGTCGGGAATGAACAGCATCTGCTCGGCGCGTGCCAGCATATCGGGGTCATCGCGCCCCTCTGCGGCAAGCTGGTTGAGCGTGTTGAAGTCAATCGCCTGAATACCCGTGACCTTATAGATTTCCTCGGCGGAAACAAACCGACTTACATAGTCGCTGATGCCAACCGTGCGGGTATCGCGGTAGTGCGTGGGGTTTGCCATCAACCGACCGTTGCGATCCAGCAGACCGTAGTCCACGCCCCACGTGTCGATACCCATGGAGGACACGTCGTCCCCATCAATCACCGTCTTGGTGATGGAATTCTTGATCTCAAAGAAGATCCGCAGGATGTCCCATGTAAACCGACCGTTGACGAACACCGGGTCGTTGGAGAATCGATGATTCTCACGCAGGGTGATCTTTTCCCCGTCAAAGGAACCGACGATACCGCGACCGCTGGACGCGCCGAGGTCAATCGCCAGCATTTTCAAGTCTGCCATAACAAACCTCCCAATCCGTATGTTAATTTCCGGAAAACAGACTGTGCTGCGCCTGCGCAGCATCCTATAACGCGCTTATTATACCATATTTGCATTCACAATGTTTGAACGAAATGTTAATAAACTGCTTTTTCCGCGTGTTCCGCCGCGCACCGGGTTCGGCGGATGACGAAAAGGAGTTCTGCCTTCGCAGAAACGGACAAAAAAGCGAAAAACCGTTTGCAAATCCTTCCGGGGTGTGGTATACTGTACATGGTGAAAGCAGGTCGGCGAAAGAAAACAGCGCCGGAGAGCGAAATCCGGAACCGCGCCACCCTGTACACCGGAACGCATAGGAGAGGAGAAACAGCCATGAGCAACACACCCACCCCTCACATCAACGCCAACCCGGGGGATTTTGCCCCCACCGTTCTCATGCCGGGCGACCCGCTGCGTGCGAAGTTCATCGCGGAAAACTACCTGGAGGAGCCTGTCCTCGTCAATAATGTGCGCGGCGTGCAGGGTTACACCGGTCGTCGAAACGGCGCGCGGGTATCCGTGATGGCGTCCGGCATGGGACAGCCGTCCATGGGCATTTATTCCTACGAGCTGTTCAACTTCTTCGGCGTGGAACAGATTATCCGCATAGGCTCCTGCGGCGCTTTTTCACCTGACCTGCACGTCCGCGACCTGATCCTGGCAATGGGCGCCTGCACCAACAGCTATTTTGCATCGCAGTACCGCCTGCCCGGAACCTTCTGCCCCCTTGCGGATTTTGACCTTCTGCGCCGCGCCGCAGACAGCTGCGCGCGCCGCGGATTGCGCTGCCGCGTCGGCAACATTTTATCCTCGGACACGTTTTACGATGACGCCGGATCCGGCATGGATTGGGCGAAAATGGGCGTTCTCGGCGTGGAAATGGAGTCTGCCGCCCTGTACTGCACCGCAGCCCGCGCCGGCCGCCGCGCGCTCTGCATCTGCACGGTGAGCGACTCCTTCGTGTATCCGGACGAGTACATCTCCGCCGACGGGCGAGAGACTTCCTTTACCGCCATGATGGAGGTCGCGCTGGATCTGGTGTGAGCCAGGGAGCGCAGACAGGCGGCTCGGCGCAGGGGAAAACCCTGCGCCGAGCCGCAAAAAATCAGGGGGTATTACGAGATCCAGCCGTAGTGGATACCCGTGACCTTGCCGTCCCGGAGGGAGAAGGTCAGTCGCGTGCTGCCGCCAACGTACACCAGCGTATCGCCGGACTGCTCGCCGATGCCCAGCGCGTTCGTGACATCCTGCCGGGTGGAGCCGATAGACAGCCCCTCCGGGGTCTTGACCGAATCGTCGGTCAGGGCGATTGTATTGACCGTGTCACCTTCGGTTCCGGGAACCGTATAGACCGTGAAGCCGGTGTACCGGTATACCTTGTCGGTGCCGGGAATGCCGCCGCAGGAGCCGGATTCACTGAAGCTCAGCGGCTCACCGAGCGCCGTCAGCGCGTCTTTGGCAGGCGTTCCGGGCGTCAGCGTGGCGGAGCCGTAGCGGAAACTGTAGGTTTTGGCGTCACCGCCGCCGCACGCGGCGACCAGCGGCAGGCAGAGACAGAGAACGAGCGTCAGCAAAAGCACGTGTTTCAGATGTTTCATATCGGTATCCTTTCAGAAATCAGAATCGGTATTTCATGGAAAAATGCTTGAAAGAGCAGGGGGAGCTTCTTCCGGGGAGAGCTTCCCCGATTTTGCTTTTTACGGTCTCATTGCCCGCGCTTTCTTGCCTCGAATCGCTCCACGCGCGCACGCCAGACAGAGGAGAACGCGGAGTCGGTGCGGCGGTCGGGGAGAGCGTCCGAGAGGGCGCTGTCCGCGCGCAGGTACCGCCCGAACCAGACCGACAGCTTTTCGGCACCGGATACGTTGAGGTGAACGCCGCCGTCGTAGGTGTCGGCAGACCAGTCCAGCCCGATGCTGTCAGCGGCGGGGATCGCGTTGCAGTAGGGGAGCGACCGGCGCGCGGCGTAGGCGCTGATCTCCGCGTCCCACTCGTCGTACCACCAGTAGCGCCATGAGTTGGTCGGCGCTTTGAACAGCACAAGGAGAATGCCGTTTTCCTCGCAGAGCCGGTACAGTCTGTCCAGCCACTCCATGGAGGAGGCGGGCAGAGCGGTGTTGATCAACGGCTTTTTCAGCTCCGCATCGTTGACGGACGGGTCGCGTGGCTGTACGCCTGTCTGCAGAAGGTAGCCACTGTCCGAGACAGGCTCCCCTGCGCGGAATGCATACCGGAGATCCTCGGCGGTCAGCTGGTCCCAACGGCTGTGGTAGCGCAGGGCAGGGAGCAGGTAGGAGGCAAGGCTTTCCCCCGCAGTTGCCGATGTACGGATGGCGGACACCTTGACCGGCGACCACTCCATACCGTCCAGCGTCATGCGGTTGTACGCCTCGCTCTGCGGTTCGCCGTACATGAGCGACAGAACATTGAAGACCACCACGCGCGGCGTCTCGTGGCGCAGGGCATCCGCCAGCATATAGTAAGACTGCCACACCAGCTGCTGGGCGCATCCGCGCACATAGGAGGATATGCCGTACTCCTGCCACAGCACCGCCGGAATGAAGGATTCATACACCTCGCAGTCGCCGATAAACAGAAGATCATGGCTGACCTCTGCCACATCGGCGTAGTATTCACCGGTCAGCGAGCCTTCCGGCGAGACGGAGCGATACTTGGGGCGCAGGATACAGCCTGCCGCAACAAGGAAGCCGACCAGCAGTACAGCGGCGGCAAGTCCGCTCACGGTACGGCAGAGTACAATTTTTTTCTTGCTTTTCACAGCCGCACCTCCTCAGAACTGCCCGTAGATGAAATCCGACGCGTCAAAGCCGAATCCATAGCTGCCGAAGATCAGTGTTGCCGCAATCAGCAGAGCGCATACCGCCCACAGCAGAGCCGGGCGGCTGACCAGCCGTTCCGCAAGGCAGAAGCCCGCCGGAGCATCGGCTTTTCCCTGCCGTCCGACCAGCCAGAACAGCAGTGCCGCCAGTCCCAGAAATACCCATACCGGGACAGACAGTCCCAATCGGCTGACCGCACCGCCGCAGAACAGGTCGCGCCAGCTCGCGGGCGAGGTAAATATGGATCCGAAAGCCCGGAAGGTCACGCCGACATCGCGGTAGCAGTCTAGACTCCGGATGGCACCCATCAGCAGGAAGGTGCGCAGGGCGCAGAAGCCACCGTAGACGGAGGAGGCGGTCAGACGGGGGAACCGCCTGTGGAAGGCGGTATACGCCGGGCGCAATTCGTTGGATATCAGAATCACCAGCCCGTTGAGCAGTCCCCAGACCACGAAGTTCCACGAAGCACCGTGCCACAGTCCCGTCAGAAACCAGGTCAGCGTCGTGGCAACCCAGACCGGCAGTCGCATTCCCAGCCAGCGCCCCAAATGCGCCCGTCCCCACTTGGACAGCTTCTGCATCGGCTTGCTGACCGAAAGGGGGTAAAACACGTAGTCCGTGAACCACGAGCCCATGGTGATATGCCAGCGCTTCCAGTATTCCTCGGTCGAGCGGGCGGAGAAGGGGCGGTTGAAGTTCTCCGTGAGACGGATGCCCATCATGCGGGCAAGCCCCAGCGAGATATCCATACCGCCGGTGAAATCGCCGTAGATGACCAGCGAGTACAGCAGGATCAGTACGGCGGCATAGGCGCCGCGCAGCTCGTCCGGCTTCTGCACGATGGCGCGGACGGCGACAAGCGCCGTATCCGCCACGGCGACTTTCTTGAAGTAGCCCCACGCGACCCGCACGAGCCCCGCCGTGCTGTCCTCCCACGTCAGGGAGTGCGGCTCGGTCAGTGCGGGCATCAGATCGTTATAGCGGCAGATGGGCCCCTGCACAACGGCAGGGAAGAACGAGACAAACAACGCGTATCTGGCTATATTGCGCTGTGCCTGTGCCTTGCCCCGGTATACGTCTATGACATAGGCGGCAGACCGGAAGGTGTAGAAGGAGATACCGAGCGGGAGCAGCAGGGTGGGCGTCCGGATATCCCCGGCGCCGAACAGTCGCCCGATGCTTCCGGCGACGGACAGAGCAAAGCCGGTGTACTTCAGCACTGCCAGTACGGCGAAATTCAGCACAAGGCAGAGGATCAGTGCCCTGCGGCGTATGCGCTTTCCGGCGGCGCGGCGCGCTTTGCGCTCCTCGCGCGACAGTTCCGCCCCTGCGGCGGCAAGCGCCGCCGCATCGCGGTCGGCGTGCGCCTGCATCCAGCGTGCGGCGGCGTAGGTGGAGAGGATGCCAAAGCCCAGAAAAGGCAGATACCATCCGTCCCCCCATGCGTAGAACAGCAGGCTCGCCGCCAGCAGGGCTACCCAGCGCACCCGTCCCGGCAACAGCCAGTAGACCAGCAGGGTCGCCCCCGCAAACAGAAGAAAAGTCAGCGACGCGGTGCTCATGGCGTCGGCTTACGCCTCGTCCAGCCGCTGAATCAGCTGCCAGAGGGCGGCGGCGGAATCAAAGTTTTCCGGCAGAATTTCCTCGGCGGGAATGTTGACGTCCAGTCTGTCCGCTACCTCGGTCACAATGGTCACGATGTCCAGCGAGGTGAGGACGCTGTCCTCGACCAGCCCGGTCGCGGTCTCAAAATCAATGTCCGGGTGCAGTTCCCGGAGGATAGTCAGCAGTTCATTCATGGATGTTGCCTTTCCGGGGCGTTTGCCCCATGTACAGATGCGGAATCAGTCCGTGGCTTTTGCCGCCTCGGTCAGTGCCCGGCGGTCAATTTTACCGTTGGGGGTCAGCGGGAGCGTATCCAGACGGATCAGCAGAGCCGGCATCATGTAGCGCGGCAAGCGCTGATTCAGCATGGCGCGCAGTCCGTCCGGCGTGACGCTTTCGTCCGCCGTGTAGTACAGCACGAGACGGGTTCGTGCTCCGTCGTAGACACAGCAGGCGGCACGGACGGCGGGTGCCGCCGCCGCTTCTATTTCGCCCAGCTCCACGCGGTGCCCCAGAATCTTGATCTGCGCGTCACGGCGACCGACAAATACCAGCTCGCCGTGCGCATTGTACCGCCCGATGTCCCCGGTACGGTATATGATTTCCGGATAGGCGGATTGCAGGGGATTCTGCACGAAGGCGGCGGCGGTGCGTGCCGGATCGTTGTAGTACCCGAGTGTGACGCAGGTTCCGCGCATACAGATTTCCCCCTCGGTGTCCGGCTCATCCGGCGTGATGCGCCGCGCGCCGTGCGTGCCCTCCGCCAGCAGCAGGATGTCGGTATTGCGGAAGGGGCGCCCGACCGGGATCGGTTCGTCCGGAGCGAGCGCACGGTCGGCGTGCCACCAGCAGGACATACCGGTCGCCTCGGTCGGTCCGTACAGATTGAAGAACCTGGCGTCCGGCAGGGCGGCACGCCAGCGGTCATACTGCGGGCGCGGGAACACCTCGCTTCCGAAGCAGACGGTGGTCAGGTAGCGCGGCGGGTGGCTGTCCAGCACTCCGAAGGCGGAGATCATGGTCAGGGCGGACACAACCCAGCAGACGGTATTCACCTTGTGCTGATTGAGAAAATCACACAGGGGGATGGGAAAGGAGAACAGCATTTTGGGCACGAGATAAGTCGTTGCGCCATACTTAAGCGTGGGCATGATCTCCTTGAGCGGTGCGTCAAAATACAGCGGTGTCTGATTGGCGAACACGGTGTCCTCCGAAAAGCCGATTGCTTCGCAAAGCGACTCGGTGTAGTCCAGAACCGAGCGATGGCAGGCGGCAACGCCCTTGGGAACGCCGGTGGAACCGGAGGTGAACACAACATAAATCGGATCCTGATCGACGGCGGCATCGCGGACAGCGGCAAGTACCGCCTCGTCCGGCTCTTCCAGGCACAGCTCCTCATAGGACAGCACGCACCCGGCAAGCGCACCCGATGCGACCAGTGCATCGGCACGGGGGCGGTTGTGCCGGTCGCAGATCAGCAGACGCGGGGAGAGTGTGTGCAGAATCTGCTCCATGCGTGCCGCGGGCATTGCCTCGTCCAGCGCCGCGTAAAAGCACCCCGCCCGTACAACGCCGAGAAAGGCGGCAATTTCGGCGGGGGCGCGTTGCATCAGCACGGCGACCGGTTCCCGACCGTATCCCAGCCGGCAGAGTGCCGTGCCGATGCGGCGGGAAGCACCGTCCAGCTCCCGGAAGGATAACGCGACCCGCCCGTCCGAGAAGGCGGTCTTGTCCGGCACCCGGCGGGCGGTCGCATCCAAATATTGCAGGATATTGTTCAGCATACGGAGAGTCCTCGTTCTGTCAGGAATAGTACGGCTCCAGCTCCGGCGTTCTGGTGATGATCTCGGTGGAGCTGGCAGGGTACTTACCCGTGTCGTAGGCGTAGAAGTTGGCACGCACCTTGCTGTACGCGCGCACCTGCTTATCGGTCAGCAGACAGCCGCTGTGGTTGTACTCCGCCCGCAGGCGCGTGCAGTCGTAGTGGTACCAGCGAGGCGAGGTCTTGGTTCCGATATTGACCAGGAGCCAGTAGTGCGTGTCGCTGGTCAGTCCGGGCGTGCGCTGGATCTCCCTGTACTCCACGCCCAGTCTGGACAGGAACGCGATGGCAACGGAATCGTAGGCGTAACAGTCGCCGGTTCCGTTGGACAGGCTTTCGTAGGCGATGCGCACACGGTCGCTTGTGTCCTCGGACGCGGCATACCGGATGTGGCTCTGGATATAGGCATACACCTCGCGCAGTTGGGTTTCGATCGTGGCGTTTGCCGTGATGTTTGCCGCAATGATCTCGTCAATCTTGCGGTTGAGGCTTTCCTGCGAGATGCGGCTGGCACCGATATGCACCGTGCTTTTCGCGGTGGAGCGGTTGCCGGATACGTCCGTGGCGGTATAGATAATGGGATAATCACCCGCCGCATTGGGATTGACGGCGGAGGTATCCACATCAATGCGCACCTCGCCGCAGCAGTTGTCCTCCACAATAAGACCGTCCCGGTAGGCAATGGCTTCCCCGACATAGGCGCTCGGCTCCGGAACCGAGCGGAACACGGGGGGCTCCGTGTCACGGATGACCGTGACGATTGATTGCAGGGGCTTGGTGCTGTTGCCGCTGGCATCTGTCACACGGAAGGTCACATCATAGTCCCCGAGCGCGGACAGCTCCGGCAACGGATCGACAAAGGCGGCGCTGTAGCTGTCGTATTCCTTGATGGAGCCGATGAAATCCTCTGCAACGGGCGCCGTCTGCCCCAGTGCGCTGTAAACATGGCGGGGCGTTACGACCGGCGCCACGCGGTCGATGACCTTGAGCCGCAGTGTATATGATTTCCCGGAGTCTGCCTGCACCGGAACCTCGTAGACGCCGGCGCGGGTGGCGCGGTCATCCTCGATGCCGTCGATGTGGCTGGTCGCATCGTCGCCCAGCAGCCGCACCGAGTCCGGGAGCAGATCACCGACATGGATGGTCACGGATACAGTCCTGCCGCAACCGGTGAGCGGGGCGCACAGCCCCCCCGCGCAGACGACCGCCGCCAGCAGTCCGGCAAACAGTCTCCTTCTTTTTTTCTGTATATGAATCAGCATAGCTTTTTATCCTCCGTCGGTTTGTCCTCCCCTTCGGCAGGCGGGTGTTCCGACACCGCTATGCGGTACCCAACCGTTATTATAGCAAATTACGGAACACAAGTCAATGGAGTGCGCGGGAATTATTCATGAAATTTTGCCCCGGTTGGATAATCCGGCATTCGGCAGACAGCAAGAAGAGGGGCTGCCGTCCGGCAGCCCCTCTCTTTGCAGGCAGACTCAATCGCCTGCCCCGGCAATCTGCCGGATCGTCACGGCGCGCTTGTGCCGGATCGGCTTCCAACCGACGCGGTGGGCGAACAGGGACGCGATGCAGATCGGAACATAGGTGAACATGAACAGCGGGAATGTGAAGGTGAACAGGATCTTTTTCCACGCAGGGCAGTAGATGCTCCGCCACTCGGTCACGGTCGTGATGGCACCCAGTATGAACACCGTCAGAAACAGCCCGCACAGGATGTTCGCAACGGACAGGAGCAGCGTGGTGACGTTCTGGTCGGTCACGAACCGGTACACCGTCGCGCTGACGTTGACGACTAGTCCCGTTGCCGTCAGGATCGCGCCGGGCGCGATGTTCATGGTCATGTCGTAGCAGGAGAAGCGCCGGGAAATCGCCTTGCGCGGGCGGAATATTCCCCTGATCATGCGCTTGCCGTAGTACCAGAGCACCTGCAGATAGCCGCGTGACCAGCGCATCCGCTGGCGCCACGACTGGGCGAAGGAGGTCGGCTGTTCGTCAAAGAACACGGCACGGGGGCAGTAGCCGATGATTTCGCCGGATGTCACACGGTCGATGGTGAACTGGATATCCTCCGTCAGCAGGAAGAAGTTCCAGCCGCCGCACGCGTGCAGTACCCGCCGCGAGAACAGGAAGCCCGTTCCGGATACGGCACAGCTGCTGCCGAGCGCCATGCGTGCGCCGTTGAGGTAGCGTGCCTCGCGCAGGAACCACAGACCGTATCCGGCGCTGATCCAGTTGTCGCCGTAGTTCTTCGTGTTGCGGTAACTGGTGACGATGCTGTACCCCGCCGAGAAGGTTTTGTTCATTTCGGTAAGGTAGTCCGGACGAAGCAGGTTGTCCGCATCGAACACCAGAAATCCGTCATACTTTTTGACCGGAATGCGTTCCAGCAACCAGTTGAGTGCGTAGCCTTTGCCCACCTTGACCTTGTCCTGCCGCTCGTGGACGAAAGCGCCCCGCGCCCGGCAGACCTCCGCCGTTGCATCGGTGCAGTTGTCCGCGACCACGTAAATGTCGAACAGGTCGGCGGGGTAATCCTGCGCCCGGATGCTGTCGAGCAACTGCCCGATCACCGCTTCCTCGTTCCGGGCGGCAATCAGGAAGGCAAAACGGTTGCGGCGTCCGGGACCGTAAACGCGCGGTCGGCGCAGCCATGCAATCGGGATGTACGCGAACTGGTACGCATAGCACAGGAAGAACAATACCACCAGTAGGCGGTTGAACCATTCAATAAAATCCATATAGGTCAGATGTGGGGGTGTGCCGTTCCTGCGGCTCCGCGCACGGACTGCCGGCGTAGGACAGGGAACGGAAAGGCGACTGCCGCGCGCCGCCCGGCTTGTGCCGGGGCAGTCAGACGCGCGGGGCGCGGGTGAACAGTTGGGAGGGTATCGCGGGTTCTTACGGGGTTGCTTTCCCGGATGAAGCCGCCTGGGCGGCATCCGCCGGCGTGTACAGGGGGAAGGTAAGGCGTACCTTGAACAGGTCGCCGTCGATGGCAAGCTGCAGGCTCCCGCCCTGCAGCTCGGTCAGGCTTTGCACAATGGCAAGCCCCAGCCCGGAGCCTTCCGTGTGTCGGGAGGCGTCCCCCCGGACGAACCGCTCCAGCAGTTCCTCGGCGGGGATGTTGAGCGGCTCGGCGGATACGTTGCGGAAGGTAATGACCGCGACCGGTCGGCTCCCGCCCGGAGCGGCAGGATCCAGCCCCGCCCGGGCGTCGAGGTACACGCGGGTGCCCGGCTGGGCATACTTGATGATGTTGTTCATCAGGTTGTCAAAAATGCGCCCGAGGTGCCTGCCGTCTGCCAGCACGGTCAGCGTCTTGTCCGGTGTCTGCACGATGAGATTCAGGTCGTGCGCGTGCAGACGTTCGGCGTACTCCCCCTGCACCTGCTCCAGCAATACGCCCACCTCACACGGGGCGGGAATCACATTCAACACGCCGGAGGACGCCTTGGATGCCTCCAGCAGGTCATCAATCAGCTTTTTGAGCCGGGTGCTCTGCCTGTCCAGCACATCAATGTAGGTACACAGGGTTTCGTCCGTGGGGGAGAGTTGCCGGATAAGCTCCACGTAGTTCACGATGGAGGTCAGCGGGGTTTTGATATCGTGGGACACGTTGGTGATAAGCTCGGTGCGGAAATGCTCGCTTTTCATGCGCTGCTCGACCGCGTCGGCAAGCCCCTGCCCGATGCGGTTGAGGTTCTCTGCCAAGACCCGGCAGTCATCCGGCAGTCCGGCGGTGCTCACGCGGTACTCAAACTCTCCCTTTGCCAGATGGGCGGCACCGTCCTGCAGACGGCGCAGTCCCAGCGCGTAGCGGAGCGCGCACGCGCCCAGCACCACCAGCTCCAGAAGAACCAGCAGAAGAAAGATCCCGGCGTACCCGCCTACCATCAGCGCATAGCCCACCGACAGATTGAGTGCCAGCAGGACGAGCAGGAGTACGAACGCCCGCCGGACAGGGGGGATTGCCTGCAAGGCGGCGCGCGTGCGGCGGGACAGCCAGCGGAGCGATTGCCCGACAGCCCGCAGGCATATCCAGACAAGCGTATGCCGGAATACCGTTCCCGCTTTGATGCGTACCGCCAGACTCATGGCATACCCGATGAGTAGCAGCATGGCAGGGATGTAAACGGCAATAATCAGCACTGCGGATGCCGAGAACATACTGCCGCCGACCGTCGGCAGTGCGGTCAGCAACAGCAGCAGCATCACCGCCTCCAGCAGACCGACGAAAAAGGTGAACAGATCAAAGGGGACGCGATCTATCGCACCCTCGCGCACGCCGTCCTCGCCCGGATGCCTGCCTGCCGCGCTCAGCAGAAAGACCAGGAGGCATATGGAGGCGGCAAGACCGGCAAGGCACACCGCCACGTTCGTAACGCGGTAGCGGCTCAGAAAGAGCAGGCTCCGGTACATTCCGCGATACCATGTGTGCATGGCGCCGGAATCTGCCCAGAGGTGCAGGGTAACGTCTTTGGTCACGGCAGGGTTGTCCGAATCCGGCACCGTAAGTCTCCATTCCAGATGGGACAGCCCCGTCTCGCCCTGATAGTTGCCCGAAAGCACGTTTCCGTCCCCGTCCTTGACCTGGTAGTACAGTCCGCTCCATGCGCGTATCCAGCTGTCCATTCCGTCCGGATCGGACAGGTAGTGGTTCGTTCCGTCATGCATGGCGCGGTCAAGGTAGCTTTCGGTAAGGTCGGCGAGCAGCTGCTCCTGCGATACGCCGTCGTAAATGCCGTACACAGCCGACAGCCCGATGCCCACGCCGGAGACGGCGGTAAAGAAAGCCGTCACGGTCAGCAGGAGAACGGCGGCTGTTTTGACGGCGAGCGAGTACGTCGCGGGGGACCGCCCGTTGCTTCGCGCGGCGCGTGTCATGACCGCCCCTCCGCATCCAGCTTGTAGCCCTGCGCCCAGACCACCTTGAGAAACCGGGGCGTTGCCGGGTCTATTTCGATTTTTTCCCGCAGATGGCGGATGTGTACCGCCACGGTGCTGTCTGCGCCGAACGGCTCGTCCTGCCAGACGCGGCGATATATCTCTTTCGGAGAGATCACTTCGCCGGGGCGCCGCAGGAACAGCCGCAGGATTTCGTACTCCGTCGGTGTCAGGCTCAGTGCCTCCCCGTACAGGGAGACGGTGCGCGTGCGCTCGTCCACGGAAAACGCCCCGACGGTCAGTTGTCCGACCGTGCCTACGGGCTGTCCCGTCACGCTGCCCAGCTGCGTATAGCGCCGGAGTTGGGAACGGATGCGCGCCATCAGTTCCAGCGGATTGAAGGGCTTTGTCACATAGTCATCCGCGCCGACGGTCAGCCCCAGCACCTTGTCGTTGTCCTCGCCCTTGGCAGTCAGCAGGATGACCGGCAGGTTGCAGTGTTCCCGGATGCGCGTCATGGCGGTGATACCGTCCATGACCGGCATCATAATGTCCATCACGACCAGCTGTACCGATTCGCGGCTGACAATCGCGACTGCTTCCTTGCCGTTTGCGGCGGTCAGCACGCGGTAGCCCTCGGCTTCCAGGTATATCCGTAAAGCGGACACGATGTCCGTCTCGTCATCACAGACAAGGATTGTCGGTGTCTCCATACTGTATTTCTGCCCCCTTTCCCGCCAGTGCAGTCAGTATAACAGAAAACTCTTGAATTTGCAAGGGGAATTTGCTTAAGATTCTTTTAAGATTTCGTGCAGGAGGGGGAATATTTTCCCGACCCGGTGTATTATAGCACATTTCTCCGGTTTATCAATAGTGAAGATTACGGTTCGTGCAGCATCCGCTCGCCTGCGCGCGGGGAGACTGCTTGTCAAGATATACAAAACAGGCTTGCACGTTCTTGCGAATATCGTTTTTTTCCTGTCTTTTCAAATCTTATTTCCTGTGGTATAATAGACAATCGGTTATGAATACTCCGCGATGTATATGCGCGGAAAGCTAAGGAAAACGCAACGGACAAAGCCGCGTTTTTCAAGAGATGGGAGTGCAGAAAACAGTGATCCGAAACGATTTGAGAAATGTAGCCATTATCGCCCACGTTGACCACGGCAAAACCACGCTGGTGGACGGACTGCTCAAGCAGGGAGGTATCTACCGGGACAACCAGGAAACCGTGACGTGCGTCATGGATTCCGGCGCGCTGGAACGGGAGAGGGGCATCACCATTCTTGCCAAGAATACCGCTGTTCATTACAAGGGTGTCAAAATCAACATCGTCGATACCCCCGGGCACGCCGACTTCGGCGGCGAGGTGGAGCGCGTGCTGAAGATGGTCAACGGCGTCATCCTGCTGGTGGATGCCGCAGAGGGACCCATGCCGCAGACCCGCTTTGTTCTGCAGAAAGCGCTGGAGCTCAACCATCGCGTCATCGTCTGCATCAACAAGATAGATAAGCCGGACGCGCGCCTCGGCGAAGTGGAGGACGAGATCCTGGAGCTGCTGATTGATCTCGGCGCGAACGACGATCAGCTGGATTCCCCCATGCTGTACTGCTCCGGTCGCGATGGCACGGCATCCCTGTCTCCGGATGAGCCGGGCAAGGATCTGACGCCGCTGTTCGACACGATCCTGAATTACATTCCTGCTCCGGAGGGCGATGAGACGGCACCGCTCCAGCTGCTGGTGTCCTCCATTGACTATAACGATTACGTAGGGCGTATCGGCATCGGACGCATTGAGCGCGGATGCATCAAGGTCAATCAGGATGCCATGATCTGCAACTACCACACGCCGGATGTGCCGCCCAAGCGCACCAAAATCGTGACGGTCATGCAGATTGACGGACTTTCCCGTCGCCCGGTGGACAGCGCCATGGTGGGCGATATCGTGTGCTTCTCCGGTGCGGGCGATGTTTCCATCGGCGACACCGTGACGGCGGTGGACTGCCCGGAGCCGCTGGAGTTCGTCAAGGTCAGCGAGCCGACGCTGGAGATGACCTTCTCGGTCAATGACAGCCCGTTGGCGGGCAAGGAAGGCAAGTTTGTCACGTCCCGCCAGCTGCGCGACCGACTGTACCGCGAACTGCTCAAGGACGTGTCCCTGCGTGTCTCGGACGGCGAGACGACCGATGAGTTCCGCGTAGCGGGGCGCGGCGAGATGCATCTGTCCATCCTGATCGAGACTATGCGCCGGGAGGGCTATGAGTTGACCTGCTCTAACCCCCGCGTGCTGTACAAGGAGATTGACGGGCAGAAGTGCGAGCCTATGGAGCGTGTCACGCTGGACGTGCCGAATGATTACGTCGGTGCCGTTGTGGAGAAGCTGGGTCAGCGCAAGGGTGACCTGGTCGAGATGGTGCCGCTGGGCTCCGGCAACCGGATGCGGCTGGAGTACGTGATCCCCACCCGGTGCCTGTTCGGCTACCGTTCCGAGTTCCTGACAGCCACGCACGGCGAGGGTGTCATGAACACGCTGTTTGAAGGCTACCAGCCCTACCGTGGCGAGGTCGTCATGCGCTTCACCGGCTCCCTGATCGCGTCCGAGGCGGGCGTGACTACCCGGTACGGATTGTACAAGACGCAGGAGCGCGGACAGATGTTTGTGGGTCCGCAGACAGAGGTCTATGAAGGCATGATCGTGGGGGAGAACCCGAAGAATGATGACATCGCCATCAATCCCTGCCAGGAGAAGCACCTGACCGCTATCCGTTCCACGGGCGCGGACGAAAAGCTGATTCTGGTGCCTGCCAAGATTTTCTCGCTGGAGGAAGCCATCGAGTTTATCAAGGATGACGAGCTGATCGAGGTCACGCCCAAATCCATCCGCCTGCGCAAGAAGATTCTGAACACGGATCTGCGCATGAAGGATATGATGCGCCGCCGCCGCGCACTGCAGCAGCAGTAAATCCGCGAAGCGCACGGTTTCGCCCGGTATTTTCGAATTTCGGCAAGGCAAAAATAAATAGAACACAAAAAGGGGAGCGGTTTTTGCCGCTCCTCTCTCTTTGCCGTGCACGATCGGGCTCCTGCTGTCAGCTTTCCGATGCAGTCACCGGGTGGCAGATCCACGCAGGGATGCCTTCCGACTGCAGCGCGCGGTATGCTGCCCCGGCGCCGCCCCGCGCGAACAGCCCGAACACGCTGGGACCGCTGCCGCTCATGCGGACGCCGCACGCGCCTGCCGCCGTGAGCGCGGCGTGCAGTCCGGCTGCCGTGCTGTGTCGCGGCAGGATGACCGACTCGAACAGATTGAACATATGCGCCCCGATGCCGGGCAGGTCGCCATGCGCCAGCGCGGACAGCAGTGCATCCTGCTGCTCCGTGCGTGGTTGGCAGAACTCCGGCGCAAAGCCGCCGTAAGCGGCGTCCAGTGCGCGGTAGGCTTCCGGGGTGGACACGCCTTCCCCGGCGCAGGCAATCAGAATATCGCAGTCCGGCAGGGGCGGGCAGGGATTCAGGACATCGCCCACGCCCTCGGTGATGCAGGCGCCGCCCCGGATGCAGAAGGGAACATCCGCCCCCAGCTTTCCGCCCAGCATTTCCAGTGAGGCGGCGTCCAGCGGCTCGCCCGCAAGGCGGTTCAGTCCGCGCAGAACGGCGGCGGCATCGGTGCTTCCGCCTGCCAGACCTGCCGGGTATGGGATATGCTTTTCGATGTGTACGGTTGCCCGAAGCGCCGTTTTCCTGCCTCCGTCTGCCCGTGTATGGGCAAGGAAAGCCTCCGCCGCGCGGAAGGCAAGGTTGCCCCGGTCGGTCGGGAGTGCCCGGTCGGAGCAGGTCAGTCTGACGCTGTCTTCATCAGCCGGTGACAGGGAGATTGTCACTGTGTCCGCGAGACTGACAGACTGCATGACGCCGGTCAGAAGGTGGTAGCCGTCCGGGCGTCGTCCGGTGATGTCGAGAAACAGGTTTATCTTGGCACACGCTTGTAGCGTCAGGGGAGTATCGTATGTCATAGCCGGATATTTTCCTCCGTTTCGAGAAATTCTCGCAGAATACCCCGCCAGAGCGGGAGTTGTCCGAGGTCGGTTGCGCACCGGACGGTCAGCAGTACGCCGTCCAGTGCGAGCAGGGGCGTGCGGGCGGCGCAGAAGGTCAGCTTGCGCGTCAGCTCCGCCGGGGAGGCGTTCCCGCGCAGGCAGAGTGCTGTCCGCACGCCTGCCGGAAATGCAGACGGTGTATCGCTTTCCTCGGGATCGGTCAGTGCACACACCAGCACGGGCAGGCGACGCGCATCGGCGAGATAGCGCGCCAGCTGTTCCAGCTGTCCGCACGGACCGATCAGTTCCAGCGGACGTGCCTGCGCAAGGCACACTTCGGCTGTTTCACGTACATGCTGGGTGAACAGCAGGTCACGCTCCGCCGGAGCAAGCGCCACGCCCGTCTCTTCCTGCCTGCGGCACAGCGCGGCGTGATATGGATCGGGGCGCACGAAAGCGTAGCCGTCCGGCAGCGTCAGCATGAACCGCCTGTCCGGCGTGTCAGGTGCTGCCCCCATACGGCGGGCAAGTGCGGCAAGCGTCAGATCGTTTTCCTGCGCATCGGGGGAAATGAACCGTGTCAGATGCCGCCATAGTGCTGCCGGGTCAGGACGCGGATCGTGCCATTCAAACCCTTCTGCCAGCAGCGCAAGAATCCGACGTCGCAGGGGGTGTCCCGGGGCGAGCGGCAGGGCGCGGCACAGCGCCGCGAGCTTATCATAATCCGGTGCGCCGCCGTCCGGGAGCAGTTCCGGCGGTTCCCCGCAGGCGGTCAACAGGGTTGACATACCATCGGAGCGCCGGAACAGGTCATAGGGGGAGGCAAAGCGGATGTCCTCCGGGGCATCCGTTCCGACTACATACAGCGCGGTGATTTCCCTCATGTTCTGCATCCTCCGTTCCGTGTCCCCGGCTTGGCGCCGTGTAATGGCTGTGGAAGTATTGTAACACATTTTGCGCCGGATTGCAACACGCGCGACCGCTTTTTTGTTCGGCAGGTTCTGCCGCAGACGAGATAGATGATACAACAGGAAAGACCTGTACGTTGCGGATGTCCGCAACGTACAGGTCTCTGTTCCTGTCAGATCAATCAGCGGCTACGCAGGGAAGCGCTGATTGGAATGAGGCTTCGGCAGAAGCGTTGCCGATTAAAGCGGCACTTCCTTAGTACATACCGCCCATGCCGCCGCCCATACCGGCACCGGCTGCGGCATTGTCAGCCTTCGGATCCGGCTTGTCGGCAACCACGGACTCGGTGGTCAGAATGACAGAGGCGATGGAGGCGGCGTTCTGCAGGGCAGAGCGTGTGACCTTGGTAGGATCCACGATACCGGCAGAGACCATGTCCACGTAGACTTCCTTGTACGCATCGAAGCCGTAGCCCATCTTGCCGGAGCTCATGATCTTATCGACCACGACACCGCCGTCAAAGCCGGCATTCGCGGCGATCTGACGCACCGGCTCCTCCAGAGCCTTCAGCACGATCTTCACGCCGGTCTTTTCGTCACCCTCAACGGTATCCAGCACCTTGGCGACATCGGCAATGACGTTCAGATATGCCGTTCCGCCGCCGGGGACGATACCCTCCTCGACAGCCGCACGGGTTGCGTTGAGCGCATCCTCAATGCGGAGCTTCTTCTCCTTCATTTCAGCCTCGGTTGCAGCGCCGACCTTGATGACGGCAACGCCGCCAGCCAGCTTAGCCAGCCGCTCCTGCAGCTTCTCGCGGTCGAAATCGGAGGTTGTGGTCTCGATAGCCGAGCGGATCTGGGAGACACGCGCCTTGATGGCATCGCTGTCGCCGTGACCGCCGACGATGATGGTGTTTTCCTTGGTGACCTTGACCTGACGAGCCTGACCCAGCTGAGAAACCTCAACGTCCTTCAGTTCCAGACCCAGCTCGGAGGAAATGACCTCGCCGCCGGTCAGGATGGCGATATCCTGCAGCATCTCCTTGCGGCGGTCGCCGAAACCGGGCGCCTTGACGGCAACGCAGGTGAAGGTTCCGCGCAGCTTGTTCAGAACCAGCGTGGTCAGAGCCTCGCCCTCGACGTCCTCTGCGATAATCAGCAGCTTCTTGCCGGACTGCACCAGCTGCTCCAGAAGGGGCAGGATTTCCTGAATGTTGGAAATTTTCTTGTCGGTAATCAGAACCAGCGCATCATCGATGACGGCTTCCATCTTGTCGGTATCCGTCACCATGTAGGGGGACAGGTAGCCGCGGTCAAACTGCATACCTTCAACGACCTCGGAATAGGTCTCGGCAGTCTTGGACTCCTCGACGGTAATCACGCCGTCAGCCGTGACCTTCTCCATTGCATCGGCAATCAGCTCACCGATGACCTCATCACCGGCGGAAATAGTGCCGACACGGGTGATATCCTCCTTGCCGTTGACCTTCTTGGAATTGTTGACCAGCGACGCGACAGCGGCGTCCACAGCCTTCTTCATACCCTTGCGCAGAACCATGGGGTTCGCGCCGGCGGTCACATTCTTCATGCCCTCGCGGACGAAAGCCTGTGCCAGCAGGGTAGCGGTCGTGGTGCCGTCACCGGCGGCATCGTTTGTCTTGGTGGCGACCTCCTTGACCAGCGAGGCACCCATGTTTTCCGCCTCGTCCTCCAGCTCGATCTCCTTGGCGATGGTTACGCCGTCATTGGTGATCAGGGGCGAGCCGTACTTCTTGTCCAGCACCACGTTGCGTCCCTTGGGACCCAGGGTGATCTTGACGGTATCCGCCAGTTTATCTACGCCGCGCACCAGCGCGTTGCGGGCCTCAATGCCATACAGAATTTCTTTTGCCATAACAGAATTCACTCCTTTTCGGTTTACACTTGTGAATAATAGTGAAGGGAAGCGCGACCGTTACTCAACGGTTGCCAGAATGTCGTCCTCGGACAGCACCGTGTACTCGACACCGTCCAGCTTGACTGCCGTGCCGGCATACTTGCTGGCGATGACCTTGTCACCGACCTTGACGGTCATGGGTGCCACGGCACCGTTATCCGTGACCTTGCCGGGTCCTACGGCGATAACGTCTGCCACCTGGGGCTTCTCCTGCGCGGACGCGGTGAGGATGATGCCGGTCTTGGTCTTCTCCTCGGCTTCCTCAAACTTGATGACCACACGGTTGGACAGGGGATTGAGTTTCATGATTGATTCCTCCTTGACGCTTGACGCTTTGCGATAAGCCTGCCGCTGTACGTTGCACTGCCTGTGCGGCGCGCTCGCGCGGCGGCTGGCGTTAGCACTCGAACTTCATGAGTGCCAACTTACAACGCATATTCTACACCAATTCCGGGAAATGTCAAGGGCTTTTTCTCAATATTCACATATTGTTAACATTTGGCGTAAAGCCACCCTTCTGTCCGGCGCGCGGGACGCATACAATCCTTTCGGAAGGGGGGGGGCGCGGGCATGGATTCCGTCATGACGGTAACATCTTTATTTATTCTTGCTGTGAGCGGGTATTTTGCGGTTCGCCTGCATGGTATGCGTGCCGTCCGTCCGCTCCGACGCCTGCGTGCGGCGCTGACTCCCCGCCGGTCTGGCACGGGCGTTTCCCCGCTGGGCGGAATGTGCATGGCGCTGGCGGGAACGCTGGGTGTCGGGAATATTGCAGGCGTTGCCACCGCCCTGTGGCTGGGCGGTCCGGGGGCAATTTTCTGGATGATTTTCAGCGGTCTTGCGGTCACGGTGCTGAAATATGCCGAGATCGTGCTGGCGATCCGCCACAGGCGGCGGACGGCAAACGGCACGGTGGGCGGCGCACCCTACTATATTTCGGATCTGCTGTTCGCCCGCGGGCACGCCGGAGCGGGGCGCCTGCTGGCGTGCCTGTTTGCATGGCTCTGCCTGCTCAATGCGCTGACCATGGGTTCGGTGCTTCAGATCAACGCGGCGGCGTCCGCCCTGCACGGGGCATTCGGACTGCCGCCGCTGGTGACGGGGCTGACAGCCGCCGGACTGTGCGCTGTGGTCATGAGCGGCGGAGCATCGCGGATTGCCGCGCTGACCGAGCGGCTGGTGCCGTTCATGACGGTCGGCTTTCTGTTGCTCTGCGGTGCCGTTCTGATCCTGCGTCGGGAGCGTCTGCCGGACGCTGCGGCGGCGATCCTGCGTGAGGCGTTTTCCCCGGCGAATGCCGGAGCGGCTGCCGGAGGCGGCGTGGGCGGCTTCCTTTTGACGCGCGCGGTGCGCGTGGGGGTCATGCGCGGGCTGGTGTCCAATGAGGCAGGATGCGGCACGGCGCCCATGGCGCACGCGGCGGCTGACACCGACAGCCCGGCGACGCAGGGCGTTCTCGGGATGCTGGAGGTCTTTGTGGACACCGTCCTTCTGTGTAGTATCACGGCGTTGACTGTCCTGGTCGGCGACACCGGCTATACAGCCTTCGGCGCGGACGGAGCTGCCTGCGCACGCGCCGCCTTCACCTCGGTGCTTGGCGACTGGGCTGGCGGTGTGTTCGGCATATCGGTGTTTCTGTTCGCGCTTGCCAGTGCCTTCTGCTGGGCGCATTACGGCATGACCTGCGTCGGATATCTGCGTGCCCGCCGTCCCGGCACCGGACTGTGCTGGCGGATGCTGTTCACCCTCGCTTTCTGCTCCGCCCTAATTTTGGGCGCGCTGATGGCGCCCTCCCTCGCGTGGACGCTGGCGGATGCGGCAATCGCCGCCATGACTATGCTGAACCTCTCCTGCCTGCTTCTCGGCGCCCGTGAAATAGCCGCTGCACGTTGACTTCCGGCAATCCGGAGGCAGGTTCCGCCATACGGCAGTATCATATCTCACCGTGAATTCCCGAAGTAAATTCCACTGTGAAATTTACTTCGGGAATTCACTATACTTTTACCACCACCCCAATATTTCAAAAAGCTCTTGACAAATGCGCGGAAGTGTGCTATAATCTGTAAAGCGTTTTGCTTTACACCCTTGCGGTGTGAAAGGACGGTTTCACGGTATGTTTGAAAAAAACCTTGAAGTGGGACTTTTGCTGGACTTTTACGGAGACATACTGCCCGAGCGACGGCGTGAAATGATCGAGTTGTACTATAATGACGATTTATCGCTCGCCGAGGTCGCGGAGCAACTGGGCGTGACCCGGCAGGCTGTGCGCGAAACTGTCAAGAAAACCGAAACCGAATTGTATTTCTATGAGGAAAAGCTGGGGCTGCTGCGGCGGTTCACCGAAGCGCAGACCTGTGCCGGTCGCATCCGTGCCCTCTGTGAGGCGGAGAAGGACTGCGTCTCGCCGGCGCTGCGCGAGGCGATCGACAGGCTGTGTGATGCCGTCGGTGCCGGGTAACGCGGCTTTTCAGGTAACACCGCACCCGGTACACGGGTGCCCAGGGAAGGGAGGCGCTGTGCCATATGGCGATGTTTTCAAGTCTCAGCGAGAAGCTGGAGAATGCGTTCAAAAAATTCCGCAGCCGCGGTAAATTGACAGAGGCAGACGTCAAGGCGGGGATGCGCGAGATAAAGCTCGCCCTGCTGGAGGCAGACGTCAACTTCAAGGTTGTCAAGGACTTTGTCCGCATCGTGTCCGAACGCGCGGTGGGGACGGAGGTCATGGAATCCCTTATGCCCGGACAGCAGATTGTCAAGATCGTGGACGAAGAGCTGACCCGCCTTATGGGCGGCTCGCAGTCCAAGCTCGAAATTGCGCCCAAGCCGCCGACGATTGTCATGATGGTCGGTCTGCAGGGCGCCGGTAAAACCACCCACGCCGGCAAGCTTGCGGGTATGTATAAGAAGCAGGGCAAGCGCCCGCTGCTGGTCGCCTGCGATGTGTACCGTCCTGCCGCAATCAGGCAGTTGGAGGTGCTGGGCGAGAAGCTGGACATCCCGGTGTTCCAGATGGGCGACAGGGAAGACCCTGTCCGCATTGCCGCCGAGGGCGTGAAGCTCGCCGAACAGAAGGGCTACGACATGGTGTTCATAGACACCGCCGGACGGTTGCAGATTGATGAGGCGCTGATGAATGAGCTGATCCGCATTAAGCAGACCGTCAAGCCGACCGAGATCCTGCTGACGGTGGATTCCATGATCGGGCAGGAATCGGTCAATGTTGCGGAGACGTTCAATAATCTGCTGGATATCACGGGCGTGATTCTGACCAAGCTGGACGGCGATACGCGAGGCGGTGCGGCTTTGTCTATCCGCTATGTTACCGGTAAGCCCATCAAGTTCGTCGGTATCGGCGAGAAGCTGGACGCCATTGAGCCGTTCTATCCGGACCGGATGGCGAACCGTATTCTCGGCATGGGCGATGTGTTGACGCTTATCGACAAGGCACAGCAGCAGTTTGACGAGAAGAAAGCCGCCGAACTGGAGCAGAAAATACGCCAGTCCACCTTCACGCTGGACGACTACCTGGATCAGTTCGAGCAACTCAAAAACATGGGTTCGCTGGAGCAGCTCGCCGGCATGATCCCCGGCGTCAAGCCCGGCGCACTCAAGGACGCGCAGATTGACGAGAAGGCGCTGGCACACCAGCAGGCTATCATCCGCGCCATGACCGCCGACGAGCGCCGACGCCCGGATATCGTGCTCAACGCCAGCCGCAAGAAGCGCATCGCCGTCGGAAGCGGTACCACGGTGGAGGAGATCAACAAGCTGCTCAAGCAGTTCGAGCAGATCCGCAAGCTGATGAAGCAGTTTACCGATATGGGCGGCAAGCCCGGCAGAAAGGGGCGCCCCGGCAGGGGGATGCGGTTCCCGTTCTGAGGTATTCCATTCTGAAACTTTCATGCCGCCCCAGGGCGGAGGAAGCTGAAATCAATAAAACACTTTCTGGAGGAACAAAACAATGGTTAAGATCAGACTGACAAGAACCGGAGCCAAGAAGGCTCCCAGCTACCGTGTGGTTGTGGCGGACAGCCGTTACCCCCGCGACGGTCGCTTCATCGACATCATCGGCACCTACAACCCCATGGTAACGCCCGCCGAGGTCAAGCTGGACGCCGATAAGGCGAAGGATTGGCTCTCCAAGGGAGCTCAGCCCACCGAAACGGTCAAGTCTCTGTTCAAGAAGAACGGCATCCTCGCCTGATCCTCTCCGGGTACACCCTATGGCAGAGCTTCAGACGACACTCCGCGACATAGCTGCCGCTATCGTGGATCATCCGGATGAGGTTGCCGTCACGTGCGAGGAAACCGAGGACTCTGTGACCTTGACCCTGAGCGTCGCTCCTGACGATATGGGCATGGTCATCGGACGCCACGGGCGCATTGCCAAGGCAATCCGTACCGTAATCAAGGCAGCCTCCGCCAACTGCGGGAAGCGCGTCAACGTCGATATCCGCTGATCCGCTCGCAAGGCGGCGCCGCACGGGCTTCGTGCCGGCACGGTCGCTTCACAACAAAAAACACCCGTCTGATTCCGGGAATCAAGGATTCATCGAATCGAAGATTCGTGGAATCGAAGATTCATGGAATCAAGGACGGGTGTTTTTTTGCATTCTGCCTTGTACGGCGCTCAGCGCCGGGTCAGCTCCGTGTAGGGACGTTCCCGCTCGATGCACTTGTAGCCGGGGCGCATGATCTTGCCGGAGGACAGAATTTCCTCCATGCGGTGCGCACACCAGCCTGCCGTGCGGGCAATGGTGAAGAGCGGCGTGTACATCTCGGTCGGGATGCCCAGCATCCGGTATACCAGACCGGAGTAGAGATCGACATTGGCGCAGATATCGTGATGCTTGCCCTTGTACGTGTTGAAAACCTCCGGCGTCAGACGCTCTATGGATTCCAACAGCTCGAAATCCTCGCCGTAGCCTTTGTCCTGTGCCAGCTGGCGCGCGTAACGCTTGAGCATGACAGCGCGGGGATCGGACTTGGTATAGACCGCGTGCCCCATGCCGTAGATCAGCCCGGATCCGTCGTTTGCCTTGCCCTTCAGGATGCGAAGCAGGAAGTCGGACAGCTCGTCGTCGTTGTGCGGGTCGCGGACGTTTGCTTTCACGCAGTCGAACATCTCCTGCACCTTGATGTTCGCGCCGCCGTGCAGGGGACCCTTCAGCGCGCCGATCCCTGCCGCAATAGCGGAATAGGTGTCGGTTCCGGTGGAGGACAGCACACGCGTGGCAAAGGTGGAGGCGTTTCCACCGCCGTGCTCGGCGTGGATGATGAGGCACAGATCCAGCAGATGCGCCTCCTCCGGCGTGTAGCTCTTGTCGGGGCGCAGGATGCGCAGGAAATTCTCCGCCGTGGACAGCCCGTCGCGCGGATTATGCAGGTTCAGCGATTTGTTGAAGAAAGTGTTGCGGTAGACAGCGTATGCCTGCCCTGCAATGACGGGCAGGCGCGCCACCAGCTCCATGGATTGCCGCATCATATTTTCCAGTGAGGTATCGTCCGGATTGTCGTCGTAGGCATACAGCGACAGGACTGCAACCTCCAGCTTATTCATGATGGAACGCGACGGCGCTTTCATGATGATATCCTCGGTGAAGCGGGGCGGCAGATGACGCAGCATTGCCAGCACATCGGCAAATTCCTGCAACTCCCAGCGCGTGGGCAGGTGCCCCATGAACAGCAGGAAGGCGCACTCCTCAAACCCAAAGCGTCCCTCCGCGATGCAGCCTTCCAGCAGGTCGCATATATTGTACCCGCGGTATTCCAGCACGCCGTCAACCGGGCACTTTTCACCCTCGTTGACCACATAGCCGTGCGCATTGCCGATGCGGGTCACGCCGGCGGTCACGCCGGTTCCGTCCGGCTCGCGCAGTCCGCGCTTGACCTTGTAGCTGTCAAATGCGGCGGCGGGGATTGTGTAGGCGGTGCGGCACGAGTCCAGCAGATCGCGGAACTCGCTCTCGGTTTTTTCCTCTGCGTCCGGCGGCAGCTGGCAGTATTTCAAGGTGGATTCCAATGACATGAGCGTGACCTCCTCTCGCCGCGCGTTTACGGAATATGGCGGCGTGTAGTAAGTGTATAGACATACAGTATACCACACATCGGGCTGATTTGCAAGACGTGCTTGCGATAATTTCAAAATATTTCACATTTTTACGGCAGTTCCTGAAAATAACGATGCAATTTGCATTTTCCAAATCAGAATCCGGCATGGCAAAGTAGAGAATAGACGGCACACTTGCAAATCCATGCATAAAAACACGAATCGAAACCAACAAGCAAGGGGCGCACCCGGATTCCGGATGCGCCCCTTGCTTGTATAATGCCGTGAATTTAGAGCGGTAAGCGATAGGACGGAAAGATTACTTGTTGCCGCCTGCCAGCTTTTCAATCTCGGCAGCGAAGTCCTCTTCCTTCTTCTGGATGCCCTCGCCCTTTTCAAAGCGGTACATCTCAGCGACAACGATCTTGCCACCCAGCTCCTTAGCGGTCTTTTCGATGTACTGACCGACCTTCATGCTGTCCTCCAGGAAGTACTCCATGTCGAGGAGGCAGTTGTTCTCATAGAACTTGTTCAGGCGACCGACAGCCATCTTTTCCTTGATGGCGTCCGGCTTCTGGGACAGGGCGGGATCGTTCTCGATCTGCGCACGGACGATGGCAGTCTCTGCCTCCAGAACGCTGGCGGGAACCTGATCCCGGTTAATATAGGGGGTGGTGTACGCGCCGACCTGCAGGGCGATGTTCTTGGCGAACTGGGCAAAGCCCTCCTTGTCCGCTACATCCGTGTCGAACCGGACGATAACGCCGATGGAGCCGATGCCGTGAATATACGTGCTGGTGATGCCCTCGGTTACGGCAAAGCGGCGGATGCTCAGCTTCTCGCCGATCTTGAAGATCATCTCCTTCAGCTTCTCGTCAACGGTGCAGTCCTCGCCGGCGTACTTGCAGCTCATCAGAGCCTCCACGTCAGCGGGCTTGTTTGCGATGATGGTCTTGAGCAGGTTCTTGACGAACTCGCGGAAGAGCTCGTTCTTGGCGACAAAGTCGGTCTCGGAGTTGACCTCGATGATGGCGGTGGTGTCACCCTCCTTCATCACATCGACCAGACCGTCTGCCGCAATGCGGGTCGCGATCTTGGACTGAGCCTTCAGCTCGCCCTTCTCGCGCAGGATCTTGACAGCGGCTTCCATATTGCCGTCCGCCTCAACCAGTGCCTTCTTGCACTCCATCATGCCGATGCCGGTCTTTGCGCGCAGCGCAGCGACATCCTTAGCGGTAATAACAGCCATGTTTCTCTATTCCTTTCTGCTTATATCGGTATCGGGGCGACCGGATCACTCTTCGTCAGCGGGCTTCTCGGCGGGAGCCTCGGCTTCAGCCTCTGCCTTGGCGGTCTCCTCGCCCTGGCGACCCTCGATCACGGCGTCAGCCATGACGGAGGAAATCAGCTTGATGGCGCGGATTGCGTCGTCGTTACCGGGGATCACGTAGTCGGCGTCATCGGGGTCGCAGTTGGTATCGACGATAGCGATGACGGGAATGCCCAGCTTCTTCGCCTCCAGAACGGCGATGTGCTCCTTGTGGGGGTCAACGATGAAGATGGCATCCGGCAGGCGCTCCATGGTCTTGATACCGCCCAGGTTCTTCTCCAGATCGAAAATTTCCTTTTGCTTGGCGGCGACTTCCTTCTTGGGAAGCAGATCGAAGGTGCCGTCCTCCTGCATCTTGTTCAGGGTGTTCAGCCGGTTGATAGAGCGCTTGATGGTCTTGAAGTTGGTCATCATGCCGCCCGGCCACCGGACGTTGACGTAGTACATACCGCAACGCTCCGCCTCTTCGCGGATCGCCTCGGCAGCCTGCTTCTTGGTGCCGACGAACAGCAGGGTGCCGCCGTTTGCGGACAGGTCACGCACGAAGTTGTACGCTTCCTCAAACTTCTTGACGGTCTTCTGCAGGTCGATGATGTAGATGCCGTTTCTCTCTGTGAAGATGTACTCCTGCATCTTGGGGTTCCAGCGTCTGGTGTGGTGTCCGAAATGGACGCCGGCTTCCAGCAACTGCTTGATGGTTACGATAGACATTTCATGTCCTCCTTCGGTTTTTCCACCACAGGGGCACAGGCGTACCGATCCCGGCAACATCTGCCGGAACACCGGGCGAGCCGACTGCCGCTGTGTGCGTAATAATATTTTGCTGTCACAGACAGGACGCCTGCGCAACAGGAGAATTATACCACACTGCACCCTGCTCCGCAAGAGCAGATTTGAAAAATTTACACTTTATTTACGCTTTCGCCGGCTGCCTGCGCTGCCGAGATCCCAGCCAGATGCCCGGTCGAGAAAGCAATCTGCAGATTGTAGCCGCCCGTAGTGGCATCGACATCCAGCATCTCACCTGCGAAGTACAGCCCCGGGCAGAGCTTCGACTGCATCGTGCGGGGATCAACCTCGCGGACGTCCACACCGCCGCGCGTCACGATTGCCTCTGCCAGCGGGCGGAATCCGATCGGTTGCAGCTCCAGTCCTTTCAGGACGCCTATCAGTGCGCGGCGCTCCTCGCGCGTCACATCGTGAACCTTCTTGCGGAAAGGAATGCCGGACAGCTCCGCCACCGGCTGGATTGCCTTCTGCGGCAGGAGATCGGACAGCGCGTTGATGAAGTCACGGTTGGAGAATTTTGCAAAATCTGCCTGGATGCGCGCATCCAGTGCAGCCTCATCCAGCGCGGGCTTGAGGTCGATGCGCAGGCGGTAGCGTCCCGCGCGGACGCCCGCCGCATCGGTCATATGCGCCGATGCCGTCAGCACAAGGGGACCGGTAACGCCGAAATGCGTGAACAGCATTTCGCCCATGTCCTCGTACAGAACCCGGTTGCCATGCGCCGTATCCAGCACGCGCAGGCGCACGTTGCGGAGTGACAGACCCATCATGCGCCGGCAGATATCCCCGTCGCACACAATCGGGATCAGTGACGGTGCGGGCGGCAGAACCGTATGCCCCACGGACGCTGCCAGCCGATACCCGCCTCCGTCCGACCCCGTTATGGGGTAGGAGCAGCCGCCGGTGCAAAGGATGACAGTATCTGCCGGGATCAGGCGCTCTCCGATCCGCACGCCGGCGATGCGCGGCGCTGATTCCTCCCCTTCTACCAGCGCGAGCCCGGTCACGAGCCCGGTTTGGTTGCGGACGCCTGCCGCCCGGCAGGTGCGGACGAGCGCGTCCACAATGTCGCCCGCACGGTCGGACACGGGGAAGACACGCCTGCCGCGCTCGACCTTCAACGCAATGCCGCATCCCTCAAAGAAAGTCCGGGTGTCCTGTGTGTCGAAGCCGGACAGGGCACTGTACAGGAAACGGGGGTTTGTCAGTACGTGCCGCAGAAACTCTTCGCGGTCACAGTCGTTGGTGACGTTGCACCGTCCCTTTCCGGTGATGCGGAGCTTGCGGCAGGGGCGGTCTCCGCGCTCCAGAAGGAGCACGCCGCCGTCCGGCTCACCCGCGACCTGCAAGGTCTGCGCGGCGGCGATTGCCGCCATCATGCCGGCGGCACCGGCGCCGACAACCAGCACGCGCGGTCGGTCGGTCATACCTTGATATCCCCCTCGGCAGTTGACTCCGGACTCTTGTCGTACACGTCATAGTGATCCCATATCTCTTCCAGCCGATGCAGGCGGTCGTTCACGTCCGCCTCCTTGGCACGCGAAATGGCGACCAGCAGAGCATTGATAATGCTCATCGGCGCGACCATGGAATCGGCGAAGGAAGCCATATCGCTCTGCGCGACCAGTACGTGATCCGCGTCGGCGGCAATGGGCGCCTCTGCGGTGTCGGTCAGCGCGACCACCCGCGCTCCGGCACCCTTGGCGAAGGTCACGGCGTTGATAACGCGCTTGGAATAGCGCGGGAAGCTGATGGCAATCATGACGTCCCCGGCTCCGATATCCATGATCTGCTCGAACAGCTCACTGCCGGAGGTGGTTTCAATGAGGCGGACGTTGTTGAAAACCATGCGCAGGTTGTAGTTTAAGAAGCCTGCCAGTGTTGCGGAGGAACGCACGCCGATGATATAGATGCGCTTGGCGTTCACCAACGCGTCCACCGCACTGCTGAAGGCGCTCTGGTCGATGCCCTCCAGCGTTCTGCGTATCTTGTCCATGTCTCCCAGCAGAACCTTTTCCAGCACGTTGCCGTTTCCGATGAGATGGTTGGTCACTTCCATGCGCTGGAACGAGGTCAGCCGTGTGCGGATCAGCTCCTGGAGCGCCTTCTGAAATTCCGGGTACCCGGCATAGCCCAACTCGATGACGAACCGCACCACGGTGGATTCGGAGACGCTGACCTCGTGTCCCAGTCTGGCGGCGGTCATATACGCCGCCTTGTCGTAATGCTCCAGCAGGTAGCGTGCGATCTGGCGCTGACCCTTGGAGAAGCCGTCCATGTTTTCCCCTATGGTGCGAAGAATGTCCTTTTTCATGTCCTTGCGACTGCTGTTACGCGACGCCTCTCCCCTTTGCGCTTACTGCCCGGAGGGAAGCCGGCTGCCCGCGTCCTTTCCACAGATTTGACAGCCCGCCGCATATCCCGGAAGGGGAGCGCCGGTCGGACTGCATACAGAATGCATTATAGCATACAAAAACGGAAAAGTCAATGGTAATATTTAACTTTTCGGCGCGTGGGCGGTGGGCAGAGCCGGCGAGGCAATGAAATAAAGTCAAAAAACGTCCCCTTCCCCGGTGGGGGGAAGGGGACGGATGGGTGGGGCGGAATAGCCCTTGATGCGGCAGGATAGTCCGGCAACGCAACCGGGCGTGCTGTCCCACCCGCTCACCGTGCTCCGTTTCCGTCTGCCGCATCCGTAAGGGATGTGTTGACGAAACAGTAGCGGTCGGTGTAATAGCCACCGGAGTAGCCGTTCCAGATGCAAGGCTCGTTGTAGAAGGCCGGCGGTGCAACGGCGTACAACTCGCCGCCTACATGGTGGTGCGGTCCGAGCAGATTGCGCAGATTGTTGACCAGTGTCAGCTCCAGCGTGTTGGCACCCGCGTGCAGGTACGGCGTCAGATCGACCTCGTAGGGCGCCCACAGAACCCGGGTGACCTCCTGCCCGTTGACGCGGACGCGGATGGCGTTGATGCCCTGCTTGCGGAAGACCAGCCGCCGGGCGGTGTCGCCCTCCTTCAGCGTCAGCTCGCGCCGGACAGTCAGCTCGCCCGCAAAGAACAGGTAGCCCTGCCGCTCGATATGCTCCAGCGTAATCTCGCGGCGCGGCGCAACCAGACGGAAGGTGCCGTCAAAGAAGCTGGCGTCGTGCGGGATGTCCTCAAAACTGCCGATGCCGTCAATGCCGAAGTCCCCGACAAGGTACATTGCCTCAATCTCCATGTCATAGGTCAGCTTGTTCTTTTCACTCTCAAATATACGGCTCTTTTCAATGTTCTCGTACACCTCGTCCGACTGCCGGAACAGTACGTGCGTCTCAATGACATTCTCGCCGGGCTTCATGAGTCCCGAAATGTCCAGCTTGCGGAAGGAATGATCGCGGAAGAATCCGCAGTCGGTCCGGTCAACCGGCTTGCCGTTGACCGTGATGTCGAAAATTTCCGGTGTCTCGCAGGCAAGGAACAGCTTCTCCGGCACGTAATCTGCCAGCACCGTGAAGGCACAGCGGATATCCACCGGTTCCTTACGGTCGAGCGCACGGGAACCGACGTTCAGGATGTAGCCGTTCTCCTCCTGCAGCACACCGTCAAACCAGTAGGAGCACTTGTCCAGCGTCAGCGCATTTTCGGTCGCGGACGCAACCGTCCACTTGCCGGCAAGCGTCAGCGCGGCAGGCAGAGCCGGCGCGGAATCGGGGGCGACCGCATGCGGTGTTCCGTCGTCGATGACTACCAGGCTGCCCCACGCCGGGAAGGTGTACTGCCCGAAGAAGGGCTCCAGCTCACCGGTCACGATGTTGAGCACCTTGCCGCCGCACCGGATGTCGGCATGCTGTGCTTCGGCGGTGGAGTTGACGAAGTAGTGCATGGTAAAGCCCTCGCCCGGGAAGCGACGCAGGGTATAGGTAACGGCGGGGTTGTTGATGATGGGGTTGTCCGGCAGGGCATCCGCCGTGACGACCTGCCCGCCGTTTTCACGGAATTCCCTGAGCAGGCGCTCGGTGTTTTCCAGGAACGCGATGTGCGGCGGCAGGATAACCTTCCGGTAGCGCATTTCACCGATGACCAGCGTGTCGCCCTCCACGCGCCCATGGCGCTCCATCAGAAGCTCATCGCCCAAATGGAAGGGAATGTGCTTGCGATCCAGCTCATCCATGATATTCAGCAGGGCAAGGTTGTAGCCGCCAAGACCTTCGTTTTTGGCGTTGTCGTAGCATATCCACGCGGACGTCTGCGTGTGCATGACCAGCGTGTCCACCGCGACCTCGCCGCGTGCCAGCAGCATCCCGACGCGGGACATGGCGTCATTGAACACCTTGTAATCTGCCCACCAGGGCTGTTGGCAGTACATGGCAGGCGGGTAATCGCGCTTGCGGATGCCGCGCAGGGAGTATCCCTCCAGATGCTGGCACATCAGGTTGATGCCGCGAACCATCATCCATTCGTAGTTCCGCTTCAGCTCGTCATGCCCGACATTATGCCCGCACAGGGCGAAGGTCTCGGACAGGATCTGTCGCTTTCCAGTCTGGGCGGCAGCAGAGGCAAGCTGTGCCTGCGTCAGGCAGCGCCCGATGTCGCGTCCCAGCCAGTCCATGCCGGGAATGTCGAAGTATTCGTAGTGCGGCATGCACGCACCGTTGGATACCAGCTGTGACTCAAAGGACTCCTCCAGCACAAGGTGCCCGGTAAATTTCAGCCCATGCGCGGCGCACCAGTCGTGTATCTGCTTCATGAAGTTGCGGGAGAACAGCTCGGTAATCAGCTTCCAGAACCGCATCCGGGTGGTCTTATAGTCTCCCTGAGGCAGGAACAGCTCGATCAGGCGGTCGTAGATCGGCTCTCCGTATGCTTTCTCATACTCGGCAGGCAGGGTCAGGCTCCACGGGATGCCGTTGCGGGAAATCTGCGGCTCGTCCGTGAAGAAGCCGTCAAAGTCGGTTCCGTACTTTTCATAGTACGGTTCGTATATTTCATGCAGGAAATCCGCGATGACCTCCCCGTCCAGGGTATCCACGTAGAAGGGGTTGACATCATAGTAGAAGCAGTAGTTCTCAAAACAGCTGATGACGCGGGGACCGCGCGGATCCTCCAGATCAGGGGTAAAGGTCTTGATGCGCAGGTACTTCTGCTGGAACTTCTCCCCCTTGCCGTTGACTTTCCCGCCGCCGAAGCCGGAGGGCCAGCCATTCTCGTCGTATGCCCATGCGTGCATACCCTTCTTTTTTGCTTCATCGATGCAGGCGCCGACGTTCTCAAACCACTCCTTGCCCATATACTCGGTCTGCAGACCGCCCCGGGCGTGCATGAAGAAGCCGCCGATGCCGGCGTCCGCCATCAGATCCACCTGCCGGATCGATTCGGGGACGCTGAGCTTTTCATTCCATGACCAGAACGGTACCGGACGGTACTCGTTGCCTACTGCCTTGAAATCCATTCTGTATCTCCTCTCGTTTTTTGTGACTGTTCCGCGCGGTGCATTGCGCGGTTTCATTATACCATGTGTGTGCGTGTTCGTCAAGGGGCGCCTTGCATATTCACGTGAGATACGATAAAAAGCTCCGCCGTGCCAGAGGCACGGCGGAGCCGGATTCAATCAGAGTTCTTACTGTCCTTGTCCATGCGGTCGCGCGCCTGCTTTTCCGCCGCCTTGCGGGCAGCTTCCTGCTTGCGTTCACGAAGCTCCTTGCGCGTGGGACGGTCGGAGGCAGGCAGCTCCGGAGTGGACAGACCGGTCAGATGCCAGTCCTTGACTCCGGCGATGTACCCGACCGTGGACACCAGCAGGGCAGGCAGAGGCAGGAGAAAGTACGCCCACCAGCAGTTGTTCAGTGAGATGCTGCCGACCTTGATCAGCGTGTATACACCCTGATACATCCCGTTGAGAAACATCGCGGCAAAGCGAGCCATGCCGGCGTTTCCGCCGGGCAGGAGCGAGAGCAACGTCACAACGCCTGCCAGAACAAGATTCAGACTGTTGGCAAGCAGGGAGATCAGCGCTCCGATGAAAGGGCGAAACGGGAGCTTGCCCAGTTCAACGGAGGTTCTGTCCTTGGCGCCGACCCGCTGCGCTACGCCGTAAATCAGGGCGAGATAGAACAGGATGGACGCAAGGCTGAAGACCAGCAGCAACGTGTCGTTTTCCATCTGAACCGCCGTCAGCGCCAGACAGAAACCGAACAGGGATATGGCGAACTGGTCAAGAAACATCCGCATACTGTCGTAGGAGTAGCGGGAGAAAAACTGCTTCATGTGTATATGTGCCTCCGTGGAAAGGGTATCGTTTCGGAAATCGGTCAGCCTTTATTATAGCGAAAAAGTGTGACCAAATCAACCGCGGAAAACAATATTTACAGTTTATCCACTGAAAATGCACAATCTGTTGCCTTTTTCGGAAAAGCTCTTGCTTTTTCCGCTTAGGTCGGGTATAATGAAGGCATGATAAAAATCCCGCGTGTGCGGGATCCGGAAGGAGGAGCAGACCGTGCGCCATGAGATCGAAGTGAGCGAATTCTCTGCCGTCATACAGGAGTTCGCCGCATATAAATCAGCCATTCAGGGCTGTTCGCAACGCACGGTGGAGGAGTACCTGCTCGACCTGCGCACATTTTTCCGGTACCTGCTTTGCCGGGAGGACGCCGAGGTGCTGAATGACCCCGAGCGCTTTGCCACCGTCAGTGTCCTGCCGGTGGATCTGGAATACCTGCGCACGGTCACGGCGGATCAGATATACGCCTTCCTGATCTACGCCGACTCGGTGCGCGAAAACCGTTCCTCTGCCAAGGCACGCAAGCTGTCCTCCATCAAGGCACTGTTCAAGTATCTGGTCAACAAGCGCGGCTACCTTACCGTCAACCCTGCTGCCAATATCGATTCCCCCAAAAAGAAAAAGGCACTTCCCAAGTACCTGACGCTGGAGGAATCCGTCACGCTGCTCGAAACCGTTGCCGCAGACCGCGATTCGCCCCATCGGGTGCGTGATTATGCCATCCTGACACTGTTTCTCAACTGCGGAATGCGTGTAGGCGAGCTGGTCAGCATCAATCTGCAGGATATTGATCCGCAGTTGCGCTCGTTGCGCGTGGTGGGTAAGGGCAACAAGGAGCGCGTCATTTACCTCAACGATGCCTGCGTCGCCGCCCTGACTGCCCACCTTGCCGAGCGGCTGGATCCGGCAAACGGAAAGGTGACGGACAGGGCGCTGTTCCTCAGCAACAGGGGCACGCGCTTCAGCGACAAGGGGGTACAGCATATGGTGTACAAGTACCTCGCCGCCGCAGGACTGGGAGCGCGGCGGCTGTCGGTGCATAAGCTGCGCCATACCGCCGCTACGCTGATGTACCAGTCCGGCGCGGTGGATATCCGGGTGCTCAAGGACATCCTGGGGCACGAGCAACTCAACACCACGCAGATATATACCCACCTGACCAGCCGGAGCATGGAGGAAGCCATGCGGCATAACCCGCTTGCGGGGATGATGCCGGCATCCCCTGCATCCGGCGCGGCGCAACAGCCGGACGAGCCCGACGCAGATGCCGCCGATCCGTCCGACCGAAAGGAGTGATCTCCGTGACAGATACGTATACACCAGCCGATACATCCGCCGGAACAGCGCTGGACAGCCTGCGCGGGCGTTGTGCGGACTGCCGGGCGTGTCCCCTGTGGGAAACACGCACCAAATCCGTGTTCGGCGTGGGTGACTCCCGTGCGCGCCTTATGTTCGTAGGCGAGGCGCCCGGCGGCGAGGAGGACAAGACCGGCATTCCGTTTGTGGGTGCGGCGGGAAAACTGCTGGACCGATACCTGTACGCGGTGGGCATTGCGCGCGAGTCGGTGTACATTGCCAACATTCTCAAGTGCCGCCCGCCGCATAACCGTGACCCGTTGCCCGCCGAGGAGGATGCCTGCATCGGTTATCTGCGTGAGCAGGTCAGGCTGATTGATCCCGCACTGATCGTGTGCCTGGGGCGCATTGCAGCCATGCGGCTGATCCGACCGGATTTCCGCATCACGCGGGAGCATGGGATATTCGTTCAGCGGGGAAAGTATTGCATGACCGCCGTGTACCATCCGGCGGCACTGCTGCGTGATGCCTCAAAAAAGGAGGATATGCTGGCGGATATGGAACGCGTCCGGGAAAAACTGGACGAACTGGGCGGGGCGTGAGCGGGCATCCGGTCAGCCGCCTGCCAGTTGCCGGTATTTCCGTCGGGTTGCTTCGCCGCCGCGGAGATGGCGCTCCTGCTTGTTGGTCGCCAGCACGCGGCTGACCTCGTCGTACAGCGCACGATCCACGTGTCGCAGTATCTCGGTCACATCCTTATGTACCGTGCTTTTGCTGATGCCGAACCGTTGCGCCGTCGCCCGCACCGTGGCACGGTTCTCCACCAGATACGACGCCAGCACCACGCACCGTTCCCGGTCGGATTCCCTGTTCATCATGTCAGCCTCCCCTCCCTGCCGGGTATGCCGCCGGCGGGCTTCTTGCTGAAAATGTATGCGACAGCGACCGAAAATATATCTTCAAAACCGCGAAGGTCAAGTATTGAAAGGAATTATACATGAGTACATCCGTACCTGAAACCGCCCTGCTTGAGGGCATGACCGCCATATCCGCCGTACTGGATCCTGCCGTTCGCGCCTTCAACGACCGTCAGGTGCTGGAGGTGTACGCCGACCGCGAGCGTGCGCAGCGCAAGCCGCGAGAGCTGGCGTTTTTGAGCGCGCGGGGAAGGGAACTGGGATTTCCGGTGACGCTGGTCGGCGCGGACGAGCTGGACGCCATGACGGCTGGCAAAACGCACGGCGGCTTTGCCGCACGCTGTTCCGGGCGAACGATTCCGGGGCTGGAAGCCTGTCCCGATGCGATACGCCGGGATGGCTTTTACGTCCTGCCGGAGGGGATTGAGGATCCGTACAATTTTGCATATACCCTGCGCTCCCTGTACGCCGCCGGGGCGGACGGCGCAATTCTGCCGCCACGCAACTGGATGAGTGCGGCGGGAATCGTTGCCAAATCATCGGCTGGTACCTCGGAAAAGCTCCCGCTCTTTTCCTGCGACCCGCCCCGGGCGGCGGAGTTGTTCCGGTCGTGGGGGTTCCGCGTGATCTGCGCGGGCATCCGCGATTCGGTCGATCTGTACGAGGCAGACCTGCGCCTGCCGCTGTTGCTGGTGATCGGCGGTGAAAAGCGGGGCATCAGCCGGGGCGTGCTGGAGCACACCGACCTGACTGTCCGCATCGGATACAGCGACAGGCACGGCTTCCGCGGCTCGCTCCCCTCGGCGGCATCAGCTGCGGTGCTGGCGTTTGAGGTCATGCGGCAGAACCGGTAAGGGAAAACGGAGCAATGGCGCCATGACGGCGGAACACAAAACCTGCCGAAAAAAACGGCGGGACACTGCTGTAACTGTAAAAGGACGGATTCCGGTATGATTTCTGTTGAGACATTCCCCCTGAATTCGGAAACTCTGTACATATACAGAGGCGTGAACATTCTGTGCCTGCGGCACCGTCACCCGGTGATAGAGGTGCTTGCCGTGCTTCCCACGATGAAAGGGGATGCCGTCATGCAGGAGGTGAAGTACTGCGAGGATTGCCGGTGCGCATTTCTGAATGACCTGCAATATCGGCGGATGATGCACAGGTACAGTATCCTGCCGGTACGGATGGCGCGGGTTGCGCATACAGGGCGGTTTACCGACCCGTTTTGTGAGGGTGCGGACGCGCCATCGGAATCTCCGCTGGCGCTGTGCGGCTATCCGGTTCGCCCGGGGCAGGGAAGAGAAACGTCGGCGCGACAGGCGTTTTTGCATTTTCTGATTAAGCACCAGATCATGACTCGCCGGGAGCTGGAGCGGTTGCTGACCGCACTGCTGGAAAGGACGGAAACCCGCTCCGGATATGAGCCGGTCGTCCGGCAATTGCAGTCGGATATCCGATATGTGCGGAACGCCTGCATTGTACCGAACGCTTCGGCGCCGATGAGGCTTATCCGGCGCTGGCGCACATAGGACGGCGCGAACGGCATAATGCACATTTTTTTGACCGCTCACGCGCGGTTGCTCGTCACAATGACGGGCAAAAAACACTTGACATTTTCCATATTGTGTGCTATACTATTTGGGCTGTCGGGACGGGAGCGTCCCGACAGGGCATGGTATCTGGGTGTGGCGCAGTTGGTAGCGCGCTACCTTGGGGTGGTAGAGGCCGCAAGTTCAAGTCTTGTCACTCAGACCAAATAAAGCCGAAAACGAACGTTTTCGGCTTTATTTTTTGCTTTTTCGCCCCAAAAGCGGCTTCAATCCGCCACAACCGCCCGAAACGAAATCCCCGAAAATTTTTGACCACATGTTTGACCACAAACAGCGTGAATCACAAACGACCCGTCTCATCCGCTCCGGTTGTTCTCTTACGTTCCGCTCTCCCCCACAAAAATTCGGCTCCCGAGGATTTTTCTCCCCGGGAGCCTTTTTCATTGTTTACTGCGTAGCAAATTTTGAATCATTGAACATTAACAATAAAAATTTTACTTTTTGCTACGCATCTTCCAAATTTCATCACAAAACATTGAATTGAATGACTTCCCTTATATAGAGTTGTTTCATGATGAGTCATGCTGTTTTCCTTTTCGTCGCAAAAGTCCCCTCTGCCTTGACCAGCACGCAATGCTTCATCGCCGGTGTTTACAATCTGCCACTTTACCTTAAACGGACGTTTCACTCCGCAGAATCCAACTTTGAAGTCTATGTCTGAATTCTTTGGAATCGGTTCACCATCATTGTGATAAACATATTCATATCCAGTTGAAGTTTTAACCTTTGCCGAAAGAATCACCGCATAACCTTTCGGGCACTTAAATGTTGGACTTTGTTTATAAGGAACCTTCATAATTTGCCCAACTTTATACGGTACAATTTCGGGTTCAATTTGCAGTTTCTTTGAATCCTCGAGCGCTTGAGGAAGATCAGCGAAGACATGCTTTGCGACTTTTTCCCCCATCGATTTCTCAAGCAAAACTGCAACCTTAGAATATGTATCAGCGCAACTAAAAATATCAATCAAATCTTTTTTTGCGTCATCAATCCAATTCATGAACGCAGTTGCTCTTTCGGGATGCTCGTCCCATTTGTCTGCAAAGTTTTCCTTAGTTGAGCCTGTGTATGTTGGATTGCTGATATAGTATTTCCCGTTCTTCTTTTGATTCTCAATGAATTCTTTTGCATTTAAAAGGAATCTGTTTAACGTATCAAATACTGTAGTTTCGTTTTGATACAATTCCGCCGCGATAGTTGTGATGATTATTGATATTGGTTTTGTGTTGTTTTCATCGTCGGCGAACATGACATCTCTATGACGCTTCAAAATCTGAATTGCTTTTTGAAGAGGCGTCTTTATTTCATATTCTTTTACTGGCTCAACTAACGAGTCTATGATTACCCCTTTTTTCCGTTTTTCAAACAGAATGTTTTGCCTAATAGCAGTGTATTGTGCGAGTTGTTTTTGCTTAAACCATTCAATATACGCTTTTGGATTTGAACCGATATATTCATACCTTGATTCATCAAGTCTGTCAGTTATTCTGATATATCGATCCATACGCACTGCAGGAATAACGTCCATGTGAAAATGGGAGTTGTGTTCATATGTAACTTGCCAACAACGCTTCTTTTCTTTTTTTGTTTTGATCCTGCCATATTGATCTATAATAGACTGAACTTTCCGCGTTTTTAATTCTTTTGCCGAGAATCCATAGTCTTTCTTATATTCGCAAACTAAATCTAAGTCATACTCGTCTTCTCTATCGAAAGGTTGAACAACGGTTCCGAGTGCAAAAGAACCTTGCGGATATATTTCAATTTCGTATTGCGGTGTATTCTTCACAAGCCATTTTGCCATATTTTGATATTCAAGCGTAGCTTGATCAAAATACTGTTCGCTAATGTCAACTGATTCTGCGATTTTATTATAAATACGCTCTATTTCATTTTTTGATAACATCACTTACCTCCGATTGAAATAGTTTTAAAGAATCCGTCATCTTCATCGTATATATCAATTTGGGGATACACCCCCTGCATATATCGACTTCCAATCGAAAACGCCGCAGATACAGGAACCACAGGAAACATCGATACTGTTTCCACATGAGGGTATTTGTTCTTAATAACATTAAACATGCTTTGATATTCGTGCCAAAACAACGAAAGATCTTCTTGGCTTTGAATACAATCAACGCCTTTTTTATCCGCGGTCAATTCAAAAATAATATTCGCATTTGTGACTTCGGTAATCCGCGAGATGGCGACTTCAGAGGATAATGAAACAAGAACTGCAATGTTGTTTCCGGAAGAGAGTTTCTTTTCCGAGAATGAAAAAGAGTTTGTCTTTTCATTTGAAATCCACTCCCATGTGTCTGGAGACCGGAATTTTTGATAAACATCGGTTTTATACTTGTCTCCGAATAAGTATCCTAACTTGATAATCAGAGGAATAGGACCTAAAGGAAAAACAGAAAAAGTCGTATCGGGATGGAATTTATGTATAGCTTCCACTTGTGCGAAAGACATCGTGAAAAAACTGTCAGCGTCTTCCCAATATTGTTTGGAGCGATAATCCGAATGGGGCTCATATATAATCGGGATACCGGGCAAAGATACGGGTTCTTTATTAAAAATCAAAGCTTGTACTATTTGCTGCGGATTCACAGAGACATGTTTTTTCGCCTTAATTGGCGACTGAAAAACCACTATATTGGTTTTCTCTACATTCATTGATTCACCAAGGTCTCTAACCCTTTTTTCTTGCGTACATTTGATTTTCTGTAACAGTTCCTCGGTATATACATCAGCATTGTTATCAATCAAGTTGTGATGATCTCTGCATAAAAGCATTAAGTTGTCAATGTCCGCTGATAGTTTATGCGACCGTTCTTCATCTCCTCGTGGTCCATCAGGACTGGATGCGACAATATGGGCCATATTTGAGTTATCGTTATCAATCATCGTAAATTGATCCGTTAGCAAAAACTTGTTGCAAATTTGACAACGCCCCGCCGTTCTTGCAATTAGTAACCATTTTGTTAGACTGGATGGTGATTTGCCACGATTACTTCCCATAATCTTTTGCCTCCGTCCTTTTTCCTTCGTTGAGGATTAATTGTTTTCGTTCTTGGTCTCCAATTTCAACGCATCAATCAGCTTATGTACGTTAGTGAACGAATTCCAATCGCAGAAGGGATAGTTTTCGTTGTTATGGCTTTCCTTGTATTGACGAATCCAGGTCTGCATAACGATATCCGCGTTTTGGACTGCGTCACCCAAACGAGGCATGAGCACTTCGGTTATCATCTGCTTGTCCTCTTTGGAGTATCCGGCGGGATACTCATTTGCCTTTAAGATCCGGTCAAGATCCGTGACCAGTTTTTCCGCATTCTTCTCAAGACAGCATTTTTTAAAGTGGTCGATCAGCCATACTTCAAACGCCATGTTGGAAAAGGCAACGCCGATCTCATTTTCTTTGGCAGTCTTCATTGCCTGGTCTATTGATGCGGACAAGAATTCGTCCTTATCGAACACGCACCACACTCTGTTTCGTGGCGTTTTTTCGGCGATTGCATGGTTGACGAGCGCCACAGGGTCGTCATTCATAAACTTCACGCTGATCTTGAAGATGCTCTTATAATGGGCGCGAATTGCCTCAAAATAGTTCTTCTCGGTCTGTTTACCGTTCGTCAAAATCAAGAACTCGTCACGAACGGCAAGTTGTTTTGAACGTCTCGGCATACCCTCACCTCATTCCTTGCTTTCGAGGTCGGGAAGCGAAGCGTAGAAGCCGGCAAGATAGCGTTTGCTGAACAGGTCGTTTTTGCGAACGCCGTTATAGTCGGAAAGCGATACGAGTGAACTCTTGCCGTATTTATCCTTACTGGTAAAGTAGATCTGATCTCTGCGCAAACCTTCGTCCATCAGCATAACGTTGTGCGCTGTGCAAATCAGCTGTGCGTTCTTCGGATTATGCTCGATCGAATTGAAGAGACCGATGATATAGTCAGCAACCAGGAAATGCAATTTAGCGTCGATTTCGTCAATAAATATCGTTCTTCCCTGATCAAGTGCCGCAAGGATCCAACCGAGGTAGCAGAAGAGGCGCACGGTACCTTCGGAGTTAAAACCGTTCTCTTTGAACAGCATGACCGGTTTCCTACCGACCACTTCATTATTCTCACCGTATACATCGAAATCGGTTTCCACGTCAATGTGATATACGCTTTCGTTTTCTGCTTTGATCTGTCCTGCTATCAATGCAGGATTGATCTGCATTTGCGTATTGAGACTGAGAATATCGTTCTGCGTATCAACGGTTGCGATCTTATCCTTGACGACCTCGAAATCGGAAATACCGATATCGGCACGTTTCAGAATGTCAAGCGCCTGTTCTTTGTATTTCCCGTTCTCCATGGTATAGATATCGAGCGAGTTTGCCATGTTCTCGAATACGATCAGGTTGTTGGAGAACCATACGATAACGTCATTGAGATAACGGTTGATAGGAAGGTTGAAGTGGTTTCCGATCGACACGAACAATGTTGCTGCAGGGATCTTAATCAGATTGATCACCTGTTCGGAAAGCCCCATAATCTCAATTTTTCCATTTGTGCGCTCAAACACCTTAACCAAGCGTTCTTCGCGTTTGTAGAGCCATTCATGGCACACCGCACCGCCCGCAAGTTCAAAACCGTATTTATAATAGACCCCGTTTTGGATGAATTCCACTTCGAACAAACTGGGCTTTTGATTTGCATCCGTCTGGAACGCAAACTGTTCATTACCTGCTACGATCGGGATCTGTGCCGAAGAAAGTCTGACGACGTTGACCATATAGGTGAACGCTTTCATGATATTGGATTTGCCAGATGCGTTCCCGCCGAATATCACCGCAGATTTCAAAAGTTCATTGTCGCCTTTGTCCATGACCTTTTCATTTACGGTAAAGGTATTGATCTCGCTGAGCGTAGAATCTGCGGTTGCCTGCATCGACAGATTCGTCTCGTCGTAAAATGATCTGCAGTTTTCAAATCTGAAATTAATTAACATGATAGATCTCCCTTCGGATAGCTTCGCTATTAGTATACTCTATTATGCTCCATTTGTCAATCCTTATTCTGCATTTTTGCAAATATTTTTCAAAGTTCACATTTAAGAAATAGTTATCAGGAGTAAAATCCTTTTTCATTGTTTACTGCGTAGCAAAATTTGATTATCAATTTGGGGATTGACAAATCTTTCCTTTGGTGCTATACTATTCTTGCAGATGACAAAGGTCTTTCCTTTTTTCACGAGTATGAAGCAAAGCTGCTGTTTTTGAATACAAGAAGTTGTAGTCAAACTTATTCTTGAAAAAACGATCGGTAATGACATTATTTCATAATCTCAAAACCTCCTGAGGATTCTGCAAAAGGACCGTACCGGTCCACAGGTATCAGAATTCAATATGGAGGGGCTTATTATGTCTATTTGCAGACAAAGGGATGCCCTTTTTTGGGCATCCTTTTTTTCAGTTTCCGAGAAGGAAAAGAAACAAGCGATCAAGCAGATTCAAAATTATCCCGTCAACTTTGACCGGCAGAGTTTTGCACAGTATGTACTTGACGCCACCGGGATTTCGCTGTCAGATATCCGTTGCGATAACCCCGCAACGCAAAGCGCTTGCGAACGTGTCGCACTGAAATTTATGATTGCGGATTCGGACTTTGCGAAAGACTTTCTCGACAGCGAGGAATACGAAAAAGCAAAGCAAACCTTTGCGCGCAAGCAGTTCAACAGCAAAGTCCTGCAAAAACTGTTGAGTTACTTCTTGAAGGCTCTTTCCCAGTGGAGCAACAATCTTTCCAATCTTTTTACCATTGCCATCCTTGATGAGATTCGGATTGCGGAAGAAGAGGAAGCCGACCGCACATACGGAGCATTGAAAAAGGTGATCGAAAAGGTAGCCGCCGGCGTGAAAAGCGGTTGCTATTTTGAAGCGGAACACGGTATTTATATGTATCGTTCTTCCCTTTCTGAAGAATTGAACCGCGTTGTTATTGAGCATGCAAAGTACGATTTCAATGCTTACAACAACCGCATTTTCGGAAATAAAAGGAGCACCCTGTTTTGTAACCGTGAGGACAAGGAAAACAATCTAATTTTGCAAACGGCTCTGCTAAACGATCCCGATTTTTGGGCAAGTCATGAGCATTTCAGCATTGTCGGATTCCTGAATGAAATTGCCAAACAAAACGGTCAGAAGCATGCTGAAAAAGTTGTTTTGTACTTGCTTGGCAATCTTCAGAAAATACCGAACATGGAACTTGTTATCAAGAACGGATTTCCTCTTTGGATGTCCAAATATGAGGAATTAGTAAACGCTTTGGAAGCGCAGGCGCATCGTTTTGCTTTCAAGAGGTTGGAACCGTTCTGCGATGTTTCGGCTTTGAATGAAATCACTCTCTGCTACCCGATGAGCCAAGCCGATACAAAATGCTTTGAAATCGGTCACGCGACATGGGGAAAATTCATCCGGGAATATAACTATCCATCGAACGGAGAACGTGTGCAAAAATTCCTTAACGGAGAGGTTGCAAAGTTCGTATCCGGCGAAACTTACACGAACAACGACATTGCGGTCATTCTGGACGGAACAACCTTCCGCTATTCTGTTGACAATGCGGACCGCCGTCTATTCGCCGCATACTGCCCCGATTGCTTTTCTGCCGAGAATATCTGGAAGCGAGTGTATCTCATCGCCTATGCAGTGACGCTTTTATCCGCAGATGAGAAGACGCAATTTTCGTACTTACAGCGTATCTTCGTAGACCTTATCAAAACGGTAGAAGAACGCACCGGAATCTGCACGGCACATCAACTGGATGAATCGGGCAGAAACGAAAGCTACGAAAAACTCAAAGAGAAGCTGTCTTCCTTTGGCGTCTCGGTGTCCGACACGTACAAAGAGGAATACATTGTGTCCCTCTTAGATCGGGATACGGCTTTGCTTTCAGAAGCGAAACTGTTCCCGGAACTCGAACAGTTGGGGGATGCCGTTTACGGACTTGCGGTGGCGGAACTTTTATTCTACCGTCCCCAAACCGAAGAAATGGCGAAACAATTTGAGAACTACACCCGTGCGGAAGCGCAGGTCAAAATTTCCGTCAAAAACGGATTTGACAAGTTGTATTTGCAAACCGGGCTCCCTGCCAAGTATGTTGAATACGACACGATGTTTACCAACACGGAAGCATACGTTTTGAAAGAGGAAGAGTTACAGACGCTTAATCAAGAAAAATACCTCGCGGATTCTCTTGAGATGATCATAGGTACCGTCTGCAAAGATTCCGGCGTTTTTGAGGCGATTCGTTTGGCGAAAGAACTGCTGATGAAAACCTTCCCGAAAGTTTTCACCGGCGAAATTCATCCGACGGATGAAAGCATTCGTAACTCTGCCATCGAGCAAGACTATTGGTCAAGAATACTCCCTGCTCTTTGTTCCGACAGTTACGACGATTATACCGCGACTCTTTCAAGAGCGCTTGACAAACTGATGCTTTGCGTATCGATCGGAACCGATACCAAAGAAAAGCGTCAATTCATCACGTACAGTTTTGGAGGTTCGGGAATGTACGGAGACGACGACGGAACCTCTTCCTGGTTCTTCTATCAATACCTCACGGGCGGTCTTTCTTCCGTTTTGGAAAAATACAAAGCAACCGTCCAAAGTTATTATCAAAACAGACAAAAATAAATTCTGATACTGCATGGATCGGTACGGTCCTCCCCAAAAAATTAGGAGGACACTTCCATGAAAAAATACGATGTTATCAATTACCACGTCACCAATCGCTGCAACTATCACTGCGTTTACTGCTTCGGCAAATTCCCCGGGCAAAATGAGCCATCGCCCGCAGAAGCCGAAACAGTCATTGACAACATTTGCGCTTATTTCAAAGAGCAAAATATCCTGAACGGCAGAATCAATTTTGCCGGTGGAGAACCGCTTCTCTACCCTCACCTCGATGAGTTGATCGATTATGCGCATTCTCTCGGGATCTCCGTTTCCCTTGTCACAAACGGCTCGCTCCTCACTGCCGAACGTATTCGCCGATGGTGCGGGAAGGTTTCTTGCATCGGCATCAGTATTGATTCGGTTTGTCCGGAAACGGATCGTGAGATCGGGCGATGCTGCAAAGGTCAGATCGTTCCCATGAGCCATTGGGCAGAACTCGCTCCCATCATTCATCAATGCGGAATCAAACTCAAAATCAATACCGTCGTTTCGGCTTTGAATGATACAGAGGATCTCTCTCCTCTGTATACCGCTTGGAAACCGGATAGGATCAAACTGTTCCAAATGCACCTCGTCCGCGGGGTCAACGACCGAGCGGAAAATCTGCAGATTTCAGAGGATAAGTTTGATGCTTTTGTGCAAAGGCATTCGGCATTTTCATCAGTTATTGTGCCGGAACCTTGCAAAAGCATGGAAAACTCGTACCTGATGATCAATCCCGACGGATGTTTTCAACTGAACAATGGAGGAAAGTATGAAATTCTCGGAGACTGCAAAACTACTTCCCTCTCCGAAATCATCAGAAGAGTCCCGCTGGATGCGGACAAATTCGATGCCCGATATACGCAGGAGGTCGAAAAATGAGTGCCTATACGGAAATCAATCTGGAATACGGTATGCCGACGGTCTCCGATGCGATGGATCATCTGAAATTCGCCATAGAGCGTTGCCGTCGGGAGAAATACAAATGCCTTCTGATCATCCACGGTTACGGCAGTTCCGGAAAAGGCGGCGCCATTTGCGAGAAATCCCGTCAATGGCTGGTGGCACAAAAGCGAAACGGGAAAGTCAAAGAAGTGATTTTCGGTGAAAACTTCGAGATTTTCAATTTCACGGCACTTGCTTTGAAAAACAAATACCATGAGTTGGAACGACAGATCAGCGGCAACAATCACGGCGTAACCATTGTTGAACTGTAACGAAAAGCACCGCCCAGCGGGAGTACCCGCCGGGCGCCTTTTTTCATTGTTTACTGCGTATCAATTATTGATCCTTTCTCCACCTTGAGTTTTGCGATCATCTCCCCGAGCCTCCTCTCGCACTCTTCCCTTGTTTTCTCATATACGACGTGGCACTGTCTCGTTCCATCGGGGTTCCACGGGGTGTACTTGCCCTGCCAAGTGTTCTTGGAGACTTGGCTGATGCAACCGGTGCCGGGCTTACGCTTCTTGCCTTGTTTGGCGGTGAATTTGGCGGGCTTTGGCTCTTCGGCGGGTGCGACGGTCGAATCCTCTTCGGTGCGGTTACCGTACGCCTGATCGAGTTTTTCGGCGGCTTTCTTCTCCATCAGACTCGTGACGTGGGAGTAGGTGCTGATGGTGGTTTCTGCCGAGGAATGCCCGAGGATCGCCGACAGTGTCTTGATATCCATTCCGTTCTCAATGCCGTTGGTTGCGAAGATATGGCGCAGTCCGTGGAACGGGATGTGTTTACATCCGGCACGGTCGAGGAGGTCGGAGAGTTTGCTCCGGCAGCTTGTGGGGCTTCTCGGTTTGGTTTTGTCGAGCGGGGATGGAAACACCCATTCGGAATCCACCGTTTTTCTGTATTCTTTGAAGATCCTTGCGACCGATTGCGGGATTTTGATGGTGCGGACGGATGCTTTCGTTTTCGGCGTGCTGACGATATATTCCGAGCCGAGCGTGGTGTATTCCCGTCTGACGCTGAGCTCGCAGGTCTCGAAGTTGATGTCTTCCCAGCGCAATCCGAGCAACTCACCACGGCGGAGTCCTGAGGCAAGTGCGAGAAGGATCATTTCATAGAAGCCCTCGGCTTTTGCCTGGATCAGAAGCCGGCGCATCTCGTCGTGGCTGAGGACTTCGACCTCTTTATTCTTTTTCGGCGGGAGTTTGCACCCGACCGCTTCGTTCCGGTTGACGAGTCCTTCCTTCTGCGCCTGGTCGAGCGCGGATTTGATACGCGTATGCATCGAACGGATGACCGCGCCCGAGAGTTTTTTATCGCCTACGCCGTTGCGATCAAGGTTGCCGGTCTTCATCTGCTCGGCATAGAACTTCTCGAGATCGCTCTTTTTCAGATGCGTCAGCGGGATCCTGCCGATGCCGGGGATGATGTGCTTATAGATCTCGTTTTGGTATTTGAGCTTCGTCGTTTCGGCAATCGAGATCTCGCAGAAATTGCGATACCAATAGTCGATGTACTCCCCGAACGTCATATCCGCAGAGGTTTTGATGACCGGTTTCTCTACGCTTTCCCGCAGGGCTTTGAGTTTTTCTTCGGTCTCGCGCTTGGTCTTGGCAAGGACGTTTTTCGTGATCGGCAGTCCCTTTTCATCGTAACCGACGACGCATCTGCCCTCCCATCTGCCGTCCTTTCGTTGGCGGATCAGTCCTTGTCCGTTTTTTCTTCGACCCATGGTGTTAAGTCCTTTCCGAGAATGTTTTCAAGCGCGTCGCCCGTGATGTCCGAGGCGTGCTGTTGCATGTATTCGGTGACGTGCGTGTATTGGTTGTATGTGAAGGCGGCCTTCTTATGCCCGAGGTTCTTGGCGAGGGTCTTTTCGTCGATACCGGCGGAGGTGGAATTGGTCGCATAGGTGTGGCGGAGACTGTGGAACGGGATGTCGGGCAGTCCTTCTTTTTTGAGGATCCTTTTGAACGCGCCGTAGACGCTGTTTGGATTGACCGGCTTTTCGCTGTCGGAAACGCTCGGGAAGATCCATTCGGATTCGATCCGCTCGTGTCTCTCTTTCAGAAGACTTACCACACTTTTCGGCAGGACGATCGTGCGGATACCCGTATCAGTTTTCGGGTCTCCGATTTCAAACCCGCCTTTGACCGTGACGATCTGCCGTTTCACCGTCAGCGATCCGTCCTCGGCATTGAAGTCCTCCCACCGCAGTCCGCAGAGTTCCCCGCGCCGGAGCCCCGTCAGGCACTCGGTGTAGAAGAGGTCGTACCACCACGGTTCTTTCCGGATCGCTTCGAGGAACTGTTTGAGTTGGTTTTCGTTCAACGCCTGCCGGACGTTCTCGTTCAGTTTCGGAAGCGTGGTCACTTCGGTCGGATTTTTCACGACGATATGCTGTTCGACCGCCATTTCAAAGCATTTATGAAGCATGGCATGCACGGCGCGGACAGTGCTTCCCGAAAGTCCTTTTCCTTTTTTCGGATCAGCGATGATGCGTCCCTCTTTGAGAAGTCTGACGTAGAGTGCCTGCACGTCTCTAACTTGAATCGCGGAGATCTTTTTCTCGCCGAGGTACGGACGAACGTATGCGCTCGCGTAGAGTTCGTATTTCCCGATCGTGGAATGACGGACGATTTCTCTTTCGTATGCCAGCCACCGGTCGAGCCATTCGTTCAGCGTCACGATGCTGTCCTCGGTCAACTCCACGCCCCGGTAGACCTCCTGCAGTTTGCGGAACTTTGCCATCGCCTCTGCCTGCGTGAGCCCGAAGACCGATTTGTAGATCGGCTTTTTGTTTTCTTTATGCCCGACGATGATGCGTGCTTCCCATCTTCCGTCGGGTCTTTTTCTGACCGTTCCGTCCCCGTTCGGACGTCGTTTTCCCATCGTCATCAGCTCCTTTCGTGACAAACAATACCATAAATAATTTGAAAGTCCAGACCAAAGTCGAAGAGTTATCAAAAAGTTATCATTTGTTTTTATCAAAACCCGTTGACACCGTAGGCACTGCTATTTATAATCAAAGCGAAAGCGAGGGTGACTGAAATGAAAACCTTAAACGAATATTTAGCTCTTCCATACAAAATGGAATTGATTCCTGATCCCGATGAAGGCGGATTCGTTGTCTCCTTTCCTGAGTTGCCCGGTTGTGTGACCACCGGAGAAACTGCGGAACAGGCAATTGCCAATGCGCGGGATGCAAAAATCGCATGGCTCACCGCCGCATTGGAAGATCATATTGTTATTCCGGAACCCGATAATGAATCCGCCAATCCTTGATTGTAAGCCGACCGTCGTGGTCGGCTTTTTTCATTGTCTACTGCGTATCAGAATTTGCACTCACATCTGCGGTCCGAGGTTCTGCGCGTTTCTCTTGGCGCGGATCTCACGTTTCTGTCTCGAATCGATGCCGTCGCCCTGCCCGGATTCTTTGAGTCCGTCCTCTTCGATGATCCCGCTCGCGTAATAAAACAGGTTGACGATACCCGTGACGATCAGCGCGTTCCGGTTCTCGGCGATCGACCGCAAGGCTTCTTTTGCCGGAGCATAGCCGCGCTCCGCTGCCCCGTTCAGATGCGTCAGCCCTTTTTCTGTGTCATCGAGTTTGTAATAATACAGAAGCCCGAGTTGCGTTTTGACCCACGGATCGGTCCCGGCTGCTTTTTCAAAATATTCGAGCGCTTCTTCGGTTTTTCCTTCGGCGAATAACATTTTTCCGAGACGGTACATAGCGGATGAGCTCCCGTGCTCTGCCGCGCTTTTCAAAAGTTTTTCGGCTTCGTCGGGATTTACTTTCATCAACTCCATCGCCAGCCGATACTCCGCCGGATAAAAACCGAGTTCGGACGCGCGCCGCAGATACCGTTTTGCAAGTCCGGTCCCGCCCGCGAGTTTTCCCTCACGGTACGCCTGATACAGCGCGTATGCCGCGCAACCGTTTCCTTTTTCCGCGCTGAATTGCAGGCACTCTTCCGCGTATTCCCACACGTCTTCGTCGGGACTTGAAAGATAAAACTTGCCGAGCCGGTAGTTTGCGTATTCGATCCCCGCTTCTGCCGCACGGCTCAGATACATTTCGCCGAGGTCGGTATCCTTTTTCAGATACTTTCCGCGCAGATAACAGTCGCCGAGGTAGGCGTAAGCATATTGATTCCCCTGTCTGCCCGCCTGCAATAAATAATCCTCGGCTTCCGTTACGTTGCCCGCCTCGAACATTTCTTTTGCCTTTTGCACGGTAGAATGAGAAAACCTCGGCTCGTAATCGTAATGCAGATCGGGTTCGTTTCGTTCCGGAAGTACGCCGAGATCCGACGCAAGTCTGACCACGGCGTTGCGGATGGATTTGAATTCCTCGTTCTCTTCGAGCGGAATCTTCTCCGGCATCTTGTCGGTATAGGTGCGGAACTCTTCGCATCGGCACTCGTGCCACACGTCATAGAGCGCGGAGAGCTTTTCGTTTTCCGCAAGAGTTTTTACGATTTCGTTGACGAGTTTTTTATCATTTGCGCGAAGGTATCCGTAAACTTTTTTACCCTTAACGGACGAAAGCCGCTCGGAAAGTTGAAGAAGTTTTTCTTCCAGCGCGGGAGAATCGAACGAAGACTGACGGATCTCTTCCGCGATTTCGGAAAGATTTTTCCGGAATTCCGCTTTGATCTCATCACGGACCTCGGTCTGCTTTTGATAAATACTCATCTTGTCCTGGCGGAAAATATCATCGGAGATCACTTTTTTGATTCGCTCGATGCCACCGATCGTCAGATAAGGTTCGCCGGGATTTTCCGACCACACGAGCATATGCACGTGCGGATGTTCTTCTTTCTGATGATACGCCGCGTACCAACGGAGGTTCTCGGGTTTGATATGCATTTCGAAAGCAATATCGTTTCTGCGGGAGCGGAGCAGATTCATCCACTGTTCGGCGCTGTTATATCCGAGCCGTTCGGCATCGGCACGCGTCAGAGAAAAGATGAGTCCCCACATATTTCCTTTCAGCGAATCGATCTCCGCTTTGATTTTTGTAAGCTCGATCGGCACGCCTTTATCGGAAAATAAACCGTTCGAGCCCCGCCTTTCCCCGATATAATCTGCCATACCGCTTCTCGGAATGACCTCAACGCCCTCGCGGGTCGCAATGTATTCCGCGTATCCGCCGCGACCTTTTCCTGCGGGAGTTTTTGATTTCGGACCGTAAAACGGCGCTTTGAGAATCAGTTTTGCCATCAGTTTCTATGCCCGTCGCGGTACGCTTTTGTAAGAGAAAGCTGACCGTTCGTGCTCCGAACTTCCTCCATACAATCACGGCGAATTTCTTCAAGGTTTTCTTCACGGTAGTCATACTGATTGCCGATGAGGTGCGCGAGAAAATTCTGATCGACCGCGAGTTTGAAAATGATTCTCGCGATCCTGTCCTCGGAATCTTTGATCTTTCCGTCAATGACCGACTCAAGCGCGGGGGTAAGAAACTCAACGAACCGTTCGTGATTCAGATATTCGATATAGAATTCCACGGCGCGGCGGATGAATTCGTTGCGGGACGATTCACTCGTTTTCTCCGTCATGGTATCGCACATATCCCACATTTCCTGTGGCATGCGAACGCCCTTGGCGATCATATTGTCTTTTGCCATTTTTCCTCTCCTTTTTCTGTGTGTGTATGTTGAGACACCCGTATTCTCTTTGCAACACGGGCGTTATTTTCGTTTTGAGACCGCGGGATCCGTACCTGATGCACGTACGGAAACCCGCCCGCGCACCAAATACGCCCCAAAATGCCCGAAACACCTCGGGAAAAGCCCCGACCGGCGTTGCCGGGCGGTGTGGTCCGCCGTGATGAGACACGGCTTTATCCTGCTCCAAAATCGACCCTGCTCAAAACGGCAGTTCTTCCTCGATTTCGGCAGATTTTTGGGGCTGTTCCGATGCCTTTTTGACCTTCTCCGGTTGCTTCTCCGGCTTGATTCTCGGGTGCTTTTTGTCGTATTCTTCGAGGGCTTTTTGTGCGTTGGCTTTGGCGGACTGTTCCTGTAATTTTTGCATTTGCTTTTCGTCATATTTTTCGACCGCTTCAACGATCGGTCGGATATGAAATTTCAATACGTTATTGTGGATCTGTCCGTATCGATTCTTGATCGTGGTATGCTCCGTGTCGATGAGCCCCCGTTCTTCGAGTTTGTGAACGTAATTCATCACCGTATTCACACTCATACCCGTAGCTTTGCCGATCGTTTCATAGGACGGGTAACAGACGAAAGTATTTCTGTCTTCGCAACGAAGCAGATAGGCATAGACGGCGATCTCACCGCCTTTCAGATCCATATGAAACACAGCATTCGGAACGGTGAAGTAATTTCCTGTCGTTTCTTTTTTTCTTGCCGGAGAATTGTACAGATAATTTTCAATATAATACTCCTGCTTTTTCTTCAGCGTCACTTTCACTTCGATATCGGAAGTGATCCGTCTTCCCCGATAGACAAGTACGACGTTTGAAAGATACGCGCAGACCACGAGAGGATAAAAATTCTTTTTCAGAACGCCGTCTTTGAGCGCAATGCTAAGATCCTCTTCATAGCGGATGAAGAAAAAGATTGCGGCACCGAGCAGGAACGAATATCCGCCGCCTGGATAATCGTGCACGCACTTCAATGCGGAAAGGATATGCGCGGGTTTCATCCGATCGATCATGAATCTGCGGATCGCTTCCTGCTCGTAGGTCTGACCGTAGCAGATCAACCGATCAAGATTCCACAACCTGTCAAGCGCAAACTGGGCACGCCTGCCGTCTTTGGGATTGATCTGTAATCCTTTTTCACTTGACGTAAAATAAAACTGTTCGAGTTCGAAAGAGAGTTGCGGGTCCCACTTGATGTATCTGACCAGTTCCATTACTGCCCTCCCGATTTTTCATCCGCCCACGCTTTGAATTTGCTTTTTTCTACGAGCATACGGTTGCCGACTCGGATCGCGGGGAAATCTTTTTCATGCATCAGTTCGTATGCCGAGGACTTGGCGATGCCAAGCACCTGCGCTACGATATCGGCGTTGAGGAACAGCGGCAGTTCCTCGTAGGTTTTGTAAGTTGATTCTTTCATTTATGTTTCTCCTTTTTTGATTTTCAACAGATCCCCGAACGGGATCTTGGTTTTGCCCACGGTCAGCACTTGATACACCGTATCGACCTCGCGGACGGTATCGGTGAGCGCGGTATAGAGATTCTTTTCATAGTACGTAACCGTGACGGTCATGCCCTTCCGGAGCGACGAAAGCAGAAGAGACAGCTTTTCGATCTCCTCTTCCGAAAGCTCGACGCGTTCGTCCGGCACGAACTCGCACTCCTCGACAAGTTCGCTGTACCCGCGCAGAGATTCATACGCCGCAAACTGCGGGGCGCGGGATTCGGGTTCTCTCATTTCTTTCATTGGCTTCTGTGACCTCCTATCATGCCGTTTCTCGCGCGGAGCGTGGCGTAATCTTCAAAGTCCCGCCCGCGGACGATGCTGTTCTTGCCGTATTTGTCGTGGAGCTTCACGATGGTTTGCAGCACCGAGCGCTCCTTTGCCTCCGCGATCGAATCGTCGAAGAGCGAGAGTTGCGTGTCGGCTTCCTCGCAAAGCCCGCCGAGCGAAATGTTCAGCCGTCGGATCGGCAGATCTTGTTGCACGCTCCCCGTGTACACCGTGCGGAACACGTCTGAGAGGCGTTTATACGACTGCGTCGGCGACGGCAGTTTCAGCGTTCTTCCGACCATCGGCGCGGCTTCTTTGGAGTAACCGACCATCAGCCCGATAGACGAGGTACGCTGCCGTCGGCGGATCAGTTCGAGTGTCATCAGCTCCACCATTTCCATCAGGATCAACTCGGCTTCGTCGAAACTGTAATCGCGGAAGAGCACCTGCCCGTTGGAGATCGACGTGCTTTTCGGTTGATACGCCTTGATCTCGGCGATCGTGCAGGGTTCCACTCCGTTTGCGTGGTCGAGCAGGAACCGGGCGTTTACTCCGAAGGTGCGCCACAGCGTATCTTTCGGCAACAGCGTCACGCCGTGGAGATCGTACACGCCGAAGTGTTCGAGTTTGCGCGCGATGCCGGGACCGATATTCCAGATATCCGTGATCGGTCGGTGGTGCCAGATCTGCGCTTTGAAACTCTCCTCGTCGAGCACGCCGATGTGGTCTGGGACGTGCTTCGCCACGATATCGAGCGCGACTTTGGCAAGGAACAGATTCGTCCCGATGCCCGCCGTGGCACAGATGCCGGTTTCGGCAAACACCGCGTCCCGGAGCATATTCGCAAACTCCTTTTCGGTCTTGTGATAAAGGCGCAGATAGTCTGTCGCGTCGATGAAACACTCGTCCACCGAGTAAACGTGGATATCATCCGGGCTGACGTAGCGCAGATAGATGCCCACGATCTGCTTGGATTTCTGCATATAGAGGTTCATGCGCGGGGGTGCCATGACGTATTTGATCCCTTTCGGGATCTCGAACACACGGCATCTTCCGGGCACGCCGAGGGCTTTCATCGCGGGCGAGACCGCCAGGCAGATCGTTCCCCCGCCGCGCTCGGGATCGGCGACCACAAGGTTGACTTTGAACGGGTCAAGTCCCCGATCCACGCACTCCACCGAGGCGTAAAAACTTTTCAAATCAATACAAAGATAAGTTTTTTTCATGGTATTCGGACGCTTTCTCTTGACTTTTCCCCGGTTTCGTGGTATATTATGATTGCCACCGGAGAACGTCCGCCGTAGCGGAGACGTTGATTAGGTGTCGAGTGAGCTCGGTTTTGATTCGCGTATGCGTATCTTGACCGGGTATTTTTTATTTCGGAGGACGCTATGGAAGCAGAAAATATCACCCTTATGCCCTTGACCGAGGAGTATCGGGAAAAGTTTATCAAAGACAATCAATGGGCGTTCAAGTACGGCGCGATGGAGGAATTCGGTAAACGCGACGACCACTTTGAGGAGGATGGCGAGATCATCTCCCGCAAAACCATTGAGCGGTGTCTTGACGCGCCGAATTCGGAGGCGTATTGCATCATGCAAAACAGGCAGATGGTCGGCGGCCTTGTGCTGAAAATCAATGCCGAGACGCACCGGAACGAGCTGGAGCTTCTGTTCGTGACTCCGTCGGAACACAGCCGAGGCGTGGGGGTTGCGGCGTGGAAACTCGTGGAAAAACTGCACCCCGAAACCGAAGTGTGGGAGACTTGCACGCCGTATTTTGAGACCCGTAACATTCATTTTTACATCAACAAATGCGGATTCCACGCGGTGGAATTCTTCAATCCGAAGCACCCCGAACCCGTCAATCCGGAATTGGAAGACGAAGATCCCGCTCCGGACGACGGCGGCTTTGACGGAATGTTCCGCTTTGAAAAAGTAATGAAACACTAAAAAGCAAAAGGGTGGATTCGTAAATTGATTCTTTCGTAGGTACATCAATATTTTTGGCAAAATAAAAAAGGTGAGCATCAGAATAAAACAGAGGTTGGCTCTGTAATCAATCTGATACTCACCCGTGTTTCCCGAATTCACAGCCGAGAGGATGGCTCACTTTCGATTGTTTAGTATGATTTCATCTGAAAATTGTTTTTTCAAAATACCGAAAACCTTCTCCGGATACTTTAAGAATAGGAATCCGATTACCGCTTCCAAAGCAGTTGCATAACCTTTGGTATTTTGACCGTCGGAATTGTTATCTTTCAAATCATTATTTGCGGCAAACAGAAACCGGTTCAACCATTTTTCAGCCAACGGATTCATCTGCTCATTGGTTCCGATGGTTTGCTTAATGCCGTTGGTCAGATTTCCTTTTTTCGAGTTTGGTTCAAATGCAATTGCTAAAATGTAAACTTCCCAGTACGCATCTCCGACCGTTGCTAATGAAGAGTGGTTCAGAATCTTTTCTCCGTATTTCTGAGCGTATTCATTCGCATAACATGGCATCGTCAAAGACTGAACAGCAAGGTCAATGTTGTCATCAGTTAACTCGCAACCAATGTTGCTGTAAAACGACCGCGTCGTTTCTCTCATTTTCTCAATAGGAATTATCATTTTATACCTCTCTTACAATCGGTATCGCCACATAGCCCCTTGCCACCTTCGGTTTTTCGATGACGGCGATCATGGTTTTGCACTTGGCGCAAAGGATGGTCTTGCCGTGATAATCCGGCTCCGCCTCCCGCACCTGCACGTCGGTTTTGTCTTTCGGATCGTCCGAATATACGATCGGCCTACCGCATTTCGGGCATTTTGCAATTGGATATTTATAGTCGGTCAATCGAAACACCCCTTTTCATTCTAAACAATTATTTCTTTTGACGGGTGCAATCATTGCAACGTCCCAAATTAATGTGATTTGGGCCGCCGTAAGAATTGAACTCACTGTCCGGCGCAATTTTTCCACAAATCTCACACTTAACCCAACGACGATCGTATTCATCACGGGCTTGCACCTTTTGCTGATCAATGCGCGATAAAATGCTTTCCGGTATAATTCCTTGGCTGATTTTTTGGCTATATTCAACCCTCTGTTGATGTTCTTCTTCCGCTTTTTTATCAAGTTCTATTTGTCGCTGTAACTGTGCTTCTCTTTCTGCTTTTTCTTTTTCCCATTGAGCGCGCATTATTTCGGCACGTTTTTGCGATTCTTTTTCTTGAATTTCAAGTTCTTGAATTTTCTTTTGAAAAGCAATTTGTTTTTTGTCAAGCCAAATGTGAAACCGCTCGTGGAATCCCTTAATTGATAATTCGCCGTCTTCTATCTCCAAAGATTCAAGAGATCCGATTTCCGAATAAATATCCGGGTAATTATTTGAAGTAATTTTCTGCCCTTTATACAAATATTCATGCTTATCTTCAATATGCTGTGCCAGTTCAGTTCCGTCCCAATTCAATATTAATACGTCTTTTTTTGTCGATTCATTGAGTTGATACCGCTTCATAAAGAAGGTTTCACTTTCCTTTACCGGTTCCTGCGCATTGCTGATAACGAGCCACTTGATGTTAATTCCCTTTTTCTGATATTCCGATGTCAAGTAATCCATTCGATTGGCAGTCATTCGTTGCGTGCCAAGTTCAATAGCAATTTGAGATTTATCCGCCGACATTAATAAAAGATGTGTATAATGCCGTTCAATAATTTTGGCATCCATTTGAATTTGGTAACCACGAGAGCGGAAACTTTCAAAGATTTTCAATTTCACTTCACGCATGAGTGAGGTGTTCTCTTTATCAAAATCCGCATAATCGCATTGGCAATTATCTAAGTGAGCAAAAAAAGCAACTTTTATTTCTCCATGGCAATATCTTAATACCGGATGTTTGCAATCAGGATCCGGACAACGGAGCTCTTTACGTCCGCTTGCCTTTCTGACCTGCTTTTCTTTTTCATAATCTTTTGAAATATCGGAAGCAATTATCGTTATACCGTTCCAAATAGCATTCTCCATGTATGCAAATCCTTTCCGACACTTTCATTTGATATCTTTAATGATTTTTAACGCAATACCTTGAATTTCAAGCCGTTTCGGACGAATGATGCGCTCTTTTTCAGAATAGGTGCTGTTCTCCGCCAAGAGGATCGGTTTTCCGTTCTCGTAGGCGAGGCGTTTGAGCGTGTTGCCGTTCTCGGTCAAGGCAACGACCACTTGTCCGTCCAGTGCCGTAATGGTTTTCTTGACTAAAACAAGGTCTCCCTGATTCACGCCGATATCGACCATAGAGTCTCCTTTTGCTTTCAGCAAAAAGCATTCGCCGTCCACCCACTCCTCGGGAATGGCGAGGTATCCCTCGTTGTGCTGCTCCTCTTCCTCGGGTGTGCCACAGATGATCGAGCCGTAGATCGGCACCTTGATGCTGCTGTATTTCCGAGTATAGTTTGACGGCTCGGCGGGCTTCATCGTGCCTTTGCCGTTATACTCTACCTTGCCATCGTTGCTCAATTTTACGATATATCGGTATGCCGTCGCTTTTGACATCCCCATATATTCCATGATCTCCGGGAGCTTCGGCACGTCCCCGTTGTTTTCACGCATATATTTGTGGATGAAATCCTCCATCCGGTCGAGCTTTTCACGATCGAAGACTCTCATAACTGCCCCCATTTCTTATTTGTGAAACCGTTGGTTTTATTATATCACTTTTTCGGTTTTTGTCAAGAGGTTTTTGAAAATTCCTTTTTCATTGTTTACTGCGTATCAATTTTTGCGGTCTGCGAAGTCAGGATTCCGGACGTACATAGGCGGGATTTTCGGCTCAAAAACCGCCTGCAAGGGCTTTTCTCCGGTGCGGAGGGACGTTTGCTCTACCCGTCGGAAGCAAGCCCTCAAAAGCGGTTATTCTGTTTTACTTCTTCCGCCGGACTGCTCTTTTCACGTCTTCGAGGATGCGGAGGAAATCCTGCATTTCGGTGCTCGTGCAGTCTTCGAGAAGGTCGCCGATCTTCTCATTTGCCACGGCGTAGGTTCCCGGTGTTTCCGCCCGCAGGATCCAGTCGGTCGCCACTTTGAGGGCTTCGGCGATCCTGATTAGCACCGTCAGTCCCGGCGTTTTCTTTCCGAGCTCGATGTTGCAGAGGTGAACGACGGATATACCCGCGCGCTCCGCCAACTGTTCCTGCGTGAGTCCCACCTCACGCCTGATCTCCGCGATCCGTCTGCCGATCCCGGCGAGGTCAGCTCTTTCCGTCATCGCTGAGGCCTGCCACTGCCAGCTTGACACCGAGCCGGAATCCGTAGGCAAACGCTTTCTTTTCGGCGATCGCGTCCATCTCGCGGATGTTCTCATCGTAAGTTTCGAGAACTTCCTGCATATCCTCGTCGAGTTTCGCCGCGATCTTCTCCCGGTTCCGCGCCATGAGCTCCATCAGCTCCTTGTATTGCGGTCCTCCGCTGCCGACCGCTTCCATCGGGTCGATGTTCCCGTACCATAATTCTTCAAGAATTTTGTCCATTTTGCCCCTCCGATACAGAAACGGCAACCGCATCCCCGAGCTCGTGCCCGGCAATACAGTCGCCGTTCTTTTTCATTTGTTCCGCCGCGATCAACGCCTGACGGACGTACTCCATCATTAGCCCCGCCAACGGGTCTTTCATTTTGCCTTGCGATAACCGCTTCGCGTACGCCATGTTCGCCTTGTCGTGTATGGCGTATTTCTGCCCCCGGAACAGTTCTTCGATCGTAATCTGTGCCATTGCCGCACCTCCTTTGCAAGGAGATACAATACCACAGAAAATGAGGAAAGTCCAGACAAACACTCGTAATTTTAGGAATATTTTTGTTTTTCCCGAATATAATTTATATGATGCCATCAGCGTGGCCAGATGACATGCATATTAATTGCTTCAATAGTTTTCCGTAATCTTTGAAGCAAAAACGGTAAATTGGGGCAGGACCAATATGGCATCATTTTTATTTAATTTGACTGATAAGCATTTCTTTTCTGTAACTCTTTCCGAAAAATTTATCAATAATTTGTTGTCTTTTACTGAAAGAAATATTGGAGTTACACAATAAATGTTTTCGAATTACCAATAAAACATAAGTCAACTTGGTGGATTTATCAAATTCATGAACTAATGATTCAGCATATTTAATAAACCTTTCTGTATTCCCTGAATTTTCCAAGAGCAATAATTTCTGAATTTTTCGATTGGAATTTTCTTCTGATTCAAGAAGGAACTGTAATGTTTTATCACTAACACAGAATTCAGAAAAATGGTCATAAATCCCCAAAATTTCAGCCCTACTAAGATTGATAAACATATTTTTGATGTCCTCAATTTGAAATGGTTTCCCGTTGGGCTTTCGAAAATCATTTTGCAGCGTCCATTTTAACATATCGTCACAAATTATTTCATAGTTTTCATCAACAGGTTTTAATATTGCATACGCTATTTTGTGAGGATATGAAAAAATGCATTTTCTAAGTTGCTCCTTTTGAGATAGTTTTAGTATATTGTTAAAAGCAGGCAACGCTTTGCATATCATTTCCGTATATATTATTGCTCGGTCAATTCTGCGTTGCATACAATCGTATTGAGATTCATCATAATCGAAAGCGCCTTTGGCTTCTATCGGCATAGATTCATATGTTGTTTCCTCAATCATTTCTTTTTTTCGTGAAATAACATTTTGATCATTTTCCGTCGGAGCATCAATTCTTTGATTGGAATCATTAATAATATATTTAATATTGCAAAAATCGAAGTCGAGCTCTTCCCAAGGCTCTAATAGTTCACCAGCCGCCTTAGCAATGGCAGTAATAATTTTTGTATTATTGGATAAATAAACTATGAACAACAATATATCGGAATTTATTCCAAAACAAATATATTTTAATAAATACTCAATTCCTGAATAATCCGCTGGATCACTTTGAGATTGACTCATTAAGTACTTCGCTATAAAATACGCTAAATAATTACGATTCGAGAAATAAAGTTCCATGTCTGATGTTTGACTAAAAACTTTTGATTTAATAACTGTTTCAATTAAACTGGAAAAATCAATTTTCAGCCCATATTCTTGATTGTATTGGTTTACAACATCTCTAACAATTTCAAGCTTCAACACATCATTATGTAACTCAAACATTTTTCCAGCAATTTTTTCAATAGCGGTCATTTTTTCATCAACATCATCTTTGCGAGAGTTTTCATAAATAGATTTATTCAATTCGTAATCAAATACTTTACTGAATACCGCCTCCCCTTTTGAATAATCAAAGCTGTTGTCCCCAAGAAAATAATTCGTATATTTAATAATAAAGCCAGGGTTTAACGAAAATAAAGCACTATCATTTTCTACTAAACTATCAATTATGTGGTTAATTCTGATAATGTCTTCATCGTTGTACATGGTTTTTAAAGAGCAAATATTTCTAACCAATTCGCTCCTTTTTTCAGCAAAAAATGGGCGTATTTTCAGTGAATAATAACCGTTATTGCATACTTCATCTTTCAATGAGTCAGTTATTTCCTTTTGGAATGGCATGCAACTGATAATCGTAAATAAGGCAGTATCTTCAGCCACTTTCAGAATTTCTTCTTTTGATCTTTCATTTTTTATATTGTCCCAACCATCAATAATGATTATCTTTTTGTTGGATGGAATTTGTTTGAATTTTTCAAAAAGAAGTGGTGTATCCCCATATTGATCTTCAAATATTCTTCGAATAAAATTCTTCGAATTCAGCTTTGTTGAAGAATTAACCTCCACATACAAAGGAATAAAATTACCTATACTTTGACAATATAAATATTTTAATAGTGTGGTTTTACCAGAATTTGAAGATCCAACGATCTGAACCTTATTTTTTTCATGGATTACTTGCAGTAAATCATCAAATGATTTATATTCAATATTTTTTCCAAAATCATTTTTATCGTCTCCTATTAATTTTGGGAAAACAAAATATTCTGTAAAATCGGGAAGTTTATTGAATTCATCATTTTTAAATTTTTTAACAAAACTGGGCAACGGAACTATTTTGCTTCTGTTTTTATTTAATAACACATTTTCAACAAGTCTATTTGAACTATAAATTCTTTCTTGACAATTCCACACAAAAGAATAAGCGGAAAGTGAATCTTCTTCCGTATCAATAGTGAAGAAGTTAAAAGAGTCTACTATATCGCTTTGAGAAAAGACCATTTCTCCTGCGCAAGAAATCCATGTTCCTGATTGATCCCCAAATGATTGTTGCTTTCCTTCTGAATAATGCTCGTGCCCCAAACATACGACATCAGAATTGTCTAAAATTTCCTTTTCCAAGACAAATTTTGACTTCCAATTAAAGCAATCGCAAGAATGATGCATAACAGTAATACAGGCGTTTGCATCTTCGGCTTTTTTTATAAATCGATACTTTTCTTGAGGGAAATAGTGTAATTCTCTATCGTCGGGTTTTAACGTTGAAAAAGGCGCGGAATTAATCAAATTGAATTGAACTTTATAATCTCCAAAAGAATAAAATCGTCTATTAATTATTTTATCATAGGGAGCATTTCCATTCGCTTGTGAGTAATCATAAAAATTGTTAAGCAAATGGATCTCATCCTCCAAGTGGTTTTCAATTGTGTCAGATTCATACCAACTTTGAATATCTTCTTGGCATCGTTTAGAGTTTGATAAATCAAGATCATGATTGCCGGGAACCATCATTAAAGTTATGAATTTGCCATCAACCAATTCTTTTAATTTTGAAATGATTGGTCCAAAAATATGGCGGCATTTCTTGTATTGATTTGGCTGTCCAGAAAAGGCAAGATCCCCTGAAAAAACTATAACTAACTCGTCAAATTTTCCCACAGACGCAACAGCATTGATTATTCCTTGCCTTTTGTCGGACAAGATAAAATCCCCATCCTTTACATGAAAGTCACTAAGATGCAAAAAAGCTAATTTCATTTTGAGTCCTCTTTTCTGTTTTTTACATATTTTTTAATGTGCTTTCCTAATATTTTTTATTGACAGCTTGTATCCCATGTTTTTAATTGTTGTTGCAGCATAACATATCGCCACTTTGCTAAAAAAAGGGATTTTGGGGCGTTCATCGTTAAAATCATTAATAATCGCCATAACAATCTCAAAATTCTGCGACAAAAACTGTTCAGTAAAAATATTAGGCATTCCAACGTCTGTCAGCTTGTGGCTCAGCTTATTTCTAAATTCTTCGTCAAGCCAGGCTTGTCCTGCTACAGCAGCTTGATTAAACAAATGACTTAAAACGCTGGAACCTCCATTCTTTTTAATATGTATAATTTTGTTATTCCAAAACAAATCGCACGGTTCAAGATTGTTACCTTGTCCGCCCCCGATAGGAATTTTATATTTGTGTAAAAGTAATGCATTTTTTAAGTTCTTGCATAACTCCTCATTATAGGCATCTTCATCTTTGTGACAATAGTCCAAGAAAGGATCTTGGTTAATGTCAAGCGTTGAATATTGTTGATTGACACTTGTTGCAAACGAAGAATCAATTCGATACCATTTGCCGGAATTTAGACAATATTGATGAGTGCCATCGGATATTTCAGCAATCAAGCATCGATACGCTGTCCATTCATATGCATTTTCATTCTCATCTTGAGCTGATCTTGCACAAATCTTTTTACTACAAAGTTGGTTAATATCGGTCAAGCCATTTCGAAAAGAGTCAACAACACTGCTGATATATATATCGTCAAAAGTATTATCTACTCCATTTATTTTAAAGTCTTTGATATCTTCCCAGTTTACAACTTCCGGAACTGCCATCCATACGCTTTGATAATTTTTGTTTTGAATTTCATTTAAAAGGATTGCGTTTAAGGAATCTATTTTTTCTTTTCTTTAACATATTTTATGTTATCAATCCACAAGAAATTTGTCTTATATACATCATCATTATATCGTTCGTAGCAAAACTTGAGGAGTTCATCAACATTTGATATATCTTTATTTACAGTTAGACTGAAAATATCTCCCCCGGTAAGCATACTGTCCTCAAACATTTCATCTTCGGACTTTCCACTAACATTTTTCATTAAATCCCTATTTATATCAAAACCAAATTCGGATATATCACTGCTCTTGGGAAGCTGCTCATCACTTTGCTTTTGGTTCGACCCAACACTGGCCTTGGAAATTCTTCGCAATTGATTTGGATGAATGCTATTCAAGACGATTTTTAAACCAAATTGTTCCTCAAATACATCCTCTTTAAACAAAAACCGAGCGTAGCCAAATGTTAAAGCAAATAATCTTTTCTTATCATTTCCAACAGATATCTTTTTAAGAAGGACAAGACGAGAATTAGCTTGCAATAATTTTTGATTACTTCCTTGATGGAAAAAGCTCTCGAGCCAGCTTGGCTCATGAACATGAGATGGCAAATAGTATGCAACAGTATCATCATCATACTTGTTAAATTCTTCAATTGTAATTTTTTCGTCGAAGAGATCACCAATGCTTTCGCATCCATCTTTGATTAAATAAATTGATAGTTTATTTTTTGTTGCCATATCACCATATCCTTCAAAAAATCGTTTTTATTGATTCTGCTATCCTTCTTATCACCGGCACAACTACGCTATTACCGCATTGTTTATAGGCACTTCCCATCGGGATATTGGCGAAGCGGAACGTACTTGGGAAGCCCTGCAAGGCAAGGCATTCATAAGGGGTAATTTTTCTAATTCCGAAGTCATCTTTGATGATAGGGACGCGATCCGGGAAAGTACCCATATTGGCAGTCAACGCTGGGCAAAAATAATGCGCTTTCGGAGACACTCCCGAATCATATATCTTATACAACCCTTGTGGATCGGTAACAATTCTGCAAAGGTCATTATAATATGGGCTTTCCGGGGTGTAATAATAAACGGAGTCGTGCTTATGATGACGATCCAAGATATCATTCATATTGACCGTCAATTCGATTTCCTCGGGGAACGAAAACCGATCACATTGTTCTGAATCCAAAAATCCAACAATAAAGATCCGAGTTCTTTGCTGCGGGATATTACCATACTCCATGGCATCCATCACCTTGTACCGAAAAGCATAACCGTATGGTACAAGAGCGTTATAAACCGTTAAAAAAGATTGTCCCGCATCATGCTCCAATAAGTTTGCAACATTCTCAAGAAATATAATCTTGGGACGTTTTGCTTCGACCACGCGAACAATTTGGAAAAATAGTGTTCCGCGCGGATCATTGAATCCTTTTTGAAATCCCATTTTGGAGAATGGTTGACAAGGAAACCCGGCGACTAACACATCAAAGTCGGGAATTTGGCTAACATCAACCTCTCGAATATCTTGCTCGAGCAAATGATCGGAGCCCAAATTCAAGCAGTATGTAGTGGCAGCATCTTTATCAAATTCATTAGCCCAAACAATATCAAACCCGGCTTGCATAAAACCGAGGTCAATACCGCCTATTCCGCTAAACATACTTGCCACTTTCATATTTTAATCCTCAAACTAAATAATGGAGAGAAGTACCTCTTTCAAGGTTTGTGATGTTTTCTCATCGTCATCTTCAAAAACGAATGGGATACGAGCCGCGTATATATCTATATTACTCTTCTTTCCTTCTACCTCAATTGTCTTCTTCATAATGGCAGGATCCGGTTCTTTTTCTTCAAACCGAAATTGAGGATAAAGTAAATATACTCGGTTAAGTCCTCTTGATACCGCATAGGTTAATACTTGATACAAATCGCCGCTATTAATATCATTAACAATATCATCCTTAAAGTCAGCATTGCCATCGAATCTGGATATTTCTTTATATTTTGTGTCCAAAATGATGACGCCTTTTTCCTGGTGTTCAACAAGAATATCATGACGCATGACAAATGCTTTTGAAAATTCTTGTGCGCCAAGGCGAATGCTATCAACCAAGGATACTTCCGATGCCTGCAAAGTGACCCTTGCGTCCCCTTGCAAAATATATTGCAGATATCCTCCTATGAAGCCTTCGAACAAAAGGTCTGTCGGGAACATAAAACAGAACGATTTTTGCGTATCAAGGTTATAGTCGGTAGTCTTATTGAGCAAAAACATTTTGCTCATGCTGAGGATCACTTTATATTGGTTCTGCATTTTGCTAAGTTGAACCTTATCGCAGTCCCTCGGCGTACAGTTTTGATCTGAAACTTCTCCCAGCTTCGTCAACAAATTCCGAATGATTTTTTGATTATTTACCGAAGCCAAATTCCAAATAAACTTCAGCGTACATTTAATAATTCTGTTCAGTAAATTATCAAACTCGAATGTGGAATAAGTACATTGGAATCTGTCGAGCTGTCCTTGAGGGTACTTTTTTGTTATGTAATCTTTGACATCCAAACGTCCCCGAATCGTTGGCAAATCCTCGGTTTTATCTTCATAACGAAAGAACAAACCACGATCCAAAGCCGCTTTTACATAACGGACATATAAAGAAATGAAAAGGTCTTGGAGATTATCGGTATTCTCCATATCCGCAGAAATGCTTATGTATGGATAGTCAATTTTGGTGGAGTATTCAATCCATTTCACCAAATTGTGCATCAGATGAGGCAATGACAATTGCTCTCGGTTGTCGTCTTCTTTATCCTCTTTAAAAACCTTAGGAAAAATATTCAGTTGATGACCTTTAAAAGCAATTGTTCCAACGTAGTCTTTGGTTCGAATACTCTTTTGACCTATGAAATCAAGAAACTGCTGCTTACTGTTTACTTCGCCATCATCATAAAAGATTGCACGTTGCTCCCAGTTCGACTGCAAAAAGTCCAGGAGTTCATCCAAAGACTCTTGGCTTTTCCACTCGACGGGGAGCGCGCTATTCGAAATTCTTTTATGTTCAAAGTAATTCAGTATCATATTTATACCTTTTGTACTTTTATTCTTCCTTGATTTTTGTCGACCAGCGAAACGCCCGTGCCGTCAAGCGCTTTAATGATAGCGTCTTTGACCTTCTTTTCATTATCGTAGAAATACTCATAAAGCAGAGGGATAATGTTACGATTCATAATATTGGGCAAGTCATCGACTGTTTTGCCAATAAAATAAGAATGACCGATAAGCAAATCCGAGCTTTCCAGTTGTTTCCTCAGCAGATCGTTCAAAGAGATCAATACGCCTTTCAAGACGGGATCCGCAACGAGATCCGGATTTGGTGCAACCTCCTCAAACTCAAACCGTCTCCGAAGCGCCGTGTCAATCAGTGCGATTGATTTGTCAGCTGAGTTCATGGTTCCAACGATATAAAGGTTGTTCGGCACAGCGAATTCATCCCCGCTCGGCAAAGAAACCGAGAGCTCGTTCACTTCGCCCCAACGTTTGTCTTCTTCGATAAGAGTAATTAACTCACCAAAGATCTTAGAAATATTACCACGGTTTATTTCATCAATGATAATTACATAATTGTTGCCGGCATCCACCATCGCCTTTTGTGCTATCTTTTTGAAGACACCGTCCTTGGTTATAAATTTAAGATTTTCTTCTTCGGTAACCGGGCTCAAACCTTGGATGAAATCTTCATATCCATAGTTCTGATGGAATGTCGTGAAGACGATTTGTCCTTTGGAAACCAGTTCACGATATTCTTCCATCAATTGCTTTCTTTCATCCGGAGATATTTTTTCTCTTATCGCACGGTTTTCGCAAATTGCAATAGCATATTCTGCGGTGGAGTACGTTTTACCCGTTCCAGGCGCACCATAAATGATTAAATTCAACGGGTGTGTTTTATTGATACGAGGAGACCGTACTGTTGTAATCTCGGCAGATTCCACTTCGCCGGAATCTGCATCATCCTCTTTTGTATATGTACCACTCAAAATATCAGCAATGACCGATTTATAATCGTTCAATCTAAAGAAGGACATTGCAGAGCCCAATGAATTTTTGAAGTTGGTCGAAAGATCTGCATAAGGAATATCTTTTAGCCATTTGACGCTTCTATTATTGACATAATCGGGATCTTGGTTTGCCGGAGCATTATCGTAATAATAATCCGACGTAATCTGTCCTATATGAGCAATAGCGCCATCCCCATATACGACATAATCGCCAATTTGAGCTTCGCGGAGAAAACGATAGATTTGTCCCACGTCTTGTCCTTTGGACCTGGGTTTAGCATTTGGCCAAGTCTCCGCGTGCTTCGCGTCGAGCTCGTCTTTGGTTTGTATGGATGACAAATCTCCCAATTTCGACCATCCGATACAAATATGCGGTTTTTCATCTGACAGTGCATTGTTCTTCCCGGTGATATGAGTGCCGTAAACATTATGCGACATTACATCTTCAGTATCTATACCATCACCGTCGAAAGATACTCCGTATTCGTTGGCTTTTACAGATCGATAGATGTTAAGCCCCTTATTCAGCTCAGCAACATATGAGCTATTTATTCCGGATGCAATTATGATTTTATCAGAAGCATATCCATTATTAGCGATTATGTCACCATATTTCAAGCCAAACATATGGATAGCTGCAACCTGTCCAGAACTTTTGGCTTGGGAGTACATTGTTTTAAGAATTTCACCAAGTTCGGCAATTGAATAATCCGTTTTTTGCGGCTCTCTTTCGATGCTTTTTTCGCGGTCAAATAGATCGGAATTGACATCAATAATTGTGTTCGTTGGCAATTTGAAAAATTTATTGTTTAAACTCCGAAGTTTCTCTGTAACCGAAGCTGAAGGAATGGCAAACACGTGATACTCAAATTGTTGCTTTTCTTTAAGAACAATCAAAAATGATCCGGTATGAACAGCTTTTCGAAAATCAACAAATGCCTTGCCATCCATATTTAGCATTGACAGCTGTATTTGATCTGCTGCATTTTCTCTCTTGCTTCTTACAATAGAAACCGCAGTTTTCTCTTTTCCATTTGCAAAATGCGAATTTTCACTATTAACATCCAAATAGCGGCAGTTACTTTCAAAAAGGACAACTGGTGCTTGCGGAAGGAAGAATTTTTTCAGAGTATTATCGTCTTCTTGAAAATAACCATCGGCTTTCAAATAAGGGAAAATATCCATTTGAGCGCCCGTAATAGCAATATGAGTTTGACCACTGGTTCGTCCTTCATCCAGAGTATTGGATGATTCCAGCTTTTTAACGATAATACCATCATAGGCATCTACAGATATAGTTGTCCCTATTTGAGCAAGATTGTCCTTTATAATGATGATAGCCTCTTGAAATGTCATGATTTATCATCCTCCTTTTTGCTCTGGCATAAATACTTTTTGATTACTTTTGCAATATTTTTTCCTAATAGTGGAGGAACCGAGTTCCCAATCTGCATATAAGTTTTTGTATATGAACCTCTGAAGAAATAATCATCCGGATAAGATTGAATCCGAGCGGCCTCTCTCGGAGTAAGCCCCCGGGCTTGTGTAGGGTGAATATACATATTACAGTCGAATTTCATATGAGCTGTAATAGTTTTACACACCTTGTCTTCTTCAAGCTTAAAATACTTATCTTTGAAAATACCATTTCTTCTCGCATAAGGCATAATATCTGCAATTTTGGGATCGTCAGATTTATCACCTTGATCCAAACGGCCGAATATTTCTATATCCCTGTCGTTGTTGTAGCGCGCTTTATGATTAAATACTACAGGTGAAACTTTTCCTTGATTGATCATCGAAATGTAGTCGTTCATTCCTTGATCAAAATTTCGATCAATCTTTCTGCCACATTCGTCGTTCCCCTCTTCAGTCGAATTCTTTTTAGTCATGGCTGATAGGGTTTTAAGATGTGCGATCGCATCGGAGAGAACATATTTGGGAGCGCCTTCGGAGGCTTTTTTCAAATCATCCAAGATGCGTTTGCTTGATAAACCGACATTATTTCCAATATAAATCAACCGTTCGCGATTCTGAGGCACACCAAAATCTTTCGCATTAAAGAGCATGCAATCCACATCATAGCCGATTTTTTTAAAATCCTCAATAACTTGCGATGCAACCGAGAGCATACCCTTTACATTTTCCATAACGAAGAATTTAGGTTTAATCAGTGAAACAACCTTGACATAGCTTTTATAAAGTTTATTTCTTGGATCATCTATGAGTCGTTGCCGGTTTGCCATACTGAATCCTTGGCATGGCGGTCCGCCAACGATAACATCCACGTTTTTGAAACGTAATAGCTCTTTGATATGGTCAATCACATGATTTATATCTCCAAGCACGATATTTTCTCTTGGAGTTTCGGGATGATTATGAGAATATGTGTCAATGCAACAAGGCTCAATATCGTTTGCGAGACTGGTAATAAAACCTTCTTGAGTAAATCCTAATGAAAGGCCTCCAGCACCGCAGAACAAATCCACCATTACTGGTGCATCATGGTCATAATTTTGGATTTTATCATTTATGTAATGATTACAATATTTCGATATTGGACAATTCTCGCAATGTGATTCTTGGCAGCACTGCTCGAGCAACGATGAAAGAAGCAACTGCATTTCTCGATCGGTATTAACAACAGTTTGAAGATAATCACCTCTGGAATTAAGTTCTGCGTTATTCGTGGTCTCAGTTATTCTCTGCAACGGAAGTGCAAATGGACCTTTCGCCTTGGGAACTGGCTGGATAACGGCATTCAATATGCTCTTTATTTCTTGATAATCTTCGCAATAGTCCATATTAATTCCATTCTCCTAATCGGATTAGTTCGTGTTTTACGCTCTCCGCAACAGCTCTTGACACATTAACTGTAACTGCATTGCCAAACTGTTTATAGGCTTGCGCGTCCGACACCGGGATGATAAAACTATCATCAAACCCTTGAAGTCGAGCACATTCACGTGGAGTAAGTTTTCTAACTCGTCCATTTTGTGTTACATAATTATCTTGACATGCACGATGCATTTTAGCCATAGTTGCGCACAACGGTCGAGCAATAGACAAATCAATTTCAGATTTTGCTTTATAACCGCCAGTTCCATCGGATAAAATCGTAGGTAGTATTTTATCGGATAAAAAGTATTTTTCAGCGACGTTATTTTCCAGCAAATCTTGCAGAGTTTTGGTTAGATTTTGGTGAGGAGGAAATGTATATTGTGCTTCTTCTTTACTGAAGCATACGATATATGTTCTGTTTCTCGTTTGAGGAATACCATAATCCGCGCTATTTAAAATTTCACTAAAGAACTTGTAACCCAAATCCTTTTCCAAAATATTTCGAATTACCTTGAACGTTTTTCCCCCATCATGTGTTTTTAGGGAACGAACATTTTCGAGTATGATGGCTTTGGGCTTTTTACCGATAGAAATTCGGTATTTAATAATTTCAGCGATTCGGAAGAACAGCGTTCCTCTGGCATCTTCAAATCCGCGCTCTTGTCCCATCATACTAAAGGGCTGACAAGGGAATCCACCAATTAGTATATCAAAGTCTGGCAGATCCTCGGTTTTTACTGTATTGATATCTTGCAAGATTGCTGGGTGATTAAAATTGGCTTTATATGTTTCAATTGCATACTTATCAAAGTCATTTGCCCAAACGATATCATATCCAGCTTGAACAAAGCCCATATCCAATCCGCCGCATCCACAAAAAAGTGATAATAGTTTCATTGCGAATATTTCCTTTTTCTTGATTATTTCTCCGGAACAATATCTACTATATCGTCCATCGTGCAACCAAGCGCGGTGCAGATTTTCACCAGCACGTCACTGGAAACGGTCGCACCGTCTTTTTTCATTTTTGCGAGAGTTGCCGTGCTGATATGCGCGAGCTCGGCAAGTTCCTTGCTTTTCATCTCGCGGTCGATCAGAAGTTTGAATAATTTCTTGTAGCTTGCAGCCATTTCACACCTCATAAAATCAAAGACTCATGGTTATCTTATTTTATCACAAATTCTGACAAAATGCAAGGCGTCCGGCTCAATTTGTTAAAAGAACTTTTAATTAATTCTGACAATTCTCATCTCATCATGAACGTGATTCGAAGCATGCTTCTGTCGATTAAAAACGGATTTTTCGTTTTTAATCCTTCGTTTTCCGAGGTTTCAATCCAAAATTGCAGAATAAAAACGAAAAACACGTAATTAGTTGATTTTCTTTTTGAAAAAGATTAGACGCCTTGACAATCTCCGAGGAAAGAGTTACAATGCAACCGACCTGGTTACTCTTCTCGAATCTCCTTTTTCATTGTTTACTGCGTCGCAAATTTTGTTCTCTGCTCGGAGGTTTTTGACCACATGTTGTGTCATAGACGGGACCCGAACAGGTGGGCGGACATATATAATGGAAAGCGGTTGACCACAGGTCGTACCATTTACGGAAGTCGGCGAGGAAAAGAAAAACGGGGGGCATTGTGAACCGTTCAGACAGAACGCCGAAAGCCCCCGGAATTCGGCTTTGACCACATGTTTTACCATAGACAAAGGCAGAGCACGTGGGAACAGTGGGCACGAAAGTGCCAAAAACGAAATGCCGTGGAGCACAAACGGCTAAAAAAGCATGGGCGCACCCGAAAGGATGCGCCCATTTCAGTTGGGGTGGTAGAGGCCGCAAGTTCAAGTCTTGTCACTCAGACCAACATTTCGTATGAAATGAACAAAAAATCGAGCCAAATCGTAAGATTCAGGCTCGATTTTTGTTTATTATGCTACTGTCTATTCGCCTCTACCATTCCGAAAATGGTTTGGTGCATAGTTAGTGCATAGTCAGTGCAAGTAAATTGCAAGTTAATCGTCGGCTTTTTCAAAAAAATCCGAACAATTATGCAACTCGCTCCCCACTGACAATGACAAAAAAACCGTCTTAATCCTGCAAAAATAATGCAATGGTGTACTGCTTGACAATCATTCTATTTTTTTAGGAGGCTGTTATGGCTTACATCAAAGAACGTGGCAACAACAATTATTTCGTCAGAGTATCTTGCGGGATTCTCGATAACGGACGTCCTTTTCAAAAATCACGTCTGTTTCGTCCTTCAAGAGTGAATCTACCAGAATCAAAGGTTCGTAAGGAACTCGACGCTTTTGTCAAGGCTCTTGAGGAAGAGTGTCGAATCGAATTTGAAACCAAACGTCAATCCCAAACCGATTTGGAATTATCCGAAGGTAAAACAAAACAAGAACCCGCAGAGGAACAAGTCAAGGGCGATCATCAATCAATGATTGCTCCCATTAACGCATCGAGTGCCCCCCTGTTTACTGATTTCTGTACCATTTACTTGGCAGCCAAAAAGGAGAATATTTCGTCCACCACATATTTGCTTTATGAGACCGCGATTCAGCGTATCCTTATTCCCAGGCTTGGTCATCTTCATTTGGATGAAATTAAGCCGTATCATGTCCAGGACCTGATCAATTTCCTGGCTACTCCATCCGGTCGGGTAGATAAAAAGGGCGAGAAACTCGCCCCTGCTACGATTCGCAGATATTTAACCATTCTTCAGTCCATCATGACAATGGCATGGAAGCAAGAATATATCAATTCCAATCCTGCTGACACCCGCCGCTTGGAGATATCCAAAATCGTAACTCCGGAGGTTGAGGCTTTCAGCAACGAAGAGATTGCCGAAATTCTCAAAATGGCTCAGCTTGAACCTATCCATATTCACGCCGTTATTGCCACCGCTATTTATACGGGCGCCAGACGTGGCGAGATCGCCGGTTTGAAGTGGGAGGATATTGATTTTGAAAAACGGACTATGTATATCCGCAGAAGCGTTGTCAAACTTGCCCAGCAGGAGCCTGAAATCAAACTTCCAAAGACGATCAGCAGCATTCGTCAGATAGCAATTCCACAAGCTCTTTGTGACATTCTGCAGGAACTGAAAAAAAGAGCAAGACCGTAAAAAAGCCTTGCTCGGTGAGAAATGGCATGAGGAGGGATTCCTCTTTACCGACTGGTGCGGTCATGTCATGCATCCTCACACGCCGACCAAACAATTCGATAAGTTTTTGAAGAAATACGGTTTTCGTCATCTGAAATTTCATGGGCTGAGACATTCGTCCGCAACCTATCTGCTGTCAAATGGATGCGACATCAAAACCGTTTCAAAGAGACTCGGACATGCGTGTGCTTTTTTCTGTTTCATGTGTTTGTCCTTTCTGAAATTATTTTTGGACGGATGTTTTTGCTCTCAAACGCAAATTATTCGTGCAATGTGTTGACAACAGGCACATATTGTGATATAATATGCATAGAATAAAGCAAAGGAGGTGTTTTCATGGAGAGCACTAATTTAAACATCCGTACCGATAAAGAAGTTAAAATCGCAGCGGAAAGAATTTTTGAAGAGCTCGGACTTAACATGACCACCGCAGTCAACATTTTCTTGAGACAGACAATCCGTGAGAACGGGATTCCGTTTGAGTTAAAGCTGAATGTTCCCAATGATGTGACTGCCGCTGCGATTGAGGAAGGCAGAAAACTCGCTTATGACAAAACCGCTTCCGGCTATACCAACATGAACGACCTGAAGGCGGCACTTGGTCTATGAGATACGAGGTCAGATTTACAAATCAATTCAAAAAAGATTTGAAGCTTGCTCAAAAACAAGGCAAGGATACCGATAAACTTTTTGAGGTGATCGAAAAGCTTGCCAATGGCGAGAAGCTTGATGCCAAGTATCGTGACCATGATTTAACGGGCAACTATAAAGGCTGCCGCGAATGCCATGTCGAACCGGATTGGTTGCTGATATACGAAGTCATGGGTGATGTCCTTGTCCTTGCCCTGTGCATCCGTGTAGGAATTCGACGGCATACCGCAGTTCTTCGCAAAGTTCTTCGGGATGATCCCGCACACACCGATAGAGGTTGGCGAGGTTCGGGTTGAAATCGTTGTAGACCTCAAATTTGCCGGGCAGCTTGTGAAACAGCACCCATGCACCGCCGCCGAACACTTCGACATACCTGTCGCACGAGCAGCAGAGTCTTGCAACAATGGCTTCACGCAAGGCTTTTTTACCGCCTACCCATGACATAAAACTGTTCATTCGGTTCCTTTCTGAGACCGCAGCGCAAAAGGAAAAGGCCGTTTCGCCTTTTCTTTGCAAAACGACCTCTTGATTTGTTTATTTGTTGATCTGAAACAGGCACATGGTAAATACGCCGACAAGACCGCCGACGAGCAGCCCGATGATAAACGTCAGCACAGCGACATATCCCCGCTTTCGGGATACTGTTCCGTAAACCCGGCATCAGGGTCAAGACACCGCAGGTACTGATTGAACTCGTCTATAGAACGGCAGGAGTGAACGCCCCATGCGCGGATGCTGTTTTCTACCTCATCGAGCTTTTCTTCGTTCTCTCCGAAGATCGGACTTCCTTCGAGCCAAACCTTGCCGTGGTCTTCGTCATAACAAAGCACAACCGGACATCCGAGGGATACATCACACTGAAAGGCTTGCGAGATCCGCACATCCTCGCAGTATTCGTAGTAATTGCCGAGAAGGGATACCACATATCCCGAACCTGTGTTCAGATCGAAATCCAGGTTCAGTCCGAGGATATCCGCCGCAAGCTCCTGTGCTGTGGCAGATCCGTACTGCGGAGAGTTGTCATCGATCAGTTCACCGGCACAGACCGTGATCTCTCCCACATTGTAGCCGATATCTTCATCGGCATAGCGCAGATCGATTTCAACATCGGGGTACTTTTGGGACAGCTTGAAGATCACCGGAAACGGTGAGCAGTTTGCTGTGCGGAATGTCATCGTGCCGGTATCACCCGAAAATGCGGGCGGTTCAAAACCGTAGGCATTCCACTTCGTATTCCAGTGCTTGATACGCCAGTCGTACCAGTTGTTATCCTTGTACTTTTTCATTTCCTCAACGCCAAGATCACCCATGAAGAGTCCTTCCGGCTCGGGGATAATCCTTCCAAGATCAATAGAGCCGTGTTCTGCTCCTTCTTTCTGCAGATCCGCAAGGATTTCGTTAAAGCGTTTTTCCGTACAAGGGTGGAACAACAGCTTATTTGTCACATGATTCGGCATAACCCTCACACTCCTTTTCCTTATTTTCGCTTACGCGTTTGATGATACCGCCGACTTCGCGGATAACCGGAACACTGACTGCGTTTCCCGCCATTTTGTAGAGCCTTGCATCCGAGAGCTTTGCACCGTTCCTGGCTCTGAAAAACTGCTCGTCTGTAAAGCCTTGCAGTCGCCAGCATTCAAGCGGAGTCAGCTTGCGGATGCGTCCGTGATAATAGATGCCGTGCCTGTCCTGTGCGGTCAGCGTAAACATCGGTTCGTCAGGTTCCTTCATGCGTCTGCCTCGCTGTCGGATTTTCTCACGGTCGGGAGTCAGAAAAGCTCGCGGGCCGTCCGTCAGTTCCAGAACACCGGAATGTTCACCGCGATGGTTGCTGATGCCGGAATCCTGTCTTGCCGTAATACAACGGGCAAGCTCCGTGATCTTCGGTTCCGTATTCATATCCATGAAGTACAGCCCCGTGTTTCCGGCAAAGCCTCCGGCACTGCTTGTGAGCGTACAGCTCAGTCCGTTTCCGGCGTAAACCCGATCACCCTGACGCCCGCCAAACCTTTTGACAATAGTTTTTGGGTTTGCTTTCGTGAAAGATAGTAGGCTCTCTTTGCATACGGATCGATTTCGCAATAGCCTACGGGTACAAAAAAATCGCCGTAATGCGAAAGCCCCGATCTGAAGCCTCCGATTCCGGCGAACATATCCAAATATCTGATTTGTGTCAGAGGTGCATTCCTCCGACCTGTTCCTGATCCTCACATTCCGATTCCTCGGCAAGTTCTTCGGCAGTCAGGGCGCGGAAGCTGTCCTCGCCATAGGCGATGCCGAGCGTCCGACCGTTGTCGAAGGTGCAGTGAACGGTTGCAATGTCATCAACGACATTCACCGTTCCTCTTGTGCCGGGGAGAATCGGGTTCGGATCATTTCCCATACTCAAAAGCACGATCCGTGTGCCCCTGGGGTAGCGTTCCTGCAAACGCTTTGCGATTCTGTTCAGTCTGTCAAAATCCTGCATTTGTTACCTTCCTTTTCGTTTCTTGTTTGTTCGGGCGGGAAAGCGGTATCCGAACCGGTCTTCAAAGCCTTCGCTTTTGCGCATCTCCCGCATCAGCTCGTCTTTGTATTCGGAGTCGGTGCAGAATACGAACTCCCGGTCTTCCACTTCCAGAAGCACCGCGCCGTCCGGTTCCGTGATGATCCCGCCGTAGTGTGTCAGAAGAAAGTCAGCCACTTCCTCGACGCTGCATAGTGGGGTTCTGTCATCGGGTTCGAATAATGTCAGCCCGTACAGAAGTGTATATCGGTTGTCTGTCTGATTCACCTCCGAGCATCCTCAGAGGATGAAAAAAAGGAGGCCATGTTCTTCACATACCTCCCAAGTTGAAGCCCTGTTCCAGTCTTTCGGCAAACTCGTCTTCATTGTCTACAAAGTAATCGTCACCCGAGTGCCAGAAGCTCACACAGATTCTGCCTGAGCTGCTATCGCTGTCGATGTTGATCTCCTGTTGCTCAAAGCCTTCGCCCAGACCGTCAGAATTCTGTCCCGTGATCCAGTCTTTCAGATCCGCTTCCTGTTCTGCCGTCAGCTGACCTGCCGTTTCCACAGTAACGCAACCATACAGCTCACCGTTACACCTTTTGAAATCCCAGGCAGCGGAACGGAGCTTTGCCACGACAGTGTTGTTGCCGTGAAAATATGCCGCCATATCCTCGCCATCATCCTGGTTGTAGACCCGGAGTGCCTGACGGATTTTACTTTCATAGCGAGCAGCAAAGCGACCGTCGTATTCTTCGGGATCATCGTCGTAATCGCCCCAGCGGTTCGCCGTGTACAGGTTCA